>Ga0180223_1000026_pt1 | contig 393935 bp, 367 predicted proteins | sample eDN5th30CKraftOP_FD_151337 | JGI IMG/M metagenome (GOLD analysis project Ga0180223, IMG submission 151337) | Enriched Organic Plus compost microbial communities from Emeryville, California, USA - eDNA 5th pass 30_C Kraft OP (version 2) (version 2) ...
GCTCCTTCACCAACTTCACCGCTTCAAGCTTAAAAGCAGCGTCATACATCTGGCGTCTTACCTTGGCCATTAATTACTCCTAGGTTAATGAACCTATCGGTATGTCCACCAAAATTAGACCACCACAATGCCGTAGGGAGGCCCGCAGGGGCCGGACGAGGCGAGCGATGCGGTGCCGGGCGCGCTGGGCGCCCGGACGGCCACGGAAGCCCCGCCCCAGCCAGCGCCACGCCTCGACGCCGCAAGAACCCGACCCCAGCCCGCCCGATAGGCAGGCCTAGGCCTTACGTCTGGTGGTAAATCTCCGCCCCTTTCTTCACGAACTCCACCGCCTTCTCCTGCATGCCCTTCTGCAGGGCATCCTTTTCGTTCACGCCCTGCGCGGCTGCGTAGTCGCGCACGTCCTGGGTGATTTTCATGCTGCAGAAGTGCGGCCCGCACATGGAGCAGAAGTGCGCCACTTTCATCGAGTCCTTGGGCAGGGTCTCGTCGTGGAACTCCTTGGCGGTGTCTGGATCCAGGCCCAGGTTGAACTGGTCGTCCCAGCGGAACTCGAAGCGCGCCTTGGACAGCGCGTTGTCGCGGATGGCGGCGCCCGGGTGGCCCTTGGCCAGGTCGGCGGCGTGGGCGGCGATCTTGTAGGTGATGATGCCGTCCTTGACGTCCTTCTTGTTGGGCAGGCCCAGGTGTTCCTTGGGGGTCACATAACAGAGCATGGCCGTGCCGTACCAGCCGATCAGCGCCGCGCCGATGCCCGAGGTGATGTGGTCGTAGCCCGGCGCGATATCGGTGGTCAGGGGCCCCAGCGTATAGAACGGCGCCTCGTGGCAGTGTTCCAGCTGCAGCTCCATGTTTTCCTTGATCATCTGCATCGGCACATGGCCCGGGCCTTCGATCATGACCTGCACATCGTGCTTCCAGGCCACCTGGGTCAGTTCGCCCAGCGTCTTGAGTTCGGCGAACTGGGCCTCGTCGTTGGCGTCATAGCCCGAGCCCGGCCGCAGGCCGTCGCCCAGCGAGAAGCTGACGTCGTAGGCCTTCATGATTTCGCAGATTTCCTCGAAGCGCTCGTACAGGAAGCTTTCCTTGTGGTGCGCCAGGCACCACTTGGCCATGATCGAGCCGCCGCGCGACACGATGCCGGTCATGCGGTCGGCCGTCATGGGAATGAACGGCAGGCGCACGCCGGCGTGGATGGTGAAGTAGTCCACGCCCTGCTCGGCCTGCTCGATCAGCGTGTCGCGGAAGATCTCCCAGGTCAGTTCCTCGGCCTTGCCGTCGACTTTTTCCAGGGCCTGGTAGATGGGCACGGTGCCGATCGGCACTGGCGAATTGCGGATGATCCACTCGCGGGTTTCGTGGATGTGCTTGCCGGTGGACAGGTCCATCACCGTGTCGCCGCCCCAGCGGATGGCCCAGGTCATTTTCTCGACTTCTTCGCCGATGCCCGAGCTGACCGCCGAATTGCCGATGTTGGCGTTGATCTTGACCAGGAAATTGCGGCCGATGGCCATCGGCTCGACTTCCGGGTGGTTGATGTTGGCCGGGATGATGGCGCGGCCGCGCGCCACCTCGTCGCGCACGAACTCAGGGGTGATGGCGGCCGGAATGGCGGCGCCGAAGGACTGCCCGGGATGCTGGCGCAGCAGGCGGCGGGCCAGCTTCTCGCCGTCCGGGCCGCTGGCCCGCAGTGTTTCCAGATACTGCTCGCGGCGCAGGTTCTCGCGGATGGCGACGAACTCCATTTCCGGGGTGACGATGCCGCGGCGCGCATAGTGCATCTGCGACACATTGGCGCCCGGGCGGGCGCGGCGCGGCGGGCGCTGCAGGTCGAAGCGCATGGCCGTCAGCTTCGGGTCGGTCAGGCGCGCCTTGCCGTAGTCGCTGGTGGGGCCGGCCAGCACTTCGGTGTCGCCGCGCTCTTCGATCCAGGCCTTGCGCAGGGCCGGCAGCCCGCGGCGGATGTCGATCTTGACGTCCGGGTCGGTGTACGGGCCGCTGGTGTCGTACACCGTCAGCGGCGGGTTGCGTTCGCCGCCGAACATGGTGGGCGTGTCGTCCTGCGAGATCTCGCGGAACGGCACCCGGATGTCCGGGCGCGAGCCGGTCTCGTAGACTTTGCGGGACTTGGGCAGCGGCGCGACGGCGGCGGCATCGACCTCGGCCGTGGCTGCCAGGAACTTCGGATTGGCGTTCATGTGGAAAGCTCCAAGAAAAGGTCTGGAGCCGAATCGGGATGGATTCCGGGCCTGGCGGGGCCGCGCGCGTGGCGGGGCGGGCACGGAATACGCTCCCAGCATCGGCATTATCCGTACTGGTACGAAGGGACTCTCTCAACACGTCGGACGCGGGTTGCGCCGACGAGTACCCCTGCGTGAACCCGCAGTATAGGCCGGATTGCGGCTTACATCTGTATACGCTTGGGACTATCGGGGGACGCGCTTGCCCTGTAAACTTTTTTGTAACGCCGGGAGCAAGTCGCCTGGCATGCCTGTCCCCAGTCATTTGAAGAAGGAATCGAATCATGCAACTGACCCTCCGCAAGCTGGCTCCGGCTTTCGCTGCCCTGGCGCTCGTGCTGGCAGGCTGCAAGACCGCTCCCACCCAGAAGGCCGACACCGATGCCGCCGGCACCACCCAGCCCCAGCCGTCGCAGCAGGCCACGGCCGCCGCGGTGGAGTTCTACGTGGCCCAGCCGGACCAGGCGCCCGGCCTGATGGAAGTGAAGATTCCCGACGGCGCGCTGTACATGCAGCGGCAGCCCGTGCTGACCCGCAGCGACCTCACCGAAGCCGCCGCGCTGGTCGACCGCCAGGGCCAGAATTTCGTCGGGCTGCGCTTTACCGAAGAAGGCGCGCGCAAGCTGAACGACATCAGCAGCAAGAACATCGGCAACATGCTGGCCCTGGTCATCGACCGCGAACTGGTCGCCGCGCCGCGCATTGCCGAGCCGCTGAACCGCGGCGTGCTGGCCTTCAGCGTGCCGTCGGCCCAGGCCGCCTCGGAAATCGCCGCCAAGATCCGCGGCGACCAGCCCGCGCCCGCCAATGGCGCCGGCACGGGCGCCACGCCGCCGTCGCCGGCCGCGCCCACCGCGCCGGCTTCCAAGGCGCCCTGAAAGCCAGCCAGCCAATAATCAGGTAGTACCGCCCGGCGCCGCCGGGCGGGCCGCCGCGCCCGGCCGTTCTTCAGGCGGCCGGCCCGCGCGGGGCGTCTTCAGCATGGACAGGGGCTAAGCGCCGCCGCGGCGCTTGCGGCCCTTGGTGTCGGCGTAGCCGCGCAGGTAGCCGTCGACGATCATCCGCAGCCATTTGTCCACCTCGTTCCGGTCGCTGGCCGACAAGGCCTGGATCAGGCTGGGCGGCACCGTAGGAAAGGGCCACGGGGCCTGCGTTCCGGCCGGCCCCGCAGGGCCGGCGGGCTCCGTCAGCACGTGCGGGCCGGATGTGCCCGGCAGGCTGTAGGCGTCCCGTTTCTCCATGGGACCTTTGCCGGTTTCCAGCCAATCGAGTTCGATGCGCAACACGCTGGCGAGCTTGCGACTTGACCGGCTGGAGCGCCGCTGGCCGCTTTCGTAGCCCGCGATCGAGCTCTGCGACAGGCCGCTGGCGCGCGCCAGGCTGTCCTGCGTGTGGCGGCGCAGCGTCCTGGCGTATTTCAATCGGTCCGAAAATGTCTTCACGAGGCGATTGAACCGTGCGTTCAGATTACTTTGGCGATACTTGAAATTACTTTCGTAGTTTTCGCCGAGGAAACTTATGCACATTGCGTCCGAAGCCATCGTCATTCAATGCGGTCCGTCCCGTCGCCCGCACCTGCCCGAGGCCCTGTCGGCCGTCGGCTGGTCGGTCCGCGGCTGCAACGCCATTGCCCAGCTCGGCGCGCTGGCCGATCAGCGCGCGCCGCAACTGCTCGTCCTGGAAACGCCCGCTGAATCGCTGTGCACGCTCGCGGGCATGGCGCGCTTTGCGGTGCCCGGCGCCGTGCTCATCGCCATGGCCGATGCCGAGGCGGTCGGGCCGCGGGTGCTTGCCCTGGATGCCGGCGCCGATGCCTGCTGCACCGTCCAGGTCGACATCCGCGAGCTCTCCGCGCTGGGCCGGGCCTTGTGCCGGCGGCGCGAAGCGCGCCCCGCGCGGCCGGCGGGGCCTGCGCCGGCCTGGCAGCTGACCAGCGGGGGCAGGGTGCTGGCCGGGCCGGCGGGCCAGCGCTTGCCGCTGACCCTCACCGAAAGCGTTTTCCTGCTGCGGCTGCTGTCCACGCCGGGCCATCGCCTGCCGCGCGAACGGCTGGTCACCGCCAGCGGGGAGGCTCACGCGGAACAGTCGCCCCGCAGCGTCGATGTCATGGTGTCGCGCCTGCGCGCCAAGGCGCAGCGGCTGGGCGTCGAGCTGCCGCTGCTGGCGGTGCGGCAATGGGGGTACATGTTCCTGGCCGACGAAACCTGCCTGGGCGGCGGGGCCGCCGACCGGCCGTGCGGCGCGCCCGGCGAGCGCGGCTAGGTCACCACCAGGTTGTCGCGGTGCATCAGTTCCGGGTCGGTCATGCTGCCGAGGATCTGCGCGATGCGCGACGACGGCTGGCGCAGGATGCGCCGCGTATCGGCGGCCGAGTAATTGATCAGGCCGCGCGCACATTCGGTGCCCTGGGCGTCCACGCAGGCGACCACGTCGCCGCGCTCGAACTCGCCCTGCACCTCGACCACCCCGATCGGCAGCAGGCTCTTGCCTTCGTGCAGCAAGGCGCGCACCGCGCCGTCATCCAGCACCACGCGCCCGCGCAGCCGCAGGTGGTCGGCCAGCCACTGCTTGCGCGCCGACCACACCGGCAGCACCGCGCGCAGTTCGGTGCCGATGCACTCGCCCTGCGCCAGGCGCGTCAGCACATTGCGCTCGCGTCCCGAGGCAATGACAGTGTGCGCGCCGCTGTGGGCCGCGCGCTTGGCCGCCAGGATCTTGGTCAGCATGCCGCCGGTGCCGATGCCCGAGCCCGCGCCGCCCGCCATGGTTTCCAGCGCCGTGTCGCCCGCCTGGGCGTGCGCGACGAATACCGCGGCCGGGTTCTTGCGCGGGTCCGAGTCGTACAGGCCGCGCTGGTCGGTCAGGATGACCAGCGCATCGGCCTCGATCAGGTTGGTGACCAGGGCGCCGAGCGTGTCGTTGTCGCCCAGGCGGATCTCGTCGGTGACGACCGTGTCGTTCTCGTTCACGATGGGCACCACGCCCAGGCGCAGCAGGGCAAAGATGGTGCTGCGCGCGTTCAGGTAGCGGCGCCGGTCGGCCAGGTCTTCATGGGTGAGCAGGATCTGCGCGGTGCGCAGCCCGTGCTCGGCGAAGGCCGCTTCGTAGGCCTGGCACAGCCCCATCTGCCCCACCGCGGCGGCGGCCTGCAATTCGTGCATGACCGACGGGCGCTTGCGCCAGCCCAGCCGCGCCATGCCTTCGGCGATGGCGCCGCTGGAGACCAGCACGACTTGCTTGCCCTGCTGGCGCAGCGCGGCGATCTGGGCGGCCCAGTGCGCCACGGCGGCGCGGTCCAGGCCGCGGCCTTCGTTGGTGACCAGGGATGAACCCACCTTGGCCACCAGCCGGGTGGCGGAGGCGATGACGGAAACGGCGGTGTTGTCGGCAGTCATGGCGATGACCGGTGTTGCGATATACGGATGCCGCGAAGCGCGGCCGGCGGTGAACGAGAGTGCGATTATGGCTTATTCGTCACCGCCACGCGGCGCATTGGGCGCCGGGCCGTCTTCGCGCGTGGCGTCGAAGCGCGGGTCTTCGGCCACGTAGGTGCCGTCGGCCTGGTCTTGCGCCAGGTGATCCTTGCGCTGCTCGGCGTCCAGGTAGTCCTGCAGCGCCCAGATCAGGTCCTGGGTGCCGTCGCCGTTCAGGCCCGAGATGGCGAACACCGGGCCCGGCCAGTCGAACAGCTCGACGAAGCGCTGCCGCGCGGCGTCCGGATCGGCCACCATGTCGAGCTTGTTCAGCACCAGCCAGCGCGGCTTGGCGGCCAGTTCGGGATCGTAGCGGCGCAGTTCCTCGACGATGGCGCGCGCGTCGGCCACGGCCTGCCCGATGGGGTCGGTGTCCGGGTCGGGCGAGGCGATGTCGACCAGGTGCAGCAGCACCCGGGTGCGCGCCAGGTGGCGCAGGAACAGGTGGCCCAGGCCCGCGCCTTCGGAGGCGCCTTCGATCAGGCCGGGAATATCGGCGACCACGAAACTGCGCGACGGCGAGGTGCGCACCACCCCCAGGTTGGGGTGCAGGGTGGTGAACGGGTAGTCGGCCACCTTGGGCCGCGCATTGGAAATACGGCTGATGAGGGTGGACTTGCCGGCATTGGGCAGGCCCAGCAGGCCGACGTCGGCCAGCACCTTCAGTTCGAGCCGCAGGCGGCGCTGCTCGCCTTCCTTGCCCGGGGTCCATTGGCGCGGGGCGCGGTTGGTGCTGGACTTGAAATGCAGATTGCCCAGGCCACCCTGGCCGCCGGCGGCCAGGGTGACGCGCTGGCCGTGGCGGTTCAGGTCGAACAGCAATTCGCCGCTGTCGGCGTCGTGCACGATGGTGCCCACCGGCACGCGCAGCGTGATGTCGGGCGCCGCGGCGCCGTATTGGTCCGAGCCCCTGCCGTTCTCGCCATTCTTGGCGCGGTGCAGGCGGGCATAGCGGAAGTCGATCAGGGTATTGATGTTGCGGTCGGCCACGGCATAGATGCTGCCGCCGCGCCCGCCGTCGCCGCCGTCCGGGCCGCCCTTGGGAATGAACTTTTCGCGGCGAAAGCTCGCCACGCCATTGCCGCCCTTGCCGGCGATGACCTCGATGGTGGCTTCGTCTACGAATTTCATTGAAGTACTCGAATGCTGAAGCAAAAAAGCCCTGCCGCATGCGACAGGGCTTTTGCCGTCATGGGTAACGGCAGGCCGTTACTCGGCCGCCACGACCGACACGGTCTGCTTGTTCAACGCGCCCTTGAAGCCGAATTGAACCTTGCCGTCGACCAGCGCGAACAAGGTGTGGTCCTTGCCGATGCCGACGTTGGTGCCGGGGTGGAAACGGGTGCCGCGCTGGCGCACGATGATCGAGCCAGCCGGGATTTGTTGGCCGCCAAAAACCTTGACGCCCAGTCGCTTCGATTCCGAGTCGCGACCGTTACGCGTAGAGCCGCCGCCCTTTTTCTGTGCCATGTTGATAGCTCCTGCTAATCAATAACCGGGATGATCGTTAGGCCGTGATGGCTTCGATGCGGATCTCGGTGTAGTTCTGACGGTGGCCCTGATGCTTCTGGTAGTGCTTGCGACGGCGCATCTTGAAGATCTTGACCTTGTCGTGCCGGCCATGCGCAAGAACCGTCGCCTTGACCACGGCGCCGGCGACGAGAGGAGTGCCAACCTTGAGTTGGTCGCCTTCGCCCACCGACAGGACCTGGTCCAGGGTGATTTCTTGCCCGATGTCAGCAGGTATCTGTTCTACCTTGAGTTTTTCGCCAGCGGCAACGCGATACTGCTTGCCACCGGTTTTTACGACCGCGTACATGGGTTTTTCCTTGAGGGTTTCGTACTTAAAACGTACTAAGAACTTCGTGCCGACTTCGCCCAGCTACGCATGCAACGCGGGCCGCGAGCGGGGTTTTCGTATCGACCGAACCATAAATTCTAGCCCGCGCCTGTGGAAAAGTCAAAAACCCCTTACACGGCAGGCGCTTAGCGGGTTTCCGGCGCCAGCGCTACGCGGGCGGCGATGGCCCGGGCGGCGCGCCGTACCCCCTGGGTCACCGCCTGCACGTGGGCAGGGTCCAGGCGGTCGGCCGGCACCGACGCGCTGACGGCCACCCGCTTGCCCAGTGCCGTCTCGCCCACGCAGGCGGCATAGCAATACAGGCCGGCCGCCACTTCCTCGCGGTCGTACGCCAGGCCTTCGGCGCGCACCTGCGCCAGTTCGCGCAGCAGGGCGGCGCGGTCGGTCTGGGTACGCTCGCTGACCGCCGCCAGTTGCGGCGGCAGCGCGGCGGCCAGCGTGTCGTCCGGCAGGCTGGCCAGCAGGGCCTTGCCCAGCGCGCAGGCATGGGCCGGCAGGCGCGACCCCAGTTCGGACACCAGCCGCACCGGCCGGCGCGCGTCCTCGCGCGCCAGGTAGACCACCTCGGCGCCGTCCAGCACGGCCAGCTGCATGACTTCGTTGTGGCGTTCGACGAACTCCGCGGCGGCGGCGCGGAAAGCGGCCTGCAGGCCGTCGTGGCGCAGGTAGGCCGCGCCCAGCGCCATCAGTTCGAGCCCGATGACATAGCCGTCGCCCGCGCGGTCGACCCAGCGCCGCTGCACCAGCGAGTCCAGCAGCAGGTACAGCGAGCTGCGCGGCATGGCGCAGGCGCGCGCCAGCTCGGCCGCCCGCAGCGGCCCGCGCTGGGCGGCCAGGGCCCGCAGGATGTCGTGCGCGCGGCGGATGGCGGGCACTTCGTAGTCGGTCGCTGCCATGTTTGTCCAATATATTAGAATAAAAGTCATTATATTGGACATTCCGTGCCGGCGTTTCTAGACTTGCCGTCATACGACGGGGCGATCCGCCGCCCCGCGACCCGGAGACACCCGCATGCCCCTGTCCAATGATTTGCCCGTAGACCTCGACCGCGCCTTGCTGGTAGGCCGCGTCTGGCGGCCCGCCCCCATCGACGGCCCGAGCGTGGTGGCCGTGCGCGACGGCCAGGTCGTCGACCTGACGGCCATCGTGCCCACGCTGGCCGACTTGCTGGACCGCCCCGATCGCCTCGACATCGCCCGCCATGGCGAAGGGGAATCGCTGGGCCCGGCCAGCGAGTTGCTGCGGCGCAGCCTGGCCGGCGCCGCCGGCGAGGGGCCGACCCTGCTGGCGCCCTGCGACCTGCAGCCCGTCAAGGCGGCCGGCGTGACCTTCGCGGTCAGCCTGCTGGAGCGCCTGATCGAAGAGCAGGCCGGGGGCGACGCCAGCCGCGCCGAGGAAGTGCGCGCGCGCATCCACCGCCTGATCGGCTCCGACCTGTCGCAACTGCGCCCGGGGTCGCCGCAGGCCATGGCCCTCAAGGCCGAGCTGCAGGCGCGCGGCCAGTGGTCGCAATACCTGGAAGTGGGCATCGGCCCCGATGCCGAGGTGTTCTCCAAGGCGCCGCCCATGGCGTCGGTCGGCTCGGGGGCCTGGATCGGCCTGCTGCCGCAGTCCGAGTGGAACAACCCGGAGCCGGAGATCGTGCTGGCCGTCGACAGCCGTGGCCAGGCGGTCGGCGCGACGCTGGGCAACGACGTCAATCTGCGCGACATCGAGGGCCGCAGCGCCCTGCTGCTGACCAAGGCCAAGGACAACAACGGTTCGTGCGCCATCGGCCCGTTCGTGCGGCTGTTCGACTCGCATTTCACCCTGGACGACGTGCGCGGCGCCGACGTGTCCTTGCGCATCGAGGGCGAGGACGGCTTCGTGCTCGACGGCGTCAGCCACATGCGCGAGATCAGCCGCGACCCGCTCGACCTGGTGCGCCAGGCCTGCCAGTATCACCAGTACCCGGACGGGTTCATGCTGTTCCTGGGCACCATGTTCTCGCCCACCCAGGACCGCGCCGGACAGGGCAGCGGCTTTACGCACCGGCAGGGCGACGTGGTGCGGATCGCCTCGCCGCGGCTGGGCGCGCTGGTCAACCGCGTCGGTTTGTGCGACGGCATCGCGCCCTGGACCTTCGGCGTGCGCGCGCTTTACGCCCATTTGCGCCAACGCGGGCTATAGCGCCGCGCGCGGCGCGGACGGGGACGCATACCCCGTATAATTCGGCAGACCCCGGGTCCGGCACGGCGCGCCCGCGCCGGCGGACCAAAGAGCCAAGGGGTCGGCTCCCCTGTTATCTGCCGGATACGTTTTGAATCTCCCAGAGTTGATCGCCCCCATTGCCGATGACATGAAGGCCGTCGACGCGGTTATTCGCGGACGCCTCGATTCGGAAGTCGTACTCATCCGGACGATCGCCGACTACATCATCGGCGCCGGCGGCAAGCGCATGCGGCCGGCCATGGTGCTGATGATGGCGCGCGCCCTGGGCTACCAGGGCGAGAACCACCGGCTGCTGGCCGCCGTGGTGGAATTCATCCATACCGCCACGCTGCTGCACGACGACGTCGTCGACGAATCCGACCTGCGCCGCGGCCGCGAGACGGCCAACGCCATGTTCGGCAACGCCGCCAGCGTGCTGGTGGGCGACTACCTGTATTCCCGCTCGTTCGAGATGATGGTCGAGGCCGGCTCGATGCGCATCATGCAGATCCTGTCCGAGGCCACCACCGTGATCGCCGAGGGCGAGGTGCTGCAGCTGCTCAACGTGCACGACCCCGACGTCTCGCAGGAGCGCTACCTGCAGGTGGTGCGCTACAAGACCGCCAAGCTGTTCGAAGCCGCGGCCCAGGTGGGGGCGGTGCTGGCCGGCGCCACGCCCGCCCAGGAAGAGGCCGCCGCCGCCTATGGCCGGCACATCGGCACCGCCTTCCAGCTGGTCGACGACGTGCTCGACTACAGCGGCGACGCCCACGCGCTGGGCAAGAACGTCGGCGACGACCTGCGCGAGGGCAAGCCCACGCTGCCGCTCATCCGCGTCATGGAAACCGGCACCCCGGCCCAGCGCGAACTGATCCGCAATGCCATCAAGGAGGGCGACGCCGACTTCGCCGCCGTCGCCGAGGCCATCCAGGCCACCGATGCGCTCGAACACGCGCGCCAGGCGGCCGATGCCGAGGCCGATGCCGCCCGCCAGGCGCTCGCCGCCTTCCCCATTTCCGTTTATCAGAAATCCCTGTTAGAATTCTGCGCTTTCGCGGTGAATCGTGACCGCTGAAAAACCGGGGCGTAGCTCAGCCTGGTAGAGTACTGCGTTCGGGACGCAGGAGTCGGAGGTTCGAATCCTCTCGCCCCGACCATTCATTTGGTCGAATTCCTGGCGGTGTTTCCCACGCCGCCGCAAGAAGCCGGTATCGCGCAAGCGGTGCCGGCTTTTTTGCGTGGGGGCCGCGGCCGGGAGGCCGCCGGGAATCAATAGCCGACGGGGTAGCCGTCCTTGCGGTGGTCCGACGCGGCCAGATAGCCGCCGTGGTCCAGCCGCATGGCCAGTTGAGCGCTGCCGAATTCCAGGTCGAAGCGCGGCGCTACCTCGACGGGGTGACCGTACGCGCGCAGTTGCTCCACGGTCTCGGGCGGGCAGTTCCATTCGACCGCCACGCCGACGTTGTCGTCTTTCACGCGCCAGCGCGGCGCATCGCTGGCCGCTTGCGGGTTCTGGCCGAAGTCCGCGACCCGGCTGGCGATCTGTACGTGGCCCTGGGCCTGCATGGAGCCGCCCATGACGCCGAAGCTCATCAAGGGCTGGCCGTTTTTCATCAGGAAGCCCGGAATGATGGTGTGGAACGGGCGCTTGCCGGGCGCCACCACGTTGGGATGTCCGGGGCGGGTGGAGAAGCCCCAGCCGCGGTTCTGCAGGGCAATGCCGGTGCCGGGCACGACCACGCCGGAGCCGAAGCCCTTGAAGTTGGATTGGATGAACGACACCATCGTGCCGCGCCGGTCGGCGGCCGTCAGGTAGACGGTGCCGCCGCTGTGCGGGTTGCCGGGGCGCGGCGCGCCGGCGCGCGCCGGGTCGATCAGCCTGGCGCGCTCGGCCAGGTAGGCGGGATCCAGCAAGTGCGCGCTGGATATCTGCATGTGCTCCGGATCGCCCACGTGTGCATAGAGGTCGGCGAACGCCAGGCGCATGGCCTCGATCTGCAGGTGCAGGGTGCGCCCGGTGTCGCGGTCATTGCCGGACAGATCGAAATGTTGCAGCATGCCCAGCGCCATGAGGGCGCCGATGCCCTGGCCGTTGGGGCCGATTTCGAACAGCTCGTAGTCGCGATAACGCATGCTGATCGGCTGCACCCAGTCGGCCTGGTGGCGCGCCAGGTCTGCTTCGGTAATGCAGCCGCCCGTGTCGCGCGCGTGCGCGGCGATGGCGGCGGCGAGTTCGCCGCGATAAAAGCTCTCGCCTTTGCTGCGGGCGATGCTTTCCAGCGTGGCCGCCTGTCCCGGGCAACTGAAGCGCTCTCCGGGTAGCGGGGCGCGGCCGCCCGGCGCGAACGATTCGGCGAAGCCCGGCTGGCCGCTCAACTTGGCGATTTGCTTTTGCCATTGGCGGTGTACCGTGGGAGAGACCAGGTAGCCATCGCGGGCGTAGCGGATGGCCGGCTCGAACAGGTCTTCGAAGGGCAGCGAGCCGAATTTTTCCCAGATGGCGCGCCAGCCCGATACCACGCCGGGCACCGTCACGCTGCCCCAGCCGATCGGGTCCATGCTGTCGAGATGGGCGAATTTCCCGGTTTCCCACGCGGCCGGCGCGCGGCCCGAGGCATTCAGGCCATGCATTTGTCCTTCATGCCAGACGATGGCGAACATGTCGCCGCCGATGCCATTCATACAGGGTTCGACCACCGCCAGCGTAATAGCGGTCGCCAGCGCCGCGTCGATTGCGTTGCCGCCGCGGGCATACATTTGCAGGCCGGCGGCGCTGGCCAGCGGCTGCGAGGTGCTGACGACGTTGTCGGCCAGCAGCGGCATGCGTTGCGACGGGTAGGGCAACTGCCAGAAGGGATCGGTGGGAATGGGCATGGATACGGGACCGTAGAGGCGGACCGCCGGCAGGCGGTCCAGGAAAAAAGGGGGGCGCCTATTTGCCGATCTGGATGTCCAGCGCCTTGACCTTCTCGCGCCAGAATGCCTGCTGGTCCAGGATGAATTGCGGCAGCGCCTGGCCGGAGATCTCGCTCACCTGGAACCCTTGCGCCTCGATGGCCTTGCGAAAGCCCGTGTCGCCCTGCGCCTGGTCCAGTGCCCGGGCGACGATGTCCAGGCGGTCGCGGGGCGTACCCTTGGGCGCCATCAGCGCGAACAGGTTCTCGGCTTCCAGACCCTGCACGCCCAGTTCCTTGAGCGTGGGCACGTCGGGCATGACGGGCAGCCGCTTGGCCGAGGCCACGCCCAGCACGTTGATGCGCCCGCCTTCCTTATGGGGCAGCGAGCTGGTCACGCTGTCGAACATGAAGACCGACGAGCCGGCGATCACTTCGGGCAGCGCCTGGCTGCTGCCTTTGTAGGGGATCTGCAGGGCCTGCACGCCGGCCTGCTCCTTGAAGATCTCGCCTTCCAGGTTTGAGAGCGTGCCCGCTCCCATGGACGCATAGTTGTATTTGCCGGGCGCGGCCTTCAGGAGGGCTACCAGGCCGGCGTAGTCCCGGATGCCCAGGCTGGATGGAGTTACCAGGATATGCGGCGCACTGGCGATGGCGCCCACGGCGTCGAAGTCGCCGTCCAGCGAGACCTGCTGCTTGCCGTTAATTGCCTCGTAAATGGAATTGGACATCACCGACGAGATGTACAGCGTGTAGCCATCGGCTTGCGAGCGCGCGGCCGCCTGCATGCCGATGAGCCCGCCGGCGCCAGGGCGGTTCAGCACCACTACCGATTGTCCCAGGGTATCGCCCAGTCGCTGGCTGAGTTCGCGGGCCAGCACGTCGGTGGCCCCGCCAGGCGGGAAGGACAGGATCAACTGGATGGATCGCTGCGGAAAATCCGCGGCCCAGGCGCTGGCCGCCGCGGCCGACAGCGCGAGCGCCGCCGCGGCGCGCAGGAGCCAGCCGCGTCCAGGCGCGCGCGTCACGATCCGGTCTGGTTGGTGAGTTTGAATAGCCATGCGATTTCCCCTTGATCAGTCAGTGGCGGGCCGGCGCGGGGTCTGTGCCCCTTCGTCACGGCCGCCGGATAGGCCAGACCATTCTAGGAATTGCTCTTTAGGCAATCAAGTTCAATAATTAGCAGGCGAATTGCCTTTTTAGGAATCAATGCCATGCTCAGTACGGCGCATCGCCATTTCCTGGAAGTCGTGCGTGCCGGCAGCATCAAGGACGCGGCGGCGGCGCTGCACGTGGCGCCGTCGGCGGTCAGCCGCCAGATCGCCAAGCTCGAGCATGGCTGCGGCGCCGCGTTGTTCGAACGGCGCCCGCATGGCATGGTGCTGACGCGCGCCGGCGAGATGCTGGCTGATTACGTGCGGCGCGTCGCCATGGATGCCGATCACGTGCTGCGCGATATCCGCAGCCTGCGCCAGGCCGAACTGACCACCGTACGCATCGGCTCGAACGAGGCCGTGGCGCGCAATGTGCTGCCGGGCATCCTGGGCGCGTATCGCGTCGAACATCCCGATGTGGCTTTCCAGGTGCACATCGCGTCGCCAGGCGTGGTGACGCAGCGTCTGCGCGACGGCTTGATCGACGTGGGCCTGGCGTTCAGTCTCAAGCCGGGCAGCGGCATCGATGTGCGCTACGAGATCGTTTCGCCCGTGCGCGTCATCATGGTGCCCGAGCATGCGCTGGCCACGCGGGCCAGCGTGTCGCTGGACGACTTGCGCCATTACCCCATCGCCCTGACCGATTCGGGCACGACCGTGCGCCTGCTGTTCGACAATTCGGCCGTCGGCGGCGACGGCCCACCGTTCAACGTGGCGTATTCGAGCAATTCGTCATCGGTGATTCGGGCCATCGTCGAGGCCGGCCATGCGGTCACGCTGGCCGGGGAGATCACGCTGGCAGAGCCGTTGCGGCGCGGTGCGCTGGTGGCCGTGCCGTTGCAGCAGCCGGCATTCGCCGAACGCACCCTGCAAGTCCAGACCGCCAGCCGCGCCCTGCCCGAGGCAACCGAGCGCTTCGTGCGGCGCCTGATCGCCGTGTTGTCCGCCGACGTCCTAGCCAGGCAGCAGGTCATGCGCATCCCATGAAGGCGCGTGTTTATGGTTCCGAGGCGCGCCGTGCCGCTTCGAGCACGCGATACGCGAATCGGACCCGCGCCTCGATCGGATGGCCCTTGTTCGCCAGCACCACGATGCCGATGCGGCGCGCCGGCACCAGCGCGGCGTAGGCGCCGAAGCCGTTGGTCGAGCCGGTCTTGTTGATCAGCACATGCTGCCCCGGCGGTTGCGGCGGGTCCAGCGCGACGACCGGCTTGTCTTCGAACACCATGTCCGGGCCGTTGCCCTGCAGCAGGGCGTCGAGCGTGACGGGATACGCATACTGTTCCCACACCAGGTCCTGGGTCATGGGTCCGTACCGGAAGTACCCGGTGTGCGTGGCGGCGATGGCGCGGTCGAGCGTCGGCCCGGCCGTGCGCACGCCCAGATTCAGCTCGACGAAGCGCAGCAGGTCGCGCGCGCTGGTCTTGACGCCATAGGCTTCGTCGGCCAACACCGCCGGGTTCAGGCGCACCGGCGCGTCCTGCCGGTTGTATCCCTGCGCGTAGCGGCCCATGGCCGCGGCCGGCACGGCGATATAGGTGCTGGACAGGCCCAGCTGGCCGAACAGCGCCGCCGCCGCATCGCGATAGGGCTGGCCCAGGCTGCGCGCCGCGGCCACGCCCAGCATGCCGATGCTCGGATTGGCGTAGGTGCGGCGCGCGCCGGCCGGGTAGCGCGGCTGCCAGGTCCGCAGGTAGTCGAATAGCTGCGCGGTGTCCTGGATGTGGTCGGGCACCTGCAGCGGGAAACCGCCCGCCGTATGGGTGGCCAGGTGCAACAACGGCACTTCGCCGAAGCGGCTGCCGGCCAGCTCCGGCACGTGCCGGGCGGTTGCGTCGCGCAGCGACAGTTTGCCGGCGGCCTGCGCGTAGGCCGCCAGCGTGACGGTGAAGGTCTTGCTGATCGAGCCGATCTCGAACAGGGTGTCGCCGGTTACCGGCTGGTGCGTGGCCTTCGATGCCACGCCATAGTGGTAGAGCCGCGCCTGGCCGTCGATGCTCAACCCGACGGCCAGGCCGGGAATATCCTGTTCGCGCATGAATTGCCGCGCCGCCTCGCGCACCGCCGTGTCGAGCGCCGCCGGGCCGGCGCTGTCGGCGGCCGCCGGCGCGGCGGTTCCCGGGCCGGCGATGCACAGGCACAGCGCCGCCAGCATGCATTGCCGGCGCCGCACGGAAGGAAGGGACGGCGCGTTGCGCGGCTGGGCGAGGGCGGGCATGGTCATGCGGCCTGGCGTCCGTCCGCCGGCACGCAGTAGCGGCCCTCGCGATACGCCCAGCTTGGCCACAAGGCATGCGCCAGCGCTTCTTCGGCCAGCGCCGGGTCGACGGCGACGGGTTCGTAGGTCTCCGGCACGCCATAGCGGAACTGCACCGGCGCCTTGCCCGGCAGCAGCACCAGCAGGTTGTCGCCTTTCAGGTAGCCGTAGTTGTTCTCGTACTGCATGATGGCCCGGTCCGGGATGCCGCGCGTCAGGTCGCGCCCGATCATCGGGTGCGTGCAGTCCACCCCGGCCAGCGACAGCAGCGTGGGCGGCAGGTCGATCTGGCTGACCAGGCCCGCGTCGCTGCGCGGCTCGATGCCGCCGCCCAGGATCACCGCGGGAATGTGGAAGTGGCGCACCGGCACCAGCGTGTCGCCGAACACCCGCGAGTCGTGGTCGGCCACCACCAGGAACACGGTGTCGTCCCAGTAGGGCGCCTGCCGGGCCCGCTCGAAGAACTGCCCGAGCGCCCAGTCGGCATAGCGCACCGTGTTCTCCACGGTGGCGGGATTGCCGTCCACCGTGATGCGCCCGGCCGGGTATTCCCAGGGCGAGTGGTTCGACACGCTGAAGGCCAGCGTGAACGACGGCCGGTCGCCGTCGGCGCGCAGGCGGGCGTCCAGCTGGGTGAACATGTCCTCGTCCGAGGCACCCCAGGTGCCCACGAACGCGGGGTCGGTGAAGTCCGGCCGGTCGACGATCTCGTCGAAGCCATTGCCCAGGAAGAACGCCTTCATGTTGTCGAAGTGCGACTCGCCGCCGTAGATGAAGCGCGAGTGGTAGCCGTGGCGGCCCAGCACGTCGGCCAGGGTGAAGAAGCCGCGTTGCGCGGCCGGCAGTTTCAGCACGGCCTGGGCGGGGGTCGGCAGGAAGCCGGCGGTCACGGCTTCCAGGCCGCGCACCGAGCGCGTGCCGGTCGCATAGGCGCGCGTGAAGGCCCAGCCCTCGCGCGCCAGCGCGTCCAGGTGCGGCGTCAGGTTGGCGCCGCCCAGCGCGGCGCTGTATTGGGCGCCCAGGCTTTCTTCCAGGATGATCACCACCTTGGCGGGGCGCTGCCGGGCGCGCGACGGCGCCTGCTGGTGCACGCTGGGGTGCGACGCGACGGCGGGGGGCTGCGGCAAGCCCGCGCACGACAGCACGACCTCGTGCATGCGCGCCTCGGGCATGCGGCCATAGACGGCGGCGGCGGATTTCTCGTGTTTCATGCTGTAGACCGCGTAGAACACGTTGTACAGCGAGTTCAGCGGCAGCGTGTTGAGCATGCCGTCGTTGCAATAGGCGACCGTCGACGGGTTGATGGGGCGGTGTCCCAGTGTGCCGCGAATGGCCAGGATCACCGCCGCCAGGATCGCCAGGCTGCCCAGGGCCATCTGCCACCAGGCCCAGCGCGCGCCGGCCGCCGGCGCGCCGAACAGCGCATGGCCCACGGCCGCCAGCACGATCAGCGCCACCAGCGCGCCGGCCAGTTCCGCCTTGTAGCCGCGCCACAGCATGCCGGAGACCTCGCGCGGGTGTTTCAGGTATTCGACGAACAGGCGGTTGGGCCGGGTGTCGTACTCGGTGATGAAGGCCGGGGTGGCGACTTCCAGGAAGCCGAGCAGGATCCAGCAGACCTGCAGCCAGATGCCGGTGGCCGCCGCGGCGGCAGGCAGGTGGCCCAGCCAGGGCGACAGCACGGCCGGCAAGGCCGCCAGCACAGCGATCTGGTGCGTGTCGATGCGCAGCCCGCCCAGCAGGATGGGCGCCAGCCCGCCGGCTTTCTTGACGCGGCGCCATTGCCAGGCGGCCAGCGCCAGGCGGCTGCCGGTCAGCAGCACGTAGGCCGCGATGATGAACACTAAGGTCGAATATCGCATAGAGAGTCCGCGGCCCGGTTGCCTGGCGTCCGGGCGGATGGGCAGTTACAGGGAGGACCCGGGCGGCAGGTTGGCCCGCACCAGGCGGCCGGCGATGGACTCGCGCATGGGAATATCGGGCAGCGCGTCGCCGGGGCCGAACCAGCGCGCCTCGGCGATTTCTTCTTGCTGCAGGCGGATCTCGCCGCCGGCGTATTCGGCCGTGAAGGCGATCATCAGCGAATGCGGGAACGGCCAGGACTGGCTGCCGAAATAACGCAGGTCGGTCACGCGCAGGCCCACTTCCTCGTAGACCTCGCGGTGCACGGCGTCCTCGATGCTCTCGCCCGGCTCGACGAAGCCGGCCAGGGCGGTGTGGCGCGCCGTCGCATAGGTGGCGTGGCGCGCCAGCAGGATGCTGTCGCCGCGCCGCACCAGCACCATCATGGCGGGCGAAATGCGCGGATAGGACGACAGGCCGCAGGCCGGGCAGCGCATGCAGAATTCGTGGGTCGCCGGCTGCATCGGCGTGGCGCACACGCCGCAGTATTTGTGGGTGCGGGCCCATTCGGCGATCTGGAAGGCCCGTCCCGCCAGCGCTGTCCGGTCGCCCAGTTCGGCCAGCAAGGCGCGCAGCTTGCGGAACGCATAGCCGGGCGGCGCTTCGGCCGAGGGCGGCACATGGGTGGTGCGGTAGCGCGGGTCGCCCAGCAGGACCAGTTGCAGTGTGTCGAGCCGCAGGCCCAGTACCGCGCAGGCAGTCGCGTCCGGCAGGTCCAGGCTGGCCTCGTGCACCAGCAGCTCATTGCCGCGGAAGATGAAATTCAAAGGGCTTCCTTGCAAGGGGGCGTTATTTACGGAAGGCAGTTGTCGCAGTTCAGGCGCTACTTTACCGCCAGAATGGGACGCAGGCGCATCCGCGGGCGGGCGCCCACCGGACGCACGGGTACGCCGGCCCGGACGCCGGGCCGGATTCGCGATTGCTTCGCAGGGATGCCTGGCTCAGGCCTGGCCCGGCCCCGCCAGCCGCGCCACCGCCAGCTCCAGCGGCCAGGCCAGGATCTCGACCAGGTCGGCCACGGCTTCGCTGTCGTCCAGCGATACGCGCGGCAGCGGCGCATGGACGGGCGCGGTGTCGCTGGCGATGGCGCCGATGCTGGGGTCGTCCGGGAACAGCCAGGGCTTGCCGTTGGCCTGCCGGTGGACTTCGATCTTGATGTGGGCGTTGCGCTTGAAGCCTTCCACCAGGATGAAATCGACCGGGCTCATGCGGGACAGGAGTTCGCCCAGCTCGGGCTCGGCGGCGCCGCGCAATTCGTGCATCAAGGCCCAGCGCGCGGACGAGGCGACCAGCACTTCGGTGGCGCCCGATTCGCGATGCCGGTGGGAGTCCTTGCCCGGCGTGTCGATGTCGAAGGCGTGGTGCGCGTGCTTGAGCGTGGAGACGCTGTAGCCGCGCGCCTTCAGGGACGGGATCAGCTTGGCGAGCAGCGATGTCTTGCCCGCGCCGCTCCAGCCGGCAAATCCTATGATTCTGGTCATTCGGGGCTCGTGGGTGGGGGCTTCAGATCAGGCCGTCGAAGGGCAGCACGTCGACCAGCTGCCCCGCCGCGACCTCGCCCTGGTCGTGGTGCAGCACCACCAGGCCGTTGGCCTGGCTCATGCTGCGCAGGATGCCGGAGCCCTGCGAGCCCGTGACGGTGGCCTGCCAGCCGCCGTCGGGCGCCGGCGTGACGATGGCGCGCTGGTATTCGGTGCGGCCGGGTTTCTTGCGGATGGCGCGTGTGGCGGTGCAGCGCAGCAGCGGCAGGGTCTGCGGCGCGGCGCCGGCCATGGCCAGCAGGGCGTCGCGCACCAGGGCGTAGAAGGTGACCATGACCGCCACCGGGTTGCCGGGCAGCCCGAACAGGATGGCGTCGCCGTGTTCGGCGCGGATGCGGCCGATGGCCATGGGCCGTCCGGGCCGCATGGCGATGCGCCAGAACAGGACGTCGCCCAGTTGCGCCATGACGGTCTTGGTGTGGTCGGCCTCGCCCACGCTGACGCCGCCCGAGGTGATGACGGCGTCGGCATTGGCGGCCGCCGCGCTGAAGGCCTCGGCCAGGGCGGCCGGGTCGTCGCGCACCACGCCCAGGTCGAGGATATCCACCCCCAGGCGCTGCAGCATGCTGTGGAGCGTGTAGCGGTTGCTGTCGTACACGCAGCCCTCGTCGAGCGGCTCGCCGATGGAGCGCAGTTCGTTGCCGGTGGAGAAGAAGGCCACGCGCAGGCGCCGCACCACCGGCACTTCGGCCTGGCCCAGCGAGGCCAGCAGGCCGATGTCGGCCGGACGCAGGACGCGGCCGGCCGACAGCGCGCTGTCGCCGGCGGCGAGGTCCTCGCCGGCCAGGCGCCGGTTGTCGCCGGTGCGCACGGCGCCGGCCGGGATGACGATGCGGTCGCCGTCCTGGCGCACGAATTCCTGCGGCACGACGGTGTCGAGCCCGGCCGGCATGACGGCGCCGGTCATGATGCGCACGCACTGGCCGGCGGCCGCCTGGCCGGTGAACGGCGTGCCGGCCAGGCCGCTGCCCGTTACCTGCAGCACCGTATCGGCGTCGGCGGCCAGGTCGCGGCCGGCGAACGCGTAGCCGTCCATGGCGGAGTTGTCGTGGGCCGGCACGTTCAGGTGCGAGATCACGTCGCGCGCCAGCACGCGGCCCAGCGCCGAGCGCAGCGCGACCATCTCGACGGCGCGCAGGCGCGGCACGAGCTGGTCGATGAAGGCGCGGGCCTGGGCCACCGGCAGGGCGTCGGGATCGTAGCCGCTGATGCACGAGGCGATGGCGGCCAGGCTGGGAGGCAGGGGTCGGGTCATGGCTGCAACTGTTGCAATTCGGCCAGGGTATTCGCGCCGGCGAACGCCTGGGCATCGTCGAAACGGACCTCGGCGCAGCGGTGCTGGGCGGTCCAGGCGTCGATCTTGCGCTGGCCCCCGTGCAGGAAGGCCAGCAGGCTGGCCAGCAGCGAGGTCTTCAGCAGGCAGAAGACCGGCTGGGTGCGCAGCGCGTCGCCGTGCGGCGTGGCGGCCATGGCGATGTCGGCGTCGTGTTCGACGAGCCCCTGCGCCAGGCGCTCGACCAGGTCTGGCGGAAAGCGCGGGCAGTCGCAGGGGACGGTGGCCAGGTAAGGGGTCTCGCAGCGTTCCAGGCCGGCCGCGAAGCCGGCCAGCGGGCCGGCGAAGTCGGGCAGGGTGTCGGGCCAGACGGGCACCCCCATGGCTTCGTAGGCGCCCAGGTTGCGGTTGGCGTTGATCATGACCTGGCCGACCTGCGGCGCCAGCCGCAGCAGCGCGTGCAGGGCCATCGGCATGCCCAGGTAGTTCTGCAGGCCCTTGTCGACGCCGCCCATGCGGCTGCCGCGCCCGCCCGCGAGTATCAGGCCCGTGATGTCGGTGGTATCGATCATGAGACTCGATAGTGTGAGGCCGCGTTCCAGCATCGCGGTACGGCGGCCAGTATAGACCAGCCCCGCGCCCGGGCCGCGCCGGCCTGCGCCGGCGCATGCGGCATCGCAAAGGGCGGTGCTAACATCATCCGAAGAGGCCGCCGCGGGCGGCCGTCATTCCATTCGCCGACTCTCAATATAAAGACCCCATGGTCGCTTCCGATACGCTATTGCAGGCCTTGCAGGCCGTCATCGACCCCAACACGGGCAAGCCGCTGGCCGGCCCGAAGGCGGTCAAGAACCTCCAGATCGACGGCGCCGACGTCGCCTTCGATGTCGAACTGGGCTACCCGGCCAAAAGCCAGGTCCCGGCGCTGCGCAACGCCCTGATCGCCGCCGCCCGCGGCGTGCCCGGCGTGGGCAATGTCTCGGTCAACCTGCGCACGGCCATCGCCGCGCACGCGGTGCAGCGCGGCATCGCGCTGCTGCCCAACGTCAAGAACGTGATCGCGGTGGCCTCGGGCAAGGGCGGGGTGGGCAAGAGCACCACCGCGGTCAACCTGGCGCTGGCCCTGGCCGCCGAAGGCGCGCGCGTGGGGTTGCTGGACGCCGACATCTACGGCCCCAGCCAGTCGCTCATGATGGGCATCGACGCGCGCCCGCAGAGCGAGGACGGCAAGACCATGGAGCCGCTCGAGAACTACGGCGTGCAGGTCATGTCCATCGGCTTCCTGGTCGACGCCGACGAGGCCATGATCTGGCGCGGCCCCATGGCCGTGCAGGCGCTCGAGCAACTGCTGCGCCAGACCAACTGGAAGGACCTCGACTACCTGGTGATCGACATGCCGCCCGGCACCGGCGACATCCACCTGACGCTCAGCCAGAAAGTGCCGGTCACCGGCGCCGTCATCGTCACCACCCCGCAGGACATCGCCTTGCTGGACGCGCGAAAGGGCGTCAAAATGTTCGAAAAGGTCGGGGTACCGATCCTGGGCGTGGTCGAGAACATGGCGGTGCATGTTTGCAGCCAGTGCGGCCACGCCGAACATATCTTCGGCGCCGGCGGAGGCAGGAAAATGGCGGCTGACTACAACTTGGCCTACCTGGGCGCCTTGCCGCTGGACATCAACATCCGCCTGCAGGCCGACAGCGGCCAGCCTTCGGTGGTGGCCGACCCGGACGGCGAAGTGGCCGGCCTGTACAAGGCCGTGGCGCGCCAGGTCGCCATATCGGTGGCGGACATGGGCAAGGACTACTCCTCCAAGCTGTCGTCCATCGCCATCAGCCGCGAACGCTAAAGCCATGACGGAAGCCCCGCCCACCAGCCTGGATGTCGCCGTGGTGATGCGCAAGGAACGCATCACCGGGCCGATGAGCCGCTGGCAGGAATGGCGCTGGGTGCTCGACGACGTGGTGGTCGACGAGCCCTCCTTCGGCGCGCAGCCGCGCCTGCTCTACAAGGACGACTCGCACGAGCGCTGGCTGCATCCCGGCCATGTGGTGCGCTTGTTCAAGGACGACGCCGAGGGCTACGTGCTGAACGCCACGACGCCGGCGCCCTGCTGGTTCGTGCTGTGGCGCATGCACGATCCCGACGACGGCGGCGAGCCGGTGGCGCGCCCCGAGATCGTCACCCTCAGCTACCACGACGCCGGCCGCTGGCTCGACGCCCAGGAAACGGTCGAGCAGGTGCCCGCGCCGCCGTTCGTGGTCGATTGGCTGAATGCCTTCATCGCGGCGCACTATGTGCCCGAGCCCAAGCGGCGCAAGCGGCCGGCCAGCTTCCAGTCGCTGCAGGACCGCTTCGGCAACCCGGCCTCGGTGTCCACGCTCAAGAAGTTCGGCGGCGGTGCGCCATGACGGCCGACGAGCGTTCCGGGTTCCTGCAACGCTGGTCGCGCCGCAAGGCCGAGGCCCGCGAAGCGGGCGTGCGCGACGACGAGCTGCCCGACCAGCCCTTGCCCGAGGCGGCGGACGCCGCCGTGCCGGTCCCTGCCGGCGAGGCGTCCGAGCCGGCCGAGCCGCCGCCGCCCACCCTGGATGACGTCCGGGCCTTGACGCCCGAATCCGACTTCGCCCCCTTCGTGGCGCGGCGCGTCGCCCCCGAGGTCAAGAACGCCGCCTTGAAGAAACTGTTCTCCGACCCCCATTACAACGTGATGGACGGGCTGGATACATATATAGACGATTATTCCAAGCTCGAGCCGCTGCCCGCGCCGCTGCTGCGCCGTCTGGTCAGCGCGCGGACGCTGGCGCTGTTCGACGACGAGGCCGACCCGCCCGCCGCCGCCGGGCCATCGGCCGCCGCCGCCGCGCCGGGCGCGCCCGAACCGTCCGCCAGCGATCCCGCCGCCATGCCCGACGCCGCCGGACCGGCCCCCCTGCCTGGGCCGAGCCCGACCGGGCCGGAGGCGGACGTTGCCGACCCCGCCATGCCGTCCGCCGCGCCGGCGGACCGGCGCAACTGATTCCGCCCACGCGAGTGCCCATGACCACCCTGATCTGCGACTGCAACCGCACCATGCCGCTGGCCCCCGACGAACTGGGGCGTGCGCTGGGCGAGACCCTGGCGCCGCATTCCCTGTTGTGCCGCGGCCAGGCGGGCGATTTCCAGCGCGCCGTGCGCGGCGCCGAGCCGGTGGTGGTCGCCTGTACCCAGGAGAAGCGCCTGTTCGGCGAGCTGGGCCGGGCCACCGAAGGCGCCGTGGCGCCGGTGCGCTTCGTCAACATCCGCGAGACCGGCGGCTGGAGCCGCGATGCGGCGCGGGCCATGCCCAAGCTGGCCGCGCTGCTGGCCGCGGCGCACCTGCCCGAGCCCGATCCGGTCGCCACCGTGACCTACCGCAGCGCCGGCCGGCTGTTGATCATCGGCCCGCTGGACCGCGCCGAGCAGGCCGCTGGCCTGCTCGACGACGCGCTGCAGGTCACCCTGTTCGTGCAGGGCGAAGGCCGCGACGGCGGCGCGCAGGCGCGCCGCTATCCCGTGCTGGCGGGGCGGCTGGAGCGCCTGCAGGGCCGGCTGGGGGCATTCGAATTGACCTGGTCGCAGGACAACCCGATCGACCTGGACCTCTGCACGCGCTGCAATGCCTGCGTGGCCGCCTGCCCGGAGGGCGCCATCGGCTTCGATTATCAAGTCGACCTGGCGCGCTGTGCGTCGCACCGCGCGTGCGTGACAGCCTGTACGGTGGCGGGCGCCATCGACTTCCAGCGCCCGCCTCGCCAGTTCACCGAACAGTACGACCTGGTGCTGGACCTGGGCGCCACGCCGCAACTGCGCCACCACCAGCCGCCGCAGGGCTATTTCACGTGGGACGGCCGGGATCCGGGCACGCTGCTCAAGCTGCGTGAACTGGTGGGCGAATTCGAGAAACCCAAGTTCTTCGACTACAAGCAGTCGCTGTGCGCGCACAGCCGCAATGAAACCGTGGGGTGCAACGCCTGTGTCGACATCTGCTCGGCCGAGGCCATCCGCGGCGACCGGCGGCGCCAGCAGATCGTGGTGGACCCGCACCTGTGCGCCGGCTGCGGCGCCTGTACCACCGTGTGTCCCACCGGCGCGATGAGCTACGCCTATCCGCGCAACCCCGACCAGGCCCTGAAGCTGCGCACCCTGCTGTCCACCTATGCCCAGGCGGGCGGGCGCGACGCGGTGCTGCTGCTGCACAGCCAGCAGGGCGGCGAGCGGCTGGTCGAGACGCTGGGCCGCGCGGCGCAGCTCAAGCTGGCACACGGCGTGCCCGCCAACGTGATCCCGGTGGCCTTGTGGCACACCGCCAGCCTGGGGCTGGATCTCTGGCTGGCCGCGCTGGCGTTCGGCGCCGCGCAGGTCGCGGTGCTGGCCACCGACGAAGAAGCGCCGCAATACCTGGACGGCCTGGAGGCCCAGATGGAAACCGCCCAGGCCATCCTGAACGGCCTGGGCTACGAAGGACGCCACTTGCACCTGCTGCGCGCCACCACGGCCGAAGCCCTGGACGCGCAGCTCCAGCAGGTGGCCGCCCAGCAGCCGGGCGTGCCCGGACAGGCGGCGCGTTTCGCGGCGGCGCCCGAGAAGCGCGCCACGCTGACGCTGGCGCTGGACCACCTGGTCGCGCATGCGCCGGGGCCGCTGCCGGAAGCCATCGCCCTGCCGGGCGGCGCGCCCGGCGCGGGGGCGCCGTTCGGCGCGGTGGTGGTCGACAACGCCGCCTGTACGCTGTGCATGAGCTGCGTCAGCGCCTGTCCGGCCAATGCGCTGCAAGACAACATCGCGCTTCCGCAGCTGCGCTTCATAGAAAAAAATTGCGTGCAGTGCGGCTTGTGCGAAAAAACCTGTCCGGAAGATGCCATTCAACTGGTGCCGCGCCTGCTGCTGTCCGAGCGCCGCAAGGAAGCCGTGGTGTTGAACGAAACGGCGCCCTTCCACTGTGTGCGCTGCGGCAAGGCGTTCGGCACCGAGAAGGGCGTGCAGACGATGCTGCAGCGTCTTGGCGGCCACGCCATGTTCCAGGGCGCGGCGCTCGAACGCCTGAAGATGTGCGGCGACTGCCGCGTCATCGACCTCTATTCCTCGTCCGACGAAGTCCGCATCACCGACCTATGACCGCTACCGTGCCGACCGCAGCTGCCCCTGGTTTCGACGAAGACGTCGCGCGCGCCGAACTGTACGGCGTGCTGGCGCACTTGTTCTATGCGCCGCCGTCCGCCGACTTGCTGGCGCAGCTGGGCGCCACGCCCGCCGCGCCCGACGGCTTGCTGGCGCCCGCCTGGAACGCCCTGGCGGCCAGCGCGCGCGAGCTGGACGCGGCGGCGGTGCGGATGGAGTACGACGCCTTGTTCGGCGGGGTGGGCAAGCCCGAAGTCTACCTGTTCGGCTCGCACTACCTGGCCGGCTTCCTCAATGAAAAGCCGGTGGCGCGGCTGCGCGAGGACCTGGCCGGGCTGGGACTGGCCCGCGACCCGGCCATGCCGGAGACCGAAGACCACATCGCCTACCTGTGCGAGGTCATGCGCTGCCTGATCGTCGGCGCTGGGGCCGCGCCGGCTGACCTGGCCACGCAGCGGACGTTCTTCGCCGCGCATATCCAGCCCTGGATCGAGACCCTGTGCGACACCATCGCGGCCCACCCCGCCGCCCGGTTCTACGCGCGCGCCGCGGATTTCACCCGCGCGTTCGCCAGCGTCGAGGCCCAGGGCTTCGACATGCTGCCTTAGGCCCCGCCGCAGCGCCCGGGCGCGTTACGGTGCAGTGCGGCAAATTAGGGGACATTGCCGGAACCGGGGCGTAGGGGTACAGTATGCAAAGCATTTCATATCTGGTTGCCTCCAAGGAGACGGACACATGCCGCAGAAATCTCCCCAACTTTCGCGTCGGATGTTCCTGGCCGGCACTACCACGGCGGCTGCCGCGGCGGCCGGCGCGGCGGTCCTGCCGTCCGCGCGCCAGGCCGGGCAGCCAGCCGCGGCGCCGGTGGCCGCGCCCGCCAAGGGCGGTGGCTATCGCCTGAGCGAACACGTCAAGCGGTACTACAAGACCACGCTGGTCTGAACCGGAGCCAGCCATGCTGCTTACCAAGAAAACAGACGCCGCGCGCGACGGCGCGGCCGAGTCGCACTTCGTGCAGAGCCTGCGGCGGGGCCTGACGCAGGCGCTGCCCACCATGGACCGCCGCGCCTTCCTGCGCCGTTCCGGCATCGGGGTGGGCGCCGGCCTGGCGGCCGCGCCGCTGGCGCTGGTCAAGCGCGCCGAAGCGGCCGAAGAACGCAAGATCGCCGTGGGCGACACCAAGACCGAAGTGCGCCGCACCGTCTGTACGCACTGTTCGGTGGGCTGTGCCATCGACGCCGTGGTCGAGAACGGCGTCTGGGTGCGGCAGGAACCGGTATTCGATTCCCCCATCAACCTGGGGGCGCACTGCGCCAAGGGCGCCGCGATCCGCGAGCACGGCCACGGCGAGCACCGCCTGCGCTACCCGATGAAGCTGGTCGACGGCAAATACCAGCGCATCAGCTGGGACACGGCGCTGGACGAGATTAGCGCCCACCTGATGAAGCTGCGCAAGGAAAGCGGGCCGGACTCGGTCTACTGGATCGGGTCGTCCAAGCATGGCAACGAGCAGTCGTACCTGATGCGCAAGTTCGTCAGCTACTGGGGCAGCAACAACTGCGACCACCAGGCGCGCATCTGCCATTCCACCACGGTGGCGGGCGTGGCGAACACGTGGGGCTACGGCGCCATGACCAACTCGTACAACGACATGCAGAACGCCAAGGTCGCCTTGTACATCGGGTCGAACGCCGCCGAGGCCCACCCGGTTTCCATGCTGCACATGCTGCATGCCAAGGAAACCGGCTGCAAGATGATCGTGGTCGACCCGCGCTTCACCCGCACCGCCGCCAAGGCCGACCAGCACATCCGCATCCGTTCGGGCACCGACATCCCGTTCCTGTTCGGGTTGCTGTACCACATCTTCAAGAACGGCTGGGAAGACCAGGCCTACATTGACGCGCGCGTCTACGGCATGGACCAGGTCAAGGCCGACGTGCTGGCCAAGTGGACGCCGGACAAGGTGCAGGAAGCCTGCGGCGTGGACGAAGCCACCATGTACGGCGTCGCCAAGACCCTGCACGAGAACCGGCCCGGCACGCTGGTGTGGTGCATGGGCCAGACCCAGCACTCGATCGGCAACGCCATGGTGCGCGCGTCCTGCATCGTGCAGCTGGCGCTGGGCAATATCGGCGTCTCGGGCGGCGGGGCCAACATTTTCCGCGGCCACGACAACGTGCAGGGCGCGACCGACATCGGCCCCAACCCGGATTCGCTGCCGGGCTACTACGGCCTGTCCGAAGGCTCCTGGAAGCACTTCGCCAAGGTCTGGGGCGTGGACTACGAGTGGATCAAGAGCCGCTACGCGTCGCCCGACTTGATGACCAAGCCCGGCATCACGGTGTCGCGCTGGATCGACGGCGTGCTGGAAGACCCCGCGGTCATCGACCAGCCCACCAACCTGCGGGCGGTGTTCTATTGGGGCCATGCGCCCAACTCGCAGACGCGCGGCCTGGAAATGAAGCGCGCCATGGACAAGCTCGACCTGCTGGTGGTGGTCGACCCGTACCCGTCCGCCACCGCCGCCATGGCCGCCATGCCGGGCAAGGCCGAAGACCTCAACCCCAACCGCGCGGTGTACCTGCTGCCGGCCGCCACGCAGTTCGAGACGAGCGGCTCCTGTACGGCGTCCAACCGCTCGCTGCAATGGCGCGAGAAGGTCATCGAGCCGCTCTGGGAAAGCCGCAGCGACCAGATGATCATGTACCAGCTGGCCGAGAAGCTGGGCTTCGGCAAGGAGTTCGTCAAGAACTACAAGCTGCAGAAGGTCAAGGGCATGGACGAGCCCGTCATCGAGGACGTGCTGCGCGAGGTCAACCGTTCCTGCTGGACCATCGGCTATACCGGCCAGAGCCCCGAGCGCCTGAAGGCGCACATGCGCAACATGCATGTGTTCGACGTCAAGACGCTGCGCGCCAAGGGTGGCAAGGACGCCGAGACCGGCTATGACCTCACCGGCGACTACTTCGGCCTGCCGTGGCCCTGCTGGGGCACGCCCGAGCTGAAGCACCCGGGCACCGCCAACCTGTACAACACCAGCCTGCACGTCATGGACGGCGGCGGCAACTTCCGTGCCAACTTCGGCGTGGAGCGCGACGGCGTCAACCTGCTGGCCGAAGACGGTTCGCATTCGAAGGGCGCCGACCTGACCACCGGCTATCCGGAGTTCGATCACGTCCTGATGAAGAAGCTGGGCTGGTGGAACGAGCTGACCGACGCCGAGAAGGCGGCGGCCGAGGGCAAGAACTGGAAAACCGATTCCTCGGGCGGCATCATCCGCGTGGTCATGAAGAACCACGGTTGCTATCCGTTCGGCAACGCCAAGGCGCGCGCGGTGGTGTGGAACTTCCCCGATGCCATCCCGCAGCACCGCGAGCCCATCTACGGCACGCGTCCCGACCTGGTGGCCAAGTACCCGTCGCACGACGATCTCAAGGCGTTCTGGCGCCTGCCCACCTTGTACAAATCGCTGCAGCAGAAAAACGTGGCGGACAAGCTGTACGAGAAATTCCCCATCATCCTCACGTCGGGACGGCTGGTGGAATACGAGGGCGGGGGCGACGAAACGCGTTCCAACCCGTGGCTGGCGGAACTGCAGCAGGAAGCCTTCGTCGAGCTCAACCCCAAGGCGGCGGCCGACCGCGGCATCCGCAATGGCGACCGGGTGTGGGTGTCCACGCCCACCGGCGCGCGGCTGAACGTGCAGGCGCTGGTCACCGAGCGGGTCGGGCCCGACACGGCTTTCATGCCGTTCCACTTCGCGGGGCGCTGGCAGGGCGCCGACCTGCTGTCCAGCTACCCGGAAGGCGCGGCGCCCATCGTGCGCGGCGAGGCGGTCAACACCGGCACGACATACGGCTACGACTCGGTGACGATGATGCAGGAAACCAAGACCACCATCTGCAACATCGCGAAGGCCTAGGCCGAGTGAACAGATCCAGGAGAGAGCGCCATGGCCAGAATGAAATTCGTCTGTGATGCAGAGCGCTGCATCGAATGCAATAGCTGTGTCACCGCCTGCAAGAACGAGCACGAGGTGCCGTGGGGCGTGAACCGCCGCCGGGTCGTGACGCTGAACGACGGCGTGCCGGGCGAGAAATCCATTTCGGTGGCCTGTATGCACTGCAGCGACGCGCCGTGCATGGCGGTCTGCCCGGTGAACTGCTTCTACCGCACCGAAGAAGGCGTGGTGCTGCACAACAAGGACACCTGTATCGGCTGCGGCTATTGTTCGTATGCCTGTCCTTTCGGCGCGCCGCAGTTCCCGTCCGAAGGCACGTTCGGCGTGCGCGGCAAGATGGACAAATGCACCTTCTGCGCTGGCGGCCCGGAAGAGCACGGCAGCGCCGCCGAATTCGAGAAGTACGGCCGCAATCGCCTGGCCGAGGGCAAGCTGCCGGCCTGCGCGGAAATGTGTTCCACCAAGGCGCTGCTGGGCGGCGACGGCGATGTGATCGCCGACATCTTCCGGACCCGCGTCCTGCATCGCGGCAAGGGCGCCGAGGTGTGGGGCTGGGGCACGGCCTACGGCTCGCAGCAGGCCGGCCAGCCGCCGCAGCAGCAGGCGCCGGCCGCCGACACCAAGGGGAAATCATGAGCGCGCGCACCTGGCTGATGGCGGCGCTGGCGCTGGGGCTGGCGGCCTGTACCGAGCAATCGCAGGAGCTTCACACCGGCAGTTACACGGGCGAGCCGGCCTATGCCGGCACGGGAAGTCATTTCGTCGCGTCGGGCTGGACGCCCGGCGACAAGAACAGTTGGCTGAGCGAACTCAAGGTGCGCACCCAGCGCGGCCAGAACGAGTACAACAAAGTCAACTGACCGGAGGCTGCCATGGTACGGTCATTGTTCGTGATGCTCTTGATGAGCGCTGCGCTGCTGGCGCCGGCGGCGGCCCAGAATACGGCCGCCCCGGCCGGTGGCGGGCTGGGCGGCATCAAGAGCGCCAACATCTTCGAAGTCAAGCCCGACGCCAACGAGCTGCCTGGCTACGCCGAGCAGAGCAACGCCGAACGCGCCCGGGTGCAGCCCGGCAACAATGCCCCCATGTGGCGCCAGGTCAATTCCGGCGAGCCGGGCTACAGCAGCCTGCCGGCCAGCCAGGCGCCCGAGGCGGGCGTGCTGATCCAGCGCTTCGTGCAGTATCCGGGCTCGGACTACACCACCGCCGGGGAAGCCTGGCGCCAGGTGCGCAACCACTGGCTCATCCCGTACGGCGGGGGGCTGCTGCTGATCGTGCTGGTGGCCATTGCGCTGTTCTACCTGGCCAAGGGGCCCATCAAGGTGCACGGCGCGGAGACCGGCCGCAAGATCGAGCGCTTCACCTATTTCGAGCGCGCCGCCCATTGGGTCAATGCCACGGCGTTCGTCATCCTGGCCATATCCGGCATCGTGATGGCGTTCGGCAAATTCTTCCTGCTGCCCTGGATGGGCGGTCCGGTTTTCGGCTGGCTGACGTGGGTCCTGAAGACCGTGCACAACTTCGTCGGGCCGGTCTTCGCCGTGTCGCTGGTCGTTGTGCTGATCACCTTCGCCAAGGACAACCTGCTGCGCCGCTATGACCTGACCTGGCTGCGCAAGGGCGGCGGCCTGTTGCGCGCCCAGCATGTGCCGGCCGGCCGTTTCAACGCCGGCGAGAAACTGATGTTCTGGGTCGGCATGCTGTTCCTGGGGCTGATCGCCGTCGGCTCGGGCCTGTTCCTGGACCGCGTGGTCCCGGACCCGCTGCTGTACACGCGCGGCAACATGCAGATCGCGCACATGATCCACGCCGTATCGGTGATCCTGATGATGTGCATGATCATGGGCCACATCTACCTCGGCACCATCGGCATGCAGGGCGCCTACCGCGCCATGAAGACGGGCTACGTGGACGAGACTTGGGCGCGCGAGCACCACGACGTGTGGTACGAGGATATCCAGGCGGGCCGGGTGCCGGCCCAGCGTACCGCCGACCGGGCCGCCAAGCGGCGCGGCAAGGCAACGCCGGCCCGCGTCTGAGCCGGCATTCAAGGAGCACGCCATGAAGATCATCGTTGCCCTGTCGCTGGCCGCCCTGGCCGCCAACGCCTACGCGACCCTGCCGCCGCTCAGTCCGGAAGCCCAGGCCAAGGCGGCCGAAGCCAAGGCCAAGGCGGCCTGGAGCGCCAGCGTGGCGGCCTACCAGCTGTGCCAGTCGCAGGACAAGGTCGCGGCCGAGTATTTCGCGGAGGCCAAGATGGCGGGCAAGCCGCTCGGGCAGCCCGTGGCCACGCCCGAATGCAAGGACCCCGGTCCGTTCGTGTATGCGCCGGCGCCGGTGCAGGCGCGCGAGGGATCCGGCGCGCACTCGCCGGCGGAAACCGCCAGCCAGCCGCCCAGCTCGCCGCAGCCCGATGCCGGGGGCAAGCCCGCCAAGTGACCGCGTCCGGCCTGTCCCTGCCGCGCCTGACCCAGGCCCGCGCGCCGCTGACGCGCGCCGTCACCGTCGTCAATGAGCACGGCGCCACCGAGACCGTGTCGATCCCGGCCGAGCGGCCGCTGACCATCTACGTGGACCGGCGCGAACTGGTCACGCTGATGACGCTGGGCGCCATGCCGGAACTGCTGGTGCTGGGCTATCTGCGCAATCAGCGCCTGATCAGCGAGGTGAGCGACGTGCTGTCGATCATGGTCGACTGGGAAGTCAATGCCGCCGCGGTCGAGACCCGCCACGGCATTGCCGACCTGGAGGCCCGCACCGCCCAGCGCGTGGTCACCACCGGCTGCGGGCAGGGCAGCGTGTTCGGCGGCCTGATGGAAGAGCTGGACCACATCCGCCTGGCGCCGCAGGCCAGCGTCACGCAGGCGCAGCTCTACGGCCTGCTGAATGCCATCCGCGTGCAGGAAACCACCTACAAGTCGGCCGGTTCGGTGCACGGCTGCGCGCTGTTTCGCGGCGCGGACATGCTGATGTTCGTGGAGGACGTGGGGCGCCACAACGCCATCGACACGCTGGCCGGCTGGATGTGGATGCAGCCCGAGGCCGGCCAGGATGGCGCCGACAAGATCTTCTACACCACCGGGCGGCTCACCAGCGAGATGATCATGAAGTCGGCCCAGATGGGGGTGCCCATCGTGGTGTCGCGCAGCGGCATGACGCAAATGGGCTATGAGATCGCGCGCGGCCTCGGGCTGTGCGCCATCGGGCGGGCGGTGAACCGGCATTTCGTGTGCTACACCGCGCCCGAGCGGCTGGTGCTGCAGCCCGAACTGGCGGCCGCGCGGGCGCCGGCGTCGGCGCCCTGAATTCCGGCAATGAGGGGATGCCGCGAGGTGCCTGACACCCCGCGCGGCGGTGGCCGCCCGCGCGAGCCAGTCGATGGGGTGTCAGACACCTGGCTATGACGAGCCGGATCGGCCGCGGCGCGGCTTTTTTGCGGGGAAGCTCCACCACGGCAGCACGCGCCGCATCGACAGCACCTGGCCGCTGTTGGGGGCCGGCGCGTAGCCCGGCATGGCGGCCAGCGCGGCCTGCCAGCGCTCGCTGCGCAGGATGGCCAGCAGGGCCTGGGTGGAAGGATGGTCGAGCGAGGACTTCAGGCAGACCAGAAAGTAGTTTTCCGACACCAGCGGCACGAAATCCAGGTGATGGTGGCGCGCGGCCGGGGCGATGCTCAGGCCGGCGTCGGCGCTGCCGGCCGCGATGGCGTGCGCCACGGCGGCGTGCGAGGGTTCGGTGCGGGCATAGCCGTCGATGGCGCTGGCGGCCAGGCCGGCCTGCTCCAGCAGTTCGTCGAACAGCACCCGGGTGCCGGTACCCAGCGCGCGGTTCACGTAGCGCACGCCGGGGCGGCGCAGGTCCTGCACGCCGGCCAGCCCCTTGGGGTTGCCGCGCGCCACGATCAGCCCCTGCTGGCGCTGCGCGAAGCCGATCAGCTTGTGCAGGCCGGGCTTGAGCAGCGGCTTGTAGCTGCGTTCGGTGAGCGAGCCTGGCACGGGGTCGCGGCGCGTATGAAAGCCCGCCATCACGCAGCGCCCTTCGTTCAGCCCGCGGATCGCGTCGACGCTGCCGGTGAAGCGGATGTCCAGGTGCAGCTTGTCGCTGGCCACCGCATGGCCACGCAAGGCGTCCAGCGCGTCGTCATGGCTGGCATACAGCGACACCACGTGCGCGGCGTCGTCGAAGGCGACCGCGAAGGCGCGCTCCAGTTCGGCGCGCAGCGCGTTGATCTGCGGGGCCAGCCGCGCCTGGGCGTGGCGCTCGGCCCACAGCAGCTTTTCGCCGAACTCGTTCAGGCGCGCGGGCTGGCCCTTGTCCCAGACGATCAGGGTGCGGCCCAGGGCCTGCTCCCATTTCTTCAGTTCGCCCCAGACATGCCGGTACGACAGGTTGAGCGCCTTGGCGGCGGCCGAGATCGAGCCCTGTTCGCGCACGGCGAACAGCAAGTCCATCAGCGCGTTGCCGATGACGGTGGGAGGGGCGTCGGTGCCGCCCAGCTGGTAGGAAAGGTCGATGCGATGCACGCCAGCGAGTATGCCCGAAATGGCCGCGCCCGGCCTGCCGCGCGGCCTATGAAATGCTATTCATATGGTTTGCATGATACTGCTGGGCTACGCTCTCCCCCAGCCCAGGAAGAGACGCCATGAACACAATGACCGAAAGCGCGACGACAGCGCTGCGCCTGATCGCCACCGCCGACCCGGCCCTGCTTGCCATCGTGGCGCGTTCCCTGGCGGTCAGCGCCTGTGCCTGCGCGCTGGCCTGCGCGCTCGGCATGCTGGCCGGCTCGTGGCTGGCCGTGGCCCGTTTCCGGGGCCGCGGCATCGTGCTCACCCTGCTCAATACTTCGCTGGCCCTGCCCTCGGTGGTGGTGGGCCTGGCGGTCTACCTGCTGCTGTCGCATTCCGGCCCGCTGGGCTTCCTGGGCTGGCTGTTCTCGTTCCAGGCCATGGTGCTGGCCCAGGCGGTGCTGGTCTGTCCGGTGGTCACCGCGCTGGTGCGCCAGACCATCGAGGACGCCGACCGGCGCCATGGCGAACAACTGCGCTCGCTGCGCGCCCGTGCGTTGGTGCGCAGCCTGCTGCTGTTGTGGGATGAACGCTTCACGCTGCTGACCATCGTCATTACCGGCTTCGGCCGCGCCATCTCGGAAGTCGGCGCCGTCATGGTGGTGGGCGGCAATATCGAGGGCTACACGCGCGTCATGACTACCGCCATCGCGCTGGAGACCAGCAAGGGCGACCTGCCCCTGGCCCTGGCGCTGGGCCTGCTGTTGCTGCTGGTGGTGCTGCTGCTCAACACGCTGGCCGGGCTGGTGCGGCGGTGGCGCGAACGGCGCGATGCCGGGCTGTCGGGCCTGTATGGCGGCGCCGGAGCCGTGTCATGAAGGCGCCCGCCTGCGACCGCGGGCCGGTGGTGGCCGGCGCGACCGAGCGTCGCGCGGCCGGCGCCGCGCCCGATATTCTGTTCGACCTGCGCGAGGTCGATGTCGATTATGGCGGCGTGGCCGCATTGCGGGCCGTCTCGCTGGCCATCCGCGCCGGCGAGTGCGTGGCCCTGGTGGGCGCCAACGGCAGCGGCAAGAGCACGCTGCTGCGCGTGTTGCACTGCCTGCTGCAGCCGACGCGCGGCCAGGCCCGCTGCGTGGCGCGCCGGCGCCAGGCCATGCTGTTCCAGCATCCTTACATGCTGCGCACCTCGGTGCTGAACAATGTCGCGCTGGGATTGTGGCTGCGCGGCGTGCGCTGGCGCGAGGCGCGCGCCAGCGCGCTGCAGGCGCTGGCGCGGGTCGACATGGACGGACTGGCGGCGCGCAATGCCAAGGCGTTGTCGGGCGGCCAGCAGCAGCGGCTCGCCATGGCGCGGGCCTGGGCGCTGGCGCCCGAGGTGCTGCTGCTGGACGAGCCGACCGCCAGCCTGGATCCGCACGCCAAGCGCGAGGTCGAGCAGATGATGCAGGACTTCGCCCGGCCGGGCGCGCAGCGCGCGCCCGCCATGGTGTTCAGCAGCCACAACCTGGGGCAGGTCAAGCGGCTGGCGCGCCGCGTCATTTACCTGGAACGGGGGCGCGTCGTGGTCGACCTGCCGGTGGACGATTTTTTCTACGGCCCGCTGCCCGAGGCGGCGAGCCTGTTCGTCAAAGGAGAACGCATACCATGAAGACCCTACCCATGCTGTGGCGGTGCGCCGTCATGCCGGCCGTGCTGGCGGTGGCGGCGCTGGCCGCGCCGGCCGCGGGCGCCGAGACCATCGTCATGGCCTCGACCACCTCCACCGAGCAGTCGGGCCTGTTCTCGCACCTGCTGCCCGCCTTCAAGCAGGCCAGCGGCATCGACATCAAGGTGGTGGCGCAGGGCACCGGCCAGGCGCTCGACATGGCGCGCCGCGGCGATGCCGACGTGCTGTTCGTGCACGACCAGGCGGCCGAGGAGAAGTTCGTGGCGGAGGGCTATGCCACGCGGCGTTATCCGGTCATGTACAACGATTTCGTGCTGATCGGGCCGGCCGCCGACCCGGCTGGCGTCAAGGGCAACGACATCGTGCGCGCGCTCGCCAAGCTGGCCGAAACCGACAGCCCGTTCATCTCGCGCGGCGACAAGAGCGGCACCCACGCGGCCGAGCTGCGCTTCTGGAAGGCGGCCGGCGTCCAGGACCAGGGCAAGGACTACAAGGCCTGCGGCTGCGGCATGGGGCCGGCCCTGAACATGGCGTCGTCCATGGACGCCTATGTCTTGTCGGACCGCGGCACCTGGCTCAGCTTCAAGAACCCGGGCGGCCTGAAAGTGCTGGTGGAGGGCGACAAGCGGCTGTTCAACCAGTACGGCGTCATGGTGGTCAACCCGGCCAAGTACCCGCATGTCAAGGCCAAGCCGGCGCAGCAGTTTGTCGACTGGGTTACTTCCAAGGCGGGGCAGGACGCGATTGCCAGCTACAAGGTCAACGGCCAGCAGCTGTTCTTCCCCAACGCGGGCCAGTAGCGCGCGCCGCGCCTGCTACCAGGCGACGTAGAGCATGGCCTTGGCCAGCAGCACGATCAGCGCGACGTGGCAGAACACGCTGATATGGATGCGCCGCGAGTTGCGGGTGTTGAGCCGCCCGCGGCGCTGCAGCGCCATGGCAGTGAGAAAGTGGCCGAACACGCTGAGCGCCAGCAGGATCTTGACGCCGAGCAGCAGCCCGAAGCTGCTGGCCAGCGGCTGGGCCAGCGCGGCGCGGTGTTGCCAGGCCAGGCCGGCCCCCGCGGCGTACAGCGCCAGCAATGCCCACGGGATGACGCGCCGCGCGCGGGCGCCGATGGCGCTTTCCACCAGGCGCAGCGCCTCGCGCGGCACATGCCTGCGCACGCCTTCCAGCATCACGACTTCGAAGAACACCGTGCCGGCGAACGCGATGGCGGCGACCAGGTGCAGGGTCAGGAGAACGGGATAGCTCATGATGCGGTAACGAGAACTGTTTTCTCTCGGATGTTGGCATCACGATGCAGGCGGGCCATTGACAGGGATCAAGGCCCGCGTCCCGGCACGGCGGGACAAGCGGGACGCCGCGCCGGCCGCCCATGCGGCCGGCGCGGCCAGCGGCGTCAGCGGGCGCCGGTCTGTTCGCTTTCGACCACCATGTCCAGCACGTAGGCGTAGCGCGAGGCGTCGGCCGGCACATTGGCGCGCTCGTAGCGCTTGATGCGCAGCACGTTGCGCACGCCGGGCTCATGGGTATAGCCGTCGATCTCGCTGTAGAAGGCCTGCCATTCGCCCTGGCGAGTCTTGATGCCGTTGGCGTCGTACTGGATTTCGCGCACCTGCAGGCACTGCATGTTGGGGATCAGCGGATGCGAGCAGGCCACCCGCTGCGGCGCCACTTCCAGGAACATGGTCTGGCCGGCCGAGCCGTAGCGGGTTTCGTCGGTGGGCGTGCCGGTCAAGGTCCATTGCGCGCCATCGTCGAAGCCGACCGTCAGGGTCGGGTTGTCCGCGCCGTCGGCGATGCGCCACGTCGTCGCCTGCGGCAGGCGGCGGGCCACGTCGTGCTCGTACTGCATGACGGCCGCGTCGCCGCAGGCCATCATGGTGCCCACCATCTGGGAGATCTTCAGGCGCTCGCCCTCGGTCTGGTAGCTGCCGCCGAGCCGGTTGCACAGGCCCGCCACCGAGACGCGCTGGTCGGCGAAGGTCAGGCGCAGCGGCGCGCCGCGCAGCGTCCGGGGCGGCACCCAGCGGCTTTGCGCCGCGCCGCCGGCGTCTTGCGCCTGGGCGAGGTCCCAATGGTAGGCCGACAGGGTGGCGGCGGCGGTAGCCGGCTTGCCGGCGTGAGTGGATGATTGATCGTTCATGGTGCAGGCGGCCAGCGCGCCCAGCGCGCCGATCAACAAGAGACGGGAGACGAAGTGCTTCATGGTTTCGGATCCTGGCTGGATGACTCCTGCATTATCCCCGCTGTGGCGCGCCGGCAGGCCGGCGCAATGTAAACAAACGCAAAGGGCCGTGGCGCGCACGGCCGGTCGCCGCATCAGCGCGGCCAGATCCCGGAGCTGCCGCGGCGGTGGCTGTCGACCAAATGCGTGTCGATCATGCCGGTGGCCTCCATGAGCGCGTGCATGGTGGTCGGGCCGACGAACTTGAAGCCGCGCCGGCGCAACGCCTGGCTCAGGGCGGTCGAGGCCTCGGACACCGTGGGAATGTCGCGCACGGTGCGCGGCGCCGGCGTCTGCGCGGGCTGGAACGACCAGATGAACTGCGCCAGCCCGCCGTCGGCCCGCAGCGCGATGGTGGCCGCGGCGTTGTGGATGGTGGCAAGGATTTTCGCGCGGTTGCGCACAATGCCCGGGTCGCTCAGCAGCCGTTGGACATCCGGCTCGGTGAATGCCGCCACGGTGTCCACGTCGAACTGCCGGAAGGCGGCGCGGAAGGCTTCGCGCTTGCGCAGGATGGTGGCCCACGACAGCCCCGACTGGAAACATTCCAGGCTGAGCCGTTCGAACAACCCGCGCTCGTCGCGCACCGGCATGCCCCATTCGGTGTCGTAGTAGTGGCGCAAAAGCGGGTCGTGCGCGGCCCAGGGCGGCCGCGCCAGGCCGTCCGCGCCGATGATGACGCCGGTGTCCGCCGTCATGCCGCCAGCTGCCCCTGTCCGCTTTCCAGCGCCAGCAACAGCGCCTTGGCGCGCAGCCCGCCGGCGAAGCCGGTCAGGTCGCCGGAGGCGCCGACCACGCGGTGGCAGGGCGCCACGATGGAAATCGGGTTGCGTCCATTGGCCGCGCCCACCGCGCGCACCGCCTTGGCGCGCCCGATCTGCGCCGCGATGTCGCTGTAGCTGCGCGTCTCGCCATAGGGAATGGTCAACAGCGCCGACCACACTTGCTTCTGGAATTCCGTGCCGGCGAATTCCAGCGGCAGCTCGAACCGGTCGCGCGTGCCCGCGAAGTATTCGCCGAGCTGGCGCTCGGCTTCCAGCAGGACGGGACGCTGCGGTTCTTCCTGCATGGGGCCGAGCCGCACCCGGTCGGGGCGGTCGTTTTCCCACAGGATGGCGGCGAGCTTCGCGCCGCTGGCCACCAGCTTCAACTGGCCTACCGGGGTGGCCACGGTCTTGTATGCGTATGACATGTCCGGACTCCTTCACACGAGGGCAAATGTGCCTGTCGCCGTCATCGCCAGGCGCTCGCGGCGCCCGCGTCGAGCGCGAGGCTTCATGAGGCGCAGTCTACGTCTGCGCCGGCTGCTTCGCACTCGTCTTCTTGCCCCTGAATTGCCGCGCCGGCCAGCTCATTGGCGGGGCGGCCCGAACAGCCCGTTGAGCGCGTCGCCGGACGCCGCATTGGCGAAGGCGATATCGAAGCGCCCCTGCGCGACGGCCTGGGCTGTCTGGATGAATCCCGCCCAGGCTGCGCGGGCCAGCGCGCCGCCCACGCTGATGCGGCGCACCCCCAGGGCGGCGATGTCGGCCAGGCTGAGTTCGCTGGTGGTGCCGACCAGCAGGTTCACCGGCTTGGGCGCCACGGCCGCCACTACCGCGGCGATCTGTTCGCGCGTGCGGATGCCGGGCGCGTACAGGCAGTCAGCGCCGGCCTGCGCATAGGCGCGCAAGCGGGCGATGGCGTCGTCCAGGTCGGGGCGGCCGGCGATGAAGTTTTCGGCGCGGCCCACCAGCAGCGTGCCCGTGCCAGCGGCATCGATGGCGCCGCGCGCTGCCTTCAGGCGGGCGACCGCGACATCGATGGGAAACAGCGGCTCGGCCGGGTTGCCGGTGGAGTCCTCGATCGACAGGCCGGCCACGCCGGTGTCCACGGCCAGGCGCACGTTGCGCCCCACGCCTTCGGCGTCGGCCGCGTAGCCGTTCTCGAAGTCGGCGTTGACCGGCAGATCGGTGGCCGCCACGATCTCGCGCAAGTGCGCGAGCACCAGGTCCAGCGGCGCGCTGCCGTCGGGCAGGCCGTGCGACCAGGCCATGCCCGAACTGGTGGTGGCCAGCGCCTTGAACCCCAGGCTTTGCAGGTAGCGGGCGCTGCCCGTGTCCCAGGGGTTGGGCAGGATGAAGCAGCCTTGCTGGTGCAGGGCGTGGAAGGCGGCGCATTTGTCGGCGGTGGGCGAGGGCATGGCGCATTGCTCCGGGCAGGATGGGGCTACACAGTCTACTGCGCGGCGGGGCATCGGGGCGCATGCTTCGGCGCGGATCGAATAATATCGACGCCATCAAGAACCACCAGGAGACAAGCGTGCGCAGCTCCGCGACTGAACCGCTCGCCCTGACCGACGGGCAGGCGCGGCGCATCGCGCTGGCGGCGCAGGGATTCGGCGGGCCGCGCGACGGCCCGGTGGGGCGCCGGCAGTTGACGGCGCTGCTGGGCCGGCTGGGCGTGATCCAGATCGATTCGGTCAACGTGGTCTGCCGCACCCACTACCTGCCGGCTTATTCGCGGCTGGGCGCCTATCCGCAAGGCCTGCTGGAAGAACTGGCCTGGGGCCGCAAGCGGCCGCTGTTCGAGTACTGGGCGCATGAGGCCTCGCTGCTGCCGCTGGCCAGCCAGCCGCTGCTGCGCTGGCGCATGCAGGATGCCCGGGCCGGCCTGGGCACCTGGAAAGGCATCGCCCGTTTTCTGCAGGAGCGGCGCGAGTTTATCGATAATGTCCTGGACGAGATCGCCGGGCGCGGCCCCTTGTCGGCCTCCGAACTGGAGATGGGCCACAAGGGGCAGGGCGGCTGGTGGGGCTGGAGCGAGGCCAAGCGCGCGCTCGAGTGCCTGTTCTGGGCCGGCGAGCTGACCGCCGCCACGCGCCGCGGCACCTTCGAGCGCGTCTACGACTTGCCCGACCGGGTCCTGCCCAAGGCCGTGCGCGACGTCCCGACGCCGCCGCGCGCCGCCGCGCAACGCGAGCTGTTGCGCATCGCCGCCCGCGCCATGGGCATCGCCACCGAGCGCGACCTGCGCGATTATTTCCGCATGGGCGTGGACGAAACCCGCGCGCGCCTGCGCGAGCTGGTCGAGGCCGGCGAGCTGTTGCCGGCCGCGGTGCGCGGCTGGCGCGAGCCGGCCTACCTCGACCCGGCGGCGCGCCGGCCGCGCCGCATGGAGGCCACGGCCCTGCTGTCGCCGTTCGACAACCTCATCTGGTTCCGCGAACGCGCCGAGCGCCTGTTCGGCGTGCGTATCCGGCTCGAGATCTACACGCCGGCGCACAAGCGCGTGCATGGCTACTACGTGCTGCCCTTCCTGGAAGGCGACGCCCTGACCGCGCGGGTCGACCTCAAGGCCGACCGCAAGGGCTCGGTGCTGATCGCGCAGGCCTGCCATGCCGAGCCGGGCGCGGGCGCGGCAACCCCGGCGAAGCTGGCGGCCGAACTCGAACGCATGGCGGGCTGGCTGGGCCTGGGCGGGGTGCGCGTGGAAAAGCGCGGCGACCTGGCGGCCGCGCTGGCCGCGGCGCTGTAGGGGACGGGCGGCCGCCGGCGGGGCGGCACGGTATCTCTATTATTAATAATAATTCTCATTTATTATTGAGCGCGCCACAACCGCATCGAGGAGGCGTGCTTGGATAACCCGATTCACACGATCGAGGCCCTGGAGGCCCGGATCGGTGCGCGGCCCGCCGCCATTGACCTGAAGGTCATCGACCACCTGGACGCGCACGCCCGGCGCTGGCTGGAGGCGTCGCCCCTGGCATGCGTGGCCACCAGCGATGCCCGGCTGGTCGAGGTCACGCTGGCCGGCGGCCCGCCCGGCTTCGCGGCCGCGCTCGAGGCGCAGCGCCTGCGCCTGCCATGCGCGGCGCTGGACGATCCGGCGCACGCGCAGCCCGGCCGCGGCATCGGCCTGCTGTTCCTGGTTCCCGGCCTGGGCGAGACCTTGCGCGTGAACGGCAGGGTGACGGCGGTGGAGGCCGGCGACGCCATCGTCGCGGTGGACGAATGCTATGCGCATTGCGCCAAGGCCCTGCTGCGCTCGGACTTCTGGCGGCCGGCCGCGGCGCCCGCGGCGGCAGCGGACCCGGCCGCGTTCCTGGCGGCGAGCCGCTTCATGGCGCTGGCCACGGCGGACGACGCGCTGCGCACCGACCTGAGCCCCAAGGGCGATCCCGCCGGGCTGCTGGTCCGGCCCTGCGATGGCGGCATCCGCTTCGCGGAGCGGCCGGGCAACCGGCGCACCGACAGCCTGCGCAACATGCTGGCGCGCCCCTGCGCGGCCGCCATGCTGCTGGTGCCGGGCAGCAACCGGGTCGCGCTCGCGCATGGCGCGACGCAGATCAGCGCCGACGCGGCGCTGCGGGAGGAATTCGCGGTGCACGACAAGGTGCCGAAGCTGGTGACCCACGTGGCCTCGCCGTCGATCGAACTGCGCGACAGCGCGGCGCTGGCGCGCGCGCGGCCGTGGGACGCGCCGGTGGCGCCGGCCGACATCGACCCGGCGGCGATCTTCGCCGCGCATGTGCGGCTCAACAAGACGCGCGGCCTGGCGGCGGCGCTCGCCAGGGGCGCCGTATCCATCCCCGGGCTGATGCGCCAGGGGCTGGAACAGGATTACAAGCGCAACATGTACTAGGGCCGGCGCGGCCGTCAGTCGTCGCCGAAGCAGTGCAGCGCGACTTCGCGAAAGCGCTGCGCCGCCGGGCTGGACGGTTCCGGCAACAGCAGCGCCAGGCCGATCTCGGCGGCCGGCGAGAGGTCGGCGATGGCCCGGTAGGCCACGCGCGGGCTGGGGTTGTATTGCATGACGGCCGGCACCAGCGCCACGCCCAGGCCGCTTTCGACCAGCGACAGGACGGTCTGCACCTGGGTGGCTTCCTGGGTCACGCGCGGCAGGAAGCCGGCGCGCTGGCAGGCCAGCATGGCGGTCGCGTGCAGGCCGGCGGCGTCTTCGCGCGAGTAGAAGACGAACGATTCCGCCGCCAGCTCTTCCATCTTGATCTCCGGCTTGTGCGCCAGCGGGTTGCCCACCGGCAGCGCGGCCACGAAGCCCTCCGCCAGCAGCGGCGCCAGGCGCGCGCGCGAGGGCGCCAGCAGCGGCGTGCGCACCAGCCCGACATCTAGGTCGCCGCTGTCGACCCGTTCGGCGATGCGCACCGACGTGCCTTCTTTCAGGACCAGTTCCACGGCGGGATACTCGGCCCGGAACAGCCGTACGATGCGCTGCAGGACGCCGTTGGTGGTGGAGCCGACGAAGCCCACGCGCAGCGCGCCGCCCGTGCCGGTGGAGGCGGCGCGCGCGGCCGCCCGCAGCTGCACATTGTGAAAGAGCAGGCGCCGCGCTTCGGCCAGGGCCGCCTGGCCGGCGGGCGTCAGGGACACGCCGCCCGCGCCGCCGCGCTCGAACAGGCGCGTGCCGAGATCCGCTTCCAGCTTCTGGATCGCCACGGTCAGCGGCGGCTGTGTCATATGCAGCCGGTCGGCGGCGCGCCGGAAATTCAGCGTCTCGGCCAGCACCACGAACTGGCGCACCCGCCGCAGGTCGAGCATCGGGTCGGGCGCGGCGTCGCCTTTGCCGGGTGGTTGGGTCGGCTGTGCCATCAGGTCGGCCTCATTGGTCGAAGCGGGGCGCGCGCTTTTCCAGGAACGCCGCCACGGCTTCGGCGTGTTCGGGCGTCTTGTGCGCCAGCGCCTGGTAGGCCGCCGAAAGCTCCAGCAGCGTGTCGAGCCGGGTATGCAAGGCTTCGCGCATCAGCCGCTTGGTCATGCGCATGGCCTGCGGCGGGTGCGCGGCGATGCGCTCGGCCAGCGCGCGGGCCGCGTCCATCAGTTCGTCGTGCGGCACCACGCGCGACACCAGCCCCCATTCCAGCGCGCGCTGGGCGTCGATCACCTCGGCGGTGAAGGCCAGCTCGGCGGCGCGCGCCATGCCCAGCAGGCGCGGCAACAGCCAGGCGCCGCCATCGCCCGGAATGATGCCGAGCTTGACGAAGCTCTCGGCGAACTTGGCCTTCTCGGACGCGATGCGCAGGTCGCACATGCAGGCCAGGTCCAGCCCGGCGCCCATGGCCGGGCCATTGACCGCGGCGATCACCGGCACTTCCAGGTTGAACAGCGCCAGCGGCAGCCGCTGGATGCCGGCGCGGTATTCCTCGCGGATGTGGGCGGGTCCGACCGACGGATCGGCCTGGCGCCGCATGGCCCGGATGTCGCCGCCGGCCGAGAAGGCCGGATCGGCGCCGGTGAGGATCACGGCGCGCACGCCGGGATCGGCCTCGATGCGGGCGATGGCGGCCACGAACTCGTCCACCGCCGTATTGCCCGTGAGCGGATTGCGCGTCTCCGGCTGGTTCATGGTCAGCGTCACCACGTGGCCTTGCTGGGTGTAGGAAAGGAAATCGCTCATGGGAAAGCCTCCAGGGTCGGCAGTATCTGCCGTGACTATCGTTTGGGCGGACTTGATATCCGCATGACGCCCTGGCCACGCCGGCCAGCGCACACTATCCGATGTGCGAGTGTACGGGGCGCGCCATTTGATACGCAACGTATATCAAAATTCACACAAATAATATTGGACGCAGAGGAAGCCGCGACCCTAAGCTGAGCCCGAACGAATCACGGAGGCAGCGAGAAACATGAGCACGGCGCTTGGACACCTCAAGGTCCTGGACCTGACCCGCATCCTGGCAGGCCCCTGGGCGACCCAGAACCTGGCGGACCTGGGCGCCGAGGTGATCAAGGTCGAGCGTCCGCGCGTGGGCGACGATACGCGCGCCTGGGGGCCGCCGTTCCTGAAGGACGAAGCCGGCCGCGAGACCGCCGACTCGTCTTATTTCCTGGCGGCCAATCGCGGCAAGAAATCCATCACCGTCGACCTGGCGCACCCGGAGGGGCAGGCGCTGATCCGCGAACTGGCCGCCACGGCCGACGTCGTGGTCGAGAACTACAAGGTCGGCACCCTGGCGCGCTACGGCCTGGACTACGCCAGCCTGAAGGCGGTCAACCCGCGCCTGGTGTATTGCTCGATCACGGGCTTCGGCCAGGACGGCCCGTATGCCGCGCTGCCGGGCTACGACTTCGTGTTCCAGGGCATGGGCGGGCTGATGAGCATCACCGGGCAGCCGGAAGGCGCGCCCGGCGACGAGCCGATGAAGGTCGGCATCGCCATCAGCGACCTGCTGACCGGCATGTATGCCACCACCGCGATCCTGGCGGCGCTGGAACACCGCCATGTGAGCGGGCAGGGGCAGTACATCGACATGTCGCTGCTCGACTGCGTGGTCGGCATCAGCTCGTACCAGGCGATCAACCATTTCCTGTCGGGCAAGGTGCCGCGCCGCATGGGCAACGCGCACTCGAACATGGTGCCGTACCAGGTCTTCCGCTGCAAAGAGGGCGACGTCATCGTGGCGGTCGGCAACGACGGCCAGTACCGCGCTTTCTGCAAGGTGATCGGGCGCGACGACCTGGCCGCGGACGAGCGCTATGCCACGCCCGGCCAGCGCAACCGCAATCGCGACACGCTCATTCCCGAGATCGCGCAGGCGATGCTGGCGCGCACCATGCAGGAGTGGGTCGCCCTGATGGAGGCCGCCAACGTGCCGTGCGGGCCCATCTACAACATGCAGCAGGTGTTCGAGGACCCGCAGGTGCGGCATCGCGGCATGCGCCTGGCGCTGCCGCATGGGGCGGGCGTGCAGGCGCCGGCGGTGGCCAACCCTATACGCATGTCCGATACCCCCATTCAGTACGGCGCCTCCGCTCCGTTGCTGGGCGAACACACCGACAGCGTCCTGGCCGGGCAGCTTGGCCTGGCGCCGGAGCGGATCGCCGCGCTGCGCGCCGCCGGCGCGATCTGACGGCGCGGCGCCGCCGCGCGCCGGGCCGTTTTCCTTTCACAAAACAACAGGAGACAACACCATGCCGCGTCGTTCATTTTTCCGTAGTGTCGCCGCGCTCGCCCTGGCCGCCTGCTGCGGCGGCGCGCTGGCGCAGGCCAAGCCTTCCTCCATCCGCTACGTCGTGCCCTACCCGGCCGGCGGCGCGGCCGACCAGATCACCCGCCTGGTGGCCCACGATGCCGCCGCGATCCTGGGCGTGCCGATCGTCATCGAGAACAAGGGCGGCGCGGCCGGCATGATCGCGGCCGAGACGGTCCTGCAGGCCGAGCCCGACGGCGCGACGTTCTTCGTCGGTTCCAATGCGCCGATCGTCATCAACCAGGCGATCTACAAGAAGATGTCGTATGACCCGGCCAAGGACTTCATTCCCGTGGCGGGCATGGGCAAGGCGCCGCTGCTGCTGGTGACCCGCAAGGACCTCGGCGCCGCCGACCTGCCCGCGCTGGTGGCGCTGGGCAAGCGGGAGGACGGCAAGCTGACCATGGGCTCGGCCAGCAGCGGCAACATCACCCACCTGGCGGGCGAGCACGCCGCCAGCCAGATGGGCTTCAAGGTGACCCACGTGCCGTTCAAGGGCAGCGCGCCGGCCATCACCAGCCTGATGGGCGGCAACATCGACATCATGTTCGACGCGCTGCCCTCGTGCATGGCGCAGGCCCAGGCCGGGCGCATCGTGCCGCTGGCCATCCTGGACGGCCAGCGGTTCCCGCAGCTGGCGGACGTACCCACCGCCCGCGAGCTGGGGTTCCCCGGGCTGGAGGCCGCCGCCTGGTTCGGCGTGATGGCGCGCGCCGGCACGCCGCAGCCGGCCATCGAGGCCATGAACCAGGCCATCAACCAGGCGCTGCAGCAGCCCGCGCTGGTCGAGAAACTGCGCCGCATCGGCGCCCAGCCCATGCCTGGCTCGCAGCAGGAGTTCGCGGGCTTCATCGATGCCGAGCGCAAGCAATGGATGCCGCTGGCCAAGTCGCTGGGCGTGCAGGCGGACTGACGGCCATGGAAAAAACCAGCTTCGATTCCATTGCGGCCCTCAAGGCTTTCGTCGGCCGGCCGCCGGTGGTGGGGCGCCCCATCGTGGTTGACCAGGCCGCCATCGATACCTACGCCGAGGTGGTGCATGACCGGCAGTGGATCCACGTGGACCGCGCCCGCGCCGCGGCCGAGTCGCCGTTCGGCACCACCATTGCCCACGGCCTGCTCACGCTGTCGCTGATCACCGGCTGGTATCACCAGTTGTTCGAGTTCCCGGGCCGCAAGCTGGCGCTGAACTACGGCTTCGACAAGGTGCGTTTTCCGGCGCCGGTGCCCAGCGGCTCGGCCCTGGTGGGCAGCTTCCGGCTGGCCCGGGTCGACGACCTGGGCGACAACGAGGCGCGCTGCATGTGGCACGTGGACGTTCGCGTCGAAGGGGCCGAACGGCCCGCGATGGTGGCGGAATGGCTGATGCAGCTGCGTTATTGATGGCCCCGGGGTGTCTGCGCCCTCCAATGTCCAGGTGTCTGACACCCTTTGCGGCAGCGCGGCGATTTGCCGGCCGTCTGGCCAGGGTGTCAGACACCTGGCAAACGCACGGGTGTCTGCGCCCTCCAATGCTCAGGGGTCTGACACCCTTTGCGACAGCGCGGCGATTGGCCGGCCGTCTGGCCAGGGTGTCAGACACCTGGCAAACGTACGGGTGTCTGCGCCCTCCAACGCTCAGGTGTCTGACACCCTTTGCGACAGCGCGGCGATTTGCCGGCCGTCTGGCCAGGGTGTCAGACACCTGGCAAACGCACGGGTGTCTGCGCCCTCCAACGCTCAGGTGTCTGACACCCTTTGCGGCAGCGCGGCAGTTTGCCGGCCGTCTCGCCAGGGTGTCAGACACCGATGAATCCGATCTGCCTATTTGAGAAACCCCATGTCCGTACTTGAACTTTCCCGCGTGGGCGCGTGCGCGGTGTTGACCATGAACCGGCCGGCCGCGCGCAATGCGCTGGACCTGGAACTGCGCGGCGCATTCGCCGCGACGTTGCCGGCCATCCGTGACGACGAATCGGTGCGCGCGGTGGTGCTGACCGGCGCCGGCGGGCACTTCTGCGCCGGCGGCGACATCCGCGCGATGGCGGCGGGGCAGGGCCGCACCGATGTCTTCGAGGGCCGCAGCCGCATCCTCGGCATGCAGCGCTGGTTCGACGAGCTGGTGGACCTGGAAAAGCCCGTCATCGCCGCCGTGGACGGAGTGGCCTACGGCGCCGGGCTGTCGCTGGCGCTGGCGGCCGACTTCGTGCTGGCCTCGCCGCGCGCCACTTTCTGCGCGGTGTTCGCCCGCATCGGCTACGTGCCGGACCTGGGCGGCATGTACTTGCTGCCGCGCGCGGTGGGCCTGGCGCGCGCCAAGGCGCTGGCCTTCTCCGCCCGCGTGGTCGACGCGCGCGAAGCGCTGCAGCTCGGCATTGCCCATGAAGTGGTCGAACAGCAGCCGGTGCTGGACGCCGCCATTGCGCTGGCCGCGCGCTTCGAGCAGGCGCCCGCGGGGGCGCTGGGCATCATGAAGTCGGTGATGAACCACGCGTTCGAGTCCGATCGCCGCACCGTCTACATGCAGGAAGCCATGGCGCAATCGCTCTGCCGCGAAAGCGCCTTCCACCGGGAAGCGGCGCGCCGCTTCATCGACAAGCAACCCCCTTTGTACCAATGGCCACAGGAGCAACCATGACCGAGCACCCGCCTTCCGCGTCCGGCCCGCTGCCGCAGCAGGAGTACTTCGCCCACCTGGCCGCGGGCCGCTTCATGATCCAGCGCTCGCGCAGCAGCGGCGAATACGTGTTTTATCCCCGCGTGGCGGCGCCGCGCACCGGCGCGCTCGACCTGGAATGGGTGGCGGCGTCGGGCCGCGGCACCGTCTATGCCACCACCGTGATGCGCGTGCGGCCGCCGGCCGAGCCGTACAACGTCTGCCTGGTCGAGCTGGAAGAAGGGCCGCGCATGATGAGCCGCGTGGAAGGCGTCGCGCCGCAGGATGTGCGCGTCGGCATGGCGGTGCGCGCGCGCATCGCCCGCGACGCCGACGGCCAGCCGCTGGTGGTGTTCGACCCGGTCAAACAGGAGCAGGCATGAGCCAGGAACATTTTCCGCGCGGCAAGACCGCGATCGTCAGTTCGGCCACCTACGGCATCGGCGAGGCGCCGGGCCTGTCCTCGCTGGACTTGGCGGTGCGCGCCAGCGTGCAGGCGCTGGCGGGAGTGGGCCTGACGCCGGCCGACGTCGATGGCCTGTTCATCGGCCTGCCGGACGATTATCTGTCGGGCCTCAGCTTCACCGAATACCTGGGCATCGCGCCGCGCCTGACCGACAACAACCGCACCGGCGGCTCGTCGTTCCTGACCCACGCCATCCACGCGGCGCTGGCGCTCGAGGCGGGCCTGTGCGATGTGGCGCTGATCGCCTACGGCAGCAACCAGCGCAGCGCGGCCGGCAAGCTGGTCAGTTCGTTGCGGCCCTCGCCCTACGAAGGGCCCTACAAGCTGGCGCGGCCGCTGGGCGCCTATGCGCTGGCGGCCTCGCGCTACGCGGCCCAGTACGGGTTGAAGAAAGAACAGCTGGGCGCGGTTGCCCTGGCGGCGCGGCAGTGGGCCCGCAAGAATCCCGACGCCTTCATGCGCGACCCGCTGACCATGGACGACTACCTGGCCTCGCGCCTGGTGTGCGACCCGTTCTCGGTGCGCGACTGCTGCCTGGTCACCGACGGCGCCGCCGCCGTGGTGATGGTGCGCGCCGAGCGCGCCCGCGACCTGGCGGCGCGTCCGGCCTATCTGCTGGGCGGGGCGGCGGCGGCCTGGCACAAGGACATCACCAACATGCCCGACCTGACCGTGACCGCCGCGTCGCTGAGCGGCCCGCGCGCCATGGCGCAGGCGGGCGTGAGGCCGGCCGACTTCGATGTGGTCGAGCTGTACGACGCCTTCACCCTCAACACCATCTTGTTCCTGGAAGACTTGGGCTTCTGCGCCAAGGGAGAAGGCGCCGCCTTCGTCGAGGGTGGCCGCATCGCCCCGGGCGGGCAACTGCCGGTCAACACCAACGGCGGCGGCCTGTCGTGCGTGCATCCCGGCATGTACGGGCTGTTCACCATGGTGGAAGCGGCCCAGCAGCTGGCCGGCACGGCGGGCGAGCGGCAGGTGGCGGGCGCCCGGCTCGCGCTGGCGCATGGCAACGGCGGCGAGTTCTCCAGCCAGGCCACGCTGGTGCTGGGCGCCGAAGAAACGATCTGACAACGGAGCATACGCAGATGCAGGACAAGCTTCTCACACTGGAAAACCGGCAAGTCATCGTGACCGGGGCCGGGCAGGGCATCGGACGGGCCCTGGCCACCGCCATCGCCGACCTGGGCGGCCGCGTGGTGGCGGTCGACCTGAACGCCGAGGCGCTGGCCGGGCTGCGCGCCGCGCTGGGCGCCGAGCGTTGTGTGACGCTGGCCGGCAACGTGGCCGACCCCGCCCTCGCGCAGCAGGCCGTGGACGCCGGCGTGGCCGCCTTCGGCGGGGTCAACGCGCTGGTCAATAACGCCGGCGTGACCCGCACGGCGATGATCGACAAGATGTCGGCCGCCGACTGGCAGCAGGTCATCGACGTGCATTTGTCGGGCTCGTTCTTCTTCCTGCAGGCGCTGGGCCGGCACCTGCTCGGCCGCGCCAAGGCCGGCGGCGACGGCGCGGGCTCGATCGTCAACATCTCTTCCGACGCGGGCCGGCGCGGCACCATCGGCCAGATCAACTACGGCGCGGCCAAGGCCGGCGTGCTGGGCCTGACCATGTGTGCGGCGCGCGAATGGGCCCGCTACGGCATCCGGGTCAACACCGTGGGCTTCGGCGTGGTCGAGACGCCCATGACGGAGACCATCCGCGGCGAGAAATTCCGCGACACCTACCTGAGCCAGATCCCGCTGGGCCGCTGGGGCGAGGCCGACGAGGTGGCGCGCCCGGTCTGCTTCCTGCTCTCGGACGCGGCGTCCTACGTGACCGGACAGCATCTGTCGGTCAATGGCGGCTACACCATCGGACTGTAATCGTGACTACTTTGATCGACCGCTTCGAGCTCGCCGCGCTGCCGCCTTCGGCGGAGGCGTTCCGTCAGGACGTGCGGGCTTTTCTCCACGCCGAAATGCCGCCCCTGCCGGCCGACCGGCGCGCCCGTTCCTGGATGGGCTTCGACGCTGGCTTCAGCCGCAAGCTGGCGGCGCGCGGCTGGGTCGGCGTCACCCTGCCGCGCGCCTACGGCGGCGCCGAGATGGACGCTTTCTCGCGCTTCGTGCTGATCGAGGAACTGCTGTGCGCCGGGGCGCCGGTCTCGGCCCACTGGATCGCCGACCGCCAGAGCGGGCCGTTGATCCGCAAGTTCGGCAGCGAGGCGCAGCGCCGCTTCTACCTGCCGCGCATCTGCCGCGGCGAGGCGTTCTTCTGCATCGGCATGAGCGAACCGAACTCGGGTTCGGACCTGGCCAGCGTGGGCACGCGCGCCACGCCCCGCGCCGATGGGGGCTGGACGCTGGCGGGGCGCAAGATCTGGACGACCAATGCCCAGCATTGCCAGTACATGATCGCGCTGGTGCGCACTTCCGGCACGCCGCAGGACCGCAACCAGGGGCTGTCGCAGTTCATCATCGACCTGTCGCTGCCGGGCGTCACGGTGCGCCCCATCGCCGACCTGGCCGGCGATGCGCACTTCTCGGAAGTGTTCTTCGACGATGTGCAATTGTCCGACGACGCGCTGATCGGCCGCGAAGGCAGCGGCTGGGAGCAGGTCACCGCCGAGCTGGCCTTCGAGCGCAGCGGGCCGGAGCGCATTTATTCCAGCATCGTGCTGCTGGACCGCTGGATCGAGTGGCTGCGCGGCCGGGGCGAGACCGCCCTGGCGCCGGCGATCGGCCGCTACGCCACCCACCTGGCGGCGCTGCGCGACCTGTCGCTGTCGGTCACGGCGCGGCTGGCCGCCGGCGAGAGCCCGGCGGTCGAGGCCGCGCTGGTCAAGGACCTGGGCACTACCTTCGAGCAGGAGATACCGTCGGCCATCGAGGCCGCGCTGGGCGCGGACCCGGGCGCCGATATCGACGGCGAGCTGTTGCGCACCTGCGCCTACGTGAACCAGGTGTGTCCCACTTACTCGCTGCGGGGCGGCACGCGCGAGATCCTGCGCGGCATGATCGCCCGCGGCCTGGGCCTGCGTTGAGGACGGGAGCATGACTGCAATGTATAGCGAAGCTTTTGAAGACCTCCTGGAAGGCCAGTGCGGGCCGGCCGTGGTGCGCGCCATCGATGCCGGCGGCGCGCACGATGCGCTGTGGCGCGAGATCGGGCAGTCCGGGTTCCTGGAATTGATGGCGCCCGAAGAGGCCGGCGGCGCCGGCGCGGACCTGGCCGACGCCTTGCCGCTGTTCATGGCGCTGGGCGCCCATGCCGTGCCGCTGCCCGTGGGGCAGGCGATGGCGCTGCGCACCTTGCTGCCGGCCGGCATGGCGGCGCCGGACGGCCTGCCCACTTTCGCGCCCAGCCTGGCCGAGACCGCCGACGGCGGGCTGGCCGCGCCGCGCGTGCCATACGGCATGCGCGCCGGCCTGGTGCTGGCCGAACTGGACGACGCGCTGTGGCTGCTGGACGCCGGCGCCGCGCAACGCCGCAGTTGCGGCCTGCACGGCGAATCGACCGCCGACCTGCGCTGGGACGCCGGCGCGCGCGGGCCAGCCGCCCGGCGGCTCGGCGCGGCCGGCCGGCTGGCCGCCTGGGGCGCGGCGCTACACGCCGCGCTGCTGGCGGGCGCAATGACCCGCTGTTTCGAACTGACCCTGCAGTACGGCAACGATCGCACCCAGTTCGGGCGTTCCATCGGCAAGTTCCAGGCCGTCCAGCACCAGTTGGCAGTGATGGCCGAGCACGTCGCCGCCGCGCGCATTGCCACGGCGGCCGCGTTCCGCGCCGGCACGGCGCAGCCCGGCCTGCTGCCGGCCGCCATCGCCAAGGCGCGCGCCAGCGAGGCCGCGGCCCTGGTGGCGGCGACCGCCCATGCGGTGCACGGCGCCATCGGCATCACCGAGGAATACGACCTGCAGCTCTATACCCGCCGCCTGCATGCCTGGCGGCTGGCACACGGGTCCGAGGCGCATTGGCACGGCGTGGTCGGCGCGGCCGTGCTGGGCAGCCGCGCGGGCGCCGCCGAGTTCGTGCGCGCGCTGTAAGCGGGGGGCGTCCGGCCATGTCAACTGGGAGCAGGGGGAGGAGCATGTTGCACAAGAGCTATGAATCCGCCGACGAGGCGGTGAGCGTGGTGAAGAGCGGCGCGACCATCCTGGTCAGCGGGTTCGGAGATATCGGGCTGCCGTTCGGGCTCCTGCACGCGCTGGCGCGCACCGCGGTCAGGGATCTCACCATCGTCTCGAACAACGCGGGGACAGGCGAGCTGGGGTTGTCGCGGTTGTTCAAGAATGGCCAGGTCGCCCGGCTGATCGCGTCTTTTCCTTCGCAGCCGGATTCGCACCATTACTTCGCCGCCCACCAGGCCGGCCAGGTAGAAGTCGAGCTGGTCCCGCAGGGCACCCTGGCCGAGCGCATCCGCGCCGCGGGCGCGGGCCTGGCGGGCTTTTTCACGCCGACCGGCTACGGCACCGAGCTGGCGCGGGGCAAGGAATGCCGCATCGTCAACGGCCGGGGCTACGTGTACGAGGAAGCGCTGGCGGGGGACTTCGCCTTCATCAAGGCGGATGTGGCCGACGCGTACGGCAACCTGCGGTACCGGCTCGCCAGCCGCAATTTCAATCCCATCATGGCCATGGCGGCGCGCACGACGATTGCCCAGGTCAAGCGGATGGTGCCGGTCGGCGCCATTGATCCCGACGATGTCCATACGCCGGGCGTGTATGTCGACAGAATAGTGGAGGCGGGCGATGAATAAGGGCTGGTCGGACGATGAACTGGCGCGCCGGGTGGCCGCGGACCTGCCGCCATGGTCGGTGGTCAACCTGGGCATCGGCCTGCCCGTGCTGGTGGCGAACCACATTCCGGCCGACAAGACCGTCTTCTTTCATTCCGAGAACGGCATCATCGGCCTGGGCGCCGCGCCGGAGCCGGGACGCGCGGATCCGGACGTGGTGAACGCCGCCAAGAAGCACGCCACCCTCATCCCGGGCGCCGCCATCGTGCACCACGCGGATTCGTTCGCGCTGATCCGCGGCGGGCGGCTGGACTACTCCATCCTGGGCGGGCTGCAAGTGGCGCCCAATGGCGATATCGCCAACTGGAAGGTGCCGGGCCAGAAAGGCGGGGGCGGAGTCGGGGGCGCGATGGACCTGGCCGTCGGCGCACGCAACGTCCTGGTCATGATGCGCCACCAGGACAAGGCCGGCGCCTCGAAGCTGGTCACGTCCTGCACGTTTCCGCTGACAGCGGTCAACACCGTGACGCGCGTCTATACCGAGCTGGGCGTATTCGAATGCGCCGGCGATGCCTTCATCGTGCGCGATTGCGCGCCCGGCATCGGCCGCGACGAGCTGGCGCAGAGGACCGATGCCGCGCTGCGGTTCCCGTAGCGGCGCACCGCGCGGCCTCATAAAAACCAAGGAGACACCATCATGATCAGAACCCTGTGCCTGGCCTTGTGCCTGTTTTCCGCGGCGGTCTGCGCGGCGCCGTTTCCCAGCAAGCCCATCAACTTGATCGTGCCCTACCCGCCGGGCGGCGCGGTCGACCCGATCGCGCGCCTGTACGCCGAGAAGATCTCGCAGAACTGGGGTGTGCCGGTAGTCGTCCTGAACCGCCCGGGCGCGGGCACGACCATCGGCCTGAACCAGGCGGCCAAGGCCGAGCCGGACGGCTATACCGTCGTCCTGGCCACCGCCAGCATCACCAGCAATGCGCCGCTGTACCGGTCGCTGCCGTACGACACGCTGAAGGATTTCACCTATCTCAGCATGGCCGGCATGATCCCGCTCGCCATCACGGCCAACCCGCGCACGCCGGTGAACAGCCTGGACGAGCTGGTCGACCGGCTCAAGCGGCAGCCCGGTTCGCTGACCTACTCGTCGTCGGGCAACGGCACGATCATCCACCTGGGCGGCGAGCTGTTCAAGTCGCTCGCGGGCGTCGACATGGTGCACGTGCCCTACAAGGGCAGCGGTCCGTCGGTCATGGCGGGCGTGGCGGGCGAGGTCGACCTGACATTCGATTCGGTCTTCCTGATGGGCCCGCAAGTGCAGGCCGGCAAGCTCAAGTACATTGCGGTGGCCAGCGCCAAGCGGCTGAAATCCCTGCCGGAGGTGCCCGCCATCGGCGAAAAGTACCCCGGGTATTTCGTGACCTCGTGGGTCGGGTTCATGGGGCCGGCCGGCATACCGCGTGACATTGCCGATGCCTGGGCCAAGGAAATCGCGCGCGTCGCGGCCCTGCCGGATGTCAGCGAGCGGCTGGCGTCTCTTGGCGTCGAATCCGTGTCCAGCACGCCGCGCGAGTTTTCCACCTTCGTGGAAAGCGAGATCCGCAAATGGGAAAAGGTGGTCCACGACGCGCAGATCCCGCCGGTGCAGTAGCTCCGGCCGCATGTGCGCGCGATCCGGCTTGCGTTCCGTATATCCAACGCCAATTTATATTCACTATAAGAATCGCTTAACTTAGCTCGATTTCTCGCCTAGATTCACGTGGTTTCTTAGTATTTCCGATAGGAGACCACATGGGTGCGCTGAAGAACGATTCCAGCCTCGATATACGCATGCTGCGCATATTCGCCGCGGTGGCGGCGGCCGACAGCCTGTCGGCCGCCGCCACCGCCCTGAATGTGACGCAGTCGGCGGTATCGCAAGCCGTCACGCAGATCGAGCACATCCTCGGCATGCGGGTGCTCGACCGCAGTTGCCGGCCCTACAAGCTGACGCCGGCGGGCGTCGCGCTGCAGCGGCATTCCCGCCAGATCGTCGACGATGTCGACCGCCTGATCGCCCAGGTGCGCGAGGCCGATCTCATGAACCGGCCGGCGATCCGCATCGGCATGATCGATTCGTTCGCCGCCACCACCGGCCCCGCCATCGTCAAGCGGCTGACCCAGAGCGCCAGCCAGGTGCTGGTGTGGTCCGGCCTGGCCTATGGCCATGCGCAGGCGCTGCTGAACCGTCAGGTCGACATCATCGTCACCACCGACGCGCTGGAAGACGTGGACGGCCTGGCGCGCCGGCCCATCTTGAGCGAACCCTTCGTGCTGGTGGTGCCGGCGGCGCGCGCCGACGCGTTTGCGGCCATGGACCTGCGCCAGCTGGCGCAGGCGGCGCCGCTGATCCGCTTCAGCGGCCGCTCGCACTTCGGCGCCATGATCGAGCGCCACCTGCGCCGCTGCGGCGTCAGCGCGCCGCCGTACCTGGAGATCGACACCAGCGATGTGGTCATGGCGATGATCGCCGCCAACCTGGGCTGGGCCCTGGCCACGCCGCTGTGCCTGCTGCAGGGGCGCGCGTGGCTGGACCAGGTGGCGGTGCTGCCGCTGCCCGGGCCCGGCCTGGCGCGCACGCTGCACCAGGTGTCGCGCCACCAGGAATTCGAGGAAATGGCCGAGATGTGCTGGCAGTTCAGCCGCAGCGCCCTGCAGGCCGAGATATTCCCGCAGATGACGGCCCGGCTGCCATGGCTGGGCCGGCAGATGCGGCTTTGTTGAAAGCAACGATAAGGAGAGGAGCATGGGCACGACCAGAAGACAACTCATCAAGGGCATGGCGCTGGGCGCCGCCGCATTGGCGCTGCCGGCGGCCGGCCGGGCCCTGGCCGCCGACGCGCAGGCCGTGCGCTACGGCGGCTCGGCCTGGCTGGGCCATTACCCCGCCTGGCTGGCCATCAAGGCGGGCTACTTCAAGGAACAGGGCCTGGAGGTAGGCTGGGAGTCGTTCGGCACCACGTCGGCGCGCGTCAGCGCGCTGCTGTCGGGCAACATCGACATGGCGGTGACCGCTGCGCCGGCCGCGCTGGCCGTGATGTCGCGCGGCTCGCGCCATTTCGCCATCATCGGCGTGCCGGAGAACTTCGGCCGGGTCGAGGGCCTGATCGTGCGCGAGGGCGTGCAGCAGATGGCGGACCTCAAGGGCAAGAAGATCGGCGTCACCTTCGCCTCCAGCGCGCACCTGCTGGTGCTGAACCTGCTGAACCAGGCCGGCCTGCAGCCGGACCGCGACGTCACCGTGCTGAACGTGCCGGCGCCGGAAATGCCGGCCGCCTTCCAGTCGGGGCAGATCGACGCCGCCGCGGCCTGGACGCCCCAGTTCAATGCCATCAAGGCCATGCCCGGCGTGAAGGTGCTGGCCGACGATACCGGCTTCGCGCTCTATAAGGCCTACGGCGTGACGCCGGGCCCGGACGTGCTGGTGGCGCGCCGCGCCTTCCTGAAAGAGCATCCCGAGGCGGTCCGGCGCTTCCTGAAGGCGTATTTCCGCGCCAACGAACAGCTCAAGTCGCAGCCCGACAGCGCCGTGCCGGCGCTGGTCGAGCTGACCAAGCTGACGCCGGCCGAGCAGCTGGAGATGGTGAAAGGGGCGGACTGGTACAGCGCCGCCGAACAGAGCCAGTTGCTGGGCGCCGGCAGCAAGTACATCGACGGGCTGCAGAAGCTGGCCGAGATGATGGTGCAGTACGGCCAGATCGACAAGGCGCCGCCCGTGCGCGAGTGGATCGACCCCGCCTACCTGTAAGCCCGCCCGCACCGACGGCGGGCCCGCGCCCGCCGTGTTTTCGTCTGGAATCCAAGCATGAATGCACAACCTCATCGGCGCCGTCCGGACCTGATGCTGATCAGCAGCGTGTCCGTGATCGTGCTGCTGCTCTTCTGGGAAATGGTCTGCCGCCTGCAGTGGGTGGACCCGCTGTTCCTGCCGCCGCCGTCGGCGGTGTTCGCGCGCATGGCCGCCATGTGGGGCCAGGACGCGCTGTTCGGCCACATCCTGGCCTCGGCCCGCCGCGTGATGGTGGGCTTCGCCGCCGCGACCGCGCTGGCCATCCCGCTGGGCATCTTCCTGGGCACCTCGCAGCGCGCGCGGGCGGCCTTCGACCCGATCCTGTCCTTCCTGCGGCCGCTGCCTTCCATGAGCTGGATCCCGCTGTCGCTGCTGTGGTTCGGCATCACCGAGACGCAGAAGTACAGCATCGTGTTCATGGGCACCTTCGCGCCGGCGCTGTTGTATGTGATCGAGGCCACCCGCAACATCGACCCGCTGCTGATCCGCGCCGCCCGTAACCTGGGCGCCAGCAGTTCGCAGGTCATGCGCTCGGTGATCCTGCCGGCCAGCTTGCCGCAGATCTTCAGCGGCTTCAAGGTGATTCTCGGCCTGTCGTGGACCTGCGTGATCTCGGCCGAGCTGGTGGCGGCCAAGGAAGGCCTGGGTTTCCTCATCATGAACGGCAAGGAATTCTTCCAGACCGACACGGTCGTGCTGGGCATGGCGCTGATCAGCGTCACGGTGCTGGTCACCGACGTAGTGTTCCGGGTCATTGAAAACAGGGTGCTGGCATGGTCGCGATGAATGACTCCATGATCTCCATCGAGGGCGTTTCCAAGGCCTTCGGATCCTTCCAGGCGCTGGACGGCGTCGATCTGCAGATTCCGCGCGGCGAGTTCCTGGTGGTGCTGGGCGCATCGGGCTGCGGCAAGTCGACGCTGCTCAACCTGATTACCGGCTTCGAGCGGCCCAGCGCCGGGCGCATCGTCGTGAACGGGCGCGAGGTGCGCGACGTCGATCCGCATTGCGGCATGGTGTTCCAGCAGTACGCGCTGTTCCCCTGGCTGACGGTGGCCGAGAACGTGGCGTTCGGCCTGAAGATGAAGGGCGTCGGCGCCGCCGAGCGCCGCGCCACGGCGCAGAAGTTCATCGAGATGGTCGGCTTGAAGGGCTTCGAGGACGCCTATCCCAAGGCGCTTTCGGGCGGCATGCGCCAGCGCGTGTCGATCGCCCGCGTGCTGGCCAACGACCCGGACGTCATCCTGCTGGACGAGCCCTTCGCCGCGCTGGACGCCATGACGCGCCAGGTGCTGCAGGAGGAACTGACCCGCATCTACGAGCAGAGCGGCAAGACCATCGTCTTCATCACGCACTCCATCGACGAGGCGCTGCTGCTGTCGACCCGTATGGTCATCATGAGCGCGCGGCCGGGCCGCGTGGCCTGCGACCTGGCCAACGACCTGCCGTATCCGCGCAACGCCGGCGTGCAGCTGTCGCCGCGCTACATCGAACTGAAGTCGCAGATCTGGGACACCGTGCAGGGCGAAGTCATGCGCAGCCTGCAGGCCCGCGCCGACCAATGATTTGTTCAACGCCACATCGCATCCATCATGTCTTCCCCCACAGGGCAATCGCGGACTTACCCCACTTACCAGAGCGGTTCCGGCTGGAACGCCATGCTGCCGCCGCGCGCGGCGCGCAGCGCGGCGCCGCCTGAGCGCCGCGTCAAGTACCTGGTCGTCGGCGCCGGGTATACGGGCCTGGCGGCGGCGCGGCGCATCGCCGAGCTGCGCCCGCAGGATCGCGTGCTGGTCGTCGACGCCACCGTCGCGGGCGAGGGCTCGGCCGGCCGCAATTCCGGTTTTCTGATCAACCTGCCGCACAACACGCGCATGAGCGGGCACCACAGCCCGCTGCAGGTCGCGCGCAAGCAGATCGCCATGTTCCAGGCCGGCCTCGACTGGCTGGCGCAGTTGTCGCAGCAGGGCGGCTTCGATTGCGGCTGGGATGTCGCCGGCAAGTATCACGCGGCGGCCACGCCGGGCGGCGAGCGCAACCTGCGCGCGGCGCTGGCGCAATACCGCGACTGGGGCGTCGACTACACCGAGCTCGACCGCGACGCCCTGCGGGCTGCCCTGGGCACCGGCTATTACCGGTTCGGCTACCACTCGATGAACAACGTGTTCGTGCAGCCGGCCGCGCTGATCCGCGGCCTGGCCGATACCCTGCCGGAGAACGTCTGGCTCATGGAGGACAATCCCGTGCTGTCGATCGCCGGCGCGGGGCCGTACCGCGTCGGCACGCGCGCCGGCGAATACGTGGCGGATAACGTCATCCTGGCCAACAACGCCTTCGCGCGGCGGCTCGGCTTCCTGCGCAGCCGGCTCATCACCATCTATACCTATGCCGGCGTCACGCCGGTGCTGGACCCGGCCCGCCAGGCGCAGCTGGGCGAGCGCGACCAATGGGGCGTCATCCCCGCCAACCGGCTGGGCACGACGCTGCGGCGCATCCGCGGCGGGCGCTTCATGGTGCGCAGCGCCTATTCGTACGAAGCCGAGCAGCCGATGCCGCGCGTGGCGCAGATGCTGCGCGCCGCGTTCGAGCGCCGCTATCCGGACCTGGGAGCCTACGACTTCGAGTACGTGTGGAGCGGTTCCACCGCGCTGACCCGCAACGGCGCCTCGTTCGTCGGGCAGGTGCGGCCGGGCCTGTATGCCTCGGTGGGCTGCAATGGCGCGGGCGTGATCAAGGGCACCATCTACGGCAAGCTGCTGGGCGAACTGGTGGCCGGCCAGCGCAGCGCCATGCTGGACGACCTGGCCGCGTTCGAGAAACCGAACTGGCTGCCGCCCGACCCGCTGCGCCGCCTCGGCGTGCTGGGCGCAATCGCCCTGCAGGCGCGCAAGGCGGGGCTGGAACGCTAGGCGCGAGCGCCGCCGTGGGAGGTGTCTGACACCCCTTGCGGCGCTCGTGGCGTGCGTGGGGCGTCGCACGGGGTGTCAGACACCTGGACGGCTGTCGGGCTTGGCGAGGGCGCGTTTCATTTCATGATAGGTGTCTGACACCCCTCGCGGCGCTCGTGGCGTGCGTGGGGCGTCGCACGGGGTGTCAGACACCTGGACGGCTGTCGGGCTTGGCGAGGGCGCGTTTCATTTCATGATAGGTGTCTGACACCCCTCGCGGCGCTCGTGGCGTGCCTGGGTCATCGCATGGGGTGTCAGACACCTGGGCGGCTGTCGGGCTTTGCGAGGGCGCGTTTCATTTCATGATAGGTGTCTGACACCCCTCGCGGCGCTCGCGGCGTGCGTGGGTCGTCGCATGGGGTGTCAGACACCTGGGCGGCTGTCGGGCTTTGCGAGGGCGCGTTTCATTTCATGATAGGTGTCTGACACCCCTTGCGGCGCTCGCGGCGTGCGTGGGTCGTCGCATGGGGTGTCAGACACCTGGGCGGCTGTCGGGCTTTGCGAGGGCGCGTTTCATTTCATGATAGGTGTCTGACACCCCTTGCGGCGCTCGTGGCGTGCGTGGGGCGTCGCATGGGGTGTCAGACACCTGGCCAGCCGGCCACCTGGGCGCCTGGGTATGGCTGGGCGCGCCTGTGCCGGCATCCGGCGCGGCCCCCCGGGGACGGGGCCAGGGAGCGGCGGCGGCTCAGCGGGTGTCGCCGCCCAGCGCCTGGTAGAGGGTCGCCTGGTTGACCAGCCGATCGAGGGTGTTCTGGTCCAGTTCGATCTCGGCGGCGCGGCGCTTTTCCTGGGCGTCGAGCCAGAAGCGCAGCGACACGGCGCCGCTGCGGTAGCGCACCTCGTACAGGTCCTCGGCCTGCCGCGCCGCGGCCAGCGACTGCTCCAGCAGTTCGGCCCGCGCGGCCAGCTGGGTGCGCGCCGACAGCGCGTTTTCCACGTCGGCCATGGCCTGGTACAGCGCCTGGCGGAACTGCACCACGCGCAGCGCGTATTCGGTTTCGGAGATGCGGATGTTCAACCGCATCTGGTTCCAGTTGAGGAACGGCAGCGTCAGCCCGGCCCCCAGCGTCGCCACCGGGTTCTGCAGCAGGTTGCCGAGCGCCGTGCTGGTGCCGCCCAGCGCGCCGGTGAGCGTCAGGGGCGGATAGAAACTGGCGCGCGTGGCATCGGTCTGCGCCAGGGCCTCGCGCAGCCGCAGCTCGGCCGCGCGCAAGTCGGGCCGGCGCGCCAGCAGGTCGGCCGGCACGCCGGCCGGCACCGCGGGCAGTGTGGTGGGCGGCAGGCGGGGCGGATCGGCCATGATCCGGTCGGGCGGGCCGTCGAACAGGATGGCCAGCGCATTGAGGTTCTCCACACGCTGCTGGGCCATGTCGGTGCGGGCCGCCTGCTGGCTGGCCAGGTTCTGGCGCGCCTCGGCCACTTCGAGCGCCGACGCGCCGCCCGCGTCGTACTGCGCCTGCACCAGTTCGAGCGTGCGCTGCGCATAGGCAATGCTCTGGGTCGCGCTGGCCAGCCGCTGGTTGATGAAGGCGATGCGCCAATACAAGGTGGCGGTGGTGCCGACCAGCGACAGTGCCGCGCTGGCGCGGTCCTGCTCGGTGGCGGCCGCCTCCCATTCCGCCGCGTCGCGCTGCGCCTGCAGGCGGTCCCACAAGTCCAGCTCGTAGCTCACCGACAGGCTGGCGCTGTTGCTGCGCACGATGGTCTGGTCGCGGCGCAGGTCGCGCTGGCGGCTCAGGTCTACATTGCCGCCCAGGGTGGGGAACTGGTCGGAACGCGCCAGGCCGGCTCGTAACTGGGCCTGGCGCACGCGCAGGGCGGCGGCGGCGAGATCATTGTTGCGCTGGAGCGCCAGGTCGATCAGGCGGGTCAGCGTGGGGTCGTCGAAGTTGCGCCACCAGACGCCGCCGGCCGCCGCCGCGTCGCGCGCCGTCGCGTAGGTCCAGGCCGCCGGGCTCTGCACCGCCGGGCGTTCGTACGAAGTGCGCATCAGGCCGCAGCCGGCCAGCGCCAGCGGCACGGCCAGCAGGCACCAGAGGACGGGGCGGGGCATGGAGGACGGGGTGTTCATTCTCTGGCCAGGGATTCGACCGGGTCGAGCCGGGCGGCATTGCGCGCCGGCAGGTAACCGAAGCCCACGCCGATCAGCGTGGAGCAGACAAAGGCGGCCACCATGGAGGCGCCGGAATAGATCAGGCGGAAGCTGCCGCCGGACGCCTGCGCCACCAGCACGCCCAGGCCCAGCGACAACAGGATGCCCAGCATGCCGCCGATCAGGCAGACCAGCACCGCCTCGATCAGGAACTGCTGCATGATGTCGCTGCGGCGCGCGCCGACCGCCATGCGCACGCCGATCTCGCGGGTGCGCTCGGTGACCGACACCAGCATGATGTTCATCACGCCGATGCCGCCCACCACCAGCGAAATGATGGCGATGGCCGACACCAGCAGCGTCATGGTGGCGGTGGTGCGCTCGATGGTCTGCCGGATGGTGTCGGTGTTGAAGACGAAGAAATCCTTGGTGCCGTGGCGCTGCAGCATGAGGCGCGTGATGGCCTGCTCGGCGGCCTTGGTCGGCATGGCGTCGCTGACCCGCACCGTGATGCTGCGCAAGTGCTGCTGGCCCAGCACGCGGCTGAGCGCGGTGGTGTAGGGGATCCAGACATTGAGCGTCTGGCCGTCGCCGAACATGCTTTCCTTGCGCACCGTCACGCCAATGACCCGCGCCGGCACCGTGCCCAGGAAAATCACCTGGCCGACCGGGTCGGTGTGGTTGCCGAACAGCGCCTTGCGGGTGTTCTCGTCGATCACCACCTCCTGGGCGCGCCGGGTCACCGCCTCGCCGTCGAAGAACTGGCCCTGCGCCAGCTTCAGCCCGCGCACGCGGAAGAACTGCTCGCCCACCCCCTGGATCGAACCGTTCACCGACACATTGCGATAGCGCAGCGAGGCCGTGGTCGACGCTTCGGGAGTGACGCTGTCGACGTAGGTCTGGCGCGCCAGCGCGTCCGCGTCGGCCGGCACCAGGGTGCGGATGGTGGCGGCTTTCTCGTCGCCGAAGTCCTTGCCCGGGTAGATGTCCACCGTATTGGTGCCGATCTCGCTGATGTCGGCCAGGATCTTCTGCCGCGAGCCCTCGCCCAGGGCCACCACCGACACCACCGCGGCGATGCCGATCACGATGCCCAGCATGGTCAGGAAGGTGCGCAGCCGGTGCGCGTTCATGGCCAGCAGCGCCATGTGCAGCGATTCGTTGGCCCGTTCCAGCAGCGCCTGCCACGGGCGCGTGCGTTCGCGCGGCGCCTCGGCGCGCACCGGGTCGCCGGGCGCCGCCGCGGGCGCCGGCGGCACCTCGGCGTGGCGGCGGTCGGACACGATCCGGCCATCGCTGATCTCGATGATGCGGCGCGCGTGCTGCGCCACGTTCATGTCGTGCGTGACGATCACCACGGTATGGCCGGCGCCGTTGAGCTCCTCCAGGATGCGCAGCACCTCCTGGCCGGTCTGGGTGTCCAGCGCGCCGGTCGGCTCGTCGGCCAGGATGATGCGCCCGCCGTTCATCAGCGCGCGCGCAATGCTCACGCGCTGCTGCTGGCCGCCCGACAGCTGGCCGGGCCGGTAGTCCAGCCGGTGGTCCAGCCCCAGGCGGCGCAGCAGCGCCTGCGCCCGCGCGCGCCGCGCGCCGCGGGCGGTGCCGGCATAGATCGCCGGCATTTCCACATTGCCCTGCGCGGTCAGGTCGGCCAGCAGGTGATAGCGCTGGAAGATGAAGCCGAAATGCTCGCGCCGCAGCTCGGCCAGCTCGTCCGGGTCCATCGAGTCCGTGGCGCGGCCGTCTACTTCGTACACGCCCCGGCTGGGCCGGTCCAGGCAACCCAGGATATTCATCAGGGTGGACTTGCCCGAGCCCGATGCGCCCACGATGGCCACCATTTCGCCGGCCTCGATGCGCAGGTTGACGTCGCGCAGCACCGCCACGGTCTGGTCGCCGGCGGCGAACTCGCGCCACACGCCGTCCAGGCTGATGAGCGGTCGGCTGTCCGCGGGCGCCGGCATGGCCTGCTCCGTCATTGCGGCGCCGCGGGCGCGGCGGCCTCGGCGGAGACCACCTTCTCGCCGGCCGACAGGCCTTCCAGGACCTGGGCGGTGACGTTGTTGTTCATGCCCACCTTGATCTGGCGCTCGACCGGCTGGTTGTCCGCGCCGACCACCCGCACGGTATAGCGGCCGTCCTCGCCGCGCTTGCCGAGCGCCGACGACGGGATGACCAGGGTCTGCCTGGCTTCTCCGAGGACGATGAAGACCTGCGCGGTCATGGAGATGCGCAGCGTCTCGTCCGGGTTGGGCACTTCGAACAGGCCGTTGTAATAGACCGCCGCGCTGGTGCCGCTGGTGGTCGAGCTGGCGCCGGTCAGGGCGCTGGTGCTCTCGTCGCGCTGGATCGAGTCGGGCGCCGGCTCGATCGCCCGCAGCGTGCCGTAATAGCGCTTGTCGGGTTCGCCCAGGATGGTGAAATACACCTTCTGGCCTGGCCGCACGCGCGTCACGTCGGCCTCCGAGATCTGCGCCTTGACCGTCATGGTGTCGACCTGCGCCACCTTGATGATGGTGGGCGCGGTCTGGATCGAATTCACCGTCTGGCCTTCCTTGGTGACAATGGCCACCACCTTGCCGTCCATCGGCGACGAGATGCGGGTGTAGCCGAGATTGACGCGCGCCTTGTCGACTTCGATCTCGGCCTGGGCGATCTGCGCGTCCAGCGCGGCGATCTCGGCGCGCGTCACCTTCAGGTTGGCCTCGGCCTGTTCGAAGTCCTCGCGCGAACTGGCGTCGCGCGACAGCATCTGGCGCTGGCGCGCGTACGCCAGCTCGGCCTGCTTGAGCGTGGCCAGCTTGGCCTGGCGTTCCGCCTTGCGGGTCGCTAGCGCGGCCTGGGCGTTGCGCAGGTCGTTCTGCTGCGTCATGTCGTCGATCTCGGCGACCAGCTGGCCCTGCTGGACTTCGTCGCCCAGTTGCACCTTCAGCGACTTCAGCTGGCCCGACACCTGGGCGCCGACGCTGACCTGACGCACCGCCTCCAGCGTGCCGGAGGCGAGCACGCTGTCCTCCATGTCGGCCAGCCTGGCTTCGGCGGTAGCGAAATCGGGCTTGGGCGGCGCGCTGAAGAACAGCACCTTGCCGAGGAGCAAGATGGCCGCCACGGCCAGGGCAATCCAGATATAGCGCTTTTTCCTGCTCTTGCCCGGGGGCTGTCTGGTCGGTTCGGACATGCGATGCGATGGGGAGGGTTGGAGCCGGCACGACGGGCGGCGCCCGAGCCAGGCGGGCGGGGCCGCGGGCGGCTCATGCCAACGCGCAATCGTACTCGATCATGCATGACGCCATGGCATGCCGCCCATGGGAGCCGGCCGGGGCATTAAAACACGTTGGCCGGATGCGCGGCCGCGCCGGCGGCGCGGCGCGGGGACGCCCGGACCGGCCGCATTCGGTCAGGCCGGCACGGGCCGGCGCACCAGCGGCCAGGCCAGCAAGAGCAGGGCGCCGGCCAGCAGCGTGCCGCCCGCCACATAGAAGATGAACCGCGCGTGCGCGATCATTTCGGCCTGCTGGCCGGGCAGTGTGTCGATGCTGCGCATGAGCAGGGCCCGCAAGTCGGGCGGCGTCACGATATAGGCGAATACCAGCAGCGTGGCGCCGATCAGCGTCAACAGCAGCCCGGTCCAGCCCAGCCATGCCAGGCGGCGCGAAGCGGGTTGGCCCGGCGCCGCCTTGGCCGCCTTGGCCGGTTTGACGGCTTTCGCGGCGGGCCGGCTGGCGGCCGCGGCGGCGGCCGGCTTCGCGGCTGGATCCGGCGGCTGCCTGGGCCGCAACAAGCGGGGCACATAGGCCAGCAGCCCCAGCGCCGCGGTCGCTCCCAGCAAGGCGGCCGCCGAGACCCGGCCGCCGCCCGCCAGCCAGTGCGGCAGGCCCCCGGCCAGCGCGCCTCCCAACAGGCTGTACAGGAAACGGCCCGCCAGGAAGCAGCCCAGCAGGATCAGCATGACCGTGACGAGTACCGCGATGCCGTTGGAAATATCCTGCCGGCGCGCATCGGCCTCGGCATGCAAGTTGCGGCGAATGAAGGCCAGGCAAACCGCCGTGGCGGCCAGCAGGATGGCGGCGGCGAGCAGCGTCACGCCAAAGCCGAAAAGAAAGCGCGCTAGAACCAGGAGCATGTACGTGGACGGGGCAGCGAATATCGCAGTCGTTGCGAATTGTGCCATGAGGGCCGCGGCCCCGTCCGCGCCGCCCCTCCGGTAGAGATGGGACGGCGCTACTTCTTCGCGTCGATGATGTTCAGCATCTCGCCCAGCGACCGATAGAGCTCGTACTGCTTGCGGGTGAACTCGCGCGTTTCCTGCGGCGACATGACATGCGGAATGGAGCCGGTCTGCGCGGTCATGGCGCGCCACTTCGGGTCCTTGCCGATGGCCTGCATGGCCGCCACCAGCTTGGCGGTGACCTCGTCCGGCAATCCGGGCGGCCCGAATATCGCGCTCCAGCCCACCACGGCTTCCATCTCGGCGTAGCCCAGCTCCCGCGCGGTGGGCACGTCCGGCAGTTCGGCGATGCGTTGTTCGGTGGTGACGATCAGCGCGCGCAGCGCGCCGGCCTTGATCTGCGACAGGAACGGCCCCAGGCTGCCGCAGGAAAACTCGGTTTCGCCGGCCAGCAGCGAAGTCACCGTTTCGCCGGTGCCCTTGTATGGAATCTGCGTGGGCGTCTGGTCGGTCAGCTTGAGCAGGCGGAACAGTTGCCGCGGGCCCATGTCGTTGGTGGTCAGCACGCCCGCGGTACCGTAGTTCAGCGATTTGCCGCGGCTCTTGATTTCCTGCACCAGGTCGCCGAAGGTCCGGTAGGGCGACTTGGCGTTGACCACGCAGCCATAGGGGTTGAGTTCGAGCGTGCCGATGAACGTGTAGTCGTCCCACTTGTACTTGGTGGTGCCCGGCATGATGGCCGGCATGATCGCCTGCGAGCCGGTGCGGGCCAGCAGCAGGGTATAGCCATCGGGCGGCGCGGCGATGGCCTGCGCCGAGCCGATCACGCCGCTGGCGCCGGTCTTGTTCAGCACGACCACGGGTTGGCCCAGCACCTTGGCCGCCGCGGCGGCGAACGAGCGCGCCGCCAGGTCGGCGTCGCCGCCGGCGCTGAACGGCGAGATCAAGGTGATGGTCCGGTCGGGATAGGCGGCCTGCGCCGTCCCCAGGCCGGCGCCCAGCAAGACGGCGCCGAGCAAGTGCCGCAGTACTCTGGAAAAGCGGGAATGGGTCTGCATCTTGTGTCTCCTTCATGCCTTGTGGAAGAAGGGCGCCGCCGCAACGGCGGCGCCCGGAAGGGACTACGCCTGCGGGTCGCGCAATACCATCACGCAATCGACCGCCACCGGCCCGGCGGGGCCGACGCGCACCGGATTGAGATCCAGCTCGGCCAGCCGCGGCGTGGCCGCGGCCCAGCGCGACAGGTCCGACAACAATCGCGCCACGGCCCGGCGATCCACCGCCGGCTGGCCGCGCACGCCATCCAGCAACGCGCCCATGCGCAACTCGTCCAGCATGGCCAGGCCCGTATCCACGTCGAACGGCGCGCGCCGGAAGGCGACGTCCTTCAGCACTTCGACCAGCACGCCGCCGCTGCCGACCATGACCATGGCGCCGAACACCGGGTCGCGCTGGACGCCCACCACCAGTTCGAGATGGCCCTCGGCCATGGGCTGGACCAGCACGCCCGCGATGCGCGCGCCGGGAGCGTGGCGCGCGGCGTTGGCCAGCAGCGTGGCCACCCCCGCGCGCACCGCCACCGCGTCGTCCAGCTTGAGCAGCACGCCGCCCACCTCGGTCTTGTGCGCGATATCGGGCGATTCGATCTTGAGCGCGACCGCGCGCCCGCAGCGGCGCCAGGCGGCGACCGCTTCGTCGGCATCGCGCGCCAGTGCGACCGGCGCCATGGGGATGCCGGCCGCCTGCAGCCAGGCGGTTGCCGGGACGCTCGGCACCATGCCGTCCCGGTCCGGATCGAGTTCCGGCGGGCAGGGCACGGCGGCGGCGACCGGCTCCGCCGCCGCCGGACGGCCGGCGTGATAGCGGGCCAGCGCCGCGGCGGCTTCCACTGCGCGCTCGCCGGCGCCGTAGACCGCGATGCCGAGTTCGCGCAGGCGCTGGGGCGCCGCCGGCGGGGCGGCGACCCAGCACACGAAGAAAGGCTTGTCGGTGCGCGCCTGGATCTCGGCGAAGATGGCGACCAGCGTGTCCACATGCGCCGTCATCAGCTGCAGCCAGACGATCGCCACGTGCACTTGCGGATCGTCGAGCAGGGCGATGACGGATTCGCGCAGCAACTCCGGGCGGGCGACAAACTGGCCGGTCACGTCGACCGGATTGCCGGCCGCGCCGAAGGCCGGCATGAACTCGGCCAGCCGGCGCTGCGTGGCGGCCTCCAGCGCGGGCACCGTCAGCCCGACCTCTTCGGCGCGGTCCGCCATCATGACGCCGGCGCCGCCCGACTGGGTGGCGATGCCCAGGCCGAAACCGGCGCAGGCGCGCGGCTGGGCCAGCGCTTCCAGCATGTCCAGCATCTGCTCCTCGTTGCGCGCGCGCAGCACGCCATACTGGCGGATGACTGCATCGAAGACCGCGTCCTGCACCGCCAGCGCGCCCGTGTGCGAGGCGGCCGCGCGCGCGCCGGCGGCCATGCGCCCGACCTTGGTCAGCACCAGCGGCTTGCCCAGTTCGCGGCAGCGCCGCGCCAGCCGGACCAGGCCGTCGCCGTCCGCCAGCCCTTCCAGGTAGCCGGCCGCCACGCGGATGCGCGGGTCCTCGATGACCGCCAGCATCAGCTCCGTGAACGCCAGGCCGGCCTCGTTGCCGGTATTGATGAAATAGCCCAGGCCCAGGCCGCGCTGGCGCACCAGCGCGGCGATCGCCGTGCCGAACGCGCCCGACTGGGTCACGAAGGCGATCGGGCCGGCGCCGGTCTCGCCGTCCGCATACTGGCTGAAAGTGGCGTAGACGTTCTCGAAGGCATTGATGAAACCCAGGCAGTTCGGGCCGCACAGCAGCACCCCGGCGCGCTGCGCGGCGGCGGCCAGGCGCTGTTCGAGCGCGCGCCCCGCGGCGCCCATCTCGCCGAAGCCGGAGCTGAACACCACGGCGGCCGGCACGCCGCGCGCGCCGAGCGCCTCGACGCTGGCGATGACTTCGCTGGCCGGCACCGCCACCACCGCCACGTCGACCCCGTCGGGCAGGCTGGCGATGTCCGGGTAGCAGGCCAGCCCGGCGATCTCGCGATACTTGGGATTGACCGGCAGGATGCGGCCCGTATAGCCTTTGTCGAGCAGGTGCTTGAGCGGACGGCCATTGACCTTGGACAGGTCGGCCGAGGCGCCGATGACCGCGATCGCGCGGGGATGGATCATGCGCTGGATGGCGTCGGTGCGGGAGGAGTCGGTCAGGTTCATATCCGTGGTTCGAGGTCTGAAACGCACAAAGTGAAACCGAAAAAGCCGCTGCCGTGGCCAGTCCTGCGCCGCGCGGCGGTGGCGCCGCCGTGCGCCGGCCGCCGCCGGCGCGCGGGTCATGCAAAAGCCGAAATGCCGGTCTGGGCGCGGCCGAGCACCAGCGCATGGATGTCGTGGGTGCCCTCCAGCGTGTTGACCGTCTCCAGGTTCAGCACATGGCGGATGACATGAAAGCCGTCCGAAATGCCGTTGCCGCCGTGGATGTCGCGCGCCATGCGGGCGATCTCCAGCGCCTTGCCGGCGCAATTGCGTTTCATGAGCGACACCATTTCCGGGCTGGCCCGGCCGGCGTCGCGCAGGCGGCTCAGCTGCAGGCAGGCGTGCAGGCCCAGGGTGATCTCGGTCTGCATGTCGGCCAGCTTCTTCTGGACCAGCTGGTTGGCGGCCAGGGGGCGGCCGAACTGCTTGCGGTCCAGGGCATACTGGCGCGCGGCGTGCCAGCAGAATTCGGCGGCCCCCATGGCGCCCCAGCAGATGCCGAAGCGGGCGTTGTTCAGGCAGGCGAACGGCGCGCCGATGCCCCTGGCGGCGGGCAGGCGCTGCGACTCGGGCACGAACACCTCGTCCATCAGGATCTGGCCGGTCGGCGAGGCGCGCACCGAGAACTTGCCGTCGATCTTGGCCGTTTCCAGGCCCGGCATGCCGCGCTCCAGGATGAAGCCGCGCACCTCGCCTGCGTCGTCCTTGGCCCAGACCACCATCAGGTCCGCGATCGGCGCATGGGTGATCCAGGTCTTGGTGCCCGACAGGCGCCAGCCGCCTTCCACCTGTCGCGCGCGCGCCGCCATGGAGCCAGGGTCGGAGCCGTGGTCCGGCTCGGTCAGGCCGAAGCAGCCCAGCAGCTCGGCGCGCGCCATCGCGGGCAGGTAGCGCTCGCGCTGCGCCTGGCTGCCGAACAGGTAGATCGGCATCATCGACAAGGTGCTCTGCACCCCCAGCGCCGAGCGGAAGGCCGTGTCGACCCGCTCGAACTCGCGCGCGATCAGGCCGTAGCCCACATAACTGATGCCCGCGCAGCCGTAGCCGTCGATGGTGGCGCCGAGCAGGCCGAGTTCGGCCATTTCTTTCATTACCGCGACGTCGAAATCTTCGTGGCGGTGCGCCAGCAGGATGCGCGGCATCAGGCGCTCCTGCGCATAGGCGCGCGCGCTGTCGCGGATCATGCGTTCCTCGCCGGTCAGCAATTCATCCAGGCACAGCGGATCCTCCCAATTGAAGGACACGTCGCGCATGGCGGCCTTGCGCAGCGTCTGCGGATCGGGTTCCGGGCTCATGGCGTCAGTCCAGGGGATGGAACTTGGGAATGCCGGCGTCTTCGCTGATCGTCTCGAAATGCACGCCGACCCGCATGCCGATGCGGATGTCCTCGGGAGCGCAACCGGTCACGTGGCCATACAGGCGCGCGCCGTCGTCCAGGTCGATCAGGCACAGGATCAGCGGCAAGTCCTGCTGCCAGCCCGGATAGTTCATGGCTACCGAGCGCGACACCGTATGCGAATACACGGTGCCGGTCGGCCGCGCCTCGGTCCAGCGCAGCTCGCGCGAGCCGCACTCGATGCACCAGGGCTTGGGGTGGAAGTTGAACGTGCCGCAGCGCTGGCATTTCTGCAGCACCAGGCGGCCCTCGCGGGCGGCGCTCCAGAACGGGCGCGTCTGGTCGGTGATGGCGGGCAGCGGCTTGTGCAGGGGGGAATCGGTCATGTCAAGGCCTCAATCGTCGTTGCCGAGCACGACGGCGACGCAGCTGCGCCCCGGCCGGCCATAGGGAATGCCGCCGAAGCCGCACGCCGCGCCGATGCGCGCGTTCTTTACCTGGCGCTCGCCGGCCTCGCCGCGCAGCTGCGTCACCGCCTCGATCAGCGGCATGAAACCGCCGATGGCGCCGCCCGGCTGGCCGCCGGAGAGCTGGCCGCCGTCGGTCGAAAGGGGAAAGTCGCCGTCGAAGCGCAGGTCGTGCTCGTCGATGAAGCGCCCGCCTTCGCCTTTCTTGCAGAACCCCCAGTCCTCGATGGTCATCATCGAAATGAAGGGGTAGTCGTCATAGGGCTGGAAGAAATCGATGTCGGCATGCGAGACGCCGGCCATCTTCAGCGCGGCCGGCCCGGACTGCGCGAAGCCGGTGGTGGTGATGTCGGGCAAGGCGCGCGCGCCATGGTAGTAATTGTTGGCTTCGCCGAAGCCGCGCAGCCAGACCGGCTTGTCGCACAGGCGCCGCGCCGTCTCGCCCGAGGTCACGACATAGGCCAGCCCGCCGTTGACAATGGGCACGCAGTCCAGCAGCCGGATCGGGTCCGACAGCACGCGCGAGGCCAGGTAGTCCTCGACCGTGAAAGGCGTGCGATAGATCGCGCCGGGATGCAGCGAGGCATGGAAACGGTTGCTGGCCGCTATCTTGCCCAGTGTCTCGAAACGCAGCCCCGGGAACTGGTGCATGTAGCGCGTCAACACCAGCGCGAACTGCGCGGTCGCGCCCATGACGCCGAACGGTCCCTGGAAATCCCAGTACACGCCGCGCGAACGCTCGGGCGACAAGGGCAGGCCGGGCGCGGCCGAGGGAATGTTCAGCGGCGTGTCGGCGCCGACCACCAGCACGCGGTCCACCACCCCCGCGCGGATCAACGCCGCCGCGCGGATCAGCATGGCCGTGGCGGAAGCGCCGCCCTGGTCGGCGCGCAGCAGGATCTGCGGGCTGATGCCCAGGTTCTCGGCCGTCGCGGCCGACCAGTTGACGGTGTGCGCCGTCTCCGCGTGCGCCACGCCCAGCCCCTGGCCGTCGAAATCATTCTTGGACATGCCGGCCTGCTGCAGGGCCAGGTCGGCCGCCCAGGCGATGTACTCGTCGACCGTGTAGAGGGTTTCGCCCGGCTTGGCGCGGCTGTAGGGCGTGCGCCCGGTGCCGATGATCGCTACATCTTGGGACATCGAGAACTTCCTCGCGTGGTGGGGGGAATCTTCAGCGCCCGGCGAAAACCGGCGGGCGGCGTTCGGCGAAGGCGCGCATGCCTTCTTTCTGGTCCTGCGTGTCGAACAGCAGCTCGAACGCCTGGCGTTCCAGCTGCAGGCCGGTGGCCAGGCTGGCGTCGGCGCCCGCCAGGGCGACCCGCTTGATCTGGCGCACCGCGATCGGCGGTCGCGAGGCGATCAGCCGCGCCAGCTCCAGGGCGCGCGCATCGAGGCGTTCGTCGTCGACCACCTCGCTGGCCAGGCCGATGGCCAGCGCCTCCTCGGCCGAGATCGGCTCCCCGGCGAGCATCAGCCGCATCGCGCGCCAGTACCCCAGCGCGCGCACCAGGCGCTGCGTCGCCCCGCCGCCGGGCATGATGCCCACATTGACCTCCGGCTGGCCGAAGCGCGCGCTGCGCGCCGCCAGGATGATGTCGGCATGCTGCGCCAGCTCGCAGCCCCCGCCCAGCGCGGGGCCGGCCACGGCGGCGATCAGCGGCTTGCCGAAGCCGGCGATGACCCGCCAGGTCTCCAGCACCGGCAGCCGCGCCACCGCGCCGGCGTCGAGGCCGGCGATTTCCTTGAGGTCGGCGCCGGCCGCGAAGCAGCCGTGGCTGCCGCGCAGCACCACGCAGCGCACCGAGGCGTCCTGTTCCAGCGCCTCGAACGCCTGGCGCAGCGCCTGGCGCAAGGCCGAGTTGAGCGCATTGCGCGCCGCGGGCCGGTTCAGGGTAAGCCGCGCCACGCCCTGGTCCGGGCGGTCCAGCAGCACCAGGTCGTTATCGCGCGCCGGCCCATCCATGCTTGTCTCCCGTGTTGTGATGGGCCTCATTGTTGTAAGCTCGGGAGCCATTCGACAACTTTATATATGGAATACTGAAAATTCAGATTCCAAATAAAGGGCGCGTATGAACCTGCGGACGCTGGACCTGAACCTGCTGCTGGTCTTCGATGCGATCTTTGCCGAGCGCAATATCTCCAAGGCCGCCGCCCGTTTGCACCTGTCCCAGCCCACCGTCAGCAATGCGCTGGCGCGCCTGCGCGAGCGGCTGGAAGACCCCTTGTTCGAGCGCAGCGCGCAGGGCATGGCGCCGACCGCCCGCGCCAAGGCCCTGGCCGAGCCGGTGCGCCAGGCGCTGGCGCTGCTGGAAAGCGGCCTGCGCGGCGCCGACGATTTCGATTTCGCGCACGCCGAGCGCGAATTCGTGGTCGCGGTGGAGGACTACGGCGAGACCGTGGTGCTGCCGCGCTTCATCGACTGGCTCGGCACGGCCGCGCCGGGCATCCGCATCACCATCCGGCCCGAGCCCGGCCTGCAGCTGCAGGGGGAACTGCGCGAGGGCACCGTGGACCTGGCGCTGAACTATTTCCCGCTGCAGCAGCCGGCGGTGCACAACACCTGCGTGCTGACCGAATCGCTATTGACGCTGACGCGGCGCGACCATCCGCAGGTGTCCGAGCGGCTCAGCCTGGAGGTGTTCCTGTCGCTGCGGCACGTAGTGCTGGCGCACCACGGCAACTCGCGCCCGATGATCGACCTGGCATTGGCCAAGCGCGGCCTGGCGCGCCAGATCGCCGTTACGGTGCCGCATTTCCTGTCGATGCCGGTGCTGGTGCAGAACAGCGACCTGGTCTGCACCCTGCCGCGCCGCATGGGCCTGCTCTACGCCGACCACTTCCGGCTCAAGTCGCACGCGGTGCCGCTGCGCACGCCGCAGTTCCCGGTCTACTTGTCGTGGCACCGGAACGCCGACAGCGACCCTGGGCACCGGTGGTTCCGGGAACGGCTGGTGGATTTTTGCCAGCGGTTGTAGAGGAACTTAACTTGAGCCAATATCTTGGGTGCTCGCTGAGCGAAACTCGCCGCGCCGCCCTTCAATCCGGCAGTGCATACGCCACCAGGTAATCGCCCATCTTGGTGCCGAACGAGCCGTGGCCGCCGGCCATGACCACCACATACTGCTTGCCGTCGGCAGCATAGGTCATCGGCGTGGCCTGCCCGCCGGCTGGCAGCCGCCCCTTCCACAGCAGCTCGCCATCGGTGACGTCGAACGCGCGCAGGTAGTTGTCCTGCGTGGCCGCCACGAACATCAGGTTGCCGGCGGTCGAGATGGGACCGCCCAGGCCCGGCACGCCGATCTTCAGCGGCGGCAGCTGGAACAGGTGCGGCAGGCTGTCGCGGATGGTGCCGATGCGCTTCTTCCACACCACCTCGTTGCTCTGCAGGTCCACGCCCGCGACATAGCCCCAGGCGGGCGCCTTGCACGGCAGACCCAGCGGCGACAGGAACGGATTCAGCTCCACGCCGTATGGCGTGCCGTACATGGGCTGAACGCCGCTTTCGGTGCCGGCGCCCTTTTCCTTGATGGGGCGGTTGGCGTCCTCGGGCACCAGCTTGGATACGAACGGCAGGCCGATCGGGTTCATCAGCGCCACCTGGCGATCCCGGTTCACCGACATGCCGCCCCACTCGAACACGCCCAGGTTGCCGGGGAACACCAGGGTGCCGTTCTCCGACGGCGGCGTGTAGATGCCGTCGTAATTCAGGCGCTTGAATATCACGCGGCACATCAGCTGGTCGAGCATCGTGGCGCCCCACATGTCCTTGTCGGTGAGCTTCGCCTGGGGAGCCAGGTTCAGCGCCGAGAACGGCTGCGTGGGGGAATAATGTTCATCCCGGGTCTGGGGGCCGCGCGCCACGCTCTGCGGCACGGCCTTCTCCGTCACCGGCACGATGGGCTGGCCATTGCGGCGGTCCAGCACGAACACATTGCCGGTCTTGGTCAGCACATAGATCGCCGGCACGGTCTGGCCGTTCGCCAGCTTCACGTCCATCAGCGAGGGCTGCGCCGGCACGTCCATGTCCCACAGGTCGTGGTGGGTGGTCTGGAAATGCCAGATCAGGCGCCCGGTGGTGGCGTCCAGCGCCAGGATGGCGTTGGCGTAACGCTCCTTCAGCGGGTCGCGGTCGCCGCCCCAGATGTCGGGGGTGCCCACGCCGGTCGGGACATAGACCACGTCGGCCTGCGCATCGTAGGCCAGCGGCGCCCAGGCATTGGGCGAATTGTGCACGAACTTGGTGTGTTCGCCCGGCATGGCGTTCGGATCTTCCGCCCCGGTGTCGAACACCCATTTCAGTTCGCCGGTGCGCACGTCGTAGCCGCGAATCACGCCGGAGGGCTCTTTGTTGGAGAAATTGTCCGTCACCGAGCCGCCGATGACGATGGTCGTCGCCGTCACCACTGGCGGCGAAGTCGGGTTGTAGCCGCCGGGATAGGCGTGCGGCATGCTTTTCTGCAGGTCGATCTCGCCATTGTCGCCAAAATCGCCGCATTTCTGGCCGTTGTCGGCATTCACCGCGACCAGGCGGCCATCGTTGGTGGGCAGCAGCACCTTGCGCGGGCACGCAGTCGACGCGACGCCGCCCGCCTTGGCCAGGCTGGCCGGGAACCGCGCGGTGTTGCCGGCGTCGTGATAGGACACGCCGCGGCAAGTCAGGTGCTGGAAGGTCTTGTCGGCCTTGAGCTGCGGATCGTAGCGCCACAGGCGCTTGCCGGTGGCGGGGTCGAGCGCGTCGAGGAACTGGTGCGGCGTGCACAGGAACAGCTTGTCGCCGACCTTGATGGGCGTGACCTCGTTGGTGGTCTCGGCGGAGTCGTTCTCGGTGCGGAAGTCGCCCGTGCGATAGGTCCAGGCCACCTGCAGGTTCTTGACGTTCTCGTCGTTGATCTGCGCCAGCGGCGAATAGCGCACGCCGCCTTCGGTGCGCCCGTAGGACGGCCAGTCCTCATCCGCCACGCCGGGCACGGGCTGCGCCTGGGCCGGCTGCGCGCGGCTCAGCGTGCCATTGATTTCCTGCGGGTCATTGAATATGCCGTAGCCCAACACCGCCAGCATGCCCGCCATGGCGGCGCCCATGGCGAACTTGGCGGGACGCGGCGCGGCAAAGCCGCGCGTGGCGGGCGGCAGCAAGAGCCACAGGCCGAACAGGAACAGCAGGCCGTAGCGCGGCGCCAGCGCCCAGAAATCGGCGCCGACCTCCCAAACCCCCCAGGCCAGCGTGGCCGCCAGGGCCAGCGCGTAAAGCCACAGCCCCGGCTCGCGGTGGCGCCAGAGATATGCCGCGCTGGCCAGTAGCCCGATGCCCAGCAGGGCGTAATACCACGAGCCCCCCAGCGCCGCCAGCCGGACGCCTCCCAGCAGCGAATAGAGCGCAATGAGGAGCAGGACCACCCAGCCTATGACCTGGGACACGCTCCTGCGTTGACCGTTGGCATTCATGGAAGTGCTCCTTAATCAACGTACAGCAGCCTACTGATTGCCACAATACCATCGCCGAACACGATTTGCAGTGTCATCGGGCCGGGCGCTGCCTCGCCGCGCGCCGCCCATGTACTAGAATGCCGGCATGTACCGCAGGCGGACTTCCTTCCTCCAATTGCCAATATCTACTTGGCGCATGATCGTTTATCTGGCGATCATGGCGGTGCTTTGCCGCGCCACGATTCCGGCCGGCTACATGCCTGGCCTCTCCGCGCACCAGCCCGGCAAAGTGGCCCTGGCATTCTGCTCGGGTTCCGGGGCTGTCGCGTCCGTGTTCCTGGAAGTGCCCGGCAAATCTGCAGACTCGTCGCCCGAGCCCGCTGGGCCGGATTGCCCATTTGGCGCATTTGCCAAGCAGGGCGCGATACCCGAGTTTCCCCCCGAAGTCAGGCCCGCGCTTCTGACGTCCATCGCTGTCGACGCGCCCGCGGTGCGGCAAGCATTGCCGCCATTGCCACCGCTCGGCCCCCCGCTGGGCTCCAGGGCGCCGCCCTCGCACCTCGTCTGATCGTTCTGGATGGCTTGCCGCTGTGCAAGCCAACACCGGATCGCTCCGCGAGGTTTTTTTGCGCCTGTACTTGCTGCCGCGTAATGGCCAGCCCGCTGGTTGACGGTCTGCGCGCATCGCGTTGACGGCGGGCCACCTGGCGCTGTTTGCTCCGGATCGATCTACACCCAGGAGTCGCAATGCCGGCCGGAACGCGGCTGCGTGCGAATGCGGATATGCGCGAGAGCGCGGGACTGATAAGGAATAAAGATGTTCAACAGACGTGGTTTCTTGGCCGCAATGACATTGGGAGCGCTCGCCGGACTGGCTGGATGCTCCGGCGAAGACAAACTGGAGAATCTACGTGGCGTGGCTCTTACAGATAGTGCATTGGGAAAGGGCTTTGCCTTGAACGGCACTGACGGCCAGGCGCATACCCTGGCGGACTTCAAAGGCAAGGTCGTCATGGTCTTCTTCGGCTTTACCCAATGCCCCGATGTCTGCCCTACGGCCCTTATCAGGGCGGTCGAGGTCAAGCAGAAGCTGGGCGAAAGAGGCAAGAACCTGCAAGTGCTGTTCGTCACGGTAGACCCGGAACGCGACACCCCCGAGGTGCTTTCCGCCTACGTCACGGCATTCGACCCGAGCTTCATCGGCCTGTATGGGTCGCCCGACCAGACCAGGGCGACCGCCAAAGAATACAAGGTGTACTACAGCAAGATCCCGACGGGCTCGTCCTACACCATGGATCACACGGCCCTGAGCTACGTCTACGACGCCGAAGGCAAGCTGAGGGTGGCGTTGCGCCATAACCAGCCCATCGACGACTTCGTCAATGACATTGGGGCCATCATGGACCTGCATGGGTAATGCCTGCAGGCACAGACCCGACTCTTACCCTTGAAAGGAGGACTTCTTATGAGAATCGCCAATAGGTTCGCCATGGCCCTGGGGCTGACGCTGGCCGCGATGGCTGCCCACGCACAAGTTACGGTCGAAAATGCATGGGTACGCGCCACGGTGCCCGGCCAACATGCTACCGGCGCCTTCATGACCCTGCGCGCGCAAACACCGGCACGCCTGGTTTCCGCGCAATCCGATGCTGCCGGCACAACCGAAATCCACGAAATGGCCCTGCAGGGCGATGTCATGAAAATGCGGCAGATCGATGGGCTGGACCTGCCAGCCGGACAGGATGTGGAACTCAAGCCGGGCGGCTACCACCTGATGTTGCTGGAGCTGAAGCAACAGGTCCGGGTCGGCGAGCAGATCCCGATATCGCTGGTTCTCGAGGTCGGAGGCAAGCGCCAGACCGTGCGGCTGCAAGCGCCCGTCCGGCCGCTGGCCAGCCGCGCGCCGTCGGGGCAGCCTGGTCATGGCATGCCTGGGCATGAAAACGGGAAAGGACCCCGTTGATGAGTGCGAGGCCGGCTCCTGCGGCGCGCTGGGGCCGGCGATGGTGGGTGTCCGCTTCCCCCTATTTGGTCAATAACTGCTTCGTCCACCGATCTTTGTAGATCGCGGTCCATCCGCGATGCGGACAAGTTACTGCGGTCCGCCACCATGACTCTGGAGCGGTGTGCTGCCTCGTGCGAGACCTGCGTCAATATGCAGGACGCGGCCCCAAGACGGCTCATTTTGAACTGAGCGCCTGCGCAGCACTGATGACCAAAGGCCCGAAGCGCTGGGCAAAATCTTCCGGCGTCCATTGCGACAGTTGGCCATAGATGTGAATGGCGGCTGTCGGTAGCCCGGTGTGGTCTATCACGGCCGCGGCTACGGCCAGCTCGCCCAGCAGGGATTCTTGTACGGTCATGGCATACCCGTCGAGCCGTGCCTGGGCGATTTTCTTGCGGATTTCACTAGGTTCCACAATGGTGTGCGGCGTGGCCGCTACCAGGTCGGATCGGGCAAGAATATCGTCGACGCGTTCGTCGGGCAGGCTCGCCATGATGGCCCGGCCCGAGCATGTGCGGTACACCGGCATGGTGCGGCCCACCAGGGTGGCGAAATAATAGCGGCGCCGTGTCTGGCGGCGCAGCGCATACACGATGTTCAGATCGTCGTGCAGGCTCAGGTCCACGCCTTCCTCGGCTTCTTGCTGCAGCTCGATCAGAACCGGATTCGCGCGCTCGATCAGGGGGTTGCTGCGCAGGTAGTCGAAGGTGCGGTGCAGGAACTTCTTGCCGAGCACATAGCCGCGCTGGTTCGGGCCGCGCTCCAGATAGCCCAGCGCCGTCAGCGTATGCAGCATGCGCAGGGTGGAGTTGCGGTCCAGATTGGAAATCTCCATCAGTTCATTCAGGCTCAGCGGGCCGGGCCGCACAGCGAAGGCTTCGATGATGTCGAACGCCTTGGCCACGGATTGATTGAATCGGGTGTCCATACGGACCATTGGCTTACCTCAATAGCGTTTGGCAGGGATGCCCCATGTTAGGGAAATCTCTGCCTTGTCGTGCCTTGTCAGCATCTATCTAAGATCCTATTATGTCATTAATCGACTTTTAAGTATCAATATTTGATCCTTATGGGATTGAGCCGGTAATCCACCCACGCAGTCATTGGCAGATTGCGACATGGCTGGCCGCCTCAACGGCCGACGGAGTGCGAAATGAGCGAAGTGCAAACACGTACATTACCCGCCCAGGCCATTGAGGCCGCAGTTGACGGGTTGGAGCACTACCTGACCGACACTTTGTCGCGCTTCGTCCAATGCCGCAGCCTGCCGGGACAGGAAACTCCCGCGGCCGAGTTCCTGGAGGCCGAACTGGCCAAGCTGGGTCTGCGGAGCGAACGCATTGCCTTGCGTACCGAAGATATCGAAAACCTGCCGCTTTATTCGCCCGCCTGCTGCCCCGACGGCGGCCGTTTCAATGTGCTGGCTTGCCATGAGCCTGCGCAGGTCACCGGTCGTTCGGTACTGTTCAATGGTCACCTGGACGTCGTGCCGACCGGGCCCGAAGAGTTTTGGAGCGAATCGCCTTTCAAGGGCGGCTTGCACGATGGCTGGTTGTACGGCCGCGGCGCGGGCGACATGAAAGCCGGTATCGTATGCGCGTTGGCGGCTTTCAAGGCGCTGCAAGAGCTGGGCGTGCAACCAGCCGGAGTGGTGGGGTTCAACGGCGTGCTCGAAGAAGAAAGCACGGGCAACGGCACCTTGGCAACCGTGTCGGCGCTCAAGAGCGCCATCGGGGCCGCGCGGCTCGCTTCATTCGACGCAGTTCTCATTCCCGAGCCTACGCAAGAGGGCCTGATGTCAGCCCAGCTGGGGGTGTTCTGGCTGTACGTCGAGATCGTCGGCAAGCCGGCCCACGCATCCCTGATGACAACGGGCATCAATCCGGTGAACATAGGCCTGCGCATCATCGATGCCATCAAGGGCATAGAGCATGAATGGAACCTGCCCGAAAATCGCCATCCCGCGTACCGCGATCATGCGCACCCCATCAACTTCAACCTCGGCCAGATTCATGCCGGCGACTGGAATTCTTCGGTACCCAGCGTATGTACCCTCGGCCTGCGCCTGTCGTGTTATCCCGACATGCCTATCGAAACGGCCAAGGCACGCATCGAGGCGTGCATACGCCGGGTAGAGCAAGAGCTCGCCCAGCCCGATACCCAGGTCCGGATCCGCTATGAAGGCTTCCATGCTCCCGGTTGCGAGTACGACCTCGATGTGCCGCCGCTGCGGCTGCTGGCCGAGGCGCACCAGCGCGTCACCGGCGAGGCACCCAGGTCGGTAGCGCTCACGGGCACGACCGACGGGCGGCATTTCCGCTTGATGATGGACGTGCCCGTCACCTGCTATGGGCCGGTGTCGCGCAATTATCACGGATTCAATGAGAGTGTCAGCGTGCATAGCATGTTGCGCGTGGCCAAGACGTATGCGTTGTTTCTGAACGACTGGTGCGGAGTTCAGCCCAGACTGGGCTGAGCCCGCCATACATCCGAGATCGTCGAGGGGGTAATCATGCAACTGGTCAATCAGGCCCGTAGGGCCATCGTCAAATGCGCGCTCGCGGCGGCGGCCGCCACCGCCACGTTCGCCAATCTGCCCGCGCAGGCTGCCGAAACGCCGCAGTACGGCGGCGTGCTCACGGCGATTCTGCATCCCGAGCCGCCCAGCCTGATTCTGGCGCTGCAGCAAGTGGCGGGCACGCAGATGGTGGGAGGCAAGATCTTCGAGAGCCTACTGACCTATTCGTTCGACCTCAAGCCGCTGCCCAGCCTCGCCAAGTCGTGGGAAGTGTCCGACGACAGGCTTACGTACACGTTCCATCTGCAGCCGGGTGTGACCTGGCACGACGGGAAACCGTTCTCGTCGGCGGATGTGGTGTTTTCGTATGAAAAGGTGTTGTCCAAGACGCCGCGCACCCGTGGGCTGATGGAGAACGTCGAATCGCTCACCGCGCCGGACGCGGATACCGTAGTCTTCAAGCTAAAAGAGCCGTATGCGGCCTTTTTGTATGCGTTCGATATCGGCGGCGGCGCCATCTTGCCGAAGCATCTGTACGATGTGGACACGCCCATCGCCCAGAATCCGAACAATGCGCATCCCATCGGCACCGGACCGTTCAAGTTCAAGAAATGGGAGCGCGGCTCTTACATAGAACTCGTGAAAAACGAGAACTACTGGAAGCCGGGCCGGCCTTACCTCGATGGCATCACGTATCGCATGATACCCGACGCCGCCTCGCGCCGGTTGGCCATCGAGCAGGGCACCGTGATGCAGGCATGGCTGCATGACCTCGAGCCGGTGGATGTGCCTCGCGTGGCTAAGCTGCCCAACTTGAAGCACACCAACAAGGGCTACGAGTACTGGTCGACAATGCAGTGGATCGAACTGAACAACACGCGCCCACCCTTCAATGACAAGCGCTTTCGCCAGGCGCTGATGTATGCGATCAATCGCCAGTTCATCGCCGACAAAATCCTGTTCGGCCAGGGAGTGGTGGCAAGCGGGCCCATTCACCACAACACGCGCTTCTATGACGCCAACGTCAAGAAGTACGACTATGACCCCGAGAAGGCGGTGGCTCTGCTCGACGAAATGGGCCTCAAGCCGAACGCCGACGGCGTGCGCGTGTCGGTCAGCATGATCCCGACGCCGTATGGCGAGATGCACCGCCGCGTGGCGGAGTACATCAAGCAGAACTTGTCCAAGGTCGGCATCGCGCTCAATCTGGAAAGCACCGATGTGGGTGGTTGGGTATCGCGCGTGGGAACCTGGGATTTCGATATGGCCGGCAATGGCGTGTTTCAGTACGCTGATCCCGCCATAGGCGTGGCGCGCACTTATATGGGAAGCAATATCCGCAAAGGGGTGATGTTCAGCAACACCTCTCAGTACAACAACCCGAAAGTCGACGAGTTGTTCGATCTGGCGGCCAAGGCGGGCGACGATGCGGACCGGCAGAAGTATTACTCGGAAGTGCAGCGCATTCTTGTCGAGGACGTGCCGTTGGTGTGGTTGATCGACACCAAGTACGGCACCGTCCTGAACAAGCGCGTACACGGCGCCATTACCACGGCCCTGGGCGCGGCGGACACCTATAGCGATGCCTGGTTGTCGAAAGAATGAGCAAGCTGGCCGGCTTCCTGGGCAGGCGCGTGTTCAAGAGCATTTTGGTGCTCTTGATGATCGCCATGTTCAATTTCTTCCTGGTCCGGGCGGCGCCCGGCGATCCGGCCGAGATCCTGGCGGGCCAGTCGGGGGCGGCCGACGCCGAGTACATCGCCAAGCTGCGCCAGGATTTCGGGCTGGACAAGCCCTTGCCCGTGCAACTGGTGTCCTACTTGAAAGACATCGCTTCTTTCGACCTGGGTTATTCCCATCGTCAGCAGGCGCCGGTGGCGACACTCATCATGGAGCAATTGCCGGCCACCCTGGTGCTTACCCTGACCTCGTTCGCCTTCGCACTGCTCGTGGGAGTGGCGTTGGGCGTGCAGGCGGCGCTGCGGGTGGGCAAATGGGGCGACACCATCATCACCACGCTGGCCATGCTCGCCTACGCCACGCCGATTTTCTGGGTGGGGCTGATGCTGGTGCTGGTGTTTTCGGTGCAGTTGCAATGGCTGCCCGCGTTTGGCTACGAAAGTGTGGGGGCAAACCTCACGGGCTTTGCGCGGTTCGCTGATATTGCACGCCATTTGATGCTACCCGCCCTTACGCTGGGCATGTTCTATATGGCCGTCTATGCGCGCCTCACCCGCGCGTCCATGCTGGAGATCCGCCAGCTAGATTTCGTCAAGACCGCCGTCGCCAAGGGGCTGTCCGAACGCACGGTGATCGTGCGCCACGTACTGCGCAACGCCTTGCTGCCCATCATTACCTATGCGGGCATCCAGGCCGGCCATCTCATCGGCGGGTCTTTGCTGGTGGAGACGGTGTTCGCCTGGCCCGGGATCGGACGGCTGGCGTTCGATGCCCTGGTGCAGCGCGATTACAGCGTGCTGCTCGGCGTCTTCTTTGTCGCCTCCGTCGTCGTCGTGGTGGTCAACCTGTTCACCGACATTCTCTATACGATCGCCGACCCCAGGATCGAACTGAAATGAAGCGCTTCTTTCATGGATTCTGTCACAACAAGGGCGGTTTCATCGGCTTGAGCGTTCTTGTCCTCGTGACCCTGCTGGCCGTTTTCGCTCATTGGATTTTTCCGGACAGTCCTTGGGACATCGTCAACGCGCCTTACATGCCGCCGCTGTCCGACGATGCGCTGCTGGGCACGGACACCTTGGGTCGGGATATTGCCACCGGCATCGCCTATGGCGCGCGGGTAACCCTGGTGCTGGCCCTGGTGTCGACCGCCGTGTCCATTCTGCTGGGCATTACCGTGGGGTCGGTCGCTGGCTTCTACGGCGGCAGGGTCGATCAGATCATCGTCGGGTTTATCGAGCTGTTCCAGACCATTCCGGGGTTCTTTCTGGCAGTGGTGCTCGTGGCCATTCTCACCCCCAGTATCGGCACCGTGATCCTGGCGATCGCGCTGGTTTCGTGGCCGCCGCTGGCGCGCCTGGTGCGCGCCGAGTTCATGAGCATGAAACACCGCGAGTTTGTCGAAGCCGCGATACTGAGCGGCCAATCGAACGCCCGCATCATACTCACGCAGATCCTGCCCAACAGCCTTTCGCCGGTGATTGTGTCAGGATCGCTGATGGTGGCCAGCGCCATCTTGCTGGAGTCGGCGCTGAGCTTCCTGGGGCTGGGCGATCCCAACACCATGACCTGGGGATACATCATTGGCGCATCGCGCAGCGTGCTGCGTGACGCATGGTGGATGAGCGTGTTCCCGGGCATTGCCATTCTGGTGACCGTCCTGGCCCTCAACCTGGTGGGCGAAGCGCTCAACGATGCGCTCAACCCCAAACTGGCGCGCAAGCGAGCAAGCTCATGAGCGTACTGCTGGAAGTCCGCGACTTGGTTATTTCTGTCGTGCAGGATGAGCAACCTGTTGTGAAAGGCGTTACCTACAGCGTCAACCAGAACGAAATTCTTTGCGTCGTCGGCGAGTCGGGTTCGGGCAAGTCGGTCACGGCGCATGCGCTGATGGGGTTGCTGCCAGCAGGCGAGCTGCGGGTAAAGAGCGGCAGCATCCGTTATCGCGGGCGGGAGCTGACCGGGCTCGCGCCCAAGGACTGGCAGGACCTGCGCGGCAAGTCGTTCGGCATGGTGTTCCAGGAGCCGATGACGGCCCTGAACCCCATCATGCGCATCGGCCGCCAGGTCGACGAGGTGCTCGAGCGTCATACCGATATGCCGGTCGAGGCGCGTCGCGCCAAGGTGCTGCAGCTGTTTCGAGAGGTGATGCTGCCCGATCCCGAGAAGCTCATCGACGCCTACCCTTTCCAGCTGTCGGGCGGCCAGCGCCAGCGCGTGGTAATTGCCATGGCGCTGGCGATGGAGCCCGACATACTCATTGCCGACGAACCTACCACGGCGCTCGATGTCACGACTCAGGCCCAGATCCTGGCCATGATCAAGGACATCCAGGCGCGCATGGGCATAGGGGTGATTTTCATCACTCACGATTTCGGCGTGGTGGCCGAGATCGCCGACCGCATCGTGGTAATGCGCCATGGCCAGGTGGTAGAGCAGGGCGCTGCGGCAGACATCCTGAATCGTCCGCAGGCGGCCTATACGCGCCAGTTGATTGCCGCCGTGCCGCACAAACCCGAGGGTAAGGTGGTGGCATCGCCCACTTCGGCGCTGATGGTGATCGAGAACCTGCACAAGACTTTTCGTACCGATCGGGGGCGCCAAGTGCAGGCGTTGAAGAATATTTCGCTGGTTATTCAGCGAGGCGAAACCGTAGGTTTGGTGGGCGAATCGGGGTCGGGCAAGTCCACCCTGGGGCGCGCGCTCACCGGACTGATCCCTCCCGACGGCGGCAGCGTAAAACTGGATGGCCACGAGCTCGTGGGCCTGTCGCCCCGCGATTGGCACAAGTATCGGCGCCAGATCCAGATGGTGTTCCAGGACCCTTATGCCTCGCTGAATCCACGCCACCGCATCGTTGACGCGGTAGCCCAGGGGCCTATTGCCTACGGCGAGCCGCGTACCAAGGCCCGCGCCGATGCGCGTGCGCTGCTTGAGCTCGTGGGCCTGGGCGGGGATGCCGCCGATCGCTATCCGCACCAGTTTTCCGGGGGGCAGCGTCAGCGCGTGGGTATTGCCCGCGCGCTGGCCTTGCGCCCGCGTCTGCTGGTGGCCGACGAGGCCGTCTCGGCGCTCGACGTGTCCATTCAGGCACAGGTGCTCGACCTGCTCAAGACCGTCAGCGGGCAGTTTGACCTGGCTGTCCTGTTCATTACCCACGATTTGCGAGTCGCCGCCGAGATCTGCGACCGCATTGCCGTGATGCGCCAGGGTGAACTGGTGGAGCTGGGGCGCGCGACCGACATTTTCTATCGCCCCCAGCACGAGTACACGCGACGCCTGATCGACTCCATTCCTGGCAGGCAATGGTCCAAGCCGGACCTCGCCCAACCTGACTCCTTGCAAGGACCTATAGCTTATGCAACATGATGAGTACGAATCCCTGGACGGCCTGGGTATGGCTGCCCTGCTCAAGTCAGGCGATATCACTACCGAGGACCTGATGCGCTGCGCCGTGGAACTGGGGCGTAGCAGGGGGAGCGCCCTCAATGCGCTGTGCTACGAGCAATACGAAGCCTCGCTTGAATTGGCGCGGAACTGGCAGCCGCGCGGCGCATTTCGCGGCATTCCGTTCTTGCTGAAGGATTCGGGGCTGCCGTCCACGCGCTTTCCGTCCAGCCTAGGTTCGCGCCTGCTCAACGACACCACCTACGAGTGCAACGGCACCGTGACAGACCGCTTCGAGCAGGCAGGCCTGATTGCTTTCGCGCGCTCTACCGTGCCGGAGTTCTGCATGGGCGCCACGACCGAGGCGGTGCGCAACGGCGGACCCACCCGCAATCCCTGGGGCCTGGACCGCTCCGCGGGAGGGTCGAGCGGCGGCGCGGCGGCGGCCGTGGCTGCGCGCATCGTGCCGCTGGCGCATGGCAGCGATGGCGGCGGTTCGATCCGTATTCCGGCAGCGTGCTGCGGCGTGTATGGCCTGAAGGCCTCGCGCGGCCGCGTTCCGATGGGGCCGTTGCGCGGCGAAGGTTGGGGCGGCATGGCCACCGATGGCGTGCTGAGCCTGAGCGTGCGCGATACCGCCGCCGCCATGGACGCCATCGCGGGCTATGAGCCCGGCGCTCCCTATGCCTGCCCGCCCCAGACTGGTTCGTATCTGGACGCTGTCGCGGAAGCGCCCGTCAAGCCATTTCGCATCGCTGTCTGGCGGTCGGCCTGGAACGACATCGCGGTGGCTCCGGAGCCATTGCAGGCGGTGGAGGGCGCGGCCGAATTGTTGCGCGGCCTGGGGCACACCGTCGTCGATTCCGCGCCTCCGCCCATCGATTACGAGGCATTCGTGCGCGCGCACGCGTGCATCTTGGCCAGCAATATCGTGCTGTCGGTGGATACGCGACTGAAGCTGGCCGGCAAGTCGCTGCAGGCCGACGATCTGGAACCCGCGATGATATCGGGCTACGAGTTCGGCAAAACCATCGGTGCCGACGAATACATTGCCAGCGTGAACCGGCTGCATGCCATCGGCCGTGCCATGGAAACCTATATGCAGGAGTTCGACCTGGTGCTGGCTCCGGCGCTGACCGAGCTGCCGGTGAAACTGGGCGAACTGTCCATGCAGCGTGGCGCGTTTCTCGAGCTGCGCCACCGGGTATCGCGCTATGCCACTTTCATGGCCGTCTTCAATGCGTCGGGTCAGCCTGCCGCCAGTCTGCCCTTGTTTGCCACGTCCGGGGGCGTTCCCGTTGCCGCGCAATTGGTGGGCCGTTTCGGCCGTGAAGACGTGATCCTGCAGGTGTCGGCTCAGCTCGAGCGCGCGGCGCCCTGGCGGGGACGTAAGCCGGCATTCTGATGTTGGAAGATGCCATTCTTTCGATATCGGCTCAGGATCGCGAGCTTCCCCACATTTAGACAGGGGGCTCCGCGCTGCCTGAAATGAGCCCCGTCACGGGGCTCTCTGTTAATTCCCTGACACAGAAAGAAAATGCCCAGCTACAAGAGCTGGGCATCGAATTCGTGGTGGCCTGGGGCGGAATCGAACCACCGACACGCGGATTTTCAATCCGCTGCTCTACCAACTGAGCTACCAGGCCAACGAAGTCCGCAACTATACACAATTTTCTTGATCTGTGCAGGCTCGGGTAGCGCCGGCCGGCCGATCGGTTACCCCCGGGATAACCCGGAGGGGTATAATTTTGATCGACCCAATGTTACAAATGTGCCGTCGCCCCGGGGCGGCGGCCATTGTCCCGCGTTCCATGTCCGTCGCTGTTCTTGCTTTCGGTCTGAATCACACGTCCGCGCCCGTCTCGGTGCGCGAACGCGTTTCCATGCCGGTCGACCTGGTGCGGCCGGCGCTCGAAGGCCTGCGCTCGGCTTTCGGCGGGGCGGTGCGCGAAGCGGCCATCCTGTCCACCTGTAACCGCACCGAAGTCTATTGCGCCGCCGAGGCCCAGGTGGCCGAACAATTGCCGGCCTGGCTGGCCGACCACAACCGCATCGAGGCCGGCGCGCTCAACCCGCACCTGTACCGCCACCAGCAGGACGAGGCCGTGCGCCATGCGTTCCGCGTGGCCAGCGGGCTCGACTCCATGGTGCTGGGCGAGCCGCAGATCCTCGGCCAGATGAAGGACGCGGTGCGCGCCGCCGGCGAGGCCGGCTCACTGGGCACGCTGCTGCACCAGTTGTTCCAGCGCACTTTCTCGGTGGCCAAGGAAGTCCGCTCGCAGACTGCCATCGGCGCCCATTCGGTGTCCATGGCGGCGGCGGCCGTGCGGCTGGCCGAGCGGGTGTTCGGCAACCTGGAAGAAGCCCGCACGCTGTTCATCGGCGCCGGCGAAATGATCGAGCTCTGTGCCACCCATTTCGCCGCGCAGCGCCCGCGCAGTATGGTGGTGGCCAACCGTACCGCGGAACGCGCGGAATTGCTGGCCGGGCGGTTCTCGGCCGGCACCATGAAGCTGGCCGACCTGCCCGAGCGCCTGGCCGAATTCGACGTCATCGTGTCCTGTACGGCCAGTTCGCTGCCCATATTGGGCCTGGGCCTGGTCGAGCGCGCCACCCGCCAGCGCCGCCACCGGCCCATCGTCATGATCGACCTGGCCGTGCCGCGCGACATCGAGCCCGAGGTCGGCCGCCTCGACGACGTCTACCTGTACTCGGTGGACGACCTGGGCCGCCTGGTGCAAAGCGGTACCGACGCGCGCCGCGCGGCGGTGGTGCAGGCCGAGGCCATCATCGAAACCCGCGTCCAGGGCTTCATGCACTGGATGCAATCGCGCGAGGTGGTGCCCGTCATCCGCGACTTGCACCAGGCCGCCGAGGACGTGCGCGCCGCCGAGCTCGAACGCGCCCGCCGCCTGCTGGCGCGCGGCGAGTCGCCCGAGGCCGTGCTGGACCAGCTCGCCCACGGGCTCACCCAGAAGTACCTGCACGGCCCGCTGGCGGCGTTGAACCGCAGCGAGGGCGAGGAGCGCAAGCAGTTGCTCGCCTGGATGCCGCGCCTGTTTCCCGGCCGCGATTCGCGCCGTTAGCGCCGCTGTCCCGATGCCCGCCGCCTTGGCGGGCGTTCGTTTTCCGGGCGCCCGCTTTCCGCTAATCCGCTATTCGTCTTTCTGGTATTCCCTATGAAATCTTCCATGCGCAGCCGGCTGGAACAGCTGTCCCACCGCCTGATCGAGGTCGATGCCCTGCTGGCCGAGCCCGAGACCGCTGCCGATATGGAACGCTTTCGCAAGCTGTCGCGTGAGCGCGCCGAGCTGGAGCCGGTGGTGCAGGCCTACGGCCAGTTCGCCCGCACCGAGGAGGACCTGGCCACCGCGCAGGAAATGCTGGCCGACCCCGACATGAAGGCGATGGCCGAGGAAGAGCTCAAGTCCGGCCGCGAGCGCCTCGAAAAGCTCGAGGCGGAGCTGCAGGTGCTGCTGCTGCCGCGCGATCCCAACGACGGGCGCAGCCTGTTCCTGGAAATCCGCGCCGGCACGGGCGGCGACGAGAGCGCGCTATTCTCGGGCGACCTGCTGCGCATGTATTCGCGCTACGCCGAACAGCGCGGCTGGCGCGTCGAGCTGATGTCGGAAAGCCCGTCCGAATTGGGCGGCTACAAGGAAGTGATCGCGCGCATCGACGGCGACGGCGCGTACGGCCGGCTGAAGTTCGAGTCGGGCGCGCACCGCGTGCAGCGGGTGCCCGCCACCGAGGCGCAGGGCCGCATCCATACGTCGGCCTGCACGGTGGCGGTGATGCCCGAGGCCGACGCGATGGGCGAGATCGTTATCAACCCGGCGGACCTGCGCATCGATACGTTCCGCGCCAGCGGGGCCGGCGGCCAGCACATCAACAAGACCGATTCGGCGGTGCGCATCACCCACTTGCCGACCGGGCTGGTGGTGGAATGCCAGGACGACCGCTCGCAGCACCGCAACAAGGACAAGGCCATGCAGGTGCTGGCCGCGCGCCTGAAGGACCGCGAGCTGCGCGAGCGCCAGAGCAAGGAAGCCGCCGAGCGCAAGAGCCTGGTGGGGTCGGGCGACCGGTCCGAGCGCATCCGCACCTATAACTTCCCGCAGGGCCGCGTCACCGATCATCGCATCAACCTGACGCTGTACAAGCTGCAGCAGATCATGGAAGGCGATCTGGAAGAACTGACCGGCGCCCTGATCGCCGAACACCAGGCCGAGCAGTTGGCGGCGCTGGGGGACGAGCTCTGACGTGGACCGCCCGATCCTGCAAACCTTCCTGCAGGACCCGCGCTTGCCGCGCCTGGAGGCGCGCATGCTGCTGGAGCATGTGTTGCAAAAGCCGCGCGCCTGGATGCTGGCGCACGACACCGACCCGATCGAGCCCTGGCAGGCGCAGCAGTACCAGGCCCTGGTGACGCGCCGCCTGGCCGGCGAGCCCATGGCGTACCTGGTGGGCCACCGCGAGTTCATGGGACACGATTTCGCGGTCACGCCGGACGTGCTGATCCCGCGGCCCGAGACCGAGCTGCTGGTCGAGACCGCGCTGCAGTGGCTGGCCGGCCATCCCGAGGCCGCCGTGCTCGACCTGGGCACGGGCAGCGGGGTGATCGCCGTGTCGATCGCCCTGGGCGCGCCGCAAGTGGTGTCGGTGACCGCCACCGACGCCAGCGCGGCGGCGCTGCAGGTGGCGGTGCGCAATGCCGCGCGCCTGGGCGCGCGGGTCGATTTCGCGCAGGGCAGCTGGTATGACGCCCTGCCGGCGCGGGCCCGCTACGACCTGATCGTCTCCAACCCGCCGTACATTGCCCGCGACGACGAGCACATGCGGCGCGGCGACCTGCGCTTCGAGCCGCGCCGCGCCCTGACCGACGGCGCCGACGGCCTGCGCGACCTGGCCGCCATCGTGGCCGGCGCGGCCGCCCGGCTGCGCCCCGGCGGCGCCCTGTGGGTGGAGCACGGCTGGGACCAGGCCGCCGCGGTACGGCAGTTGCTGGTTGCCGCCGGCTTCGGCCAGGTGGCCAGCCGGCGCGACCTGGCCGGAATCGAGCGGATTTCCGGCGGGTCCCTATAATGGATTCATTCCGCTTTTCCTGTTTGTGAGACCACCATGAGCGACGTGCAAGAATTCATCCGCGAAACCGTCACGCAGCACCCCGTCGTGCTGTTCATGAAGGGCAGCGCGCAGTTTCCGCAATGCGGGTTCTCGGGCCGCGCGATCCAGATCCTGAAAGACTGTGGCGTGAAGAAACTCGTCACCGTGAACGTGCTCGAGGACGACGAAGTGCGCCAGGGCATCAAGGAATATTCCAACTGGCCGACCATTCCGCAGCTGTACGTCAGCGGCGAGTTCATCGGCGGTTCGGACATCATGACCGAGATGAACGAGAGCGGCGAGCTGAAGACGCTGCTGGACGGCGCCGGCGCCACGACCGCATGACGTCCCCGCGGCGGCTGGTCGTCGGCATCACGGGCGCCACCGGCGCCCTGTACGCGGTGCGCCTGCTGCAGGCGCTGCGCGGGGTCGACGACGTCGAGTCGCACCTGGTGGTGTCCGCCTCGGGCGTGCTCAACATCAAGCACGAGCTCGACATCAGCCGCCACGAAGTCCAGGCCCTGGCCGACCATGTGCACAGCGTGCGCGACGTGGGGGCCACGCTGGCCAGCGGCGCCTTCCAGACCGCCGGCATGGTGATCGTGCCGTGCTCGATGCGCACGCTGGCCGCCGTGGCGCACGGGCTGTCGGACAACCTCATCACGCGCGCGGCCGACGTCACCCTGAAAGAGCGGCGCCGCCTGGTGCTGATGGTGCGCGAAACGCCGTTCAACCTGGCGCACCTGCGCAACATGACCGCCGTCACGGAAATGGGCGGCATCATCTTCCCGCCGCTGCCGGCGTTCTATCATCGCCCCGAGTCGATCGAGCAGATGGTCGACCACACCGTCGCGCGCGTGCTGGAATTGTTCGATATCCACGTGCCCGGCCCGCATTGGGAAGGCATGTAGGCGCATTCGCACGCCGGGTGGTTTTCCTGGCCTCCACGCAACGGTTTCAGGTGCCAGGCGCCCGTAGGGTGCCTGGCACCTCTCAGACACTCGAGTATGCGACCGCTATTCCGACGGCATAGGTGTCAGACACCCCATGGGGTGTCTGACACCTCGGTGCGTGCCGCCCCGCGTCGGGCGCACGCGCCTCGTCCGCCGCACCGGTCACGCGGCCAGCAGTTCCGGCGGGCGGGGCTTGGGATAGGTCTTCTGGTAGTGCACCGTGAAGGTCTTGAACGCCGCCAGGGCCTGGTGCGGGTCGTGGCCCGGCTTGACCAGGAAGCTGTCGAAGCCGACGCGCGCCTGGTAGTGGATGGTGTCGATCATGACGTCGCCCAGCGCACGCAGCTCGCCTTGCCAGCCGTGGCGCGTGCGCAGCAGTTGCGCCAGCGAGTAGCCGCGCCCGTCGGTGTAGAGCGGGAAGTCGATGGCGATGAAGGCGATGCCTTCGGGCACCCGGCCCGCCTCGCCGACCAGGTCTTGCAGGTTGGTGGCCGGCGCCAGCAGCACCGCCACCGGATGCCGGCGCTGGCGCAGCGTGTCGCGCGCCGCGTTCCAGACCGGCAGGGGGACGATCCAGCCCGTTTCGTCGGGTGGCAGTTGCGCGCCGGGTTCGCTGTCGGCTTCGGGCGCGAACACGCGCGCGTCGTTGTCTTGCAGGCGGCCGTGGCGGATCAGGTGCGGCACGGCATCGTCGGCGGCAATGGCATCAGGCATGGGCAACCTCGCGGGCGGGCGCCGGGGCGGATTTGGCCAGCGCCGGGTCGGAATAGACGTCTTCTTTGAAGGGGGCGATGCCGACGCGGTCGACCACGTCGATGAAGCGCTCGGCATCGCTGTCGCGCAGGCGCAGGTAGGTGCGCACCAGTTGCTCGACCACGTCGGGCACCTGCTCGCGCGCGAACGAGGGGCCGATGATGCGGCCGATGGCGGCGCCGCCGCCGCGCAGCGATTGCAGGTCGGGCAGCGGCTTGGCCGCGCCGTTCTGGCGGCCGCCGATGGTCACCTGGTACCACTCTTCGCCGTTCTTGTCGACGCCGAGGATGCCGATATGGCCGACGTGGTGGTGGCCACAGGCGTTGATGCAGCCCGAGATGTTGAGGTCGAGCTCGCCGATTTCGAACAGGTAGTCCAGGTTGTCGAAGCGGCGCTGGATGGCTTCGGCCACCGGGATCGAGACGGCGTTGGCCAGGGCGCAGAAGTCGCCGCCGGGGCACGAGATGATGTTGGTTAGCAGGCCGATGTTGGGTGTGGCCATGTTGAGCGCGCGCAGTTCCTGCCACAGCTCGAACAGCTGCGCGCGGCGCACGTCGGCCAGCACCAGGTTCTGCTCGTGCGAGACGCGCACTTCGCCATGGCCGTAGCGTTCGGACAGGTCGGCCACGGCTTCCATCTGGTCGGCCGTGATGTCGCCGGGCGGCACGCCGGTGGGCTTGAGCGACAGGGTGACGGCGGCATAGCCTGGCACTTTGTGGGCATGCACGTTGCGGCGCAGCCAGTGCGCGAAGGCGGGGTGGGCGGCCGCGTGCATCTCGGTGGGGTCGGGCTCGCCGGCGGCGGCCGCGTCGTATTCGGGCCAGGTGAAGCGGCCGGCGATGGTGTCGACGTATTCCTGGGTCAGCGTGTCCGGGCCGCCCTTGATCAGCTGCCACTGTTCGTCGACTTGCCGGGCGTAGACTTCCGGCGTCAGGTCCTTGACCAGGATCTTGATGCGCGCCTTGAATTTGTTGTCGCGCCGGCCGTGCATGTTGTAGACCCGCAGCGCGGCCTGCAGGTAGGTGAGCAGGTGCTGCCATTCGACGAACGGGTTGATCAGGTGCCCGACCATGGGGGTGCGGCCCAGGCCGCCGCCCACCCAGACGCGAAAGCCCAGCACGCCGTCGCGCTCGACGGCCTGCAGGCCGATGTCGTGCACGCCGACGGCGGCGCGGTCTTCCTCGGCGCCGCTGACCGCGATCTTGAACTTGCGCGGCAGGAAGGCGAATTCGGGGTGCAGCGTGGACCACTGGCGGATGATCTCGCACCACACCAGCGGGTTCACCAGTTCGTCGGGCGCGATGCCGGCGAAGTGGTCGGAGGTGGTGTTGCGGATGCAGTTGCCGCTGGTCTGGATGGAGTGCATCTGCACCTTGGCCAGTTCGGCCAGGATGGTCGGCACGTCTTCCAGCCTGGGCCAGTTGAACTGCATGTTCTGGCGCGTGCTGAAGTGGCCGTAGCCGCGGTCCCAGGTGCGCGCGATGTGCGCCAGCGTGCGCAGCTGCCGCGCGGCCAGCAGGCCGTAGGGGATGGCGATGCGCAGCATGGGCGCGTGGCGCTGGATGTACAGGCCGTTCTGCAGGCGCAGGGTGCGGAAATCGTCTTCGCTGAGCTGGCCGTTCAGGAAGCGCTGGGTCTGGTCGGTGAACTGCGCGACGCGCTGTTCGACGAGTTGTTGATCGACGGGATCGTACACATACATGGCAGGTTGCCCTTGTGGGGGCGCCCGGTGGGGCGCTGGGGAACAACCTGCGGCGGGCAGTAGGCCGGCACGGGCGGGGCGGACGCGCGAACGCGCCGCCGCCCGGCGCCGCAGGGTTCTATGCTCATAACCGTAACAGCCGCTAGAGCGCGCTGTCTAAGTCATTCTGGTAATAAGAATAGAAGCCCGCGGCACGTGCGCCGGGGCGGCCCGGGCCGCCCCGGAACGCCGCTATGCGGGGCGCGCCTCGGGGGCGGTCGCGCGCATCGAGGGGCGCTCGCCGAAGCCGGCATACCAGGCCGCACAGGCGGGGTGGCTGGCGCGCCAGTCGTAGTCCGGGTAGCGGAAATCCAGGTAGCCGAGCGCGCAGCCCAGGGTGATGGTGCCGATGTCGAGGCGGTCGCCGAAGCCGGCGGCGCGGCCCTCGAACTGCGCCAGCGCGTCGGCCACCTTGCCCATCTGGCCGTCGATCCAGCCGCTCCAGCGGTTCGGCTCGGGGCGCACGGTGGTCTCGTAGCGCGCCAGCAGCGCGGCGCCGAGGATGCCGTCGGCCAGCGCCTGGTCGGCCAGCGCCTGCCAGCGCGCCGGGCCGGCGGCCGGGAACAGCTTGCCGCCGCCGAGGTCGTCCAGGTATTCGCAGATGACGCGGCTGTCGTAGAGCGCCTGGCCGTCGTCGGTGAGCAGGGTGGGCACCTGGCCGAGCGGGTTGCTGGCGATGATGACGCGGTCGCGGTTGACCGGGTGGGCGGCGCTGGGCAGTTTCTCGATCCGGCCGGCCTGGCCGGTTTCGTGCGCCACCACCATGCATTTGCGCACGAACGGCGAGGCGGGGGAGAAATAGATTTTCATGCGGTCTCCTCGGGTAGGGTCGCTGGGGACGCGCCGGCCAGGTGCCGGGCGGCCAACCAGCCGAAGGTTAATGCCGGACCCAGCGTAATGCCAGGGCCGGGGTAGGCGCCGCCCATGACCGAGTGCATGTCGTTGCCGGCCGCATAGAGGCCGTCGATGGGCGCGCCGTGCCGGTCCAGGATGCGCGCGTGCTCGTCGGTCGCCAGCCCCCAGGCCGTGCCGATGTCGCCCGCGACCACCTGCACGGCGTAGTAGGGGCCGGCGCCCAGCGGCGCCAGGCAGGGGTTGGGGCGGTGGTCGGGGTCGCCCAGGTAGCGGTTGTAGGCAGTGCCGCCCTTGCCGAAGTCCGGGTCGATGCCCTGGCTGGCGTGGGCGTTGTAGCGCGCCACCGTGTCCTGCAAGGCGTCGGCGGGCAGCTTCAGGCGCGCGGCCAGTTCGGCCAGGGTGGCGGCCTCGTGCAGGTAGCCGGACTCGATCAGGTGGCGGCGCGGGCGTCCGCCCGGCAGCGCCAGCCCCAGGCCCCAGGTATCGATGAACTGCCGGTCGCAGATGAGGAAGGCCGGGATCGACGGCGTCTCGCGGTGCGAGCGGTACATCGCCAGCACGAACTCATGGTACGACGCCGATTCGTTGACGAAGCGGCGGCCGGCGCCGTTGACCGCGATCAGGCCCGGCTTGGCGCGGTCCCATACCAGGTGCGGGTAGCGCACCTGGCTGCCGTCCGGGCGGGCCAGGATGGAGACCGGGGCCCAGAAGGCCGGGCTGGCCGGACGCGGCCCGAGGGTGGCGCCCGCCTCGAGCGCCAGGCGGATGCCGTCGCCGGTATTGCCTTGCGGCGCCATCGACCAGGCGCCGGTGGGCTGCGGATAGGCCTGGGCGCGGCGCGCCCGGTCCCAGGGAAAGCCGCCGGTGGCCAGCACGATGCCGCGTCGCGCGCGCACGTGCCAGGGCCGGCCGGCGCGCCGTACGGTGAGCCCGGTGGCGCGCCCGTCGGCGTCGCGGTGCAGGGCCACGGCGGGCGTGTCGAGCCAATAGGGCACCTGCCGCTGCAGCAGTGCGTGGAACAGCTGTCCGGCCAGCGCGTTGCCCAGCAACAGGCGCGTGCCGCGATGGTAGCCGCGCAGGCGGTCGGCGCCGTAGCGCAGGACCAGTTTCATGGCATGGCGCCACGACTCGAACTTGCGCGTGGCATTGAGCAGGTGGCGCACGTCGGCCACCGACACCATCATGCCGCCCAGCACCAGGAATTCCGGCAGCGGGTCGCGCAATTCGCGGAAGCGGCGGCGGCCCAGCCGCCGGCCGTCGAACTCGGCCGGGTCGAGCGAGCGCCCGCCCAGCGCGGCGCCGGGGCGGTCCGGGTAATAGTCGGGCGAGGCGCGCCGGGCGACCGCTTCCAGCAGGCCGTGCCCGGCCAGGTATCGCAGCACGCGCGGCGCGGCTTCCAGGTAGGCGCGCTTGAGCGCGGCCGGCGCCGCGTCGCCCACGGTCTGTTCCAGGTAGGCCCAGACTTGCTCGTAGGTGTCGGGATGGCCGGCCGCGGCGGACTGGTCGTTCAAGGGCAGCCACAGCGCGCCGCCCGAGATGGCGGTGGAGCCGCCGATGCGGCCGGTCTTTTCCACCAGCAGCACCTGCAGGCCTTCCGTATGGGCGGTGAGGGCGGCGGTCATGCCGGCGGCGCCCGAGCCGACCACGATGGCATCGACTTCGCTGTTCCAGCGCGGAGTATCCATGGGCGTCAGGCTCCTGAACCGCCGAGCGACTTGCCGCCGTCCACGAACAGCACCTGGCCGGTGATGAAGTCCATGTGCGGCGCGGCCAGGAACGACACGGCGTTGGCCACGTCGCGCGGCGCGCCGGCGCGCCCGGTGGGCTGCAGGGCCAGTTGCGCGGCCAGCCGCTGCGGCGTCAGGGCGCGCAGCAGCGGCGTGTCGATCAGGCCCGGCGCGATGGCGTTGACCAGGATGCCGCGCGGCGCGAGCTCCATGGCGGCGGCCCGCGTATAGCCGACCAGCGCCGCCTTGGAGGCCACGTAGTGCGGGTGGTTGCGCGCGCCCAGGCAGGCGCGCGACGCGATGTTCACGACCTTGGCGCCGGGCGCCATGGTGCGCGCCGCTTCCTGCGTCAAGGTGGCCGCCGCCACCAGGTTGACCTCGTAGGCGCGCCGGAAGTCGGCGCCCGTCACGTCGAAGAACGCGCGCTCGTCGAACACGCCGGCATTGTTGATCAGGGCCGCCAGGGGCGGCAGGTCGCGCACCAGGGCGCGCGCTGCGTCCTCGTCGGCCAGGTCGACCACCCGGTGCTCGGCCCGCAGGCCCTGCGCGCGCAGGCCCTCGGCGGCGCGCGGCGCCAGTTCGGCGTTGCGGTCGGCCAGCACCACGCGAAAGCCGTCGCGCGCCAGGCGTTCGGCGATCGCCAGCCCCATGCCGCTGGCGCCGCCGGTGACCAGCGCGATTGCTGTGTCCATCTCGTCTCCTTGTCGGGGCGGCGGCCGCGCTCTACACGGCCAGGAACCCGCCATCCACCGGCAATACCGCGCCGGTCACGTAGCTGGCCAGGTCCGAGGCCAGGAACAGCACCGGGCCGGCGATCTCGTCGGCCCGGCCGGCGCGGGCCATGGGCGCGCGCCGCATATACCAGTCGGTGCCGCCGGCCTGGGCGCGCTGGCCGGCGGTCATGTCGGTTTCCATCAGGCCGGGCGCCACCGCATTGACGCGGATGCCGTGCGGGGCCAGGTCGCGCGCCAGCACTTGGGTCAGCGAGCGCACGCCGCCCTTGGACACCACGTAGCCCGCGGTGGAGATGCCGGCGCCGTAGGCCACGATGCTGCTCAGGTTGACGATGGCGCCGCGGGTTTCCTTGAGGGCCGGCACGAAGGCGTGGGTGACGTTGAAGACGCCTTGCAGGTTGACGTCGAGCACGCGGTCCCACACGGCGGGCGCGTCGGGGTCGTCGAAGGCGGCGCGCGCCGAGATGCCGGCATTGTTGACCAGCACGTCGATGGGGCCGTGGCGGGCGCGCACCTGGGCGGCGCAGTCGAGCACCGCCGCGCGGTCGGTCACGTCCAGGGCCAGCGCATGGGCCCGGCCGCCGGCCTGCGCGAGGGCCTGCGCGCAGGCGGCCGCGCCGGCGGCGTCGCGGTCGGCCGCCAGCACGATCGCGCCTTCGCGCGCCAGCGCCTGCGCGATGGCGGCGCCCAGGCCGCGCGCCGCGCCGGTGACCAGGGCCAGCTTGTCTTGCATCATGAGCGGCATGGCAGCCTCCGGGTGGTGCGGGCGGCCGGGCGCCGGAGCAGGGGCGTGAACGTCGTGGACATGGCCCTAGCCGCCCAGGTACGCGCGCTGCACGCTGGCGTCGCGTGCCAGCGCGGCGGATTCGCCCTGCAGCGCGATCTCGCCGTTCTCGAGGATGTAGGCATAGCTGGAGACGGCCAGCGCCAGCTTGACGTTCTGTTCCACCAGCAGGATGGTCATGCCCTGCTCGCGGTTCAGGCGCCGCACGATCTCGAAGATCTGCTCGATCACCAGCGGGGCCAGGCCCATCGAGGGTTCGTCCAGCAGGATCATGCGCGGGCGCGCCATCATGGCGCGGCCGATGGCCAGCATCTGCTGCTCGCCGCCGGACAGCGTGGCGGCTTTCTGGTCGCGCCGCTCGCGCAGGCGCGCGAAGGTGTCGAAGATCCGCTCCATGTCGGCGCGCGCGGCGGCCCGGTCGGCGCGCAAGTAGGCGCCCATCTCCAGGTTCTCGCGCACGCTCATTTCGCGGAAGATCTCGCGTCCTTCCGGCACCTGCACGATGCCGCGCCGCACGACGGCATCGGCCGGCAGCCGCTGGATCGGCTCGCCGTCGAAGCGCACCGTGCCGGTGCTGGCATTGACCAGCCGCGAGACGACATTGAGGGTGGTCGATTTGCCGGCGCCGTTGGCGCCCAGCAGCGCGACGATGGCGCCCTGCGGGACGCGCAGCGATACGTCGTGCAGCGCCTGGATGTTGCCGTAGGCGGCCGACACGCCGCTCAGTTCCAGCAAGGCTTCAGCCATGGGCCGCTCCCTTGCCCAGGTAGGCCTCGATGACGCGCGGATCGTCGCGCACTTGCGCCGGGCTGCCTTCGGCGATCTTCTGGCCGAACGACATGACGGTGATGCGGTCCGAGATGGACATGACCAGCTGCATCACGTGCTCGACCAGCAGCACGGTGATGCCGTCGCGTTCGCACAGCTCGGTGAGCAGGCGGTCGAGCGTCTCGATCTCGCGGTTGCGCAACCCGGCGGCGGGTTCGTCCAGCAGTAGCAGGCGCGGCCGGATGGCCAGCGCGCGGGCCAGCTCCAGCATCTTCTGCCGTCCGAAATCCAGGCCGGCGGCCGGCGTGTCCCGATAGGCGGCCAGGCCGACCCGTTCGAGCAGGTGGTCGGCGAACTCGCGCGCCGCCGCCGGGGCCGGGCAGAGCCGCGCGGCGCGGTGGGCCGCGGCATGGGTGTAGGTGCCCAGCAGCACGTTCTCGCGCGCGCTCAGGGCGCCGAACAGCTCCAGGTTCTGGAAGGTGCGGGCGATGCCCAGCGCCGCCATCCGGTGGGGCGGCTGGCGGGTGATGTCCTGGCCCTCGTAGACGATGCGGCCGGCGGACGGGCGGTAGTAGCGCGAAATGCAATTGAAGGTGGTGGACTTGCCGGCGCCGTTCGGGCCGATCAGCGCGTGGATGCGGCCGCGCTCGACTTCCATCGACAAGGCGTTGATGGCGGTCAGGCCGCCGAACTTGACGGTCAGGCCTTCCACGCTCAGGCAGGCGGGGGCGGCGCTCATGCGGGCCTCCTGGCGCGGCCGGCGAACAGCCCGCGCGGCGCGAACATCATGAAGCCCATCAGGATCAGGCCGTAGAAGATCTCCTGGAACGACAGCGCCTGCCGCAGCAGCTCCGAGATCAGCCCGAAGCCGATGGCTCCGGCGATGGCGCCGCGCACCGAGCCGATGCCGCCGACCACCACCATGGTCAGCACCAGGATGGTGGTCTGGAAGCCCAGGCTTTCGGGGTGGATATACGAGGCGAACAGGGTGTACATGCCGCCGGCGACGCCGGCATACGCGGCCGACAGGGTGAAGGCGGTGCGCTTGACGGCGTTGACGTTCACGCCCATGGCCTGCGCCGCCACTTCGCTTTCGCGCACGGCGCGGAAGGCCGAGCCCAGCTGCGAGCGGCACAGCGCCACCGTGACCCACAACAGCAGCGCCGCCAGGATCACGACGAACGGGTAGGCATGGGTATCGGACACCAGCTCGTAGCCGAACAGGCTGGCCGGCGCCAGGCGCAGGCCGTTCGAGCCATTGGTCACGGCCTGCCAGTTCAGGAACACCCATTGCATCGCCTCGCCGAAGGCGAAGGTCGACAGCGCCAGGTAGATGTCGCGCATGCGCAGCGCCAGCGCGCCGATCACGAAGCCGAGCGCGGCGGCCAGCAGGCCGCCGGCGGCGATCGAGACCGGGAAGGGCGGATGCCACAGGTTGTTGATGAGCCCGGCCGTGTAGATGCCGACGCCGTAGAAGGCGGCGTGCGACAGGGCGAACTGGCCGGTTTCGCCGATCACCAGGTGCAGGCCCAGCGCGAGCACCATGAACACCATCAGCAGGTTCACCAGGTACAGCACGTAGCCGCTCGCCACGAACGGCAGGGCGGCCAGCAGCAGGGCGGCCAGCGCCAGCAGGATGCGGTCGAAATGGGCGCTCATACTTTCTTCACCTGCAGTTTGCCGCCCAGCAGGCCCTGCGGGCGCAGCAGCAGCACCACCATGATGGCGACGAAGGGCGCGACCACGATGGCGTTGGTGGAGACGAACAGGCCGACCAGGTTCTCGGCGATGCCGATCACGAAGCCGCCCAGCACCGCGCCCGGCACGCTGTTGATGCCGCCGACGATGGCGGCCGCGTAGGCCAGGATGGCGATGTGGCCGATGTCCGGCGTGATGAGGATCTTGGGTGTGATGAGCAGGGCCGCGACCGCCGAGATCAGGCCGGACAGGGCCCACACCATCATGCGGATGCGCGCCAGGTTGACGCCGACCAGCCGCGCCGCCTTGGGGTTCATGCCGACCGCGCGCATGGCCTTGCCGGCGCGCGTGTAGGCGAACATGGCGAACAGCAGCAGCATGACCAGCACCGCCGTGGCGAAGATGGCCAGGTCCAGCGTGGTGAGCACGGCGTCGCCGATGATGACCGGGTCGCCGGGCAGCAGCGACGGCAGCGAGCGCGGTGTGTCGCCCAGCCCGCTTTGCCGCACCAGCCCCTTGAGCGCATAGGCCAGGCCCAGCGTGGCGATCACCAGTTGTACGCCGACGCCCTTCGAGGCGATGACGCGCTCCATCACCACGCGCTGGAACAGGCCGGACAGCGCGGCCACCGCCGCCAGCGTCACGACGATGGCGGCCGCGTAGCGCCAGCCGGCCACCAGCATCAGGAACAGGGCGATGTAGCCGCCCAGCATGAAGATCTCGCCCTGCGCGAAGTTGGGCACGTCGGTGGTCTTGAAGATGATCACCACCGCGATCGCCAGCAGCGCGTACACGCTGCCGGTGACCAGGCCGGACAGCACGCCCTGTTGCAGGAACAGCCAGATGTCGCCGTAGCTCATGGGTGCGCGGGTCCTAGGGCTGGTACTGCCACACGCTGGCGTAGGCGCCGGGCACCAGGGTCATGGCCTTGCCGTCGAACTTGATGTAGATGGCCGATTCCTGCGCGGCGCGGTCATTGGGGCCGAAGGCGATGGGGCCGGCCATCACGCCGGAATCGAACTTCATGGTTTCGAGCGCTTTCAGGACCTTCTCGCGGGTGGGCTGCGGGCCGGCCGCCTCGAGCGCGTTCACCACCGCCATGGCCGACGGGATGCCATAGGGCATGTAGCTCTGCGGATGGCCCGGCTTGGCCGCCAGGTCGGGGTAGGCCTTCTTGTACAGTTCGTACACCCATGCCACCTTGGGGCCGCCCGGCAGGTCGGCCAGCACGTCCTGGATGTACACGTTCTTGAAGGCGGCCGGGTCGCCGACGTTCTCGACCAGCTGCTTCAGGTCCGCCGTGCCGTTGACCGCCAGCACGATGGGCTTGGTCCAGCCCAGCTGGTGCGCCTTCTTGATGATGAGCGCGGCCGGCCGTGCATAGGTGGTCAGCAGCAGCACGTCCGGATTGGCGGCGCGGATCTTCAGCATCGGCGCGGTGACGTCGGTGATGGACGGGTTGACCGACTGGACTTGCAGCGCCACGTTACCCAGTTGCCTGGCCTGGGCCTGCGCCGCTTCCAGGTTCCAGCCGCCGTAGGCGTCGTCGTGGTTGATGTAGCCGATCTTGGCCGCCTTGAGATGCTCCGCCGCGAACTGCACCATGGAGCCGCCCACCGCGTGCTGCGAGATCGAGAAGGCGCCGTAGATGTAAGGCGAGGGCGGGTACAGCGCGCCGTCGCCGGAGGCGTTGAGCATGACCAGCGGGATCTTGCTGCGCTCGACATACTCGCGCGCGGCCACCACCGCCGCCGAGCACGAACCGCCGTTGAGCATGAATACGCGGTCCTGCTCGGTCAGCTTCTTCACGGCGGCGACCAGGTCGTTGGCGTTGCAGCGGTCGTCCTCGATCACCAGCTCGATCTTGCGGCCGTGCACGCCGCCTTCCTGGTTGACCTTGTCGTACCACATGCGCGCCGCGTTGACCACGTCGAAGCCGTAGGCCATGCCGCTGCCCGACAGCGGCGAGAATAGCCCGATCCTGATGCTCTTGTCGGTGATGCCAGGCTCGGCCTGGGCCCAGGCCGATGAGGCGACGGCCAGCGCCGCCAGGGCGGCCGCCGTCGCAAGACGACTGTGCGATTTCATGCTTGTCTCCTGTTGCTCTTGTGGGTGCGCGACGGCGCGGCGAGCCTGCCTACTGCATGCGATAGCCGCCGTTGACGTCGATGATGCTGCCGGTGATGTAGCCCGCGGCTTCCGAGGCCAGGTAGCGCACGGCGTCGGCCACTTCCTCCGCCGTGCCGATGCGCCCCAGCGGGATGGCCTGCGCCGCGGCCGCCAGCGCGCCGCTGCTGGTGACCGTGGCGCGCAGCATGTCGGTGTCGATCAGGCCGGGCGCGATGCCGTTGACGGTAATGCCCAGCGGCGCGGCTTCGCGCGCCATGGCCTTGGTCAGGCCGAGCACCGCCGACTTGGCGGCGATGTACGAGGCGCTGGAACGGTAGCCGCCCAGTTGCGCGGCCACCGAACTGAAGGTAATGACGCGGCCGTGCCGCACCGGCTGCTGCTCGCGCCGGCGCAGGTAGGCGCGCCCGCACAGGAACACGCCGCGCGCGTTGACGGCGAAGCTGCGTTCCCACAGCTCCAGCGAGGTGTTCTTGATCAGCGGCCGTTCGCCGTCGGGCTGGAACAGCAGCAGCCCGGCGGCGCACACCAGGGTGCCGATCGGGCCGTGCTGTTGTTCGATGTCCTCGAAGGCGCTCTCCACCGCCTGTTCGTCGCTGACGTCGAAGGCGTGGGCCAGGTGCGGCCGGCCCAGCTCGTCGGCCACGCGCCGGGCGCGCCCGGCGTCCAGGTCGGCCGCCACCACGCGCTGGCCGGCCGCGGCGAGCGCGCGGCAGACCGCTGCCCCGATGCCCCCGCCGGCTCCCGTTACCAATGCCAGGGGCGCGCTGGCGCCGCTGGCGGACGTGGATACATTGGCCATCGAATTCCCCCGGATAGTGGCCGTCAGGCCATCTTTTGCAGCATGGAGAAAGCTAGATTTTGGACGATTATGTATACATGAGTGTTTGCCGAGTATAGGGACTAACCCTGGTTCTGCGCGGTTTACCCGGGATTCCGGCCGGATCGGCGGCAAGCCGACAGAGCATGTATTCTTCGTGTATACAATAACGGCATGGATACCCTTTCCCAACACGTCACCGAAACCCTGCGCGACTGGGTCCTGCACGGCAAGTTCAGCCCCGGCGCGCGGCTGGAGGAAATCCCCCTGGCCGAGATGCTGGGCGTGTCGCGCACGCCGGTGCGGGCGGCGCTGGCCACCCTGGGCAGCGAAGGCCTGCTGGAGCACATGCCCAAGCGCGGCTATACCGTGCGCGCCTACGACCTGGACGAGATCGTGGCCGCCTACGAAGTGCGCGCCACGCTGGAAGGCCTGGCGTGCCGGCGCGCCGCCCATGCCGGCCTGAGCAACGACGCGGTGGCGGTGCTGAAGAACTGCCTGGACGAGGGCGACCGCATCCTGGGCAAGGGCGTGCTGCTGCCGGAGGACCACCTGCCCTACCAGCAGGTGAACATCACGCTGCACAACACCATCCTGGAAGCGGCGGGCAACCCGTGGCTGCGGCGTTTCGCGGCGCAGGCCCAGGCCATCCCGTATGCCTCGGACCGCATCATCCTGTGGGAAGACCACGGCATCATCCTGCGCTCGCACGATGATCACCACCGCATCGTCACCGCCATCATCGCGCGCGACGGCGCGCGCGCCGAAGCCCTGATGCGCGAGCATGTCTACTACGCCGGCATCATCCTGAAGAACAACTATGAACGCCTGGCGCGCGGCTACGGCGCGCAGGGCGAGCGGGTCTAGGGCGGCGTCCGGGGCGCGCGGGCCCTAGTCGATCTGGTAGTCCATCCAGGACGCCACCATGTCGCGCAGCCCGCCGTCGTGGCCGAACTGTTCGCGCGTGCCCTCGGCCTTGTTGCGGCCCAGTTCCAGGATGACCATGCGGTCGGCGATTTCGGCGCAGCGCCGCACGTTCTGGTCCACCAGCACCACCGTCATGCCTTCGTCGGCGAAGCCGCGGATTAGCGCGTAGATTTCCTTGGATATCTTGGGCGCCAGCATGGCGGTGGGCTCGTCGAGCAGGATCACCGAGGGCTCGATGAGGAGCGCGCGGCCGAACTCCACGAAGCGTTGCTGGCCGCCGCTCATGCTGGCGGCGGGGTCGCGGCGCTTGGCGGCCAGCACCGGGAAACGCTGGTAGACGGCGTCGATGCGGCGCCGCACGCGCGCCTTGTCGCCGCGGAACGGCCAGCAGCCCAGCAGCAGATTGTCCTCGACCGACAATTCGCCGAACAGGCTGCGGTGCTGCGGCACGAAGGCCACGCCGCTGGCGGCGCGCTGGTGCGAGGGCTGGCGGCTGATGTCCTGGCCGTGCAGCGTGATGCGGCCGGCGCGCAGCGGCAGGAAGCCGAACAGGGTCTTGAGCACCGTGGATTTGCCGGCGCCGTTCGGGCCGATGATGCCGGTGACCTGGCCGGCGCGCGCCTGCACGCTGACGTCGTTCAGGATGGTGATGTCGCCGTGATAGGCGACCGTGGCGTGTTCCAGCGACAGGGCGGGCGCGTCGGCCATGGTCAGGCTCCCAGGTAGGCCTCGATCACGCGCGGGTCGGCGCGCACGTGCTCGGCATTGCCCTCGCTGAGGATGGCGCCTTCGTTCATGACGACGATGTGGTGCGAGAGCTGGTAGATGGAGGTCAGGTCGTGCGACACCAGCACCACCGCGCAATCGTGCTCGGCAGGCAGTTCGCGGATCACGCCGATCAGCAGCTGCGCCAGCGACGGGTTGACGCCGGCGAACGGCTCGTCCAGCAGCACCAGGCGCGGCCGCGCCGCCATGATGCGGGCCAGCTCCAGCAGCTTCTGCTGGCCGCCCGACAGTTCCTCGGCGTGGTTGTGGCGCAGGCGGTGCAACTCGACCTTGCGCAGCCAGTACTCCGACTGCGCATAGCGCTCGTCGGCGCCGCGGCCGGTCTGCTGCTGCGCCACGTCGAGGTTGTCGAGCAGGCTCAGGTGGGCGAACACGCGCGGCACCTGGAAGGTGCGGCCGATGCCCAGGCGGGCGACCTCGTGCGTGGGCTTGCCGGTGATGTCCTGGCCGCCCAGCGCGATGCTGCCGGCGTCCGGGCGGTAAATGCCGTTGATGCAGTTCAGCAGCGTGGTCTTGCCCGAGCCGTTCATGCCGATGATGCCCAGGATCGAGCGCGGCGGCACGTGCAGGTCCACGCCCTGCAGCGCGACCAGGCCGCCGAAGCGCTTCTTGAGTTGGGTGACGGTGAGCACGGCGGGTTCCTCGCTTCAGCGCAGCATGCGATGGCCGAACAGGCCGGTGGGGCGGGCGAAGATCATGCCGACCATCAGCGCGAAGCCGCAGATGGTGGCGATGGACGGGTTGAAGAACACCACCGAGACCTGCTCGGTGACGCCGTACAGCAGGGCGCCCACCAGCGCGCCCACCGGATGGCCCAGGCCGCCCAGCACGATCACGATGAAGCCGATCAGGGTGTAGTCGTTGCCCATGAAGGGCGAGAAGGCCGGGAACACCATGGCGATCAGCACGCCGCTGACTGCGGCCAGGCCGATGCCCAGCGCGAAGGCCACCGCCGACAGCCGCTCGGCGTCGATGCCGACGATGCGCACCGCGTCGCGGTTCATGATGATGGCGCGCAGCGCCTTGCCCGGCGTGGTGCGGTACAGGAACCACGCCAGCGCGCCGATGACGGCCAGCGCGACGGCCAGGGCCACCAGGCGCGCCGTGGGGACGAGCACCGGGCCGAATTTCAGGAACACCGGCTCGATCTGGTAGGGCAGCGAGCGGGCGTCGGCGTCGAACGCCAGCAGCATCAGGGCGCTGAGCATGATGGACACGCCGAACATCAGCAGCAGCGAGCTGATCTCCGGGTCGTCGGCGCCGCGCAGGCGCGGGATCAGCACGAAGTACAGCAGGTAGCCGGCCGCGAAAAAGACGGCGAAGCCCAGCGGCAGCGCCAGGAGCGGATTGACCCCGGCGTTTTCGAGCAGGTAATAGGCGAAATACGCGCCCAGCACCAGGAACTCGCCGTGCGCGAAATTGACCACGCGCAGCACGCCGAAGATGACGTTCAGGCCCACGCCGATCAGGCCGTAGAGGGTGCCAAGGATGAGGCCGTTGACGAGGCCCTGGATGACGAGTGCGGTCATGCGTTGGCTTCCTGGTCGGGGCGGTGGTTCAGGCGATGTAGCGGCGCCATTGCGGCTTGCGTTTCAGCAGGCCGCCGACGATGCCGCGCGGCAGGAACAGCATCAGCAGCACGATGACCAGCCCCAGCAACAGCAGGTTCAGGAGCGGGAAGCGCTGCCAGATCAGGTGGTCGACGCCGACCAGGGCCAGGGTGCCCACCACCGGCCCGAGGATGGTGCCGAAGCCGCCCGCCATGGCATAGATGATGCTCTTGGCCGTGACCAGCACGTGGAAGGCGTATTCGGGGTCCACCACGTTGGTGTACCAGGCCTCGATGCCGCCGGCCAGCGCCGGGAACAGCGCGGCCAGCATCCACGCCTTCAGGCGGGTGTTGGGCACGTGGATGCCGACGCAGGCCGCCGCCGCGTCATCGTCGCGGATGGCCTTGAGCGCCTTGCCCAGCGACGAGGCCGACAGCCAGGTCACCGTCGCCAGGGTCGCGGCCATGACCGCCAGCATGGCGTAGTAGCTGTGCACGGGGCTGTTGGCGCTGGACAGGATCAGCCCCATGCTGCCGCCGGTGAGGTCGTCGGGCAGGTTGGCGATCAAGAGCCGCATGATGGTGGCCAGCGCCAGGCTGACGATGCCGAAGTACACGCCGCGCAGCCGCAGCGTGGGGGCGAACAGCAGGGATACCGCCAGGCCGGCCGCGCCGGCGGCCGCCAGCGCCGGCACGATGGGCCAGCCCAGCACCTTGTAGCAGATGCCGGTGGCATAGGCGCCGACTCCGTAGAACACCACGTAGCCGAACGGCAGGTAGCCGGTGAAGCCCACGCAGATATTCATGGCGCTGGCCAGCGTCACCCACAGCATCAGGTAGAACGCCAGCGACAGGTTGCCGGTGGCCAGCGGCACGGCCGCCAGCGCCGCGCCCAGCGCGATGAAGACGCCGGCCGCGATGCGGGTGCGCAGGCGTTCGGCGCGCCGGTCCTGGGCGCGATGCGAGGCCGTTTGCGCCGTGGGGGCGGCGGGGCTGTTCATGGGAGATCCTCCGGGCCGGGCTGCGGTTGGGGGCTTGCCGGAAATTATGAACAGTTTGCGCCCACAAAACCATAACTACAGGTTAAGTGTTAACCCTGGTTTTGGTCGGAAAAGGCCTCTTGCAGCACCGTGCGCAGGTCGTCCAGGAACTGCGCGCCCAGTTTCGACAGCGGCCGGTTGGTGGCGTGGACGGCGCTGATGTGCAGGGGGATCTCCTCGGCCAGCGGCACGATGACCAGCCCCGGCCACTGGTTGCTCATGACGGTGAACTCGTCGACGATGGCGATGCCCACGCCGGCGTTGACCAGCGCGCAGGCCAGGTTGCTCCAGGGCACGTCGGCGCACATCCGGCACGGCAGGCCGGCCTGCTCGAAGGCGGATTGCACCAGCATGCCGTACGGCATGCGCGTGCCGACCACGATGTGGGGGTGCGGCGACAGGTCGGCCAGCGCGACCCGCGGGCGCTGCGCCAGCGGGTGGTCGCGCGGGATGGCGGCCACCATGCGGCCGGTGTGCAGGGGGTGGGCCTTCAGGAACGGGTGATCGGTCTGCATCACCACCAGGCCGAGTTCGGCCTCGCCCTGCAGGACGTCGGCGATCAGCGGCGGCAGCGCGGCGGCGTTCATGCGCAGCAGGATGTCGGGGTGGCGGCGCTGGAAGCGCGCCACCGCGCGCGGCACCAGGTACTGCGCCAGGCTGGGAATGGACGCCAGCCGCAGCACGCCGGCGCCGTGGCCGGCCAGGGCGTCGGCCAGGTCGTTGACGCGCTGCATCATGCGCTGGGTCTTCTCGATTTCCTCGAACAGGCTGTGCACCTGGGTGGTGGGCTGCAGGCGCCCGCGCACCCGCTCGAACAGGGTCAGGCCCAGCTGCTTTTCGGTCTGGGCCAGCATGCGGCTGACGGCCGGCTGGCTGATCGCCAGCAGCCGGGCGGCGCCGCTGATGGAACCGGCCATGACGATGGCCCAGAGCATTTCGGTTTGCCGGTAACTCAGTTTGTTGTTCAAGGCGTGCGCTCCATGCCTATTTGTTATACGCTATCTTGCCCGTTGCGCAAGTATTGCCCAGTTTCTGCGCGCTTGCCATGCCGGGTCGGCTTCCATGTTGTCTCTCTCATACCCATGACAGGAGAAGTCTCATGTGCGGAAAATCGTGGTGGTCGCGGCTGCCGGCGCTTGCGCTGGCAGCCGCCCTGGTGCCGGCGGCCGGGTTGGCGCAGACGTCGGACAAAATACGCATCGGCATGACCGTGTCGTCCACCGGCAGCTTCGCGCTGGCCTCGCAGTCGGGCGTGCGCGGCGTGGAAGTGTGGGTCGACGACGTCAACCGGCGCGGCGGCATAGAGATCAAGGGCAAGAAGTATCCGGTGGAACTGGTCAAGCTGGACGACCGCAGCGACAAGCAGATGGTCACGCGGGTCTACGAGCGCCTGATTGTGGACGAAAAAGTCGATCTGGTCTTCGCTCCCTTCGGCTCGACCCTGACGGCCGCGGCCGCCACCGTGACCGAGCGCCTGGGCAAGTACATGATGGTGTGGTCGGCGGCCAGCGACGACCTGTACAAGCAGGGCTTCAAGTACATGGTGTCCGGCACCCAGATGCCGGTGTCGGCCATGCTCAGCGCCTCGATGGCGCTGGCCGGCAACCTGGGCGTGAAGAAGGCCGCCATCCTGTATTCGGACGAGCCGTACCCGGCCGGGCTGGCGCAGAGCGGCAAGGACCAGGCCGCCAAGAACGGCATCGAAGTGGTGATGTACGAGAAGTACCCGAAGGGGCAGAAGGACTTCAGCACGTTGCTGCAGAAAGCCAAGGCCTCGGGCGCGGAGGCGCTGTTCCCCACGCCGTATGAAGGCGACCTGATCAGCATGACGCGCCAGCTCAAGCAGTTGGACATCAACTTCCCGTTCATCTTCATGGTGTACGCGTCCACGCCGCAGTTCCAGGCCATCGGCGCCGACGCGCACTATATCTTCAGCCATACCAACTACCATCCGGCGATCAACTGGAAGGTCACGGCCGGCCTGTCGCGCGAGGAATTCGCCAAGGCTTACGACCGCCTGTATCCCAAGGCCGAGTTCCCGCCCGACTTCCAGACCGCGCTGGCCTATGGCGCGGCGGCGCTGACCGAGGAGATCATCGAGAAGGCCGGCGGCACCGACGCGGCCGCGCTGAAGCAGGCCTCGCTCGACCTGTCGGACAAGGTCACCGTGATGGCCGGGCCGTACGCCATCGACGATACCGGGCGCCAGCTCAAGATGCCGTTCCCGGTGGTGCAGGTGCTGCCGGGCAAGGGCATGGCGCCGGTCTGGCCGCAGGACGTGGCCGTACAGAAACCCGTGTATCCCATCCCCGCGTGGGACAAGCGCTGATCCTGGAGACGCATCGGCATGGCTGACCTGGCTTTTTCGACATTGTCCGAACTGGCGGCCGGCCTGGCCGCCGGGCGCTACAGCGCGGTCGAGCTGGCGCGCCACTATCTGGCCCGCATCGAGCGCGCCAACCCGGCCCTGCACGCCTATGTGCAGGTGGACGCCGAAGGCGCGCTGCAACTGGCGGCCGCCGCCGACGCGCGGCGCGCGGCGGGCTATGTGCTGGGGCCGCTCGACGGCCTGCCGATCGCCGTCAAGGATTTGTGCGAGGTGCGGGGCCAGGTCACCACGGCCGGCTCGCAGGCCTGGCGGCAGCGCCGCAGCAGCTTCACCGCCACGGCGGTGCGGCGGCTGCTGGATGCCGGCATGGTGATCCTGGGCAAGACGCACATGGTCGAGTTCGCCTTCGGCGGCTGGGGCACCAACCCGGTCATGGGCACGCCCCGCAACCCGTGGGACCTGGCCTGCCACCGCATTCCCGGCGGTTCGTCGAGCGGCTCGGGCGTGGCGGTGGCCGCCGGCCTGGCGCCGGCGGCGCTGGGGTCGGACACGGGCGGGTCGGTGCGCATCCCGGCGGCGCTGAACGGCATCACCGGCCTGAAGACCACCCGCGGGCTGATCAGCCTGCACGGCGCGGTGCCGCTGTCGCATACCCTGGATTCGATCGGGCCCATGACGCGCGATGCGCACGACGCCATGCTGCTGGCCCAGGCGCTGGCCGGCCCAGACCCCCACGACGCGGCCACGCTGGCGGCGCCGCGCCTAGACTACGCCGCGCCCGACGAGGACGATGCGCCGCTGGCCGGCGTGCACATCGCCGTGATGGCGCCGCGGCAGTATCCGGTGGCGGTGGACGCGGACATGGAGCGGTCCCTGCAGCAGGCGCGCGCAGTCCTGCAGGCGCTGGGCGCGCACGTGCAGGAGCGCGAGCTGCCGTTCGATTTCCATGCCATGATGCTGGCCAATGGCCGCATCATTGCCGCCGAGGCCTACGCCCGGCATCGCGGCTACATCGAGGATGCCGGCCTGCCGCTGGGCGAATTCGTGCGCGCGCGGGTGCTGGGCGGCAAGGCGCTGTCGGCGGCCGACTACATCGAGGCCATGCAGTGGCATGCCCAGGCATGCCGGCAATGGCGCGACTGGATGCGCGGCATCGACGCGCTGCTGACCCCCGCGCAGCCGTTCGCCGCCTGCCCGCTGGCCGAGGTCGATGAAGCGCAGACGCCCCTGGCCGCGTTCAGCCGGCCGGGCAATTTCCTGGGCGCGGCGGGGCTGGCGCTGCCGGCCGGGTTTTCCGCGCAAGGGCTGCCACTGGGCATCCAGCTGCTGGGCAAGCCGTTCGACGAGGCGACCCTCGGCCGCATCGGCACAGCGTTCCAGCGCGCCACCGATTGGCACCGGCGCACGCCGGACCTGGCGGCTGCCGGGTTGTAAGGCCCGCCGGGCAGGCCGAACGAGGCCTGCCCCGGGGCGTCAGGCCGCCGGCTGCGCCTGGCAGGGCGAGAATTCGCCGCTGGCGGGGTCGCGCAGGAACAGCAACCCGGTGGCCACGCCGAAGTAGGCGCCGTGCAGTTCCAGCTTGCCCTGCTGGACCCGGGCGCGGATCGACGGGAAGGTCATCAGGTTGGCCAGGCTGTGCCCCACCACCGCCCATTCCAGGCGCTGGATGTCGGTGGCGCGGTCGCCGGTGCGCGGCAGGTTCTCGGATACCGGGGTGATCTGCGACATCCACTTGCCGACGAAGTCGATCTTGGTCAGCGGCTCGGCGTCGTCGAACACCGCGCGCACGCCGCCGCACGAAGCGTGGCCGAGCACCACGATGTGCTTGACCTCGAGCGCGTTGACGGCGAATTCGATGGCCGCGCTGGTGCCGTGGTACGAGGACGCTTCGGCCTCGCCTTCATAGGGGGGCACCAGGTTGGCCACGTTGCGGATCACGAACATTTCGCCCGGGCCGGCGTCGAAGATGACCTCTGGCGAGACGCGCGAATCGCAACAGCCGATGAGCAGGATCTCCGGGCTTTGCCCGGTTTCGCCCAGTTGCTCGTAGCGGGCGCGTTCGTTGTGGAAGCGGCCCTCCAGGAATGCCTGGTAGCCGTCGGAAAGTCGTTTTGGGAACATGGGGGATATCCTTTTGTTGTTATGGTTCACAACGGTCTCTATTTTCCCACACTGTGCTGACAGCCCGCCGGGGGCCTGCTACCGGGACGCGGGCGCTACTGCGACTTGATGTCCAGGGCGGTGAAGCGGGTGAACGCATGCGGGGTGGTGGCGCGCACCAGCCAGGTCTCGCCCGGCGCCAGCGGGGCCTCGCGCTGGTCGGAGGTGCGGCCCACTTCGCGGCCGGCGGCGTCGTACAGCACGAAGGTGACCGACAGCCCGTGCACGGGCCGCTTGCCATAGTTGCGCACCGTGCCCGTGATGACCGACAGGCCGTCGGCCTGGCGGAACGCGGCCAGGTCGTTGATCGACACGCCGTAAGGCAGGCTCTGGGCCCCCGCCACGGCGGAGCCGAGGGCCAGCAACAGGCCGGCGAGACGAGTTTTCATGGCGGCTCCTGCGTTGCGCGGCTGAGCGTTCAACATAAAGCCGGCCCGGGCGCCGCGCAACCACCGTTGGTAACAGAAATTGGATGCAGGCGGGGGCCGGCAGGGGCGAGGGCGAGGTGGTGTTTTGGCGAGGTGTCTGACACCCCCCCTGGGACGGTGCTTGCTGGCGGGGGGGCATCGCCAGGGGGTGTCAGACACCTGGGTGCTTGGGTGGGCGAGGTGGTGTTTTGGCGAGGTGTCTGACACCCCCTGGGACGGTGCCTGCTGGCAGGGGGGAATCGCCAGGGGTGTCAGACACCTGGGCGCTTGAGCGGGCCGTGGTGTTTTGGAGGTGCCAGACACCTGGCCTCGCGGGGACTAGACCGTCGCGATGGGGGTGACCGGCGAGCCGATGGCGTGCGGCATGCGCAGGGGCGGGGCGGTCAGCATGAAGTGGTGCCGGCCGTTGGCGTGCAGCCAGTCGGCCAGGTCCTTCAGGTACCACAGTTCGGCCAGCGGCAGCCCAAGCTTGAACAGGCAGTGGTGGTGCAGCGGCAGCATGGCGCGCGGGCCCTGGCGTTCGCGCGCCGGGTAGTGTTCGACGGCGTAGTTGTCGGCGCAGATCGCCACGATGCCGCTGTCGGTGATCCACTGCAGCAGGGCCGCGTCGGTGCCGTCCAGCGCCGCGCCGTAGGCGTGCAGGACTTCCGGATCGGGCTGGCCCGCCATCTCGACGATTTTCTCGGCGAAGCCGGTGCGCAGCACCAGCATGTCGCCCGGCTCGATGGCGATGCCGGCGGCCTGCAGCGCCTGCATCAGCTCGGCGTGGCCGACCAGGGTGCGGCCGGTGCCGAAGTGGCGCGCCAGGTCGACCAGCACGCCGCGGCCCTGCATGCCATGCTGCGCCAGGTTTTCCACGCCCAGCCTTAGCGCGGCGGACGGGCCGCCGCTGTTGCAGCCGCAGCCGACATGGTCGCCGTCGGCCGGCCCGACCACGTCCACGCCGGCCCGGTAGCCGTTGTAGTAGCAAAGCTCGGCGCGGCCGTCGCCGTCGGCGTCGAACAATGCGCCTACGTGCGCCAGCGAGTCCCACTGGGTGGAGTACTGCATGGACAGCAGCACCTGGTCGTCGCTGAGCACGTCGACGGCATCGGGGTTGAGGTTGCGCAGCGGGAAGTTCAGGTAGGGCGTGTCCTGCAGCCGGGTCGGGCTGAGCTGGGGCGGGTGGCGGCGCGGGTTCAGCACGTTGCCGCCGGGCAGGTCCAGCGGCAGCGACAGGCAGAAACTCTTGCCGGCGCGGATCTCGCGCGCGCCCTTGAGCACTTGCTGCTCGGTCAGCAGGTTGAGCCGGCCGAGCTGGTCGTCGGGGCCGAAATCGCCCCAGTTGGACCCCTCCGGGCGTTGCTTCCAGCGTTGCATAGGCTTACTCCGAAAGGAAGTCGGCCACCGCGCGGGTGTAGGCTTCCGGTTGTTCCCAGTTGGAAATATGCGAGGTGTCCAGCTCCAGGTAGCGCGCGCCGGCGATGCCGGCCGCCAGCTCGCGGCCGTCCCGCGGCGTGGCGGCCGGGTCCTGCGTGCCGGCGATGACCAGGGTGGGCACTTTGATCTCGGCCAGCCGGCCGCGCAGGTCGGCGTCGCGCAGGGCCGCGCAATTGCTGCTGTAGCCGGCATCGGAGGTGCGGCGCAGCATGTCCACCAGCACCTGGGTCAGGCCCGGCTCGGCGGCGCGGTAGGCCGGCGACAGCCAGCGCTCGACCAGGGCCGGGGCCATGTTCGCCAGGCCGTCCTGCGCCACTGCGGCGATGCGGGCCGACCAGCTTTCGACGCTGCCGATGCGCGCCGCGGTATTGCACAGCACCAGCTTGCGCACCCGCTGCGGGTGGTCCAGGGCCAGTTGCAGGCCGGTGGGCCCGCCCATCGACAGGCCGCAGAAATACGCGTCGGCGATATCCAGGTGGTCGAGCAGCCCGGCGACGTCGCCGGCCAGCTGGGCGAAACTGTATTCGCCCGCCGGCACCGACGACTTGCCGTGGCCGCGCGTGTCGTAGCGCAGCACGCGGAAGCGCCGCGACAGTTCCGGCACCTGGCGCGCCCACATGTCGGCGCTGGTGCCGAGCGAATTGGACAGCACCAGCACCGGCGCGTCGGCCGGGCCGTCGATGACGTAGTAAAGGCGTACCTGGTCGAGATCAGCGTAAGGCATGAATGAATTCCTAGAGCAGGCACTGCCCGCCCACGTAGGCCTTGCGCCAGCGGGTGATCGTCACGCGCTCGAACAGGCCGGCCTGGTGGAACGGGTCAGCGGCGATGAAGGCCTCGGCCGCCTCGCGGGTGTCGAGGTCGACCACATAGAGCCCGCCGCCGGCATCCGTGCCGTCGTCCTGCAGTTTGGCGCCGCACGCCAGCAGCAGGTGCTTGTTGGCGTCCAGGTATTCCAGGTGCGTGGCGCGATGCTGCTGGCGCACGGCCTGGTGGCCGGGCTTGTCGAAGGTCTCGATGATGTAGGGCATGGCGGGCTCCGGGCGGGGGGCGGGATCAGATGGCGGACGGGTGGCGCGCCAGCGCCGTGACCTGGATGTCCATGTACGGGAACAGCGGCAGCGACGACAGCAGCTGGTGCAGTTCGTCGTTGTTCTCCACGTCGAAGATGCTGACGTTGGCGTAGCGGCCGGCCACGCGCCACAGGTGCGGCCACTTGCCGTCGCGCTGCAACTGCTGCGCCAGGGCCTTCTCGTCGGCCTTGAGCTTGTCGGCGCGCTCGGCCGGCATGTCGGGCGGCAGGTTCACTTGCATCTGGACCATGAAAAGCATGGGGATCTCCGTTCTTGATTCGGTATTCAGCGGGAAAACTTCAGCGGCAGGCCGGTCAGGCGCAGCAGGTCGTCGGCGGTGGTGTCGCCGAACACGTCGGTGACGGTCACGCCGTCGGGACGGATGTCGAACACGGCCACGTCGGTGTACACGCGCGATACACACTGCACCCCGGTGAGCGGGTAGCTGCATTCGGCCACCAGCTTGCTCTGGCCGTCGCGGGTCAGCAGCTCCATCATCACGAAGACGTCCTTGGCGCCGATGGCCAGGTCCATGGCGCCGCCCACGGCGGGAATGGCGTCGGGCGCGCCGGTGTGCCAGTTGGCCAGGTCGCCCTTCTGCGAGACCTGGAAGGCGCCCAGCACGCAGATGTCCAGGTGGCCGCCGCGCATCATGGCGAAGGAATCGGCGTGGTGGAAGAACGAGCAGCCGGGCAGCTCGGTGACCGGCTGCTTGCCGGCGTTGATCAGGTCATAGTCTTCCTGGCCCTTGGCGGGCGCCGGGCCCATGCCCAGCATGCCGTTCTCGGTGTGCAGGATGACTTCGCGGCCGGCCGGCAGGTGGTTGGCCACCAGCGTGGGCAGGCCGATGCCCAGGTTGACGTAGGCGCCCTCGGGGATGTCTTGCGCGACGCGGGCGGCGATCTGGTCGCGGTTCAATTTGCTGCTCATTGCTGCTCCTTGGCGGCCGGGGCGGCGTCGATCTGCACGACGCGCTTGACGAAGATGCCGGGGGTGACGACGGTCTCGGGGTCCAGTTGGCCCAGTTCGACGACCTCGCGCACCTGCGCCACCGCGACGCGCGCGGCGCTGGCCATGATGGGCCCGAAGTTGCGCGCCGTCTTGCGGTACACCAGGTTGCCCCAGCGGTCGCCGCGTTCCGCCTTGATCAGCGCGTAGTCGGCGTGCAGCGGGTATTCCAGCACGTAGTGGCGGCCGTTGATTTCGCGCACTTCCTTGCCTTCGGCCAGCGGCGTGCCGTAGCCGGTGGGCGTGAAGAAGGCGCCGATGCCGGCCCCGGCGGCGCGGATGCGCTCGGCCAGGTTGCCCTGCGGCACCAGTTCGAGCTCGATCTTGCCGCTGCGGTACAGGCCGTCGAAGATCTGCGAGTCCACCTGGCGCGGGAACGAGCAGATGATCTTGCGCACGCGGCCCGCGCCCAGCAGGGCGGCCAGCCCGGTGGTGCCGTTGCCGGCATTGTTGTTGATGATGGTGAGGTCCTTGGCGCCCTGTTCGAGCAGGGCGTCGATCAGTTCCATCGGCTGGCCGGCGGTGCCGAAGCCGCCGATCATGACGGTCGCGCCGTCGGGTACGTCCGCCAGGGCGGCCGCCGCATTTGCAACGAGCTTGGAGATCATGGGTGTCTACGATAAAAAGGGCGTGTCATAATTTGTTCTTTATTAGAACTTTCGTTCTTTTTAAGAACATCGTTTCATGGTGGCCGGGGGGTGTCAAGGCGGATGCGCGCAGCGCCGCTCCGGGCGCCGGCCGGCGCCGCCTTGGTGGATATGGATACGCAAGAATCCCAGCAACCCAGCGACAGCTACGTGCAATCGTTCGCGCGTGGGCTGTCGGTCATCCGGGCGTTCGGGCCGCAGCGTCCGCAAATGACGCTGTCCGAAGTGGCCGCCGCCTGCGGCCTGACGCGCGCGGGCGCGCGCCGCATCCTGCTGACCCTGGCGCACCTGGGCTACGTGACGGTCGAGGACCGCAAGTTCGCGCTGACCCCGCGCATTCTTGAGCTGGGGTATTCGTACCTGTCGGCCACGCCCTTGTGGGACCTGGCCCTGCCGTACATGGAAGAAGTGGCCGAGACCACGCGCGAATCGTGTTCGGTGTCGGTGCTGGACGGCACCGACATCGTGTATATCCTGCGGCTGTCGACGCACAAGGTGATGAGCATCAACCTGTCGGTCGGCAGCCGCCTGCCGGCCTGGGTGACGTCCATGGGGCGGGTGCTGCTGGCGGGCCTGCCGCCGGCCGAGCAGGATCGCCTGCTGGCCGCCAGCGACATCCGCGCGCACACGCCGCATACGGTCACCGACCTGGGCGAGCTCAAGCGCATCCTGGCCGGCGTGCGGGCCGACGGCTATGCCTGCGTGGTGCAGGAGCTCGAGCCGGGCCTGCAGTCGGTGGCCGTGCCCATCGTCGACCGCGCCGGGCGCGTGATCGGCGCCATGAACGTCAGCGGCCATGCCAACCGTTACTCGCGCGAGGCCATGCTGGACGCCTTCCTGCCGCCGCTGCGCCGCGCGGCCGAGCACATCGACCAGGCGCTGCGGCGCCGCTGAGGCGCGGCGCGCGCGGGCAGGCGTGGCGCGGCCGTCCATTCAGACCGGCGCCACGCCCAGCGTGGTGCCGCCGCATACGTACAGCATCTGGCCGGTCACGAAGCCATTGTCGGGCGACAGGAAGAACATGGCGGCGCGCGCCACGTCCTCGGGCGTGCCCAGCCGCTTGACCACGATGCTGTTGATGATGCGCTGCGTCTGCGGCGCGCCGTCGGGATTGCTGTTGCGGAACAGGTCGGTGGCGATGGGCCCGGGGCCGATCGCGTTGACGGTGATGCCGTCGCCGCCCAGCTCCATCGCCAGCGTGCGCGTCAGCCCCACCAGGCCGGCCTTGGTGGCCGAATAGACCACGCGGTCGGGCTTGCCCAGCGCGGCGCGCGACGACATGTTGACGATGCGGCCGAAACCGGCGGCGCGCATGTCGGGCAGCACGGCCTGGACCAGGATCAGGGCGGTGCGCAGGTGCAGCGCCACCACGTAGTCGAGGTCGGCCAGCGTGGCCGTGTCGGCGGTGCCGGGCCGGGTGGCGCCGGCGTTGTTCACCAGCCCGACGATGGCGTGGTCGCGGGTGGCCTGGGCGGCCGCCGCCTTGGTCTGCGCCTCGTCGGTCAGGTCGGCCTGGATCGACACCAGCCCCGCCGGCGGGTCGTCGGGCAGGCGATAGTCGATGTTGACCACGCGGTGCCCCGCGTCCAGCAGCGCCCGCACGATGGCGGCGCCAATGCCGGCGCTGCCGCCGGTGACCAGGTAAGCCTGGGGTTTCATAGGGATAGCCTCCTACGGATCAGTGGGTCAGGATGCCCCATGCCAGCACGGCGGCGATGTGGATCACGCCCACCCACAGCATCATGATGACGGTGTAGCCCATCACGTCGCGCAGCTTCAGCTTCGACAGCGCCAGCGCGGGCAGGATCCAGAACGGCTGCACCAGGTCGTTCCAGGCATTGCCCAGCATGACCGACATCGAGGTCTGGCTGATCGAGCTGCCGATTTCCTTGGCGGCGTCGATCATGAACGGACCCTGGATGACCCAGTGGCCACCGCCCGAGGGCGCGAAGAAGTTGATGAAGAACGAGCTGATGAGGCCCCAGAACGGCAGCGTGCCCGGCGTGGCCACGTCCACGAACACATGCGAGATGGTGTTCACCAGCCCCGAGCCGGCCATGATGGCCATGATGCCGGCGTAGAACGGGTATTGCAGGATGATGCCCGAGATGGTCTTGATGCCGTCGTTCAGCTTGGCCACGTAGGCGGCCGGCGTGCCCAGCAGCAGGATGCCGAGGAACAGGATGATGAAGTTGATCAGGTTCAGGTCCAGCGAGCCGCCGTCCATGAAGTGGAAGGCCACGTAGGCCATGCCCAGCAGGCCGATCACCAGGCTCAGCAGGCGGCTGTTGTTCAGCTTCGAGGCGATCGTGTTCTGTTCGAGCAGGTCGCCGGCGGCGGACGGCTCGGTCGATTTGTCGATGGCCGGGTCCACTTCCACCACCTTGTCGCCCGCGCGCGGGTGCAGCCAGGCATTGAGCAGCGGCAGCGTCACGATAATGACCAGGCTGGTCACCAGCATCGGCACCGAGAAGATCGTTTCCGACAAGGGAATGACGCCCATCTGGTCGGCCATGGGATGGCCCGGGGTGGCGATCAGCACCGGGATGCTGGCCGACAGGCCCAGGCCGTACATGGTGAAGCCGCTGTAGGCCGCCGCGATGATCAGCGGGTAGTGCACGCCCTTGACCTTCAGCGCCAGCTTCTTGGCCACGATGCCGCCGATCACCAGGCCGAAGCCCCAGTTCAGGTAGCTGCCGATGCCGCCCACCAGGGTGGCCACGATGATGGCCGTGCGCGGCTGGTGCACGTGGCTGACGATGCGGTTGAGCAGGCGGTCGGTGAGCGGCGCGGTCGCCAGCACATAGCCCATGGCCAGGATCACCGCCATCTGGGTGGTGAAGGCCAGCAGGCTCCAGAAGCCCTTGCCCCATTCGCGCGTGATCTGGCCGATGCCCTGGCCTTCGATGCCCATGGCCATGAGCACGGTCAGCAGCGTCAGCGCGATGGCGAATACGAAGGGGTCGGGCAGATACTTGCGCATCAGCTCGGTGAAGAAAGAGGCTAATTTGTTCATGCTGCTTCCAGCTCGCTACGGTGGGTCTTGTTCAAGGCTGCGCCGTGCCGGGCAGCCGCGGACGCGCTGCGGGGCGGGCGCGCCGCCGGTTCGGGTAAAGGGGAATGCGTCAGCCGCCCTGGCGGCTGTTGAGCCACGCCACCAGCTCGCCCAACGCGGCGCTCTTGTCGCGCAGGACTTGCTCGCGGCGTTCGGCGGGCCAGGTGTAGAAGCCCTGGCCGCTCTTGGCGCCGATCTGGCCGCTGGCCACTTTTTCCGCCAGCAGGGGCGAGGGCGTGGTGCGGTTTTCCAGGTCGGCGTAAAGATAGGTGGCGATGGCGTGGTGCACGTCGATGCCGTTCATGTCGCGCTGTTCCAGCGGGCCCGACAGCGCCAGGCGGATGCCGAGGCTCCATTTGACGACTTCGTCGATGTCTTCGGCGCTGGCGATGCCTTTTTCGAGCAGCGAGATGGCCTCGCGCGCCAGGGCGTGCTGGATGCGGTTGGCGATGAAGCCGGGGATGTCGCGCTTGACCAGCACGGGGCGCTTGCCGACGCCGCGCAGCACCGCCATCACGCGCTCGACGGTCGCGGCCGAGGTGTCGTCGTTGCGCACGACTTCGACCAGCGGGATGACGTCGGCGGGGGTGAAGAAGTGGGTGCCGACGAAGCGGTCGCGCCGCGTGACGGCTTCGGCGATCGCGTTGATGGACAGGCCGGAGGTGTTGGTGGCGAAGATGGCGCCGGGCTGGCAGAGGGTGTCCAGCCGGGCGAAGATGTCGCGCTTGAGCTGCAGTTTTTCGGGCACGGCCTCGATGACCAGGTCGCAGGAGCAGGCGGCTTCCAGGCCGGTTTCCATGCGGATGCGGCGGCGCGTCTCGGCGACGGCATCGGGGGCGTAGACTCCCAACTGCCGGTCGATGACGCCGGCGGCGCGCTCCAGCGCGCCTGCCACGGGGTCGATGAGAACTACGTCTAGCCCCTTGGCGGCAAACAGGGCGGCGATGCCGCTGCCCATGGCGCCCGCGCCGATGACGGCCAGGCTCTGGATAGGAAGATCCATGTCGATACGCTCTCGAGATGCTCGCGCAAGGCGGTCGGGCGTGACGGAGCGCGTCTCATCCTGAAGTGCCTTCCCGCGGGCCGGGAATCGTTATGTTCTATATACGAACATTTGTGCGTATATAGAATTATCTGGGGATAGTACTAAGAAAAGCGGGGGAGCGCCAAATTGGGGGGATGCGGGAGAGGGCAGTCTTCGTGGGGCGTCCTGGGCGTGCCGGGGCGCGCGGGCCGGCACGCCCAGGACTCACAGCGAACGCATGCCTCGGGGGCAGGCGGGCAGGTGTCAGACACCCCTGCGCACGGTCGTGCTCGAGGAGACGGTGTGGACGGGGTGTCTGACACCTATATGGGCTACGTGGGGATTCGCAGCGAAGACATGCCTCGTAGGCAGGTCCCTGACACCTACCTGGCCCCACGGGACACCAGCAGCATGGGGTTTCGCACCCCGGCGAGCGGCGCTTCAATTGCGGATATTGCGAGCCCGCGCGTGCCGGCGGGGCCTGGTCGGCCAGTTGGAGCGAGGGGAGCCCCCGCAGGGGGCCGAGGGCGCCTGGTGGCGCGCCCGAGCCGAGCGACGTGGCCGTCCAGGCCCCGCCGGCACGCGCGGGCGCCTCAAGAACCCAAACGCCCCAACCCCGCAAAAACATCCTTCAGCCGGAATTACGCAATCCCGCCGCGATCCCGTTGATGGTCAGGTGGATGGCGCTGCGCACCCGCTTGTCGGGTTCGGCCGAGCCGTCCCGCTGGGCGGCGCGCCAGCGGCGGATCAGCTCGATCTGCAGGTAGTTCAGCGGGTCGATATAGGCGAAGCGTTCCCGCAGCGACGCCAGCAGCGCCGGATTGTCGGCCAGCAGCTCGCGCTGGGTCAGCAGGCGCAGCATGGCGACGGTGCGGGCGTGCTCGGCGCTGATCTGGCCGAAGATGCGGTTGCGCAGGCCCCGGTTCGGCACCAACTGGGCATAGCGTGCCGCGATGGCCAGGTCCGACTTGGCCAGCACCATCTCCATGTTGGACAACAGCGTGCGGAACGCCGGCCACTCGCGCGCCATCTCCCGCAACTGCGCCAGCCGCGCGCGGCGCGAGCGTGGCGCGCCCGGGGCGCCGGTTTCCAGGTAGGCCTCGATGGCCGACCCCACCCCGTACCAGCCGGTCAGCATCAGCCGGCACTGCGCCCACGAAAACCCCCAGGGAATGGCGCGCAGGTCGTCGATGCGCTGGCCCTGCTTGCGCGAAGCCGGGCGCGAGCCGATATTGAGCCCGGCGATCTCGGTAATGGGCGTGGCGGCGAAGAAGTATTCGGCAAAGCCCGGGGTGTCGTAGACCAGGCCGCGATAGCTGCGCTGCGCGGCGTCGGACATGAACGACATGGCCGGGCCGTAATGCGCCATGTGCGCGTCTTCCGCGCTGGTGGCGGCCGCGCGCGGCGCCAGGGACGATTCCAGCGTGGCGGCCACCAGCAGTTCCAGGTGCCAGCGGCCCACCTCGGCATCCTTGTACTTGCTCTGGATGACCTCGCCCTGCTCGGTCAGCCGCAACTGGCCGGCCACGGTGCCCGGCGGCTGCGCCAGGATGGCGTCGAAGCTCGAGCCGCCGCCGCGCCCGACCGAACCGCCGCGGCCGTGGAACAGGCGCAGGCGCACGCCGCGCGCGCTGAACACATCGACCAGCGCGCGCTCGGCCTGGTAGAGCGACCAGTTCGACGTGAGAAAACCGCCGTCCTTGTTGCTGTCGGAATAGCCCAGCATCACTTCCTGGGTGCCGTCCTGGGCCTGCTTGACGCGCTGGCGCACCTCGGGAAGATCGAGCCAGGCCGCCATGATCTCCGGGCCGCGCTGCAAGTCGGGGATGGTCTCGAATAGCGGCACCACCATCAGGCCGTCGCCGGCCGCGAGGTCGCTGCCCGGCTCGGGGTCGACGATGAGGCCGGTTTCCTTCTGCAGCACCAGCACCTCGAGCAGGTCGCTCAGGGTTTCGGTGTGCGACACGATGGTCTGCTGCACCGCCAGCTTGCCATAGCGGGCGCGCGCCGCGGCCGCGGCGCGCAGCACTGCCAGTTCGCGCGTGGTTTCCTCGCTGTAGGCGATCCAGGGCGAGACCAGCGGGCGCGCCAGCGCCAGCTCGGTGCGCAGCAGCGCCACCCGGCCCGCCTCGTCGAGCTGGGCATAGTCCACCGGCTTGCCGTCATGCTGCGCGCCGGCGCGCTTGAACAGTTCGTCCAGCACCCGCTCGTGCACATCGGAACTTTGCCGCAGGTCGACCGTGGCCAGGTGGAAGCCGAACACCTCCACCGCCTGCTGCAGGCCCGCCAGGCGCAGCCGCGCGATCGGCGCGGCATGGTGTGCCGACAGCGAGGCGGCGATGACGGCCAGGTCGTCGGCCAGTTCGCGCGGCGCCGCGTAGGCCGGCGCCGGGTGGGTGACGCGGCGCGCCAGGTCGCGGCCGGTGAGCTGCTGGGCCGTGGCGGCCAGCCTTGCATAGATGCCGACCAGCGCGCGGCGATAGGGTTCGTCGCGCCGGTGGGGGGAGTCGTCGCCGCCGGCGTCGGCCAGCGCGTGCAGCGCCGGATCGGCGTCGATCAGCAGCGTGGTGATCGACAGCTCGGCGCCCAGCGCGTGCACTTCCTGCAGGTAATACTCGAACAGCACCGTGGCCTGGCGCAACAGCGCCAGTTCCAGCGTGCCGGCATCGACGTTGGGATTGCCGTCGCGGTCGCCGCCGATCCAGCTGCCCATGCGCAGGAACGGCTCCAGCGGCGCGGGCGGGGCGGCGAAGGGCTTGGCCGAGTCGCGGCCCAGCAGGCGCGACAGCTCGGCGTATACGCGCGGGATGACGTTCAGGAAGGTGCTGCGGTAGTACGACAGCGCGTTCTCGATCTCGTCGGCCACGGTCAGGCGCGTATAGCGCAGCATGCGGGTCTGCCACAGGGTGGCGACGCGGCCCAGCAGGGTCAGGTCGAGCTCGGCGATTTCCTCGGCGGTGAGGGGGCCTTCGCGCTGCACCAGCGCCGCGGCGATTTCGCGGTGCACGTCGAGCGTGCTCTTGCGCTGCACTTCGGTGGGGTGGGCCGTCAGCACCGGCACGACGCGGGCCTCGGCCAGCAGGCGGCGGATGCGGACGGGGCTGACGCCTTGCTCTTTCAGCAGGGCCACGGCCTCGCGCAGGCTGCCGCGCGGCGGCGTGTCGTCGGTCAGGGCGCGCAGGCGCTGGGCGCGGTTCTGGTCGCGGTCCTCGGCGATGTTGGACAGGTGCAGGAAGTAGCTGAAGGCGCGCGCCACCGAGTTCGGGTCGTTGCCGCGCAGGCGCTTGACGCGCTGCTCCAGCAGCTTGCCGTCGGCCTCATTGCCTTCGCGGCGGAAGCGCACCGCGGTGCGGCGCAGCGTCTCGATGGTGTCGAATACCCGCTCGCCTTCGCAGGCCTGGATGACCTGGCCCAATAACCGGCCCAGCAGCCGGATGTCGTTGCGCAAGGGTTCGGCAGTGTCGGACTGCGGGCGGATGGCTTTCATCGGGCGAGGGATCCGTCAGGCAAAGGGTTGCGTGGAGGCTTTGGGACGATACGGAAAACAGCGGATAAAGCAACGGCGGCCATTTTACGCACCCATCCTTACGGCCCGCCTTGCGGTACAGTTCCGCCATGGCGTCTTGCCTCGCAATTTGTTCAAGTGTGCTCATGCAGAATCATCAACGTCGCGCGCTGGTCCTGTTTTCCGGCGGCCAGGATTCCACCACCTGCCTGGCCTGGGCGCTGGACCGCTATGCCCATGTCGAGACCGTGGCGTTCGATTACGGGCAGCGCCATCGCATCGAACTGGACGCGCGCCTGGACGTGCTGCGCGAGCTGCGCGCGCGCTTTCCGCAGTGGGCCGCGCGGCTGGGCGAAGATCATCTGCTGGACTTGCGCGTGCTGGGCCAGGTGGGCGACACCGCCATGACCTCCGAGCGCGCCATCGAAATGCAGGCCAACGGGCTGCCCAATACCTTCGTGCCGGGGCGCAATCTGCTGTTCCTGACCCTGGCGGCGGCGCTGGGCTACCGGCGCCAGCTCGACGTGCTGGTGGGCGGCATGTGCGAAACCGATTTCTCGGGCTATCCCGACTGCCGCGACGACACCATCAAGGCCCAGCAAGTGGCCCTGGGCCTGGGGCTGGGGACGCGCGTCACCATCGAGACCCCGCTGATGTGGATCGACAAGGCGCAGACCTGGGAACTGGCGCAGCGGCTGGGCGGGCGGGAACTGGTGGACCTGATCGTCGAATACAGCCATACCTGCTATCTGGGCGAGCGCGGGGCGCGCCACGACTGGGGCTACGGGTGCGGCGCGTGCCCGGCGTGCGAGTTGCGGAAGTCCGGCTGGCTGCGCTGGCAGGGGTAGCCGGCCGGCGGGCGACGGCCGGGCGGGCCGCCCGGCGCGCATCGCGCGCGAGCGGATTCGTCGAGTCAATCGGCGGTTTCGTCGAAAAAAAGCGCTGTGTTCTGTAGTTCCTTGTTAGGTTTTCGGCGGATGCACTCTGCCCGGAAACCGACATGCCGCACGTTCACGCCCGCAAGCGCCATCAACTGATGCGCGAGACCCTGTTGACCATGAGCCTGAGCATGGTCTTCGGCCCATTGACGGCCCGCGCCGACGACATGGTGTGCAGCCCGGACACGATATGCGTCGAGCTGGACCCGGGCGCGCTGCTCGACGAAGAAGAAGGCCTGGCCTACCGGGGCGACGACGGCTCGCACGATGGCGACCGCTCCGGCAGGAACGGCGCCAGGCTCGAGTTGCTGGACCACGGCGCCAACTTCAACCTGGACCCGGTGGCCGGCGGCACGGCGCTGTCCGGGGTGCCGGGCGCCATGTATGTCATCTCGGAGGGCGGCAACGGCCATGACGAAGGCGATGGCGGACACGGCAATACGGTGCGGCTGGAAAGCGCCGGCCGGGTCGACCTGGTGGTGGGCGACCACAATGGCCTGGGCCAGGTCGACGCCGTGCTGTTCGCCGCCAGCCTGGGCGGCCATGGCGACGGCGAGAAGCACGACACCGACGACGACGGCGGCAATAACAACAACAATACCTATGGCGGCGACGGCGGCCAGGGGAGCCGGGTCGAGGTGCGCACCTACGACGCCAGCAGCTATCGCGTGGCGGGCGAGATCCGCAATCACATGTACGGCATCTATGCCGCCAGCGAGGGCGGCGACGGCGGCGACCAGAATTCGTCGGTGCTCGACGACCAGTATGGCGGCACCGGCGGCCAGGGCGGCGAAGTGCGGGTGGTCAACCGCGGCTCGTTCTATTTTTCCGGCGCAGCGCTGGCCGGCAGCGTCGGCGAGCAGTTGAGCATCGGCGACGGCGTCCAGGTGGCGCTGCTGCGCGCCAAGTCGAAGGGCGGCGACGGCGGCGTCGGCAACGGCAAGGCCGGCGACGGCGGCGCGGTGAGCGTCGAGCACCAGGCCGGCATGCTGATGCTGGACGGCACCACCGGCGACAACGTGTCGATCTACGGCATCCGGGCCACGTCCGAAGGCGCCGAGGGCTACGGGTCGGATGACAACTCGAACAACGGCGGCTCGGGCGGCGACGGCGGCCGGGTCGATGTCGGCGTGGCCAGCGATATCGCCATCGGTGTCGCGCGGGCCGGCGGCGCCATTGTCCAGGCCGTGTCCGAGGGCGGCAAAGGCGGCCACGCGCCGGCCAAGGACCACAGCGGCGGCAGCGGCGGCGATGCCGGCGACGTAACCGTGACGCTGGCGCCGGGCGCGGCGCCGTATGTGCTGAGCACCACGGCCGACGGCATGGTCGGCATCCAGGCGCAATCGAAAGGCGGCTTCGGCGGCGATGGCCAGGACGACCTCGCGCTGGCGGGCAAGCCCGGCGGCGCGGGGTTCGGCGGCGACGCCGGCAATGTGACCGTCAACGTCAGCCAGGGCGCCTCGATCACGACGGCCGGCGACCACGGCACCGGCATCGTGGCCTGGTCGGTGGGCGGCGGCGGCGGCACGGGCGGCGATTTCTACGCCATTCTGGGCGGTTCCGGCGGCAAGGGCGGCGACGGCGGGCGGTCCGGCGAGGTGGGCGTCTACAACGCCGGCGAAATCCGCACCGACGGCAACTGGGCCTTCGGCATCGACGCCCAGTCCAACGCGGGCGGCGGCGGCGCGGGCGGCATCAGCACCGGCATCATCGCCAGCGTGGGCGGCGACGGCGGCGTGGGCGGCCAGTCGGGGACCGTGGTGGTGAGCAATTCCGGCGCTGTCACGACCACCGGCTACGGCTCCATTGGCATGAGCGCGCAATCGATCGGCGGCGGCGGCGGCAATGCCGGCGTGTCGCTCGGCCTGGTCTCGGTCGGCGGCAGTCCGGGCGAGGCCAGCGGGGAGGCGCACGGCAGCGCCGTCTACATGTCGAACGCCGGCTCCGTCATCACCCTGGGCGATGCCGCCCCGGGCCTCAGCGCGCAGTCGATCGGGGGCGGCGGCGGCAATGCCAGCGGCACGGTCGGCATCATCGGCGTCGGCGGTAGCGGCGAGGCTGGCGGCGACGGCGGCGCGGTGCACTTCGACGGGGGCGAGTCGGGCACCATCGGGCAGCTCGGGTCGATCTGGACGTCCGGCGATTTCTCCTACGGGGTGATCGCGCAATCCGTGGGCGGCGGCGGCGGCAACGGCGGCGATACGCTGACCATCGGCGTGGGCGGCGCCGTGGGCGTGGGCGGCTCGGGAGAATCGGGCGGCGACGGCGGCAATGTCAGTTTCTACGGCAGGGACCCGGCGTCGATCACGACCTCGGGCAGGAATGCGCACGGCATCCTCGCCCAGTCGATCGGCGGCGGCGGCGGCGCCGGCGGCAGCGCGCCCCACGCGGGCTTCTTCGATTTCACCGCGGTGATCGTGGGCGGCGACGGCGACCATGGCGGCGACGCCGGCGACATCGCCTTCGCCTGGGACAACCTGGCGGTGAACACTGCCGGCGACGCGGCGCGCGGCGTGATGCTGCAGTCCATCGGCGGCGGCGGCGGCGCAGGCGGCGGCGTGACCTCCGGCACGGTTTCCGTCATGGCCGAGTTCGTCACGGGCGTCGGCGGAATGGGCGGCAACGGCGGCGATGGCGGCACCGTCGCGGCCCAGATCGGCAATTCATCCATCAACACACTGGGCCCGGACAGCGGCGACCCCGATGCCTACAAGGTGGCAGACGCTTCCGCGGTGGTGGCGCAATCCATCGGCGGCGGCGGGGGAGCCGGCGGCAATGTGTCGGACCACAGCGCGGTCATCGGCATTATCTTCACCGAGGTCGGCACCGCCGTGGCGTGGGACAACCTGGTCGTGGTGGGCGGACAGGGCGGCAAGGGCGGCGATGGCGGCCGCGTCACGGCCAACGTATGGGACTCCGGCCTGAGCACCGCGGGCCAGTACTCGAACGGCGTGCTGGCGCAATCGGTCGGCGGCGGCGGCGGCGACGGCGGTTCCGCGCATGCTTTTTCGGTGACCGCCGTGTTCGGCCTGGAAAGCATCAACATCCAGGATGAAGTCGCGGTGGGCGGCCAGTGCCACGATGGCGGCGACGACAGTTGCGCCGGCGGCGACGGCGATGTGGTGAGCGTCAGCCTGGGCGACTGGGACGGCATCGGTCAGACGGTGGTGCAAACCAGCGGGGATTATTCCAACGGCGTGCTGGCGCAGTCGGTCGGCGGCGGCGGCGGCGACGGCGGCTCGGCCAACGCCTATTCGTTCGATTTCGAGACCGGCGCCGCGTTCAGCGTCGGCGCGCTGGTCACCGTCGGCGGGCAGGGCGGCGCGGGCGGCAATGGCGGCGACGTCGTCGTCACCGCCGACAGCAGCGTGCAGATCGCCACCAACGGTTCGGGCGCGCGCGGCATCGTGGCGCAGAGCGTGGGCGGCGGCGGCGGCACCGGGCAGGGCACCGGGGTCTACCTGGGCGTGGACGGCCAGGTCACGGGCGAGGTGGACGGCGGCGTGGCCGTCGATGTCGGCGTCGGCATGACCGGCGGCGCGGGCGGCGACGGCGCCGAAGTCATCGTGGACAACCGCGGGCTGGTCTACACCGACGGCCGCGACAGCGATGGCGTGCTGGCGCAATCGATCGGCGGCGGCGGCGGGGTCGGCGGCTCGCTGGGCGCCGACGAGGGCGACATCCTGGACAATACCTTCAACGCGATCAAGGCCATCCGCGACGGCGACTGGCTCACCGCCAACGGCACGCTGGCCGTGAAAGTCGGCGGCACCGGCGGGCTGGGCGGCCACGGCGGCCCATCCAGCCTGTATCAATACGGGTCGGTCTACACCTCCGGCGACTATGCCGACGGCCTGGTGGTGCAATCGATCGGCGGGGGCGGCGGCATCGGCGGCGGCAGCACGTCCTCGACTTATGAAAACTGGCTGGATGTGAACATTGCGGTGGGCGGCCACGGCGGCGGCGGCGGCCAGGGCGGGGCGGCCCTGGTGTCGCTGGGCGACAGCGTCGACATCGGCACGCAGGGCTACGGCGCCTATGGGGTGCTGGCGCAATCCATCGGCGGCGGCGGCGGCCAGGGCGGCACCGGCACCCCGGCGACCAAGGGGCATATCATCATCGGCGCCGGTGTCGGCGGTGGCGGCGGCGATGGCGGCGACGGCGGCAACGTGACCTTCGTCTCGCGCAGCAGCAACTGGATCCAGACATACGGCGATGCCGCGCACGCGGTGGTCCTGCAATCGGTGGGGGGCGGCGGCGGCACCGGCGGGCTGACCATGGGCTCGGGCGGCACGCCGTTCGGCGTCTCACTCGATTTCACCCTGTCGGTCGGCGGCGCCGGCGGCGACGGGGGGAATGGTGGCAGCGTGGATGTCTGCACCGGCGGCGCCTGCGCGGTCACCAACCTGTTTACCCGCGGCGACATGGCGACCGGCCTGCTGGCGCAGTCAGTGGGCGGCGGCGGCGGCCTGGGTTCGCTGGGCGATCCCGATGCCGACCCCGTCCGGTCCATCCAGCTCGACCTCGGCCTGGTGCTGGGCGGTTCCGGCGGGGACGGCGGCAACGGCGGCGCCGTCAACGTCCAGGGTACTTACAGCATCGCCACTGCGGGCGCTTTCTCGCACGGCATCGCGGCGCAGTCGATCGGTGGCGGCGGCGGCATGGCCGGCGTCAACGACCCGATCGGCGTGCTCGATTTCACCTATGAAGAAGGCGAGCCTGGAGTGGGCGTGCGCGCCTCGCTGGGCAGCCTGGATGACGGCGTGGGCGGCGATAGCGGCGTCGTCGACGTGTCGGTCAACGGCGCGATCCAGACCGCCGGCGACGGCTCGCACGCGCTGGTGGCCCAGTCGGTCGGCGGCGGCGGCGGGATGCTGGGCAGCGTGGCCGACAGCGACGCGCCCATCACCGGACCGGTCCCGCCCATCGAGCGCGTCCTCGCGCTGGGGGCCGATGGCGAACTGACGGGCGGCCACGGCGGCGCCGTGGCCCTGCAGAGCGGCGCCAGCATCGTGACGTATGGGCGCGGCGCGGTCGGCGTGATCGCCCAGTCGGTCGGCGGGGGCGGCGGGATCGCCAGCGTGAGCCATGTTTCCGACGCGGGCCAGGTCAGCCTGGGCGGCGGCGCGGGGACCTGGGGCGACGGCGGCGCCGTATCCGTGTCGCTGGCGGGCGGCGAGATCGCGACCCACGGCATGGGCAGCCACGGCGTGGTGGCGCAATCGATCGGCGGCGGCGGCGGCATCGGCGGCGACCTGGCGCAGGCGATTTCGGTCGACGGCGCGTCATGGGCCGGCAGCGGCGCCCGCGTGAGCGGCAGCGGCGGCGACGTCGCGGTGGCGGTGCAGAACCAGGTGTTCACCAATGGCGCCAATGCGCACGGGGTGGTCGCCCAGTCGATCGGCGGCGGCGGCGGGCTGGCCGGTTCGGCGCAAGGCGGCTTTGCCGGCAGTGTCAGCGCCGCCACCGACAATGCCGACAACCGGGGCGGCCGGGTGGCCGTGAACATCGGCGGCACGGTCACCGCCAGCGGCGACGGCAGCGCGGGGGTATTCGCCCAGAGTGCCGGCGCGGACCGGCAAGGCGGGCCGGTGGCCGTGACGGTGGACGGCTCGGTCATCGGCGGCACCGGCCGCGGGGCCGGCGCCTGGATCGCCAGCAACTCGACCGAGCGCAGTTCGCTGACCATCGGCAGCGCCGGCCAACTGTCCGGCATGTCGGGCACGGCGGTCCGTTATGACGGCGCGGCCGGCATCGCGATCCAGAACAGCGGCCTGCTGTCGGGCAGCGTGTATTGCAGCACGCCGGGCGCGTGCGGCATCGACAATGCGCCGGCCGGCAAGATGTCGGGCGCGGCGGTCTACCAGGCCAGCGTGACGAACGCCGGCCAACTGGTGGTGAGCCCGCAGGCCGACCGTTTCGGCCGCCTGACCGTGGCGGGCAACTACAAGCAGGCCGGCTCGGGTGTGCTGATCGCCGATGTGGATTTCGCCAATATGCGCGCCGCCAGCATGGCGGTGCAGGGCGATGCGGAACTGGACGGCCAGGTGGCGCTGAGCGCCGCCAGCCTGTTGCCGGGGCGCGAGCTGACGCTGCTCGAGGTGCGGGGCGCGTCGACCGGCGCGCTGCAGGCCCGCGACACGCCGATTTTCGACTTCGACTTGCGGCAGGTGGGCAGCCAGCAGCGCGTCAGCGTGAAGGGGGCCGACTTCGCCGCCGCCAGCCAGGGCCTGGCGCGCAACCAGCGCGCCATCGCCGGGCACTTGCAGGAGATCTGGGACCAGGGCGGCACTGTCGAGCTGGCGCCGTTGTTCGCGGTATTGAATAGCGCGTCGGGCCAGGGGGCGGGCGTGTACCGCGACCGGCTGACCGACCTGTCGCCCGGCGTGAGCCTGGCGCCGGCCGCGCAGATGCTGGCCGGCATGGCGGGCTTCACCGGCGCGATGATGTCGTGCCCGGCCATGCCGGACACCGGCACTGACGGGCGCGAGCAGGATTGCTTCTGGGGCCAGGCGTCGCGCCGCAGCGCCGACCAGGACGCGGTACAGGGCACGCCGGGCTACTCCTTCGACAGCAACACCTATCAAGTCGGCGGGCAGCGCGAGTTCCGCCCGGGCTGGTTCATCGGCGGCTCGGCGGCCTACCAGAACAACAGCCTGCGCGCCGACAACGGCCGCGCGGGCGGCAGCGGCGACGTCGGTTATGCGGGCGTGGTGCTGAAGCACCAGGCCGGGCCGTGGGTCTATTCGGCTGCCATCGGCGGCGGCTACGGTTCGTACGACCTGGACCGCAGCCTCGGCATCGACGGCTACGACCGCCAGGCCAGCAGCAGCCCGGATGTCTACAGCGCCGGCCTGCGCCTGCGGGTATCGCGCCACATCGGCATCACCGAGCAGTTCTACCTGAAGCCGTATGTGGACCTGGATGCGCTCTACGCGCGCATGCCCGGCTATACCGAGTCGGGCGGGCCGCTGAGCCTGGACGTGGACAGCAGCGACCAGTTCGTGGTGGGCCTGTCGCCGACGCTGGAAGTCGGTGGGCGCCTGGACCTGCCCGATGGCGCGACCATGCGTCCGTACGCTTACGCCGGCGCGTCGTTCCTCAGCGACGACTCGTGGGATGCCCAGGCGCGCTTCAAGGGCGCGCCGGCCGGCAGCGACGGCTTCCGCGCCTCGTTGCCCGGCGACGATGTGATCGGTCGCTTCGGCGTGGGCATGCAGGTCAACAACCGTTCGGGGCTGGATTTCCGGCTGCAGTATGACGGCGAAGTGTCCAGCCATACGACCAGCCACGCCGGGCAGCTCAAGGTGATCTACCGGTTCTAGCGGCGCTGGCGCCGGTGCGCCGCGCGGCTCAGCGCGCGGCGGCCTGGCGGCCGAAGCGCAGCGACAGCCACGCCGACGCCGCCAGGATGGTGGCCGCCAGGGCCATCGACACCACCATCGCGGCGCGCGGTCCGCCCCAGGCGATCAGCTCGGCGTACGCCACCGGCCCCGCAGCCGTCAACAGGAAGCCCGGCACCAGCAGGCGGCCCACCAGCGCGCCGTACACGCGGTAGTCGAACAGGGCGAGCGGCAGGGTGCCGCGGGTGATGGTCAGCAGGCCGTTGCAGGCCCCGTACAGGCAGGCATAGAGCGCCGCCGCGACCGGGTGGCCGCCCAGCGTGCCGGCCAGGAAGCACAGCGGCAGCACGGCCGCGGTCAGCAGGTTCAGGGCCAGCGGGTGCAGTCGCGCGCCGAACAGCAACTCCAGCAGCCGCGCGCTGACCTGGCCGATGCCCCATAGCGCGGAAATGCCGACCGCCGCCGAGGCGGCCAGTCCCAGGCCGGTCAGCATGGCGATCAAGTGCGTGGCGTTGGCTGCGGCCAGGAAATTGGTGAGCATCGCGATCAGCGCGTAGAGCGCTTGCGCCAGCCGCTGGTCGGCGGGGCTGCGGGCCAGGCCCGGCTGCCGGCCGGCATGCGCCGCCTCGGCCGGATAACGGCCCGCCGGCAGCGCCAGGTACAGGGGCAGGGTCAGCAGCGCCAGGCCCGCGTAGGCCAGCACGGCGCCGCGCCAGCCGAGCGCCTGCGCCAGCATCTGGCCGACCGGCCACATGACGGTGGAAGCCAGGCCGCCGAACAGGGTGATCTGCGACATGGCGCGCCGCGCCTGCGGGCCGCCAATGCGCGCCAGCGTGGCGAAGGCCGCGTCGTACAGCGACAGCCGCATGCCGATGCCCAGCGCGACCCAGGCGGCGTAGTACGGCACGGCGGCGTGCGCCGCCGCCAGCAAGCCGCACCCCAGCGCGGTGAGCAGCGCGCCGGCCGGCATGACGCGGTGTCCGCCCCAGCGGTCGATGGCGTGGCCGGCCAGCGGCGAGGCGACCGCCATGATGACGATGGCCAGCGAGAAGCCGCCATAGATGCGCGCGGCGCTCCAGCCCAGTTCGGCCTGCATGGCCGGCCCGAAATTGCTGATCAGGTAGAACGAGACCCCCCAGCCGACCAGCTGGGTGATGCCCAGGCAGATGACCGCGCGGGCGGGAATGGCGGCGGGCACGCGCGGTTCTCAGGCGCGTTCGGCGGGCGAGCCGCGGTCGCCGTCGCCCAGCGCGCGCTGCATCAGCACCGTATCGCGCCATTCGCCGAACTTGTAGCCCACCGAGCGCAGCGTGCCGGCCGGATGGAAGCCCTGGCTGGCGTGCAGGGCCAGCGAGGCCGCGTTGCGGCTGTCGCCCACCACCGCCAGCATCTGGCGCCAGCCGCCGGCGCCGCAGCGCTCGATCAGCGCCGCCAGCAGCCTGCCGCCGATGCCGTGGCCGGCCTTGCCGGGCTTCACATAGACCGAGTCTTCCACCGTGTAGCGGTAGGCCGGGCGCGGCCGGTACGGCGTGGCGTAGGCATAGCCGACCAGCTCGCCGTCGAGCTCGGCCACCAGGTAGGGCAGCCGCTGCGCCAGCACCGCGTCGCGCCGCGCCCGCATCTCGTCGCTGGAGGGCGGCTCCAGTTCGAACGACGCCGTGCCGTGTTGCACGTGGTGGGCGTAGATGGCGGCGATGGCGGGGATATCGGCGGCGGCGCTGTCGCGTATGACGAGCGGGGAAGCGGAAGCGGGCATGGGGCTGGGGGCGGCCGGGCAGGCGTTGACGATAAACCCGCAGTGTGCGCCCGGCCCATGCATTAATAAAGCTTTGGTTTATTATGCAATGCATAAGCAATTCTTTGAAAACGGGGCACTGGCATGCGCGGTCTCAACCTCGACCACCTGCGCATTTTCCTGGACGTGATCGAACTGGGCAGCTTCTCGGCCGCGGCCGACAAGCACGGGCTGACCCAGCCGGCGGTGAGCCTGCAGGTGCGCCAGCTGGAGCGCCGCTACGGCCTGCGCCTGGCCGAACGGGTAGGGCGGCGGGTCGCCGCCACCGCCGCGGGCGCCGACTTGCTGGTCCATGTGCGCGCCATCGACGCGGCGGTCGAGCAGGCCGAGCGCAGCATGCAGGCGCACAGCGCGCAGGTGGTGGGGCGGGTGCGGCTGGGCACCGGCGCCACGGCCTGCACGTACCTGCTGCCGCCGCTGCTGGCCGACCTGCGGCGGCGTTTCCCGGCGCTGGAAATCGTCGCCAGCACCGGCAACACCGCCGACGTGCTGCGCGGCATCGAGGCCAATACCCTGGATATCGGCCTGGTCACGCTGCCCGCGCCGGGCCGCATGTTCCAGGTGACGCCGGTGCTCGACGATGAGTTCGTCGCCATCTTCCCGGCCAGCGGCAAGCTGCCGGCGCGCGTCACGCCGCAGGCGCTGGCCGAGCGGCCGCTGGTGTTGTTCGAGCCCGGCGCGCGCACGCGCGGCCTGGTCGACGACTGGTTCGAGGCCGCCGGCCTGCGCGCCCGGCCCGTCATGGAGCTGGGCAGCACCGAAGCCATGAAGGAGCTCGTGGCGGCGGGCCTGGGCTGCGCCGTGCTGCCGCGCATGGCGGTGCCGGCCGGCCGCGGCCGGCCGGGGCTGCGCGTCAAGCCGCTGGCCCCGCGCCTGGCGCGCACGCTGGCGGTGGTGCTGCGCGGCGACAAGCCGCTGCATCGCGGATTGGGCCAGCTGCATGCGGCGCTGCTGGCCCTGGGCGGCGGCGCGGCCTGACGGCGCCCGGTGCGCGCCCGGCGGCCCCTGGCGATCCGGCGTATTATTTAGCACTTTGCGAACCCCATCCGCCCGAGAAAGACCATGCCGCAATACCGTTCCCGCACGTCCACCCACGGCCGCAACATGGCCGGCGCCCGCGCCCTGTGGCGCGCCACCGGCATGCAGGACGGCGATTTCGGCAAGCCCATCATCGCGGTGGTCAACTCGTTCACGCAGTTCGTGCCGGGCCACGTGCACCTGCGCGACCTCGGCGCGCTGGTGGCCAGGGAAATCGAAGCCGCCGGCGGCGTGGCCAAGGAATTCAACACCATCGCCGTCGACGACGGCATCGCCATGGGCCATGGCGGCATGCTGTATTCGCTGCCGTCGCGCGAACTGATCGCCGATTCGGTCGAGTACATGGTCAACGCGCACTGCGCCGACGCCATGGTGTGCATCTCGAACTGCGACAAGATCACCCCGGGCATGCTGATGGCCGCCATGCGGCTGAACATCCCCGTGGTGTTCGTGTCCGGCGGTCCCATGGAAGCCGGCAAGATCAAGTCGCCCACCGACGGCAAGGTGCTGGCCAAGATCGACCTGATTGACGCCATGATCAAGGCCGCCGACCCCAACATCACCGACGCCGAGGCCGAGCAGTACGAGCGCAGCGCCTGTCCCACCTGCGGCTCGTGTTCCGGCATGTTCACGGCCAACTCGATGAACTGCCTGACCGAGGCGATCGGCCTGGCGCTGCCGGGCAACGGCACCATCGTGGCCACGCACGCCTGGCGCAAGGGCCTGTTCGAGCAGGCCGGCCGCCTGGTCGTGGACCTGTGCCGCCGCTACTACGAACAGGACGACGCGTCGGTCCTGCCGCGCAGCATCGCCACCAAGAGCGCGTTCCAGAACGCCATGACGCTGGACGTGGCCATGGGCGGGTCGACCAACACGGTGCTGCACCTGCTGGCCGCCGCGCAGGAAGCGGGCGTGGATTTCACCATGTCCGACATCGACCGCATTTCGCGCAAGACGCCGTGCCTGTGCAAGGCCGCGCCGGCCACCGACAAGTACCACATCGAAGACGTGCACCGCGCCGGCGGCATCCTCGGCATCCTGGGCGAACTGGCGCGCGCCGACCTGCTCGACCTGAGCTGCGGCAACGTGCACAGCGGCACGCTGGGCCAGGCCATTGCGCAGTGGGACATCAACGGCGGCGCGGGCGAGGCGGCGCAGAAGTTCTACCGCGCCGCGCCCGGCGGCATCCCCACCACGGTGGCCTTCAGCCAGGACGCCACCTTCCTGACACTGGACCTGGACCGCCAGGGCGGCTGCATCCGCAGCAAGCAGCACGCTTATTCGCAGGACGGCGGCCTGGCCGTGCTGTACGGCAACCTGGCGCCCAAGGGCTGCATCGTCAAGACCGCCGGCGTGGATGAGTCGCAGTGGGTCTTCACCGGCCGCGCGCGCGTGTTCGAAAGCCAGGACGACGCCGTCGAGGGCATCCTGGGCGACAAGGTCGCGCCGGGCGACGTGGTGGTGATCCGCTACGAAGGCCCCAAGGGCGGGCCCGGCATGCAGGAAATGCTGTATCCCACCTCGTACCTGAAATCCAAGGGCCTGGGCAAGACTTGCGCGCTGTTCACCGACGGCCGCTTCTCGGGCGGCTCGTCCGGCCTGGTCATCGGCCACGCCTCGCCCGAAGCGGCCGAGGGCGGCAACGTGGGCCTGGTCGAGGACGGCGATCGCATCGAGATCGACATCCCCAATCGCACCATCCACCTGGCCGTGTCCGACGAGGAACTGGCCAAGCGGCGCGCCGCCATGGAAGCGCGCGGCGCCCGGGCCTGGCAGCCGGTCGACCGCCAGCGCGTGGTCTCGCAGGCGCTGCAGGCCTACGCCGCGCTGGCCACCTCGGCCGACCGCGGCGCCGTGCGCGACGTGTCGCAACTGAAGCGGTAAGCGCTCAAAATACAAGGTGTCTGACACCCGCGGGTGCCAGACACCTTCATGAAGCGATTTAGGTGCCAGACACCCAAGGGGTGCCTGACACCTGGCTGCCGGCCCACCGCCCGCGGTTCAGATCACCGACGACGCCCCGCCGTCGACCGGGATGATCGCCCCCACCACATAGGCCGAGCGCGGGCTGGCGAGGAACAGCGCGACGTCGGCCACTTCCTCGGCCTTGCCGTAGCGGCCCAGCGGTATGCTGGACTGCCCTTCGGCCAGCGCCTCGTCGCGCGTGATGCCGCGGCGCTTGGCGTCCAGTTCCAGCACCTGCTCGACGCGCTGCGTGAAGACCGGGCCGGGGTTGATGCCGTTGATGCGGATGCCGTAGCGGGCGTAGTGCGCCGCCAGGCCCACGGTGGACAGCATCAGCGCCGCGTTGGCCGACCCGCCGGCCAGGTGCGTGCTGGTGGGGCGCTTGCCGCCGTTGCCGATGATGTTCACCACGATGCCGTTGAGCGCGCCCGCCGGGCGGTTGGCGGCGCGCGCCCGCATGCGCGCCAGCACGGCGTCCTGCACGTGGATGTAGGAGAAGAACTTGGCGTCCATGGCGGCGCGCCACTTGGCGGCGTCCAGGTCTTCGGGCTCGTGGCGGCGCGCGGCGCCGGCGCTGTTGACCAGGATGTCGATCGGGCCGATATCGGTCTCGATGCGCTCGATGACCTGCGCGGCGGCCTGCGGGTCGGACAGGTCGGCCGCGTACACCGCCACGTTGTGGCCGCTGGCCTGCAGCTGCGCGCGCGCCTGCTCCAGGCCTTGCGGATCGCGCGCGACGATGGCCACGTATGCGCCTTCGGCGGCGAACGCGTTGGCCACCGCAAGGCCGATGCCCTTGCTGCCGCCCGTTACGACCGTTATCTTGCCGTTCAGTTTCAGGTTCATCTTGCGCTCCCAGGGGACGATGGCGGTCAACGATACTCCATCCGCGCCGCGTCCCGCCGCGAGCGCGGCTTCAGTCCCACTGCGGCGCGAGCCCGTCCGGCGACACCAGGCGGCCGTCGGGACGCGCCAGGCCGGCCAGCGCGCGCATGTCGGCGGCGTCGAGTTCGAAGTCGAAAATGCGGGCATTGTCGGCGGCCCGCTCGGCGCGCAGCGTCTTGCTCAGGGCAATGACATTGTCCTGCTGCACCAGCCAGCGCAGCGCGACCTGCGCCGGGGTCTTGCCCAGGCGCTGGGCGATGGCGCCGATGGCCGGGTCTTGCAACACCTTGCCGTCGGCCATGCCGTAGTAGGCGGTGATGCTCATTCCCAGGCGCTGCGCCTCGGCGCGCACGGCCGACTGGTCCAGGTAGGGGTGGTACTCGACCTGGTTGTTGACCAGCGGCGCGGCGCTCAGCGCGGCCGCCTCGCGCATCAGCACGGTGGTGAAGTTGCTGACGCCGATATGGCGCGCCCGGCCGCCGGCATGGGCCTCGTTCAGCGCGGCGATCTGCTCGGCCAGCGGCACCTTGCCGCTGGGCCAGTGCAGCAGCAGCAGGTCGACGTAGTCGGTGCGCAGCCGGGCCAGGCTGTCCTGCACCGACTGGCGGAAGTCGGCGCCGCGATAGTGGTCGACCCAGACTTTGGTGGTGACGAACACCTCGTCGCGCGGCACGCCGGATTCGGCCAGGCCGCGCCCGACCTCGGCTTCGTTGCCGTAGATCTGCGCGGTGTCGATATGGCGGTAGCCCAGCTGCAGGGCCGTCCGGACCATGCGGACGGTGTCTTCGGAGGCCATGCGGAACACGCCCAGGCCCAGCGCGGGAATGGTGGCGCCGTCGCGGCCCAGGGGTTTGGTGGGGATCATTGCGGAAGGTTCCAGAAGTGAAGAGGGAAAGAAGGAATAAGGGGGGGCGGCGGTGGCAGGTGTCTGACACCCCCTGGGTGTCAGACACCTTGTAATAGACACCTGGTAATGAGGGAGATAGGAGGTGTAGGGGAAGGTGTCAGACACCCAGGGGTGTCTGACACCTCAAGAGACACCCTCAGGTATCTGACACCTCTCTGCACCTCCCGACGCGCTGTGTCATGCCCGCGCGCACTCGGTGGCGGGCGCGGCGCGGCCGCGGCGGTCCAGGTTCCAGCTGTACAAGGCGATGGCCAGGCCGCTGGCGGTCACGGCGGCGGCGACCAGCGGGGTGGCGGCCAGGCCGGGGCCGTGGTCGATGGTCAGGCCGCCCAGCCAGGCGCCGCCGGCATTGCCCAGGTTGAAGGCGGCGATGTTGAAGGCCGACGCCAGGTTCGGCGCGCCGCCGGCTTTCTCCAGCACGCGCATCTGCAGGGGCGGCACGGTGGCGAAGGCGGCCGCGCCCAGCAGCGCCACGGTGATCACCGCCGCGACCTTGGCGTATACCGTCAGGCTGAAGACGGCCAGCACCACCGCCAGCAGGGCCAGGCTGCCGACCAGCGTGGGCATCAGGCGCCGGTCGGCCAGCTTGCCGCCGTAGGTGTTGCCGGCCACCAGGCCCACGCCGAACAGCAGCAGGATGGGCGACACGGCGCCGGGGCCGAAGCCGGTAAGCTCGGTCAGCAGCGGCGCGATATAGGTGAAGGCGGTGAACACGCCGCCGAAGCCCAGCACCGTCATGGCGAAGCCCAGCAGCACCTGCGGGCGGCCCAGGGCGCGCAATTCGCCCATCAGGTCGCCGCCCTGGTCGCCGCGGCTGCGCGGCACCCAGGTGGCGATCGCCAGCATGGCCACCACGCCCACCGCGGTGACCGCCCAGAACGTCGAACGCCAGCCCCAGGCCTGGCCGAGCCAGGTGCCGAACGGCACGCCCAGCACGTTGGCCAGGGTCAGTCCGGTGAACATCAGCGCGATGGCCGAAGCCTGCTTGTCGGGCTTGACCAGGCTGGTGGCGACCACCGAGCCCACGCCGAAGAACGCGCCGTGCGCCAGCGAGGTCAGCACCCGCGCGGCCATCAGGGTGGCATAGTCGGGCGCCAGCGCGCAGGCCAGGTTGCCCGCGGTGAAGATCAGCATCAGGCCGAGCAGCAGCGTCTTGCGCGGCAGGCGCGCGGTCAGGATGGCGACCGGCGGCGCGCCCACCACCACGCCCAGGGCGTAGCCGGTGACTAGCAGCCCGGCGCTGGACAACGAGACGCCCAGGTCGGCGCCGACTTCGGGCAGCAAGCCCATGATGACGAATTCCGTGGTGCCGATGCCGAAGGCGCCGACGGCCAGCGCCCATAGTGCGATAGGCATGAGTCTCTCCTGAGGTTTTCGGGGTTTACCCGTAGGCTTGGCATTGTGCGCCGCGCCATCTATGAGAAAAATAGGCCTACAATCACTTCACTTGTGACAGGAGATCAAAGATGGCGCTCAGTTCCGAAGCCTTGCGGGTGTTCCTGGCGGTGGTGGACACCGGCAGCATGAGCGCCGCCGCCGAGTTCCTGGGGCAGACCGCCTCGGGCGTCAGCCGCGGCCTGTCGCGCCTGGAAACGCAATTGGGCGTCACGCTGCTGACCCGCACCACGCGGCGCATGGAGCTGACCGATGAAGGGCAGTTGTTCCTGCAGCGGGCGCGGCGCATCGTGGCCGAGCTCGACGATGCCGAGGAATGCATGCGCATCCGCCTGCAGCAGCCGGCCGGCAAGCTGCGCATCGACGCCTCGGCGCCGGTGATGCTGCATTGCGTGGTGCCCCATGTCGGCGAGTTCCGCGCGCGCTATCCCGAGATTTCCCTGGAGCTCACCAGCAACGACCGGATCGTCGACCTGCTGGAGCACCGCACCGATATCGCGCTGCGCGCCGGCCCGCTGTCGGATTCCAGCCTGCATGCCCGGCCGCTGCGGCCGGCGCCGCGTTTCCTGGTGGCCAGCCCGGCCTATGTGGCGCGGCGGGGCGCGCCGGCCACGCCCGAGGCGCTGGCCGGGCACGAGCTGCTGGGCTTCACGCAGCCCGAGACCTTGAACGTCTGGCCCTTGCGCCACGCGGGCGGGACCGGGCTGGCGATCGCGCCGACCCTGGCGGCGTCCAGCGGCGAGACCCAGCGGCAACTGGCGCTGGGCGGCGTGGGCATTGCCTGCCTGTCGGAGTTCATGGTGCGCGACGACCTGGCCAGCGGGCGCCTGGTGAAGGTGCTGGAACACGCCTACACCGATTACCTGCAGCCCATGCACGCCGTCTACTACCGCAACACCCAGTTGGCGCGGCGCATCGCCTGCTTCCTGGATTTCTTCGCCGAGCGGATCTGAACGGCCGGCCGCTGCCCGGACGGCCGTTCACCTTCAGATGTGCAGGGCGCGTCCGTAGGCCGCCAGCACCGATTCGTGCAGGGCCTCCGCCAGGGTCGGGTGCGCGAACACCGTGTGCATCAGGTCCGCCTCGGTGGCTTCCAGCGTGGCGGCCACGCCGTAGCCGGCGATCAGCTCGGCGGCTTCCGGATGGATGATGTGCGCGCCCAGCAGTTCGCCCGAATCGGCGTCGAACACTGTCTTGACCAGCCCTTCCGCCTCGCCCATGGCGAGCGCCTTGCCGTTGCCGGCGTAGGGAAAGCGCCCGACGCGGATCCGCCGGCCGGCGGCCCCGGCCTGCTCGCGCGCGCGCGCTTCGCTCAGGCCCACGCTGGCCAGCTGCGGATGGGCGTAGGTGCAGGCCGGGATGCGCAGCGGGTCGAGCGGCTGGACCGGCTGGCCGGCAATGGCGTCCACGCACAGCAGGCCTTCGTGGCTGGCCTTGTGCGCCAGCCACGGCGCGCCGGCCACGTCGCCGATGGCGTACACGCCGGGTTCGGCGGTGCGGCCCAGGCCGTCGGCGACGATGTGGGTGCGCTCGACGCGCACGCGCGTCTGTTCCAGGCCCAGGTCCTCGACATTGCCGACGATGCCGGCGGCGACGATGACGCGCTCGACCTCGACCTCGCGGCGGCGGCCGCCCTGATCGAGCGTCACGCGCACCCCGGCGGCGGTGGGGCAGGAGGCCGCGACGGTGCAATCCGTCAGCACGCGGATGCCCTGTTTCTCGAACGCCTGGCGCGCCAGGCCGGCGATTTCGGCGTCTTCCTGGGGCAGGATCTGCGGCGCCATTTCCGCCAGCGTCACTTCGGCGCCCAGCGTGCGGTAGAAGCTGGCGAACTCGACCCCGATGGCGCCGCCGCCCACCACCAGCAGGGATGCCGGCAGCGCCGCCGGCGCCAGGGCCTCGCGGTAGGTCCAGATGCGTTCGCCGGCCGGCAGCGCGGGCAGGGCGCGGGGCCGGGCGCCGGTGGCCAGCACGATGTGGGCGGCCGACAGCGTCGCGCCGTCGTCGAGCGCCAGCCGGCCGGGACCGTCCAGGCGCGCGCGCGCCCGGTGCACGGCGACGCCGTTCTTCTTGAGCAGGTGCGCGACGCCGCGCCCCAGCTGGCCGGCCACTTTGCGCGAGCGCGCCACCATGGCGGCCAGGTCGGGGCGGGCCTCGGCGGCGCCGGCCACGCCGTAGTCCGCCGCCGCGCGGCAGGCGCGCAGCACGGCGGCGCTGTGCAGCAGCGCCTTGGTGGGGATGCAGCCCCAGTTCAGGCAGATGCCGCCCAGTTCGGCGCGTTCGACCAGCGCCGCGCGCAGGCCGAGCTGGGCGGCGCGCAGCGCGGCCACGTAGCCGCCCGGGCCGCCGCCCACCACGGCGATGTCGTAATCGTGTCGGCTCATCGCGGCCTCACAGCAGGATGCGCACGGGATGCTCGATCCGGGCGCGGAAGGCGGCCAGCCAGCGCGCCGCCACGGCGCCGTCGACCGCGCGGTGGTCGGCCGACAGCGTGACGGTCATGAGCATGGCGGCGCGGATCTCGCCGTCCTCGTCCACCACCGGCCGGCGCCGGGCCGCGCCGACCGCCAGGATGGCGGCCTGGGGCGGGTTGATGATGGCGGCGAACTGGTCGATGCCGTGCATGCCCAGGTTGCTGACCGTGAGCGAGCCGCCGGTGAACTCCTCGGGCCTGAGGCGGTTGGCGCGCGCGCGCGCGGCCAGCTCGGCGATCTCGGCGGCGATGGCGCCCAGCGGCTTGGCGTCGGCATCGCGCACGATGGGCGTGACCAGGCCGCCGTCGGTGGCGACCGCGACCGAGATGTCGGCGCCGGCATGGTGCAGCAGCGCATCGTCCTGCCACGACACGTTCAGCCCGGGTTCGTCGCGCAGGGCCTGCGCGGCGGCGCGCACGATGAAGTCGTTGACGGTGGGGCGCGGGCCGCCGTCCTGTCCCGCCTGTGCGCGCAAGGCCAGCAGCGCGTCGGCGCGGCAATCGACCGTCAGGTAGAAGTGCGGCACTGTCTGTTTGCTTTCGCTGAGGCGGCGCGCGATGGCGCGGCGCATGCCGGTATGCGGCACGCGTTCGTCGGGGCGCGTGGCTGGCGCGGCGGCCGGCGGCGGCGCGGCCGAGGCCGGCGCGCGCCGGGCGGCCGCCTCGACGTCGCGCCGCACCACGCGGCCGCGCGGCCCGCTGCCGGCCAAGGCGGCCAGGTCCAGGCTCCATTGCGCCGCCAGCCGGCGCGCCAGCGGGCTGGCCAGGACGCGGCCGGCGGACGCCGCGTCCGGCGCCGGGCCGGGCGCCGGCGTGTCGGCGGGCCGTGCGACGGCGCTGTCCGCGCCGGCCGGCGCGGCGGCGTCGACATGCCCGGCCAGCGCGGCCTCGATCGCCGCGGCGTCTTCGCCGGCTTCGAGCAGCACGCCCAGCACGGCATTGACCGGCACCGAAGCCGCGCCGGCCGGCACCACGATGCGGCCCAGCACGCCGGCCTGCTCGGCGTTGATTTCGACGATGGCTTTTTCGGTTTCGATTTCGGCCAGCGGCTCGCCCACGGCGACCGCGTCGCCTTCGCGCTTGAGCCACTGGTGCAGGGTGCCGCCGGACGCGTCGGCCGCCACGGCGGGTAGTCTGATCAGGTTCGCCACGCTCGTGTCCTCGCTATGCGGTTGCGGCCAGGTCGGGACGGTACTGCGCCAGGTCGTCGTATTCGACCAGCTCCAGCACGTTGCCCTCCGGATCGCGGAAGAAGGCCAGCCAGGTGCCGGGCCGCACTTCCATGGGCGCCGGCCGGCTGTCGAATGCCACGCCGCGCTCGGCCAGCCGGGCCGCCAGGCCGGCCAGGTCGCGCACGATGAAAGTCAGATAGCTGGCGTTGCGCCGGTCCAGGATGGCGGCGGTGGCGCCGGCCGCCTGCGGCGGCGCGGCCGGCTGCAGCAATTTCAGGCGCTCGCCATAGGGCGTCTGCAGGCGCGCCACTTCGTAGCCGTGCGGGCTCAGGCCGGTGGCCGCGGCCTTGTCGGCCGGCACGGTCACGCGGCTGACCAGCGCCAGGCCCAGCACGCCGACATAGAATTCCAGCAGGCGCTCCAGGTCGGCGCAGCACAGGCCGACTTCCAGGGGCGCGGCCATGTCCAGGCGGGGGGCGGCATTCATGCGCGTTCTCCTATGTCGGCCAGCGCCTCGCGCAGGCCTTCGATGATTTCTTCCGTGCCGGCGTAGGCGGCACGTTCCAGCACCTTGGAGATGCTGGGCGAGGCCTCGCCGCCCGTGACCCGCTTGACCGGCTGGTCCAGCCAATCGAAATAGCGCCGCTGGATCTCGTCGGCCAGCATGGCGCCGTAGCCGGTGCCGCGCGCGCCCTGTTCGACGATGAGCACGCTGTTGGTCTTGCGGATGCTGGCGCCGATGGTGTCCCAGTCGAGGCTGGCGCGGTCGAGCGTGCGCAGGTCGATCACCTCGGCATCCGCGCCGCTCTGTTCCACTGCCTCCAGCGCGCGCTGCACCATGGACAGGTAGGTCAGCACGGTGAGCTTGCCGCCGGCGCGCCGCACGCGCGCCTTGCCGAACGGAATATGGAAATCCAGGTCGTCCTCCGGGATCGGGCCGCTGCTGCCGTAAAGATCGACATGCTCGATCACCAGCACCGGGTCCTTGGAGGCCAGCGCGGTATTCATCAGCCCCACGTAGTCATACGGGGTGGCCGGTGCCACGATGCGCCAGCCCGGCGCGGTGGCGAAGATGCCGGCCGGGTCCATCGAGTGCTGCGAGCCGTAGCCGGTGCCCATCGCCACCTTGGTGCGCAGCACCAGCGGCACGTCGATGTCGCCGCCGAACATGTGGCGGGCCTTGCCGATCTGGTTGAAGACCTGGTCGGCCGCCACCCACATGAAGTCGGGATACATGAACTCGACCACCGGCTTGTAGCGGCCGTCCATGGCCAGCCCGCCGCCCAGGCCGGCGAAGGCGTTCTCGGAGATCGGCGTGCCCAGCACGCGGTCGGGGTAGCGCTCTTTCAGGCCGCGCGTGGCGCCGTTGGTGCCGCCCTTGAGCCGGTGCACGTCCTCGCCCAGCACCACCACGCCGGCGTCGGCCTGCATGCGGCGGTCCAGCACGTCGGCCACGGCGTCGACGAACTTGCGCTCGACCATGGGGCCATCGTGCCGGTCCGCCTCCAGGTAGCGCAGGCCCTGCAGTTCCGCGCCGTCGCTGCGCAGGCCCACGTCGCGGAAATCCGGGCTGGGCCACAGCGCCGCGCGGATGCGGCGCTTGCCGCCGTCGGCCGCCTCGGTCAGGCGCCCGGCCACCTCGCGCATGGCCTGCTTGCAGGCCTGGCGCAGCGCGTCGACATCCGGCTGCGACAGCAGGCCGCGCCCGATCATCTCGGCGGCCGTCTTGTCGAGCGGGTCGCGGCGCCGCCATTGCGCTTCTTCCTCTTTGCTGCGATAGCCGAAGGCGCTGCCGGGGAATGGGCCGTTCTGGTGGAAGTAGCGGTACACGTCGGCCTCGACGATGGCGGGGCCGTTGCCCGCCCGCATGTGGGCCACTGCTTCGGACATGGCCAGGTGCACCGCCAGCGGGTCCATGCCGTCCACTTTCCACGACGGGATGTTGAAGCCCTGGCCACGCGCCGACAGGCGCGGCTCGGCGGTGGATTCCTCCACGGTGGTCGAGACCGCGTAGCGGTTGTTCTCGATAAAGAAGCACAGCGGCAATTGCCAGGCGGCCGCCAGGTTCATGGTCTCCAGCACCGAGCCGATATTCACCGCGCCGTCGCCGAAGTAGGTCACCGCGACCCGGTCGGTGCCGGCGTGCCGGTGCGCCCAGGCGGCGCCGGCGGCCAGCGGCACGCCGCCGCCCACGATGGCGTTGGTGCCCAGCGCGCCGGCCTCCAGCCAGCGCAGGTGCATGGAGCCGCCGCGGCCGCGGCAGTAGCCCTGCGCCAGGCCCATGATCTCGGCCAGGGTGCGCTGCAGGACCTCGTCCACGGCCGGCGTCAGCGGCGCGCGCGGGTCCAGCCCGCCGGGGGCCACGTGCTGCAGCGCCTTGGCCAGGAACTGGTGGTGGCCGCGGTGCGAGCCGTTGATCTGGTCGCCCGCGCCCAGCGCCAGCACCGACCCGGCCGCGCCGCCTTCCTGCCCGACGGAGGAGTGGGCGGGGCCGTGGATCAGGCCTTCGGCGGCCAGTTCCAGCACGGTCTCCTCGAACGCGCGGATCCAGTGCAGCTGGGTCAGCAAAGTGCCCAGCAGGGCCGGGTCGGCGGCGCCCCAGTCGTCGGACTGGGCGGTCAGTTCCCGCCAGGGCGCCTGCGGCGTCAGCGGTCGGTGTGTGGCCATGAGTGTCTCCAGTAGAACGGTGCGCTACAGGTAGCCGTAGCGGCTCCAGCCGCCGTCGGCCACCAGGGTGTGTCCGGTGATGTAGGCCGCCTGGCGCGAGGCCAGGAAGACGGCCAGGTCTGCCATCTCGCCCGGCTGGCCCAGGCGTCCCAGCGGCGTGCGGCGGCGCAGCTGCTCGGGGTCGAGCCGGCCGCGCGCGGCCAGGTCGCGCAGCAGGTCGGTCTCGATGTAGCCCGGCGCGAGCGCATTGACGCGCACTCCCGCATGGCCCCATTCGACCGCCAGGGTCTCGGTCAGCAGCACCACCGCGCCCTTGGTGGCGCAGTAGGCGGCGCGGTCGGGGGCGGCGACCACGCCGTACATCGAGGCCAGGTTGATGATCGCGCCGGCGCGCTGCGCCACCATGCGGCGGCCGGCCGCCTGCGCGCACAGGAACACGCCGGTCAGGTTGATATCGACCGCGCGGCGCCACTCGTCGGGCTCGATCTCCAGCGCGGGCTTGTTGGCGGAAATGCCGGCGCTGTTGACCAGCACGTCGATGCCGCCGTGCGCCCGCTCGGCCGCGGCGAAGGCGCGCTCGACCGCCTGCGCGTCGGTGACCGAGGCGGGGCAGGCCACGGCCTGGGCGCCTTGCGACTGCAGCGCGGCGGCGGCCTCGGCCAGCGCCGCTTCGTCCACGTCCAGCAGCGCGATGCGCGCGCCCTGGCGCGCAAAGGCCTGCGCGGCGGCCAGTCCGATGCCGCGGGCCGCGCCGGTCACGATCACGCTCTTGCCGCGCAGCTCCGGGTAGCAGGCCGGCGCGGCGGCGGTGTCTTCGATTTGCTTCAAGATAGGAATCCGTCAGGTGAGAGAGGGGGAAGCGCGCGCGCCCTGGGCGCGCGGCTCATACGGCCAGCCATTCCTGGACCACGTCCGGGCGCTCATGCAGCGCGGCGGGCGGGCCCTCGAACACCACGCGCCCGTGGCCCATCACATGCACGCGCGAGGACACTTTCAGCGCGATGGCCAGTTTCTGTTCCACCAGCAGCACCGATACGCCGCGCCGATGGATGTCGCGGATCACCTCGGCGATGACCTCGACGATCTTGGGCGCCAGGCCTTCGGTGGGCTCGTCGATCAGCATGACCTTGGGGTTGCCCAGCAGCGTGCGGCACATGGTCAGCATCTGCTGCTCGCCGCCCGACAGGTTGCCGGCCCGGGTGTTGCGCCGCTCTTTCAGGCGCGGGAAATACGTGAACATCTGCTCGGCGTCCCAGGCGGCCGCGCCGGGACGGGCGGGCTGCTCGCCCATGCGCAGGTTCTCGTCCACCGTCAGGTTGGCGAACACCTCGCGCTCCTCGGGCACGTACCCGACGCCCGCGCGGGCGATCTGGAACGCGCGCAGGTTGGTGATGTCGCGGCCCTCGATGGCGATGCGCCCGCGCGCGGCCGGCACCAGTCCCATGATGGTCTTCATGGTGGTCGAGCGGCCGGCGCCGTTGCGGCCCAGCAGGCTCACCACCTCGCCCTGCCGGATGGCCAGGTCGATGCCGCGCAGGATGTGACTCTTGCCATAGTAGGCATGCACCTGCTGCAGGCTCAGCAGCGTCGGGTCGGTCATACGGTCTGCTCCCCCAGATAGGCTTCGCGCACCCCGGCGTCGGCGCGGATCTGCTCCGGCGTGCCGGTGGCCAGGATCTCGCCGTACACCAGCACGCTGATGCGGTGCGCCAGCGAGAACACCACCTGCATGTCGTGCTCGACGATCAGCAGGGTGCAGTCGCGCGTGACCTCGCGGATCAGCTCGACGGTGTAGTCCACTTCATGCTGCGACATGCCCGCCATCGGCTCGTCCAGCAACACGACCTTGGGGCGCGAGGCCAGCGTCATGCCGATTTCGAGCGAGCGCTGCTCGGAATAATTGAGGTCGCCCGCGGCCACGTCGCGGCGCGCGGTCAGGCGGACTTTCTCCAGCAGGCGGTCGATGTCCTCGTTGACGCCGCGCTGGCGCGCCACCGGACGCCAGAAGTGATACGTCAGCCCGTGCATGCGCAGCACCGCCAGGCGCAGGTTCTCGCGCACGCTCAGGCGCGGGAAGACGTTGGTGATCTGGAACGAGCGCGCCAGCCCCAGCCCGTTGATGCGTTCCGGCGGCAGGCCCTCGATACTTGCGCCGTCCAGGCGGATATGCCCGGCGCTGGGCGCGAAGCTGCCCGATATCAGGTGGAACAGGGTGGACTTGCCGGCGCCGTTGGGGCCGATCACGGCATGGCGCTCGCCGGCTTGCACCGCCAGGTTCACGCCGCGGATGATCTCGGCGTCGCCGAACGATTTGCGCAGGCCGTCCAGCGCGAGAATGGGAGCGGTCATGGCGCGGCCTCCAGCGACAACGCGGGTTGGGACGGACGGCGCCACAGGGCGGCCGCCCAGCGCGCCGCCAGCAGGCCGGCGCCCAGCAGCGCCAGCGGCAGCCACCAGGTGGCCGGCGAGACGGGCGCCCACTCGCGGCCGAACAGCTCGATCGGCGGCCAGCCGGCCGTGGGGTTCATGGCCAGCATGGCGCGGTAGTCGCGCGCGAACATGCGCTGCAGCATCTCGACCGTGAACACGGTGGCGGCCGTCAACAGCAGCGCGGCGCCCAGCGACACGCCGAAGGGCGGCAGCCAGCGCGCCAGCCCGCGCTCGCGCAGCGAGTGCGCGCCGCGCTGCAGCAGCCCCACCAGGCCGTCCGGCACGAACAGCATCACCAGCACGAACAGGATGCCCTGATACAGCAGCCACGAGCGCGTCAGGTCCGACAGGGTGTGGCTCAGGAACGTCAGCACCGAGGCGCCCAGCACCGGCCCCAGGAAGGCGTTGACGCCGCCGATGTAGGCGAACAGCACCGCGTCGGTCGACAGCTTGACTTCGAACAGCACGTAGTTGGCGGCCTCGATGTTCAAGGCCTGCAGGCCGCCGGCCACGCCCGAGAACATGGCGGACAGGGCGAACACCAGGGTCTTGAGCGTGTGCGGGCGATAGCCCAGGTAGCGCAGGCGCTGCGTGTTCTCGCGCAGGCCCAGCGCCAGCCGGCCCAGCGGCGTGCGGGTCAGCCCGTACAGCGCGGCCAGGCACGCCACCACCCAGACCAGCACCAGGTAATACACCTCGATGGTCGAGCCGAAGGTGAAGCCCCAGGCCGGCATGCGCATGCCGGACACGCCGGCCTCGCCGCCGAACAGGCCTTTCAGGTGCGGCGCCAGCGCGTGCAGCAGCTCGGCCAGGGCCAGCGTGATCATGGCGAAGTACACGCCGGAGCGCAGCGTGGCGAACCAGCCGGCCGCCAGGCCGAACAGCAGCCCGGCCGCGCCGCCGACCAGCGGCATCAGCGGCGTGGGCAGCAGCCCGGCGCCGCCCAGCGCGTTCATGGCGTGGATGGTGGCGAAGGTGCCCACGCCGAAGTACGCGGCGTGGCCGAACGACAGCATGCCGGCCTGGCCGGCCAGCAGGTTGAAGGCGCAGGCGAACAGGGCGGCGATCAGCATCTGCACCGCGGCCACCAGCTGGCCGGCCGGCAACAGGTAGGGCAGGGCCAGCGCGCCGGCCACCAGCAGCGCGGGCAGGGCGAAGGACAGGCCGCGCTTCATGCCTGCTCTCCCTTCAGCCCGGACGGCCGCACCAGCAGCACCAGCAGCATCAGCAGGAACGGCAGGGTGGCCGCCAGGCTGGAGATCTTCACCGTCATCAGGCCGCCCACCCGTTCGGCCCATTCACCCGCGCCGAACAGGCCGAACAAGGTGGCCAGGCTGGCGTCGATGCCGACCGAGAACGAACTGAGCAGGCCGATCAGCAGCGAGGCGATCATGGCGCCTTCCAGCGAGCCCAGGCCGCCCACCACGACCACCACGAACACCAGCACGCCGAGCTCCAGCGCCATGTTCGGGTTGGTGGTGTAGAAGGCCCCGGCCACCGCGCCGGCCAGCCCGGCCATCGCCGCGCCCACGCCGAACACGCTCATGAACACCAGCGGCACGTTGTGGCCCAGCGCCTCGGCCATGCGCGGGCGATAGATCGCCGAGCGCACCACGATGCCGACCCGCGTGCGCGCCAGCAGCAGGTAGATGACGGCGAACATGGCCAGCGACACCACGCCCATCAGCAGGCGGTAGAACGGATAGTCGGCCGCGAACACGCGGAAGGCGGCGAAGTTGAGGAACTCGGGCACCCGGTAGTCGACCGGGAAGTCGCCGTAGAACAGCTTGACGAGCTCGGCCACGATGAAGGCCAGGCCGAAGGTGACCAGCAGTTCCTGCGCGTGGCCGTACTTGTGCACGCGGCGCAGGAAGAAGCGTTCCACGCCCATGCCGAGCAGGCCGGCCACCAGCGTGGCTAGCGCCAGCGCGGCCCAGAAGCCGGTGAGCGGCGCCAGGGTGTAGGCGGCATAGGCGCCGATCATGTAGAACGAGGCGTGGGCGAAGTTCAGCACGCCCATCATGCCGAAGATCAGGGTCAGGCCGGCCGAGACCATGAACAGCAGCAGGCCGTAGATCACGCCGTTCAATAGCGAGATGGTGAAGTATTCCATGTGCGCTCCGGAGAATCGTCCGCGCGGCCGCCCCGCCCCGGGGGACGAGGCGGCCGAATGCCCGGGATGCGTGGGCGGATCAGTCGGGGCGGGCCATCTTGCAGGTGCCCTGCACCGGGGCCGATACGTCGGCCGCCGCCAGCACCTTGACCGGCTCGAAGCCCATGTCGGTGCCGTCGGTCTTGTACTGGGCGGTCTTGGTCACCTTGGACACCACCATCGGCAATTGCACCTGGTGGTCCGCGGCGCGCATCGAGTACTCGCCCAGCGCCGTCCTGATGGTGACCTGCTCCAGCGCGCGCGCCAGCTCGGGCACCGGCAGCCGGCCGTCGCGCGGCTGCACCTGCTTGAGGGCCTGGCCGAGGAAGCGCATGCCCATCACGGTCTGCGGCTCGACATAGCTGGGGTAGTGGCCGGTCTTGGCCTTGTAGTCCTCGGCGAACCGGGCGCCTTCCTCGCCCGCCGCCTGGGCGTTGAAGGGATGGGCGATGTAATGGCCCAGCGCCACTTCGCCGGCATTGGCCAGGTTGCCGACCTGGTCCAGGAACACCGTGCCGAAGCGCACCTTCAGGCCGCCGGCCTGGGTCGCCTTCATCAGCAGCAGCAGGTCGTTGGACCAGTTGCCGGTGATGACGGTGTCGGGGTTGGCCGAGCGGATGCGGGCGACGTAGGGGGCGAAGTCCTGGATCTTGTTGACTTCGTGCAGCGTCTTGCCCACCACCTGGTAGCCGTAGTCGTCGGCGTAGCGCTCGGTGGCGCTTTCCATGTCCTGGCCCCAGGAGTAGTTCTGGTTGATGGCGTAGACGCGCTTGCCCAGCGTGCCGTCGGCGGCCATGACGGCGGTCAGCGCCTTGACGCGCAGTTCGGCGTTGGTGGTGAAGCGGAAATGATAGAAGTTGCACTTCTCGCCGGTCAGCTCGAGCGCTTCGCCGCCCATGTTCAGGAACACGATTTCCTTGCCGGGATTGCGCAAGTTGTATTTGCGCACGTCTTCGGTCAGCTGGCCGGAGATGGCCGACGAGGCGCCCTGGGCGATGATCTGCACGCCGTCCGCCGCGGCCGCGCGGAAGCGGTCCGACGCGCCGACCGGCCCGCCCTGGTTGTCGAATTCGACCAGCTGCAGCGGTTCGCCGTTCCAGCCGCCGGCGGCGTTGATGCGGTCCAGCTCGTATTTGATGGCGGCGCGGAACATCTGGCCGGTCGAGGCCTGCGGCCCGGACAGCGTTTCGATCAAGCCGATTTTCACGGGCGCCGCCTGGGCGGCGGCGGCAAGACCGGCCACGCATAGCGCGCCGGCGGTCAGGGCCAGTTTCATCGTGTCTCCTCCAAGAGATAAGGCAGGGCTTGCGCCTGCTTGCGTGGCGGCGCCGACTGTTTTACGCTTGGCGCCAAGTTGTCAGATAAATAAAAAAGTTATCAGACAAATTATCGGGCACGCTTTTTTGGCGTGTCAAGCAGGGTTTGCGCGGGCCGGCCCGCTATACCGGAGGACACAAGATGATTTCGTACCAAGGCCAGGTGGTGGCGATCACGGGCGCGGGCAATGGCATCGGCCTGGCGACCGCGCGGTTGATGGCCGCCCATGGCGCGAGCCTGCTGCTGACCGACATCGACGCCGGGCGGCTGGCTCCGCTGGCCGCCGAGCTGGACCCCTCCGGCGGGCGGGTGCTGGCCCGGGCGCTGGACGTGGCGTCGTCGGCGGCCTGCGAGGCGGCGCTGGGCGAGGCCGCGGCGCATTTCGGCGGGCTGGACCATGTGGTGCACTGTGCCGGCGTCTATCCCGAGAAGCTGGCGCACGAGACCAGCGACGCCGACTGGCAGGCCCTGATGCGGGTCAACCTGGATGGCGCGTTCTATGTGTGCCGGGCCGCCCGGCCGCATTTGCGCGAGGCGGGTTCCATTGTGCTGCTGTCGTCCCTGGCGGCGCACCGCGGCAGCTATGCGCATGCCGCTTATGCAGCGTCCAAGGGCGCGGTGCTGAGCCTGGCGCGCAGCCTGGCGCTGGAGTTCGCGCCGCGCGTGCGCGTGAATGCGGTGTCGCCCGGCATCATCGCCACCGCGATGACGCGCGGGCTGATCGACCAGAAGGGCGGCCAGCTGCTCGACAGCACGCCGCTGCGCCGCTATGGCACGGCCGAGGAAGTGGCGGGCGCGATCGCTTTCCTGTGTTCGCCGCTGGCCGGCTTCGTGACCGGCGAAGTGCTGCAGGTCAACGGCGGCATTTACATGGGGTAGGCGTGTTGCCAGCCTCTATACTTCCCCATTCCCGCGAGCGCCGCCATGACCGATCTGTCCCGCCCCGATGCAGCCCCTGAACCGCCGCCCGGCGCCGCGCGCGGCTCGCTGTCGGCCGGCGTGGCCGATGCGCTGGCCGAGCAGATCCGCCAGGGCGTGCTGGCCCCGGGCGACCGCCTGCCGACCGAGAAGCAGCTGACCGAACGCTATGCGGTCAGCCGCGCGGTCGTGCGCGAGGCGATGGCGCGGCTCAAGTCGGAAGGCATGGTGGTGTCGCAGCAGGGCAGCGGCGTGTTCGTCGATCCCAATGTGCACAAGAATGCGTTCCGCGTGTCGGCGCTGAAGCCGGACGACAGCAAGGAACTGGAGCATATTCTCGAGCTGATGTTGTCGATCGAGGTCACGGCGGCCCGCTATGCGGCCGAGCGCCGCAGCGAGGCCGACCTGAAGAAGATCCGCCAGGGGCTGGTGGGCATGGAGTATGCGCTGCTCAACGACCAGCTCGGCGACGAGGAGGACTACCAGTTCCACCAGGCCATTGTGCAGGCGACGCACAATCCGTATCTGGTGGCGCTGAGCGAGCACCTGGAGGCGAGCGTGCGGCGCGTGATCCGCAGCGCGCGCCACAATACGGCGCGCCGCTATGCCGAGCGCATGGCCGCGGTGCAGAGCGAACACCAGGCGATTTTCCAGGCCATCGAAGCCGGCGACCCGGAAGCCGCCGGCCGCGCGGCCGAACAGCACCTGCGCAACGCGGCCGACCGCCTGCGGTTGTTTCGCGCCGAGCGTCGCTAGGGGAAGGGTGCCTGCTTGGCCGGAGGGCGGTTGCCTTGAGCGGGGCGAGGTCGTTCTTGGGGCGTCCTGGGCGGGGCTGGGGAGTGCGGGCCGGCCACGTCGCTCGGCTCGGGCGCGCCCCCAGGCGCCCTCGGCCCCCTGCGGGGGCTGCCCTCGCTCCAACTGGCCGTCCCGCACTCCCCAGCCCCGCCCAGGACTCACAGCAACGGCATGCGGTAGTCCGCTAGGCTATTGGGGAACAGGAGGTCAGCGATTGCGTAGGCAGGTGTCAGACACCCCTTGCGACAGTCCCGCCTATCCGCCCCAACCGAGGCAGGGGTGTCTGACACCTGGGCAATACATGAGGGGTCTGATACCCGGGCAACACCAACGTAGGTGTCAGACACCCTCGTGCACATCGTATCTTCAAGCACGACCGTCGCAAGGGGTGTCTGACACCTGTTAGACCAGCACCAAGGTATCCGACGCCGACATACCCGAGATCCTGCGAGCCCGGGCGTGCCGGTGGGGCCTGGGCGGCCAGTTGGAGCGAGGGCAGCCCCCGCAGGGGGCCGAGGGCGCCTGGTGGCGCGCCCGAGCCGAGCGACGTGGCCGGCCGGGCCCCACCGGCACGCCCGGGCGTCTCAAGAACTCAGAAATCCCCTCGGGCAAGCCCCCAGACCCCTTCACCGACAGCCCCCCCGGGGCTCCCCCGGCAAATCAAGCGAAAGTCTGCTCCATCTCGCGCCGGAACTGCACCGCCGGGGCGCGTTCGTCGAAATCCACGTCGTGCCAGCGGATCGGCTGCGACTGCCGCACCGGATTCTTCAGCTTGACCTTGTGCGCCAGCCCCAGCGGCAAATAGCCGTCGGCCACCGAATCGCGCGCCGGCATCAGCTTGCCGTACACCGTATAGCCGCCCTCGCCGTCCAGTTCGTCGCCCGGCGCAAGGTCGCGCTTGGCGGTGGCGACCACGTCGCCGTGCCAGCCCGAGGCCGAACCGGTGGGCTCGTGCCGCAGGCCCACGCTCGCCACGCTGATGCCCAGCTCAAGCCCGATCAGGTGATACGGCTTGTACATGGCCGCATAGTTGCCGCTCGGGTCCGTGATCAGGCCGTATTCCTTGAAGCAGCGCCGCACGTAGTCGCTGTCCGCCGCCAGGGTCACGTACACCCCCCAGCGCAAGTCGCGGAACACCGGCCGGCCGTCGCGTTCCAGCGACGAGATCACTTCCACCTGCCCGCGGTGATGCAGCATGCCGCCTTCCTCGCGCGGGCGCAGCACGCGCGCCAGGTCGTCCACCCCGCAGGGCGGGAAATGCAGCCCCGACGGCGCCGGCAACAGGCCGGTGGCATTGGCCACCGCGGCCATCTCGATGGCGCTCTTGGTGCCGTCCAGGAAGCTGTTGAACATCTGCGCATTGAAATCGCCCGCCGCCACCATCTCGTCGGTGAACCCGTAGTACGGCCAGACCGTGTCCGGCGTGGACGTGTGAAACTCCGGCAGGTACTTGGTGCCCTTGCCGGCGGCGATGACCTCGAAGCCGCTGGCGCGCGCCCAGTCGACCATCTCGCAGATCAGCGCGGGCTGGTCCCCGTAGGCCAGCGAATAGACAATGCCGGCCTCGCGCGCGCGGCGCGCCAGCAGCGGGCCGGCCAGCGCGTCGGCCTCGACGTTGACCATGATGATGTGCTTGCCGTGCTGGCAGCAGGACTGCACATGGGCGATGCCGGCGGCCGCCTGCCCGGTGGCGTCGATGACGATCTCGACTTCCGGGCTGGCGATCACCGCGGCGGCGTCGTCGCTGAAATAGACCCGCCCGGAGCGCGCCGCGTCGTGCGGGCTCTCGGCGCGCAGCGCGTCGGCCGGCCATCCCACCCGGGTGAGCGCCGCGCGGGCGCGGTCCGGCCGCAAGTCGGCCACCGCCACCAGCTGGATGCCGGGCGTGCGGCGCGCCTGGCTGAGGAACATGGAACCGAACTTGCCGGCGCCGATCAGGGCCACCCGCAGTGGCTTGTGGTCGGCCTGGCGCTGCTTGAGCAGGCGGTGCAGGTTCATTGTGCGGTCTCCTCCAGGCGTTCGAGCGAGGTCCGTGCCGCCTCGGCCGGCGTGCCATTTTTCCACGGCAGTTCCACAGCATAGTCCTTTTGCAGGCAGTCGTCGGGCAGGCACTCGATCGGCGTGAAATCCCGGTGCGCGATCCATTCCACGCGCTTGAAGCGCCGGATATGGTTCGACACCGCGCACAGGCTCAGATAGACGCTGACGCGGTTCCAGGGGCTGAGGTTGGACGACGACGCATGCACCAGGCAGGAATGGAACAGCAGCATCGACCCGGCCGGCCCCTTGGGCGCCACGATGCCGCCGGCGCGGCCCCCGGCCTTGTCCACCATGGTGCGGATGTTGTCGTTGTTGATGGTCCAGAGCGGATAGCTGGTAGTGGTGGTGTCGTGGCCGGCCTCGAGCACGCCCAGCCGGTGGCTGCCCGGGATGAACATCAGCGGCCCGTTGTACTCGTTGACCTCGTCCAGGAAGATGGCCACGTTCATGGCGCGCGGGGTGGGCATCAGGTCGTCGTTCAGCCAGGTGCCGTAGTCCTGGTGCCATTGCCAGACATCGCCGTCGAAGGCGTTCTTGCCGTTGATCTTGAACTGGTGCATGTACACGGGCTCGCCGAACAACTGTTCGACCGGGCGCACCATGCGCGGATGCCGGGCCAGCCGCGCGAACGGCGCGCTGTACAGGTGCGCCGCGAAGTTGGTGCGCACCGCGCCGCCGTGCTTTTCGCGCACGTTCTCGGGGCGGTCCTGCGCGTAAAGGCGCGGCACTTCCTCGGTGAGGGTGGCGATTTCCTGCGGGGAAAACAGGGCGGGGAAGAACAGATACCCGTCCCGGTCGAATTGATCGCGTTGCGCTTGGCTGAGTTGCATCGTCGTCTCCGGGTGGGGCCGGCTGCGGCCGGCTCTGGTGCTTCCGGCGTCGCGCGCCGGTGTAGGGAAAATCGCGCCTCAGGCGCGCGGGGTGTCGCGCAGGCGCGGGATCAGTCCCGCCGCGGCGCGTTCGGCATGCTCGCGCGACAAGGCGGCGGCGCGCTCGTCGTCGCCGGCGTTGATCGCGGCCACGATGGCCATGTGCTCGTCCCACAGGCCGGCGCGCGCGCCGGCCGGCTCGGAAACCGCGCACATCACGCGTTCCAGGTGGCCCCATTGCGGCTGCATCACCGAGGCCAGCAGCCGGTTGCCCGAGGCGTCGTAGATGGCGTGGTGCAGCCGCGTATCGGCGGCGATCAGGGCCTGCATGTGGCCGCGCCGCAGGGCCGCCAGGCCGCGCTCGACCAGCGCGGCGGGCAGCGGCGGCGCGGCGCCGGCCGCCACGCGCCGGGCGGCCAGCCGCGCCGCCAGGGCGTCGACTTCGGCGCGCAGCTGATAGAACTCGGCCACCAACTGCGGATCGAGCGGCGCGACCTGCAGGGTGCCGCGGCCGTCGGCGCGTATGGCCAGTCCATCGCGCTCCAGGTGGGCCAGCGCCTGCAGCACTGGTTGGCGCGAGATCCCGAAGCGCGCGGCGAGCTCTTCCTGGCCCAGCCGCAGGCCGGGCGCCAGTTGCCCGCCGATGACGGCTTCGCGCAATTGCGTGTAGACGGTGTGGGCCAGGTCGCTGGCGGGAGGCAAGGGCTTGATCATGGCGGGACCTGTGGATTTCTGTATTCAGAATACAGAAATCCACGGCTGTGTCACGCTGCGGCGCCGCATTGCGCCGGCGCCGGGCCGCTAGCGGTCCGCGCTGTAGAGTTCGCCGGCCAGCACGTTGCGCCAGTTGGCCCAGGTCAGGCGCGGCCGGTCGGTTTCCTGGCGGTTGTAGGGCGCGTCGTAGATGATGTGGCGCCAACTGGGGCGCACCGCGCCGGTGATGCGCGGCTTGTCGTCGATCAGCAGGTCGCCGCGCACCAGGGTCTTGTCGCGGGTCAGGATCAGGCGTTCGGTGGCGGCCCGGCCCAGGTGGCGCTCCACCCACAGGTACTTCTCGGCCACGCAGTTCTCGAACTGGTGCAGCGCGACGAGCAGATGCGCACGTCCATGCCCAGCGCCGTCAGTTCGCGGTAGGCCTCGATCGCGCCGGCGACCGGCGGCAGGTCGCGGATGAACCCGGGCGCCGTATAGATGGCTTCGGCGCGGGCGCGCAGTTCGGGCGGATAGTCTTCCAGGATGCGGAACGACTGGCGCTGCTCATAGGCGACCGGTTCGATGTCGGGGTGCCGCTGGCGCCAGGCGGCCAGGAAGGCGTGTTCGAAATCGGCCAGGACGCCGTCTTGGTCTAGCAGGATGAGCATGGTGCGCGTGCGGCGGGGGCGGGGCCCCGATTTTGCCATGCGCCGCGGGGCCGCGCTCAGGTTGCCGAGCTGGCCAGCATGCGGTAGCGCGCCGTGCCTTGCTGGGGGCGCGATTCCATCAGCAGGTAGCGGCCGTAGCGCCATTCCACCGGCGGTGGCGCCTGGGCCGGCCAGTCCAGGCTGGCGGCGCGGCGCAGCAGGGTGACGTGCGGGCGGAAGGGCTGCGCCGGGCGGCGCCAGCCCAGCGGCTCGAGCCAGTCCCACAGCTCGTCGTAGGTGCGCCGCAGCGTCGCGCCGACCTCGGGCGGGCCGGCCCAGACGATGCCCTGGCGCGCGAAGGCGCCGTAGCGGTCCAGGGTGATGCTGCCGGGCGTGGCGCGCTGCCGGGCCGTGCCGGCGACCAGCGCGGGCACGCGCTCAGCGTCGACCGCGCCCAAAAACGCCAAGGTCAGGTGCAAGGTGTCGGGCCGCATGACGCGCCCGCCGCAGGCGGCCTGGGCTTGTGCGGCCCAATCCGCCAGCGTGGCGGCCAGTGCGGGCCCAGGCCATAGTGCGAAGAACAGCCGAACCCGGCTTGGCGGGGCCGCACTGGCAGGCGCATCGGAAGGGGAAGAGACGGGCATGACGCCACATTATGGCCGACTCCCGGCTGGCGGGGCGAGGGCCTGCCCCGCCCCGCCGCCTAGCGCTGCGCCAGGGCTGGCGGCAGCGGCGTATCCCAGCCGCCGCCCAGCGCGCGGATCAGGTTGACCGCCGAGCGCGCCCGTTCGCCGTCCAGCTGCACGGCCACGCGCTGCTGCGCCAGCACCGTACGATCGGCTTCGATCACGTCCAGGTAGCTGATCGAGCCTTCGCGGTATTGCGTCAGCGAAATGCGCGCCGCGCGCTGCGAGGCCTGCAGCGCCGCGTCGTGCACCTCGGTCTGGGTGGACAGGATGCGCAGGTTGGCCAGGTTGTCCTCCACCTCGCGGAAGGCGGTCAGGATCGTCTGGCGGTAATTGGCGACGTCCTCCTCGTATTGCGCGCGGGCGCGGTCCAGGCCGGCCTGGCGGCGGCCGCCGTCGAAGATCGGCAGCGACAAGGCGGCCCCCACCAGCGGTCCCAGCAGGAAGGTGCGGCTGGACCATTCGAACAGGTCGCCCAGTTCCGCCGATTCGAAGCCGGCCGCGCCGGTGATGTTCAGGCTCGGGAAGAACGCCGACTTGGCCACGCCGATGCGCGCATTGGCGGCCGCCATGGCGCGTTCGGCCGCGGCGATGTCGGGGCGGCGCTCCAGCAGGGTGGACGGCAAGCCCGCCGGCACGTTGATGGAAATCCGCGTCAGGGGCTGCGACGGCAGCGAGAACTCCGACGGCGCCTTGCCCAGCAGCACGGCCAGCGCGTGTTCGGCATTGGCGCGGCGGCGTTCGAAGCCCAGCGCTTCCGAGCGCGCCGATTCCAGTTCCGAGCGGGCGCGCGCCAGGTCCAGTTCGCTGATGTCGCCGGCATCGTAGCGGCGCTGGATCAGCTGCAGCGTGTCCTCGCGCAGCTTGACCGTCTGCCGGTACAACTGCAGGCCGGCGTCCAGCTCGCGCACCTGGAAGTAGGCCGACGCCACGTCGGCCTGCAGGGCCAGCAGCACCGAGCGGTACAAGGCCTCGCTCTGCTGCGCGTCGGCGGTGGCGGCATCCACATTGGAGGCCACCCGGCCGAACAGGTCCACCTCGTAGGACACGCCCGCCTGGGCGCGCCACAGCGTCGACGGGTCGGTCGAGGCGTCCGCCGCCAGGCCCTGCGAAGCCGGCGAGGGGCGCTGGCGCGTGGGGCCGAAGCCCGCGTCCAGGGTGGGGAACTGGTCCGAGCGCGCGGCGCCCAGCAGCGCCCGGGCCTGCTTCAGGCGGGCGGCGGCGGCCTGCAGGTTCTGGTTGGCCTGCTGAGCCTCGGCTTCCAGCGCGTCAAGGGTGGCGTCGCCGAACAGCTTCCACCATTCGCCGCGCAGGGCCTGCTCGGCGGGTTGGGCGGCTTGCCAGCTGCCGGCTTCGTGCGGGGCCAGGGCGGGTTGCGCCTGGGCTTCTTTGTAGGCGGCCGGGATGGCGACGTCGGGCCGCTGGTATTCGGGTCCCACCGCGCAGCCGGCCAGCACCAGCAGCATGGCCAGCAGGGCGGGGACACGAGTCGTTGAGTGCTTCATGATCAATCTTTCTCTTCAATGGCTGGCGTGCGGCGCGGTCACCGGCGCCTCGTGCGGGGCGGCCGAATGCAGCTTGCGCGCGCCCAGGGAGCGCAACAGCACATAGAACACCGGCGTCAGGAACAGGCCGAACAGGGTCACGCCCAGCATGCCGAAGAACACCGCCACGCCCATGGCGTGCCGCATTTCGGAGCCTGCGCCGGAGGACAGCACCAGCGGCACCACGCCCATGATGAACGCGATCGAGGTCATCAGGATGGGACGCAGGCGCAGGCGGCTGGCCTCGATGGCGGCCTGCAGCGGCGTGCTGCCCTGCATTTCCAGCTCGCGCGCGAACTCCACGATCAGGATGGCGTTCTTGGCCGACAGCCCCACCAGCACCATCAGGCCGATCTGCGTGAAGATGTTGTTGTCGCCGCCGGTCAGCCACACGCCGGTCAGCGCCGCCAGGATGCTCATCGGCACGATCAGGATGACCGCCAGCGGCAGCGTCAGGCTTTCGTACAGCGCGGCCAGCACCAGGAACACCAGCAGCACGCTGATGGGGAACACCCAGATGCCGGCGTTGCCCGCCAGGATCTGCTGGTAGGTCAGGTCGGTCCACTCGAACTTGATGCCGCGCGGCAGCGTTTCGGCGGCGATGCGCTCGGCCGCGTCCTGCGCCTGGTCCGACGAATATCCGGGCGCCGGGCCGCCGTTGATGTCGGCGGCGGTGAAGCCGTTGTAGCGCACCACCATTTCCGGGCCGTAGGTCTGCTTGACGTCGACCAGGGCCGACAGCGGCACCATCTGGCCGTCCAGGTTGCGCGTCTTCAACTGCAGGATGTCGTCCGGATGCGAGCGGTACGGCGCGTCGGCCTGGGCCCGCACCTGGAACACGCGGCCGAAGCGGTTGAAGTCGTTCACGTACATCGAGCCCAGGTAGATCTGCAGCGTATCGAACACGTCGGTGACCGGCACGCCCAGCTGCTTGGCCTTGACCCGGTCCAGGTCGACGTCCAGCTGCGGCACGTTGATCTGGTAGTTCGAGAACGTCGGCCCCAGTTCGGGCGTCTGGCGCGCCTTGGCCAGGAAGGCCTGGGTGGCCTTGTCCAGCTCGGCGTAGCCCAGCGCGGCGCGGTCCTCGATCTGCAGCTTGAAGCCGCCCATGGTGCCCAGCCCCATCACCGGCGGGGGCGGGAATACCGCGATGAACGCGTCCTTGATGCCGGCGAACTTGGCATTCAGGCTGCCGGTGATGGCATCGCCCGACAGCTCGGCGCCATGGCGCTCGGCGAACGGCTTGAGCGTCACGAACACGATGCCGGCGCTGGAGCTGTTGGTGAAGCCGTTGATCGACAGGCCGGGGAAGGCGATGGCGCTTTCCACGCCGGGCTCTTTCAGGGCGATGTCCGACATGCGGCGGATCACGTCCTCGGTGCGGTCCAGCGAGGCGCCGTTGGGCAGCTGCGCGAAGCCGATCAGGTACTGCTTGTCCTGCGCCGGCACGAAGCCGCCGGGCACGATGTACGAGATGCCCACCGTGGCCGCCAGCAGCAGCGCGTACACGCCCATGGCGCCGGCCTTGCGGCGGATGACGCCGGTCACGCCGGTGGCGTACGCATCCGACGAGCGTCCGAAGAAATCATTGAACCAGTTGAAGAACCGGCCGAACACCCGGTTCATGGCGCGCGTCAGCCAGTCGGGCTTGTCGTGGTGGCCTTTGAGCAGCAGGGCCGACAGCGCCGGCGACAAGGTCAGCGAATTGAACGCCGAGATCACCGTCGAGATGGCGATGGTCATGGCGAACTGCTTGTAGAACTGTCCCGACAGGCCGGTCATGAACGCCAGCGGCACGAACACCGCGCACAGCGTCAGCGCGATGGCGATGATGGGCCCGCTGACCTCGCGCATGGCGCGGTAGGTGGCCTCGCGCGGCGTCAATCCGGCGGCGATGTTGCGCTCGACGTTTTCCACCACCACGATCGCGTCGTCCACCACGATGCCGATGGCCAGCACCATGCCGAACAGCGACAGCGCGTTGATCGAATAGCCGAACAGCAGCAGCAGCGAGAAGGTGCCCACGATCGACACTGGCACCGCCAGCAGCGGGATAATGGAAGCCCGCCAGGTCTGCAGGAACACGATCACCACCAGCACCACCAGCGCGATGGCTTCCAGCAGGGTCGAGATCACCGCCTTGATGCTGGCCCGCACGAACTGCGTGGGGTCGTACTCGATGCGGTATTCCACCGACGGCGGGAAATCGGCCGACAGTTCCTGCATCACTTCGCGCACCTGGGCCGATACGTCCAGCGCGTTGGCGCCGGGCGACTGCATGATGCCCATGCCGATGGCCGGCTTGTTGTTCAGCAGCGAGCGCAGGCCGTATTCCTGCGCGCCCAGCTCGATGCGGGCCACGTCCGACAGGCGCGTCACGGCGCCGTCGGGCGAGGACTTCAGGATGATGTTGCCGAACTCCCGCTCATCCTGCAGCCGGCCCTGCGCATTGACCGAGAATTGCATGGGCACGTCGCCCTGGGTGGGCGAGGCGCCGATCACGCCCGCCGCCACCTGCACGTTCTGTTCGCGGATGGCGTTGACCACGTCCATGGCGGTCAGGCCGCGCTGGGCGACCTTCTGCGGGTCGAGCCAGACCCGCATCGAGTAGCTGCCCGAGCCCCAGATCTGCACTTCGCCCACGCCGCTGATGCGCGACAGGCGGTCCTTGATGTTCAGGACCGCGTAGTTGCGCAGGTAGGTGATGTCGTAGCGGTCGTCCGGCGAGATCAGGTGCACCACCAGGGTCAGGGTGGGCGAGCTCTTGGTGGTGGTCACGCCCAGGCGCTGCACGTCCGGCGGCAGGCGCGGCAGCGCCTGCGACACGCGGTTCTGCACCAATTGCTGGGCCTTGTCCGGGTCCACGCCGAGCTTGAAGTACACCGTCACCGCCAGGTTGCCGTCGCTGTTGGCCTGCGACTGCATGTACAGCATGTCTTCCACGCCGTTGATGGATTCTTCCAGCGGCGAGGCGACGGTGGCGGCGATGACTTTCGGGTTGGCGCCGGGATACTGGGCCCGCACCACCACCGAGGGCGGCACGACCTCGGGGTACTCGGAGATGGGCAGCTGGAACATGGCCAGCAGGCCCGCCAGCAGCACCACCACCGACAGCACGCCCGCGAAGATCGGCCGATCGATGAAGAATTTGGAGATATTCATGCTTGTGTCCGGTGACTTACTTCAGGCTGGCCGCGGCGGTCTGGACAGCGGCCGGGGGCGTGTCCATGGAGACCAGGTTGGGGGCCACCGTCTCGCCCGGGCGCACGCGCTGCAGCCCGTTGACGACGATGCGTTCGCCGGCCTGCAGGCCGCTGGTGATGACGCGCAACTTGCCCTGGCTGGCCCCCAGCGAGACCTGCCGGTAGGCGGTGCGGTTGGCTTCGTCCACCACCAGCACGAAGCGCTTGTCCTGGTCGGTGCCGATGGCGCGCTCCTCGACCAGCACGGCCTCGCGCGGCTCGGTGCCGCCCAGGCGGATGCGGGCGTACATGCCCGGCACCAGCAGGCCGTCGGCGTTGTCGAACACCGCGCGCACGCGGATGGTGCCCGAGGCGGTATCGATGCGGTTGTCCACCGAATACACCACGCCCTGGCGCGAATAGCCGGCCTCGTTGGACAGGCCCAGTTGCACCGGCACCTGCGCGGCGCCGCCGCGGGCCGGGCTGACATACTTCAGGTAGGCTTCTTCGTCGACGTCGAAGGCCGCGTACATGCGCGACACCGACACCAGCGTGGTCAGCGGCACCGAACTGGCGCCGGCCGCCACCACGTTGCCGACGGTCACCTCGGCGCGCGATACCCGGCCGGACACGGGCGCCACGATATTGGTGTAGCCGAGGTTCAGGCGGGCGGCCTCCAGCGCGGCCTCGGCGGCCTGCAGGTTGGCGGCCGCTTCGCGCGCGTCATTGCGCTTGGATTCGAAATCGCGCCGGGCGATGGCGTTCTCGGCCAGCAGGCGCTTGCCGCGCGCCAGTTCCGAGGCGGTGAAGGCCACCCGCGCGCGGGTCGCCGCCAGCTGCGCCTCGGCGCGGGCCACTTCGGCCGCGTAGGGGCGCGGGTCGATGGTGAACAGCGGGTCGCCCTTCTTGACCAGGCTGCCGTCCTGGAAATGCACGGCGGTCAGGGTGCCCGACACCAGCGGCCGGATATCGACCCGGTCGATGGCCTCCAGGCGGCCGGAATAGTCCTGCCAGTCGATAATGGTCTTGCCCAGGGCGGGCGCCACGTCCACCGAAGGCGCCGGCGGGGCGGCCTGGGCCTGGGCCGTGCCGGTTCCGGCCGGGCCGCGCAACAGGGTATAGCCGCCGCCGGCGGCGATCAGGGTCGCGAAAACCGCCAGCAATACAATGCGTTGGCGCGAAACAATCATGGTGTTTCCTTGAGCAGAATAGGGGACGAATGACCGGGGCAGGCGGGCGGGGGAGGAGGCCCCTGCAGGCTATGGCCAGCGCGTTTGCGTTGGCCTCAGGCTATCGGTCGATCCAAGACGATTGCATTCTGAATGTTTTGTGGTGGGGGATAAACATCGCCGGGGCGTCAACACTGTTCGCCATGAACGAACAATATCGGCACAAAGCGCGGTATGCTGACGCACTTCACCATCCAGGACACGACCATGGACCGCTTTCAAGCCATGCAGGTCTTCGTGCGCGTTGTCGACGCCAATAGCTTTACCCGCGCGGCCGACAGCCTGGCGTTGCCCCGCACCACTGTCACGACTGCCATTCAGAATCTGGAGCGCCGCCTCGGCGTGCGCCTGCTCAACCGCACCACGCGCCGCATCAGCCTGACGCCGGATGGCGCGGCCTACTATGAACACAGCACCCGCATCCTGGCCGAGGTCGAGGAAACCGAGGCCTGCTTCCAGGAAGCCGCCCTGCGGCCCAAGGGCAAGCTGCGCATCGACGTGCCGGCCAGCATCGGCCGCCTCATCCTGATCCCGTCGTTGTGTGAATTCCACACTCGCTATCCCGACGTGGAACTGGTCATCGGCATGGGCGACCGGCGGGTCGACATGGTGCAGGAGGCCGTCGACTGCGTGATCCGCGGCGGCGAGCTCGAAGATTCCAGCCTGGTGGCGCGCCGCATCGGCACCTTCCAGAGCCTGACCTGCGCGGCGCCGTCGTATCTCGAACGCCACGGCATGCCGCACACGCTCGAAGACCTGAAGAGCCATTATGCGGTCCATTATTTTTCGAGCCGCTCCGGGCGCAACTGCAACTGGGATTTCGTCATCGACGGCAAGACGCGCGAAGTGGACGTGCCCGGCTGCGTCTCGGTCAACGACTGGAGCGCCCACCTGGCCTGCGCCTTGCAGGGCTTCGGGCTGGTGCAGACCGCGCGCTTCATGGCCCTGCCGCACCTGCAGGCGGGCGAGCTGATCGAGGTGCTGCCGCAATGGAAGCCGCGCCCGCTGCCGATCTCGCTGCTGTATCCGCAAAGCCGCCAGCTGTCGCCCAAGGTGCGGGTGTTCTCCGACTGGGTGGCCGAGCTGTTCGCGCGCTGCCCGCTGCTCAGCGGCGGCGACGGCACCGAAGGCTGCTATGGCATCGAGAAAGCCGAGCTGACGCCGGCCGCCGAAAAAGCCACCCGGCGCGGCGTGGCGGTGGAAGCCGAATACGTCCTCTGACGCCCCCCGGGGCGCTGCGTGCTGCCCCCAGGGACGACGCTGGCGGGCCGGCGGAACCGGCCCCGCGGCCGCCCGGTCTGGCCGCGCCCGCCGGGGTGCAAACGCCGCGGTGAGCCGGGGCGGTCCGCCCCGCCGATGGCGGGCGGACTGGTACTGTATATTTGGGCGTCGCTTCCACCCCCAGCCATCGCCCGCCCATGCAGCAGCCCGTCCTACCCGCGTACCTGATCGCCCGCTGGCTACTCTTGCTGGTGCTGTTGGCGGGCGCCTATTTCCTGAGCGGTTTCCTGGTCCCAGCCCTGGCGGCGCTGATCATCGGGCTGGCCACCTGGCCGCTTTACCGGCGGCTGGTCGAGCGCTGCGGCGGGCGGACCGTGCCGGCCGCCACGCTGGCCCTCATCGGCGTCATCCTGGTGCTGATCATCCCCCTGACGCTGGCGCTGTCGTACGCCGTGCAGGAAGCCAGCAACTTCTTCGCCTGGGCGCTGGCCGCCAACCGCCATGGCGTGGCGGTGCCTGGCTGGATTTCCTCCCTGCCGGTGATCGGCCCGCGGCTGTCGGTCTATTGGCAGACTTACCTGGGCGAGCCGCATGCGCTGGGGGCCCTGGTCGAGATGGTCAGCGGCGAACACCTGGGCAACATCTACCGCATGGTCCTGTCGGCCACCGGCAACGCGTTCCAGCTGCTGCTGAACGTGGTGTTCATGCTGATCACCCTGTTCTTCGTCTACAAGGACGGCGACCGCATGATCGCGCAGCTCGACGTGCTGGGCGAACGCATCCTGCCCTCGCGCTGGCTGCGCTTTTCGCGCGTGGTGCCGGCCACGGTCGGGTCCACGGTCACCGGCATGAGCCTGATCGCCGTGGGCGAGGGCGTGGTGCTGGGCCTGGCGTACTGGGTGGCCGGCGTGCCGTCGCCCGTGCTGCTGGGCGTGGTCACCGGCTTCATGGCGCTGATCCCCGGCGGCGCGCCGCTGTCGTTCACGCTGGTGTCGCTGTACCTGGTCGGGTCCGGCCACCTGGCGGCCGGCCTGGCGCTGTTCGCCTGGGGTACCATCGAATTGTTCATCGTCGACAAGACGCTGCGTCCGCGCCTGGTGGGCGGGCCGGTCAAGCTGCCGTTCCTGCCCACTTTCTTCGGCCTGATCGGCGGCGTCAAGACGATGGGCATCGTCGGGCTGTTCGTCGGCCCGGTGCTGATGGCGCTGCTGGTGGCAGTGTGGCGCGAATGGGTGCGCAACGTCGAGCGCGAGCGCGACGCCGCCCGCCTGGAAGGCGCCGGCGAGCCGCGCGGCGACTGACCTCGGAGGAAGCATTCGTGTCGACCATCGCCGATCAAGTGGCGATATTGCGCCAGCAGGGTTTCGTGGTGGCGCGGCAGTTCGCCGCGCCGGATGTGGTGGCCGCGTTGCGCGGCGAGGCCGAGCGCCAGCTGGCGCAGGCCGTCGGCCCGCTCGAGTACGAGGCCGACCTGCAGTATCCCGGCGCGCCGGCCTCGCGCCAGGCGCAGGGCGGCGCCACCGTGCGCCGGCTGCTGGGCGCCTACGGGCGCGGGCCGCTGTTCCGCCAGTGGGCCACCACGCCGGCCGTCGCCGCATGGCTGCGGGCCTACTTCAATGACACGCCGGTGCTGTCCACCGTGCACCACAACTGCGTGATGACCAAGCATCCGGCCTACGGCAGCCTGACGGGCTGGCACCAGGACATCCGCTACTGGTCGTTCAGCGCGTCCGACCTGGTGTCGACCTGGCTGGCGCTGGGCAACGAAACCGCCGACAACGGCGGCCTGTTCTTCCTGCCCGGCTCGCACGCTGCCTCGTTCCCGGCCGGTCGGTTCGACGACAAGAAATTCTTCCGGCCGGAACTGGCCGAGAACCGCGCCTGGATCGAGCGCGCGGTGTGCCCTGAACTGCAGCCGGGCGACGTGGTGTTCTTCCACTGCCGCACGCTGCACGCCGCGCGCCAGAACAGCAGCGACCGCGTCAAGCTGTCGCTGGTGCACACGTATCATCCCGCCAGCTGTACGCCGCTGCCCGGCACGCGCTCGGCATCGTCGCCGGGCGTGCCGCTGGACCCCGCCGGGCGCTGAATCCATCCCCCGCGGCCGTCCAGCCGCAAGACCTGGTCGTGAAACGCGTCCAGGGTATTGCGGTGCCCCACGCTGACCACCGTGCAGTCCGGCAGCGCGCCGCGCAGCAGGCTGTAGAGCGCGTGTTCCAGGCCGTCGTCGGTGGCCGACGTGGCCTCGTCCAGGAACACGACGGCCGGGCGATTGAACAGCACGCGCGCGAATGCCAGGCGCTGCTGCTCGCCCAGCGACAGCACGCGCGTCCAGTCCGCCGCCTGGTCCAGCATGGCGCACAGGTGGCCCAGGCTGACGCGCCGCAGGATCCCGGCGATGCGCGCATCGTCCGCGGCGGTGGCCGCGGCCGGATAGGCTACCGCGGTGCGCAGGTCGCCCAGCGGCAGGTAGGGGCGCTGCGACAGGAACAGCGCGCGTGCGCTGAGGGGCCGCCACACCTGTCCGCTCGCGTATGGCCACAGGCCCGCCACGGCGCGCAGCAGCGTGGTCTTGCCGCTGCCCGAGGGGCCCTTGACCAGCAGCGCCTGGCCGGGCGCCAGCCGCAGCTGCAGCCCGGCGAGCAGCGGGCGGCCGTCCGGATAGCGCACATCCAGCGCATCGATGCGCAAGCCATGCCGGCAGTCGCCGGTCTCGACACGGGGCAGGGCGCGGGCCTGCCGGTTGGCGTCCTGGAAACCGTCCAGCCGCGCCAGCGTGGCGCGGTATTGCGCAAAGCTGTCATACGACATGCGGAAGAACGACAGTGCGTCCTGTACCTGGCCGAATGCCTGGGACGTCTGCATGACGTCGCCCAGCTTGATGGCGCCACTGAAAAAGCGCGGCGCCTGCAGCATGAACGGGAACACCACCGCCACCTGGCTGATGGCCAGGTTCAGGCCGCTGAATTTCAGCGTGCGGCGCACCAGCGCCCACAAGTTGGCGATATACGCCGCGAAGCGCGCGCGCAGGGTCCGGCGTTCGACCTCCGCGCCTCTGTAGAAAGCGATGTTCTCGGCATTCTCGCGCAGCCGCACCAGCGCGTAGCGGAAATTGGCGGCCAGTTGCTCGCCCAGGAAATTCAGGCGGATCAGCGGCCGGCCTATCTTGAACGCCAGCAGCGTGGCCAGGATCACATACAGGTAGACCAGCAGCACCATGGCGCGCGGCAACTGCAGCCCGCCCAGTTGCAGCGGGCCCGACAGGTCCCACAGGATGAGCGTGAACTCCACCAGCGACACCAGCGCGCCGACCGCGCCCAACGCCAGCGTGCGCGAGCCGCTGACAAAGGCGGCGATATCCAGCTCGATGCGCTGGTCGGGGTTGTCGACCGGCGAGTCCAGAAACTGGCCGCGGTAATAGGCGCTGCCGGCCAGCCAGTCGTGCGTCAGGGCTTCATTCAGCCAGCTGCGCCAGCCGATCTCGAACGACTGGCCGACGTAGTAGTCCAGCAGCGCGCGCAGCACGTGCACCGTCGCCAGTACGCCGAACACGGCCAGCATCGTCCAGAACGCGCGCGCGTTCAGCGCTTGCAGCGCGTTGTAGAACCCCTTGTACCAGTACGAGAACAGCACGGTCATGCGCACCGACCACAGGGCCAGCAGCAGTTGCAGCGCCAGGCTGGCAAGCGGCCGCCAGGCGCGCCGCGGCGTCAGGTAGGGCCAGGCCAGGCGCCAGAATTGCCGGCCCCAGTGCGTGCCGCGGACCAGGGCCCAGGCCACCGCGATGGCGCCGGCGCCGGCGATGGCCCAGGCGTAAAGCAGCCAGAGCAGGCTGTCGCCCAATTGCCGATGCCAATTCAGGTCCATGAAAGGTGCGTCTTGTTCTTTTGCAGGTTAGACGCGCCTTGGAAGAATAGTTCCTGCTAGCCCGGGTGGGCGGCCGCCGCCGCGTCCCAGAAGGCCTCGGCCGCCGGCGTCTGCGCGGCGGCGGCGCGGAACAGGCGGATCTCGGCCTGCAGCCGCCAGGCCACGTCGCCCGCCTCGACCAGCCGCCGCTCGCGCAGTTCGGCATCCACCATGCTGTGCGGCAGCCAGGCCACGCCGCGCCCGTCCAGCGCCATGCTCTTGAGCACCGCCGCCAGGTGCGCCGTGAACACCGGCTCGACCCGGGTGCGCTGCAGGGCCGGCCCCAGCAAGGCGCTCACCAGGCGGCCCAGGCCGGACTCGGCGCTGTAGGCCAGCATGGGCACGGCCTTGCGCGCGCCGCCGCCGACGGCGTGGCGCGGCCGGCCCGCGCGGTCCGGCGCGCATACCGGCACCAGCGTCTCGGCGCCGACCCGCAGCGAACGGTAGGCGGACGTATCCAGGCGGCCCGGCGCCTGGGGATGGGTGTGGCACAGCAGGAACTGCACCCGGCCCTGCTGCATCCAGGCCTCGCACTGCTGCAGCATGTCCGAGACCAGTTGGATGGGGCCGACCGGCACGCGCGATTCCAGACCACGCAGCCACTGTGGCAGGAAGGTCAGCGACAGCGCGTGGGTGGCGGCGAAACGCAGCGTCGCCGCGCCGGCCTGCGCCACGGCGCGCGCCTCGTCGGGCACGCGCGCCACGCGCGCGAGGATTTCCTGCGCCGTGGCGCGGAACCATTCGCCGGTTTCGGTCAGCGTGACCGGGTGGGTAGCGCGGTCGAACAGCGTCACGTCCAGCCAGGACTCCAGCGCGCGGATGCGGCGGCTGAAGGCCGGCTGGGTCATGTGGCGCTCTTGCGCCGCGCGCGAGAAATTGCCGCTGGCGGCCAGCGCCAGGAAGTCTTCCAGCCAGGACAGGTTCATGGGCGATGCCGGGAAAGCATGAAGGCAGAAAAAAACGGCATTGGGCAAGCCCGCCGCACGGCTCCGATAATACGCCGCATCATCCCCTTGCCGGAGACCCGCCATGCAAATCGTCGACATCCGCGAATCGACGCGCCCCATACAGTCCAACATCCGCAACGCCTACATCGATTTTTCCAAGATGACCCTGAGCCTGGTGGCGGTGGTGACCGACGTGGTGCGCGATGGCAAGCCGGTGGTGGGCTACGGCTTCAATTCGAACGGCCGCTATGGGCAGGGCGGGCTGATCCGCGAGCGCTTCGCGCCGCGCGTGCTGGCCGCCGATCCCGCCAGCCTGCGCGACGACGCGCGCGACAACCTCGACCCGCACAAGATCTGGGCCGCCATGATGACCAATGAGAAGCCCGGCGGCCACGGCGAACGCTCCGTCGCGGTCGGCACCATCGACATGGCGGTATGGGACGCGGTGGCCAAGATCGAGGGCAAGCCGCTGTACCAGCTGCTGGCCGAGCGCTATGGCGACGGCCAGGCCAGGCGCGAGGTGTTCGTCTATGCCGCCGGCGGCTATTACTGGCCGGGACAGGGGCTGGACGGCCTGCGCCGCGAGATGCAGAGCTACCTGGACCGCGGCTATTCCGTGGTCAAGAAGAAGATCGGCGGCGCCTCGCTGGCCGAGGATTGCGCGCGCATCGAGGCCGTGCTGAAGCTGCTGGGGCCGGGCCAGCGCCTGGCGGTCGACGCCAACGGCCGCTTCGACCTGCCGACGGCCATTGCGTACGCCAAGGCGCTGTCGCAATACGACCTGTTCTGGTATGAGGAAGCGGGCGATCCGCTCGACTATGCCCTGCAGGCCGAGCTGGCCGATCACTATGCCGGCCCGATGGCCACCGGCGAAAACCTGTTCTCCATGCAGGACGCGCGCAACCTGATCCGCTACGGCGGCATGCGGCCCGACCGCGACTGGCTGCAGTTCGACTGCGCGCTGAGCTACGGGCTGGTCGAGTACCTGCGCACCCTGGACATGCTCAAGCAATACGGCTGGTCCGCCAGCCGCTGCATCCCGCACGGCGGCCACCAGATGTCGCTGGCCATCGCGGCCGGGCTGGGATTGGGCGGCAACGAATCGTATCCCGACCTGTTCCAGCCCTATGGCGGCTTTCCGGACGGCGTGCAGGTGCGCGACAGCATCGTGACCCTGCCGGAACTGCCGGGCATCGGCTTCGAGGGCAAGGCCGACCTGTACGCGGAAATGCGCGCGCTGGCGGCGTAGCGACGGGCGGCGCGCGTCAGGGCGCGCGCACGGCGATGCCGGCGTCGCGCAGCGCGTCGCGCAGGCCCTGCGCGAACACCAGTGCGTTGGGCTGGTCGCCGTGGATGCACAGGGTATCGGCGCGCACCGGCACCGCGTGGCCGTTGACCGAGCGCACCATGCCGTCGCGCACCATGCCCAGCACCTGCGCCACCGCGGCGTCGAGGTCCTCGATCATGGCGCCGGGCTGGCTGCGCGGCGTCAGCGAGCCGTCGTCCTGGTAGGAACGGTCGGCGAACACTTCATGGGCGGCGCGCAGGCCCAGTTCCTGCGCGGCGGCCACCAACTGGCTGCCGGCCAGCCCGTACAGCACCAGGCTGCCGTCCACGTCGCGCACGGCGCGGCAGATGGCCTGCGCCAGGGCGGCGTCCTTGGCGGCCATGTTGTACAGGGCGCCGTGCGCCTTGACGTGGTGCAGGCGGGCGCCCTGCGCGGCGGCCACGGCCGCCAGCGCGCCGACCTGGTAGACCACCATGTCATAGGCTTCCTGCGGCGTGATCTGCATGGGGCGCCGCCCGAAGCCGACCAGGTCGGGCAGGCTGGGATGCGCGCCCACCGCCACGCCGCGCGCCAGCGCCGCCGCGACGGTCTGGCGCATCGTCGACGGATCGCCGCCATGGAAGCCGCAGGCCACGTTGGCCGAGCTGACGAACTGCAGCACGGCCGCGTCGTTGCCCATCTGCCAGGCGCCATAGCTTTCGCCCATGTCGCAATTGAGATCGATGGCGGTACTCACGGCGGGTTTCCTCCGGCAGGCAGCAGCGCGCGCAAGGGATGCAGCGCGCCCTGCAGTTGTATGAATGCTTCTTCGCGTTCGGCATCGAGCCGCTGCGCCTCGTCCAGGCCGACCGGGGCGAAGCGCACCGTCTGGCCGGGCCGGCGCTGCGCCAGCGCGGGCAGGTCGGCGGTGATCACCTGGGCGATCTTGGGATACCCGCCGGTGGTCTGGCGATCCGCCATCAGCACGATGGCCTCGCCGCCGGCCGGCACCTGCACCGTGCCATAGCTGGCCGCCTCGGAGAGGATCTGGCGCGGCGTCGTCATGGCCAGGGGCGGGCCGTCCAGGCGGTAGCCCATGCGGTCGGATTGGGCGCTGATGCGGAACTCCGCATGCAGCAGGGCATGGCGCGAAGCCGCGTCGAATTCTTCCCAGTGTACGCCCGGCAGCACCCGCAGATTGGCGCGCGCGCGGCCGGCCAGGCTGGCGGGCAGGTAGGCGCGCACCTGCCACAGTGCCTCGGCCAGGCGCGCCAGCGCGGCCGGATCGCCGGGCAGGGGCGCGCGCAGCCCGATCGAGTCGCCCTTGGCCAGCGCACGCCCGGCGTGGCCGCCGAAGCCGCCGCGCAGATACGTGCTGGCGCTGCCCATGACGGGCGCGAGCGCGTAGCCGCCATGCACCGCCAGATAAGCGCGCAAGCCGGCCTCGGGCGGGGCCGCGCCGAACGCCAGCACGTCGCCGGCGCGCGCCACCAGCGGGCGATGGCACGGCGCCGCGGCGTCGTTCAGGGTGGCGCCCAGGTCGGCCCCGGCAATGGCGAAACAGGCCGGCGCCTCGAAGCGCAGCGTCGGTCCGGCCAGGGTGATCTCGAGCGTGGCGTGGTCGGCCTGGTTGCCGGCCAGCAGGTTGGCCAGGCGGTGGGCCCGTTCGTCCATGGCGCCGCAGACAGGCACGCCCAGGTGCTGGCTGCCGATGCGGCCGCTGTCCTGGAAGGTCGACAGCAGGCCGGGCTTGAGGACGGTCAGGCTCATCGCGCGGCCTCGCGCTGCCGGCGGAACTCGTCGGCGTCGATCGGCACGAAGCGCACCCGGTCGCCCGGCTGCAGCAGGGCGGCCGGCTGGCGCGCCGGGTCGAACATCACCAGCGGCGTGGCGCCGATGATGTTCCAGCCGCCCGGCGACTGGCTGGGATAGATCATGCTCTGGCGGTTGGCGACCGCCACCGAGCCGGCCGGCACGGCGGTGCGCGGCGAAGCGCGGCGCGGAATGTTCAGGCGTTCGTCGTGCACGCCCAGGTAGGCGGCGCCGGGCGCGAAGCCCAGCATGAACACCAGGTTGCCGGGCTGCCCATGCAGGGCCACGACTTCCTGCGTCGAAACGCCGGCATGGCGTGCCACGTCTTCCAGGTCGGGACCGTGGTCGCCGCCATAGCACACCGGGATCTCGACTTCGCGCCCGGCCAGGGCGTCAGGCGCGACGCCGCGCGCCAGGATCTGCTCGATCTGCTCGACCCGCTGCGCATAGCGTGGGCCATCCCGGCCATCGGGCCGGTAGTGCACCGCCACCGCCACGAACGAGGGCACCACGTCGGTCACGCCGGGCAGCCGCGCCTCGCGCAGCAGGCGCGCCGCGGCCAGGCACAGGCGGCCGGTGTGGATGTCGATGCCGTCGCCGAAGTAGACGAGCAGGCAGCGGTCGCCTTGCGGCTGGATGCGCCAGGCGACCGTGGCGCGGGTGGAGGTATCGTTCAACGGCGCGGCAGCCTCCGTGGCTTACTTGGCGAACAGGGAATCCAGGTTCTTGAACGACTTGAATTCCAGCGCGTTGCCCGACGGATCCAGGAAGAACATGGTGGCCTGCTCGCCGACTTCGCCCTTGAAGCGGACGTACGGCTCGATGACGAACTTGGTGCCCGCCTCGGTCAGCTTGCTGGCCAGCGCTTCCCAGTCCTGCATGGGCAGGACGGCGCCGAAGTGGCGCACCGGCACGTCGTGGGAGTCGACCGAACTGGTGGACTTGTGGCCGCACTCATCGGGCGACAGGTGGGCGACGATCTGGTGGCCGTAGAAATTGAAATCGACCCATTCATCGGAGCTGCGGCCCTCGGGACAGCCCAGCAGTTCGCCGTAGAACTTGCGGGCCTCGGCCAGGTCGCGGACGGGGAAGGCCAGGTGGAACGGGGGCAGGGTGGCTTGTGCGGTCATGGAATGCTCCGGATTCGGCAAGAGTAAAACAAAACGTCCGGCTCCGCCGGGGGCGGGGCCTGCTTGCTTATCATTCTAGTGATTGTTTTTTTGATCGAAAAACGATATTTTTTTGCCCTGAGTATCGAAAAAATCGATTGTGATACGCGAATTCAAGACCTTCATCGCGGTCGCGCGCGACGGCACCTTCACCGGCGCGGGCCGCCAGCTGGGGCTGACCCAGTCGGCCGTCAGCGCACAGATGCGCCGGCTGGAAGACTACCTGGGCGTCGAACTGTTCGAGCGCACCGGCAAGTCGGCGGCGCTGAACGCGGCCGGCCGCGAAATGCTGCCGCAGGCCGAGGAACTGGTTGCCATGGCCGAGCGCATGGTCAGCACCGCCGGGGCCGGCCACGTCAGCGGGCTGTTGCGGGTCGGCGCGATCGCCTCGGTGCAGCAGGACGCGCTGGTGGGCGCGCTGGCGGATTTCCGCGAGATCTTTCCCGATGTGCGGGTGCGCGTCGTGCCGGGCGTGTCGCTGTCGCTGCTGGGCCAGGTCGATGCCGGCGAGATCGACCTGGCCGTGCTGATCCGCCCGCCGTTCGCGCTGCCGCCGGAACTGGCATGGCGCCCCTTGCTGCGCGAGCCGGTGGTGCTGGCCGCCCCGGCCGGCCTGCCGCGGCAGCCCTGGCGCGAGCTGCTGGCCAGCCAGCCGTTCATCCGCTACGACCGTTCCTCGTTCGGCGGGCGCCTGGTGGACCTGTTCCTGAAGAAGCAGCGCATCGCGGTGCGCGAGGCCGTCGAGCTGGACGAAATGGATGCCATCGCCAACCTGGTGCGGCGCGGGCTCGGCGTGGCGCTGCTGCCGCGCACGCGGCAGCTCGATCCCCGCGGCCTGCGCCTGTACGACCTGGGCGAGGCCGGCTTCGACCGGGAGATCGGCCTGGTGGCCCGCCTGCCGCACGACCCGGCCACGCCGGCCGGGCGTCTCGCCGACTGCCTGGCGCGCGCCGCCGCGACGCCTACAGCAGGTCGCAGCGCACCGTGACCGGGTGGCCGCGCAGCGCCGCCATCACGGAGTCGCTCACTTCGCCGTCCACGTCGGTGACCACGTAGCCGATCTGGCCGCGCGTCTGCAGGCTCTGGCTGACGATGTTGAGGCCCTGCTCGGCCAGCAGGTTGTCGAGCGCGCCCAGCGCGCCGGGGGCGTTGCGGTGCACGTGCAGGATGCGGGCCGCGCCGGCGCGTTCCAGGTAGGGCAGCTCGGGGAAGTTGACCGCGCTCTTGGTGGTGCCCGCCTGCAGGAAGCGCACCAGTTTCTCGGCCACTTCGCGGCCGATGTTCTCTTGCGATTCCTGCGTGCTGCCGCCGATGTGCGGCGTGAGCAGCACATTGGGCAGGCCGATCAGCGGGCTGGCCAGCGGTTCGTCGACGCCCTTGGGCTCGGTGGGGAAGACATCCAGCGCGGCGCCGGCCAGGTGGCCGGACGTCAGCGCCGCGTGCAGCGCCGCGATGTCGACCACCGTGCCGCGCGAGGCATTGATGAGGATGGCGCCGCGCTTCATCTGCTTGAGGGCGGCGGCATCGATGAGGTTTTCGGTGCCCTTGCCGCCGGGCACGTGCAGCGTGACCACGTCGGCCTGGCCGAGCAGTTCGGCCAGCGAGCCGGCCGCGCGGGCGTTGCCCAGCGGCAGCTTGGCCTCGACGTCGTGGAAGATCACGCGCATGCCGATGCTCTCGGCCAGGGTGCTGATCTGCGAGCCGATGTTGCCGTAGCCGACGATGCCGAGCGTCTTGCCGCGCGTTTCGAAGGCGCCGGCGGCCGACTTATCCCAGTGGCCCAGGTGCACGCGCGCGTTTTTCTCGGGGATGCGCCGCAACAGCAGGATGGTCTCGCCCAGCACCAGCTCGGCCACCGAGCGGGTGTTCGAGAATGGCGCGTTGAACACCGGAATGCCGCGCTGCATGGCGTTGTTGAGGTCGACCTGGTTGGTGCCGATGCAGAAGCAGCCCACCACGCGCAGGTCGGGCGCGGCGCCCAGCAGCTCGGCATCCAGGTGGGTGCGCGAGCGGATCCCCGCCACCTGCGCGCCGCGCAGGGCCTCGCGCAGCTCGGCCGGCGGCAGCGCGGACGCATGCGTGGCGATGTCGGTGTAGCCGGCCGCCGCGAAGACTTCGCGCGCGCTGGGATGGATATTCTCGAACAGGACGATTTGGGCCATGACTGCTGCAACGGGGAGGGGTGGAAGAAAAGCCTGCCCCTATTGTGGCGCAGTTTGGCGCGCCGACCGCCAGAGGCCATTCGGCCGGTGTGGCGATCAGGCGGACACGATGCGTTCGGCCGGGAACTGCAGCGAAAAGGTGCTGCCCTTGCCCACTTCGCTGGCGATCAGCAATTCGGCGTCGTGGCGGATGGCGATGTGCTTGGTGATGGCCAGGCCCAGGCCGGTGCCGCCGGCGGCGCGCGAACGGCCCCGGTCGACGCGGTAGAAGCGCTCGGTCAGGCGCGGGATGTGCAGGGCGGCGATGCCGATGCCGGTGTCCTGCACGCTGAAGCAGGCCCCGCCGTCGGCCGCGCTGCGCCAGCGCACGGTGATCGAGCCGCCGTCCGGGGTATAGCGCACGGCGTTGGTCAGCAGGTTCGACACGGCCGATGCCAGCTCGGTCTCGGCGCCCAGCACGTCGAGCGATTCGTCGATGTGCCAGGTGAAGCCGTGGCGCCCGGCCGACAGCGCCTCGATCTGCTGGCGGGCGGTCTGCAGCAGGGCCGGCAAGTTGACCGCGCGCGGGTCCGAGCCGGGCGACGATTCCAGCGTCGACAGCGTCAGCAGGTCTTCGACAATGGCCTGCATGCGCTGCGCCTGCTCATGCATCATGGTCAGGTACTGCTCGCGCTGTTCATCGCTGAGCGCCTCGGCCGGCATGTCGCGCAGGGTCTCCAGAAAGCCGGCCAGCACGGTCAGCGGCGTGCGCAGCTCGTGCGAGACGTTGGCCACGAAATCGCGGCGCGTGGTCTCGAGCTTTTCGATCTGCGTGACATCGCGCGAGATCAGCAGCCGGCGATTGCTGGCGTAGGCCGCCAGGTGCATCATCATGACGCGCTCCTGGCCGCCGTGCGCCAGGCGCACCAGGATGGGCTCGGGCCAGTCGTCGCGATGCGCATAGGCGACGAATTCCGGGGCGCGCAGCAGGTTCAGCAGGTTGTGGCCGCGGTCGGCCGGCAGGCTCAGCCCCAGGTGGTGGCGCGCCATGCGGTTGCACCACTCGATCTGGAAATCCTCGTTGAGCGTCACCACGCCGTCGGGCAGCGCCTGCGCGGCGGCCAGCATGCCCTGCATGGTGCCGCGCGTTTCGGCCAGCTCGCGCGCGCGGGCCCGCGTGTAGCGGTACAAGGGCGCCAGGATGTCGTCCCAGGGGCCCACCGAGGCGGGCGGCGAGGTCTCGGGGTGATGGGCCCAGTGCGATACCGCGCGCAGCCGCCAGCTGCGCCAGAACAGCATCACCAGCAGGGCCGCGCAGAACACCACCCAGCCGGCCGGATCGCCGACCAGCCATTGGGCAAGCAGGGCCATGATCGCCCACAGGGCGACCAGGAAGAAAGTGCGCAGCCAGATCATCGTGGCGATGTTTTACCGTGTCGGCAGCTGTGCGGTAAACCGGTAGCCGCTGCCCCGCACGGTTTCCACGTGGGCATCGTGGCCGGTGGGTTCCAGGGCCTTGCGCAGGCGGCGGATGTGCACGTCGACGGTGCGTTCCTCGACGAATACGTGATCGCCCCAGACCTGGTCGAGCAATTGCGAGCGCGAGAACACGCGCTCCGGATGGGTCATGAAGAAATGCAGCAGGCGGAACTCGGTCGGGCCGATCGACAGCGCCTGGTCGTTGCCGGACAGGCGGTGGGTGACCGGGTCGAGCTTCAGGCCGCTGACATCGATGATGTCGTCGGTCAGCTGGGGCGCGCGGCGGCGCAGCACCGCCTTGATGCGCGCCATCAGCTCCTTGGGCGAGAACGGCTTGGTGATGTAGTCGTCGGCGCCGGCTTCCAGGCCGTCGACCTTGTCCTGTTCGGCGCCCTTGGCGGTCAGCATGATGACCGGCACGGCGCGCGTGCGCTCGTCGTCGCGCAGCTTGCGGGCCAGCGTCAGGCCGGAGGTGCCGGGCAGCATCCAGTCGAGCAGGATCAGGTCGGGCAGCTCGGCGCGGATGAGCGTCTGCGCCTGCTCGGCGTCGAAGGCACGCAAGACTTTATGGCCGGCGAACGACAGATTGACGGCGATCAGTTCCTGGATGGCGGGTTCGTCTTCGACGACGAGAATGGTGCTGGACATGGCGGCGTGGAATCGGGGCGGTGAGCGCCGTGCGGCGCGAACATTGCGATAGTATGGCCGGAATATTTCAGGTATGTGACCAAGGACGGATGGTTCCGGGTTCTTGACGTGTTGGCGGGCGGGCCCTGCGCTTCCTCGCGCAGGTGTCAGACACCCCTTGCGCACCGTCCTGCCTGGCGGGATGACGCGCAAGGGGTGTCTGACACCTATTTCCCAGGCGCCGGCCGTACGTCCGCGCTGCCTCGATCGGCTACCATTGAGCCATATATTGGGATCCGACCATGCAAAACCCCGCTTCTTCTTCCGATTCGTCCACCACCCATTTCGGCTTTCAATCTGTCCCTGAAAGCGAGAAGGCCCGCAAGGTGGCGGAGGTCTTTCATTCGGTGGCCTCGCGCTACGATGTCATGAACGACCTGATGTCGGGCGGCCTGCATCGCGCCTGGAAGGCCTTCACCATCGGCCGGGCGGCCATCCGCCCGGGCATGAAGGTGCTGGACATCGCCGGCGGCACGGGCGACCTGGCGCGCGCGTTCGCGCGCCGCGCCGGGCCGACGGGCGAGGTCTGGCTCACCGACATCAACGATTCCATGCTGCGGGTCGGCCGCGACCGGCTGACCGATGCCGGGCTGCTGCTGCCCACGGCGGTCTGCGACGCCGAGCGCCTGCCTTTCCCGAGCGGGCATTTCGACCGGGTCAGCGTGGCCTTCGGGCTGCGCAACATGACCCACAAGGACCGCGCGCTGGCCGAAATGACCCGGGTGCTCAAGCCCGGCGGCAAGCTGCTGGTGCTGGAATTCTCCCGGGTAGCCAAGCCCCTGGCGCCCGCCTACGACTGGTATTCCTTCAATGTGCTGCCCTGGCTGGGCAAGAAAGTGGCCGGCGACGAAGCCAGCTACCGCTACCTGGCCGAGTCCATCCGCATGCACCCCGACCAGGACACCCTGGCGGACATGATGCGCACCGCCGGCCTGGAGCGCGTGCAGTACTTCAACCTGACCGCCGGCGTGGTCGCCCTGCACGAGGGCGTGCGGCTGGCCTGAGCGCCGCCGCGGGGGGCGCCGCGACACCCGGCGGGGAACTTGTCGCCCGTCGGCTTGTCCGTTATTCTTCAAGTGTTCAGTTTTTTGTAAGAAAACCCCGACCAGAAAAAATGCCGGCGCCTCGCGGGGGCCGGCGGCGCCGGCCAGCCGGCCGGCGCCATGCGCTCTAGGAGTCACACAACATGTCCCGATCCGGATTCACCCGGCTGTTTGCCGCCGCCTTGATCGCCGTTGCCGGCACCGCCATGCTGGCGGTGTCCTTCGACGCCGAGGCGCGTCGCATGGGCGGGGGCAGCAGCGTTGGCCGCCAGTCCACCAACATCACCCAGCAGCGCCAGGCCGTGACGCCGCCGGCCGCCACCACCACCAACCGCAGCGCGGCGCCGGCCGCCGGCGCTGCCGCCGCTGGCACCGCCGCGGCGGGCACGGCCGCCAAGAGCGGCATGTCGCGCTGGCTGGGCCCCATTGCCGGCATCGCCGCCGGCCTGGGCATCGCCGCCTTGCTGTCGCACCTGGGCCTGTCCGGCGCGTTCGCCGAATTCCTGTCCAGCATGCTGCTGATCGCCCTGGTGGTGTTCGCCGTGCTGTTCATCGTGCGCCGCCTGCGCGGCGCCGGCCCGCGCCACGCCACGCAGGGCGCCTATGGCGCCGGCGCGGCCCGCGAGGCCAGCCAGCAGCAATCCCAGCCGGCCTGGCGCGAGGCGCTGCAGCCGTCCGCCGCGCCGGCACCCGCCGCCGCCCCGGCTGCGGCAGCGGCCGCCCCGCTGCCGGCCGCGGGCGCCGAGGACAACTGGTACATCCCCGGCGACTTCAACAGCACCGAGTTCCTCAAGCACGCCAAGGACCAGTTCGTGCGCATCCAGGCCATCTGGGACAGCGGCGACACCGACCGCCTGCGCGAGTTCCTGACCGACGACCTGATCGCCGAGCTCAAGCAGCAACTGGCCGAGCGCGGCGCCACGCCGAACAAGACCGAAGTGGTGCTGCTCAACGCCGAACTGCTGGGCATCGAGACCGTCTCCGACGGCCACCTGGCCAGCGTCCGGTTCTCCGGCATGCTGCGCGAGGCGCCGGGCACCGAGGCTTTCCGCTTCGAGGAAGTCTGGAACCTGTTCAAGCCCGAGCAAGGCGGCTGGCTGCTGGCCGGCATCCAGCAGATCCCGGTCGAATACGCCAGCTGACGGGCCGCCGGGCGCCCCGCGCGTCCGGCCAGCCCGGGCGCGCGGCCCGCTGCGCGGGCGGCGCGCCGCTGCGCTTTCAGGGTGAAAGCGCCTCAACCCGGTAAACTCCGGGTTTGTCCTTTTTTCCGGCCGGGCTTGCCACGCGCCAGTCCGGCAAGCGTCGATGCTGCCCTTCTCCATTTTGCCCACTCCGCCGCGGCTGGCCGTGCGCGCGCTGAACACGCTGCTGGCGCGTGAAGCCTGGGCGCGCGAGCGCCTGGCGCGCCATGCCGGCAAGACGGTGCGCTTCGCCGCGGGCGGCTTCACCGCAGGGCTGGCGATCGACAGCGAAGGCTATGCCGACCTAGCCGACGCCGCCGTGGCGCCCGACGTGACCCTGACGGTCGACCTGGCCAAGCTCAACCCGCTGCGCCTGCTGCCCGGCCAGGACAAGCCCGACATGGCCGAGGCCACCCATATCGAGGGCGACGCTGCCCTGGCGCGGGTGGTGGCCGACCTGGCCGCCGACCTGCGCTGGGATGCCGAGGACGACCTGGCGCGCCTGGTGGGCGACATCCCCGCCGCGCGGCTGGTGGCCGGCCTGCGCGCCGCCGGCGAAGGCGCGCGCGGCGCGGCCGGGCGGCTCGGCCGGAATCTGTCCGAGTACCTGTCTGAAGAACAGCCCGTGCTGGCCGGCGCGCCGCTGTTGGGGCAGTGGCGCCAGGACCTGGCCGAACTGAGCGCGCGCACCGACGGGCTGGCGCGCGCCGCCGAGGCCCTGGATGCGCGCCTGGCGCGCCTGGCCGCGCGACGGGGCGCCTGACGTCATGCCGAGCCTGCTGCGCGTACTCCGCATTCTGTATGTATCGTTCCGGTTCGGCCTGGACGACCTGGTGCTGTCCAGCCTGAATCACCCGCTGGCCTCGGCCCTGCGCTGGCTGATCCGGCTCGGCATGCGGCCGCGCGCGCCGCGCGGCCTGCGGCTGCGCCGTGCGCTGGAATCCCTTGGGCCCATCTTCGTGAAGTTCGGCCAGGTGCTGTCGACCCGCCGCGACCTCATCCCCGCCGATATCGCCGACGAACTGGCATTGCTGCAGGACCGCGTGCCGCCGTTTCCGTCCGCCCAGGCGGCCGCCTGCATCGAGGCGGCGCTGGGCGCGCCTCCCGCGCAGCTGTTCGCGCAGTTCGAGGTCGATCCGGTCGCGTCGGCCTCGATCGCCCAGGTGCATTTCGCCGTGCTGCACGACGGCCGCGAGGTGGCCGTCAAGGTGCTGCGCCCCGGCATGCGGCAGGCCATCGAGCGCGATCTGGCCTTGTTGCGCATCGTGGCGGGCATCGTCGAGCGGGCCGGCGCCGATGGCCGCCGCCTGAAGCCGCGCGAAGTGGTGGCCGAGTTCGACAACTACTTGCACGACGAGCTCGACCTGGTGCGCGAGGCCTCCAACTGCAGCCAGCTGCGGCGCAATTTCGACGCGGCCTCGGGGCGCGGCGACATGCTGATCGTGCCCGAAGTCATCTGGGAATACACGACCTCCACGGTGTTCACCATGGAGCGCATGTACGGCATCCCGGTGGGGCAGGTCGACCGCCTGCGCGCCGCCGGCATCGACATTCCCAAGCTGGCGCGCAGCGGCGTGGACATCTTCTTCACCCAGGTGTTTTCCGACGGCTTCTTCCATGCCGACATGCACCCGGGCAACATCTATGTATCCGACCGCCCCGAGACGCTGGGGCGCTATATCGCCCTGGACTTCGGCATCGTCGGCTCGCTGTCCGAATTCGACAAGAACTACCTGGCGCAGAACTTCCTGGCGTTCTTCCACCGCGACTACCGGCGCGTCGCGCAACTGCATATCGAGTCGGGCTGGGTGCCGCCCGATACGCGCGAAGAAGAGCTCGAAGGCGCCGTGCGCGCCGTCTGCGAACCCTATTTCGATCGCCCGCTGGCCGAGATCTCGCTCGGGCAGGTCCTGCTGCGGCTGTTCCAGACCTCGCGCCGCTTCAATGTCGAGATCCAGCCGCAACTGGTGCTGCTGCAGAAGACCCTGCTGAACGTCGAGGGCCTGGGCCGCCAGCTCGATCCCAACCTCGATCTCTGGAAGACCGCCAAGCCTTATCTGGAAAACTGGATGCGGCAGCGCATGGGCCTGGACGGCCTGCGCAAGGCCCTGGCCAAGGAAGCCACGCAGTGGTCGCAGACACTGCCGGCGCTGCCGAGGCTGCTGCACGAGCGGCTGAGCCGGCCCGACCCGGCGCCGGCGCTGCTGCTCGAAATGACCCGCCTGCGCAGAGCGCAGGAACAGGGCAACCGCCTGCTGGCCGCGCTGACGGCCGTGCTGGCGGTGGCCGTGGGCGTGGCTCTGTGGGCGCTGACCCGCTGATGAAGCCGCGTTCCTGTCGTCGCGCCACGCTTGTCATGAATTCGTCACCGGATTGTCATGACAGTTTCGTACGGGGCGGCGATAAATAACCCTGCGCAAACCACGCGCGCGGTCCGGGCCGTGCATGCACGGCACTTCTCTTTACAAAGCCCCATGCGGGACCAACAAGGGCACACCATGCTTTATCCTGAACTCTTCAAGACCATGGAAGCCGTGCGCTGGAACATGGCGAGCGACATTCCGTGGGACGACTTCGACCGCAGCAAGCTCTCGGACGAGCAGGCGTACACCATCAAGATGAATGCCATCACTGAATGGGCGGCATTGCCGGCGACCGAGATGTTCCTGCGCGACAACCGCGAAGACAGCGACTTCTGCGCATTCATGTCGGTGTGGTTCTTCGAAGAGCAGAAGCACGCGCTGGTGCTGATCGAGTACCTGCGCCGCTTCCGCCCCGACCTGGTGCCGACCGAGGAAGAGCTGCACAAGGTGCGCTTCGAGTTCGATCCCGCGCCCGAGCTCGAGACGCTGATGCTGCACTTCTGCGGCGAGATCCGGCTCAACCACTGGTACCGGCGCGCCGCCGAGTGGCACACCGAGCCGGTCATCAAGGCCATCTACCAGACCATCTCGCGCGACGAGGCGCGGCACGCCGGCGCCTACCTGCAGTACATGCGCCGCGCGCTGCACGACCGCGGCCAGCGCATCAGCGAGCAGGCGCGCCTGGCGTTCTCGAAGATCGGCGTGCTGATGGCCTCGGCCAGCCGCACCGCGCAGGCCATGCATCCCACCAACCTGCACGTCAACAAGGCGCTGTTCCCGAACGACACGGTGCAGTCGCGCCTGCCCGAGCCGGGCTGGCTGGAGCACTGGCTGGACACGCAGATCCGCTTCGACGGCGTATGGGAGCAGAAGGTGGCCAGCCGCATCCTGCACATCCTGTCCAAGCTGATGGACCGCAGCTTCGAGAGCGTCAAGGATCTCAACCGCTACCGCAAGGAAATGGCCAGCCTGGTGATGCCCGCGGGGCAGCCGGAACTGATCGTGCCCGCCGGGGCGTGAGCCCGCGCCGGCTTCAGCCTGGTTCGGCCAGCAGCACCGTCGCCCGCGGCCCCAGCGCCCCCAGGTAGGGGCACTGGCGCCGCGCCTGGTCCGCCAGCGCCCGGGCGTCGCCCGGCGTGCGTCCGGGCAGGCTCACGCGCAGCACCACGCCCAGCTCGAAACGCCGCTCGGCGGTGGCATATAGCGCGGCCTCGGCCCGCACTGCCGACTCGCCGCCGGCGATGCGGCCCAGCGTCGCATGGAACCCCGCCGCGCAGGCCGCCGCGAAGACCTGCAGCGGCGCGATCCGGGTGTCCTCGGCCGTGACGGCCTGGCCGGCCGCCAGCAGGTCCAGGTCCAGCAGGCCGTCCGCGCCTTGCACGTGGGCATGGCGCGCGTCGCGGGTCGAGACCGCGTCGGCCGAGTCCAGGCGGAAGCGGGCTCGCATGGCGCATTCCTCGTGTCGCATGCCGGCGCGGCTCAGGCCAGGTGCGAGGCCGCCATGTCCTTGTCGGCATGGCCGGCCGCGAGCGCCCGCTGGAACCGTTGCAGGCCGGCGGCGGCGCCGTCCAGCGTGATGCCGGCCTGTGCCGCCGCCTGGACGATCAGCCGCGAGTCCTTCAGCGCGTTGGCGACCGAGAAGCTGGGGGTGTAGTCGCCGCTCAGCATGGCGGCCGACTTGCCCTGGAAGTAGCCGTTGTCCAGCGGGCCGCCGCTCACGGCCTCGATCACTAGCGCCGGGTCGACGCCCAGGCCCTTGGCCAGCGCCAGGCTTTCGGCCACGCCGTGCGTCAGCGCGAAGACCCAGTGATTCAGCGCCAGCTTCAGCCGGCTGCTGGCGCCGCTTTGCTCGGACACCCAGATGGTGCGCTTGCCGATCGCGTCGAACGCCGGCTGGACGGCTGCGCGCGCGTCCGCCGGCCCGGCCGCCAGGATGATCAACTGGCCTTGCTCGGCGGGCTGGCGGGTGCCCAGGACCGGCGCGTCGTAGAACACCAGGCCCAGGTCGCGGGCCTGCGCGGCCAGCTGGTCGATCTCGGCGATGCCGACCGTGCTGAGCTGCAGCCACACGGCGCCGGGCGCCAGGCCCGGCGCGGCGGCCTGCATGGCCTGGCGCACCGCCGCGCCGTCGTTGAGCGCGGTCAGCACCAGGGCGGCGTCGCGCACCGCCTCCGCCGGCGTGTCGCAGGGCTGCACGCCATCCGCGGCCAGGGCCTGCGCCTTGGCCGCGGTGCGGTTCCAGGCGCGCACCGTGAAACCGTGCTTGCGCAGGTTGCGCGCCACCGGCGCGCCGATGATGCCCGTGCCCAGCACGGCGATGGTCCGCTCGTTCGACATAAGAATGCTCCTGTGATGTGACGCGCCGCGCCGCCACGGCGCCGCACGGTTTTGAACTGATCAGTCCAGAATTGGCAAAAAGAAACGCGCCCCACGGCGCGGCGGGCCGGCCATTACAGATTGCTCATGGCGACCTCGACGATGTCGTGCAGGCGCTGGCGCCGGTGCCGGCGCGCGCTGCCCTTGCCCAGCACCCGCAGGCCCTGGATGGTGCACAGCAGGAAGCTGGCGAGCGCGCGGGGCGGCTGGCGGGCGGCGATCTCGCCGCTCTGCTGGCCTTCGCGCAGCGCCGCTTCCAGCGCGTTCTCCAGGCGCAGGAAATTCTGCCCGGTGAGTTCCGCCACCGCCTCGTCGTGGCCCGCCAGTTCGACCGCCGCATTGACCGCCATGCAGCCGCGCCGCAGCGGGTTGCCGAGTTCGTCCTCGACGATGCGCGCCAGCAGTTGGCGGATGCGGTCCTTGACGGGGCCGGGCCCGGCCAGCAGGGCGACATTGGCCGCCGTGAACGCCTGGTAGCGCTGCAGGGCGCGCTGGTACAGGCCGTGTTTGCTGTCGAAGGCGTTGTACAGGCTGCTGCGCGCCAGGCCGGTGCCCTCGACCAGGTCTTGCACCGACGTCGCCGCATAGCCGCGCTGCCAGAATACCTGCAGGGCGGCGTCGGCCACGTCGTCGGGTTCGAAATCCTTGGGGCGCATGGCGAAAGCTATTTTGGAATGATCGTTCCCAAACTGTAGCCGCCGCGCCGCGCGTGTGTCAAGCCGCGCGCCGCGCGGGGGACGTACAATCCGGCACATGCCCGCCGCCCGCTTCGAATCCAAGATCCTGTCCCGCGACGCCGTCGCCGCCGCCATTGCCCAGGGCAAGCTGCCCCGGCCGCTGGTGTTCACCAATGGCGTCTTCGACATCCTGCACCGCGGCCACGCCACCTACCTGGACCAGGCCGCGCAATTGGGCGCCACGCTGGTGGTGGCCATCAATACCGACGCTTCCGTGCGCCGCCTGGGCAAGGGCGCCGACCGCCCGCTCAACGGCCAGGACGACCGCGCCGCGCTGCTGGCGGCGCTGGGCTGCGTCAGCGCGGTGACCATGTTCCATGAAGACACGCCGGTGGAAATCATCGGCGAACTGCGCCCCGACCTGATCGTCAAGGGCGGCGACTACGACATGGAAACCCTGCCGGAAACCGCCCTGGTCAAGAGCTGGGGCGGCCGCGCCGTGGCCATCCCGTTCGAATTCCAGCGCTCCACGACGACCCTGGTGAAGAAGATCCGCGGTTAATCCGGCAGGCGCAGCAGCCGGTTGATGGCTTCCAGGTCGGCTTCGGCCAGGATGCCGCCGGCCGCCTTGAGCCGCAGCCCGTCGAGCAGGGTGCGGTAGCGCGCCTGCGCCAGGTCGCGCTGGGTGGCGTACAGCTGCTGCTGCGCATTGAGCACGTCCAGGTTGATCCGCACCCCGATCTCGTAGCCGGTCTGGTTGGCCTGGACCGCCGCGCGGCTGGATTTCTCGCCCGCTTCGAGCGCGCGGATGCGCGCCAGCCCGGCCACCACGCCGGTGTAGTACTGGCGCGCCGACTGCACCGCCTGCCGGCGCGCCGCTTCGTAGTCCTTGCGCGCTTTTTGTTCGAGCTGGACTTTTTCCGTTACCTGGGAGGAGACGCCGCCGCCGGAATAAATCGGCACGGACAGCACCAGCCCGATGCTGCTGTCGACCGCCCGGCCGCCCGCGCTGTTGCGGTTGTTGCCGTCGGCGTTGCCGCTGGTGGCTCGCAGGCTCAGGGTGGGGTAGTGGCCGCTGCGGGCGACCTGGATGTCGCGCGAGGCGATGCGGGTCTGCAATTGCGCGCGCGCCACTTCCAGGCTGGCGGCCTCGGCCTGGGTGGCCCAGTCGCTCAGGCGGGCCGGCTGGGGCGGCGGCAGCGCCAGGCCGGGCGGCAGCTCGGCCAGGGCGCCGGGCGGCTCGCCGATGATCTTGGCGAGCTGGTCGCGCAGCACGGCCAGGGTGTTTTCCTGCAGCAGCGCCTGGGCGACCACCAGGTCGTAGCGCGACTGCGCTTCGTAAGTGTCGGCGATGGTGGCGTTGCCCAGCTCGAAGTTGCGCTTGGCGGACTCGAGCTGCGCGGCCACGGCGGCCTTTTCGCCCTCGGTGGCGGTCAGGGTGTCCTGGGCGGCCAGCACATTGAAATAGGCGTCGGCGACGCGCAGGATCAGGTCCTGGTAGGCCTGCTGCAGCTGCAGTTCGGCGTCGGCCACTCCCAGCTTGGCCTGCTCGTACTGCTGCCAGCGCGACCAGTCGTACAGGGGCTGGGTCAGGACCAGGTCCCAGGTGCCGCGGGTGCCGTCGCGGCTGCGCGCCGAGAAGCTGCGCGTGGCACGGGTTTCTTCGTAGCGGCCGCCGAGTTCGGCGCTGACGGCCGGCAGCAGGCCCGCGCGGGCCTGGGGCAGTTGCTCGATGGAGGCGCGATAGGACGCGCGCGCGGCGGCGTAGGTGGGGTCGTTGGCGAGCGCGTCGCGCCAGATCTGCAGCAGGTCCTGGGCCTGGACCGTGGCCGCCGCGCACCAGGCTCCCAGCGCCAGGACCAGCGTAGCCGCAAGTGGTCTGGCGCGCATGCCAGTGGCGTCAGAACTTGAACTGCGACACCGTGGCGCCGCGCAGCGGTTTGACGACCGTTTCGAACAGATTGACGGTTTCGAAGCTGGCGGCGGTGGTGCGGGTGATGCGACAGGCGGTCATGATGGGGGCCTGGCCCACGATGACGACCAGGCGGCCGCCGACGCGCAACTGGTACTTGAGGGCGTCGGGCACGACGGGCACCGAGCCGGTGACCAGGATGGCGTCGTATTCGGTGGTGCCCCAGCCGTTGCGGCCGTCGCCGGTCTCGACCTTGACGTTGGTGACGTTGTTCATCTGCAGGTTCTGCTGCGCGAACGCCACCAGGCGGTTGTCGATCTCGACCGAGGTGACCTGCTGGGCCAGGTGCGCCAGCAGGGCGGCCTGGTAGCCCGAGCCGGTGCCGATCTCGAGCACGCAATCGGTGGGGGTGAGCTGCAGTTCCTGGGCCAGGCGGGCCTCGACCTTGGGCGCCAGCATGTTCTGGCGGGTGTCGACGGCGTTGATTTCCAGGGGGATTTCCAGGTCGGAGAACGCCAGCGCGCGCATCGCCGGCGGCACGAATTGTTCGCGGCGCACCGCGAACAGGGCGTCGAGCACCTTTTGGTCGAGCACCTCCCAGGGGCGGATTTGCTGCTCCACCATGTTGAAACGGGCTTTTTCTACATCGGGCAGGGTCGAAGCGTTCATGACGGCAAAGAGGAAATCAGGAAGAACCAACCGGACATTGTACTGATTCGTAGCATTTCTGCCCGGTGGCGTCCCCGGATAGGACCAGGCTTACCACCAGGCGTGGAAATGATGGGCCGGGCCGTGGCCCGAGCCCACGTCCAGGCGGTCGGCGTGGCGCAGCGCGTCGGCCAGGTAGGCCTTGGCGCGGCGCGCCGCTTCCGGCACGTCGGCGGCCTGCGGCAGCAGGGCGGCCAGCGCGGCCGACAGCGTGCAGCCGGTGCCGTGGGTATTGCGGGTCTCGACACGCTGGCCCGGCAGTTCGATCATGCGGTCGCCGTCGTGCAGCAGGTCGATGGTGTCGTTGCCCGGCAGGTGGCCGCCCTTGAGCATGACCCAGCGATGCCCGGCGTGGGTCATCTGGTTGCGCAGGCGTTCGGCCACCCGGCGCATTTCCTTGAGGGTCTCGACCGGGCGCTCGCCCAGCAGGACGCCCGCCTCGGGCAGGTTGGGGGTCAGCAGGGTGGCCTGCGGCACCAGCGCCTCGCGCAGCGCCCCCACGGCGTCGCGCTCGAGCAGCAGGTCGCCGCTCTTGGCCACCATGACCGGGTCCAGCACTACGTGCGGCGGCTGCCAGCGGGCCAGCTTCTCGGCCACCACGACCGTGACCGGCTGCTGGCCCAGCATGCCGATCTTGACCGCGTCGATGCGCACGTCGGCGAACAGTGTGTCGATCTGCTGGCCCACGAAGGCCGGCGGGACCGGCGCGATGCCGGTGACGCCCTGGGTGTTCTGGGCGGTCAGCGCGGCGATGACCGCGCAGCCGTAGGCGCCCAGCGCGCTCATGGCCTTGACGTCGGCCAGCACGCCGGCGCCGCCGGAGGGATCGACGCCGGCGATGCTCAGCGCATTGGGAATGGGCCGCTCGCTGGCGGCCCGGCGCGGGGCGTTCATCGGGCGGCGGCCGGAGCGGCGGTGATCAGGCCTTCGGTGGGCGAGCTGGGCGCGCCGCTATACAGCTTGCGCGGCATGCGGCCGGCACGGTAGGCCTCGCGGCCGGCCTCGACCGCCTTTTTCATGGCGCTGGCCATCAGGATCGGGTCCTGCGCGCCGGCGATCGCGGTGTTCATCAGCACCCCGTCGCAGCCCAGTTCCATGGCAATGGCGGCATCGGAGGCGGTGCCGACCCCGGCATCGACCAGCACCGGCACGCGCGCCTGGTCGATGATCAGGCGCAGGTTCCACGGGTTGAGGATGCCCATGCCCGAGCCGATCAGCGAAGCCAGCGGCATGACGGCCACCACGCCCAGGTCTTCCAGCATGCGGCACTGGATCGGGTCGTCGGTGCAATAGACCATCACCTTGAAGCCGTCATCGACCAGCGTCTTGGCGGCCCGCAGGGTTTCCGGCATGTTGGGGAACAGCGTGTGCGAGTCGCCCAGGACCTCGAGCTTGACCAGGTCGTGGCCGTCGAGCAGTTCGCGCGCCAGGCGCAGCGTGCGCACGGCGTCGTCGGCCGTATAGCAGCCCGCCGTGTTGGGCAGCAGGGTGAATTGCGCGGGCGGGACGTAGTCGAGCAGGCTCGGCTCGCCGGGATTCTGGCCGATATTGGTGCGGCGGATGGCGACCGTGACGATCTGCGTGCCGCTGGCGTCCAGCGCGGCGCGGGTCTGCTCGAAATCTTTGTACTTGCCGGTGCCCACCAGCAGGCGCGACTGGTATTCGCGGCCAGCGATGGTCAGGGTGTCTGGAGAGGTCATGGCGGTGCTTGCAAATAAGAGGAGGCGCCGGCCGCGCGCGGCGCGGCCGGCGATATCTTCATGATAAAGCACGCGGCGGCGGCCGACGGCACGGGCGCATGGGCACGGCGCAGTATGCCAGATCGCCGCGCCCGGCGCGGGGCGCGCCGTTCCGGATTTGGCGTTTCGCGTCGCGCGCGGGGGAAGCCCGCGGCCGGCGTCAGCGCCGCGCCTGGTCCAGCGCCGCGCAGAGCTGTTCGGCGGCATCCACCAGGCGCGGGCCGGGCCGGTACAGCATGTCGGCATCGAGGCTGATCACCTGTCCGGGCGCCGCCGCCGGCAGGCCGTGCCCGCGCCAGGCGCGCCGGCTGGCCTCGGCATCGGCGGGCCCGAGCACGCCGGCCACCACCGCTTGCGGCCGCGCCGCCAGCACGCTTTCCAGCGACACTTGCGGGGCCAGCACGGGCGCGTCGGCGAACACGTTGATGCCGCCGCACAGGCGCACTGCATCGCTGACGATGCTGGCGCCGTTGAGGGTATAGAGCGGTTGCAGGCCGGCCTGGATGAACACCCGCACCGGCTGGCGTCCCGCATAGCGCGCCTGCAGCGCCGCCAGGCGGGCCCGCAGGGCGGCCGCGGCGGGCCCGGCCTGGGCCTCGGTGCCGAACAGCCGGCCGAGTGTTTCCACCGAGTCGGCTACTGCCGCCAGTGTGCGCGGATCGCTGTAGTACACCGGCACGCCCAGCCGCCGCATCAGGTCGGGCAGCGGCTCCGGCACGGCGGGCTGCCAGGCGATCAGCAGGTCGGGCCGCAGCGCCACGGCGCGCTCCAGGCCGGGCCGCAGGCTGTCGCCGATGGACGGCAGGGCGCGGGCTTCTGGCGGATAGTCGCTGCCGAGCACGGTGCCCGCCAAGTATTCGCCGGCGCCGGCCGCGTAGGCCAGCTCGGTGGCGTGCGGCGCGGTGCTGATGGCGCGCCGCGCCGGGGCCTGCAGTGTCACGTGGCGGCCCTGGTCGTCGCGCACGGTGATGGGGCCATCCGCCGCCGACGCGGCAGCCGCGGCGCAGGCCAGCGCCGCCGCCAGCCAGCGCCGCCGTCCCGCCACGCGGCCAGCGAACGAGGCAGCGGCTGCAGACTTCGGTGTCTGACACCCTTGGGGTGTCAGACACCTGGCGGTGCGCGAGACTGCCGCCGCGGACTGCGGTGCGGGGGTGGGGCGCATGCGTATCAATAGCGGATGGTCAGCGCGGCCTGCACGTTGCGGCCGGGCGTCGGGTACAGGTTGTACGCGCCGGTCGGCCCCGTGCTGCCGGAGCGGATGCCATAGGTGGCGTACTCGCGATCGAACAGGTTGTTGACCGCCAGGGTGCCGGACACATGCTCGGTGAAGGCATAGCCGATCTTGCCGTTGACCAGCACGTAGTCGTCGAGGCGGGTGTCGAATTCATTGGCCTGGTCGTTGTCCATGCGGGCCTTGCCGACGTACTGTGCCGCCACGCTGACGAACAGCCGGTCGTCGGGCCGCCAGGTGGCGCCCAGGTTGGCCATCCACTTGGGCACCAGCGGCACCGTCTTGCCGGCCAGGTCCACGCCGCCGTAGGTGCCGGAGCGGAATTCGGCCTGCAGCCAGGTCACATTGGCGTCCAGCGTCAGCGAGCGCGTCAGGGCGTGGCGGCCTTCCAGCTCGACGCCCTGGCGCCGGGTCGGCTCCAGGTTGGTGTTGGAGAACGTCACCGGGTTGTACTGGATCTCGTTGCTCAGATCGTAGCGGAACCACGCCAGCCGCGCGCTGGAGGCGTCCGATTGCCACAGGATGCCCAGCTCCTTGTCGGTGGAGGTCTGCGGCTTGAGCGGGGTGGCCACGTACAGCAGCTCGTCGGAGTTGGCCAGGCGGAAACTGCGGCCGACCTTGCCGTAGGCGCTGAAGCCGCCGCCCACTTCCTGGCGCAGCGCCAGCTGCCAGGCGCCCAGGTGGCGCGTCTCGTCGGAATTGCCGCTGAAGCCCGACAGGGTCTCGAGCTGGTCGCGCGCGTATTGCCGCCGGCCGCCCAGCGTCACGCGGGTGCTGTCGGTGGCCTGGATCTGCGCCTCGGCGAAGACGCCGTGCTGGCGCTGCCGCGCTTTCCAGCGGTCGCCCACGGGCGAGAACGAGTATTGATTGGTGGCGTCCAGGTCGCTGTCGCGCATGTCCACGCCCACCACCAGGGCGTGCCGCTGCGCCACGGGCAGGTGGTAGCGCAGGCTGCCCGTGGTCTCGTCCAGGTCCTGGGTGCGCGTGGTGTCGCCGAAGGCGCTGCCGCTGAAGCCGGTCAGCGATTTGTCGCGCTGGCCCAGGTCGGCGTACAGCGTGCCGGCGCCCAGCCGCTGCTCGACCTGCACGCCGAAGGCGTCGGTCTGGGTCCTGATGAAGTCGTCGGGGGTGGAAGTGCCGCGCGGGTCGTCCTCGTATTCGTCCAGGCCGGTGGCCGGGTCGACCCGGCGCGGGCCGGGCAGCCCCAGCTTCTGGCGCGTGGTGCGCGCATACAGGCGCACCGAGCCGCTGTCGTGGTGCAGGCCGATGCCCACGCCGCCGCTGTCGCGGCTTTCCCGGTTGTTGTCGCGATAGTTGTCGGTGCGCAGCGTCTGGCCGTAGACATCCACGGTGACATGCTGGTTCTGCAGGCCGATGGCCGCGTCGAGCTGGTGCAGGCCGTAGCTGCCCACGGTGCCGGTCACGCTGGCCGAGACGGGCTTGCCGGAAGCATTGCCGCGCTTGGTGATGATGTTGATGACGCCGCCGGTGGCGCCGCCGCCGTATTGCACGGAGCCGCTGCCGCGCACGATCTCGATGCGCTCGATGCGCTCCAGCGGCACGGTGCCCAGCGAGGGCGCCGACAGGTCATTGTTGTTCTGTGGCACGCCGTCGATCAGCACCAGCGTGTTGCTCGGGCCCGTCAGGCCGAAGCCGCGGATGTCGACCGACGCCTGCTCGGCCGCGCCGGTGCTGTTGATGACGTGGATGCCGGCCTGGCCGGAGAGCAGTTCCTGCACCGTGACGGCGCTGCTGGTGCGGATCTGCTCCGCGGTCAGCACCGATACCTGGACTGGCTGGTCGCGCGCCTCGGTGGGCACTCGCGAGGCGGTGACGGTGACGGTGTCGAGCTGCGGGACGGCGGCAGCGGCCGGATCTTGCTGGGCGGCGGCCAGGGCGGGCACGGCGCAAGCCAGCACGCCGGCCGTGCGCCGGAGGAGGGGGGATTTCATCGGCGAACCTCGGTGTGACGCGCGACCCCGCACGTCGTTCTCGGTATGGGGGCGCGCCAGGCGCGTCCCCGGTGGGCGAACCGGCCGGTATCGGGCTGCCATGCGGCGCGGGGCGCGGCATGGGGACCGTTGCGGGGGCAGCACAGGCTGGGCGCGCGGCGCCTTCCTGTTTCCCGTTTACCTTCCGCGCGCGGGCTGCGCCGGAAGCACCAGTTCGGGGCGGAACTGTATCATCCGCCGGCGGGTGGCGATCCATTTTGTTACCATCAAGCGTTGGTTTTCGGGCGTTTTTTGCCTTTTCGCCACATTTCCGAGACTCGCCGTGCCGTATCCCCGCCTGCCCTATCCGCCATCGTCGTACACCCGTGGTGGCGACTTCGCCCGCCTGCTCGGCGAACGCATCCTCGTCCTTGACGGCGCCATGGGCACGATGATCCAGCGCTACAAGCTGGGCGAGGCCGATTTCCGCGGCGAGCGCTTCGCCGGCCACGGCAAGGACCTGAAGGGCGACAACGAATTGCTGTCGCTGGTGCGGCCCGACATCATCGACGAGATCCATCGCCAATACCTCGAGGCCGGCGCCGACGTCATCGAGACCAACACCTTCGGCGCCACCTCGGTGGCGCAGGCCGACTACGACCTGCCGGAGCTGGCCTACGAGCTGAACCTGGCCTCGGCGCGGCTGGCGCGCGCCGCCTGCGACGCCTACAGCACGCCCGACCGGCCGCGCTTCGTGGCCGGCGCGCTGGGGCCGCAGCCCAAGACGGCGTCCATTTCGCCCGACGTCAACGACCCGGGGGCGCGCAACATTACTTTCGATGAATTGCGCGACGCCTATATCGAGCAGCTCAACGGCCTGCTCGATGGCGGCATCGACATCGTGCTGATCGAAACCATCTTCGATACGCTGAACGCCAAGGCCGCCATCTTCGCGGTCGAATCGGTGTTCGAGGAACGCGGCGTGCGCCTGCCGGTCATGATCTCCGGCACCGTCACCGACGCCTCGGGCCGCATCCTGTCGGGCCAGACGGTCGAGGCATTCTGGAATTCGGTGCGCCACGCGCGGCCCATCACGATCGGCTTGAACTGCGCGCTGGGCGCGGCCCTGATGCGCCCCTATGTGGCCGAGCTGGCCAAGATCTGCGACACCTACGTCTGCGTGTATCCGAATGCCGGCCTGCCCAATCCCATGGCCGAGACCGGTTTCGACGAAACCCCGGCCGATACCTCCGGCCTGCTGGAAGAGTTCGCGCGCGCCGGCCTGGTGAACATGTCGGGCGGCTGCTGCGGCACCACGCCCGATCACATCCGCGCCATTGCCGCCAAGGTTGCCGGGCTGGCGCCGCGCGTGGTGCCCGAGGTCCCGGTCAAGACGCGCCTGTCGGGCCTGGAGCCGCTCAACATCGACGAGGAATCGCTGTTCGTCAACGTCGGCGAGCGTACCAACGTCACCGGCAGCAAGATGTTCGCGCGCCTGATCCGCGAGGAAAAATACGACGAGGCCCTGGCCGTGGCCCGCCAGCAGGTGGAGAACGGCGCGCAGATCATCGACATCAACATGGACGAGGCCATGCTGGATTCGGTGGCCTGCATGCGCCGCTTCCTCAACCTGATCGCCTCCGAGCCCGACATCGCGCGCGTGCCGATCATGATCGACAGCTCCAAGTGGGAAGTGATCGAGGCCGGCCTGAAGTGCGTGCAAGGCAAGCCGGTGGTGAACTCGATTTCCATGAAGGAAGGCGAGCAGGCCTTCCGCGAGCAGGCGCGCCTGTGCCGCCGCTATGGCGCGGCGGTGGTGGTGATGGCCTTCGACGAGCAGGGCCAGGCGGACACGCTGGCGCGCCGCCAGGAAATCTGCGGGCGCGCCTACAAGATACTGGTCGAGCAAGAACAGTTCCCGCCCGAGGACATCATCTTCGACCCCAACGTGTTCGCGGTCGCGACCGGTATCGACGAGCACAACCACTATGCGATGGACTTCATCGAGGGCACTCGCTGGATCCGCCAGAACCTGCCGCACGCGCGCATCTCGGGCGGCATCTCGAACGTCAGCTTCTCGTTCCGCGGCAACGAGCCCATGCGCGAGGCCATCCATACGGTGTTCCTGTATTACGCCATCCGCGAAGGCCTGACGATGGGCATCGTCAACGCCGGGCAGCTGGGCGTGTACGCCGACCTGGCGCCGCAACTGCGCGACCTGGTCGAGGACGTCATCCTGGACCGGGCCGAGCCGGTCGGCCGGCAGGACGCCGCCGACGATCGCAGCCCCACCGAGCGCCTGGTGCAGTTCGCCGACAGCGTCAAGGGCGCCGGCGCCAAGAAGGAAGAAGACCTGGCCTGGCGCGCCGGCCCGGTCGAGGACCGCCTGTCGCACGCGCTGGTGCATGGCATCACCACCTTCATCGTCGAAGACACCGAGGAGGTGCGCCAGAAGATCGCCGCGCGCGGCGGCCGTCCCATCGAAGTGATCGAGGGCCCGCTGATGGACGGCATGAACATCGTGGGCGACCTGTTCGGCGCCGGCAAGATGTTCCTGCCGCAGGTGGTGAAGTCGGCGCGCGTCATGAAGCAGGCGGTGGCCCACCTGATTCCCTTCATCGAGGAAGAAAAGCGCCAGATCGCCGCCGCCGGCGGCGATGTGCGCGCCAAGGGCAAGATGGTCATCGCCACCGTCAAGGGCGACGTGCACGATATCGGCAAGAACATCGTCTCGGTGGTCCTGCAGTGCAACAACTTCGAGGTGGTGAACATGGGCGTGATGGTGCCCTGTGCGCAGATCCTCGAAAAAGCCAAGGAAGAGCAGGCCGATATCGTCGGCCTGTCGGGCCTGATCACGCCCAGCCTCGAGGAAATGGCCTACGTGGCTTCGGAAATGCAGCGCGACCCGTATTTCCGCGAGCGCAAGATCCCGCTGATGATCGGCGGCGCCACCACCAGCCGCGTGCACACGGCGGTCAAGATCGCGCCGAACTACGACGGGCCGGTCATCTATACGCCGGATGCCAGCCGCGCGGTCGGGGTGGCCGCCAACCTGGTGTCGGACCAGGCGCAGGCCTATATCGACGAAGTGGCGCAGGAATACGAGGAAGTACGCCGGCGCCACGCCAACCGCAAGGCCACGCCGCTGATCTCGCTGGCCGAGGCGCGCGCGGCGCGCCCGCAGATCGACTGGTCGGCCTATGCGCCGCCGCGCCCCAAGTTCATCGGCCGGCGCGCCTTCAAGAGCTACGACCTGGCCGAGATCGCCAAGTACCTGGACTGGACGCCGTTCTTCCAGACCTGGAGTCTGTTCGGGCAGTTCCCCGCCATCCTGGAGGACAAGGTGGTGGGCGAGCAGGCGCAAAAGGTCTATGCCGATGGCCAGGCCATGCTCAAGCGCATCATCGACGGCCGCTGGCTGACCGCCAACGGCGCGGTGGCGTTCTATCCCGCCAACACCGTCAATGACGAGGACATCGAGGTCTACGCCGACGAGTCGCGCAGCGAGGTGCTGTTCACCTATCGCAACCTGCGCCAGCAGGGCGCCAAGCGCGAGGGCGTCAGCAACAAGTGCCTGGCCGATTTCATCGCGCCCAAGTCGAGCGGCGTGCCGGACTATATCGGCATGTTCGCGGTGACGGCCGGGCTCGGCATCGAGAAAAAAGAGGCCGAGTTCCAGGCCGCGCTGGACGACTATTCCAGCATCATGCTCAAGGCCATGGCGGACCGCCTGGCCGAGGCGTTCGCCGAATGCCTGCACGCGCGGGTGCGCCAGGACCTGTGGGGCTATGCGCCGGACGAGGCATTGTCCAACGACGACATGATCGCCGAGAAATACACCGGCATCCGTCCCGCGCCGGGTTATCCGGCCTGCCCGGAGCACGTGGTCAAGCGCGACTTGTTCCGCGTGCTGGATGGCGACGACATCGGCATGACCCTGACCGACAGCTACGCGATGTACCCCGCATCCAGCGTATCGGGCTTCTACTTCAGCCACCCGCAATCGCAGTACTTCAACGTGGGCACCATCGGCGCCGACCAGCTGGCCGACTATGTCGCGCGCAGCGGCCGCAGCGAGGAAGACGTGCGCCGCACGCTGGCCTCCAGCCTGGGATGACCGGCGGCGGCCGGCGCGCCGGCCGTCGGGTAGTGCGGATCAGGCGCGCTGCGCCACCAGGGTGGCCGTGTCGCTGCTGAACGAGCCGTCCGCGGCCACGGCATAGTGGCGATGCACCGGCTCCGGCGCATGGGCCAGCATGTGGCGCAGCGCCGCCACCAGCGGGGCGGGCGTGCGCATGCGTTCGACCCACGCGGCGAAATCCAGGGTGATGCGGCGCGGGGTGCAGCCGCGCAGCACGAAGCCGGACTCGGCCAGCAGGCGCAGCCATTCGGCCACCGAGTAGTTGCGCACGTGCGAGCTGTCGCGCAGCACTTCCAGGGCCTGCAGCCAGGTATCGAGCAGCGGCTCGCCCGGCGACACCACGTCGGCGAACGCGGCGACGCCGCCCGGCTTGAGCACGCGCCGCGCTTCGCGCAGCGCCAGGCCCGGGTCCTGCCAGTGATGGGTGGAGTAACGGCACAGCACCAGGTCGAATTCGCCGTCGGCGAACGGCAGGCGCTCGGCCTTGCCGCGGCACGTGGCCAGGTTGTCGAGCCCGCGCCGCGCGGCTTCGGCCGCCACTACGTCCAGCATCGCCTGCGACAGGTCGTAGGCCGTCACGTGCGCCGCGTGCGGCGCCACCTGGAAGCTCACGTGTCCGCCGCCACAGCCCAGGTCGAGCACGCGCGCGCCGGCATGCTCGCGCGCCAGCGCGGCGAACTGTTCCAGGTCCGCGCCTTGCGCATGGACCGCGCTGCTCAGGTAGGCGGCGGCGCGCGGGCCGAACTGGCGGTCCACTACCTGGTCGTGGGAAACGGGTGAATTCATGGTTGGTCCTGTCAGTGAAGGGAAACGGCCGGTGCCGGCCGCGGCACGGCGTGCCGGGGAGTAAGATAGGCACCTCGCCATACGCGTACAAGACCATTGCTTATCCTGGTATGAATGCTGCCCCCCAAGCCGGCCCGGCGGCCGTCCACGAGAGTTCCGCGCGGCGCCGCCAGGCGCTCGGCGAGTTCGTGCGCGCGGCCCGCGCGCGCATCACGCCGCAGATGGCCGGCCTGCCCGAAGGCATGCGGCGCCGCACCCCGGGGCTGCGCCGCGAAGAAGTCGCCCAGCTGTGCGGCATCAGCGTCACCTGGTATACGTGGATCGAGCAGGGCCGCGAAGTGTCGGTGTCGCCCGCCGTATGGGCGCGCATTGCCGGCGTCCTGCAGCTGGCGCGCGCGGAGCGGGCTTATCTGTTCGAGCTGGCCGAGTGCGCCGACCCCCGGCATCCGCGCGACGACGCGAGCGAGGCCCCCGGCCTGCTGCGCGAGTGCGTGGATGTCATAGCGACCCCGGCCTATGTGCTGGACCGGGCCTGGAACGTGCTGGTGTACAACGCGCCCATGCGCGACCTGTTCGACGACTGGCCGGCGCGCGACCCGCGTCCCAACCTGTTGCGTTATATCTTCCTGGACCCGGCCGCGCGGCAGTTGGTGGTGGACTGGGACCAGCGTGCGCGCCGGGTGGTGGCGGAATTCCGCGCCGACGCGGGCGCGCACCTGGACGAGCCGGATGTGCTGGCGCTGCTCGACGAGCTGAACCGCGACAGCGAGGTGTTCGCCCATTGGTGGACGCGCCATGCCGTGGTGGAGCGCGAAGGCGGCCTGCGGGAATTCCAGCACCCGCGCCGCGGCCGGCTGGCCTACCAGCAGACGACCTTCCGCCTGGCCACGCACCCGGACCTGAAGCTGGTGATGCTGCTGGAAGGCGCCGCGGCCGGCGATGCCTGAGGCGCGCGCCTACCCGCCCACGCGGGTGATGACATAGACGGCGCTGGTCAACAGGGTGCAGATGCCCGTGGTCCAGGCGATGACCTTGCAGGTGAGCTTGCCGATTTCGTGGTGCAGGTCGGCCTTGGTGGTGTAGTTCGACAGCACGACCGCCAGGTCCTGGCGGATGAGCGCGACGTTGTGTTCCAGCGTGTTGACGCGGTTTTGCACGGGACAGGCTTTCTTGCGCGGAAGTTCCATGAGCGCAGGATAGGCTTGGCCGCGCCGCCGGTCTAGGCGTAGTTGCCGAAGTCAGACTGTCGGCATGATTCCACGCAAGCTCATTCCGGCAGGCCCGCCGCCAGCAGGCCGTCCAGCAGTTTGCGGATGGGCGCCGGCAGCGCCAGGCCGGGCAGTTCGGCGGCGCCGGCCCAGCGCTGCGGCAGGCCCGGTTCGGCCAGCGCGGCGGCCGGTTGCACCGGCAGGTACCAGGGCTTGATGTGCAGGCGGTAGTGCGTGAACGTATGCGCGAAGGCGGCCAGTTCGTAGCGTTGCAGCGGTTCCAGGCCGAGCCGGCGCGACGCCTGCGTCGGGTCGCCGCCGGCGTCGAATTCGGGCAGGCTCCAGAGCCCGCCCCAGATGCCGGGAGCGGGCCGCTGTTGCAACAGGATGGCGCCGTCGCGCTGCAGTACCAGCATGCCGGTCTGGCGCTCGGGGATGGTCTTGCGTGCCTTGGGGCTGGGCAGTTCCGCCTGGCGGCCGTCGCGCCGCGCGATACAGGTGTCGGCCACCGGGCAGCGCGCGCAATCGGGCTTGCCGCGCGTGCACAGGGTGGCGCCCAGGTCCATCAGGCCCTGGGTGTAGGCGGCCATGTCGAGGCCGGGCGCGGCGGCGACTTGCGCCTCGGCCAGGGCCCACAGCCGCTGCTCGACTTCGCGGCGCGCCGGGTCGCCGTCGATGCCGAAATGCCGGGTGAACACCCGCTTGACGTTGCCGTCCAGGATGGGCGAGCGCTCGCCGTAGGCGAAGGCCGCGATGGCGGCGGCGGTAGAGCGGCCGATGCCGGGCAGGGTGGCGATCTGTCCGGCCGTGGGAGGAAAGCGCCCGCCCCAGTCGCGCACCACCGCCTGTGCGCAGCGATGCAAGTTGCGCGCGCGCGCGTAGTAGCCCAGCCCGGCCCAATAAGGCATGACGTCTTCCTGGCTGGCGGCCGCCAGGGTGGCCACGTCGGGAAAGCGTTCGAGGAAGCGCTGGTAGTACGGGATGACGGTGGCTACCTGGGTCTGCTGCAGCATGATTTCCGACAGCCAGATCCGGTAGGGGTCTTGCGTGCGCTGCCAGGGCAGGCCGTGACGGCCGTGGCTGGCCTGCCAGGCGACGATGCGGGGGGCGAAATCCATGATGGGGGATTATCGCATTGCCATGCCGTCATGGTTGCCGGGCTTGAGTCTGGGCGTGGACGGGATGTGTTCTTGTCCCCGTTCCGCGGCGTCCGGGCGGGGTCGGCGACTGGCAGACACATGCCGCGCCGATGAGATGTCAGAGACCCGGATGAGGCAGGCGCATGCTCATGAGGTGTCAGACACCCGGCGAGAAAGCGCGGCAGATTCCGGACTGTCTCCCCAGGGTGTCTGACACCTGGATGAAGCAGGCGCATGCTCATGAGGTGTCAGACACCCGGCGAGAAAGCGTGGCAGATTCCTGACTGTCTCCCCAGGGTGTCTGACACCTGGATGAAGCAGACGCATGCTCATGAGGTGTCAGTCACCTGGATGAGATGTTGCCAGCCTCGTCGCTGCGGGCTTGGGGCGGGCGAGTTGGACGGCGGGGGAGCCTGCGCAGCAGGCCGAGGGCGCCTGGTGTTGCGCCCGAGCCCGACGGACGTCGCCCGCCCCAAGCCCGCAGCGGCGAGGCGACTCAAGAACCCAGAAAGCACCGCAGCCAAGACACCGCCCGCAAAACCGCCCGCAAAGCACCGCCGCCCAAGCACCGCAACGCATCCAGACACTCCCCCGCATCCCCCCCACGCCGCGCCGCCGCCCCCTCTATCGCTACGCCCTATTGCGCCAACCTGGCGCCCCGGGTACAACCTGGATCAGAACAAAGCACAAAGGCACCCAGCCCGGACCGGCCCGCCCCCCGCTTCACGAGAGCCGGCGCGCGCGGCCTGCCCGGGCATTCCTGGATCCTCGGAGTAGACATGAATGCCCCTCTCACGCCCGCGCAGCGCGCGGCGCTCGAATCCGTCCAGCTGGACGACAAATACACCCTGGAAACCGGCCGCGCCTGGATGAGCGGCATCCATGCGCTGGTGCGCCTGCCCATGATGCAGCGCGTGCGCGACCAGCGCGCCGGGCTCAACACCGCCGGCTTCATCTCGGGCTACCGCGGCTCGCCGCTGGGCGGCGTCGACCTGCACATGTGGAAGGCCGCCAAATATCTCAAGGCGCACCACGTCGAGTTCCAGCCGGGCATCAACGAAGACCTGGCCGCCACCGCGGTGTGGGGCTCGCAGCAGGTCAACCTGTTTCCCGGCGCGCGCTATGACGGCGTGTTCGGCATGTGGTACGGCAAGGGCCCGGGCGTGGACCGCTGCGGCGACGTCTTCAAGCACGCCAACGCCGCCGGCACCTCGCCGCACGGCGGCGTGCTGGTGGTGGCGGGCGACGACCATCCCGCCAAGTCGTCCACCCTGCCGCACCAGAGCGACCACATCCTGAAAGCCTGCATGATCCCGGTGCTGTTCCCTGCCAGCGTGCAGGAAGTGCTGGACTACGGCCTGCACGGCTGGGCCATGAGCCGCTACGCCGGCGTCTGGGCCGGCATGAAGTGCATCACCGATATCGTCGAGGTGTCCGCCTCGGTCGAGGTCGATCCCGAGCGCGTGCAGATCGTGCTGCCGGACGACTTCCAGCTGCCGCCCGACGGGCTCAACATCCGCCTGCCCGACACGCCCTTGCAGCAGGAAGCCCGCCTGCTCGACTACAAGTTGTACGCCGCGCTTGCCTATGCGCGCGCCAACCGGCTCAACCGCGAGCTGTGGCATGTGCCCAATGGCGAGGCGCGCTTCGGCATCATGACGTCCGGCAAGGCCTACCTGGATACTCGCCAGGCCCTGGTCGACCTGGGCCTGAGCGAGCCGGTATGCCGCCGCATCGGCCTGCGCCTGTTCAAGGTGGGCATGGTATGGCCGCTGGAAGCGACCGGCATGCAGCAGTTCGCCGAAGGACTGGACGAGATCCTGGTGGTCGAGGAAAAGCGCCAGGTGCTCGAATACCAGCTGAAGGAAGAGCTGTTCAGCTGGATCGGCACCGGCAAGAAGATCCCGCGCGTGGTGGGCAAGTTCGACGACAAGGATGGCGGCGAATGGTCGGTGCCGCAGGGCAACTGGCTGCTGCCGGCGCACTACGAGTTTTCGCCCGCCATGGTGGCCAAGGCGGTGGGGGCGCGCCTGCTGCGCTTCGCGCTGCCCGACGACGTGCGCGCCGGCATCGAGGCGCGCCTGGCGTTCATCGAGGCGCGCGAGCGGGCGCTGGCCAGGCCGCGCGTCACCGCCGAGCGCAAGCCGTGGTTCTGTTCGGGCTGTCCGCACAATACCTCGACGCGCGTGCCGGAAGGTTCGCGCGGCATGGCCGGCATCGGCTGCCACTACATGGTGACCTGGATGGGCCGCAACACCCAGGCCTATACCCAGATGGGCGGCGAGGGCGTGCCCTGGCTCGGGCAGGCGCCGTTCACCGACGAAAAGCACGTGTTCGCCAACCTGGGCGACGGCACCTACTATCACTCCGGCCTGCTGGCGATTCGCGCCGCGGTGGCGGCCAAGGCGCCCATCACCTACAAGATCCTGTTCAACGACGCGGTGGCCATGACCGGCGGCCAGCCGGTGGACGGGCCGATCGACGTGCCGATGATCACGCGCCAGGTGGCGGCCGAGGGTGTCGAGAAAATCGTCATCGTCACCGACGAGCCGGACAAGTACCGGGGCGTCGCCAACCTGGCGCCCGGCGTGCCGGTGCGCCATCGCGACGAGCTGGACGCGGTCATGCGCGAACTGCGCGACCATCCCGGCGTGTCGGCCCTGATCTACGACCAGACCTGCGCCACCGAAAAGCGGCGCCGCCGCAAGCGCAATGCCTACCCCGACCCGGCGCGCCGGGTGGTCATCAACGAGCGGGTCTGCGAGGGGTGCGGCGACTGTTCCGAGCAATCGCATTGCCTGTCGGTCGAGCCGCTCGAGACCGAGTTCGGCCGCAAGCGCACCATTAACCAGTCCAGCTGCAACAAGGACTATTCCTGCCTGAAGGGCTTCTGCCCCAGCCTGGTCACGGTCGAAGGCGGCGCCTTGCGCAAACCGAAGGCGCTGGCGCAAGAAGGCGATATCGATGGCGGCCTGCCGCAGCCGCCGCTGCCGGGCCTGGCGCAGCCTTATGGCGTGTTCATCGCCGGCGTGGGCGGCACGGGGGTGGTCACCATCGGGCAATTGCTCGGCATGGCCGCCCACCTGGAAGGCAAGGGCTGTTCCGTGCTGGACATGGCGGGGCTGGCGCAGAAGGGCGGCGCGGTGTTCTCGCACGTGATGCTGACGCAGGCGCCCGATGGGCTGCTCAACACGCGGGTGGCCATGGGCGAGGCCGACCTGGTGCTGGCCGGCGACCTGGTGGTGGCCGCCAGCCAGGAATCGGTGGCGCGCATGCGCGCCGGCCGCACGCGGCTGCTGCTCAACAGCGACGTGGCGCCCACCGCCGCGTTCGTCCAGGACCCGGACTGGCGCCTGCCCGGCGCCGACCTGCAGGCGGACCTGCGCGCTGCCTGCGGCGAGGGCGGGGTGGACGCGGTCGATGCCGCCGCGCTGGCGCTGGGCCTGCTGGGCGACGCCATCTATGCCAACCCGCTGATGTTGGGCTATGCCTACCAGAAGGGCTGGCTGCCGCTGGGCGAAGCGGCGTTGCGGCGCGCCATCGAACTCAACGGGCAGCAGGTGGCCAGCAACCTGGCCGCCTTCGCCTGGGGCCGGCGCGCCGCCCACGACCTGGCCGAGGTGCAGCGCCTGGCCGGCCGCGCCGCCGCGCCGCAGGACGACGGCTTCGTCGAGGTGCGGCGCGGGCAGGCCGGCGCGGCCGTGCTCGACATGCGGCGTCCGGCCGGCGAGGTCGACGCGCTGGTGGCGGCGCGCAGCGAGTTCCTCACCGCATACCAGAACGCCGCCTATGCGGCGCGCTACCGTGAACTGGTCGAGCAGGTGGCGCGGGCCGAGCAGGCCGCGACCGGCACCACGCGGCTGGCCGCGGCGGTGGCGCGCTACTACTTCAAGCTGATGGCCTACAAGGACGAGTACGAAGTGGCGCGCCTGTACACCGACGGAGAATTTCTGCGGCAGGTCGACGCCCAGTTCGAGGGCGACTGGAAGCTGCGCCTGCACCTGGCGCCGCCCCTGCTGGCCCGCCGCGATGCCCAGGGCCGGCTGATCAAGCGCGCCTACGGGCCAGGGGTCCTCAAGCTGTTCCGCGTGCTGGCGCGCCTGCGCTTCCTGCGTGGCACGCCGCTGGACGTCTTCGGCCATACCGCGGAGCGGCGGGCCGAGCGCGCGCTGATCGACACCTACCGCAGCGACCTGCTGGCGATCCTGCCCAAGCTGACGCGCGCCAACCTGGACCGCGCGGTGGCGCTGGCCAGCCTGCCGGACACGATCCGCGGCTATGGCCACGTCAAGGAAGCCGCCATGCAGCGGGCCGCCGTCCGCCGGGCGGAATTGCTGGCCGGGTTCAGCGCGACGGTGGTGCCGATCGGGACCCGCGCGGCCTAGAACGCACCGGCCGGGGCGCGCGGCGGGCTCAGCCCGCCGTGGCGCCGGGGCGGCTGAAGCGCTCGAAGCGGGGCGCGCCGAACCGTTCGACGCGGGTCGGCTTGTGCGCCGCGGCCTGCGCCGTCTGGGCCGCCGCCTGCTCGCGCTGCGCGATCAGCGCCTCGGCCTTGTGGTGATGCGGCGCCAGCCGGCGCACCATGACCCGTCCGTCGCGCGGGAAATAGCCGATGCGTCGCGCGTGTACGTCGCCCAGGTCCTGGGCCAGCACCGGGATGCCTTCCGTCTGCAGATAGTTCAGCACGAAGCGGGCATTGCGCTCGCCGATATTCAGCTGCTGCATGGCGCTCAGCACCGCGCCGCCGCCGAACACCTTGGCCTCCAGGCGTTCGCGCGCCGCGCCCGCCTTGAGCAATTCGTTGACTAGCACTTCCATCGCGAATGCGCCGTAGCGCATGGTGGCCGAGGCGGGCGATTCGGTGTCGCCCTCGGGCAGCATGAAGTGGTTCATGCCGCCCACGCCGGCGCGCGGGTCGCGGATACAGGCCGCCACGCATGACCCCAGCACCGTCGAGATCATGATGTCGTCGCGGGTGACGTAGTATTCATTGGGCAGCACCTTGACCGCAGCGCAATGGAACGCGCTATCAAAATAGTGACGCGTTGCGCGGGCATCGGGGCGAGAGGACATAGGAACACGCGAAGAGGGCGCGGGCAACGAAGCGGGGATGACCTCATTGCCCGGCCGGAGGGATCGGGGCAAACATCTTGTGTAACTAAATTTGTCGACTTTGGCAATGCCATCCAGGCCGTCGGCGGCCCGGCGGGCGTGCTGTAAGCGCACGCGCCCAAAATGCGTCCCCAATTTTTATCGGGCTGGCGCCGTGCGATGCCCACTGTAACGGGCGCCAGCCCTTTCCTTTTGGAGTATTAACGGCCTTAAAAGCGGGTATTGCGCGTGACTGACCAGCGCGCCGCCAGGGCGCCCAGGATGCTGGTGCCCAGCACCGCCGCGGCCAGCACCGGCAGCGCCGGCAGGCGCAGGGCGAATTCCGCCCCGTAGCTGCGCGCCAGCCCCAGCAGGGCGTCGTTCAGCGGCGCCAGCGCCAGCGCCGCCGCGCCGATGGCCAGCAGGGCCGCCAGCGCGCCCGACAGGGCGCCCAGGTACAGGAACGGGCGCCGCACGAACGATTCGGTGGCCCCCACCAGGCGCGCCACGGCGATTTCCTCGCGTTGCAGCATGGCCTGCATGCGCACCGTATTGAAGACGGCGGCCAGCACCACGGCGGCCACGCAAGCGGCCAGGAACAGCAGGCCGACGCGCGCGAAGCGCAGGATGGCTTCCAGCCGCTGCACCCAGGCGCTGTCGAGCTGCACCTGGTCGACGTGCTCCCATTGGCGCCAGGCCTGGGCCAGCACGTCGGCGCGGCCCGCCAGGTTGTCGCCTTCGGTGAGCGTGGCGACCACCGCGTCGGGCAGCGGGTTGCCCGGCAGCACGGCGAGCGCCTGTTCCCAGGCCGGGTCCTGGCGCAGGGCGGCCAGCGCCTCGTCGCGCGGCACCACGCGCACGGCCTGTACCTGGCCGGCGTACTCGGCGCCGATGCGGCGCGAGATGTCCGCCGCCGCCCCCGCGGGCGCGCCGGGCTGCAGGAACAGGGTCAGTTCGGGCGTGACCGACACTTGCCGCGCCACCGGCTGGGCCGATACGAGGATGGCGCCGCCCAGCAGCGGCAAGGCCAGGGCCAGGGCCATGACCAGCAGGTTGGCCAGCGACGAGAAGGGCTGCTTGGCCAGGCGCCGCAGGGTGACGGTCAGGGCGTAGCGGTGCTGTCGTAGCCAGGATTTCATGCTTGGGCTCCCGAGTCGTGGAACTTGCCCGGCTCCAGGCGCAGGGTGCGTGTGGCGTATTGCGCCAGCAGTTGCTCGTCGTGCGAGGCGATCAGGGTGGTGACCCCGACGCGGTTGAAGTCGCGGAACACGTTCAGGATGCGCCGGGCGGTGTCGTGGTCCAGGTTGGCGGTGGGCTCGTCGGCGATCAGGATGGCGGGCCGGTTCACGATGGCGCGCGCGATCGCCAGCCGCTGCTGTTCGCCGCCGGACAGCTCGATGGGATTCATGTCTTCCTTGCCTGCCAGGCCGACCTTGTCGAGCGCGGCGCGCGCGCGGGCGCCGGCCGAATCGGGCGACTGGCCGGTCACCGCCAGCGGCAGCATGACGTTCTGCAGGGCGCTGCGGTCGTACAGCAGGTGGGTGTCCTGCAGGATGACGCCGACGGCGCGGCGCAGGTAGGGGCGCGCGCGCGCCGGCAGTTTGTCGAGCCGCTGGCCGTTGACCTGGATGGAACCGCGGCTGGCGGGCTCCAGCCCGCCGATCAGTTTGAGCAATGTGGATTTGCCGGCGCCGGAGGCGCCTGACACGAAGATGAATTCGCCGGCGCTGACGCGGAAGTTGATATCGGCCAGGATGTTGCGGCCGCGCCCGTACGATTTGAAGACGTGCTGGAATTCGATCATGGCGGCAGGGTCGAGATGAAGCAGCAATAGTACCGCGCGGCGATCGGCCGCACGTTTGCATATATTTCCGTCCCTTTTTTTCTGTGGATTCGTCAAGGGATTTCCCCCATGTCCCCGAATAACCCCAGCCGCTACCATGCCGGCGATGCTTTATGCACCCACCTCTGCATGAAAAGCTTCCTACAGGAGATCAATGATGAAAGCACTGAAATTAGCCGCCGTGGCGGCCGCACTGTGCGCGGCATCCACGGCGGCCAACGCTGGCGCGACCTTCGATAGCGTCAAGAAAAAAGGCTTCGTCCAGTGCGGTGTGTCCACCGGCATCCCGGGCTTCTCCATGGCGGACAGCAAGGGCCAGTGGCAGGGCATCGACGTCGACATGTGCCGCGCCATCGCCGCCACCATGTTCAATGACGCGAGCAAGTTCAAGGTCACGCCGCTCAACACGCAGCAACGCTTCACCGCGCTGCAGTCGGGCGAAGTCGACGTGCTGACCCGCAACACCACCCAGACCCTGACGCGCGACACCACGCTCGGCCTGATCGGCGCCGGCGTCAACTACTACGACAGCCAGGGCGTGATGGTGTCCAAGGAACTGGGCGTCAACAGCGCCAAGGAACTGAACGGCGCCACCATCTGCGTGCAGCCGGGCACCACCACCGAACTCAACCTGGCGGACTGGTTCCGCGGCCAGAAGATCGAGTTCAAGCCGGTGGTGATCGACAAGTACGACGAGATCATCCGCGCCTTCTCGGCCGGGCGCTGCGACGCCTTCACGACCGACAAGTCGCAGCTGGCCTCGACCCGCACCACGCTGGAGAACCCCGACAACTACGTCATCCTGCCGGAAGACTTCTCCAAGGAGCCGCTGGGCCCCATGGTGCGCCAGGGCGACGAGCAGTGGTTCAACGTGGTGCGCTGGTCGCTCAACGCCATGCTGGAAGCCGAGGAGTACGGCATCACGTCCAAGAACGTCGACGAGATGACCAAGAGCTCCAACCCCAACATCCAGCGCATCCTGGGCGTGACGCCCGGCATGGGCAAGAACCTGGGCGTGGATGACAAGTGGGCCTACAACATCATCAAGCAAGTGGGCAACTACGGCGAGAGCTTTGAGCGCACGCTGGGCATGAGCAGCGCCATGAAGCTCGAGCGCGGCCTGAACGCGTCGTACAAGAACGGCGGTCTGATGTACGGCTGGCCGGTGCGCTGAGCACGGCAGCTGCCGGGCAGGGCGGGGTTCCCCCGCCTTGCCGAGCCCGCCTGCGGCGGGCGGCAGGAGCAAGGTGGCATGAGGATTTTCCCGGCCATTCCTGTTCGACTTCTGTAGATTCATCCCATGACGACAAACAATCAGCAAGTCCCGGTGAGTGCGCCCAAGCGCAGTCTCAGCTGGAACGATCCCGGCGTGCGCGCCGTGGTCTATCAGGTCGTCGCGCTGGCTTTGGTCGCCCTGGCCGTGTGGTTCCTGGTGTCCAACACGCTGAACAACCTGGCAGTACGCAATATCTCCACCGGCTTCGATTTCATCGGGCGCGAGGCCGGCTTCGCCATCGGCGAGACGCCCATCGCCTATTCCCCCGCCGACACCTACGGCCGCGCCATCTGGGTCGGCCTGCTCAACACGCTGCGCGCGGCCGTGCTGGGCATCGTGCTGGCCACCATCCTGGGCACCCTGATCGGGGTGGGCCGGCTGTCGAAGAACTGGCTCATGGCCAAGGTGTGCTCGATCTATGTCGAGATCATGCGCAACGTGCCCCTGCTGCTGCAGCTGTTCTTCTGGTATGCGCTGATCACCGAGAACATGCCAGGCCCGCGGCAGGCGCTCAACCCGCTGCCCGGCGTGTTCATTTCCAATCGCGGCCTGAAGGTGCCGGGGCTGGAAGGCGGTTCGCTGGACTGGATACTGGCCGGGCTGGCGCTGGCCATCGTCGGCACCATCGTCGCGGCGCACTGGGGCAAGAAGCGCCAGGAGGCCACCGGCCGGGTATTCCCGCTGGGCCGCGCGGCGCTGGGCCTGTTCATCGTCCTGCCCGTCCTGGGCTGGCTGGTGGGCGGCGCCTCCCTGACGCTGGACATGCCGGAGCTCAAGGGCTTCAACTTCGCCGGCGGCCTGACGCTTTCGCCGGAGTTCGCCGCGCTGCTGGCCGGCCTGGTGATCTACACCTCGGCCTTCATCGCCGAAGTAGTGCGCTCGGGCATCCAGGCCGTCAACCAGGGCCAATGGGAAGCGGCCGGCTCGCTGGGCCTGCGCCGTTCACGCATCCTGCGCCTGGTGGTGCTGCCGCAGGCGCTGCGCGTGATCATCCCGCCGATGACCAGCCAGTACCTGAACCTGACCAAGAACAGCTCGCTGGCGGTGGCGATCGGCTATCCGGACATTGTCTCGGTGGTCAACACCACCATGAACCAGACCGGGCAGGCCATCGAGGGCATTCTCATCATCATGGCGGCCTACCTGACGGTCAGTCTGTCCATATCGGTCTTCATGAACTGGTACAACAAGCGCATCGCGCTGGTGGAGCGTTGACATGAGCACGACTACGCATATCCCCAGCGAAGGCCTGCCGCCGCCCAGCAACCAGGTGGGCGTGTGGCCCTGGCTCAAAGAGCGGCTGTTCTCCTCGCCCCTGAGCATCCTGGCCACGGTGCTGGTGGCCTGGCTGCTGCTGATGGCGGTGCCGGCGCTGGTCGAATGGGCCTTCCTGCAGGCCGACTTCACTTCGGCGACCTCGCAGGAATGCCGCAAGGCGGCCGGCGCGTGCTGGGCGTTCATCGTCGAGAAGCACCGCCTGATCCTGTTCGGCACCTATCCGTACGATGAGCAGTGGCGGCCCCTGCTGGCCACCATCATCCTCATCGTGGTGATCGTCTGCAGCGGCCTGCGGCGTTTCTGGAACTTGCGCCTGGCGCTGATCTGGGTGGTCGGCCTGACCGCCGTGGCGGTGCTGATGTGGGGCGGCGTGCTGGGCCTGACCTATGTCGAGAACTCGCGCTGGGGCGGCCTGCCGCTGACCCTGATCCTGTCGACCTTCGGCATCGCCTTCGCCTTCCCGCTGGGCGTGCTGCTGGCGCTGGGCCGCAAGTCGAAGATGCCGGCCATCAAGGCGCTGTGCGTCGTGTACATCGAGCTGATCCGCGGCGTGCCGCTGATCAGCCTGCTGTTCATGTCGTCGGTGATGCTGCCGCTGTTCCTGCCGGTGGGCTTTTCCATCGACAAGCTGCTGCGCGCCCAGATCGCCATCATCATGTTCGCGGCGGCCTACATCGCCGAGACCGTGCGCGGCGGCCTGCAGGCCATCCCGAAGGGGCAGTACGAGGGCGCCGATTCGCTGGGCCTGAGCTACTGGCAGCAGATGCGCAAGATCATCCTGCCGCAGGCGCTGCGCATCGTCATCCCGCCGCTGGTCAGCATTTTCATCGCCCTGTTCAAGGACACGTCGCTGGTGGTGATCATCGGCATCTTCGACCTGACGCTGGCGGCCAAGGCGGCCCTGTCGGACGCGGCCTGGCGCGGGTTCGGGGTGGAAGCCTATGTCTTCATCTCGCTGATCTACTTCGTGTTCTGCTTTTCAATGTCGAAATACAGCCAACGCCTGGAAAAACGCCTGGCGACCGGACACAAACGATAGCCGCCGGGCCCGCGCCCGCCGACGGCGGGCCGGGCCGGCGCACCTTATGGGAGTACAGGCATGAGCGATGCCATCATCCGCATGCAGAACGTGAACAAGTGGTACGGCCAGTTCCACGTGCTGCGCAACATCAACCTGGACGTGGCGCCGGGCGAGCGCATCGTGGTGTGCGGCCCCTCGGGCTCCGGCAAGTCGACCATGATCCGCTGCATCAACCGCCTGGAAGAGCACCAGCAGGGCCACATCATCGTCGACGGCACCGAGCTCACCAACGACCTCAAGCACATCGAGACGATCCGCCGCGACGTCGGCATGGTGTTCCAGCACTTCAACCTGTTCCCGCACCTGACCGTGCTGGAGAACCTGACGCTGGGCCCGACCTGGGTGCTGAAGAAGCCGCGCGCCGAGGCCGAGGCCACCGCCATGAAGTACCTGGAGCGCGTGCGCATCCCCGAGCAGGCCAACAAGTATCCCGGCCAGCTCTCGGGCGGCCAGCAGCAGCGCGTGGCGATCGCCCGTTCGCTATGCATGAGCCCCAAGATCATGCTGTTCGACGAGCCCACTTCCGCGCTGGATCCCGAGATGGTCAAGGAAGTGCTGGACGTGATGGTGACGCTGGCCCAGGAAAGCGGCATGACCATGCTGTGCGTGACGCACGAGATGGGCTTCGCGCGCAAGGTGGCCAACCGCGTCATTTTCATGGACCGCGGCGAGATCATCGAGCAGAACAGCCCCGACGAGTTCTTCGACAACCCGCAGAACGAACGCACCAAGCTGTTCCTGAGCCAGATCCTGCACTAGCCTAATGGTGTCCGGGGCCCGCCGGCCGGGCGGCCACCGTGCGGTACACGCGGGCGGTGTCGTCCAGGAAGGGCCGCAAGTCGAACGCCGCGAGGCTTTTCAGGCGCGCGGCCCGGCCCATTTCCGGCAGGTCGTGGGCGCCGCCGGCAATGCCGCGCAGGACCTCGGCCAGCGCCGCCGGCCGGGCCGGCGGGACGATCCAGCCGTCGCGGCCGGCGTCGACATTTTCAGGCAGGCCGGCGTAGTCGGTCACGATGACGGGCCTGGCCATGGCCATCATTTCCCGGCAGGCGAACGAAATCGTCTCCACGCGCGTGGACAGCACGAAACCGACGTCGATGGCGGCAATGAACGGCCGCACATCCCGCAGCGCGCCCGCGTGGGTGATGTGATCCTGCATGCCCAGGGCCGCCAGTTCGGCGCGCTGCGACGCGCTGAACGGCTCGCCGGCCAGCGCGATGTGGAAGCGGTCGGCGAGTTCGGCGGGCAGCAGCGCGACGGCGCGCACGATGTCGAGCCAGGCCTTGTAAGAAGCCGTGCCCGCGTTGCTGCCAAGCACGATGCGGCCCTCGGCGCGCGCGCCCAGCAGCGTGCGCCGGTGCATGGCCGCCGCCGCTTCGTCGAGCGGCCTGAAGTGCGCGGTGTCCACACCGTTGAGAATAACGCTCACCGCGCCGGCGCCGTAGGGGCTGGCGCGGACGCGCTGTTCGACGTGCCGGCATACGGCGATCACGTGGTGCGTACCGAAGCGGGCACGCAGCGCCGCGCTGGCGCGGGCGATGGGAATGGTGTTGTGCTTGGTGAAGACGATGCGCGGCGGGTCTTTCATGAGCCGCGTCGCCAGGATCGCCAGCCGATGGTCGGCCGAGCCGTTGACGTGGACGACGTCGAACCGTTCCGCCCGCAGCAGGGCGCGCAGTGTGCGCAAGGCAGCGGGAAGCTTGTAGAAGCGCGAAGGATAGTCCTGCGCATGCGCCGTGATGCCGGGCATCTGCGTGGCGAGCGCGTACAAGGCGCTGGAGGCCGGCGCCGCCACGGCGATGCGGAACTGCCCCGACAGGCCCGCGGCCAGCCGGGAGACATAGACCGTGTGTCCGCCGATGTCCGGGCCGGAGTGGAAATTCGTGTAGAGGATCTTCATGGGCGTGGGCGCCGGGGTGGACCTTCCCCCACCATACGCGCTGCCGCATGTCGATCCGCTGTCCGTCCGCTGACAAATCCGTCAGCACGCGCGGCGCGCCGGCCGGCCTTGCCGGGCGGCCAGGGCCGCTGGAGTATGCTACGTGCCGCACAGAAGCACATCCTGGAGACCAGAACAAATGCGCAATCCGCACGCTTTCCCCGTTTCGTCCGTCCGCCGCGCCCTGGTGGGCGGCGCCGTGGCCCTGGCCGCGACCCTGTCCTGCCTGGCGCCGGCCGCCGCGCAGGACACCGACTTCCCCACCAAGCCGCTGCGCTTCGTGGTGCCGTACCCGCCCGGCGGCCCGCTCGATTCGACCGCCCGCCTGCTGGCCGAGAAAGTGCGCGCCTCGCTGGGCCAGCCCATCATCGTCGAGAACCGCTCCGGGGCGGGCGGCAACATCGGCGCCGACCTGGTGGCCAAGGCCGCCCCTGACGGCTACACGCTGGTGATGGGAGCGGTGGCCACGCATGCCATCAATCCGTGGCTGTTCGCGAACCTGCCGTACGATCCCATCAAGGATTTCGCGCCGGTCACCATCGTGGCGGCGGTGCCCAACGTGCTGGTGATGAACGTCGACTTCGCCAAGAAGAACGGCATCGAGTCGCTGGCCGACCTGATCGCCTACGCCAAGAAGAATCCGGACCGGCTGAATTACGGCTCGGGCGGCAACGGCAGCGCCGGCCACCTGGCGGGCGAACTGCTGAAGGCGCGCGCCGGTATCAAGGCGGTGCACATCCCGTACCAGGGCGCGTCGCCGGCGCAGCTGGCGCTGCTGGGCGGCCAGTCCGACTTCATGTTCGACAACCTGGCCTCCGCGGCGCCGCTGATCAAGGACGGCAAGGTCAAGGCGCTGGCCGTGACCACGCTGCAGCGCTCCTCGCTGCTGGCCGACGTGCCCACCATGGACGAGGCCGGCGTCAAGGGCTTCGACCTGGGCACCTGGTTCGGGGTGTTCACCACCGGCGGCACGCCGGCCGCCGTGGTCGCCAAGCTGAACCAGGCCTATGCCGAAGCGCTGCGCCAGCCCGACGTGCGCCAGCGCCTGCTGGCCATGGGGTCGGAAGCGCAACCCATGACGGCCGAGGCGTTCGCCGCGTTCGTCAAGAAAGAGAAAGACAAGTACCAGGAAATCGTCAAGCTCTCGGGCGCCAGCCTGAACTGAGCCGCCTGGCATGCCGCGCCAATGAGGCGCGGTGTCTGACACCCCATGCGACGTCCGCGGCCGGCCCACGGTGGGGCGGGGGGTGTCAGACACCTATCCAGCTGAGTCGCCTGGCAGCCGCGCCGCTGAGGCGCGGTGTCAGAAACCTGTTCTGTTTCGAGCACCTGCCGTGGCGCGCTGGTGGGGGGCGGTGTCTGACACCCCGTGCGATGTCCGTGGCCGGCCCCGGGGTGGGGCATGGGGTGTCAGACACCTTGCATCCACCCCGGCGGCTATTCCTGGGCGCCGGCCAGGCAGTTTTCCACCTTCCACCCGTACAGCCATTGCAGCGCGTCGTAGAACTGCGCCTGGGTGCGGCCGGTCCACAGGCTGTTGCGCACCTGGCGCTCGACGCCCTGGGCGTGGTAGATGCGGCCCATCTCGCGGGTCGACCACACCACGCGCGCGCTGCGCGGGATGCGCACCGACTCGTACAGCCGGAAGGCCGCCTGCAGGTCGCCGTCGCGGGCCTTGACCGCCTCGCCCAGCGTGGCCGCGTCCTCCAGCGCCATGCAGGCGCCCTGGGCCATGTACTGGGTCATGGGGTGGGCCGCGTCGCCCAGCAGCGTGATGCGGCCCTGGCCCCAATGCTCGACCGGCTCGCGGTCGGCCGTGGCCCAGCGCCGCCATGACGTCGGGCGGTCCAGCATCTGGTGCGGGCGCGGGTGGATGCCCTGGAAATAGCTCAGCACCTCTTCCTTGCTGCCTTCGCGCACGCCCCATTCCTCCTGCTCGCGGCTGTGGAAGGTGACCACCAGGTTGTACTGCTGGCCGCCGCGCAGCGGGTAGTGCACCAGGTGGCAGCGCGGGCCCGCCCACAGCACCGGCGCATTGATGCGCAATTCCTCCGGCATGTTGTCGCGCTCGACCACCGCGCGGTAGACCACGTGGCCGGTCACGCGGGCGGGATCGCCCACCATGCGCTCGCGCACCACCGACTTGACCCCGTCGCAGCCGACCAGCGCGTCGCCGCGGTAGCGCCGGCCCTGGGCATCCGTCACCTCGACCTGCGCGCCGTCCTGGCGCACTTCGACGATCTGCGTCGAGGTATGGAAACTGATCAGCGGATCGCGCTGCACGGCCTCCAGGATCGACAGGTGGATGTCGGCGCGATGGATGACCGCGTAGGGGCCGCCGAAGCGCGCGCGGAAGTCGGCGCCGGTGTCGATGCGCACCACTTCACGGGCATCGACCGCGTCCATCATGATGATGTGGTCGGTGTACACGGCGCGGCCGCGCGCCGTCGCCCCCACGCCCAGCGCGTCCAGCGCCGCGAAGGCATTGGGCCCGAGCTGGATGCCGGCGCCGATCTCGCCGATGTGGCTGGCCTGTTCCAGCAATTGCACGGCGATGCCCTGGCGGGTCAGCGCCAGCGCCGCGGCCAGGCCGCCGATGCCGCCGCCCACCACGATGGCGGTTTGAGTCGTCGTTGTGCTGCTCATATGCGTTGCTCCTGCTGACTGGCTGGGCCGGCCCGCCGGGCCGGCGGCCGGGGATGGCGCGGCCTCATGCCGGCTCGCCCAGGAAGGCGCCCTGGCGGCGCAACTGTTCCTGCACCGTCGAGGCCGGCAGCCGGCCGGGCGCCACGCCGGCTTGCAGCGCCAGCGCCGCGGCCGTGCCGGCGGCCTCGCCCATGACGAAGCAGCTGCCGCTGACGCGGGCGGCCGACTGGCCTTCGTGCGTCATGCCGGCGCAACGGCCCGCCACCAGGACGTTGGATGGCGCGCCCGCCTGCTGGCGCGGCACGATCATGCGCAGCGGCAGCTGGTTGTAGCCGCGCGACTCGGGAATGGGCGGCCAGACCCATTGCACGTCGCCCGCCACATGGATCTCCAGCGGCCAGCCGTTGACGCCGATGCTGTCCGTGAAGTCGGCGCAGCCCAGCACGTCGTCGCGGCTGAGCATGTATTCGGCCACTACCCGGCGCGTCTCGCGGATGCCCAGCTGCGGCGCGATGTCCAGCACATAAGCCTGTTCGAAGCCGGGCACCCGGGCGCGCAGGAACGCCAGGTAGTCGACGATCTGGCGGCGGCCTTCCAGCTCGCCGGCCGACAGCGACAGCGCATCGGTGCCGTCGGCGGCCGACCCGTCGGGGTTGCTGAGCTGGGTCACGTTGACGCGCCATTCGTAGTCGTGCTTCTGCGGTCGCACGATGGCGCCGCGCCGCGGGAAACGGAAGTCGCCGCTGGCCTCGGCCTCGTCCATCAACTGGGGGATGATCTTCCACGCTTCGCGCGCGCGTTCGCCGTCGACGTTGCCGACCTTGAACATCAGCGTCGGGTACATCATGTGGCCTTGTCCGTCGCCTTTTTCGAACGGCAGGCCGGCCCAGTGCGCGAGGTCGGCGTCGCCCGAACAGTCGATGAAGACGCGGCCGCGCACCGCCCGGCGGCCCGACTTGGTTTCCAGCAGCAGGGCGTCGACCGCGCCGTCCGCGCCGCGCACGATGCCGCCTGCCAGGGCGTGGAACAGCACCTGCGCGCCGCTGTCGCGCAGCAGGCCGTCGGCGGCGCACTTGAATGCGGATATGTCGTACGCCTGGGCGTGGATCTTGCCCAGGATCAGGTGCGGGTCGTTCAGGCCGTCGAGCGCGCGCATGCGGTCCAGCAGCTCGTCGGCCATGCCGTGCACCACCTGGCGGATGTCGCCGTGCACATTGGCGTGCAGCCCGCAGAAATTGGAAACGCCCGCCGCCGTGCCCATGCCGCCCAGAAAGCCGTAGCGTTCGAGCAGCAGCACGCTGGCGCCGTTGCGGGCCGCGCTGGCGGCGGCCAGCAGGCCGGCCGGGCCGCCGCCCAGCACGACCACGTCGTATTCGCCGTGCAGCGGGACCTGGCGGGATGGTTCGGTAACGTACATCGGTTGCTCCTCCGGGGCGCGCATTACTGCGCCTGGATGCCCAATTGCTTGATCAAGGGCGCCCAGCGCCGCAGCTCGTCGTCCATGTAGGCGCGGAATTCGGCGGGTGTGCCGCCGACCGGCTCCATGAACTGGGCCTGCAGGCGCTGCTGCACGGCCGGGTCGCCAATCGCCTGGATCAGCGCATCGGCCAGCCTCTTCTGGATATCGGCCGGTACCTTGGACGATACGACAAAGCCGATCCAGGCCGAGCCTTCGATGCCCGGCACGCCCACTTCGGCCAGCGTGGGAATGTCGGGCAGCAGCGCCGAGCGCTTGGACGAAGTGACCGCCAGCGCTTTCAGGCGGCCGTCCCGCACCATCGGCATCACCGCGATGGGCGGCAGCGCGGCGAACTGGGTATCGCCGGCCAGCACCGAGCTCAACGCGGCCGGCGACGAGGGGTAGGGCACGTGCACGGCCTTGGCGCCGATGCGCTGCAGCAGCAGTTCGACCGACAGGTGCGAGACGGTGCCGGCGCCGGGCGACGGGAAGTTGTACTTGTCCGGCTGCGCCTTGAGCGCCTCCAGCAGTTGCCCGATGTCGGCGATGCCGGACTTGGCGGGCACCACCAGCACGTTGGGCTGGTGCACCGCCAGGGTCAGCGCGGCCAGGTCCTTGAAGGGGTCGTAGGGCAACTGCTCGAACAGCACGGTGTTGTTGACCAGCGGGCCGGTGATCGACACGCCGAAGGTGTAGCCGTCGGGCTTGGCATTGGCGATGGCGGCGGTGCCGATATTGCCGCTGGCGCCCGGCTTGTTCTCGACCACGATGGTCTGGCCGAGGATGCTGCCGGCCTTGTCGCCAACGACGCGCGCCACCTGGTCGGGGCTGGAGCCGGGGCCGAACGGCACGATCAGCTTGAGGGGCTGCGCGGGCCAGCCGGCCGCCTGGGCGCCGGCCAGCGGCGCCAGCGCCGCGGCCAGCATCGCGGCGCCAAGGCGGCGGCGCCAGCGGTGTGCGATGACATCATTCATGCCGGTCTCCTGTGGGTGTCATTTTTTCGAAGTAGTGCTGCTCGTTGGCGATGAAAGCCGCCACCATGGCGCGGTAAGTGGCCTCGACCACTTCTTCCAGGTTCTCGAAGCCGCGGTCGTGGCGGCGCGCCAGTTGCCGCGCCCGCGCATAGACCTCGGCCTGGCGCGCCGGCGCGCTGACCTGGAACGCGTCGCGCTTGAAGCGGGCGGCATCCTTGACATACATGGCGCGTTCGGCGATCAGCCGCACGATTTCGTCGTCCAGGCGGTCGATGTGGGCGCGCACTTCGGCCAGCGTGGCGCACAGCGGCCGGTAGGCCGGGTCCTGGTAGGCGCGCAGCGGGCCCGCCTGGGGATCGGGTTCGATGGGCATGGTGCGGGTCTCCCTATGCAAGTGGTCTCAGCCGGCGAAGTCCGGCTGCTGGCGCGGCGCGGCGGCCTGGAAAGCGGGCTGCGCGCTGCAGTGCCCGGCCACGCGCATGACGTTGGGGTAGGCCGACAGGTCGCAGCCCATGCGCTGCGCGTTGGCGACCTGCGGCACCAGGCAGCAGTCGGCCAGCGTGGGGGCCGCGCCGAAGCAATAGGGGCCATCGCCGTGGCGGGCCAGCAGCGTCTCGACCGTGGCCATGCCCTCGCCGATCCAGTGGCGGTACCAGGCGTTCTTCTGCTCGTCCGAGGCGCCCAGCACCTCCTGCAGGTAGCGCAGGATGCGCAGGTTGTTCACCGGATGGATGTCGCAGGCGATGGCGTACGACAACTCCAGCACGCGGGCGCGCCGCGCCGCGTCGGCCGGGATCAGGCGCGGCTCGGGATGCGCGGCGTCCAGGTAGTCGATGATGGCCAGCGACTGGCCCAGCGCGAACTGGCCGTCTTCCAGCAGCGGCACGTTGGCCGACGGGTTGCGCGCCACGTAGTCGTCGGCCCGGTGTTCGAGCCGGCGGATATTCACGGGCCGGTAGTCGTAGGGCAGGCCCTTGAGGGCGAGCGCGATGCGCACCCGGTACGAGGTCGAGCTGTTGAAGAAGCTGTGCAGTTGCATGGAATCTACGGAGTGGGTGGCGGGAAGGGCAGGGGCGCCGCGCAGCCGGCGGCCTAGTCGGCGCTGATGCCGGTGCGCGTGATGACGTCGTCCCAGCGTTTGGCGTCCTTGGCGACCAGTGCGCCGAACTCGGCCGGGGTGGAGGTGGCCGGCACCATGCCTTGCGCGTCGAACGCGGTGGCGGTGGCCGGGTCTTGCAGGATCACGTTGATCGCCTCGTTCATGCGCTGGATGATGGCGGCCGGCGTGCCGGCGGGCGCCAGCACGCCGTACCACATATCGACATCGGCGCCCTGCAGGCCCGCCTCGGTCAGGGTCGGCACGTCCGGCAATTGGGGCAGGCGCTTGGGGCTGCCGGTGGCGATGACCTTGAGCTTGCCGGCGCGCACCTGCGGCAGCGCCACGTGGACCGGCAGGAACATGTAGTCCAGGCGTCCGCCCAGCATGTCGGTCACCGCGCCCGCGGTGCCCTTGTAGGGCACGTGCAGCATGTCGGCCTGGATGCGGTCCAGGAACAAGGCCATCGACAGGTGGTGCGGGGTGCCCACGCCGGGCGTGCCGTAGGTGAGCTTGCCGGGCGCCGCCTGGGCGGCCCGGGCCACATCGGCCACCGTGGCGGCCGGATTGGACGGATGCGTGACCAGCAACAGCGAGCCCCACGAGGTCTGGCCGACCGGGGCGAAGTCCTTGAGCGGATCGAAATGCAGCTTGCCCTTGTACAGGCTGCTGTTCATCACCAGCGTGTTGACGGTGACCAGGAAGGTATAGCCATCGGGGGCGGCGCGCGCCGCCTTCTCGGTGCCGATGTTGCCGCTGGCGCCCGGCAGGTTTTCCACCACCACCGGCTGGCCCAGCTTGCCGGGCAGGTGCGCCGACAACTGGCGGGCGATCAGGTCGATACCGGTGCCCGGCGTGAACGGCACGATCAGGGTGATGGGGCGCTCGGGCCAGGCGGCCTGGCTGGCGGCGGCCGCCAGCGACAGGGTCAGCGCGCCCAGGGCGCGTATGAGGGTAAGCATGTTTGTCTCTCCTGGTGTTGTTGTTGTGTCGTGGCCTTGCGAGGTGTCTTGTTTCCGCGTGCCCGGCAGCTGGCCGTCTGTGCGGCGGCCCCTACAGGAACGACGCGCGTGCCTTCAGGCTGGCCGGGTCGAAGCCGGCGATCTGCTTGTAGCGGTTCGAGATGCCTTCCAGTTCCGCGCGGCTGATCACGTCGTCGATGCGCTGGTACGGCCGGTCGCCGGAACGTTCGTAGACTTCCCGCAGGATGGCGTCGGGCGGGTTGGCGCGGTTGGTCAGCACCACGCGCGTGGTGGCCTCGACGCGCACGCGGTCGTACTCCTGCAACGCCGCCGTGCCCAGGCCCTGCCGCTTCAGCTGGCCGGCCAGGAAGCGCGCGTCGATCACCGCCTGGCCGGCGCCGTTCGAGCCGCGCGGCACCATCGGGTGGGCGGCGTCGCCCAGCAGCGTCACGCGCCCGCGCGTCCAGGTGGGCAGCGGGTCCTGGTCCACCATGGGATATTCCAGGATCGATTCGGCGTTGCGGATCAGCGCGGCCACGTCGAGCCAGTCGAACTGCCAGTCGGCGAAAGCGGGGTAGAAGTCGTCGAGCCGGCCGGCGCGGTTCCAGTCGCGCTGCGCGGGCACCGGCGCCTCGATCTCGGCCACCCAGTTGATCAACTGGTTGCCGTCGGCGTCGATGGCGTCGCGGATCGGATAGATGACCATCTTGCCGGTCGCCAGCCAGCCGGCGCGCACCATGCTGCCGCCGCTCAGGAACGGCCGGTGGCGCGTCACGCCGCGCCACATGTTGACGCCCGAATAGCGCGGCGGCCCTTCGTCGGGATAGAGCTGCTTGCGCAGCGCCGAATGGATGCCATCGCAGCCCACCGCGATGGCGCCGCGCACCGGCGGCAGCGCCTGGCCGGCCGCGTCGGTGAAGTGCGCCGTGACGCCGTCGTCGTCCTGGTCGACCCGCAGGCAGCGGTGGCCGGTCACTACGCTGTCCGGGCCCAGGCGCTCGCGCACCGCCGCCAGCAGCGCCATCTGCAGGTCGCCGCGGTGGATCGAGTATTGGGGCCAGTCGTAGCCGGCCGCCTTGCCGGCCGGCTCGCTGTAGATGAACTGGCCGTGGCGGGTGAAGAAGATCGACTCGCGGGTGTGCACGCCCAGCGCATCCAGCGCCGGCAGCAAGCCCAGTTCGTCGAGTTCGCGGGCGGCGTGCGGCAGCAGGTTGATGCCCACGCCCAGCGGCCGGATCTCGGCCACGGCTTCATAGACGCGGCAGCCGATGCCGGCCTGGTGCAGGCTCAGCGCCAGCACCAGGCCGCCCACGCCGGCGCCGACAATGACGACTTCGGTGTCGCGCTGCATGGCTACACCACCTTCACGCGCAGCGTATCCAGCCCGTCGACGCCGCCTTCCATGAGGTCGCCGGCGACCACCGGGCCCACGCCCTCGGGCGTGCCGGTGTAGATCAGGTCGCCCGGCTCCAGCCGGAAGTAGCGCGACAGGTAGGCGATGGTTTCGGCCACCGACCAGATCAGCTTGGCGGTGTCGCTGCGCTGCCGGTCCTGGCCATTGACTTGCAGCCAGATCGCCGCGCGCGACAGGTCGCCCGCCTCGGCGGCGCGATGCAGCGGCGAGATGGGCGCGCTCTGGTCGAACGCCTTGCCCAGCTCCCAGGGCCGGCCGGCCTCGCGCATTTTCATCTGCAGGTCGCGGCGCGTCATGTCCAGGCCCACGGCATAGCCCCAGACGTGGGCCAGCGCGTCGTCCACCGCGATATTGCTGCCCGCCTTGCCGATGGCCGCCACCAGTTCGATCTCGTAGTGGTAGTTGGCGGTCTCGGCCGGATAGGGGATCTCCAGCGTGGCGCCCGGCTCGGCCGGCACCACCGCGTCGGCCGGCTTGCAGAAGAAGAACGGCGGCTCGCGGTCGGGATCGAAGCCCATTTCGCGGGCGTGTGCGGCGTAGTTGCGGCCCACGCAATAGACGCGGCGCACGGGGAAGCGCTCCTGGCTGCCGGCCACGGCAATGGTGGTCGGCGCGGCGGGCGGGAAGACGAGAGACATGGGCAGACCTTCGGTGTTGCGTAAAAGGGGAAAGGGATCAGGCCTCGCGCGACTCGCGCAGCAGGCCCAGCGCGGCCTGCACGGGCCGGTCGGAATAACTGAACAGCGTGGCGTCCTCGAGCGCGCCGAGCTGCACCGGCTGCCAGGACGGCGCCACGAAGATGTCGCGCGGGCCGAAATCGAACTGCTGGTCGCCGATGCGCGCCGTGCCGCGGCCTTCCACCACGCTGTAGACGGTGGAGTCGGTGCTGCGGTAGGTCCGGCCATGAAAGCCGGCCGGCAGGAACTGCATGAAGGTGGCCATGGTCGGCATCGGGTAGCCGCCGGTGGCGGGGTTCACATAGCGCAGCTTGACGCCGTCCCACGCGTCGAGCTCGCCATGGCGGTACAGCTGGTCCAGCGCCTCGCGGCTGCGCTCGTACGGGTAGTTGAAGATCGGCGAGGAGCCGCCGCCCGGCTGGTAGCGCACCGGCAGCATGTTGTGGCTGAAGCGCGCGGCGCTGTCGCCCTCGGGCCGGCTGACCGGCTGCGTGGCGGTCGGATAGTTCTCGGCGAAGCCGGCATCCAGGAACCGCAGCAGGGGAATGTCCAGGCCGTCCAGCCAGATGACCGGCTCGCCGCCGTCGGCGGCCTCCGGGTTGCCGTGGTCGTGCCATGTCCACGACGGCGTGATGATGAAGTCGCCGGGCCGCATGGTGGTGCGCTCGCCGTCCACGGCGGTGTAGGCCCCGCGCCCTTCGACGATGAAGCGCAGCGCCGACTGCGTATGCCGGTGGCTGGGGGCGATCTCGCCGGGCAGGATCAGCTGCAGCCCGGCGTACAGGGTCTGGGTGATGCTGGCCTGGCCCGGCAGCCCGGGGTTCTCCAGGATCAGCACGCGGCGCACGGCCTCTTCGGCGCTGATCAGCTCGCCGGAGGCCAGCACGTCGGCGCGCACGTTCTCGTACTTCCAGATGGCCGGCAGGCAGCGCGAGGCCGGCTGGCGCGGCACCAGGTTGTGCAGCGATTCCCACAGCGGGGCCATGTGCTTCTGGGCGATGCGGGCGTAGTAGGCGGCGCGCGCGTCGGCGTTGACTGGGCCGTCGGGCATGATTTGTCTCCGGTTCGGGCCGGCCGGGCGTGGCCGGCCGCTGCTGGCGATGTTGTTTCAGCCATTATGCGGCGCCAGGTATGCTCATTAAAATGAAATAATCTTATTATTCATACGTAAAACAATATGGGTGGAGACTCATGGACTGGACCCACCGGCTGCGCCTGCGCAACCTGAAAATGCTGTTGAGCCTGGCGCAGACGCGCAACATCAGCCATTCGGCCGCCATGCTCAACACCACCCAGCCGGGCCTGTCGAAGTGGCTCAAGGACCTGGAAGAGGACATCGGCCTGCCGCTGTTCGAGCGCCATGCGCGCGGCCTGCGGCCCACCCCCTACGGCGAGGCGCTGATCGCCCATGCCCAGCGCATCGATGCGCAGCTCGACCGCGCCAGCGGCGACATGGCGGCGCTGCGCGAAGGCGGGGGCGGGCGCGTGGTCATCGGGGCCTCGGGCGCCTCGGCGTCGGACACCGTGCCGCTGGCGGTCATCCGCCTGCTCGAGCGCATGCCGCAGGCCCGCGTCAAGCTGGTCGAGGGCACCACCGACCGCCTGCTGGCGCAGCTGGCCCAGGGCGAGCTGGACATCGTGGTGGGCCGCTACGCCCCGGAACACCACGACCCGGCGATCCAGTCCGAAGCCCTGTACCTGGAGCCCATCCACCTGGTGGCGCGGCCCCGCCATCCGCTATTCGCCCTGGCCGCGCCGCAGTGGGCCGACCTGCGCGCCTACCGCTGGATCCTCTGGCCCAAGGGCACGCCCATCCGCAACGCGCTCGACACCGCGCTGGAAGCCGTCGGCCTGTCGGCGCCGGCCGACGCGGTGGAGTCGAATTCGGTCACGGTGAACCTCACGCTGATCAACAACAGCGACATGATCGGCGTGGCCTCGCATCGCGCCGCCCTGCGCTTTTCGCAGATGAACGCGATGCGCATCGTGCCCTTGCGCCTGTCGGGCTTCGGCTCGGTGGCCATGTACTGGCGCCGCGAGACCTTCCTGCCGGCCGCGGTCGAAGCCGCCATGGCCTGCCTGCGCCAGGCGGTCGCCGACCATGCCCCGGGCGGCGCGGCGCGCTGAACGGCCGCGCTTTCGCAGGCGCGGGCAATGCCCGCTGCGGCGCCCGGCCCGGGGGCGCCCGCCACTGTCCCTTGAACTGAAGTATTGGCGTCATCCGGCTTGCCTAGCATTGTCGCGGATTCAAACCCTTATTCGAGGACGCCTGCAGGGATGAGCAATGCCGGATGGTGGGTGATCGGTACCGTGGCCGGGTTGGCGTTCGTGGCGTTCGTGGCCATGATCGTGCGCGACGCGGCCCGTCCGTACGAGGACGAGCGCTCGCTGGCGGAGCGCCTGGCGCGCACCGGCCAGCAGGCCGTGGCCGAGGTGCTGAACCTCGAGCGCCAGCCCGGCGGCGATGTCTACGCCGTGCCGATGAAGCTCGGCCTGCGCTATGGCGATGCGCACGGCCGCCAGCAGCATGTGGACCTCAGGGTGTACATCGACCGCGAATTGCTGTCGGCTTTCATGCCGGGCAAGATCGTGCATGTGCGCTACGACGCCCGGCATCCCTCGCGCATCGCCGTCGACCGGCAGCTCAGCCCCACCGAGATCCCCGCCGCCTGGCGCGAGAAATAGGCGCGGCCGCGCGCTAGGCCGTGTCGCCGGCGCGCGCCCAGCCCTTGGCGTGTTCCACTGCCTGGCGCCAGCGGGCCAGGCGGGCGGCGCGGCGGTCGGCATTCCAGGTCGGCTCGAAGCGCCGTTCGGCTTCCCACTGGCCGGCGAATTCGTCCAGTCCGGCCCAGAAGCCGGTGGCCAGGCCGGCCAGCCCGGCCGCGCCGCGCGCCGTCGATTCGGATACGCGCGGGCGCACCACCGGCACGCCCAGCAGGTCGGCCTGCATCTGCATCAGCAGGTCGTTGCGGGCCGCGCCGCCGTCGACCCGCAGCTCGGACAGCTCGATGCCGCTGTCGGCGTTCATGCAGGTCAGCAGTTCGGCGCTCTGCAGCGCGATGGCCTCCAGCGTGGCGCGCGCGACGTGCGCGGCGGTGGTGCCGCGGGTCAGGCCCACCAGGGTGCCGCGCGCGTACGGGTCCCAGTCGGGGGCGCCCAGGCCGGCGAAGGCCGGCACCAGGAAGACGTCGTCGGTATCCGGCACGCTGGCGGCCAGCGCCTCCACCTGGTCGGAGCGCTGGATGATGCCGAGCCCGTCGCGCAGCCATTGCACCGCCGCGCCGGCCATGAATACGCCGCCTTCCAGCATGTAGGTGGGCCGCCCGCCCGGGCCGGCGCCGTCGGCGGGCAGGCCCCAGCCCACGGTGGACAGCAGGTTGTTGCGCGACGCCACCGGGGCGTCGCCCACGTTCATCAGCATGAAGCAGCCGGTGCCGTAAGTGTTCTTGGCCATGCCCGGCACGAAGCACGCCTGCCCGAAGGTGGCGGCCTGCTGGTCGCCGGCGATGCCCGCAATCGGGATGGGGCCGCCGAACCACTCGGGCAGGGCCTGGCCGACCTCGGCGCTGCTGGGCGCCAGCGACGGCAGCACGCTGCGGGGAATGTCGAACAGCGCCAGGATCTCGTCGCTCCAGTCTTGCGTGTGGATGTCGAACAGCAGGGTGCGCGAAGCGTTGCTGGGATCGGTGCTGTGCACCGCGCCGCCGGTCAGCTGCCACACCAGCCAGGTGTCGACCGTGCCGAAGGCCAGCTCGCCGCGCCGGGCGGCCTGGCGCGCGCCGGGCACGTGGTCGAGCAGCCAGGCCAGCTTGGTGCCGGAGAAGTACGCGTCCAGCACCAGCCCGGTGCGTTCCTGCAGCAGGCGGTCGTGGCCCTGCTCGCGCAGCTTGTCGCACAGCGGGGCGGTGCGGCGGTCCTGCCAGACCAGCGCATGCGCCAGCGGGCGGCCGCTGGCGCGGTCCCAGATAAGGGTGGTCTCGCGCTGGTTGGTGATGCCGATGGCGGCCACGTCGGCGGCCGTGGCGCCGGCGTTGCGCAGCGCCTCGCGGGCGACGTCGAGCTGGCTCTGCCAGATCTCGCCGGCGTCGTGCTCGACCCAGCCCGGCTGCGGATAGTATTGACGGAATTCGCGCTGGCCCACGCCGCGCGCATGGCCGTCGCGGTCGAACACAATGGCGCGCGAACTGGTGGTGCCCTGGTCCAGCGCCAGGATGAACGATCTCGTCACGGTACCTCCCTGCCTACGACCCCTGCAATTGGGCGCCGGCGGTCGGCGCCAGCCTCCGGAACGACAGGAGGGAGGCCACGCACAGGCCGCCGATCACCAGGAACGCCACCATCACGTCGCCGATGGCGACATGCTGCGCGCCGCGCGCGGCCATGCTGAGATTCAGCGTGACGGCCGCCACCCCCACGCCCAGGCTGATGCCCAGTTGCTGGGCCATGGCGGCGAAACTGCTGGCGCTGCTCATGCGCGCGGGCGCGATATCGGCATAGGTTAGCGTATTTACGGCGGTGAACTGCAGCGAGCGGAAGAACCCGCCGGCCAGCAGGATGGCGATCATCAGCCATACCGGCGTGGCCGGCGTGAAGGCCGCGCAGGCGACGATGAACAAGCCGGTCAGGATGGCGTTGAGGGTCAGCACGCGGCGGAAGCCGAAGCGCTGCACGATGGGCGTGGCGACGAATTTCATCAGCAGCGCCCCGGCCGCGCTGGCGAAGGTGATCAGGCCCGCCGAGAACGGCGTCAGGCCGAAGCCCACCTGCAATTGCACCGCCAGCAGGAAGGGCATGGCGCCCACCGCGAAGCGGCACAGGTTGCCGCCCAGCACAGAAATGGCGAAGGTGGGCTCGCGCAGCAGGGTCAGGTCGATGATGGGGTGCTCGGCGCGCCTGGCATGCAGGACATACAGCGCGCCGCACAGCAGGCCCACGGCGGCCAGCGCCGCCACCGCCAGCGGCGGGATCAGGCTGTGGCCCAGCGCCTCGAAGGCGCTGACGAGGGTCGCCAGGCACACCGCGCTGAGCAGGAAGCCCGGCCAGTCCAGGCGCGGCGTGCCCGCCTCGCGGATTTCCGGCACGTAGCGGCGCACCAGCGCGATGCCCAGGATGCCGATCGGGATGTTGATCAGGAAGATCCAGTGCCATGACATGTAGGTAACCATGAAGCCGCCCAGCGGCGGCCCGATCACCGGGCCCAGCAGGGCGGGAATCGACAGGAACGACATGGCCTTGAGGAGGTCCTGCTTGGGCACCACGCGCAGCAGGATGATGCGCCCGACCGGCACCATCATGGCGCCGGCGATGCCTTGCGCCACGCGCGCCAGCACCAGGTGGGTCAGGTTCTGCGCCAGCGCGCAGGCCACCGAGCTGAGGGTGAACAGGGCGATGGCCGCCATGAAGACGCGCCGCGCGCCGTGGCGGTCGGCCGCCCAGCCGCTGACCGGCACGAACACCGCCACCGCCAGCAGATACGAGGTAATGGCCACGTTCAGCCGCACCGGGGTCGAGCCGAGCGCCTGGGCCATCGCCGGCAGCGCCGTGGCGACCACGGTGGAGTCGAGCATCTGCATGAACAGCGCGCACCCGACGATGAAGGGAATCATCCGCGCCGCGCGGGCGGCGTCCGGGAAAGAGGAATGAGAAGGGGAATTACTGGCGGATTCGGCGGACATGTCGGATGAGGGCGGGGCGGCAGGTCGATTGTAACGCCGGCAATCGCCCCGGGCTGAAGTAAACTTGCCGTATCCGCAACCTGTTGAATCCGGTGCCATGGCAAGCAACTACGAATCTGAAATCACCCGCTTCCTCAAGGCGTACAAGGCGGCGCACCCCGACGTGGAGCAGCGCCAGCGCGAGGGCCGCGCCCGCCTGTGGGACAAGCCCCAGGATACGGAGCTGCTCGAAGGCTTCCGCGCCGCCCGCGTGCCGCAGAAGCCGTACGTGTACCAGGCCGACTGAGTCCCAGCGGCCCCTCATGCCCTCCCAGCCCCCTGTTTCCGGCGAAGCCCTGGCCGCGCTGGTGGAACCCCCGGTGGACAGCACGCCCGACGTGGTCGACAGCGTGGCGTTCGCGCGCCTGTATGGCGAACCGCTGTTCCAGCTGCCCACCGATCTCTACATTCCGCCCGACGCGCTCGAGATCTTCCTGGAAACCTTCGAGGGGCCGCTCGACCTGCTGCTGTACCTGATCCGCAAGCAGAATTTCAACGTGCTGGACATCCCCATGGCGGATGTCACGCGCCAGTACCTGTCGTACGTCGAGCAGATCCGCCTGCACAACCTCGAACTGGCCGCGGAATACCTGCTGATGGCCGCGATGCTCATCGAGATCAAGTCGCGCATGCTGCTGCCGGTCAAGAAGACCGACACCGGCGAAGAGCCCGAGGACCCGCGCGCCGAACTGGTGCGGCGCCTGCTCGAATACGAGCAGATGAAGCTCGCCGCGCAGAAGCTCGATGCCATGCCGCAGCTGGGGCGCGACTTCACCCGCGCGCAGGCGGTGGCCGACCTCAGCGTCGAACGCATGCTGCCCGAGGTCAGCGTCGACGACCTGCGCGCCGCCTGGGCCGACATCCTCAAGCGCGCCAAGCTGAACCAGCACCATCACATCACGCGCGAGCAGCTCTCGGTGCGTGATCACATGACCCACATCCTGCGCCGCCTCAACGACGTGCGCTTCATGGAATTCGGCGAGCTCTTCATGGAGCGCATCCGCGAGGGCGCGCCGGTGGCGGTGGTGGTGGTGCATTTCATCGCCATGCTCGAACTGGCGCGCGAATCCCTGCTGGACATCACGCAGGCCGAACCCTACGCGCCCATCTACGTCCGCCTGGCCTATACCAGCGTGGCGGCGGCGGCCTGAGCCGGCCGCCGGCCGTCCCCGGAGACTCCCGTGAAAGTCGTACACACGATCCAAGAATTGCGCGACCACCTGCGCGGCCAGAACCGCGTGTCGTTCGTGCCGACCATGGGCAACCTGCACGAAGGCCACCTGGCCCTGATGAAACTGGCGCGCCAGCATGGCGACCCGGTGGTGGCCAGCATCTTCGTCAACCGCCTGCAATTCGGCCCCAACGAGGATTTCGACCGCTATCCGCGCACCTTGCGCGACGACATCGACAAGCTCGAGCGCCAGCGCGACGTCTACGTGCTGTTCGCGCCCGACGAGCGCGAGATGTACCCCGAGCCGCAGAACTACCGGGTGCAGCCGCCCGACGACCTGGGCGACATCCTGGAAGGCGAGTTCCGGCCGGGCTTCTTCGGCGGCGTCAGCACCGTGGTGCTCAAGCTGCTGTCGTGCGTGCAGCCGCGTGTGGCCGTGTTCGGCAAGAAGGACTACCAGCAGCTGATGATCGTGCGCAACATGTGCCGCCAGTTCCAACTGCCTGTGGAGATCGTCGCGCACGAAACCGTGCGCGCCGACGACGGCCTGGCGCTGTCCTCGCGCAATCGCTATTTGTCCGAATCCGAGCGGGCCGAGGCGCCGGCCCTGTATGCGGCGCTGCAGTCCATCAAGCAGCGCGTCGCCGATGGCGGGCGCGACCTGCCGGCCATCGAGCGCGAAGCCGTCCAGGCGCTCGCCGGGCGCGGCTGGCAGGTGGACTATCTCGCCGTGCGCCGCCAGCGCGACCTGCAGCCGCCGTCGGCCGACGAAGTGCGGGCCGGCGAGCCGCTGGTGGCCCTGGCGGCCGCCAAGCTGGGCAACACGCGCCTGATCGACAACCTCGAGCTGTAGCCGCCCGCGGGGCCGCGCGGCCGTGCAATCTCGAAGCCGGATGAAATAATCCTGTGCGGATTGCCAGCTTTCTAGCAAAAAGATTGCCATGGCAGACTCTCTTGCAACCTTGCAATACAAGAGAGCCTTCAAGAGAGTCTTCATGCTGGATCCCACCGAGCCGCCCGGCGCCGATGCCGTTACCCGGTTGACCGCGCGCGAGCAGCAAATCGTGGCCTATCTGGCCGCCGGCAAACCCAACAAAGTCGTCGCCATCGAGCTCGGTATTTCCCTGCGCACCGCGGAAGCCCATCGCGCGCGCATTTTCCGCAAACTGGGCGTGCGCAACGCGCTGGAGCTGGCGTGCCGCCTGTGCCGCCATCGCCGCCGCTCCATCCATTCCTGACCGGCGGCCGGCCCCGCCTGCCGATGTTCCGCCTTCAGGGGCGCGCCGGCGCCGCGGCCGGCTTGACGCCCGAAACCGCCAGCACGCCCGGGCTGCGCGCGACGCCGCCGAACGGGCCGCCGCCATTGAGCGGCAAGTCCCCGATCGACGCCGCGGCGGCCCATACGCCGTTGCTGCGCGCCAGCACTTGGTAAGTTTGCAGCCGCCCGGCGGCGCGGGCCACGATATACAAGGTGCCGTGCACGAAGCGCATGGCCGGCAGCGATGCGGCATGGGCCTCCAGCTTGGTCGCCCGGCCGTCCTCGACGAGCCATAGCGGCCCGCCCTGGCGTTCCAGCACAGCGACCGCCACGTCGCCGTTGCGGTCCGCGCCGATGGCGGGCTTGCCCACGTATTCCACGCCCAGGTCGACGGCGGCGCTCCAGCGCAGGGCCGCGTCATCGGCGGGAATGGCCGGATCCTGCACGATGCGCAGCAGGCGGCGGCTGTCGCGGGCGCGCAGGTAGAGTTCGATCAGCCCCTCGGCGTTGCGGATGGCCGCCAGGCCGCCGCCGCAGGCCGGCGCCGGCACGACGCGCCAGGGCGACCAGGCGGCTGGGTTGCCGGCGCTGCGCTGCGCGCTGGCGTACAGGCGCCCGGCCTGGTCGATGGCGAAGACCACATAGCGATTGGCGCCGTCGCGGGCAATGGCGGCATTGCCCATGGCGCCGGGCAGCGGGGGCAGCGCCTGCCAGGGCGTCCAGCTGTGGTCCAGGCCCGTCAGGGTAGTCCAGTGGTACAGGCCGTCGTTGCCCATCACCACGGCGGCCGCGTCGCCGCGCGGCGCTACTGCCGGTGCGCGGGCCGCCCGCACGCCGGCCATGGCTTGCCAGCCTTTCCAGGTGCCGTCGAGGTTCTGCTTGTTGAGCCACAGGCCGCCCAGCGTGTCGCGGGCGAACAGGCCGACGGTCGAATCCGGGTAGGCGAACGACACCAGCGGCCCGGCGGTGCGCCCGCCCAGCGTGTTCCAGCGGCGATTGCGCTCGTCCCACATGTTGACCGCATCGTTGGCCTCGCCCGCGGCAAACACCATCAGGCCGCCCTGCGGATCGGGGAACAGCTCCGGCGCGACGTCGTGGCGCGACACGTAGTACGAGCGGCGCACCCAGGCCGCGGCGGGACCGGCCGGCTCCATGCAGCCCTGCGGGCCCGAGCAATAGTGATAGTCGTTCCAGGCATACTGCCGGAAGATCTCCGACTTGCTGGCGATCTCCGCGTCGGCGAGGTTGGCGTCGCGCTCCTGGCTGGGGTAGTCGACATAGCCGGTCTCGGCATAATTGCCCGGCACGCGCGCCATGGCCTCGCGCACCAGGCGGGCGCTGGCGATGTGGTCGGGGTGCCCGTGGCCGGCGCAGCGCCAGCACAACTGGGTGTAGGGCACGCTGATCGTGTCGTCGAGGTGCCGCACGGCGGTCGGGCCGTAGCCCTCGATGATGGCCGCGAGCGTGCGCACCAGGTCGTCCCGGGTATAGACATCGCGGTACGGGCCCAGCGTGCCGGCGGTCTTGCCCGGCACGGATTCGGCCTGGCTCAGCGGCGTCAAGCTGCCCCAGCCGTTGCCCAGCCAGGGATCCGCCAGGCGCATGTGCCACAGCTGCACGCGCGGATTGCCCTGCAGCACGAAACGGGCGATATGGTAGGCGCCCACCTCGACCGTGTCTTCCTTCCACAGGTCGGGCTGGCCGGCCATGTAGGCGTAGGCGGCCCGCACGCCGCGCTCGCGGCCCAGCATGTAGCGTTCGCCCTCGCCGGCATCGCTGGCGGTCAGGTACACCACCTGCACGCAGCCGCCCGCGCCGATGTTGGCGGCGATGTCCGGGTTCATGAACAGCAGGTCATCATCCAGGTGGGCGACGAAGGCCAGGTCCTTGATGCCATGGCATTCGCCCAGGGGCGGGGCCGGGGGAGCCGCGCGGGCCGCGCCCGCGCATAGGGCGAGGCAGGCCAGCCATGGCAGCGCGAGGCGGACGGCGCGAAGAAGACGGGCCGGAAAAGCGGGCATGATGAGTCAGGCGGCGGGCATCCCGACACGGGGCCTGGCGATGTCCTGCATCAGCCCGTGTATCTTGGTATGACGTAACGTTGGTTTTTATGTTGCGCGCTGAGTATAGCGGCTAAGGCCCGCTTGCGGACGCGCGCGGGCGCGCGGCCCGGGCGGGCCGCCGGGGCGTTCACCCGGGCCCGTTGCCGTTTGCCCGCAGTCCGGCTATGGATTGACCGCCGCCGCGGTCAGGAGCACTTGGGCGCGCCCTGGCCGGACAGTTCGTCGATGGGGTCCAGGTCGGGCTGGCGCGTCATGCTGTAGTTCAGGTTGGGCGTCTTGCCCAGCACCGATTTGACGCGCAGTACGTTATTGGCGGCGACCACGAATTCGACCCGCAGGTTGCCGGCGGCATCGGACAGCAGTACGCGGGCCGGGCGTTCCGCCGTCGCGTCCCAGCAGCCCTGCTCGGCGGTGGGTTCGCTGAGTTTGCCGGCGTTGTCGAGGAAGGCGGTGCGGCTGCGCCAGCGGCCGTTGGGGGCGAGGGTCAGGGTGACGCGCTGCGCCACGCATTGCAGCGAGGGCGTCAGGCACGGCAGGGTGCCCATGTAGGTTTGCGCCTGCGGCACCAGCGCCTGCGCGGCGGGCGAGTGGCCGGCCGGCGCGTTGGCGGCGGCCACCGCCTGCTGTTCGGCCTCGGCTTCGGCGGGCTCGCCGGCATTGCCGGGCTTGCCCTGCTGGCCGGGCGGGCGGCCTTTCAGTTCGATCTGGAGTTGCGAGGGCGCGTGCACCACCTGGCGATAGCCGGCCCCCTGGCCCTGGTATTGGGCGTCGGTGATGGTGCTGGCCGCCGGCGGGTTGTAGTAGCCCTCGGTGCGCTGCTGGGCGCAGCCGGCCATCAGCGCCGCGCCGGCCAGGGCGGCCGCGAGCAGGGTGGGGGCGCTGCGGCGGGGCGCCGGGGCGGGCACGGGATCAGGCATGATGGCGGTTCGCGGTAGTTGGATATGTACGGAATTCTACGCATTTATGCAAACATCCGATACGCGCGTCCCGGCCACCGTCGTAGTTTGAACAATTCGCCGCATGCCGGAATAATGCGGCGTCGCCGGTGCCGATCCCGGCTCCGGCCCCGCGCGGGTGTTTCTTTGTATTGTCGAATTCCATGTGGCATGCCTTTGCAGTCGATCCAGGTTGGGCGATCGTCCTGGCCGCGGTACTGGGGCTGGTGGTGGGCGGCTGGCTGACCGTGCTGGCGCACCGCCTGCCGCGCATGATGGAGCGCGAATGGCTGCAGCAATGCCAGGAGGCCCGCCAGGCCGATCCGGCGCGGCATGAGCCGGCGGGCGAATACAGCCTGTGGCGCCCGGCCTGGCATTGCCCCGCCTGCGAGGCGCCGGTGCGCGGCTGGCGCCGCCTGCCGCTGGCCGGCTGGGCGTTGTTGCGCGGCCGCTGCGCCGATTGCGGCGCGGCGATCGGCTGGCGCTATCCGCTCACCGAGGCCCTGACCGCCCTGTTGTTCGCGCTGTGCGCGTGGCGCTTCGGTCCCACGCCGCTCGCCCTGTGCGCCATGGGGCTGTGCGCGGCGTTGCTGGCGCTGGCCTGGATCGACCTGCAGGCCAGCCTGCTGCCCGACGCGATCACGCTGCCGCTGGCCTGGGCCGGGCTGCTGGTGAACCTGGGCGGCGCGCTGGCGCCGCTGCCGCTGGCCGTACTGGGCGCCGTGGTAGGGTATGCGTTCCTGTGGCTGCTGTTCCACATGTTCCGCCTGCTGACCGGCCGCGAAGGCATGGGCTATGGCGACTTCAAGCTGCTGGCGGCGCTCGGCGCCTGGTTCGGCCTGGCCGCGCTGCCCGGCGTGCTGCTGGTGGCATCGCTGGCCGGCGTGGCGGGCGCGGGCATCCTGCGGCTGACCGGCCAGGCCCAGCGCGGCCAGCCGCTGCCGTTCGGGCCTTACCTGGCGCTGGCCGGCGTGGTCATGCTGCTGGCCATGGGGCGGCCCGCCTGGTTCTAGCGGCGCGCTGAATTCGCCGCCCGATGGGCGTATGCTGGCTGGCAACGGAGTTTTTCATGAGCGACCAGGTATGTACAAGATCGGCCTGACCGGCGGCATCGGCTCGGGCAAGACCCGGGTGGCGGACATGCTGGCCGAATGGGGCGCCGCCCTGATCGACACCGACGAGATCTCGCACGCGCTGACCGCGCCCGGCGGCGCGGCCATGCCGGCCATCCGCGACGCCTTCGGCGCCGCCGCCGTGACCGCCGATGGCGCGCTCGACCGCGCCTGGATGCGCGACCTGGTGTTTCGCCAGCCCGAGGCGCGCGCGCGCCTGGAAGCCCTGCTGCATCCCCTGATCGGCCTGCATACCGCGCGCGCGGCCGAAACCGCGCAAGGAACCTACCTGGTGTTCGTGGTGCCGCTGCTGGTCGAGTCGGGGCGCTGGCGCGACCGGGTGGACCGCATCTGCGTGGTCGACTGCGATCCCGAAACCCAGGTGGCCCGGGTGCAGGCCCGCAGCGGGCTGACGGAGCCTGCCATCAGGCGTATCATGGCGGCACAGGCCGCGCGGGCAACCCGGCTCGCCGCAGCGGACGACGTCATCGTCAACGACGGCGCCACCTCTGCCGAGCAGTTGCGCGCGCGGGCAAAGGCTCTGCACGACCGCTGGTGCCGGCTGGCGACGGCATCGCGCCGGCCGCCGCATTCCGCGGCCGGCTTCCCTGAATAACCTCGGCCCGCGGGTCGACCACCAACAGGCCTGTATCAAGCGTGATCCTTTACGAATATCCTTTCAACGAGCGTATCCGCGCCTATCTTCGCCTGGAATATCTGTTCGACAGATTGTCCTATTTCGCGCGCGAAGGCGACCCCCGCCAGCACCAGATCGCGGTCGCCACCTTGTTCGATATTCTTGACGCCACTGAACGCACCGACATCAAGACCTCCGTCCTGCAAGACCTCGAACGGCAGCGCGTGGCGCTGCTGGCGCTGCGCGACCATCCCGGTGTCGCGCAGGACGCCCTGGAAGCCATGCTGACCGACATGGAACGCACCGTCGGCGCGCTGGCCGCGCAAGGGCGGGCCGGCCAGCCCCTGCGCGAGAATGAATGGCTGGTCAGCCTGCGCGGCCGGCTGGCCGTGCCGGGTGGCGCCACCCAGGTGGACATGCCTTCGTACCATGCCTGGCAGCACAAGGCCGGGCCGGCGCGCTGCGCCGACCTGCAGGCCTGGTCCGCGCCGCTGCGGCCGCTGCAAGACGCGGTGTCCATGGCGCTGCGGCTGCTGCGCGAATCGGGCCGCCGCTCCGACATCGTGGCCGAGCAGGGCGGCTACCAGCAGATGCTTGCCGGCAAGCTGTTCCAGTTGCTGCGCGTCTGGATCGACCCGGCCGCCGGCGTTTTCCCGGAAATCAGCGCCAACAAGTACATGATCTGGATCCGCTTCTCGGCGCAGGACGGCGATGCCAAGCCCCAGCAGGTGGCGCGCGACATCGGTTTCCAGATGTCGCTTTGCAGCGCCTGAGGGCGGTTCGCATCGGCCGGAACCCGGCCCGGATTCCTGTTGCGGTGTATTTCAAGGCGGCCCGGCCGGCGTCGTAAACGCGCGTACTTGGTAGACAATAGCGGCTCCTGCCGCCTTGCGCCCGAAGTTCGATGCCCGACAGCCGCCCCGCCAATTCCGCCTCCCGCCGCTCCCGCCTGATCGCACTCGTCCTGGCGCTGGCGGCCGTGGCCATTGTCGCGTGGCTGGTGCTCAAGCCCGGCGGCAGCGGCGGCGATGGCGTCCAGCGGTTCGGCCGGGGCGGCAACGGCGCCGGCATGGACATGGCCGTGCCGGTGCGGGTGGCGCAGGCCGGCACGCAGGACATCGACATCGTGCTGCGCGCCCTGGGCACGGTTACCGCCTACAACACCGTCACGGTGCGCAGCCGGGTCGACGGCGAGCTGGTGAGCGTCGCGTTCGACGAAGGCCAGCACGTCAAGGCCGGCGACCTGCTGGCGCAGATCGACCCGCGTCCCTTCGAAGTGGCGCTGGCCCAGGCGCAAGGCCAGCAGCAGCAGAACCAGGCCTTGCTGGCCAATGCCCGGCGCGACCTGCAGCGCTACCAGACGCTGTACAAGCAGGATTCGATCGCGCGCCAGCAGCTCGACACCCAGGCCGCGCTGGTGCGCCAGTACGAAGGCACGCAGAAGATCGACCAGGCCGCGGTGGACGATGCCAAGCTGCAGCTCGGCTACACCCGCATCACCGCGCCCATCAGCGGGCGGCTGGGCCTGCGCAAGGTCGACCCGGGCAACCTGGTGTCCACCGGCGACACCGATGGGCTGGTGGTCATCACCCAGACGCAGCCGATCTCGGTGGTGTTCTCCCTGCCCGAGACGCAGCTGCCGGAGGTGCTCGCGCAGGTGCGCGCCGGGCGCACGCTGGCCGTGCAGGCCTACGACCGCACCGATACGCAGGCCATCGCCGCGGGGCGGCTCGAAACCATCGACAACCAGATCGACGTCGCCACCGGCACCGTCAAGCTCAAGGCGCGTTTCGACAATGCCGACGAGGCGCTGTTTCCCAACCAGTTCGTCAATGTGCGGCTGCTGGTGCAGACGCGCGACGATGCCACCGTCATTCCCACGGCGGCGGTGCAGCAGGGTTCGGCCGGCGCGTTCGTATTCCTGCTGCGCGACGACGGCACGGTGGAGGTCCGCCAGGTGCAGCTCGGCGCCATCAATGGCGACCGCGTCGCCGTCAATGAAGGCCTGGCGCCCGGCGACCGCGTGGTGGTCGAGGGCACCGACCGCCTGCGCACCGGCTCCAAAGTGAATGTCGTCACCGACGCGGCTGCCATCCCCGCCACGCCCGGCCAATCCCTGGGCGCCGGCAAGCCGGCCCTGAAGGCGCCGTGAGCCCGTCGCGCCTGTTCATCCTGAGGCCGGTCGCCACCACGCTCTCGATGGTGGCGATCCTGATCGCCGGCTTCATCGCGTACCGCCTGCTGCCCGTGTCGGCGCTGCCCGAGGTGGACTATCCCACCATCCAGGTAGTGACGCTGTATCCGGGCGCCAGTCCCGATGTCATGACATCGCTGGTCACCTCGCCGCTGGAGCGCCAGTTCGGCCAGATGCCCGGGCTGAACCAGATGTCCTCCACCAGCTCGGGCGGGGCTTCGGTCATCACGCTGCAGTTCAGCCTCGACCTGCCGCTGGACGTGGCCGAACAAGAAGTCCAGGCGGCCATCAACGCGGCCTCGAACCTGCTGCCCGACGACCTGCCGGTGCCGCCGGTCTACAACAAGGTCAACCCCGCCGACGCGCCGGTGCTGACCCTGGCCATCAGTTCGCCGACCATGCCGCTGCCCCAGGTGCGCGACCTGGTCGATACGCGCATGGCGCAAAAGCTGTCGCAGATCCCGGGGGTGGGGCTGGTCAGCGTGGCCGGCGGCCAGCGGCCGGCCGTGCGCATCCAGGCCAACCCGCGTGCGCTGGCCGCCGCCGGCTTGTCGCTGGCCGACCTGCGCACGGCGGTGGTGGGCGCCAACGTCAACCAGCCCAAGGGCAACCTGGACGGGCCGGAGCGTTCCACCACCATCGACGCCAATGACCAGCTCAAGTCGCCCACCGACTACAACGACCTGATCATCGCCTACCGCAACGACGCGCCGCTGCGCCTGTCCGACGTGGCGCGCGCGGTGCAGGGCGCCGAGGACGTGCGCCAGGCCGCCTGGGCGGGCGACCAGCCGGCCATCCTCCTGAACGTGCAGCGCCAGCCGGGCGCCAATGTCATCGACGTGGTCGACCGCATCCAGGCGCTGTTGCCGCAATTGCGCGAAGCCCTGCCGGCCACGCTGGATGTGAGCGTCGTGTCGGACCGCACCCAGACCATCCGCGAGTCGGTGGCCGACGTGCAATTCGAGATGCTGCTGGCGGTGGCCCTGGTGGTCATGGTGACCTTCCTGTTCCTGCGCAGCCTGACGGCCACGCTGATTCCCAGCGTGGTGGTGCCGCTGTCGCTGATCGGCACCTTCGGCATCATGTACCTGGCGGGCTTCAGCATCAACAACCTGACGCTGATGGCCCTGACCATCGCCACCGGCTTCGTGGTCGACGACGCCATCGTCATGATCGAGAACATCGCGCGCCACCTCGAAGAAGGCGAGACCCCGCTGCAGGCCGCGCTCAAGGGCGCCGCCCAGATCGGCTTCACGCTGATCTCGCTGACCTTCTCGCTGATCGCGGTGCTGATCCCGCTGCTGTTCATGACCGAAGTGGTGGGGCGCCTGTTCCGCGAATTCGCCATTACGCTGGCGGTCGCGATCCTGATCTCGCTGGTGGTGTCGCTGACGCTCACGCCGATGATGTGCGCGCGCCTGCTGCGGCCCGAGTCGGAGCAGCGCCACGGCCGCTTCCACCGGGCCACCGGCGCCTTCATCGACCGCGTCATTGGCGGCTACGACCGCATGCTGCAGCGGGTGCTGGCGCACCAGCCGCTGACGCTGCTGGTGGCGGTGGGCACTTTCGTGCTGACCGCGCTGCTGTATCTCGCCATTCCGAAGGGGTTCTTCCCGCAGCAGGACAGCGGCATGATCCAGGCCATCACGCAGGCGCCGGCCTCGGTGTCCTTCACCTCCATGGCCGCGCGCCAGCAGGAGGCCGCCCGCATCATCCTGCGGAATCCCGACGTGGCGTCGGTCTCGTCCTTCATCGGCGTGGACGGCACCAACGCCACGCTCAACACCGGCCGCATGCAGATCGCGCTCAAGCCGCACGACGAGCGCGCCGGCGACCTGGCCGGCGTCATCGCCAGCCTGCAGGAGGCCCTGCGTGCGCAGCAGGGCCTGACCGTCTACATGCAGCCCGTGCAGGATCTCACCATCGAGGACCGCGTCAGCCGCACGCAGTACCAGATGACGCTGTCCAACCCGGACCTGGCCGTGCTGGCCGAGTGGGCGCCCCGGCTGGTCGAGCGCCTGGAGCGCCTGCCCGAGCTCACTGACGTGGCCCACGATCTGCAGAACGACGGCCTGCAGACCTGGGTCGAGATCGACCGCGACGCCGCCTCGCGCCTGGGCATTTCCACCGCGACCATCGACGAGGCGCTCTACAACGCCTTCGGCCAGCGGCTCATTTCGACCATCTTCACGCAGTCCAACCAGTATCGCGTCGTGCTGGAGGTGCTGCCGCAGTTCAGCCAGTCGCCCGAGGCGCTCGGCCAGATCCACCTGCCCACCGCGTCGGGAGCGGTGGTGCCGCTGTCGACGGTGGCGCGCATTTCGCAGGGGCGCACCATGCTGGCCATCAGCCGGCTCGACCAGTTCCCCATGACCACGGTGTCGTTCAACCTGGCGCCGGGCGCCTCGCTGTCGGCGGCGGTCCAGGCCATCGAGGCGGCCGAGGCCGAGATCGGCATGCCCGGCGCCATCGAGGTGCGCTACCAGGGGGCGGCGCTGGCGTTCCAGAATTCGCTGTCGAGCACTCTGTGGATGATCCTGGCGGCGGTGGTCACCATGTACATCGTGCTGGGCGTGCTGTACGAAAGCTACATCCACCCCATCACGATCCTTTCCACGCTGCCGTCGGCGGCGGTGGGCGCGCTGCTGGCGCTGATGATCACCGGCACCGAGCTCGACATGATCGGCATCATCGGCATCATCCTGCTCATCGGCATCGTCAAGAAGAACGCGATCATGATGATCGACTTCGCCCTCGAGGCCGAGCGCAAGCGCGGGCTGGCGCCGCGCGCGGCCATCCATGAGGCGGCGCTGCTGCGCTTCCGGCCCATCCTCATGACCACGCTGGCGGCGCTGTTCGGCGCGCTGCCGCTGATGCTGTCGACCGGCACCGGCGCCGAATTGCGCCAGCCGCTGGGCCTGGTCATGGTGGGCGGCCTGCTGCTCAGCCAGGTGTTGACGCTGTTCACCACGCCGGTCATCTACCTGATGTTCGACCGCCTGGCGCGGCGCCGCCCGCGGCCCGCCGCGGCGCCGGAGCAGCCATGATCCTGTCGGCGCCCTTCATCGTCCGCCCCGTGGCCACCGTGCTGCTGTGCCTGGGGCTGGTGCTGGCGGGCGTGCTGTCGTTCCGCCTGCTGCCGGTGGCGCCGCTGCCGGAGGTCGACCTGCCCATCATTTCGGTGACGGCCAGCCTGCCCGGCGCCAGCCCCGAGACCATGGCTTCCAGCGTGGCCACGCCGCTGGAGCGCTCGCTGGGCAGCATCGCGGGCGTGACGGAGATGACGTCGCGCAATTCGCAGGGCTCGACCCGCATCACCCTGCAGTTCGACCTGAGCCGCGACATCAACGGCGCGGCGCGCGACGTGCAGGCCGCCATCAATGCCGCGCGCTCGCTGCTGCCGACCGGCCTGCGCAGCAACCCGACCTATCGCAAGGTCAACCCCTCGTCGGCGCCCATCATGGTGCTGGCGCTGACCTCCGACACGCTCAGCCAGGGCAAGCTGTACGACCTGGCCTCCACCATCGTGGCGCAGAAGGTGGCGCAGATCAACGGCATCGGCGAGGTCTCGGTGGGCGGTAGCTCGCTGCCGGCCGTGCGCGTCAACCTGATCCCCGGCGCCTTGTCCAGCCGCGGCGTGTCGCTCGACGAGGTGCGCACCGCGCTGACCCAGGCCAACGCCAACCGCCCCAAGGGCATGATCGAGAACGATGACTACCATTGGCAGATCATGGCCAGCGACCAGCTCGAGCGCGCCGAACAGTACCGCCCGCTGATCGTCGCCTGGCGCGACGGCTCGGCCGTGCGGCTGTCCGACGTGGCCACGGTGGAGGACTCGGTCGAGGATCTCTACCAGACCGGCTTCTACAACAACAGCAAGGCCATCCTGCTCATCCTGCGCCGCCAGGCCGGGGCCAACATCATCGAGACGGTGGACGCGGTGCGCGCCCAGTTGCCGCAGCTGGCCGAGCTGCTGCCCGGCGATGTCGACCTGACGGTGGCGCAGGACCGCACCCCCAGCATCCGCGCCTCGCTGCACGAGGCCGAGCTGACGCTGGTCATCGCCGTGGGCCTGGTGATGCTGGTGGTGCTGCTGTTCCTGCGGCACTGGCGCGCCGCGCTGATCCCCAGCGTGGCGGTGCCGGTCTCGCTGATCGGCACCTTCTGCGTCATGTACTTGTGCGGCTACACGCTCAACACCATCTCGCTGATGGCGCTGATCGTCGCCACCGGTTTCGTGGTGGATGACGCCATCGTGGTGCTGGAAAATATCATCCGCCACATCGAGCAGGGCGCCTCGCCCATGCGCGCGGCGCTGCGCGGTTCGCGCGAAGTGGGCTTCACGGTGTTGTCCATGAGCCTGTCGCTGGTGGCGGTGTTCATTCCGATCCTGCTCATGGGCGGGGTGGTGGGGCGGCTGTTTCGCGAGTTCGCCGTGACGCTCTCGGCCGCCATCATGGTGTCGCTGGTGGTGTCGCTGACGCTCACGCCCATGATGTGCGCGCGGCTGCTGCGGCGCGTGCCCGCGCCGCGGCAGCGCGCGGCGCCGGGCCGGATGGCGGCCGCGCTGGAGCGCGGCTTCGACGCGCTGCTGGCGCAGTACCGGCGCACCCTGTCGTGGGCGCTGGCCCACGGCCGCATCATGATGCTGATCCTGGCCGCCACCATCGGCCTGAACGTGTACTTGTACGCGGTGGTGCCCAAGGGCTTCTTTCCGCAGCAGGATACCGGCCAGCTGCTGGGCTTCTTCCGGGTCGACCAGGGGACGTCCTTCCAGGCGTCGGTGCCCAAGCTGGAGTACTTCCGCAAGGTCATTCTGGCCGATCCGGCCGTGCAGAGCATCACGGCCCATGCGGGCGGGCGCGGCGGCAGCAACAGCAGCTTCATGATGATCCAGCTCAAGCCGCAGGCCGAGCGCAAGGCCAGCGCCAACGACGTGGTCAACCGCTTGCGCGCGCGCCTGCAGAATACGCCGGGCGCGCGCGTGTTCCTGGTGCCGCAGCAGGACATCTTCCTTGGCGGCGGCCAGGGCAGCGGCTCGTACGACTACACCCTGCTGGCTGGCGAACTATCGCTGCTGCGCACCTGGATGCCCCGGGTGCAGCGCGCCATGGCGGCCCTGCCCGAGATCACCGACGTGGACACCAGCGTCGAGGACAAGGGCCGCCAGGTCGAGCTGGTCATCGATCGCGAGGCGGCCACCCGCCTGGGCATCAGCATGTCGGACATCTCCGCGGTGCTGAACAACTCGTTCAGCCAGCGCCAGGTGTCGGTCATGTACGGCCCGCTGAACCAGTACCACGTCGTCATGGGGGTGGACCCGCGCTTCGCCCAGGATGCCGAGTCGCTCAAGCAGGTGCACGTCATTACCCAGGACGGCGAGCGCGTGCCGCTGTCCGCCTTCGCCCGCTTCGAGACCGGCAATTCGCCGCTCAGCGTGCAGCACAACGGGCTGTTCGCGGCCGACGATATCTCGTTCAACCTGGCGCCCGGGGTGTCGCTGGACCAGGCCATCGCCGCCATCGACGCCGCCGTGGCGCGCATCGGGCTGCCTTCGGACCAGATCCAGGCCGGCTTCCTCGGCACGGCCGCGGCGCAGCAGCAGGTGCAGAGCCAGCAGCCATGGCTGATCCTCGCGGCGCTGGTCACCATGTATATCGTGCTGGGCATCCTGTACGAGAACCTGGTGCATCCGCTCACCATTCTCTCGACCTTGCCGTCGGCCGGCATCGGCGCGCTGCTGGCCCTGATGCTGGTGGGCAGCGAGTTCACCATCATCGCCTTGATCGGCGTGTTCCTGCTGATCGGCATCGTCAAGAAGAACGCCATCATGATGGTCGATTTCGCCCTGGAGGCCGAGCGGCGGCGCGGCCTGACGCCGCGCGACGCCATTTTCGAGGCCTGCCTGACGCGCTTCCGCCCCATCATGATGACTACCCTGGCCGCCATCTTCGGCGCGCTGCCCCTGGTGCTGGCCACCGGCGCCGGCGTCGAGATCCGCCAGCCGCTGGGCGTTACCATCGTGGGCGGCCTGGTCCTCAGCCAGATCCTCACGCTGTACACCACGCCCGTGGTGTACCTCTACCTGGACCGCTTCCGCCTGTGGGCCCGGCGCCGCCGCGCCGGCCGCCATGTCACCGGCCCGCAACCCGACGCATGACCATGAGCCGCGCATTTTCCCGTCTTCCCGCTTCCCCTGGCTCGCGCGCGCCGCGCTGGGCCGGCATCGCGCTGTGCTGCGCGCTGCTGGGCGCCTGCGCGGTCGGCCCCGACTACCAGCGGCCCGCCATCGATGTGGGCGCAGCCTACAAGGAAGGCCAGGGCCAGGTGCCCGGCTGGACCCCGGCGCAGCCGCGCGATACCGCCGACCGCGGCGCATGGTGGCAGGTCTATGGCGACGCCACGCTGGACGGCCTGATGGAACGCCTGAACGCGTCCAACCTGTCGGTCGCCCAGGCCGAGGCCAATTACCGGCAGGCGCAGGCCCTGGTGCAGGGCGCGCGCGCCGGGTTCTTCCCCGTCGTGGGCGCCAACGCCGGCGCCACCCGCTCGGGGGCCGGCAGCCGCGCCGGCGCCACCGGCGTGACCAACCAGTACAGCCTGGGCGGCACGGTCAGCTGGGAAGCCGACCTGTGGGGCCGCGTGCGCCGCGACGTCGAGGCCAGCCGCGCCGAGGCCGAGGCGAGCCTGGCCGACCTGGCCGGCACGCGGCTCAGCGCCCAGGCGGCGCTCACGCAAAACTACTTCCAGTTGCGCGTCCTGGACGAGCAGAAGCGGCTGCTCGAAACCACCGTGGCCACCTACGAGCGCTCGTTGCAGTTGACGCAGAACCGCTACCAGGCCGGCGTGGCCGGCAAGAGCGACGTGTCGGTGGCGCTCGCCCAGCTCGAGGGCGCGCGCGCCCAGCTGGTCGACCTGGAATGGCAGCGCGGCCAGTTCGAGCACGCCATCGCGGTGCTGGTCGGGCTGGCGCCATCGCGTTTCACGCTGCCGCCCGAGCCGTTCGGCCAGCAACTGCCGCAGATCCCGGTCGGCATGCCGTCGCAACTGCTCGAGCGCCGGCCCGACGTGGCCGCGGCCGAGCGCCGCGCCGCGGCGGCCAATGCGCAGATCGGCGTGGCCACGGCGGCCTGGTTCCCCGACCTGGTGCTGAGCGCCGATGGCGGCTTCCGCAGCGGCCAGTTCGCGCAATGGCTGACCGCCCCGGCCCGCTACTGGTCGCTCGGCCCGGCGCTGGCGCTGACCTTGTTCGACGGCGGCGCGCGCCAGGCGCAGATCGACCAGGCCCGCGCCGCCTACGATGCGCAGGCAGCCGCCTACCGCCAGACCGTGCTGGGAGCCCTGCAGGAAGTGGAGGACTACCTCATCCAGCTGCGCGTGCTCGAGCAAGAGCAGGTGGTGCAGCAGCGCGCCCTCGAAGCGGCCCGCGAATCGCTGCGCCTGGCGCGCAACCAGTACCAGGCGGGCCTGATCGGCTACCTGGACGTCGCAGTGCTGGAAACCACCGCCCTCAACAGCGAACGCACCGCCCTGACCCTGCTGGGCAACCGTCTCACCGCCAGCGTCCAGCTGATCGCCGCGCTGGGCGGCGGATGGCAGGGGGTGGATGCCGAACTGGCCGAGCGCACAAGCGGCCAATAAAGGCTTAGTGCTTGCTTAGGTGTCAGACACCCCACGGGTGTCTGACACCTTGTATCTTGTGCGCGAATTCTAAGGAGGTGTCAGACACCCCATGGGTGTCTGACACCTGTACGCCAGTGTTTTGCCGCCCAGTTAATGGGTGTCCACCAGCCTTGGCCGCGCACATTCTGTCAAAAAGAGGCGATAAGCCTCGCGTCTGGCCTCATCGCTGTTGCCCATGGCCAGATATAACGGGTGGAAAGCCAGCAGACGGGATGCCGCCATGCCCATGCGCTCGCGGCAACTCGACCAGGGATAGCCGTCTGGCGTGCGCGCCAGTCCGGCGCGTACCGGATTCAGTTCGATATAGCGGCAGCATTCCAGCAGGTAGCGTTCCTCGTCGACGACCCGGGACTTGAACCTGGCTTCCCAGAGCGAGCCTGTCGTCCGTCTCCGGGCGTTCCAGCGTACCGTTGCCCGCCGGGCAAGATACTGCAGTACCCGGGAAATCGTCCGGGGGTCGTCGCCAGGGGTCAAGAGTAGATGGACATGATTCGGCATCAGGCACCAGGCATGCACTGCCACGCCGAGCGCGGATGTTTGCTGGTACAGGTCGCTCAGATAAGCGCGATAGTCTGACGGAATGCGGAAAACGGCTTCTTGCCGATGCCCGCGCTGGACGATGTGATGCGGCTGGTGTGCGAGCAGGATACGGGGAGATCTGGGCATGGCTGCGGCCGGAGAACCAATCACGTGGAAGAATACGGCGCGGGGATGCCGTTCGGCGTGGCAGGTAGGCTCGATTGGTCATGCCCGGTGCGCGGAAGGGAGGCCAGAGGTGTCAGACACCCTGCGGGTGTCTGACACCTGACGCGCAAGAATCGCCCTCGTCCACGATGACAGGGGAGGTGTCAGACACCCTGTGGGTGTCTGACACCTGATGCGCAAGAATTGCTCTCCCAGGTGCGATGAAGGGGAGGTGTCAGACACCCTATGGGTGTCTGACACCTGATGTGCAAGAGTTGGTCTCCCACGTGCGATGAAGGGGGGTGTCAGACACCCTATGGGTGTCTGACACCTGATACGCGCTGGGCGGCGGATGGCAGGGGGTGGATGCCGAACTGGCCGAGCGCACAAGCGGCCAATAAAGGCTTAGTGCTTGCTTAGGTGTCAGACACCCCACGGGTGTCTGACACCTTGTATCTTGTGCGCGAATTCTAAGGAGGTGTCAGACACCCCATGGGTGTCTGACACCTTTGCCGTGGTCGGCCGGTCTTGTGCAACCCGGGTGCCGCCTCGCCGCGGCGGCCGCGCGGCCGCGAGCCCGCACAGCCGGCGAACGGCCGTCTCTGCTATGCGATGATCCCGCGGATTCCCGCCACGCCATGCGCGCCGTGCTGGCGCGCTTCGGCCAGGGTGTCGGCGGATTGCCCGCCGAGCGCGAACACCGGCAGGCCGGCGTCCCGGTTGCCGGCGACGAAGCCCTGCCAGCCGATGCCCGGCGCGCCGGGATGCGAGGGGGTTGCCAGTACCGGCCCCAGCACCGCGAAGTCGGCGCCCAGCTCGCGCGCATGCGTCACCTGGGCGTTGTCGTGCGCCGAGACGCCCACCAGCGCGCCGGCCGGCAGTTCGGGCCGGACATGCAGCGCGGCGGCTTCGGCCCAGCGCAGGTGGACGCCGTCGGCCTGCCGCCACCAGGCGGCCGGGTGGATGCTGTTGACCAGCAGGCGCGCGCCGGCGGCGTGGCAGAGCCGCAGTACCGCCTGCATGGCGTCGCGCAGCGAGGTCGCGCCCGGGCCGTCGGGCCAGTCCGGTTCACGCAGCTGGACCAGCTTGAGGCCGCGCGCCAGGGCCCGTTCCAGGCGCTCCAGGAACGCCGGCAGGCCGGCGCGGCCGCCGATCGACGAGATGCCGTAGGTATTGGGCAGCTGCAGCCAGCGCAGCGGCGGCAGGGTGGCGGGCAGCAAGTCGCCGACCGCGCCGGCGTGGGCCGGGTCCACCCATTCGAGCCGCTGGTTCTCGAGCCCGCGCGGCTCGCCGCGCCAGCCCGTGACGTGGCAGAAGGCCAGCCGCACGGTGGTGTGCGGATAGGCATGCACATACGTGACCCACGGCACGGCTTGCGTGATCTCGATGCCGATTTCTTCGCGCAGCTCGCGCGCCAGCGCCTGCAGCACCGTTTCGCCCGGCTCGAGCTTGCCGCCGGGCAGTTCCCACCAGCCGGCCCAGGGCTTGTCGGCGGGACGCTGTCCCAGCAGCAACTGGCCGTCGGCGCGCAGGATCAGGCCGGCGGCGACGTCGATGATGCGCTCAGACATGGCGCGCGGCCCAGTCGCGGGCGAACTGGTAGGCGACCCGGCCCGAACGCGAGCCGCGTTCGAGCGCCCATTGCAGCGCCTCGGTGCGGCTGGCCTCGATCTGTTCGGCCGGGCAGCCCAGTTCGCGCAGCCAGTGGTGGACGATGTCGAGGTAGTCGTCCTGCTTGAAGGGGTGGAACGACAGCCACAGCCCGAAGCGTTCCGACAGCGAGATTTTTTCTTCCACCGTTTCGCCGGGGTGGATCTCGCCGTCGGGCTGGTGCCTGGCCTGCAGGTTCTCGCTCATGTATTCCGGCATCAGGTGGCGCCGGTTCGAGGTGGCGTAGATGAGCACGTTGTCGCCCGCGGCCGATACCGAGCCGTCCAGCACCGACTTGAGCGCCTTGTAGCCGGCCTCGCCTTCCTCGAACGAGAGGTCGTCGCAGAATACGATGTAGCGCTCGGGGCGGGCCGCGACCAGTTCGACGATGTCGGGCAGGTCGCCCAGGTCGGACTTGTCGACTTCGATCAGGCGCAGTCCCTGGTCGCCATAGGCGGCCAGCATGGCCTTGACCAGCGAGCTCTTGCCGGTGCCGCGCGCGCCCGTCATGAGCACGTTGTTGGCGGGTTTCTTCTGCAGGAACTGGCGCGTATTGCGGTCGATGATGCCTTTCTGGCGCTCGATATGCTGCAAGTCGGCCAGGTCGATGCGGGCCACATGGCGCACCGCGTCGAGCCAGCCGCGCGCGCCGCCGCGCTTGCGCCAGCGGTAGGCGTGCGCGGACCAGTCGATCTCGGGCGGAGCGGCCGGCAGCCAGGCTTCCAGTTGGGCCAGCACGCGCTCGGCGCGCTCGATCAGGACGGAAAAGTCGGAAGAAGTCACTGCGGTTGTCCGGGGCCGTGGGTTCAGGAACGGTAGTCGGCGTTGATGCTGACGTATTCGTGCGAGAAGTCGCAGGTATAGACCGTGTCGGCGGCGCGGCCGCGCGCCAGCGCGATGCGCACGCCGATCTCGGCCTGCTTCATGACGCGCTGGCCGTCGGCTTCCTGGTAGTCGGGGTTGCGGCCGCCGTCGCGCGCCACCAGCACGTCGTCCAGCCACAGGCGCAGCTTGGAGACATCCAGGTCGTCGATGCCGGCATAGCCGATGGCGGCCAGGATACGGCCCAGGTTGGGGTCGGACGCGAAGAACGCCGTCTTGACCAGCGGCGAATGCGCCACCGAGTAGGCCACCTTGAGGGCTTCCTCGGTGGTCATGGCTTCTTCGACGCGGATGGTGATGAATTTGGTGGCGCCTTCGGCGTCGCGCACGATTTTCTGGGCCAGGTCCAGCGCGGCGGCCGCCAGCGCGTCGCGCACGGCGGCATAGTGCGGGTCGGCTTCCGAGGCGATGTCGATGCCCGACTGGCCGGTGGCGGCGATGATGAACGAGTCGTTGGTCGAGGTGTCGCCGTCGACCGTGATGCGGTTGAACGAGCGGTTGGCGATTTCCAGCGCCAGCTTGCGCAGCACCGGCTGGGCGATGCCGGCATCGGTGGCCAGGAAGCTCAGCATGGTGGCCATGTTGGGCCGGATCATGCCGGCGCCCTTGCTGATGCCGGTGAAGGTGACCGTCTTGCCGCCGATCTGCGCGCGCTGCGAATGGATCTTGGGCAGCGTGTCGGTGGTCATGATGCCGTGCGCGGCGTTGAACCACTGGTCGGGGCCCAGGTTGTCCAGCGCGGCGGGCAGGGCGGCGGTCAGGCGGTCCAGCGGCAGCGGTTCGAGGATGACACCGGTGGAGAAGGGCAGGATCTGCTGGGCCGGCACGCCCATCAGCTGGCCCAGGGCGACGCAGGTATCCTGCGCCTTCTGCAGGCCCTCGGCGCCGGTGCCGGCATTGGCGTTGCCGGTGTTGATGACCAGGGCGCGGATGGGGCCGCCGGCCGCCAAGTGGGCCTCGCAGACTTGCACCGGGGCGGCGCGAAAGCGGTTGCGGGTGAATACGCCCGCCACGTTGGTGCCCTGCGCCAGGCGGAAAACGGTCAGATCGCGTCGGTTGGCCTTGCGGATGCCGGCTTCGGTAACACCGATTTCAACGCCGGCAACGGGGAAAATATCGGACTCGGAGGGGATCTGCAGGTTAACGGCCATGACGTGGTCTCTGGGGCTTTGGGAGGGAATGCCGCCGTTCGGGCGGGGTGAAACCTCCTATTATCCCACTGCCGGAACGGGGCATCGCCGGGCGGCGCGGGGCTCCAGTTTCCCGCGGGGCGGGGCATTCCCCCTGGGCGGCGGCGCGGCGCCTTCAGGAGCGCGCGGCGGGCAGGGCCGGCCGGGGCCAGCCGCCGGCTCAGCGCGACCCGTAGCCGCGCGCGGCCACCACCTGCAGCTTGAGTTCGCCCAGCGCCTGGTACAGCGCGTCGCGGCTGGCCTCGGGCAGGTCGTTGAACATGCCCTTGACCCAGCTTTCGTGGGCGCGCGCCATGCGCGCGAAGACGCGGCGGCCCTGCGGGGTGAGCTTGAGCACCGAGCTGCGCCGGTCGGTTTCCATCTTGGTGCGCATCACCAGGCCTTCTTTCTCGAGCTGGTCGGTAATGCCGGTGATGTTGCCGTTGGTGACCATCATGCGGCGCGACAGTTCGCCCATTTTCATGCCCTTGGGCGCGCGCTGCAGTTGCGCCATCAGGTCGAAGCGCGGCAGCGTGGTGTCGAACTCGGTGCGCAGGCGGCCGCGGATCTCGGTTTCGATCAGGTTGCAGCAGGTCAGCATGCGCAGCCACAGACGCAAGGCATGGTGATCGTCGGGCGCGGCGCGCGTTTCCAGGTCGGGGGCGTCGGTCATGGTGAGCATCAGTCGGCCGCCAGGCCCATCTGCGCGAAGATGGCGCGGGTCAGGGGGCTGGCGGGGTCGTTCAGCGTGAGCACGATGTCGTAGTGGTTGGTGTCCGGCATGGGCACATAGCGGGCGGGCAGGCCGCGCGCGCGCCAGGCTTGCAGGTAGTCGTCGGTCTGGCGCTTGAATTCGTCGGTCTCGGTGGCGCCGTAGCTGGCCAGCAGCGGGCAGGCCGCGCCGGGCGGCAGCAGGGCGGGGCTGTTGCGCTCGGCGTCGGCCGGGCTCATGCGCATCCATTCGTTGACGTGCGTGTGCACCAGCGGGCGCAGGTCGAACAGGCCCGACAGCGGCGCCGCGCCGGCCACCACGTCGGCGGGCACGCCGTACCGGGCATGCCAGCCGCCCGCCAGCAGCATGCCCACCAGGTGGCCGCCGGCCGAACTGCCGCATACATGAATGCGCCGCGGATCGCCGCCATGGCGGGCGATGTGGCGGTAGACCCACGCCAGCGCGCGGCGGTTCTGGTCGACGATGCGGTCCAGCGTCACGGCCGGAGCCAGCGAATAGTTCACCGTGACCACCACGGCGCCGGCCCGCGTGAAGGCGGGCGCCATGTTGCAGGAATCGTCTTTCGACAGCAGCCGCCAGTAGCCGCCATGGATGAACACGAACACCGGCGCGCCCGCGCGCGGCGCGGCGGGGAAGATGTCGAGCAGCTCGTCGGGATGGTCGCCGTAGGCGACGTCGGCCACGCAGGGCAGCGTCTCGCGCGCGGCCCGGCTTTGCGCCGTGTATTGCGCCAGGATGGGCTGGATATCCGGCACGGTGGCGCGCGCGTTGTACTGCACGTCGAGCGCGGCGCGATCGTATTGGCGATAGAGGGCGGGCATGGCGTGGGCGGCAACCTTGGTAAAAACCCTAGGCTTGTCTTGCCGAATACTTTAAACCTAAACTATGCGGCACGCCAGCCCTTGCCGCGTCGTCCGGGCGATGCCGGGCTGGCGACAGAAGCATCCGCAATCGAACTATTCCATAAAAACGTCCGCTGCGCGTCGCGCAAGGAGCTTCAAGATGCGTTTCCTGACTACCCTGGTGGCCGCCGCCGCGCTGGTGCCCGCGCTGTCGGTGGCCGATTCCATCAAGGTCGGCATCGCCAATGATATCTCGGGGCCGTTCTCGGCGCTCGGCGCCGAGGCGCGCGATGGCTTCAACCTGGCGATCAAGCAGCTGGGCGGCAAGCTGGGCGGCCAGCCCGCCGAGTTCCTGCAGACCGACATGGGCGGCAACCCCGACCAGGCGCGCCAGCTCGTGACCCGCTACATCCAGCGCGACGACATCGATTTCTTCACCGGGCCGATCGGCTCGAACGTGGCGCTGGCCGTGGGGCCGGCGCTGTTCGCGGCCAAGGTGCCATACCTTTCCAACAACCCTGGCCCCAGCCAGTACGCGGGCGCGCGCTGCAATCCGTACTGGTTCGGAACTTCCTACCAGAACGACGCCTTCCACGAGGCTGCCGGCAAGGTCGCGGCCGACCGCGGCTTCAAGAAGGTATTGATCATGGCGCCCGACTACCCGGCGGGCAAGGACGCGCTCACCGGCTTCAAGCGCGGCTACCAGGCCGAGGTGGCCGAAGAGGTCTACACCAAGCTCGGCCAGCTCGACTACGCCGCCGAGCTGGCGCAGATCCGCGCCGCCAAGCCGGACGCGGTGTTCATCTTCCTGCCGGGCGGCATGGGCATCAATTTCATCAAGCAGTTCGTGTCCACCGGCCTGTCGCAGAGCATCAAGCTGATCGGGCCGGGCTTTTCGGCCGACGAGGACGTGATCCAGGCGGTGGGCGAGCCCATGCTGGGCATGTACAACACCGCGCAATGGGCCCACGACCTGGATGTGCCGCAGAACAAGGAATTCGTGGCGGCGTTCCGCAAGGAGTATGGCGGCCGCTATCCGTCCGTGTACGCGGCCCAGGCCTATGACGTGATCATGGCCATGGACGCCGCCGTCAAGCAGGCCGGCGGCAAGGCGTCGGACCGCGAAGCCATCGTGCAGGCGCTGGCCAAGGCCGACTTCCCCTCGGTGCGGGGCAAGTTCACCTACGGCAAGAACCACTATCCCATCCAGGCCTACTACCTGCGCGTCATCGAGAAAGACGGCGAAGGCCGCATCACCAACAAGCTGGTCGGCAAGGTGTTCGACCAGTACCAGGACGTGTACGTGGGCGAGTGCAAGCTGTAGCCGCAAGACGCGCGCGGGGCGCCGGCGCGGCGCACCCGCGCCACAGGGGATGAGGTTTCATGACGCTGGTCGTCGAACAACTGCTGAATGGGCTGCAATTCGGGCTGATGCTGTTCCTGATCGCCGCCGGGCTGACCCTCGTGTTCGGCATCATGGACATCATGAACCTGGCGCACGGCTCGCTGTACATGGCCGGCGCCTATGTGGCGGCCGAGACGATGCAGCGCACCGGCTCGTTCACCGCCGCGGTGCTGGTCGCCGCGCTGGCCACCGGCCTGGTCGGCGTGGCGCTGGAACTGGTGCTGGTGCGCCGCCTGGCGGTGCGCGACCACCTGGCCCAGGTGCTGGGCACCTATGCGGTCATCCTGATCGCGAATGACCTGGTCAAGATGATCTGGGGGCCCGCGCCGATGATGCTGAACATGCCGGCCGCGCTCTCCGGGCCGGTGCGGCTGCTGCCCGACCTGCTGTATCCCGCCTATCGCCTGATGATCATCGTGTGCGGCCTGGCCGCCGCCGCGGGGCTGTACTGGTTCGTCACGCGCACCCGCGCCGGCGTGCTGGTGCGCGCCGGCGCGTCCAACCGGCAGATGGCCACCTTGATGGGCGTGCGGGTGCCGTTGTTGTTCCTGGGCGTGTTCGCGCTGGGCGCCGTGCTGGCGGCGGTGGCCGGCGCGCTGCTGGGGCCGATCACCGCCGTGCAGATCGGCATGGGCGAGGAGATCCTGATCCTGGTGCTGGTGTGCATCGTCATCGGCGGCATCGGCTCGATCCGCGGCGCGTTCGTGGGCGCGCTGCTGGTCGGCATGGTCGACACCGCGGGCCGGGCCTTCCTGCCCATGCTGCTGCGCGAAGTATTGCCGCCGGCCATGGCGTCGAGCCTGGCGGCCACGCTGGCGGCGATCTCGATTTATCTGCTCATGGCCGGCGTGCTGGTATTCCGGCCGGCCGGGCTGTTTCCGGCGCGCGGGTGAATGATGCGCAGATCGACATTCTGGTGCCTCGGCCTGCTGCTGGCATTGGCGCTGTTTCCTTATATTGCCGCGGCGCTCGGCCTGGACTTCTACGTCTCGCTGGTGCGCCGGGTGCTGATCTATGCGCTGGCCGCCACCAGCCTGAACCTGATCCTGGGCTATGGCGGCATGGTGGCGCTCGGCCACGCCGCATTCTTCGGCGCCGGCGCCTATGTGGTGGGCATCCTGGACGCCGCCGGCGTGCATGCGGCGCTGGTGGCCTGGCCCGCGGCCGCGGCCTTGGCGGGCCTGCTGGCGCTGGTGATCGGCGCGGTGTCGCTGCGTACGCGCGGCGTGTATTTCATCATGATCACCCTGGCGTTCGCGCAGATGGTGTACTACCTGTTCATCTCGCTGCGCCAGTATGGCGGCGAAGACGGCCTGAACCTGTCGGGCTATTCCCTGCTGCCCGGGCTGGACCTGGCCGACAGCCGCACGTTCTACTACCTGGTGCTGGCGCTGTTCGCCGTGCTGCTGTGGCTGTTCGGCCGCCTGGTGGATTCGCGCTTCGGCGCGGCGCTGCAAGGCATCCGCGAGAACGAGTCGCGCATGGAAGCGCTGGGCTACCCGGTGTACCGGCTCAAGCTGGCCGCCTTCGTCATCAGCGGCGCGGCCGCCGGCCTGGCCGGCGCGCTGCTGGCCAACCACAACCTGTTCATCTCGCCGAGCCTGATGCACTGGACGCAGTCGGCCAACCTGCTGGTCATGGTGCTGGTGGGCGGCATCGGCCTGCGCTATGGCGGCGTGGCGGGCGCCGTCGTGATGCTGGCGCTGGAAGAAATGCTGCGCATGTGGACGGAGTACTGGCACCTGCCGCTGGGCGTGCTGCTGCTGTGCGTGGTGTTCGGCGCGCCGCGCGGTGTCGCCGGCCTGGTGGGGCCATGGTTCGCCGGGACGGCGGCGCGCGGAGGACGGCCATGACGGCAGCCGGCATTTCGCCTGCCGGCGCGGCCGCGCCGGCCCTGCAGGCCAGCGGCCTGGTGCGGCGCTTCGGCGCGCTGCTGGCCACCGACCATGTGTCGCTGACCCTGGCGCCCGGGGAGATCCATGCCTTGATCGGCCCCAACGGCGCCGGGAAGTCGACGCTGATCCACCTGCTGTCCGGCACGCTGGCGGCCGACGCGGGCCGGCTGGAACTGGCCGGCGCCGACATCACCCGCTTGAACGCGCACCAGAGAGTGGCGGCCGGGCTGTCGCGCTCGTACCAGATCACCAATATCTTCAAGTCGTTCAGCGTGCGCGACAACCTGCTGCTGGCCGCGCAGGCTCATGCGGGCAGCAGCTTCCGCTGCTGGAAACCGCGCGCGGCCGATGTCGCGCTGCACGACGCGGCGCATGCGCTGGCGCGCCAGTGCGCCATCGATGCCGGCCTGCTGGATCGTCCCGCGGGGACGCTGCCGCATGGCGAGCAGCGCAAGCTGGAATTCGCCCTGGCCCTGGCCGCGCGCCCCAGCGTCCTGCTGCTGGACGAGCCCATGGCCGGCATGGGCCCCGACGAGACCCTGCGGCTGACCGAATTAATCGAATCGCTGCGCGGGCAGGCCGCCATGCTGCTGGTCGAGCACGACATGCAGGCCGTATTCCGCCTGGCTGACCGCATCTCGGTGCTGGTGTACGGGCGCATCATCGCCACCGGAACGCCCGATGAAATCCGGGCCAATCCGGAGGTGCGGCAGGCCTATCTGGGCGAAGACGAGGCCGCGGCCCGGGAGCAGGCGCCATGCTGAATATGCGGGCAGTGGAAAGCGGCTATGGCGCCAGCCAGGTGCTGTTCGGCGTCGATCTGGAAATCGGCGCCGGGCAGGTGGTGACCCTGCTGGGCCGCAACGGCATGGGCAAGAGCACCCTGCTGCGCACCCTGTTCGGCCAGTTGCCCCTGCGGGCCGGCAGCGTCCGCTTCGCCGGGCAGGACATCGGCGGCTGGGCGCCCGACCGTATTGCCCGCGCCGGCCTGGCCATCGTGCCCGAAGGCAGGCAGTGCTTTCCCAATCTGACGGTGCGCGAGCACCTGACCGCTTTCACCGCCAGGCGCAACCCGGACATCGCCGAGCCCTGGACGGCCGGGCGCGTATTCGAGCTGTTCCCGCGCTTGAAGGAGCGCGCCGGCAACATGGGCAACCAGCTGTCCGGCGGGGAGCAGCAGATGCTGGCCATCGGCCGCGCGCTGGTGACCAACCCGCGCCTGCTGGTGCTGGACGAGGCCACCGAAGGGCTGGCGCCGCTGGTGCGCGAGGAGATATGGGCCTGCCTGGCCACCTTGCGGGCGGCCGGCCAGACCATCCTGGTGATCGACAAGTACGTCGAGCGCCTGCTGGCCCTGGCCGACCGGCACGTCATCCTGGAGCGGGGCCGGGTCGTATGGAGCGGCGATTCCGCCGCGCTGGACGGCGACCGCGGCCTGTGGGAACGCTACCTCGGCGTATAGCGCGGCCCGCTGGGCCGGCACGCCGATTGCTGCCCCGCGGGCGGCCATCTGGAGCACATCATGGGCATGACACACACCTACGCCACTGAGTCCGAGGCGCCCGCGCGGGCGGATATCGATCGCTGGCCCGCGGCCCTGGTCCTGGAGTTCGGCACCGGCTGGTGCGGCTATTGCCAGGCGGCCCAGCCGCTCATCGAACAGGCCTTCGCGGCTTATCCGCAGGTGGACCACCTGAAGATCGAGGACGGCAGCGGCCGCGCGCTGGGCCGCTCGTTCCGCGTCAAGCTGTGGCCCACGCTGGTCTTCCTGCGCGATGGCCAGGAAGTGGCGCGCCTGGTGCGCCCGGCCGGCGTACAGGAGATTGCCCGGGCGCTGGGGCAGATCGCCTGATCTGCGCGGCCCGCCGTCGTGCGCGGCATTTCTTGCATGAGACCTGCTTGCGGTATATAGTTGAAGCCTAAACTAATTACGGCGCTTCGCATCCTGGGGGATGGCCGCGCGGTTTCACGGAGCCTGTAGCGCAATGAAGATCGTCTGCCTGGGCGGCGGCCCCGCCGGCCTGTATTTCGGCCTGCTGATGAAGCTGCAGGATCCCGCCAACGAAGTCACCGTCATCGAGCGCAACCGGCCGTACGACACGTTCGGCTGGGGCGTGGTGTTCTCGGACGCCACCATGGAGAACCTGCGCGAGGCCGACCCGGTCTCGGCCCAGACCATCGGCGACGCGTTCAACCACTGGGACGACATCGATATCCACTTCAAGGGCCGCAGCGTGCGCACCAGCGGCCACGGCTTCATCGGCATCGGCCGCAAGAAGCTGCTGAACATCCTGCAGGCGCGCTGCGAAGCGGTGGGCGTCAAGCTGGTGTTCGAGACCTTCGTGCAGGACGACCAGGCCGTCGCGCTACAGTACGACGCGGACCTGGTCATCGCTTCCGATGGCATCAACAGCCAGGCCCGCACCCGCTATGCCGACACTTTCCAGCCGGATATCGACACGCGGCGCTGCCGCTTCGTCTGGCTGGGCACCACCAAGGTCTTCGACGCCTTCACGTTCGCCTTCGTGCAGACCGAGCACGGCTGGTTCCAGGCGCACGCCTATCGCTTCGAAGACGGGTTGTCCACCTTCATCGTCGAGACGCCGGAAGAGACCTGGCAGGCCGCCGGCATCGGCGCGATGAGCCAGGAAGAGGGCATCGCTTATTGCGAACGGCTGTTCGCCCCCTGGCTGGACGGCCATCCACTCATCAGCAATGCCAAGCACCTGCGCGGCGCCGCCATCTGGATCCGCTTCCCGCGGGTGATCTGCCGCACCTGGGTGCACTGGAACACCCTCGACACTCCGCGCGGCCAGCGCCGCGTGCCGGTGGTGCTGATGGGCGACGCGGCCCATACCGCGCATTTCTCCATCGGGTCCGGCACCAAGCTGGCCCTGGAAGACGCCATCGAGCTGGCGCGCTGCCTGAGCGGCGCCGAGGGCGGCCTGCCGCAGGGCCTGCGGCACTATGAAGAGGTGCGCAGCGTCGAAGTCCTGAAGATCCAGAACGCCGCGCGCAATTCCACCGAATGGTTCGAGAACGTGGCGCGTTATGCCGGCTTCGACCCCGAGCAGTTCGCCTACTCGCTGCTGACGCGTTCGCAGCGCATCTCGCACGAGAACCTGCGCCTGCGCGACCCGGGCTGGCTGGAGGGCTATGAACGCTGGCTGGCGGGCCGCGCCGGGGCGTCCGACAGCGGCGCCGGCCGGCCGCCCCTGCCCATGTTCACGCCATACCGCGTGCGTGGCGTCGAACTGAAGAACCGCGTGGTCGTGTCGCCCATGGCCATGTACTCGTGCGTGGACGGCGTGCCGGGCGAGTTCCATCTGGTGCACCTGGGCGCGCGCGCCATGGGCGGGGCCGGGCTGGTCATGGTGGAAATGACCTGCCCCTCGCCCGACGCGCGCATCACGCCGGGCTGCCCGGGCCTGTGGAACGACGAGCAGGCGCGCGCCTTCGGCCGCATCGTCGATTTCGTGCACGCGCACAGTGAGGCGCGCATCGGCATGCAGCTCGGCCACGCGGGCCGCAAGGGCTCGACCCAGCTGGGCTGGCAGCAGATGGACCACCCGCTGCCGGCCGGCAACTGGCCCTTGCTGTCGGCTTCGCCGCTGCCGTACCTGCCCGGCATTTCCCAGACGCCGCGCGCCATGGACCGGGCCGACATGGACCGCGTTCGCGACGATTTCGTCGCCGCCGCGCGGCGCGCCGCCCAGGCCGGCTTCGACTGGCTGGAGCTGCACTGCGCGCACGGCTACCTGCTCTCCAGCTTCATTTCTCCCTTGACCAACCGGCGCGACGATGAATACGGCGGCAGCCTGGACAACCGGCTGCGCTATCCGCTGGAAGTGTTCCGCGCCGTGCGCGAGGTCTGGCCGCAGGACTTGCCCATGTCGGTGCGCATCTCGGCGCATGACTGGGTCGAAGGCGGCATCACCGCCGACGACGCGGTGGAGATCGCGCGCCGCTTCAAGGCGGCGGGGGCGGACATGATCGACTGCTCGTCGGGCCAGGTCAGCCCCGAACAGCACCCGGTGTACGGCCGCATGTACCAGACGCCCTTCGCCGACCGGGTGCGCAACGAGGCCGGCATCGCCACCATCGCGGTGGGCGCCATCTTCGAGGCGGACCACGTCAACGGCATCATCGCCTCGGGCCGCGCCGACTTGTGCGCCCTGGCGCGTCCGCACCTGGCCGACGCGTCCTGGACGCTGCGCGAGGCCGCCCGGGTGGGGTATTGCGACACGGCCTGGCCGCGCCAGTACGCGGCCGGCAAGCGCCAGCTGGAAACCAATTTCGAGCGGGCCCAGGCCCAGCAGGAGTACAAATGACCACTTCCGTGCCTGTGTTGCAGGGGCGCCATGCGCTGGTCACCGGCGGCGCACGCGGCATCGGCCTGGCGTGCGCGCGCGCGCTGCTGCAGCGCGGCGCCACGGTGACTCTGCTGGGGCGCGACCGCGCGGCCCTGGACGCCGCGGCGGGCGGCCTGGCCGCGCTCGGCCGGGTCCATGCGGTGACCGCCGACATCGCCGACGCGGCGGCGGTGCGCGCGGCCTTCGAGCAGGCCGCCCATGCGGCCGGCGCCGTCGACATCCTGGTCAACAATGCCGGCCAGGCGGTCAGCCAGCGCTTCGACCGCACCGACGCCGCGCTGTGGCAGGCCATGCTGGCGGTCAACCTGACCGGCACCTTCCATTGCGTGCAGGCGGCGCTGCCGGCCATGCTCGCCGCCGGTTGGGGCCGGGTCATCAACGTGGCGAGCACGGCCGGCCTGATCGGTTACCCCTACGTCACGGCGTACTGCGCCGCCAAGCACGGCGTGGTGGGCCTGACCCGGGCGCTGGCGCTGGAGGTGGCGCGCAAGGGCGTCACCGTGAACGCGGTGTGCCCCGGCTTCACGGATACCGACATCGTGCGCGGCGCGGTCGACAACATCGTGCAGAAGACCGGCCGCACGGCCGAGGCCGCCCGCGCCGAACTGGCCGCGCGCAACCCGCAGGGCCGGCTGGTGCAGCCCGCGGAAGTGGCCGAGGCCGTGGCCTGGCTGGCCCTGCCGGCATCCGCCTCGATCAATGGGCAGGCCATCGCCGTGGACGGCGGTGAAGTCATGCCCGGCTGATTTCCCCAGGAGAGACCATGAGCAGCGCGTCCCCCGAACACACCATGAAGCATCACCGGCGCCCCTATGCCGGCTATGCGGCCCGCACCTTCCTGTGGCAGGTGTCCGATGACGGCAAGGTCGGCACCATCGTGCTGAACCGGCCGGAACGCAAGAACCCGCTGACCTTCGATTCGTACGCCGAGTTGCGCGACCTGTTCCGCGGCCTGGTGTATGCCACCGACATCAAGGCGGTGGTCATCGCCGGTGCCGGCGGCAATTTCTGCTCGGGCGGCGACGTGCACGAGATCATCGGCCCGCTGACCCGCATGAGCATGCCCGAACTGCTGGACTTCACGCGCATGACGGGCGACCTGGTCAAGGCCATGCGCGCCTGCCCGCAACCGGTGGTGGCGGCGGTCGACGGCGTATGCGCCGGCGCCGGCGCCATGCTGGCCCTGGCGTCCGACCTGCGGCTGGGCACGCCCGCCGCCCGCACCGCCTTCCTGTTCACCCGGGTCGGCCTGGCCGGCGCCGACATGGGCGCCTGCACATTGCTGCCGCGCGTGATCGGCCAGGGCCGCGCCTCGGAACTGCTGTACACCGGCCGCGCCATGAGCGCCGACGAGGGCGTGCAATGGGGTTTCTTCAACAGCCTGCACGACGGCGCCGGGCTGCTCGCGGCAGCCCAGGCCCTGGCCGCCCAGTTGGCGGCCGGCCCGACGTTCGCCCACGGCGTGACCAAGAAGCTGCTGCATCAGGAATGGAACATGGGCGTGGACGAAGCCATCGAGGCCGAGGCCGAGGCGCAGGCCATCTGCATGCAGACGCGCGACTTCCGCCGCGCCTACGAGGCCTTTGTGGCCAAGCGCAAACCGGTATTCGAAGGAGACTGACGTGGCCGATACCTCGTGGCTGGACTGGCCGTTCTTCGATGAGCGCCATCGCGCCATGGCGGGCGAGCTGGAGGCGTGGTGCATCGATGCGCTGGCGGATATCGACCATCGCGATACCGATGCCGCCTGCCGCGCGCTGGTCGCGTCGCTGGGCCAGGCGGGCTGGCTGCGCTACTGCGTGCCGGCCGGCCCCGATGGCGCCTGGGGCGGCGCGCTGCCCGAGGTCGATTCGCGCATGGTGTGCATCCTGCGCGAGACCCTGGCGCGCCACGACGGCCTGGCCGATTTCGCGCTGGCCATGCAGGGCCTGGGCAGCGGCGCGATCGCGCTGATGGGGTCCGAGGAACTGCGCCGTCGCTATCTGCCGCGCGTGGCGGCCGGGCAGGCCATCGCGGCGTTCGCCCTGTCCGAGCCGGACGCCGGGTCCGATGTGGCGGCGCTGTCGTGCGCGGCGCGGGCCGATGGCGACCACTATGTGCTCGATGGCGCCAAGACCTGGATATCCAACGGCGGCATCGCCGATTTCTATTGCGTGTTCGCGCGCACCGGCGAGGCGCCGGGCGCGCGCGGCATCAGCGCGTTCGTGGTCGAGGCCGGCACGCCGGGTTTCGAGATCGCCGAGCGTATCGAGGTCATGGCGCCGCATCCGCTGGCCACGCTGACCTTCGACAATTGCCGCATCCCGGCCACGCAGCGGCTGGGCGAGCCCGGGCAGGGCTTCAAGCTGGCGATGATGACCTTGGACATTTTCCGCGCCTCGGTGGCCGCCGCCGCGCTGGGCTTCGCGCGCCGCGCGCTGGACGAGGCGCTGGGGCGCGCGCGCGGGCGCCGCATGTTCGGCCAGGCGCTGGCCGACCTGCAACTGACCCAGGCGGCGCTGGGCGAGATGGCCACCGCCATCGACGGCGCCGCGCTGCTGACCTACCGCGCGGCCTGGCTGCGCGATGTGCAGGGCAAGCGCACCACGCGCGAAGCGGCCATGGCCAAGATGGCCGCCACCGAGTCGGCGCAGGCGGTCATCGACCGCGCACTGCAGATGTTCGGCGGGGCCGGCGTGGTATCGGGCATGCCGGTGGAAAAACTGTACCGGGAGATCCGCGCGCTGCGTATCTACGAAGGCGCGACCGAAGTCCAGAAACTGATCATCGCCAGAGAGCTGCTCAAGGCCTGAAGGCAGCCGTTCACCGCATTGCCAAGGGGAATTTTCATGGAACGTTCCGCACACCTGGATACCTACGCCCGCGACCACCTGCCCCCGGCCGATGAATGGCCCGAGTTCCTGCTCGACGGGCCGGACGTGGCGTATCCCGCCCGCTTCAATTGCGCGGTCGAGCTGGTCGACGCCGTGGTGGCGCGCGGCGACGGCGCGCGGGTGGCATTGCGCTGGCGCCGCGACGGCGCCGCGGCCACCATGACCTACGCCGAACTGCAGGCCCTCACCAACCGCGTGGCCCGCGTGCTGGTCGAAGACATGGGCCTGGTGCCCGGCAACCGCCTGCTGCTGCGCGGTCCCAACAACCCCATGATGGCGGCTGCCTGGCTGGCCGCCATCAAGGCGGGGCTGGTCACCGTGCCCACCATGCCGCTGCTGCGCGCCAAGGAACTCAAGCAGATCATCGACAAGGCGCAGGTGTCGGCCATGTTGTGCGACGCGCGGCTGGCCGAAGAGGCCCGGCACTGCATGCAGCCCGGGCACGAGCACTATTGCGGCGGGCTGGCGCAGATCATGCTGTTCAATGACCCAGCGGCGGACGCGCTCGACGCGCGCGCGGCGGCCAAGCCCGACGATTTCGCGGCCTGCGATACAGCTTCCGACGATGTCTGCCTGATCGCCTTCACCAGCGGCACCACCGGCCTGCCCAAGGGCTGCATGCATTTCCATCGCGATGTGCTGGCGATGTGCGACCTGTTCCCGCGCCACGTCATCAAGCCGGGCCCGGACGACATTTTCTGCGGCACGCCGCCGCTGGCCTTCACGTTCGGCCTGGGCGGACTGCTGTGCTTCCCGCTGCGGGTGGGCGCCAGCACCGTGCTGGCCGAGAAGCTCACGCCGGACAGCCTGCTGGAGCTGATCCAGGACTTCCGCGCCACGATCGTCTTCACCGCGCCCACGTTCTATCGCCAGATGGCGGCGCTGGCCGGCAAGTACGACATCAGTTCGCTGAAAAAGAGCGTATCCGCCGGCGAGGCCCTGCCCGACGCCACGCGCCAGCTCTGGAAACAGGCCACCGGCATCGAGATGATCGACGGCATCGGCGGCACCGAGATGATCCACGTATTCGTCTCTAGCCCGCCCGAGGAAGTGCGGCCCGGCGCCATCGGCAAGGTAGTGCCGGGGTATGTGGCGTGCGTGGTGGACGAGAACATGCAGCCGGTGCCCAACGGTACGCCGGGGCGGCTGGCGCTCAAGGGCCCCACGGGTTGCCGCTACCTGGCCGACGAACGCCAGCGCCGCTTCGTGCAGCAGGGCTGGAACCTGCCGGGCGACACCTTCGTGCGGGACGACGACGGCTACTTCTTCTACCAGGCGCGCAACGACGACATGATCGTCTCGGCCGGCTACAACATCGCCGGGCCGGAGGTCGAGGACGCGCTGCTGCGCCACGAGGCGGTGGCCGAGTGCGGCGTGGTGGGCGCGCCCGATGACGAGCGCGGCCAGCTGGTCAAGGCGTTCGTGGTGCTCAAGCCGGGCTACCAGCCGGGGCCGGAGATGGCCGCGGCGCTGCAGGCGTTCGTGAAGGCGAGCATTGCTCCCTACAAGTACCCGCGCGCGATCGTGTTCGTCGAATCGTTGCCGCGCACCGAGACCGGCAAGCTGCAGCGCTTCGCGCTGCGCAAGATGGCGTGAGGCCGGCCATGGCGGCGCCGTTCGCGAGCGAGGTGGAAGTGCGGTTCCGGCATTGCGACCCGGCCGGCATCGTGTTCTACCCGCGCTACTTCGAGATGATCAACGATTTTGTCGAGGAATGGTTCGACAAGGGCATGGATCTGCCGTTTCATGCGCTGCATGTCGAACGGCAGATCGGCACGCCGCTGGTGTCGGTGCAATGCGATTTCTGCGCGCCCAGCCGCTGGCATGAGAAGTTGCGCCAGGAGCTGACGGTGCAGCGCATCGGCGGCGCGTCGTTCAGCGCCGCGGTGCGCTTCCTGGGGCCCGACGGCGCCACGCGCCTGGCCGCCGCGCTGACCATTGTCACGGTGGACTTGCGCAACATGCACTCCACGCCTCTTCCCGACGACCTGCGTCAGCGCATGCAGGCGTTTCTTACTACAGGATGACTCCATGAAAATTCTGCAACCGCCCGGCTGGCTGCCGCCGCGGGGTTATTCGAACGGCGTGATGACGCAGGTGGCGGCCGGGGATCGCCTGCTGTTCGTGGGCGGCCAGATAGGCTGGAACGGCCAGCAGCAGTTCGAGACCGACGATTTCGCCGAGCAGGTCCGGCAGACGCTGGTCAACATCGTGGCCATCCTGGCCGAGGGCGGGGCGGGGCCCGAGCACATCGTGCGCATGACCTGGTACGTGAAGGACAAGCACGAGTACGTGGCTTCGTATCCGGAGATCGGCAAGCACTACCGGGAAGTGATCGGCCGGCATTTCCCGCCGATGACGGCGTTCCAGGTCGCCGACCTGATCGAGGATCGGGCCAAGGTGGAGATCGAAGTGACGGCGGTGGTGCCGGGAGGGTGATGCGATCGGGGTTTTTGCGGTGGGCGCGTGCGTGTTCGTAGGGCGTCCGGGGCGGGGCCGGGGCGTGCGGGCCGGCCACGTCGCTCGGCTCGGGCGCGCCACCAGGCGCCCTCGGCCCCCTGCGGGGGCTGCCCTCGCTCCAACTGGCCGTCCCGCACGCCCCGACCCCGCCCCGGACTCCCGGCAGCGGCATGCGCGGGGCCCGTCGGCCGATCGGCGGGACTTTCGAACTCAAGGTGTCAGACACCCATAGGGTGTCTGACACCTTCTTCGAACGTATCGGTGCCCATTCCTAGCGTATGACGAGCTGGCCGGCTTCCAGGCCGGCCTTGCCGCCTACCTGGTCTTCGAGCAGGTGGGTCACCTTGATGCCTATTTGCAGCGTGGTGCCGCCGTAGAACCGCTTGGCCGCCGTGATGGTGGCCGATTGCAGCGGCTGCAGCTGGCGCTCCAGGGCCGCCTGCTGGCGGTCCAGGTCTTGCAGCCCGGCCGCCAGCCGGGCATGCGTGTTGGCGGCGCGTTCGCCGATGCCGCCGGCGGCCTTGTCGGGGTGGGCGCGCAGGAATTCCAGCAGCTTGTCGAGCTTGGCCTTCTCTTCGTCGAGCTGCTGGCGCTCGGCCTGCAGCGCGGCGCGGCGCGCATCGGCGTGCGGATCGAGCCCCACGCGCACCGAAGTGGCCACCCCGGCCATCGAGCCCAGCGTGCCGGCCCGCACCGAGTGCAGGGCGCATACTTCGCCACCGGTGACCGCGCCCTGGTGGGAGCCCGGCGGGCCGACCGTCACGCTATGCCCGGCGATGATGCGGCTATTGCGGATTTCGCGCTCGGCCGCGACGTGCTGGCCGGCGCTGACCTCGGCGTTCTCGATGAAGCGCGCCTTGACCGACCCCGCGCATTGCACCTGGGCGGTGCGCGCCGCCTGGCCGCGTTCGCCAGGGGCCGCCTCGGCCATGCCGATAATGCCGCCGCTGACCGTCAGGCTGCCGCCGGCCTGGACCTGCGCCGCCTCGACCGTGCCGGCCACGACGATGTCGCCGCTGACCCGCACCGTCATGCCGCTGGTGATGTCGCCCTTCACGCGCAGCGTGCCGTCGAAATCGATGTTGCCGGTGTTCAGGTCCACCGCCGCCACCTCGACCACCGAGTTCACCTGGACGCCTTGCGGCAGCAGCATGGGGGCGCCGGCCACCGCCGCGCGCAGGAGACAGGGGTCGTCGTCGTCCACCGCCACGCCGGCCAGGCCGTGCGCGAACGGCAGGTCGGGCACGGGTTCGGCGGCCACTGGCTGGCCGCAGACGTCCAGGCCGGCCGTGCCAGGCTCGGCCGGCACGCGCCGCATCAGCGGCGTGCCGGGCTGGACCAGCACCAGGCTGCCCAGCGTGCGATAGTCGACCGGCGCATTGTCGTCGTCCCGGTTCGCCGGCGGCCCGGCCTGCAGGCTGACGAAGCGCGTGGGCACGCCCGGCGTCGGCGGGGTGCCGCGGGCGATCACCAGGGCTTCGCAGCGGCTCTGCGCCAGCGCCTGGCGCACGGCCGCTGCGTCGATGCCCGCCACGACGCCCTGCGCGGCCAGCCCGGCATGGATATCGTCCGCCGCGATGGCCCGCCCGCCCCGTGGCGCGACGAGCGTGAGCAAGGCGCTCATGCGGTCGGCTTCGATCTCGATGGCGAAACTGCCGTCGTACACGGCGCCGACGGGCGCGGTGACCGTGCCGGAGGTGTCGCGGCACTGCGCGCAGAACGCCGCCACCTGGGCGGAATCCAGCGCCTCGGCGCTCCAGCCGCCGGCCTGCGCCGCCGCTGCCAGGTCGTCCCAGGACGGCGGCGGGGCCGATGCATCGGCGGGCGCATACGTGGCCGACAACACGCGCGTGTCCGGGTCCAGCGCGAGCTGGAGCGGTTCGTTACCCATGGCTGCTCCTGTGCGGGCGCTCCCAGAGGAATTCTTAATTAGTAAAACACAGAAATATTAAGTCATACAAACGGCGCGCGCGGGCTTTTTCGGCGTCGGGGCGACGCAAATCAAGCGCGGAATTCGTGGAGCGGGGATGGCGTGCCAGGCACCCGGCGGTGCCCGGCAACGGTGTGGCGAGGGGCCTAGGCCTTCATGCCGGCGAACACGGCCTCGGCGGCGTCCAGGGTGGCGTCGATGACGGCGTCGTCGTGGGTGGCCGACACGAAACCGGCCTCGTAGGCCGAGGGCGCGAAATGCACGCCGCGCTCCAGCATGGCGTGGAAGAACCGCTTGAAGGCGTCGACATCGCTGTCCGATACCTCCGCGAACGAGGTGGGCACGCTGTCGCGGAAGTACAGGCCGAACATGCCGCCGATGGCGTCGGCGGCGAACGGGATGCCGGCCGCCTGGGCGCGCTGCCGCAGGCCGTCGGTCAGGCGCAGCGTCTGGGCGGCCAGCCGCTCGTAGAAGCCGGGCTGGCCGATCAGGCGCAGCGTGGCCAGCCCGGCCGCCACGGCGACCGGGTTGCCCGACAGGGTGCCGGCCTGGTAGACCCCGCCCAGCGGCGCCAGGTGGGCCATGAGGTCGGCGCGGCCGCCCACGGCGCCCACTGGCATGCCGCCGCCGATCACCTTGGCCAGCGTGGTCAGGTCGGGCTTGATGCCGGTCAGGCCCTGCACGCCCTGCGGGCCGACCCGGAAGCCGGTCATGACTTCGTCGAAGATCAGCACGGCGCCATGGCGCGTGCACAGCTCGCGCAGGCCTTCCAGGAAGCCCGGCGCGGGCTTGATCAGGTTCATGTTGCCGGCCACCGGCTCGACGATCACGCAGGCGATGTCGGCGCCATGCTCGGCGAAGGCCGCCTGCACCGCCGCCAGGCTGTTGTATTCCAGGGTCAGCGTGTGCGAGACGAACTCGGGCGGCACCCCGGCCGAGCTGGGATTGCCGAAGGTGAGCAGGCCCGAGCCCGCCTTGACCAGCAGGCTGTCCGAGTGGCCGTGGTAACAGCCCTCGAACTTGACGATCTTGGCGCGCCCGGTCGCGCCGCGCGCCAGCCGGATGGCGGTCATGGTGGCCTCGGTGCCGGAACTGACCAGCCGCAGCTGGTCCAGCGAGGGCAGGCGCTGGATCAGGACTTCGGCCAGTTCCACTTCGGCGCGCGTGGGCGCCCCGAACGACAGGCCGTCGAGCGCGGCCGCGCGCACGGCCTCGACCACCTCGGGATGGGCGTGTCCCAGGATGGCCGGCCCCCAGGAGCCGACGTAGTCGATGTAGCGGGTGTCCTCTTCGTCCCACACGTACGGGCCTTGCGCACGCTTGATGAAGCGCGGCGTGCCGCCCACCGAGCGGAAGGCCCGCACGGGCGAATTGACGCCGCCGGGAATGCTGCGGCAGGCGCGGTCGAAGAGTTCGGCGTTGCTGGACATGGTGTTACGGCTTGGAGTTGGAGTGAAGGAAAGGCGCCGCGCAGGCCAGCGCGGCCGCCTTGATGTCGGGCGCCTCGAACAGGCCCGAAATGACGGCGATGCTGTCGGCCCCGGCCTCGACCGCCTGCGCGGCGTTGCCTGGGGTGATGCCGCCGATGGCCACCACGGCGGGGCGGGGCGTCGCGCGGCTCGCCGCCAGCGCGCGCGCCTGGCCGAGCAGCGGCAGCGGCGCATGCACCGCCTGGGGCTTGGTGGACGAGGGAAACACCGCCCCGAAGGCGATGTAGTCGGCGCCCGCGTCGAGCAGCTCGCGGGCGCGCTGCAGGTCGTTGTAGCAGGACGCGCCCAGGATCAGGTCCGGGCCGGCGGCGGCGCGCGCCTGCGCCAGGTCGCCGTCGTCGCGCCCCAGGTGGGCGCCGTCGGCGCCGACTTCCAGCGCCAGGCGCCAGTGGTCGTTGACCAGGAATACCACCCCCAGTTCGCGGCACAGCGGGGCCAGCGCGCGCGCCAGCGCGGCGCGCTGGGCGTCGCTGCATTGCTTGCTGCGCAGCTGCAGCGCCCGCATGCCTCCGGCGGCGGCTTCGCGCACGGCAGCGAGCAGGCGGCCGGCGTCGGTCCAGTCGGGCGTGACGCCGTATAGGCCGGCGGGGAAGCGCAGCGTGCTCATGGCGTGCCGATCCGGTTGGGAATGCGCCGGCCCATGCCCGCCAGGAAGGCCGCGCTGAGCGTTTCATCGGCGTGGCGCAGGGCCTGTTCGACCGCCTTGGGCATCTCCAGCCCCTGGGCCAGCATGGCGGCCACCGCGGTGGCCGCCACGCCGCCGGTGTCGCCGTTGCGGTCCGGCGGGGCCTGCCAGGGCCAGGTGGCGGTTTCGCCGCTGGGGCCCAGCAGCACGTTGGCCTGGTGCCCCGGGCGCACGGGCGCGCCGAGCACCAGCACCCACTGGGCGCCGCCGGCGACCAGCGCATGCATGGGGCTGGGCGCGTCGCCGATGTCGATGTCGCCGTCGGCATGCCACTGCGCCAGCCGCAGGTGCTCGACCACCACCAGGTCGGTCTGCGGCAGCACCAGTTCCAGCGTGGCCGCCAGCAGGTCGTCGGCGTCGTCCTGCGCGGCCGCGTCGTGCGCCGGCAGGCCGCGCTGGCCCAGGTGCAGCACCAGCGGCACCTGGCTGTAGTCGGCGGCGATCTGGGCGGCCACGCTGGCCGCCTCGGCGGTGTGCAGGCCGCCCACCTTGATCGCCTGCACCGGCATGTCTTCGAGCAGGCAGCGGGCCTGGTCGTCGAGCAGGTCGGGCGAGACGGGGTGGATTTCCTCGATGCCGGCGGTGTCCTGCACCGTCAGCGCCGTGGCCGCGGCCAGGGCGTGGCAGCCCAGGCGCGCGCAGGTCACCGCGTCGGCCGGCAGCCCGTCGGCGCCGGAGGGGTCGACCGGACCGAAAATCAGGATAAGGGGGGGAGTCACTGAGGCCACACGCTGCGTGAAAGGACGGGGCGGCTCCGGCTGCGTGGCGGCAAATCGGGCAACCCCTGTTGGGTTTCGGTAAGATTGCCCCATTCTAATGGATGCGACCCGTGCTTTGCCCGCTTCCGGGGACGGCGACGGTTGATGTAACAGAGAATAGAGAACTATGCGTACTTGGATGTGTCTGATCTGTGGCTGGGTATACGATGAAGAGGCAGGCTTGCCCGACGAAGGCATCGCCCCCGGCACCCGCTGGGAAGATGTCCCGCCGAACTGGGTGTGTCCCGAATGCGGTGCCCGCAAGGAAGACTTCGAACTGATGGAAATCTGATCGTGCGCAAGTCCGGGCCGTTCGCGGCGCGGCCGCTCGTGACGGGCTCCAGGGGGTTGCCATGAAAGACGAAAACCACGATACGCACGACGACGATGCCGACGGCGGCAACGCCGATGCGCCGGCCACCGATTTTTCCAACCAGTTCCTGATCGCCATGCCCCACATGGTCGAGGGCAGCCTGGCGGGATCGGTCATCTATGTGTGCGAGCACACCACGCGCGGCGCCCTGGGCCTGGTCATCAACCGGCCCACCGACCTGACCCTGGCCAGCCTGTTCGAGCGCATCGACCTCAAGCTCGAGATCCGCCCGGCCAAGGACGAGCCCGTGTTCTTCGGCGGCCCCGTCCAGACCGACCGCGGCTTCGTGCTGCACGCCCCGGCCGGCGACTACAGCTCCAGCATCAAGCTCGGCGACCTGGCCCTGACCACTTCGCGCGACGTGCTGCAGGCGGTGGCCGATGGCAACGGGCCGGCGCGCATGCTGGTCACGCTCGGCTACGCGGGGTGGGGCGCGGGCCAGCTCGAAAGCGAAATGGCCCAGAACGCCTGGCTGAGCGTGGGCGCCGACGCCGACATCATCTTCGACGTGCCTCCCGAGGAACGCTACCCGGCCGCGTTGAAGTTGCTGGGCATCGATCCGGTCATGCTGTCCGGCGGCGCCGGACATGCCTGAGGAAACCCTGCTGGCGTTCGATTTCGGCGAAAAGAAAATCGGCATCGCCATCGGCAACACCCTGACGCGCCAGGCGCGCCCGCTCGAGATCATTTTTTCCGAGACGCGCGAGGCGCGCTTCGGCCGCATCGCCCAGCTGCTGCAGGAATGGCAGCCGCAGCGCGCGGTGGTCGGCCTGGCGCTGGCCGCCGATGGCGGCGAGCAGCCGGCCACGGCGCGCTGCCGCCGTTTCGCCAACCAGCTGCATGGCCGCTTCGGCCTGGCCGTCGAGCTGGTCGACGAGCGCGGTTCCAGCATGGAAGCCCAGCGCCTGCTGGGCACCCACGCACCCGACGACGCCATGGCGGCGGCTGTGATCCTGCAGCGTTATCTCGACGCCTTGCCGTGACGCCCGCCCGGCTCCCCCGCCATCCGCGCGATCCGTTCGCGGGTATGATGCTGGCCGGCCGGACGCGCGCCACGGGGGTGGCTGCCGGACCGGCCTGGGAGTCCTAGACTTGCTCAAGCTGCTGCGCGTCGTCCTGCGCCTTTTCCTGGTAATACCCTGGATTCTGTTCGGCCTGTTGTGCGTCGGACTGGCCTACCCCTTCATGAGCCTGCCCGCGCGCGCCGGCCTGAACCGCTTCTGGTCGCGCTGCCTGATGCGCATGTGCGGCATCCGGGTGGCGGTCAGCGGCGAGGCGCTGCGCAGCGGCCCGGTGCTGTGGGTGGCCAACCATGTGTCCTGGATCGACATTTTCGTGGTCAATTCGGTGCGCGCCACCGCCTTCGTGGCCAAGAGCGAGATCCGCGCCTGGCCCGTGATCGGCTGGCTGGCCGCCGGCGCCGGCACCCTGTTCATCGAGCGCGGCCAGCGCCATGCCGTGCACGCCGTCAGCGAGGCGGTGCAGGCGCGTTTCCGGCAAGGGGTGGCGGTGGGGCTGTTCCCGGAAGGCACCACCACCGAAGGCGACATGCTGCGGCCGTTCCATGCCAGCCTGTTCGAGCCCGCCCGCGCCGCGGGGGTGCCCATCCAGCCGGTGGTGTTGCGCTTCCTGCAGCATGGCCGGCGCAGCGCGCTGGCGGCATTCGTGGGCGAGGAAACCCTGGCGGCCAATCTGTGGCGCGTCCTGGGCGCCACCGGCCTGGCCGTCGAAGTCGAGTTCCTGCCGCCGCTGGCGGCCTGTCATGTCGATGGCCAGCCCGCCACGCGCCTCGAACTGTCCAAGCAGGCGCGCGCGGCCATCGCGGCGCGGCTTTGAAGCGTCATTGAGCGGGCTTTGATCGAGGCGGTGTCTGACACCTTCTGAGACACCCCGACAGGCAGCAAACATCTCCCCAGGGTGTCAGACACCTGGCGAAGCGCCGGCGTCGTTCCAGAAGGTGTCAGACACCTGCCGGCGACACCCGCCGCCCGGGCCTCAATCGGCCGTGGGGTCCTGGAATTGCGAGCACTTCACCTGCACCAGCTTGCGGTCCTGCAGGCGCATGGCGGTCAGCGATCCGCCCCATACGCAGCCGGTGTCCAGACAGATGACGTCTTCGCGCATCATCAGGCCCAGGGTGGACCAATGCCCGAACACCACGGTGACGTCGCGCGTGGCGCGGCGCGGCACGTCGAACCACGGCACCAGTCCGGGCGGCCAGGCGCCGGGCGCCACCTTGGTGGCGAATTCCATGTGGCCAGCCGGTGTGCACAGGCGGATGCGCGTCAGCGCATTGATGATCACGCGCAGCCGCTTGCCGCCTTTGTGGCGGTCTTTCCATTGCACGGGCTCGTTGCCGTACATCTTCTGCAGGGCCTTCTGCCAGTTCGGCCCGCGCAGCAGCTCCTGTACTTCGGCCGCTAGCGCGAGCGTCTTGGGCACGTCCCATTTCGCCAGCACGCCGGCATGGACCAACAGGTGGCCATGTTCGAAATGCGCCAGCGGGCGCTGGCGCAGCCAGTCGATCAGGTCGGCGGCATCGGGGGCCTGCAGGATGTCGTCGATGGTGTCGGACTTGGACGGCTTGCGCACGCCGGCGGCGGCCGCCAGCAGGTGCAGGTCGTGGTTGCCCAGCACCGCCACCGCGCGCTCGCCCAGCTCGATGATGCGGCGCAGGCTGGCGAGCGACTGCGGCCCGCGGTTGACCAGGTCGCCGGCGAACCAGAAGCGCGCGTCGTCTTCGCCTGCAATGTCGGGATGGTTCAGAAGTTGGTCCAGCGGCGCGCAGCAGCCCTGCACGTCGCCGATCATCCAGATGCTGCTGCCTTTCATGCGGGGCTTCTTCTCCAGGGCCAGCGCGCCTGCGCGAAGCGGGCCGTCGCATGGCGGTATTCCATCAGGCTGAGCGCGCCCAGCGCCAGCAGGACAGCCCCGACGTTGGGGCCCAGCGCGGTCAGCCAGGGCGGCCAGCGGCTGAGCATGCCGACGTTCAGGGCCAGTTGATTCAGCATGAAGAAGCCCACGCCCAGCAGGATGCCGATGAACACCTTGGCGCCTACGCCGCCGCGGCGAGTCTGCATGAAGCCGATGGGCGCGGCGATGGTGATCATCACCAGCAGCGTGAACGGATAGGCGACCTTGCGCCACAGGGCGACCACCTGCCGCCCCGCGTCGAGCTGGTTGTGGTGCAGGTAGTCGATGTAGTCGAGCAGCGTGGCCAGCGACATGCGTTCCGGCGTGAGCACGCGCGCCAGCAGGCGCTCCGGGCTGAGGGTGGTGTCCAGCTCGCGCTGCGGCAGCTTGACGACCTGCGCCGGCGGCTTGACCGGCTGCTTGGCGTTGGCCAGCGCCTCGGCCGCGGCGTCGTCGATGCGCGTCTCGGCCACGTCCTTGAGCACCAGCTTGTCGCCCGAGAAGGCCCCGGTGGCGGCCTGGGAGAGCGAGCGCAGTTCCAGGCCCGGCTTGAATTCGTACAGCGTCACGTCCTCGACGTTGCCGTCGGCAAGCAGCTTGCCGATGTTGATGATCCGGGTGCCGCCGTCGCGGGTGGGTTCCTTGAACCAATAGCCGCTGTCCATGAGGTTGCCGCTGGCCTTGCCGCGGAACACCAGCGCCGCCTCGCCGCTCTTGATTTCGGCGGCGGGGGTGACGAACTCCGACAACAGCGTGGCGCCGATCATCAGCGGCACGGTGATCAGCCACAGCATGCGCAGCAGGCGCATGCCGCTGACGCCCGAGACGCGCAGGATGACCAGCTCGTTGCGCTGCGCCAGCCCGGCCAGCGCCAGGATCGCGCCGATCAGCAGGCCGATCGGCAGCAGGTCGTACAGGCGGGTGGGCAGGGCCAGGGCCTGCATGTACAGCAGGGCCGGCATGCTGAACTTGTCGCCGACGTTGTCCAGGTCGTCCACCAGGGCGAAGAACGTGAACAGCCCCAGCAGGGCGAGCAGGACCACTGCGCAAGAGCGATAGATTTCGCGGGCCAGGTAGCGGCGGGCTGTACGCATGGAATGGAAGACGTCGGTATGCGCGTAAACGTGAAAGCTTACCAAAATCCGGGGGGCGGACAGGCGCCGCCGGCCAGTGCGCGGTTCTCTTTAGTGTGAACAGGCCCTACGGAATGTCAACCATGCGCATGCGCCGGGTCAGGGTGGCGGTGCGCGAGTTCAGGTAACTGGTGTTGCCGCGCTTGTCGTAATAGCGCGGGTTGGGCAGCATGGCGGCCAGCCGGGCCGCCTGGGTGGTGCCCAGGCGCGCCGCGCTGGTCTTGTAATAGTGGCGCGCCGCCGCTTCCGCGCCGAACACGCCCACGCCCCATTCGGCCACATTCAGATACAGCTCCAGGATGCGCTGCTTGGTCATGACGTGCTCGATCATGTAGGTCAGCACCAGTTCCTGGCCCTTGCGCAGGTAACTGCGCGAACTGGACAGGAACAGGTTCTTGGCCAGCTGCTGGGTGATGGTCGAGCCGCCGCGCATCTTGTGGCGCCCCAGCTCTTCCTGGCGTTGGTTGTATTCCCAGGCCTTGCGGATGGCATCCCATTCGACCCCGTCGTGCTCGGTGAAGTTGGCGTCTTCCGAGGCCACCACCGCGCGCTTGAGCGAATTGCTGATGCGGTCGTAGGGCACCCATTGGTACTGCAGTTCGGCGTCGGGGTCGGACTCGCGCAGGCGCGACAGCTCCTGGCGCATGATGGCGCTGCTGCCCGGGTCGCGGTAGGCATACCAGACCACCAGGCAGAACATCCACAGCTGGTACATCAGGATGAGGCACAACAGCGCCATGAAGCCGGCGCCGATGACCCGGCCCCAGCGGATCCGGCTCGCGGTGGAGCGGGCAGAGCGGCGCGCGGGCATCGCCGGTCAGTCCTTGGCCAGCAGCGCGGCGCGCAGGGCGGTCAGCACCGGCGAGGGGTCGGGCCGCACGCCGTGCCAGATCAGGAAGCTCTCGGCGGCCTGGCCCACCAGCATGCCCAGCCCATCGGCGGTGCGCGCGGCGCCGTCGGCGGTGGCCTGGCGCATGAACGGCGTGGGGTGGGCGGCGTACATCATGTCGTAGGCCAGGGCGTCGGGGCCATAGAGGCCCGGCGGCAGCTCGGGCGCGCCGCCCTGCAGGCTGCTGGCCGTGGCGTTGATCGCCACATTCCAGCCGCCGGCCACGCCGGCCTCGGCCAGGCCGCCGGCCGTGACGCGCGTGCCCGGCGCCACGCCGGCCGCCGACCAGGCGGCGGCCAGTTCGTGCGCGCGCGCGGCCGTGCGGTTGACCACGTGGATGCGCGCGCAGCCCGCCTCGGCCAGCGGCTGGAGCACGCCGCGCGCCGCGCCGCCCGCGCCCACCAGCAGCACGCGCGCGCCTTCCAGTACCACGCCCAGCCGCAGCAGGTCGCTCACCAGCCCCACTCCGTCGGTATTGCAGCCGTGCCAGGCGCCGTCCCGCAGCCACAGGGTGTTGACCGCGCCGGCCAGCCGGGCGCGCTCGCTCAGGCGGGCGCCGGCCAGGACGCGCGCTTCTTCCTTGAACGGCACCGTCACGTTCAACCCTACGCCTCCCTGCTCGCGAAACGCCTGCACGGTCGCCGCGAAGCCGTCCAGCGGCGCCAGCAGCCGTTCGTATTGCAGCGGCTTGCCGGTCTGCGCCGAAAACATGGCGTGGATCTGCGGCGAGCGGCTGTGGGCGATCGGGTTGCCGATCACGGCGTAGCGGGGCAGGGGGCTGGCCGGGCTCATGGGGCTTGGGTTTCCAGAGAGTCGTTGACGAAATGCCAGGTGCGCGTGATGACCAGCATGTCGGCCTCGCGCGCCAGCTCGGGCGGAAATGGCGGGAAGGGCGCCGCCATCTGCACGATGCGCCGCGCCGCCTGGTTCAGGACGGCGTGTTCGGACGGGCGGTCGATCTCGACTGCGGCCACGCTGCCATCGGCGCGCACCGACACCGTGATCTGCAGCGAGCCGTAGATCCGGCCGCGCGCTTCTTCGGGGTAGTGCTGCGTGCCGATGGTCTCGATGCGCGTGCGCCAGGTATCCAGGTAGGCCGCATACCGCGAGGCCCGCGCCGACGGCGCCACGAATTCCTTGCGCGGCTGGGCGTTGTAGGACTGCACCCGCGCCGCCAGCGCCGCCACCTGGGCATTCTGCACCAGTCCGGGCTGGTCGTGCACGTCTTCGCCCGGCGCGGTGGCGTCGGGCCACGGATACACCGGCTGGCGCTCGGTGCCGGTCTTGGCCTGCGCCTGCAGCTGGCTCAGCAGGCGGGCCTGCTCGGCCTCGAGCTGCGCCTGGCGCTTGCGCATCGCCTGCAGCACGATGGTCTCGGCCGACTGGCCGGTGCGCGGCAGGGGAGTGGCGGCCACGCCGCGCGCGGCATTGCCGCCGCCGTCCACCTGGCTCTGCGCGATCACCTGCGGCCGGGCCGGGGCCGATTCGGTGCGGGCATTGACCAGCATGATTTCCAGGGCGGGCTGCGCGGGCCGGGCCGGCGCCGGCGCGCCGAACCGCCACGCCAGCACACCGGCGTGCAGCAGCAGCGAGATCGCGATGCCGATCCGCAAGTAGTGCTGGGCAGGCGCAGTCAGCCAGTGCAGGAACCGGCCCGGCGTCGGGTGAGTGTCAGCAGAACGTTGCACGCGGGCATTTTAGACCCCTGAGGCGGACAAGGAACGATGGAGGCGTCGACGAAGGTGTCTGACACCCCCCGCGACGCCCTGGGCGGGCGGATGCCGCCGCACGGGGTGTCAGACACCTGGGGGTTGCGGAAGGTGTCGGACACCGTGTGACGAAGGTGTCTGACACCCCCCGCGACGGCCTGGGCGGGCGGATGCCGCCGCATGGGGTGTCAGACACCTGGGGCTGTGCAGAGGCGTCGGAGACCTGGGCGGCTCCGCTGGCGTGGCGCCGGCGGGCAGGGCGCCGCCTTGTTACGCCGCCGGTCCGGCATACCGGCAGTCCAGCTCCAGGGCCAGCTCGTCCATTCCCATGATGTCCACCTCGACCGCCGCGCCGCGCTCCAGTTCGGGCATGCCGCCCACGCGGGTGACGAGCGGCGCGTTGCCCAGCCGCACCAGGTCCTCGCGCAGCACATGGGCCACCGCGCGCGTGATGCCCTGCTGCTTCAGCCAGCGCAGGCACCAATAGCGCTCCATGTTGCCCTGGAACTCGTTCCAGGCCGCATACTGGGCGTCGAACGCGCCGATGATGGCGAACAGGTCGGCGTCGCGCGGCTTGAAGGGCGCCACCAACCGCGCCGATACGCCGTGCTCGACCGCGGCGATCAGCTGCCACTGGTTCACCAGGTCGACGTAGCGGCGCAGCGGCGACGTGCTCCAGGCATAGTGCGGCACGCCGATGGCCTCGTGGGGCAGGGCCTGGGTGCTCATGCGCACCCGGCCCGCCTGCTGCGAGCGGTAGATGCCCGGCACGCCGTGCTGGTGCAGCAAGCCGCCCCACAGGTTGTTCGCCAGGATCATGTATTCCGCCACCATGCGGTCCAGCGGCGCATTGCGCTGGCGCGGCACCAGGCGCACCGGGGTGTCCGGATCGTCCGGGCTGCCGTCCAGGTAGAAGCTGTACTCGACCCGGGTGTTGTTTTCCGGCTTGCCGCGCACCGCGTCGCGCTGGGCCGACAGGGCCGACGCCAGCCGCCACAGCGGGCGCAGCCAGTGCCCGTAGGGCAGGGAGGCATCCGGGTCGTTCAGCGCGGCCTCGGTGATCTGCCCGTCCAGGTCGTTGTGCCGCAGGTTGGCGCGCACCACGATGCGTTCCAGGCGGGTTTCCGACGCGGCGATCTCGCCGGTGGCCGGATCGGCCGTCACATACAGCGACACGGCCGGGACTTCGCGGCCGGCATCCAGCGAAAACGCCTGGATGACGTGGTCGGGCTGCATCGGAATCTTCTCGCCGGGCATGTAGACCGTCGACAGGCGCGCCCGCGCCAGCTTGTCCAGCTCGCTGCCGCGCGTCACCGCCAGGCCGGGGGCCGCCACGTGGATGCCGACCCGCAGCTTGCCGTCGGGCAGTTCGACGACCGACAGGGCGTCGTCGATCTCGGTCGTGGTGACGTCGTCGACCGAATAGATCTCGGCCTCGGCCAGCGGCAGCTCGCGCTCGATCGCCGGCACCGGCACGTCCGGGAAGCCCGTGCCGCGCGGGAAATGCGTGGCCAGGAAGCGGCGCTTGTGCAGTGCCAGCGGGTGCGGCCAGGCGCCCAGTTCGAGCAGCAGGCGGTCGGGGCTTTTCTGCAGCCGGGCGCAGGCGGCGTCCAGCGCCTTCCATTGCATGCTGTTCTTGTCGGGCCGGATCAGCAGCGACTCGGCGGCCTGGGCGATCTCGCCGGGCAGCCGGCCGGCCGCCATTTCGTCGACCCATTGCTGCTGCTGTTCGGCCTGTTTCTGCTTTTTTTCCAGGGCGGCCAGCGCGGCTGCCAGGATGTCCGGCGGCGCCGGCCGGTAGCGGCCCTTGCCGCGCCGGTGGAAATACGCCGGCGCGCCGTGCAGGCGCATCAGCAGGGCGGCCTGCTCGACGGCGGTTGGAGCGTGGCCGAAATAGTCGGCGGCCAGCGCGGCCGAATCGAACTCTTCCTGCGGCGCGCATTCCCACAGGAATTGCAGGTCCAGCGTCTCGGCCAGCTGGGCCGCCTCCGCCATCAGCGCGGCCGGGGCCGGTTCGGCGAAAGTGAACAGCGTGTTGGCCCGCTTGATCTTGCTGCGCTTGCCCGATTCCGACTCCACCTGCAGGCTCGCATCGGTCTCGGACAGGATATTGCCGGCCTTGAAGCTGCCGTCCTCTTCGTAAAACACGTACATAATCAGTCCATAGGGCGCGGCATCGGCGCCGCCGGCGCCAGGCGGGCGCCGTTGTCCATATTCAATATAGTAGGGTGCGGGTCAGGGGGCGGGAGCCTCTTGCGAGGGCGGCGGCTCCAGCGCGAAATCCAGCACTTCGGGCAGCCAGCGCGCGAAATCCGACAGGCCGTGGTCGCTGCCCTGCACGATGCGCTGGCGGCAGCCGGCGTAGCGGTCGCGCATCTCGCGCCAATCCAGCACCTCGTCGTCCGTGGCGGCCACCAGGAAATACCGTTCGGGCTGCGTGACGGCCGTCACGCGGACCCGGGCCAGTTCATCGACGTATTCGGCGCGGAACTCGAACGGCGCGTCGGAATGATACATGCGGTGCTGGCCCACCTGCGTGGCCAGGTCGCGCGCCGCCTCCACGGCGGGGTTCAGCAGCACGGCCTTGCAGCCGAGTTGCTCGGCCAGCCAGGTGGCGTAGTAGCCGCCCAGCGAGGAGCCGACGATGGTCAGAGCGCGCGGATCGGCCGCGCCGGCAAGCTGGCCGCGCGCCAGGCCCAGCGCCAGGTCGAGCGCCGCGCGCGGGCTGGCGGGCAGTTGCGGGCACTGCCAGTCGCGCGGGCCGTCCAGCCCGCGCGCGGCCAGGGCATCGGCCATCAGCCGGGCCTTGAACGATCCGGGCGACGAGCGGAAGCCATGCAGGTACAGAATCATCGCGCATCCCGCCGGGCCAGCGCCTCGAGCAGCTTGCCGTGCACGCCGCCGAAGCCGCCGTTGCTCATGACGAGCACATGGTCGCCCGGCCGGGCCGCCGCGGCGACCGCCTCGACCAGGGCGTCCAGGTCATCGTAGCTGGAGGCGCGCTCGCCCAGCGGGGCCAGCACCTCGGCCGGATTCCAGCCCAGCGCGTGCTTGCCGCTGCGGGCGCCGAAGCAGAAGACCTGGTCGGCCTGGCGCAGCGAGTCCGGCAGGCGGGCCGCCATGGCGCCCAGCTTCATGGTGTTGGAACGCGGCTCCAGCACGGCCAGGATGCGGTCCTGCCCGACCTGGCGGCGCAGGCCGTCCAGGGTGGTCTCGATGGCGGTGGGGTGATGGGCGAAGTCGTCGTAGACCTTTACGCCGCCGGCCGTGCCGCGCAGTTCCATGCGGCGCTTCACGCCGCCGAAGCGGCTGAGCGCCGCCACCCCGTCGGCCGGCGCCACGCCGGCGTGTTCCGCCGCCGCCAGCGCCGCCAGGGCATTCAGGCGATTGTGGGCGCCGCCCAGCGTCCAGCGCACCGTGCCCAGCGCCCGGTCGCCGTGGCGGACCTCGAAGGCGCCGGACTCGTCCGCCGGGCCGGCCTGCCAGGCGCCGCCGGCGCCGAAGGTGGCCGTCTCCGACCAGCAGCCGCGCGCCAGCACGCGCTCGAGCGCTTCGCTGCCAGTGGGCACGACGATGCGCCCGCTGGCCGGGATGGTGCGCACCAGGTGGTGGAATTGCGTCTCGATGGCCGCGAGGTCGGGGAAAATGTCGGCGTGATCGTATTCCAGGTTGTTCAGGATCGCCGTGCGCGGCCGATAGTGGACGAATTTGGAACGCTTGTCGAAGAACGCCGTGTCGTACTCGTCCGCCTCGATCACGAACGGCCGGACCGAATGGTCGTAGCGGGCCGACACCTTCAGGTCGTGCGCCACGCCGCCGATCAGGAAGTTGGGCCGCTTGCCGCAGGCTTCGAGTATCCATGCCAGCATCGAGCTGGTGGTGGTCTTGCCGTGCGTGCCGGCCACGGCCAGCACGTGGGCGCCGGGCAGCACGTTGTCGCCCAGCCATTGCGGACCGGAGACGTAGCGCGCGCCGGCGTCCAGGATGGCTTCCATCAGGGGGGTGCCGCGCGTGACCACGTTGCCGATCACGAACAGGTCCGGGGCCAGGGCGAGCTGGTCGGCGCCGTACCCCTCGATCAGCTCGATGCCCTGCTCGGCCAGCTGGGTGCTCATCGGCGGGTAGACGCCCGCGTCGCAGCCCGTGACCCGATGTCCGGCGGCCCGCGCGATCAGCGCCAGGCCGCCCATGAAAGTGCCGCAAATGCCAAGAATATGCAGGTGCATTGATGTTCTCCTGCGCGCATTGTAGAGGCTGCCTGCCGCCCGTCGCCGCCTGCGGTTATGATCTGGCCATGAATCGTCGTCTTTTCATGTATGTCGGCGCGGCCGCCGCCGTGGCGGTCGCCGGTGGCTATGCCTGGCGCGAGCGCGCCCGCCCGCAGCCGCCAGCCGCCACGCCGCCGGCCGATCCCGCGGACGCCGTCGCGGCCCTGCGCAGCCTGTCGCTGCCCGATCTCGACGGCCAGCCCCACACCCTGGCCGCCTGGCAGGGCCGTCCCATGGTGGTCAATTTCTGGGCCACCTGGTGCGCTCCCTGCGTGAAGGAAATGCCTGAACTGCAGGCCTTGCACGAAAAGTACCCTGGCATCCAGTTTGTCGGCATTGGCGTGGATAAAGCGGAAAACATGCGCCAATTCCTGCAAAAAGTGCCGGTTTCCTACCCGCTGCTGGTCATGGGGGCGGGTGCGGTCGACACCCTGCGCGGCCTCGGCAATCCGGCCGGCGGCTTGCCGTTTACCCTGATTTTCAACGCAGATGGCGGCGTGAACCGTAAAATACTCGGCCAGATCCAGCCTGACGACCTCGACCGCACGCTCGCCGGCCTGGCCTCCTGATCCCGCTCTTCGCCACGGCTAGCGCCCGGCGGGGGCGCCCGGCGCGCTGTTGGACAAATGGTGTGAATAGGCGTAAAAAGGCGGTTTATCGTTAGTTTTGCCTACACTTTGTGGCAAGCCTTCCGGCGCAACCTTCATGGCGCAACACATCCTGGTATTGCACGGCCCCAACCTGAACCTGCTGGGTTCACGCGAGCCCCATCTCTACGGCAGCCTGACGCTGGCGCAGATCAACCAGGGTCTCGAAGCGCTGGCCGCGCAACTGGGAGTCGGGCTCACCACCTGGCAGGGCAACCACGAAGGCGCACTCGTCGAACGCATCCAGGCGGCGCGCCAGGATGGCACCGATTTCATCGTCATCAATGCGGCTGCGTACACGCACACCAGCGTGGCGGTGCGCGATGCGTTGGCGGCGGTCGCAATTCCTTTTGTTGAAGTACATTTGTCGAACCTGTATAAACGCGAGCCATTCCGGCAGCACTCCTACTTGTCCGACCTGGCCGTCGGCCTGGTCTGCGGCCTGGGCGCAGACGGCTACGAGGCGGCGGTGCGTTATGCGGCACGGCATTAGCGCCGCATTTCAACTCCGGTTTCAACGTCTTCAATCCACATACTAGATACGGCGCGGCCCTGATGCAGACGCGCCGCCAACACTAATCGGGAAGCAGCTTCTATGGATCTCCGAAAACTCAAGACCCTGATCGACCTGGTGGCGGAATCGGGCATTGCCGAGCTTGAAATCACCGAGGGCGAGGGCAAGGTGCGCATCGTCAAGTTCTCGCAGACCGTGCAGCCGGTGGCCTACCACGTGCCCGAAGCGCCTGCCGCGGCCGCGCCCGCCGCCGCGGCTCCGGCCGCTCCCGCGCCGGCCGCCGAGGCCGCGCCGGCCATCCAGGGCCATGTCGTCAAGGCGCCGATGGTCGGCACGTTCTACCGCGCGCCCAACCCGGGCGCGGCGCCCTTCGTGGATGTCGGCCAGTCGGTCAAGGAAGGCGACCCGCTGTGCATCATCGAGGCCATGAAGCTGCTCAACGAAATCGAGGCCGACAAGGCCGGCGTCATCAAAGAGATCCTCGTTGAAAACGGCGAGCCCGTCGAGTACGGCCAACCGCTGTTCGTCATTGGCTGATTGCTGATATGTTCGAAAAAATCCTGATCGCCAATCGCGGCGAGATCGCGCTGCGCATCCAACGCGCCTGCCGCGAGCTCGGCATCAAGACGGTGGTGGTGCACTCCGAGGCCGATCGCGACGCCAAGTACGTGCGCCTGGCCGACGAATCCGTGTGCATCGGGCCGGCGCCCTCGCGCGAAAGCTACCTGAACATGCCGGCCATCATCTCGGCCGCCGAAGTCACCGATTCCGAAGCCATCCACCCGGGCTATGGCTTCCTGTCCGAGAACGCCGATTTCGCCGAACGCGTCGAAAAGAGCGGTTTCGTGTTCATCGGCCCGCGTCCCGAGACCATCCGCCTGATGGGCGACAAGGTCAGCGCCAAGCGCGCCATGATCGAAGCCGGCGTGCCGGTGGTGCCCGGTTCGGAAGGCGCCTTGCCCGACGATCCCCAGGAAATCCTGCGCACCGCGCGCGAAGTGGGCTACCCGGTGATCATCAAGGCCGCGGGCGGCGGCGGCGGCCGTGGCATGCGGGTGGTCTACACCGAGGCCGCGCTGCTCAATGCCGTCGCCATGACCCGCTCGGAAGCCGGCGCGGCCTTCAACAACCCGGAAGTCTACATGGAGAAGTTCCTCGAGAACCCGCGCCATGTGGAAATCCAGGTGCTGGCTGACGGCGGGCGCAATGCTGTCTGGCTGGGCGAGCGCGACTGCTCCATGCAGCGCCGCCACCAGAAGGTCATCGAAGAGGCGCCGGCGCCCGGCATCGCCCGCCGCCTGATCGAGCGCATCGGCGACCGCTGCGCCGACGCCTGCCGCAAAATGGGCTACCGCGGCGCCGGCACGTTCGAATTCCTGTACGAGAACGGCGAGTTCTATTTCATCGAAATGAACACCCGTATCCAGGTCGAGCATCCGGTCACCGAGCTGATCACCGGCGTGGACCTGGTCCAGCAGCAGATCCGCATCGCCTCCGGCGAGAAATTCCTGCTGCGCCAGCGCGACATCGCCTTCAAGGGCCATGCCATCGAGTGCCGCATCAACGCCGAGGATCCGTTCCGCTTCGTGCCCAGCCCTGGCCGCATCACCAACTGGCATACGCCGGGCGGGCCGGGCGTGCGTATCGATTCGCATGCCTTCAACGGCTATTTCGTGCCGCCCAACTACGACTCGATGATCGCCAAGGTCATCACCTACGGCGACAACCGCGAGCAGGCCCTGGCCCGCATGCGTATCGCGCTGTCCGAAATGGTGGTCGAAGGCATTTCCACCAACATTCCGCTGCACCGGGAATTGCTGCAGGACGCCCGCTTCATCGAGGGCGGCACCAGCATCCATTATCTCGAGCACAAGCTGTCCCAGCGCCCCTGATGCGCCGGCGGGCGCGGGTCCTGTCATCCGCCAGGGCCCCCGGCCCGCCGCACCGGAAGAACCGTCATGCGTGAACTCGTGCTCCACTGTCTCGAGGCGCAGGCCGAAGCGCTCTCCGATGCGCTGCTCGAGGCCGGCGTGCTGTCGGTCTCGGTGGAGGATGCCGACCTCGGCACCGAGGCCGAGCGGCCTCTGTTCGGCGAGCCCGGCACCGAGCCCGATGTCCAGGCCTGGGATCGCAACCGCGTGGTGGCGCTGTTGCCCGACGGCGCCGACCCGGCCCAGATCTACGAGCAGGCCATGGCCGGCACCGGCATGGACCCGATCCAGGCCGGCGGCTGGACCCTGCGCGAGGTGCCGGACGCCGACTGGGTGCGCCTGACGCAGTCGCAGTTCGGCCCCATCCATATCGCCGAGCGGCTCTGGATCGTGCCCAGCTGGCATCGCGACGATCCGGCCGTGCCCGGGCCGGCCGCGCCGGCCGAGGCGGGGGCCATCCACATCGAGCTCGATCCGGGCCTGGCCTTCGGCACCGGCAGCCATCCCACCACGCACCTGTGCCTGGCCTGGCTGGAAGCCGAACTGCCGGCCGGCGCCACCGTGCTCGACTACGGCTGCGGGTCCGGTATCCTGGCAATTGCCGCGCGCAAGCTCGGCGCCGGCGCCACCGATGCGGTCGATATCGACCCGCAGGCGGTGCAGGCCACGGCCGACAACGCCCGCGTCAATCATGCCGAATTGCGGGCCATGCTGCCCGACGCGCTGTCCGACGGCACGTACCAGGTCGTGGTGGCCAACATCCTGTCCAATCCGCTCAAAGTGCTGGCGCCCATGCTGGCGGGCCGGGTGGCGCCCGGCGGCAGCCTGGTGCTGTCGGGCGTGCTCGAGCGCCAGGCCGAGGAAGTGGCCGCGGCCTATGCGCCCTGGCTCGCGCTGTCCGTCTGGCAGGCTCGCGATGGCTGGGTCTGCCTGCACGGGCGCAAGACCTGAGCCCGCATTCCCGGGGGAACGCCATGGCCATGACGACCCGTTGCCCGCAGTGCGGCACCGCCTTCAAGGTGGTGCCGGACCAGTTGCGGGTGCGCAATGGCCTGGTGCGCTGCGGCGCCTGCGAGACGGTGTTCGACGGGCGCGCCTGCCTGGTGGCGCAGATTCCCCAGTCGGCGCCCGCGGAAACGGCATTCCAGCCGCCGCCTGCCGCGCCGCCGCCGGTTGCGCCGCCGGCCGCGTCGCCCGTTCCGCCGCCGCAGGCCGTGCCGCGCGCCGAGCCGGTGCTGGTCGCCGAAGCCTCGCCCGCCGTGCTGCGCGGACGCGCCGATATCCAGCGCCAGGACCCTTTCCTGGGCGATACGCCGCGCGACGAGGACGAGGACGAAACCGACGACGAGATCCACCTCGTCCAGGCCGACGACGAGCGCACGGATGCGCCCGGATACGAGCCGGCGCCCGAGTCCCACGTGACGGTCGCGCCGGCGGTGCTGGGCGAGGCGCGCACCCGCTACTTCGGCGCCACCGACGTGGGCCGCACCCCGCCCGAATTCCTCGACGCCGACCGCTTGCGCAGCAAGCGGCTGGCGCGCAGCCTGTGGGGCTATGGCTGCCTGCTCGGCTTGCTGTTGCTGGCAGCGCAACTGGTGTTCGTCTACCGCTCGGCTATCGCCGAAGCCTCGCCGGCGCTGCGGCCCGCGCTCGAATCGCTGTGCCGGCCGCTGGGCTGCGAGGTCGGCTACGCGCGCCGTATTGAACGCATTTTCATTACCTCGTCTTCCCTACAGCCGCCGCGCGGCCAGGCCGGCGCGCCCGATGACGAGCCGCGCCGCTTGGTGCTGCGGATCTCGCTGCGCAACCGCTACGACCAGCCGCAGCATTGGCCGGCGCTGCGGCTGTCCCTGACGGACATGTCCGATACGGTGGTGGTGCGCAAGGTCCTGCAACCCGCCGACTACCTGCCCAAGGATCTCGTCGACCGCCCCTTCGAGCCGGGCGCCGAGATCAACGCCGCCGTGCCCATCGAAGTTTCCGGCGCGCAGGTCAACGGCTATCAACTCGACAAGTTTTTTCCCTGAAGGATGACAGCATGACGGCTCCCGTACTGGTTTGCGGCTCGATGGCGTTCGACACCATCGCGGTGTTCGACGGCAAGTTCAAGGACCACATCCTGCCGGACCGCATCCAATCGCTCAGCGTGTCTTTCCTGGTGCCGGCCATGCGCAAGGAATACGGCGGCTGCGCCGGCAATATCGCCTACAACATGAAGCTGCTGGGCGGCCATCCCGTGCCGGTGGCCACGGTGGGCGACGATGCCGCGGAATATCTCGACCGCTTCGCCGGCCTGGGCATCGATGTTTCGCGCCTGCGTGTCATGCCGGGCACTTTTACCGCGCAGTGCTTCATCACCACCGACCTCGAAGACAACCAGATCGCCGCGTTCCATCCCGGCGCGATGGAACTGTCGGCCGAGAATGACCTGAGCGGGGCCGAGGCGGCCTGGGCCATCGTCGCGCCGGACGCCAAGGCTGGCATGTTCGCCCACGCCGAGCGCCTGCGCGCCGCCGGCATCCCGTTCATCTTCGACCTGGGCCAGGCCATGCCGTTGTTCGACGGCTCCGACCTGGACCGCATGCTGGAACTGGCGCAGGCGCTGACCGTAAACGATTACGAGGCCGGCGTGGTCGAGCAGCGCACCGGCCGCAGCATGGAACAGATCGCCGCCCGGCTGCAGGCGGTGGTCGTGACGCGCGGTGCCGAAGGCGCCACGCTGCTGGCCGGCGGCGTAACCACCCAGGTGCAGCCGGTGCGGCCCGCCGGGGTGGTGGACCCCACCGGCTGCGGCGACGCGCACCGCGCCGGCCTGCTCTACGGCCTGACCAGCGGCTGGAGCTGGCTGGACAGCTGCCGCCTGGCCAATCTGATGGGCGCCATCAAGATCGCCTCGCGCGGCCCCCAGAATCATGCGCCGACACGGGCCGAGATCGACGCCCAGTTGCGCGCCGCCTACGGCATAGGCCTGCCGGCCCAATGAGACGATTCCCGGCCCAGGAACCGCCGGGCCGGCCGGTGGTCGAATTGCGCACCGGCCTGTTGAAATATCGGTGACGGACGCTTTACGCCGCGTTGCGGCACTGTTTTAAAAGTTGCATGCTGTTTCGTACCCTTTTTTTTGGTGCCTGGCGGAGTATCATCAAGCCCATAAAGAAGAGTGGTTACCGACCAAGGAGTCCACATGAGCCAAACCCTGTCCCCCTCTGTGATCGCGCCGCGCACTGGCCGCTGGCTGGCCGTGGCCGCGGTGGTTGCGTCCGTGGCAGTCCTGGGCGGCTGCGCCAACCGCAGCGCTTCCAGCGGCGTCTATAGCTACGACCAGGCCCAACGCGAACAGATCGTCCGCATCGGCACGGTGACCGGCGTGCGCCCCATCACCATCCAGGACGACAAGTCCAGCGGCGTGGGCATGGTCGCCGGCGGCGCGCTGGGCGGCGTGGCTGGCAATGCCGTCGGCGGGGGCACCGGTCGCGCCCTGGCCACTGTCGGCGGCGCCATCCTGGGCGCGCTGGCGGGCAATGCCATCGAGAACCGCGCGGGCCGCGCCTCGGGCCTGGAGATCACGGTGCGCCTGGATAACGGCGAAACCCGCGTGGTCGCCCAGGAAGCCGACGTGCCCATCAGCGTGGGCCAGCGCGTGCAGGTCATCAGCGGGGCCGGCCCCACGCGGGTCGCTCCGTATTGATGCGGCGGGCGCCGCCCGGCGGCGCCTGCGTTCCGTCATGCAGCGATGCAGCGCGCCCGCCTCTGGCGGGCGCTTGTCATTGTCAGAGCGCCGCGCTCAGATGCCGAACAGGCCGTATGTCAGGCGGCCCAGCATCATCAGCGCGACCTGTGCCAGTATCAGCAATACCAGCGGCGAGAAATCGATCGCCGCGCCGCGTGGCAGGATGCGCCGGATGGGGTCGAGCAGCGGCGCGGTCAGGGTCTGCAGCAGGGCCATCAGGGGCGACATGGGGTTGATCCATGACAGTATCGCCTGCAGCAGCGTCAGCCAGACGATCAGGTTGAGCGCCCATTTCACCACCAGCAGCAGCGACGAGCCCACCGCCGACGGCAGCATCGAGGCCGGCACCAGCGTGCCGGCCGCCACCAGCCAGATCAGCACCAGGTAGACCAGGGCGGCGAGCCAGGCGGCCACCAGGCTGGACCAGTCGACGGAATGGCCGGCGGGGATGAGCTTGCGAAGGGGCAGCACCAGCCAGTTGGTGGCCTGGTAGATGGCCCGCGCCAGCGGGTTGAACGGGTGCAGGCGCACGGCGTGGATCCAGGCGCGCGCGATGAGGGCTGCGCCGAACAACGTGAAAGTGATTTCGAGCAGGAAGCGGAGGATGTCGCCGAACATGTAGACGGTCTGCCAAAAAAAGACGGCTTTTATTGTCGCACGGCCACATGGGGGCGCGCCGCGCCCGAACGCAAAAGCCGCCTGGCCGAAGCCAGGCGGCTGAGGGTACCGCTAGTGAACGGTTCCGCCCGTATTACGGACGGCCGCCCGTCGGGAACGGCCACGACGCGGCAGGGTTCAGCGCGGTCTTCGCGCCCGGGGCGGCAGCCGTGGACGGCGGCGTGGCGGGCTTCTTCGGCGCAGCCTTCTTGGCCGCAGGCTTCTTCGCGGCAGGCTTCTTGGCGGCGGCCTTCTTGGCCGGCGCCTTCTTGGCTACGGCTTTCTTGGCAGCCTTCTTGGCCGGGGCGGCTTTCTTGGCGGCCTTCTTGGCAGGCGCCTTCTTGACCGCCTTCTTGGCGACGGCCTTCTTGGCTATTGCTTTCTTGGCCGGAGCCTTCTTGACCGCTTTCTTGACGGCCTTCTTGGCCGGGGCCTTCTTGACCGCCTTCTTGGCGACCGCTTTCTTCACAGCCTTCTTGGCGGCGGCTTTCTTCACGGTCTTCTTGGCGGCGGTCTTCTTCACTGCCGGCTTCTTGGCCGCCGTCTTCTTCACGGCGGGTTTCTTGGCCGCAACCTTCTTCACGGCGACCTTCTTCACGGCCTTCTTGGCCGGGGCTTTCTTGGCCGCGGCTTTCTTGGCCGGGGCTTTCTTCACCGCCTTCTTGGCGGCTTTCTTGGCTGTTGCCATGGTTATGCTCCTTAGGTTCAGGGGTCCCAGAACTTAAACCCGTGCCGCAATCCGTCGGAGGACGGACGGCGCCCCGGGCTATTCATCGGCGCATGCCGCTGCCCCATGCGGGCGACAGCTACTACGGTTTGCGCTAATGAATTCGGCACAGCCATTTGATATGGCCCCCGCACTGTGCGCGAGCCATCTCAAATGGCGCCGGCAGGCGGCCCATGGGGCCGCCTACCGCTTGGTACTGCGTATTCGAATACCTAGGCCGACGGAGCTGTCATCGGGCGCCGCGCGAAGCCACTTCGCGCGCGGCGCCGATGCGCGTCATTCCCAGCTCAGCGTACCGCCGGTCTGGTATTCGATCACGCGTGTTTCAAAAAAGTTGCGTTCCTTTTTAAGATCGATCATTTCCGCCATCCACGGGAAGGGGTTTTCTTCCTGCGGGAACAGCGGCTCTATCCCAATTTGCTGGCAACGACGATTGGCGATGAAGCGCAGGTACGACTTGAACATGGGGGCGTTCAAGCCCAGCACGCCGCGCGGCATCGTGTCTTCGGCGTAAGCGTATTCGAGTTCTACCGCCTTCTGGAACAGCTCGCGGATTTCCTCGCGGAACTCCGGCGTCCACAGGTGCGGGTTTTCCAGCTTGATGGTGTTGATCAGGTCGATGCCGAAATTGCAGTGCATGGATTCATCGCGCAGGATGTACATGTACTGCTCGGCGGCGCCGGTCATCTTGTTCTGGCGGCCCAGCGCCAGGATCTGCGTGAACCCCACATAGAAGAACAGGCCTTCCATCAGGCACGCGAACACGATCAGCGACTTCAGCAGTTTCTGGTCGGCTTCGGGCGTGCCCGTGTGGAAGTTGGGGTCGGCGATCGCGTCGATGAACGGGATCAGGAATTCGTCCTTGGCCCGGATGGACGGCACTTCGTTGTAGGCGTTGAAGATCTCGGCTTCGTCCAGGTCGAGGCTTTCGACGATGTACTGATAGGCGTGCGTGTGGATGGCTTCCTCGAACGCCTGGCGCAGCAGGAACTGGCGGCACTCGGGCGCCGTGATGTGGCGATAGGTGCCCAGCACGATGTTGTTCGCGGCCAGGGAGTCGGCCGTGACGAAGAAGCCCAGGTTGCGCTTGACGATGCGTCGCTCGTCCTCGGTGAGCCCGTTGGGGTTCTTCCAGAGCGAGATGTCGCGCGACATGTTGATTTCCTGCGGCATCCAGTGGTTGGCGCAGGTGGCCAGGTATTTTTCCCAGGCCCACTTGTATTTGAACGGAACCAGCTGGTTGACGTCGGTCTTGCCGTTGATGATGCGCTTGTCGGCGACCTTGACGCGGTGAGCGGCGGCATCGCCGCTGCCCTGCAGGTTGGCGGCGTGCTGCGGCGCGGCCGGGGTGGGCAGCGCCGCGTCGCCGAACACGCCGGTGGCGGCGCGGGCCGGCTGGGCCGCAGGCGCAGCCGGCTGCCCGCCCGCCGCGGGGGCGGGCGATTGCGCCGGTTTGACTGCGAGGTTGTCTTCTTCCCAATTAAGCATGAATGAATTCTCCGGAGGCGGTGTGGACTACTGGCAGGCTTCGCACTCTTCGAAGCCGGGGTCGCCCGGCCTCATGGTGCAAACCGCCCCGAGAACTTCGGGTTCCGGCAAAACAGGGGCTGCCGCGGCCGCGACCGCCGTGGCGGTCCCGGCGCTGACGGCGTTCAGTTCGCCGCCGCGGCCCGTGGACTTTTCAGCGCTGGTGGCGCCCAGCGTACGCAGGTAGTAGGTGGTCTTCAGGCCACGCTGCCACGCGAGCTTGTAGGTGTCGTCGAGTTTCTTGCCCGAGGCGCCCGCCATGTAGATGTTGAGCGATTGGGCCTGGTCGATCCACTTTTGCCGGCGCGCCGCGCACTCGACCAGCCAGCGCGGTTCGACTTCGAACGCGGTGGCGTAGAGTTCGCGGAGTTCGGAAGGTACGCGATCGATACGGGACAGGCTGCCGTCGAAGTACTTGAGGTCGGCGACCATGACTTCGTCCCAGAGACCGAGTTTCTTCAGGTCACGCACGAGGTAATCGTTTACGACCGTGAACTCGCCGGAGAGATTCGATTTGACGTACAAGTTCTGGAAAGTGGGTTCGATGCACGCAGATACACCAATGATATTGGAAATTGTCGCAGTTGGGGCAATTGCAATGCAGTTGGAGTTGCGCATGCCATGTTCTTTGATGCGTTCGCGCAACGCATTCCAATCGAGCGTGCTCGATTCATCGACTTCGACATGGCCGCCGCGCGCATCGCGCAGCATCGCCAAGGTGTCTTGCGGCAAGATGCCGCGCGACCACAGCGAGCCTTCATACGAAGGATAGCGGCCACGTTCCTGCGCCAGTTCGCTCGACGCCCAGTAGGCGTGATAGCACACCGCTTCCATCGAGCGGTCGGCGAATTCGACGGCGGCTTGCGAGGCGTACGGCACGCGCATCATTTGCAGGCAGTCCTGGAAGCCCATGATGCCCATGCCCACCGGACGGTGGCGTTCGTTGGAGTCCTTGGCTTTCTTGACGGCGTAGTAATTGATGTCGATCACGTTGTCGAGCATGCGCATGGCGATGCCGACGGTGCGCTTGAGCTTGTCGTGGTCGAGTTCGAAACCGCCGGCGGCGGCCGGCTTCATGTGCGCGACCAGGTTCACCGAACCCAGGTTGCAAACGGCGATTTCAGATTCGTTGGTGTTCAGGGTGATCTCGGTGCACAGGTTCGAGCTGTGCACCACGCCCACGTGCTGCTGCGGCGAACGGATGTTGCACGGGTCCTTGAAGGTGATCCAGGGATGGCCGGTTTCGAACAGCATCGACAGCATCTTGCGCCACAGCGAGACGGCCGGCATTTTCTTGAACAGCTTCAGCTCGCCGCTGGCCACCTTGGCTTCGTAGCCCAGGTAGGCCTGCTCGAATTCCTTGCCGTACTTGTCGTGCAGGTCGGGGCAGTCCGACGGCGAGAACAGGGTCCATTCGCCGTTTTCCATCACCCGCTTCATGAACAGGTCCGGGATCCAGTTGGCCGTGTTCATGTCGTGCGTGCGGCGGCGCTCGTCGCCGGTGTTCTTGCGCAGTTCGAGGAATTCCTCGATGTCCAGGTGCCAGGTTTCCAGGTAGGTGCAGACCGCGCCCTTGCGCTTGCCGCCCTGGTTCACCGCCACGGCGGTGTCGTTGACGACCTTCAGGAACGGCACCACGCCCTGGCTTTCGCCGTTGGTGCCCTTGATGTGGCTGCGCAGCGCGCGCACCGGGGTCCAGTCGTTGCCCAGGCCTCCGGCGTACTTGGCCAGCAGCGCGTTTTCCTTGATGGCGTCGTAGATGCCTTCCAGGTCGTCGGACACGGTGGTCAGGTAGCACGACGACAGCTGCGAGTGCAGGGTGCCCGAGTTGAACAGCGTCGGGGTCGAACTCATGAAGTCGAACGACGACAGGATTTCATAGAACTCGATGGCGCGCGCCTCGCGGTCGGTTTCGCGCAGGGCCAGGCCCATCGCGACGCGCATGAAGAACACCTGCGGCAGCTCGATGCGGGTGCCGCGGATGTGCAGGAAATAGCGGTCGTAGAGGGTCTGCAGGCCCAGGTAGCCGAACTGCAGGTCGCGGCGGGCGTCCAGCGCCGCGGCCACGCGCGCCAGGTCGTAGTCGGCCAGTTGCGGGTCGATCAGCCCGCCTTCGATGCCGCGCTGGATGAAAGTGGGGAAATAGTCGGCGTAGCGGGTGGCCATGTCGGCTTGCGAGACTTCCTCGCCCAGCACTTCCTTGCGGATCGTGTGCAGCAGGAGGCGCGCCGTGACCTGGCTGTAGGCCGGGTCTTTCTCGACCAGCGCGCGCGCCGACAGGATGGCGGACTTGAATACTTCGTCGACGGGGATGCCGTCGTACAAGTTCTTCACCGTTTCCTTCAGGATGGCCTCGGTGTCGATGAATTCGGCCAGGCCTTCGCCGGCCGCCTCGATGGTGGCGCGCAGCGCGGCCAGGTCGAGCGGGCGGCGCACGCCGTTGTCCACCACGTTCAGGTGGCTCTCCTGGGCGGCGGCGGGGGCCTTGTCCAGCACTTCGGCGGCCGCGGCGCGCTCTTGGGCGCGCTTCTCGCGGTACAGCACGTAGGCGCGGGCCACGTCGTGCTCGCCCGAGCGCATCAGGGCCAGTTCGACCTGGTCCTGGATGTCTTCAATATGGAAGGTGCCGCCGGCCGGGCGGTTGCGGACCAGCGCATTGACTGCCTGCGAGGTCAGCGTCTCGACCAGTTCGCGCACGCGCGCGGAGGCCGCGCCCTGGCCGCCATTGACGGCCAGGAAGGCCTTGGTCATGGCGATGGCGATCTTGCTGGGTTCGAAACCCACCACGGAGCCATTGCGCCGGATGACGTTGTAACTGGCCCACTTGCCGCCATTGGCATCGGCCTGGGTTTCGGTTTCGGAAGGCGGCACGGCGGAAGGCCGGGTCACAGAGGCGATCGTAGTCTGCATGGAAGCTCCTGTGGAATAGCGTCGATAAAAGGCATGGGCAGGCCCATGCCAGGTGCTGAATGTATTTGGGGAGGGGTCGCGCCGAGCCGGAACGAACGCCCGGCAGCGCCAGGCGGAAGAGAATCCGATAATTCTGACGACCACTACATATAGTGTAACACCCCTCGTATGGCACTAATTCTAGTGATCGAGGGGGGAGGGAACAAGGAGAACGATTGCCAAGCTTGCCAATTAATTGTGACAAAATGCGACATACGCGCCGGTGAGGCGCGTACGGCGTAGTGTTCGCTCTCAGGTCGCCGTTTTATGCGCTTTTGCGCAAGGAAACGTCCGGAGAGGCAGGCGGACCGTAGTGTTGCAGCATTTGCTGCAAGCTCCTGCGATAGCTGGCCACACTGGCCGCCTTGACGTGCCCGAAGCCCCGCACCTTGTCGGGCAGGGCCGCGATGCTGGCGGCCTGCGGCAGGTTGGCCGGCGACAGGTGGTCGAGCAGGGTCTGCACCACGCGGCGGTATTCGTCGATCAGTTCCCGCTCCATGCGCCGTTCGGCGCTGTGGCCGAACGGGTCCAGCCAGCTGCCGCGCAGGCCCTTGAGCCGCGCCAGGACCCGCATGACGGGCAGGGTGGCCGGGCCCAGCGCGATCTTGCGCGGGATGCCGGTGTGCGGGTCCTTGCGCGCCAGCAGCGGCGGCGCCATGTGGAAGCGCAGCGTGTAGTCGCCCTCGAACTGCTCGCGCAACTGTTGCTGGAAGCCGCCATCGGTGTAGAGCCGGGCCACTTCGTACTCGTCCTTGTAGGCCATCAGCTTGAACAGATTGCGCGCCACCGCCATGGCCAGCCGCGGGGTGCGCGCCTCGGGCGCCAGTTGGCGCTCGCGTTGCGCGACGCGTTCGACCAGCTGCCGGTATTGCTCCGCGTAGGCGGCGTTCTGGTAGGCCGTCAGGTCGCGCACCCGGCGCTCCACGGCGCGCTCGAACGATTCGGGTACATGCAGCTGCACCACCTGGGCGCGCGGCCGCAGCGCGGCTTCCAGCGCCTGCGGCTCGTGCGCGGCCAGCCGGCCGGCCTCGAACGCATCGCGGTTGGCCTGTACCGCCACGCCGTTCAGCTCGATGGCGCGTACCAGGGCGGCATGCGACAGCGGTACGCCGCCGCGCTGCCAGGCGTGACCCAGCATGAACATGTTCGACAGGATGCTGTCGCCGAACAGCGCCAGCGCGGCCTGGTGCGCGTCCAGCGCGGCCGTGTTGGCCGCGCCGGCGGCATGCTGGATCTTGGCCAGCAGCGCCTCGGGCCGCAGCGCGGCGTCGGGGTCGCGGGTGAATTCGGAGACCGGCGCCACGTAGGTGTTGACGGTGACGCGGGTATGGCCGCGGCGCAGCGCGCCCAGCGAGTCGGGCGCCACCGCCGCGACGGGATCGCACAGGATGGCCGCGTCGGCTTGCTGCCAGTCCAGCCGCACCGGGCCGCCGACCGCGCCGGCAGGCGCCAGGCGGATGTGGCTGACCACGGTGCCGCCTTTCTGGGCCAGGCCGGTCAGGTCCAGCACCGAGGCCGACAGGCCCTGCAGGTGCGCGGCCATCGATACGATGGCGCCGATGGTGATCACGCCGGTGCCGCCCATGCCGGCCACCAGCAGCCGGTAGGGTTGGTCGGGCGCCTGGACCGGCGGCAGGGGCAGCGCGTCCAGGCGCTGCCGCCAGGCCGGCGCGCGGTCGGCCGGCGCGGCCTGCTTGCGCAGCTTGCCGCCCAGCACCGACACGAAGCTGGGGCAGAAGCCTTCGGCACAGGAATAGTCCTTGTTGCAGCTCGACTGGTCGATGGCGCGCTTGCGTCCGTAAGGCGTCTCCAGCGGCACGATGGACAGGCAGTTGGACTGCGCGCCGCAATCGCCGCAGCCTTCGCATACGGCGCTGTTGATCAGCAGCCGGCGCGGCGGGTCGGGGAACTGGTTCTTCTTGCGGCGCCGGCGCTTTTCCGCCGCGCAGGTCTGGTCGTGGATCAGCACGGTCACGCCGGGGGTGGCCCGCAATTCGCGCTGCAGGGCATCGAGTTCGCGCCGATGGTGCACGGTGACGCCGGCGGGCAGGGCGACGCCCTGGTACTTGTCCGGCTCGTCGGTGGTCACCACGATGCGCGCCACGTTCTCGCCGCGCAGTTGCTGGCAGATTTGCGGCACCGAGATCGGCCCGTCCACCGGCTGGCCGCCGGTCATGGCCACCGCGTCATTGAACAGTATCTTGTAGGTGATGTTGGCGCGCGCGGCCACCGCCTGGCGTATGGCCAAGTAGCCGGAATGGTAATAGGTCCCTTCGCCCATGTTCTGGAACACGTGCGGCATATCTATATAGCGGGACAGGCCGATCCAGTCGACGCCTTCGCCGCCCATCTGGGTCAGGCCGCCGGTGTCGCGGTCCATCCAGGCCGCCATGTAATGGCAACCCACGCCCGCCAGCGCCTGGCTGCCTTCCGGCACCTTGGTCGAGGTGTTGTGCGGGCAGCCCGAACAGAAATAGGGGCGCCGCCGCATACCGTCCGCGTCGTTGGACAAGGGCGCGGGACAGGCGAACGCGGCGGGGTCGGCGGTGCTGCGCAGGCCGGCGGTGCGCGCCAGCCAGGCCGCCAGCGGCGCGGCCAGCAGTGACGGGCGCAATTGCCCGGCCGCGGGAATCAGCGGCGCGCCGTCCAGCCCGGTCTTGCCGGCCACGCTGGGGCGCTCGGCGCGGTTGTACAGCAGGTCCTTGATCTGGCTTTCGACCACCGCGCCTTTTTCCTCGATCACCAGGATGTGCGACAGGCCGCGCGCGAAGTCATACAGCCGCTCGGCGTCCAGCGGCCAGGTCAGGCCGGGCCGGTAGATGCGCACCGGCGTGTGGGCGGCCCGCGGGTCGATACCCAGGCGGGCCAGCGCTTCCATGACGTCCAGGTGCGCCTTGCCGACCGTCACCAGCCCCACCGTGGCGTGCGGCGCGGCGCATTCCAGCTTGTCGATCGAATGGCGGCGCGCGAACGCGCGCACGGCTTGCAGGCGCGTCTGCATGCGCGTCTCGACGGCCGGCGACAGGAAGTCGCGCGCCGTGTATTCCAGCGCCTCGCGCGGCAGGTCCGGGTCGGCCGGCATGTCATAGCACGCCGGCGGCGCCGGCTCGAACGCCTGGCCGCTTTCCACGGTTTCCGAGATGGCCTTGAAGGCCACCCAGGTGCCGCTGTGGCGCGACAGCGCCCAGCCCCACAGCCCGAAGGTCTCGTATTCCTCGATCGTGGCCGGGTGCACGATGGGCATCTGCCAGCCGATCAGCGAGGCTTCGCTGGCATGCGGGATCGACGAGGACACGGCGGTATGGTCGTCGCCCACCACCACCAGCACGCCGCCATGGCGCGAGGCGCCGGCGGCGTTGCCGTGGTGCAGGGCATCGCCGGCGCGGTCCACGCCCGGGCCCTTGCCGTACCACAGCGCGAATACGCCATCGACTTTCCGGTCGGCGCGCACGCCGGCCTGCTGGGTGCCCATGACGGCGGTCGCCGCCATGTCTTCATTGATGCCGGGCACGAAGCTGACCTGGTGGGCGTCGAGGATCTCTTTGGATTTCCACATCGCCATGTCCACGCCGCCCAGCGGCGAGCCGCGATAGCCCGACACGAAGCCGGCGGTGTTCAGGCCCCGTTCGCGATCCAGGCGGCGCTGTGTCAGCAACATGCGCACCAGCGCCTGCGTGCCGGTCAGGAATACGCGCCCGCGGGTGCGGGTCAGGTTGTCTTGCAGTCGGTAATCCAGATCCAGGATCGGCTCGGCCGCCGGGGTTCCGTCCATGATGGCGCTCCTATGGTTCTACCCATGATAGGTGCGCAGCACTGGCGATTTATTGCGTTATCGGATCGTGAAATCCCTATAATTTGAAATAAACATTTCGTTTTCGGATAAAAGGAGGTGCGGCGTGGACAAAACCGATATCGGCATCCTGCGGGCATTGCAGGAGGACGGCCGCGCATCGGCCCAGCAGTTGTCCGAGCGGGTGGGCTTGTCGACCGCGCCGGTGTGGCGCCGGGTCAAGGCGCTGGAGGCCGCCGGCGTCATCCGCGGCTACAGCGCGCAAGTCGATCGCGCCCAGGTCGGGCTGCACGGCTGCATGTTCGCGCAGATCAGCCTGGAACGGCATTCGGCCAGCACGGTCGAGAACTTCGAGCGTTCCGTGCGCGATGCGCCGGAGGTCCTGGAATGCTATGCGGTGACGGGCGATTCCGATTTCCTGCTGAAGATCCTGGTGGAAAGCCCGGAGGCCTACGACCGCTTCCTGCACCGTTTCCTGTTCAACCTGCCGGGCATCCGCCAGACCCGCACCATCGTGGCGCTGCGCGAGATCAAGCACGAGGTGCGGTTGCCGCTCAACGCGGCTTGAGGCCGGCGATGTCCACCCATGCTTTCCAGCGCGCGGCGCACTGTTGCTCCCGCACACCAGATGTCGGATGTGTTCATTGCATCCGCGGCGCGCCGTCATTAGAGTGCGTGCTTGCATACGCAAGCCGCACGGCGCGCGTCGTTTCGAGGAAGTCATGAATAGTGTGTTGTGGTATCGCCGTATCGGCGCCCTGGGCGCCGCGCTGATCCTGGCCGGTTGCGCCGCTCGTAAAACCGCCGAAGCGCCCGCTGCGCCCCGCGCGCCGGCCGCGCCGCCCGCCCCGGCCGCTTGCGTGCCGGCCGCGGCGGGCAGCCCCTTGACCGGAACCTGGCTGTCGAATACCCGGCCGCGCGGCGTGGCCGGCGAATTCCGCGCGCTGATCGTACTGGGCGCCGACGGCACGCTGCGCTACGAGACGCAACTGAAAGTCGGCAAGCGTACCCGCCCGGCGTTGCGGGAAACCGGCTGCTGGCTGCTGGACAACGGCGTGCTGACGCTGCAGACCACGCGCTCCAACGGCGAGCTGGTCGATACCGCGGATCCCATCTACCAGAATCGCTATCGCGTCGAGAAAACCGAGGCGGCGCGCCTGACGCTGCGAGAACTGCGCGCGGGCGGACAGGTGATCACGGCGCGCCGCATGCCGGCCGGCTATCGCCTGCCCGATTGACGGTCCCGCGATGCCGCCGATCCAGTCCCGCAATCGTGCCATCGCGCTGCTGGCGCTGGCTGCCTTCGTCAGCGCCAGCGCCTTCCGCATCTGCGATCCCATGCTGCCCCGGCTGGCCAGCGAATTCGGCACGTCTACCGGGCAGGCGGCCGCCACGGTGACTGCGTTCGCCATCGCCTATGGGTTGCTGCAGATGTTCTTCGGCCCGGTCGGCGACCGCTACGGCAAGTACCGCGTGGTGGCGGTCGCCACCTTCGCCTGTGCCATCGGCAGCGCCGGCGCGGTGCTGGCCCCCTCGCTGGATGTGCTGGTGCTGTGCCGCGCGCTGTCTGGCGCGGCCGGCGCGGGCATCGTGCCCCTGTCGATGGCGTGGATCGGCGATACCGTGCCCTACGAAGAGCGCCAGGCCACCCTGGCGCGCTTTCTCACCGGCACCATCCTGGGCATGGCCGCGGGCCAGTTGGCTGGCGGCTGGTTCGCCGACACGATCGGCTGGCGCTGGGCCTTCGGCGCGCTGGTGGCGGGCTATCTGGTCGTCGGCCTGCTGTTGTGGCGCGAAGTCGGCCGCCAGACGGCCGATGCCGCGGCGGCGACCGCGCCGGCGGCCGCGCCGCGCCAGGGGTTCGTGGCGCAGGTGCGCACGGTCCTGGGCGTGCGCTGGGCGCGCATCGTGCTGGCCACGGTATTCATCGAGGGCTTGCTGGTGTTCGGCACGCTGGCGTTCGCGCCCGCCTATCTGCACGAGCGCTTCGGCCTGTCGCTGACCGCGGCCGGCGCGGCGGTGGCGGTCTATGCGCTGGGCGGGCTTATGTACACGCTGGTAGCCGGGCCGGTGCTGCGCCGCCTGGGCGAGCGCGGCCTGGCCAATGCGGGCGGCCTGGTGCTGTGCGCGGCATTCGCCACCTACCTGTTCGGTCCCGCGTGGGGCTGGAGCCTGCTGGCCAGCATACTGGCCGGGTTCGGCTATTACTTGCTGCACGCCACGCTGCAGACGCATGCCACTCAGATGGTGCCCAGCGCGCGCGGCACGGCGGTGGCCTGGTTCGCCTCCTGCCTGTTCCTGGGGCAGGCGGTGGGCGTGGCCCTGGCAGGGCTGGTGGTCGACGCGGCGGGCGCGGCGGCGCTGTTCGGCGCGGCCGCGGTGCTGCTGCCGCTGCTGGGCGGCAGCTTCGCGTGGGCCCTGCGCCGCCGGCTGGCCGCGTCCACGGCGCGCTGATGGCGCCTGGTCTTTCGCAGGCCCAGGCAGGCAGGTGCCAGGGTCCCGCCGGGCGCCTGGCACTTGGCCCGATTCACAGCGCGGCCAGGCGGTCCAGCACGGCGTTCTTGCCGATCAGCGCCAGCACGGCGTCGACCGCCGGCGTCTGCGGCTGGCCCACCACCGCCACGCGCAGCGGGATCGCCAGTTGCGGCATCTTCAGGCCGCGCTCGGCCAGCACCGTCTTGATCAGCGCGGCAATCGCCTCGCGGGTCCAGTCGATGTCCTGGGCGCGCCGGGCGAAATCGGCCAGCGCCTCGCGCGCGGCCGGAGTCAGGTGCTGCTCGGCCAGTTCCGCGCTGGCGGGGCGGTGCGGTCCGCAGAACAGCATGGCGGCCTCGGCCAATTGCTCCAGCGTTTCGGCGCGGTCTTTCAGCAGCCCCATCGCGCCGGGCAGGTCGACTGCGGCGGGATTGCCGCCGCGCCGCTCGATGCGAGGCGCCACGCGCCCGGCCAGCTCGGCGTCGTCCATCTGCTTGATGTAGTGCGCGTTGACCCAGTTCAGTTTCTTGGGGTCCCATTGCGATGCCGACTTGGACAGGTGGCGCGTGTCGAACCACTGCACCAGCTGGTCCCGCGTGAACAGTTCGTCGTCGCCGTGGCTCCAGCCCAGGCGGGCCAGGTAGTTCACCATAGCTTCCGGCAGGTAGCCCTGGGCGTCGTATTCCATGACGTTGACCGCGCCGTGGCGCTTGGACAGCTTTTCGCCGTCCGGGCCGAGGATCATCGGCACGTGGCCGTATTCCGGCAGCGTCGCGCCCAGCGCGCGCAGGATGTTGATCTGGCGCGGCGTGTTGTTGACGTGGTCGTCGCCGCGCAGCACATGGGTGATGCCCATGTCCCAGTCGTCGACCACCACGCAGAAGTTATAGGTGGGGGTGCCGTCGGGGCGGGCGATGATCAGGTCGTCCAGCTCGGCGTTGTCGAAGCTGATGGGCCCCTTGACCATGTCGTTCCAGCCGGTGGCGCCGTCCTGCGGGTTCTTGAAGCGCACCACCGGCTGGCGGCCGGCCGGCACGGGCGGCAGCGTCTTGCCGGGCTCGGGGCGCCAGGTGCCGTCGTAGCGCGGCTTCAGGCCCTTGGCGCGCGCGGCTTCGCGCATCGCCTCGACTTCCTCGGGTGAGCTGTAGCAATGGTACGCCGTGCCGTCCTTGAGCATCTGCGCGATGACTTCGCGGTAGCGGTCCATGCGCTGCATCTGATAGAACGGCCCTTCGTCGGGCTGCATGCCGAGCCAGTCCATGCTGTCCAGGATGGCCTGCACCGCTTCGGGCGTGGAGCGTTCGAGGTCGGTGTCTTCGATGCGCAGCACGAACACGCCCTGGTGGTGGCGCGCGAACGCCCAGGAAAACAGCGCGGTGCGCGCGCCGCCCAGGTGCAGGAAACCGGTGGGCGAGGGCGCGAAGCGGGTACGGATGGTTGCGGGAGCGTTCGAGGTCATAGGCGGCTGCAAAAAACGGCGGGACGAAGTGCCGCGCCAGGGCGGGGAAGCATGGGCTGCGTCATGGCGATCGCGTGCCCGTCTTGTTACGATGGCCGTATTTTAGAATAGCGCCCGACTCGCTCATGCTGCGCCACGCTCTCGCTCCGCTGTTCGAACCCGGTTCGCTGCTCATCGTGGCCGATCGCGGCCTGCCCGCCGCCGCGACGCTGCCGGCCGGGTTGCGGGCCCGCACCGCGGTGGTCGACGCCGCGCCGGGCCTGGCGCCCGAGCTGCCCGCTTCCGGCGCCGAACTCGCCTGCGGCCAGCGGCCCGACCTGGCGCTGGTATGCGTGTCGCCCGCGGTCCTGCCGGAAACCCTGCGCCGCCTCACGCCGCTGCAGCCGCGCGCCCTCATCGTGCTGCCGCACGAACTGCCCGACCCATATCCCGGCGGCACCCTGGCGCTGTGTCGGACCTGGGCCCAGGAAACCGGCTGCGCGCTGCTCGGTCCGCGCGCCTTCGGCGCGCAGCGTCCGCATGCCGGCCTGAACCTCAGCCAGCATCCCACCCTGGCGCGCTCCGGCCGCGTGGCGCTGGTGGCGCAGTCGCGCTCCATCACCGCCGCCGTGATGGATTGGGCCGAGGACGTCCACATCGGTTTTTCCACCGCCGTGTCGCTGGGCGACGAAGCGGCCGTCGGGCTGGGCCAGGTGCTCGATTTCCTGGCCAGCGATCCGCGCACCGACAGCATCGTGCTCTACCTGGAAGACCTCGGCACCGCGCGCGAATTCATGAGCGCGCTGCGTTCCGCCGCCAGCGTCAAGCCGGTCATCGTGCTCAAGGCGGGGCGCGACGGCCCGCCCGGCAGCGACGCCGCGCTCGATGCCGCCCTGCGCCGCGCCGGCGCCGTGCGGGTGCGTTATTTCGTCCAGCTATTCTCGGCCGTCAAGGTGCTGGGCTACACGCGCCGGCCGCGCGGCCGCCGCGTCGCCCTGCTGTCCAACGGCAGCGGCCCGCCGCAACTGGCGCTCGATCTCATCGGCCCGGACGCCGCCGTGCTCAAGGCCGAACTGGCGCCCGCCACCCGCCGCGCGCTGGCCGCGCTGCTCGAACCGGACGCCTCCATCGCCAACCCGGTCATCACCTGCGTGCCGCTCACCCCCGAACGCATCCAGGCCGTGCTGGACGCCCTCATCGACGACAACGGGGTCGACGGCGTGCTGGTGCTGCTGGCGCCCGACCCGCTGGCCGACATGCCGGCCGTGGCCCGCCAGCTCGCCCAGATCGCCCCCAAGGCGCGCAAGCCGGTGGTGACCTGTTTCATGGGCGATGCCGGCATGCGGCCGCTGCGCCGCATGCTGGACGACGCCGGCACCTCGGCCTTCCGCACGCCCGAGTCCGCCGCCGACGCGTTCGGCGTGCTCGCCACCCACTATTACAACCAGCAACTGCTGCTGCAGACGCTGCCGCCCGAGCCGCCCGCCCGCCTGCCGGACCTGGCCCGCGCGCGCGCCATCCTCGACGAGGCGCGGGCCGAGGGTCGGCGCGACTTGTCCATCGTCGAATGCCGCAGCCTGCTGGACGCCTTCCACGTCCCCCTGCGCGACGTTCCCGCCGGCGTGCTGCCCGGCGAGCCCGAGTCGCGGCCCATGGCCATCCGGGTGCGCCGCGATCCGCGCTTCGGGCCCACCATCCAGTTCGGCATCGGCGGTCCCGACGCGCTCCTGACCAGCGCCCCCGACCGCGGCATGGACCTGCCCCCGCTCAACGGCTTCCTGGCCCGCCAATTGGTCGAGCGCAGCCGCGCCTGGCGGCGGGTGCTGGCGCCCCACATCAGCGGCGCGGCCGCCGAGGCGGTACAGCATGCCCTGGTGCAGGTCTCCGAACTGATCTCCGAGCTGCCCGACATCGAATCGCTCGACATCGACCCGCTCTACGCCGGCGAGGCGCAATTGCGCGCCGCCGGGCTGCGCGTCACGCTGTGCGCCGAGCCGGCCTGCGCCACGCCGCGCGCCAGCGGCTATCCGCACATGGCCATCCACCCGTATCCGGCCCGGCTGGTGCGCACCCGCCAGTTCGAGGACGGCACGCAATGGACCATCCGCCCGATCCGCCCCGAAGACGGCCAGTCGCTGCAGGACTTCATCCGCGGCCTGTCCGAGCGGTCGCGCTACATGCGTTTCGTGTCCATGATGCGTGAACTGACGCCGCGCATGGTGGCGCGCTACACCCAGATCGACTACCACCGCGAGCTCGCCCTGGTGGCCACCACGCAGGTTCCCAACCCCGAGAACCGCGGCCACCCGCGCGAAGTCATCATCGGTTTCGCCCACTACCTGCGCAACGCCGACGGGCGCGGCGCCGAATATGCCCTGGTCATCGGCGACGACTGGCAGCGCCGCAAGCTGGGCGGGCAGCTGATGGAAGCGCTGATCGACGCCGCGCGCGAACAGGGGCTGGAATACATCGACGGCCTGGTGCTGGCCAACAACCGTCCCATGCTCACGCTGATGACCCGCCTGGGCTTCACCAACGACCCGGATCCCGAAGACCCGTCCATGCGGCGCGTCTGGCTGGACCTGCATCCCGCCGGATAGCCCGGTCCGCGCGCAGGGTGCCAGGTTCCGCAGGGGTGCCGTGCCTCGGTGTCTGACACCCTGGCGGGAGTCAGACTCCTGTCGCAAGGGGGGGCAGGTGTCAGGCTCCGCAGGTGCCTGACACCCGTTTGCGCAGGTGCTCGAGACACGTCTCCATGCCCGCCGCGCGCGGGGCAGGCATTTGCCGACCTGCCGCGCCGGCTATGCCTTCAGCACTTCCTGCAGGAACGCCGCGATATCGGCGATTTCCGGCGCGCACACCGAGTGCGGCATCGGATAGGTGTGCCAGCGCACGTCGTAGCCCAGCGCCTGCAATTGCGCCAGCGACGCCTGCGCGCGGGGCAGGGCCACCACGGGGTCGAAGGTGCCGTGGGCCAGGAAGATCGGCGTGTCGGCGTTGGCGCCATGGCGTTCGGCGGCCGCCGTGTCCAGCAGCGGCAGGTAGCCCGACAGGCCGATCATGCCGGCCAGTTTTTCTTCGAGCCGCAGGCCGGTGTGCAAGGTCATGGCGCAGCCCTGCGAAAACCCCGCCAGCACGATGCGGGAGGTCGGGATGCCGCGCGCGTTTTCCCGCGCGATCAGGGCGCGCACCGCGGCTTCCGATTGGCGGATGCCGGCGGCGTCCTCCTGCCGCACCAGGTCGGTGACCAGGATGTCGTACCAGGAGCGCATCGCCATGCCGCCATTGATGGTCACCGGCTGCACCGGCGCGTGCGGAAAAATGAAGCGCACCGCGGGGCTGGCGCCCAGCCGCAGCTCCGGCACGATGGGCGCGAAATCGTTGCCGTCGGCGCCCAGGCCGTGCAGCCAGATGACGGCGTGGGTGGGGTTGGGGGCGGTTTCGAGCTGGATGCAGTCGAGCAGGGCGGAGTCGGCGCTCATGATGGGAGAGTCGGGTCGGTTCAGGACAGGGCCGCCCGTCAGGCGGCCAGCGATTTCAGGGCCTGGAACAGGGCGCGGTAGTGCTTGCGCTGCGGGTCCTGGCCCGGCTGCAGGGCGGCATTGTGCTGCGCTTCCTTGCGCGCCGCCCGGATCGTCGCGCGCAATTGCTGCGCATCGGCGTCGGGGTGGGCATCCAGCAGCTCGGTGAGCGCCTCGTCGTCGGCCAGCAGGCGTTCGCGCAGGGCTTCCAGCCGGTGCATGGCGGCGGTTTCCTCGCGCGAGCCGTTCTGCCAGGTGTCGAGCTGGGCGCGGATCTCGTCGGCCGGCGCATCGCGCATCAGCTTGCCCACGAAATGCGTCTGCCGGCGCCGGCCCTCGCGGCTGGTGGTGCGCTGCGCCAGCCGGATCGCCTCGTACAGGCGCTCGGCCAGCGGCAATTGCTTGAGGCGGTCGTCGGGCAGGTCGATCAGTTGCTTGCCCAGGTCCAGCAGGGCATGCATTTCGCGCTTGACCTGCGATTTGCTGGGACGGTCGTAGCCGTTGTCGTCGAATTCGGCCTGGTCGGCCGGATCGGGGGTAGGGAAAGTCATGGAAACAGCGCAAAGACGGACTTGGCTATGATAACCGTCTCTGTACACTGGACAGCAATGGTCAACTCTCCCACCTCCTCCTTGCCCCTGGCCGCCAACCAGGCCCGTTTCAGCGAATTGGTCGAGCAGGCGCTGGCCCACGCGCGCCGCATCGGCGCCAGCGACGCGGTCGCCGAAGTCTCGGAAAGCCTGGGCCTGTCGGTCACGGTGCGCAAGAACGACATCGAAACCGTCGAACAGACCCGCGACCGCTCGCTTGACCTCACCGTCTATGCCGGCCAGAGCCGCGGTTCGGCCTCGACCTCCGATTTTTCCGAAGAAGCGCTGCGCCAGACCGTCGAGGCGGCCTGGCACATTGCCCGCCACACCGCCGCCGACCCGGCCGCCGGCCTGCCCGACGCCGACCAGCTGGCCACCGACATCCCGGACCTGGCGCTGCACTACCCCTGGCCGATCGCCACCGAAGAGGCGGCCGAACTGGCCCTGCGCGCCGAGCGCGCGGCCCGCGCGGTCGACCCGCGCATTACCAATACCGACGGCGCCACCGTGGGCACCTACGAGGGCCAGTTCGTCATGGGCAATACCCGCGGCTTCCTGGGCGGGTACCCCTATTCGCGCCACAGCCTGTCGGTCGCGCCCATCGCCGGCCGGGGCGACCACATGCAGCGCGACTACTGGTACACCTCCGAGCGCGATCCGGCCCGCCTGGCCAGCCCGGAAGCCATCGGCCGCTATGCCGCCGAACGCACCCTGTCGCGCCTGTCGGCGCGCCGCATCCGCACCGGCAAGTTCCCCGTCCTGTTCGAGGCGCCGCTGGCGCTGGGCCTGCTGGGCGCCTTCACCCAGGCCACCAGCGGCGGGGCGCTGTACCGCAAGGCCAGCTTCCTGGTCGACGCGCTGGGCAAGCCGGTTTTCTCGGACCACATCGACATTGCCGAGGACCCGCACGTGCCGGGCGCCATGGGCAGCTCGCCGTTCGACGATGAAGGCGTGCGCACCCGGGCCCGCAGCGTGGTGGCGGGCGGCGTGCTGGAAGGCTACTTCCTGTCCAGTTACACGGCGCGCAAGCTGGGCCTGGCCACCACCGGCAACGCCGGCGGCTCGCACAACCTGACGCTGTCGTCGCGCCACACCCGGCCCGGCGACGATTTCGAAGCCATGCTGCGCAAGCTCGGCACGGGTTTCCTGGTCACAGAACTCATCGGCCAGGGGGTCAACTACGTCACCGGCGACTACTCCCGCGGGGCCTTCGGCTACTGGGTCGAGAACGGCCGCATCCAGCATGCCGTCCAGGAAGTCACCATCGCCGGCAACCTGGCCGACATGTTCCGCCAGATCGTCGCCGTGGGCACCGACACCATCGCGCGCGGCACCAAGCGCACCGGCTCCATCCTGATCGAGCAGATGGCCATTGCCGGCGCCTGAGGGGCGCCGCCTTCGGATATCCCCGTGGTCCGCTCAGGTATGACAACGTGTAATATCCGCCAGTATCGCTTGCGATATCCCATACCGAGTTGCCACCGAGGAGCCAACAAATGCAACGTCGTTCCTTCCTGAAACAAGCCGGCCTGGGCGCCGTGGCGGGTAGCGCCGCGGTCGCCGCGCCGGTGTTCGCGCAAGACGCGCCCACCCTGAACTGGCGCATGGCGTCCAGCTTCCCGCGCAGCCTGGACACGCTGTTCGGCACGGGCGAGATTTTCTGCAAATTCGTCAACGAAGCCTCGGGCGGCAAGTTCACCATCCGCCACTTCCCCGGCGGCGAAATCGTCCCGGCGCTGCAGGTCATGGACTCGGTGTCCAACAACACCATCGAGTGCGGCCATACCGTTTCGTACTACTACTACGGCAAGAACCCGGCGTTCTGCTTCGATGCCGCCGTGCCGTTCGGCCTGAACGCCCGGCAGATGAACGCCTGGATGTTCGACGCCGACGGCATGAAGCTGACCCGCGAAATGTTCAAGCCGCACAAGATCGTCAACTTCCCCATGGGCAACACCGGCGTCCAGATGGGCGGCTGGTACCGCAAGGAAATCAAGTCGGTCGAGGACCTCAAGGGCCTGAAGATGCGCACCGCGGGCTTCGCCGGCGAAGTGCTGTCGCGCCTGGGCGTGGTGCCCCAGCAGCTGGCCGGCGGCGACGTCTACCCGTCGCTCGAAAAAGGCACGCTGGATGCCGTCGAGTTCGTCGGCCCGTACGACGACGAAAAGCTCGGCTTCAACAAGGTGGCCAAGTACTACTACTACCCGGGCTGGTGGGAAGGCGGCCCGCAGGTATCGCTGTACTTGAACGAAGGCGCCTGGAACGGCCTGCCCAAGTCCTACCAGGCCATCGTCGAGGCCGCCAGCCGCGTGGCCCACGTGGCCATGACCTCGCGCTACGATGCCGTGAACCCGGGCGCGCTGCGCAAGCTCATCGCCGGCGGCGCCGAACTGCGCCCCTTCCCGCGCTCGGTCATGGACGCCTCGTACGAGGCCGCCCAGACGGTCTACAAGGAATTCTCCGACAAAGACCCGAAATTCAAGGCCTTGTACGAGAACTACATGGGCTTCCGCGACAGCGTGGTGCCCTGGTTCCGCCTGGCCGAAGGCTCGTACGACCAATACCTCGGCGTGGCGATGTCGGCCAAGAAGTAACCCGAAGCCACGGACGCAGCCGGCCCCGCCGGCGCGTCCCGGGCATCCGGTGGGGCGGGCGCCATGCCCGCCCCGCTTGCATTCCGGGGCCGATTGCCCAATATTTGCGCAATCGTGCTAGAATCATCAGCTTTCCCTTATTCCGGTTGGTAGCACGGGCGGGTAATAACGCTTAGGCCGGTCTTGGGTTGACCCCAGGTTTTCCATCAAGACACAACGGAATAGGAAAAAATTCTTGCCGGGCTCTTCTGGCAGGAAAATCTTTATATTAGGAACCAATCATGAAGACCTTTGTGGCCAAGCCGCATGAAGTCCAGCGTGACTGGTTTGTGATCGACGCCAAGGGCAAAGTCCTCGGTCGTGTGGCCAGCGAAGTCGCACGCCGCCTGCGTGGCAAGCACAAACCCGAATTCACGCCGCACGTTGATACCGGCGATTACATCGTCATCATCAACGCCTCCGAGATCGTCGTTACGGGCAACAAGGCGCAAGACAAGAAGTACTTCCGCCACACCACCTACCCGGGCGGCATCCGCGAAACGAACTTCGAGAAAATGCAGCAGCGTTTTCCCGGCCGCGCCATCCAGAAGGCCGTCAAGGGCATGCTGCCCAAGGGTCCGCTGGGCTACGCCATGATCAAGAAACTCAAGGTGTACGCCGGTGCCGAGCACCCGCACACCGCTCAGCAGCCCAAGCCGCTGGATATCTAAGGAAACGCCATGATCGGTAACTGGAACTACGGAACCGGCCGTCGCAAAACCTCGGTGGCTCGTGTTTTCATCAAGAAAGGTTCGGGCAAGATCATCGTCAACGGCAAGCCCGTCGACGAGTTCTTCGCGCGCGAAACCGGCCGCATGATCGTGCGCCAGCCGCTCGAGCTCACCGGCCACCTCGAATCGTTCGACATCAAGGTCAACGTGCACGGTGGCGGCGAAACCGGCCAGGCAGGCGCGGTGCGTCACGGCATCACCCGTGCCCTGATCGACTACGACGCGGCGCTCAAGCCCTCGCTGTCGCAAGCTGGCTTCGTCACCCGCGACGCCCGAGAAGTCGAACGCAAGAAAGTCGGCTTCCGCAAGGCACGTCGGCGCAAGCAGTTCAGCAAGCGCTAATGTCCCCGAAAAGGCCGCGAAAGCGGCCTTTTTGTTTCAGGGCGCGGCACGCGAAGCGATACAATCTTTTTTCGTCCTACGGAAGCACCACACCATGGCCAACGCATCGAACTCCCGCATCAAGGTCGGCATCGTCGGCGGCACCGGCTATACCGGCGTCGAACTGCTGCGCCTGCTGTCGCAGCATCCCAACGTGGAACTCACCGCCATCACGTCCCGCAAGGAAGACGGGCTGCCGGTGGCCGATATGTTCCCGAACCTGCGCGGCCGCGTGAAGCTGGCGTTCTCCACGCCCGAAAAAGCCAACCTGGCCGATTGCGACGTGGTGTTCTTCGCCACCCCGCATGGCGTGGCCATGGCGCAGGCGCAGGAACTGCTCGCCGCCGGCACGCGCATCATCGACCTGGCCGCCGATTTCCGGCTGCAGGACACGGCCACGTTCGAGCGCTGGTACAAAATGCCGCACAGCTGCCCCGACATCCTGGCCGAATCGGTGTACGGCCTGGTCGAACTCAACCGCGAAGCCGTGGCCAAGGCCCGCGTCGTCGGCAACCCCGGCTGCTATCCCACCACCGTACTGTTGGGCCTGGCGCCGCTGCTCGAGAACGGCCTGGTGGACACCCAGACCCTCATCGCCGACTGCAAGTCGGGCGTTTCCGGCGCTGGCCGCAAGGCCGAGGTGGGCACGCTGTTCTCCGAGGCAAGCGACAACTTCAAGGCCTACGGCGTGGCGGGCCATCGCCATCACCCCGAGATCACCGAGCAGCTCGAAAAGCTGGCCGGCGGCAAGGTCGGGCTGACCTTCGTGCCCCACCTGGTGCCTATGATCCGCGGCATGTTCTCGACGCTCTATGCACGCATCCGCCCGGAAGCCCTCGGCACGGATTTCCAGGCGCTGTACGAAAAGCGCTACGCCGACGAAGCCTTCGTGGACGTCATGCCGGCCGGCAGCCAGCCCGAGACGCGCTCGGTGCGCGGTTCCAACAACCTGCGCATCGCCGTGCAGCGTCCCGGCAACGGCGACCTGCTGATCGTGCTGGTCATCCAGGACAACCTGGTCAAGGGCGCTTCCGGCCAGGCGGTGCAGAACATGAACCTCATGTTCGGCCTGCCCGAGTCGGCCGGCCTGGACCAGGTCGCCATCCTGCCGTAATGCCTTGCCGGGCCGTCCCTGCGCGGGCGGCCCGGCGGACACGATGCAAGCCGTTCCCGAACCGACCCCCGCGCGCCGATCCGGCTCCGTGATGCGATGGCTGGCCGCGCTCTGCGTACTGGCCGTGGGGGCGGCGCTGGGCGCCGCGGCGGGCTATCGCTATGCCCAGCACATGGCCGATACGCCGGGCAGCGTAATGCTGACCGCCGACCAGGCCGCCGCCCAGGAGGCCGCCGTCCGGCAAAGCCAGGCGGAAAGCCGCTTCCTGCGCGCCCAATTGGATACGGCCGACGGCGAGATCGCCGTCGAGCGCGCCGCGCGCCAGGAACTGGAAACCCAGCTGCGCAGCACCCAGGAAGAACTCGGCCGGGTGCGCGACCGGCTGGCCTTCTTCGAGCAGCTCCTGCCGCCGGGCCCGGAAGGGGCGGTCGATATCCGCGGCGCCGAGATCCAGCGCGAAGGCCCGGGGTTGCGCTACCGGGTGCTGTTGATGCGTAGCGGCCGCGGCGACACCCCCTTCACGGGCATGCTGCGATTCCAGGCGGCCGGCATCCTGAAGGGCGAGACCGTCTCGGTGGACCTGGCGCCCATGCAGGTCAAGGCCGATACGCCGGCCGACCCCGGCGCGGCGCCGGCCGCGGATGCCAGCCCCCTGGCCCTGCGGTTCGACCAGTACCAGCGCAGCCAGGGCATGCTGCAATTGCCCGAGGGATTTGTCCCCGAAACCGTCACCGTCAGCGTGCTGGAAGGCAGCACCGTGCGGGCGTCGCGCACCGTCAAACTGGAATTTTGAACGGCGCCGCGTCTGCGCTATAGTGAACCCATGCAGGCGGCATCGCCGCCCGATCCCATATGGCCGACACGGCCAGGAGCTCCACCATGAATGCAGTCACTGAAACCGTCGATCTCCAGGCGCCTCCGTCGCCGCTGGTCTTCACCGATTCCGCCGCGGCCAAGGTCAAGGACCTGCTGGCCGAAGAGGGCAACCCCGAACTGAAACTGCGCGTGTTCGTGCAGGGCGGCGGCTGTTCCGGCTTCCAGTACGGCTTCACCTTCGACGAAGCCGTCAACGAAGACGACACCGTGCTCGACAAGAACGGCGTGCAATTGCTGGTCGATCCCATGAGCTTCCAATACCTGGTCGGCGCCGAGATCGACTACAAGGAAGACCTCGAAGGCGCGCAATTCGTCATCCGCAATCCCAACGCCACCACCACCTGCGGCTGCGGCTCGTCGTTCTCGGTCTGAGGCGGCGCGGGCGCTGCGGCGCGCGCATCCAATCCAAGCCCCCGCCCTGGCGGGGGCTTGTCATTGAGGCATGCAGGCGGGCGTGGCCCGGCTTGCGTGCCTTTCAAGCGGGATACAACGCCCCCAGCACGCGCGGGCCGCGCGCGCCGGTGACTTCCGGCACGCCGGCCGGCGCGCGGTCCAGGCAGGCCTGGGCCAGCCAGGCGAAGGCCATGGCCTCTACCCATTGGGCCGGCACGCCGGCCGCGTCGGTGGGCTGCACGGGCCGCTGCAGGCAGTAGGCCAGTTCACGCATCAACCCCGTGTTGCGGGCGCCGCCGCCGCACACCAGCACATCGCGCGTGACCGGCGCGCTGGCCTCCAGAGCATCGGCCACCGTGCGGGCGGTGAAGCGCTGCAGCGTGGCCTGTACGTCTTCGGGCGCGGGGCGGGCGCCGTCGTAGCTTTGCAGGCGCTGGTCCAGCCAGGCGGCATCGAACAGGTCGCGCCCGGTGGATTTGGGCGGCGGCAGGGCCAGCCACGGTTCGCTGGCGATCAGGTGTTCGAGCAGGTCCGGCAGCACCCGGCCGGACGCGGCCCAGCGGCCGTCGGCGTCGTAGGCTTGCCCGGTATGTCGGTGGCACCAGGTGTCCAGCAGCACGTTGGCGGGGCCGGTGTCGAAGCCGCGCGGCGGCTGCCCGGCCTGCAGCAGGGTAAGGTTGGCGATGCCGCCCAGGTTGAGCACGGCGCGCGGGTGCGCGGCCTGGAACATGGCGGCGTGGAAGGGCGGCACCAGCGGCGCGCCCTGGCCCCCGGCCGCCACGTCGCGGCTGCGGAAGTCGGCCACCACATCTATGCCGGTGAGTTCGGCCAGCAGGGCGGGCGCATTGAGCTGCAGGGTATAGCCCAGGTCGGGCCGGTGGCGCACCGTCTGGCCATGCGCCCCGATGGCGCTGACGGCCGAGGCGGGCTGGCCCGCCTGTTCCAGCAGGGCTTGTGCCGTGCGCGCATACAGCCGCGCCAGGCCTTGCGCCGCCACGGCGGCGCGATGCAGTTCGTCGGCGCCGCTGGCGTTCAGCGCCAGCAGCTCGGCGCGCAGATCCGGCGGCATGGGCAGCCCGACGCTGGCCAGCACTTGCGGCGCCGCGCCGGGCGCCAGGCGTGCCAGCACGCCATCGGCGCCGTCCAGGCTGGTGCCGGACATCAGGCCAATGAAAAGGCGGCCCGACGTCGGGGAACGCAGGCCGCCGGATCGAGTCATGGGCGTGCCGGCCGAGCCGGACCTAGCGGCTGGCCACGTTGGTGGCGGATTCGGGCAGGGTCTGCTGGAATTCCGTCAGCAGGGCGATCTGCTGCTTGTAGGGCAGCACGGCTTCCTTGAACTTGCGGGCCTCGGCGGCGTCCAGCGGGCGGCTGACCGGCAGGTCGGCCGCCAGGGGGTCGACCGGCTGGTTGTCGATGCGGAATTCGTAGTGCAGGTGCGGCCCGGTGGCCCAGCCGGTGGAGCCCACGTAGCCGATGAGCTGGCCCTGCGCGACCTTGGCGCCGCGCTTGATGCCCGCGGCGATGCGGCTCTGGTGGGCGTAGACGGTGGAGTACTTGCCGAAGTGCTTGATGATGACCACATTGCCGTAGCCGCGCTGCTGGCCGGCGAACTCGACCGTGCCGTCGGCGGTGGAGTGGATCGGCGTGCCGGTGGGGGCGGCGTAGTCCACGCCCTTGTGTCCCGTCCAGGTTTTGTGGATGGGGTGCATGCGCATGCCGAACGTGGAGCTGATGCGCGAGAACTTCAGCGCGGTGCGCAGGAACGCGCCGCGCAGGCTGACGCCGTCGAAGTCGTAGTAGGCGCCCGCCTTGCCGTCGGGGCTGAACCAGACGGCGTTGTAGGTCTTGCCGTTGTTGACGAACTCCAGCGCCAGCACGCGGCCGGCGCCGGCGTAGCGGCCCTGGTGCGAGCGGACTTCGTACACCACGCGGAACTGGTCGCCGCGCCGGATGTCGCGCAGGAAATCGACCTTGGAATTGAGGATGTCGGCCATCTGCATGGTGACCGAATCCGGGACCCCGGCGGCATCGGTGGCGCCGAACAGCGACGAGCGGATGGTGCCGACCGCGACGCGGGTCTGGCGGTCGGTGTTGTCGGAGATCTCGCGGGCGACGTAGGAGTCTTCCGACGGCGTCACCAGCAGCATCTTGGTGGTGATCTGGCCGTTTTCCTCGTCGCCGGGCGTATGGATGTAGCGCAGCCAGACCAGCTTGCCTTCGGCGTCGGTGGCGGCCTGCACCGAGCGGCCCGGATACAGCTTGTAGATGCTGCGGGCGCTGGGCGCCTGGGTCAGGAAACGCTGCAGGCCGGGGGCGTCGATATCCAGGCGCTGCAGCACGGCAGCCAGGGTGTCGCCGCGCCGGATGCGGGTTTCGCTGATGTACGGGGCGGCGTCGTCGATATTGCTGATGCTGACCTGCCCGGCCTGCAGCGGCAGGACGCTTTCGATCTGCCGGGACGGCGGCAGCTCGGTGCGGTCCGGCTGCTGGACCATGCCGAGCGCGGCGGCGCCGGCGAACAGGCCGATGGCGGAAACCAGGAGCGTGCGGCGGAAGAGACCGGCGCGGCGGGACGTGGACTCGGGGCGGGGGGCGAACAGGGCGGCGGCCTTGGCGCGCAGGCTGCCTGCCAGACTGTTGGAGCCACGATTCATCGTGTAGGACCTTTCAGGGTGGCGTGAGTCCCCAGGATGCTTGCGCAGGTACAGGCCGGCCTGGCATGCGCGCTGGCACGCGGGGGCCTGGGCCCTGCGACACATCTGTGAACAACGGGTGTTTAGCCGGGACAGCAACTGCGACGGCGGCAGTTGCGTATGATTAGGGCAGTATCCTAGCTGATTCAGCTAGAATTTTCGACTTCTTTTTGACTTATTTTGGTACTTTTTTCACGGTTTTGCCGGTACCAGCCCCCGTTTCTGCACTCATCATGTCCCAACCCCAAGCTCCCATCACTTCCGAGGTCGAAGCCGACCTGCGCGTCGCCACCCGTGGCTGCGACGAACTGCTGGTCGAATCCGAGTTCGCCCAGAAGCTGGCCAACAGCCGGGCCAGCGGCGTGCCGCTGCGCATCAAGCTGGGGCTGGATCCCACCGCGCCCGACATCCACCTGGGCCACACGGTGGTGCTCAACAAAATGCGGCAACTGCAAGACCTGGGGCATACGGTCATCTTCCTGATCGGCGATTTCACCTCCATGATCGGCGATCCGAGCGGGCGCAATTCCACCCGGCCGCCGCTCACCCGGGAACAGATCGAGACCAACGCGCAGACCTACTACGCCCAGGCCAGCCTGGTGCTGGACCCGGCGCGCACCGAGATCCGCTACAACTCCGAATGGAACGACCAGCTCGGCGCGCGCGGGCTGATCCAGCTGGCTTCGCGCTATACCGTGGCGCGCATGATGGAGCGCGACGATTTCACCAAGCGCTTCAAGGGCGGCGTGCCGATCGCGGTGCACGAGTTCCTGTACCCGCTGATGCAGGGCTATGACTCGGTCGTGCTCAAGGCCGACCTGGAACTGGGCGGCACCGACCAGAAGTTCAACCTGCTGGTGGGCCGCGAGCTGCAGAAGGAATATGGCCAGGCGCCGCAGTGCGTGCTGACCATGCCGCTGCTCGAAGGGACCGACGGCGTCGAGAAAATGTCCAAGTCCAAGGGCAATTACATCGGCATCTCGGAAACCCCCGAATCCATGTTCGGCAAGCTGATGTCCATCTCGGACACGCTGATGTGGCGCTACTACGAACTGCTGTCGTTCCGGTCGCTCGACGACATCGCGGCGCTCAAGGCCGCCACCGAGGCGGGCGCCAACCCGCGCGACGCCAAGGTCGCGCTGGCGCAGGAAATCGTCGCGCGGTTCCATTCCGCCCAGGCCGCCGAGGCCGCGCTGGCGGCCTTCCAGGCCCGCTTCCGCGACGGCGCCATGCCCGAAGACATGCCCGAGATCAATGTGGCCGGCGCGCCGCTCGGTATCCTGAAGGTATTGCGCGAGGCCGGGCTGGTGGCTTCCGGCGCCGAGGCGCAGCGCAATGTCGAGCAGGGCGGGGTGCGGGTCAACGGCGATCGCGTCGAAGACAAATCGTTGCAATTACAGGCCGGCACCTATGTCCTGCAAGTGGGCAAGCGCAAGTTCGCCCGTGTTAACTTGGCAGGGTAGGAAGCGCCTACGGCCTCGCAGGAGCACGACATGAAACTTTCGAGTCTATCTTTTTCCGATAACGAGTCGATTCCCGATCGCTACGCTTTCGGCAAGATCGACCCGCAGTCGCACGTCGCACTCGCGGACAACTTCAATCCCCAGTTCTCGTGGGACGACGTGCCCGAGGGCACCCGCTCGTTCGTCCTGATCTGCCACGATCCCGACGTGCCGTCCAAGCCCGACGACGTCAACCAGGAAGGGCGGACCGTGCCGGCCGACCTGCCGCGCGTCGATTTCTTCCATTGGGTGCTGATCGACCTCTCCGCCGACCTGCGCGAGATCGAAGAAGGCGCCTTTTCCAACGGCATCACCCCGCGCGGCAAGGGCGGCCCGCTGGCGCCCAACGACGCGCGCCAGGGCATCAACGACTACACCTCGTGGTTCGCCGCCGACCGCGACATGAACGGCGACTACTTCGGCTACGACGGCCCGTGCCCGCCCTGGAACGACGAAATCCCCCACCGCTACGTGTTCACCCTGTACGCGGTCGACGTGCCCCAGCTCGACGTGCAGGGCACCTTCAACGGCAATGACGTGCTCAAGGCGCTGCAGGGCCACGTGCTGGCCCAGGCCAGCCTGACCGGCGTGTACACCTTGAACCCGGAACTGGCGCCGCGGCAGATCGGCGACACGTCGGCCTGAGCCCGCGGCATCCCGCCCGGCGCCTCCGGCCGGCCGGCCCCGGCGCCCGGGGGGCGGGGTCAGTTGGCGGCCCGCCGCAGGCGCAGCAGGGCGAGGCCGAACGACACGAAGGCCGCGCCGATGGCGCGGTTCAACCACAGCACGACCGTCGGGCGGCGCAGCAGCCCGCGCGCCTGCCGCGCCAGGCCGCCGTACAGCAGCAGGCTGGCGCATGAAATCGCCGTGAAGAGCCCGGTCAGCACGAAGAACTGCGGCAACAGCGGCCGGGCGGTATCCAGGAACTGCGGGAAGAAGGCGCTGAAGAACAGGATCGGCTTGGGATTCAACCCGGCCACCAGCAGCGCCTCGGCATACAGCCGCAGCGGGCTGCGCGGCGTCGCGGCGGCCGGCTCCGGCGGTGCCAGCCGGACGCGGCCGGCCAGGTGGCGCAGGCCCATGTAGATCAGGTAGCAGGCGCCGGCCACCTTCACCATGGCGAATGCCAGGGCGGAGGTCTGCAGCAGCACGCCCAGCCCCAGCATGGCGGCCGCCGACAGCAGGAACAGCCCGGTGATGTTGCCCAGCGTGGACGGCACTACGGCCCGCCAGCCGCCGCTCGCGCCGTTGCGCATGGCCAGCAGGACCGCGGGGCCGGGGCTCATGATGTTGAGCGCGGCGACCAGGACGAAAGCGAGCAGGGTCTGAGTGTCCATGAAAGTTCCTCACGCTGGGTTGAGCGGATTTGCGGGTTGGGCGGCGTTGCGCGTTTTTGGGCGGCCCGCAAGCGTCATTTTGCGCGTTTTCGGCCCCGGCGGGGCGCGGACGGGGCCGGTCGGCGCGGTAAACTAGCGGCCATTCCCGCATTTCGGCTTTCCCCTTTTTACCGCTCCAGGAACCCTCCGCCATGTTCGACCGCAAACTGACCCTGTCCCAGGTAGACCCCGACGTCTGGGCCGCCATCCAGAAAGAAGAAGTCCGCCAGGAACAGCACATCGAGCTGATCGCGTCGGAAAACTACGCCAGCCCCGCCGTCATGCAGGCGCAGGGCACCCAGCTCACCAACAAGTACGCCGAAGGCTATCCGGGCAAGCGCTACTACGGCGGCTGCGAGTACGTCGACGTGGTCGAGCAGCTCGCCATCGACCGCCTCAAGCAGCTGTTCGGCGCCGAGGCCGCCAATGTGCAGCCCAACTCCGGTTCGCAGGCCAACCAGGGCGTGTACATGGCGGTGCTCAAGCCGGGCGACACCGTGCTGGGCATGAGCCTGGCCGAAGGCGGCCACCTGACGCACGGCGCCTCGGTCAATGCCTCCGGCAAGCTGTACAACTTCATCTCGTACGGCCTGGACGCCAACGAAGTGCTCGACTACGCCCAGGTCGAGAAGCTTGCCAAGGAGCACAAGCCCAAGCTGGTCGTGGCCGGCGCCTCCGCCTATTCCCTGCATATCGACTTCGAGCGGCTGGCCCGCATCGCCCACGACAACGGCGCGCTGCTGATGGTCGACATTGCCCACTACGCCGGCCTGGTGGCCGGCGGCGCGTATCCCAACCCGGTGCCGCACGCCGATTTCGTCACCTCGACCACCCACAAGTCGCTGCGCGGGCCGCGCGGCGGGGTGATCATGATGAAGGCCGAGTACGAGAAGATCATCAATTCGGCCATCTTCCCGGGCATCCAGGGCGGCCCGCTGATGCACGTCATCGCCGCCAAGGCGGTGGCTTTCCAGGAAGCCCTGTCGCCCGAGTTCAAGCTGTATGCCGAGCAGGTGGCCAAGAACGCCAAGGTGCTGGCCGAGACCCTGGTCAAGCGCGGCCTGCGCATCGTGTCCGGCCGCACCGAAAGCCATGTGATGCTGGTGGACCTGCGTCCCAAGGGCATCACCGGCAAGGAAGCCGAGGCCGTGCTGGGCCAGGCCCACATCACGGTCAACAAGAACGCCATCCCGAACGACCCGGAAAAGCCCTTCGTGACCAGCGGCATCCGCCTGGGCACGCCGGCCATGACCACCCGCGGCTTCAAGGAAGCCGAGGCCGAGCTGACCGCCAACCTGATCGCCGACGTGCTCGACAACCCCCGCGACGAGGCCAACATCGCCGCGGTGCGCGCCCGCGTCAACGAACTGACGGCCCGCCTGCCGGTCTACGGCGGCTGATCCGGCCCGACCCCGGCGGCCAGGGCCGCCGTTTTGGCGTATTTTTCGCGCCGGCACCGACACACGGTGCCGGCGTCATTACAATACGCCAAACTAATGGGGGGCGCACATGAGATGCCCATTCTGCGGCAACGCCGACACGCAAGTGGTAGACAGCCGGGTGTCCGAAGAGGGCGACACCATCCGCCGGCGCCGCCGCTGCCTGTCCTGTGACAAGCGTTTCACCACCTACGAGCGCATCGAACTGGCGATGCCCTCGGTAGTCAAGCGCAACGGCAGCCGCAGCGACTACGACACCGCCAAGCTGCGCGCCAGCCTGGCGCTGGCGCTGCGCAAGCGGCCGGTCAGCACCGACGAGGTCGACAGCGTGGTGGCGCGCATCGAGGAAACCCTGCTGGCCAGCGGCCAGCGCGAGGTCTCCACCGAGCGCATCGGCGAGCTGGTCATGGCGGAACTCAAGAAGCTCGACAAGGTCGCCTACGTGCGCTTCGCCTCGGTTTACAAGAATTTCGAGGATATCGGCGAATTCGTCGACGCCATCCGCGAAATGCAGGGCCCCAAGCTGCCGGGCAAGCTGCGCAAGGAATGAAACAGCGGCGGCCGCTTCCGCGGCCGCCGCGCATACAATCGCGGTGACCATCATGTCCGACGCCGACGATATCTACTGGATGCGGCGCGCGCTGGCCCTGGCGCGCTCCGTCATGTACACCACCACGCCCAACCCGCGCGTCGGCTGCGTCATCGTGCGCGACGGCCGCGTAGTGGGCGAGGGCGCCACCCAGCCGCCCGGCGGCCCGCACGCCGAGATCCGCGCCTTGCGCGACGCCACGGCGCGCGGCGAATCGGTGCGCGGCGCCACCTTCTACGTCACGCTGGAACCCTGCAGCCATTTCGGCCGCACGCCGCCCTGCGCCGACGCGGTGGTCGATGCCGGCCCGGCCCGCGTGGTGGTCGCCATGGGCGACCCCAACCCGCAGGTCGGCGGCCGCGGCCTGGCGCGCCTGCGCGAGGCCGGCATCGCCGTCACCACCGATGTCTGCCTGGAAGAAGCGCTCGAGATCAACGCCGGTTTCGTCGCGCGCATGAGCCGCGGCACCCCCTGGGCATGGGTGAAAATGGCCGCCTCGCTGGACGGCCGCAGCGCCTTGCACAATGGCGTGTCGCAATGGATCACTGGCGAGGCCGCGCGCGCCGACGGGCATGCCTGGCGCGCGCGCAGTTGCGTCGTGCTGACCGGCATGGGCACCGTGCTGAAAGACGACCCGCGCCTCAATGTGCGCGGCGTGCTGACCACCCGGCCGCCGCGCAAGGCGGTGGTCGACGGCCGCTTCGAGATCCCCGAGGACGCGCGCTTGTTCGACGGCACCGAAGTACTGGTCTTCACGGCCCGGCCGGACGCCGCCAAGGCCGAGCGCCTGGCCGGCCGCAATGCGCGCGTGGTGGCCCTGCCGGACGGCGATTCCGACCGGGTCGACCTGCCCGCCATGATGCGCTGGCTGGGCGAGCACGAATTCAATGAAGTCCATGTCGAGGCTGGCGCCGGCCTGGCCGGCGCGCTGGTGTCGGCCGGCTGCGTGGACGAATTGCTGCTGTACCTGGCGCCCGTGCTGCTGGGCGACGCCGCGGCCATGCTGCGCTTGCCGCTGCTCGAGCACCTGGAAGGCGCCCGGCGTTTCGAATTCACCGATACCCAGCGCATCGGCGCCGACCTGCGCCTGCGCGCGCGCGACCCGGCGCGCTGGCAGGCGTTGCGCGAGCCGGTCGCCTGCCGCTAGGGTATTGTTTATTGCATCGTTTTCAGGAGATTTTCCATGTTCACCGGTCTGGTTGCTGCAGTGGGCCGCATCGTGCGCCTCGAACCGCTCGGCGGCGCCGAGCAGGACGGCGTGCGCCTGGACATCGACGCCGGCGGCCTGGACCTGAGCGACGTCGGCATCGGCGATTCGATTGCCGTGCAGGGCGCCTGCATGACCGTCGTGGCGCTCGACGCCCCGCGGTTCCAGGTCGATGTCTCGCGCGAGAGCCTCAACCTGACGACCGGCCTGGATCGCCTTGGCGAAGTCAACCTGGAGAAGTCCCTGCGCGTGGGCGACCAGATCGGCGGCCACCTGGTGTCCGGCCACGTCGACGGCATGGGCGAGGTGCTGCGCTTTGCCGAAGTCGGCGAGTCGCGCGAGCTCGTCATCCGCGTGCCGCAGCACCTGGCGCGCTTCCTGGCGTACAAGGGCTCGATCACCGTCAACGGCATCAGCCTGACTGTCAACCGCGTTACCGATGTCGCTGACGGATGCGACATCAGTATCAACATCATTCCGCACACCCAGGCGGTGACCACGCTGCGCAACGTGAAGCCGGGCGACCGCGTCAACCTGGAAGTGGACACCATCGCGCGCTATGTCGAGCGCATGCTGGCCGCTCCGCGCCTCGATGACATGAAATAGCCCGGCGGCGGCGCGAGCGCGCCGCTGGCTGCTAGCGCTCGGCAGGCACGGCTGCCAATTTCGCTGCGGGTCCGCGGCTTGCTACCTCATGGGCAAGCATGGCGGCACGCTACGCCTTGAAACGTCCACGCATGAATCTTTTCGCGCGTTATGGAACTTGTTTCACGGCATGGCGGCCTAATCGTAAATAGGTCCACCCGACCCAATCTATGGTGTGTGGCGAAAGCAACATATCAAGATGATGTGCATGATCCCATTACCATAAAGTCTAGCGGCAATGGGCAATGAGGAACACAATGGGATGACGGACCTATTAACCGACCATGCGCTGTAGGAGGTTATCCGTGCAAAACATCGTCGAAGGTTTCAAGTCGCTGTACGCGAAAGACCAGGAAACCGAGCTCTCTCTCGAGGACTACCTGGCACTGGCCAAGAAAGACCCCATGGCTTATGCCAGCCCCGCCGAACGCATGCTGGCGGCGATCGGCGAGCCGGAACTCATCGATTCCCGCAACGATCCACGGCTGTCCCGGCTGTTTTCCAACCGGATCGTGCGGCGGTACCCTGCCTTCAAGGAATTCTTCGGGCTGGAAGAGGTCATCGACCAGATCGTCGCATTCTTCAAGCACGCCGCGCAGGGGCTGGAAGAGCGCAAGCAGATCCTCTACCTGCTGGGGCCGGTGGGCGGCGGCAAGTCGTCGATCGCCGAGCGCCTGAAGGCGCTGATGGAAGCCTATCCCATCTACGCGCTCAAGGGTTCGCCCGTGAACGAGTCGCCGCTGGGGCTGTTCCATCCCGATCGCTTCGGCGACACACTCGAGAAAGAGTATGGCATCCCGCGGCGCTACCTGACCGGCATCATGTCGCCGTGGGCGGTCAAGCGCCTGAAAGAATTCGACGGAGATATTTCACAATTCCGCGTGGTGCGGCTCAACCCCTCGGTGCTGCGCCAGGTCGCCATCGCCAAGACCGAGCCGGGCGACGAGAACAACCAGGACATCTCTTCGCTGGTCGGCAAGGTCGATATCCGCAAGCTCGACCGCCACTCGCAGGACGACCCGGACGCCTATAGCTACTCGGGCGGGCTGTGCCTGGCCAACCAGGGCCTGCTGGAATTCGTCGAGATGTTCAAGGCGCCCATCAAGATGCTGCACCCGCTGCTGACCGCCACGCAGGAAGGCAACTTCAAGGGCACCGAGGGCTTCTCCGCCATTCCGTTCAATGGCCTGATCCTGGCGCACTCGAACGAATCGGAATGGCAGACCTTCCGCAACAACAAGCACAACGAGGCGTTCCTCGACCGTATCTACATCGTCAAGGTGCCGTACTGCCTGCAGGTGACCGAGGAAGTCGAGATCTACAAGAAACTGCTGCGCAACAGCTCGCTCGCCACGGCGCCGTGCGCGCCGGGCACGCTCGACATGATGGCCCAGTTCTCGGTGCTGACCCGCCTGAAAGAGCCCGAGAATTCCAGCATCTATTCGAAGCTGCGGGTCTATGACGGCGAGTCGCTGAAAGATGTCGACCCCAAGGCCAAGGCGCTGCAGGAATACAAGGACTACGCCGGCACCGACGAGGGCATGACCGGGGTATCGACGCGCTTCGCGTACAAGATACTGTCCAGCGTGTTCAACCACGACCAGACCGAAGTGGCCGCCAACCCGGTGCACCTGATGTACGTGCTGGAGCAGCGCATCGGGCGGGAGGACTACCCCGAGGAAATCCGCCGGCGCTACCTGGATTTCATCAAGGGCTACCTGGCGCCGCGCTATGCCGAATTCATCGGCAAGGAGATCCAGACCGCCTACCTGGAATCGTATTCCGAGTACGGCCAGAACATCTTCGACCGCTACGTCACCTTTGCCGACTGCTGGATCCAGGACGAGGAGTTCCGCGATCCGGAAACCGGCGAAAGCTTCGACCGCGCCGCGCTGAACGACGAACTGGAGAAAATCGAGAAGCCGGCCGGCATCGCCAACCCGAAGGACTTCCGCAACGAGATCGTCAACTTCGTGCTGCGCGCCCGCGCCAACAACGCCGGTCGCAACCCGACCTGGACCAGCTACGAGAAGCTGCGCGAAGTGATCGAGAAGAAGATGTTCTCGAACACCGAAGACCTGCTGCCTGTCATCTCGTTCAACGCCAAGGCTTCGGCCGAGGACAAGAGCAAGCACCAGAGCTTCGTCGACCGCATGGTCGACAAGGGCTACACGGAGAAGCAGGTGCGCCTGCTGTGCGAGTGGTACTTGAGAGTGAGGAAGTCATCCTGAGCGAGGTGAATCATGAATTCACTCATCGATCGGCGCCTGAATGGCCGCAATAAAAGCGCGGTCAACCGCGAGCGCTTTCTCAGGCGATACAAGGACCAGATCCGCAAGGCCGTACAGGATCTGGTCCGCGAAAGGTCCATCGAAGACATGGACCAGGGCGGGGAAATCAACCTGCCCGCGCGCGACATCTCCGAGCCGCACTTCCGGCATGGCCCGGGGGGCGACCGCGAGCTGGTGCACCCCGGCAACCGCGAGTTCGCCAAGGGCGATACCTTCCCGCGCCCCAACGGTTCGGAAGGCGGGGGCGGCTCCGAGCCGGGCGAGGGCGAATCGGTGGACCAGTTCACCTTCAGCCTGTCGCGCGCCGAATTCCTCAACCTGTTCTTCGAAGACCTGGAGCTGCCGCACCTGATACGCACGCAGCTGGGCGACGTCACCCAGAAGAAATGGCAGCGCGCCGGCTACACCACCACCGGCTCGCCCAGCCTGTTGAGCGTCAGCCGCACGCTCAAGGCCTCGTTGTCGCGCCGGGTGGCGCTGAGCGTGGCGGCGCGCGCCGAGCTGGAGGCGGCCCAGGCCAAGCTGGATGCCGCCATTGCCGCCGGCGCGCCGCAAGCCGAGATCGACGCGCTGCGCCAGGAAGTGGAAGACTGCGCCAACCGGCTGGAACGCCTGCCGTTCCTGGACGACCTGGACCTGCGCTACCGCAACCGCATTTCCGTGGCCATGCCGATGGCGCGCGCGGTGATGTTCTGCCTGATGGACGTGTCCGGTTCCATGGACGAAGGCAAGAAGGACCTGGCCAAGCGCTTCTTCACGCTGCTGTACCTGTTCCTGTCGCGCAAGTACGAGCACGTCGACGTGGTGTTCATCCGCCACACCGACAACGCCGAGGAAGTCGACGAGCAGACCTTCTTCTACGATCCCAAGAGCGGCGGTACCATCGTGCTGTCGGCCCTGGAGCTGATGCACGAGATCGTGCAGGAACGCTACCCGCCCAGCGCCTGGAATGTGTACGCGGCCCAGGCGAGCGACGGCGATTCATTCGGCGCCGACGCGGGCAAGAGCGCGCGCTTCCTGGCCGAGAACCTGCTGCCGGCCACGCGCTATTTCGCGTACATCGAAATCCCCGACTCGCAGGAAGCCCGCAAGAGCAGCCTGTGGGCCGAGTACGAGCAGGAAACGGCGCCGCATTTCGCCATGCGCCGGATCTGCGAACGCGGCGAGATCTATCCCGTGTTCCATGATCTGTTCAAAAAGGAAACAGCATGAATGCCATCGTGGGCTCTCGTGCCGAGCTGGAGGCCCTTGGGAAGGCCCGGCCCCTTTCCGAAGGTTCAGAGTGGACGTTCGAACTCATCCAGCGCTATGACGAAGCCATCGCCGAAGTGGCCGAGGAATTCGGTCTGGATACCTACCCGAACCAGATCGAGGTGATCACGTCCGAGCAGATGCTCGACGCCTATGCGTCGGCGGGGCTGCCCATCGGCTACCCGCACTGGTCGTACGGCAAGGAATTCATCCGCAACGAGCAGTTCTACCGGCGCGGCATGCAGGGCCTGGCCTACGAGATCGTGATCAACTCCAACCCCTGCATCTCGTACCTGATGGAAGAGAATTCCATGGCGATGCAGGCGCTGGTGATCGCGCACGCCTGCTACGGCCACAATTCGTTCTTCAAGGGCAATTATCTGTTCCGCCAATGGACCGACGCGGACAGCATCCTCGACTACCTGGTGTTCGCCCGCAAGTACGTCATGGACTGCGAAAGCCGCTACGGCATCGACGCGGTGGAGGCCATCCTGGATTCCTGCCATGCGCTCACCCCGCACGGGGTGGACCGCTACAAGCGGCCCGCGCCGGTTTCCTACAAGGAAGAGGCGCAGCGCCAAGCCGAGCGCGAGGAACATGCCCGCCTGCAGTACAACGACCTGTGGCGCACCCTGCCGCAGGTCGACTCCGACCCCGCCGAGGAGCGGCGCCGCACCGTCTTCCCGCCCGAGCCCGAAGAAAACCTGCTGTACTTCATCGAGAAGCACTCGCCCAAGCTCGAACCGTGGCAAAAGGAACTGGTGCGCATCGTGCGCAAGATCGCCCAGTACTTCTATCCACAGGGCCAGACCAAGGTCATGAACGAAGGCTGGGCCACCTTCTGGCACTACACCATCCTGAACCGCCTGCACCAGAAAGGCTTGGTCACCGACGGCTTCATGATGGAGTTTTTGCAGAGCCACACCAACGTCGTCAGCCAGCGCGGCTTCGACGAGCGCGGCTATGGCGGCATCAACCCCTATGCGCTGGGCTTCGCCATGATGTCGGACATCCGCCGCATCTGCGAATCGCCCACCCCGGAGGACCGGCAGTGGTTCCCGGACATCGCCGGCAGCGACTGGCTGAAGACCCTGGATTTCGCCATGCGGAACTTCAAGGACGAGTCCTTCATTTCCCAGTACCTGTCGCCGCGCCTGATCCGCGAATTCCGCTTCTTCGCCATCGCCGACCACCAGGCCAGCCCCGTGCTGGAAGTGGCCGCCATCCACGACGACGAGGGCTACCGGCAGATCCGCAAGCTGCTGGCGGAGCAGCACAACCGCGACAACCAGGTGCCCGACATCCAGATCGTGCGCTACCGCCGCGAGTCCGACCGCTCCCTGGTGCTGCGCCACCTGCAGACCCGCGGCCGCCCGCTGGCCGGCGAGGATGCCGACCAGGTCATGAAGCACCTGGGCCGGCTGTGGGGCTTCAAGGTGCGCCTGGAAGAAACCGAGCCCGACGGCACCGTCAGCGCCTACCGGGAAGTGAACCCGACGAATACGTATCGCGAGGGGAATTGAAGCGCGGCGCCGGCGGGGGCGCGAGCGGGTGTCGGGCATTTCCCTGAGCAGCGCGTTGCTTGTAGGGCAGGTGTCAGACACCCTTCCCCTTCCGCCTGCTGCGCTCTCATGTGTCCCCTTATTCATCGGATCACATCCGGCTGCCACTATCCCGACGTTCTGCTAGAATCGCGGATTCGCATTCGTGCGCACCGGCCCGCCCGGTACCCGCCGCGAACGCATCCCGATCAGGACAGGTGGCCGAGTGGTTGAAGGCGCACGCCTGGAAAGCGTGTATACGTGATAAGCGTATCGGGGGTTCGAATCCCCCTCTGTCCGCCAAGAATTCGCCTAAATCAAGAACCCGCGGGTAATTCTTGATTTTGTCCCGCATAAGAATCGCAACGAAACATCGGCCGGCTAAGCGCTTGACGGCTGTCGGGGCATTCTGATGGGCCCGGCCCGTTCGTGGCACGCTAAGCAACCGGCCCCACGCGCGAAGACAGCCGTCTATTTGCTCGGGTAGCCCGAAACCTTCTTTCTCCTGATTGCGCTGAAGCCGTATGCAACAGCAACGATGCAGGCGCCCGCGATATTGGCACCCAGGCTTGCCAGGATCGGCAGTGTGTAGCTCTGCGTGAGGTCGAACGCGAGGCCGGCAGCGCTTGGCCCGGCCAGAGTTCCGAAGGCGACGCTGGTGTAGAGGATCCCGATGATTCCGCTGACGTTTCGTCCGCCGAAGTCATCCATCACTACGGCGGGGAGCAGTGCTACCCAGCCGCCATAGAAGAGGCCATAGACGAGTGCGAACAAGCTGAGCTGCCAGGTCTGTGTAGATAATGCCCAAATACCCATGGCGAGAGCCATGCCTGCGAACATCATCAATAGCGACGCCCGCCGCCCGAACCGATCCGCCAGGCCCCCGAGGAAGAAGCGCCCCGCGGTGCTGCCGACACCGATTGCCCCCAGGACCAAAACAGCGGAAGACTGCGGAATGCCATGATCGAGCGCATAGGGCACGAGGTGGGCGAACGGAACGAACACGCCGAACGAACAGAGCAGGCAGGCAGCATAGAGCGCGACGAAGCGCGGCGACCGGATTGCCTCGCCAATCGACGCGCCCTGTAGTGGGGGCAAGCCCTGTCGGGCAGTAATGGCGTCGCCATCCGGCGCAAGTCCGCGATCGCGAGGATCGTCGACGATCAGGAGAGACAGTCCTGTGCCAATCGCTGCGGCCAAGCCGCCAAGCAGCACGTAGCTGGCGCGCCAGTCTAGAACCTCAATCAGCCAGGAAGCGAACGGCGGCATGATGACCGTTCCGACACCGATCCCGCTCACGGCGATGCCTGACGCGAAGCCGCGCCGACGCGCGAACCACCGCTGCACCGCGCCCAGCACCGGGACATAGGAAAGCCCGACACCGAGCCCGACGCCCACGCCGTATGCCAGATAGACCTCCGTCAGGCTGCGGGCTGCGCCAGCCAAGGCCAGCCCCGCCCCGAGAAGGAGCATGCCGGTGACGGCCAGGGGGCGTGAGCCAATCCGATCGGCGAGCGGTCCGCTGATCACGCCAATGCCGAAATACAGAAAGCCGGCCAGCGAGAATACGACGGAGATCGAACCCCTCGAGGTCGAGAATTCCCGCTGAAGCGACTCGAAGAAAACGCTGAATGTATAGGCGCTGCCGAAGCCAAGCAGGGTTACGGAAAAGGCGGCGGCAACGACGTACCAACCATAGAATATGCCGGCGCCGGAGCTGGTTGATTTGCTGTTCATGATGACTGACCGTCAGGCGAGCGGATGCCGGCAGTGCCAGGACGTTGCGTTCTGGAACGCCACGCCGGCGCGAAGCAGTGCCGGTTCACCCAGATGCGCCGCTACTAGCTGAAATGCAATCGGCAGGCCCGCGTCGGTGAAGCCGCCGGGCAGCGTGATGGTGGGATTGCCAGTCAGGTTGAAGGGGCAGGTATAGCGCTGGAGCTTGAAAATCAGATCAGGCTGCGTGCCGAGAGTCTGTATCGTCTCGAGGCTAAGCGGAGCGAAGGGATGCGCCGGCGTGAGCAGAAGATCGATCGTGCCGAACAGGGCGGCGATCCTGCCTCGCAGTTCCAAGCGCCGGAGCAGGATTTTCTGGTAGTCCGTGCCGGAGAGTGCTCGGCCGTTTTCCATGACCGATGCGAGAACTGGCCCATATTCCGATTTGCGCAGCGGGTAGGTCGCTTCGTGCGCGACTGCTGCCTCGACCGCACAATTGGGAGTCCAATCGGCAATTGCTTGCGTAGTGTCGGGGCAACTGACTTCAACGATGGTGGCTCCGAGTGAGCGAAAGACTTCCACTGTCTCGGAGAGTACCTCCTTAACGAGCGGATCCACATCGGTGTCATTCCAGCCGGGATCGACAGCGATGCGCAGCCTTTGCGCGCCTTGGCCGGCCAGGCTGGCGTACTCCGGAACGGGGTCGAGCAGTGCCGTCGGATCTTTGGGGTCGGGGCCGGCGATCGCGGCCAGAAGCAGGGCGCAGTCCATCGCGCTGCGCGCGATCGGGCCGACATGATCTAAAGTTGCGGCGAGTTCGAATACCCCATGGCGACTGACACGGCCCCAGGTGGGTTTCAGGCCAGTAAGACCGTTTGCCGCGCACGGCCAGCGGATCGACCCTCCGGTGTCGGAGGCGATTGCACCATAGCAAAGGCCTGCGGCCGTGGCCGTGCCTGCGCCACTTGATGAGATACCGGGCCAATAGTCCGGATTCCAGGGGTTTTTCGGCGGCTCGATGGACGGGTGATGGTCCGAATAGGCGCCTTCCGTTAGTTGAAGTTTTCCGAGGATGATTGCGCCGGCCTCCTTGAGGCGGCGCACCACCGTTGCGTTCTCTGGCGGGAGAAAGTTTCGGTGTACCGACATTCCGGCTGCCGTCGGGTGGCCTTGAGTCCAGCACAAGTCCTTCACCGCGAGTGGCACGCCGTGCAACGGCCCGCGATAGCCGTGGTCTTCGATTTCTGCTTGTGCCGCTTCCGCCTGCGCCATCGCATCGTCTGCCATCACGTGAGCGTAGGCCTTCAGTGAAGGGTCCAGTCGAGAGATGCGCTCGAGCAGCGTACGGGTGACATCTACCGGCGATGTGCTGCGCGCTTTGAGGCGCGCGGCAAGTTCGGAAAGTGTGAGGTAATGCGAGGCCGCGGATAAAGCATTCATATCATTCTCTCGTGTGGAGGCGGCTCGGCTGGTGCGGGCGCAATGCGTCGCGTCCGCCCATAGAACCCTTCGCGCTCACATCAGCTGGGCTAAATTATCTGGATGGGGTGATACTGTGCAGGCCATATTTAACTGTTCCATGTTGAGCCTGCGCAAACTAGAATTTCTGTTGTATTCAAATTAGAATAACTAAATGATGAAAAGCCGGCTCCCGCCATTGAATGCGCTGCGCGCCTTTGAGGCCGCCGCGCGCCATTTGTCGGTCAAGAAGGCCGCAGCGGAACTGTGCGTGACTCCCGGGGCAGTCAGTCAGTTGCTCAAAGCCCTGGAGCTGCATCTCGGCACCGAGCTGTTTCATCGCGTCAATCGCGGCATTCTCCTGACGGAAGCAGGGCAGAACTACCTTCCGCCAATCCGCAACGCCTTCAGGCAAATGGCCGAGGCCACCGAGCGTGTCGCGACCGCGGCGGACACGACATTAACCGTGAGCGTGACGCCGTTCTTCGCGGAAACATGGCTTATCCCGCGCTTGAAGCGTTTTCAAGATGCTCATCCTGAGATAGACCTGCGGGTTCTCGCCACCAGCGCGCTTACGGACTTCTCCCGCGACAATGTCAACGTTGCCGTTCGCCATGGTCTCGGCCGATATCCGGGGCTTCACAGCCACCGGATCCTGGTGGTGGAAATCGTGCCAGTAGCTGCTCCGTCGCTCGTTGCCGAAATAGGCGGACCGACTTGCGTTGCGGACCTGGTCCGCTGGCCTCATATCCACGATGCCGAGCGAAAAGGGTGGCATCTTTGGTTCCGCTCGCAGGGTATTGCGGATATCCCGGTGCTTCGCGGCCCGTCGTTCGACGATTCGAGCCTTCTCCTCAAGGCTGTGCTGAATGGGCAGGGCGCAGGGCTCTTGCCAGCCGCAATGATTGAGACGGAGCTCAGGGACGGCCGTCTCATGCGACTTGCAGATACCGTTCTTCTTGATGAGTTTGCTTATTATCTCGTTTATCCCGTGGCGGACCATGTCCCGCCGAAAATGGCTGCATTCACGTCCTGGGTTCTCCGAGAAACCGCATGTTGATGCAGTCAGCATCGTGGCGAGCGTTGCCGTGGCTGCCGGGACGCCCGGATCTTTGCGTACCCTCGGCTTGCTCTAGATGTCCGTTTGGCATGCCGGAGCAGTAGTCCGGCATGCGTGTGTAGCCCTTCTCGGCGTCTCACTCCAGATGCGGATGCCTGTCCACCAGCCGCTGGCGCCGCTGCCGCAGGGCTTCCAGCATTTGCTCCAGTTCGGCGATCTCGTCCTCGACTTCCTGGAGGTTTTCCTCGATGTGGGCGTAGGCTTGCTGCAGCAGCAGCTTCGCTTCGCGCCGGCTGGAGGCGTTGGGGGTGTCGCCGCGCAGCGGGCGGTTGGCGGTCTCGGGCAGGAAGAACGAGGTGATCAGGCCGACGACGGCTGCCGCCATCAGGTAGAAGGCGGGCATCATCAGGTTCTCGGTTCCTTCCACCAGCCAGGCCGCCACGGTCGGGGTCAGGCCGGCGATGATGATCGCCACATTGAATGAGCTGGCCAGGGCGCTGTAGCGGATGCGGGTGGGAAACAGCGCGGGCAGGGTGGAGGCCATGACGCCGGTCAGGCAGTTCAGCAGCACCGCGATGATGAGCAGGCCCAGGAAGATCAGGCCGGTGTTGTCGGTGCCGATGAACTGGTAGGCGGGCAGCGCCAGCAGCAGCAGGCCGACGCTGCCGGTCAGCAGGAAGGGCTTGCGGCCGACCTTGTCGCTGAAGAAGCCCACCACCGGCTGCACGAACAGCATGCCGATCATGACCACGACGATGATCAGCACGCCGTGCTCTTCGGAATAGCCCAGGCTGCTGGACAGGTAGGTGGGCATGTAGGTCAGCAGCATGTAGTAGGTGATGTTGGTCACCAGCACCATGCCGATGCAGACCAGCAGGGCCTTGCGGTACTTGGAGAAGACCTCGCGGAACGATACGGACGGCCGTTCTTGCACGGCGTCGCGGTCTTCTTTTTCCATCTTCGCCAGCTGTTCCGTGAAGGCCGGGGTTTCTTCGGCGGCGTGGCGCAGGTACAGGCCCAGCAGCCCGAGCGGCCCGGCCACGAAGAACGGCACGCGCCAGCCCCAGTCGAGGAAGGCCTGTTCGCCGAGCGTGGACTGCAGCAGCACCACCAGCCCCGCGCCCAGCACGAAACCGGCGATGGAGCCGAAGTCCAGCCAGCTGCCGAGGAAGCCGCGCCGGCGGTCGGGCGCATACTCGGCCACGAAGATGGCCGCGCCGGTGTATTCGCCGCCCACCGAGAAGCCCTGGGCCAGTTTGCACAGCAGCAGCAGGATCGGCGCCCACAGGCCGATGGCGGCGTACGAGGGGATCAGGCCGATGCAGAAGGTACTGATCGCCATGATGATGATGGTGAGCGACAGCACTTTCTGCCGGCCGAAGCGGTCGCCCATCAGGCCGAAGAACACGCCGCCCAGCGGGCGGACCAGGAAAGGCACCGAGAAGGTCCCCAGCGCGGCGATGGTCTGCACGGCGGGCGAGGCGTCCGGGAAGAACACTTTGCCCAGCGCGAAGGCCACGAAGCCATAGACGCCGAAGTCGAACCACTCCATGGCATTGCCCAGGGCGGCCGCCGTGACGGCCTTCTTCAGCTTGGTGTTGTCGATGACGGTGATGTCATCGATCTGCAATGGCCGGGCCGACTGTGACGCGGTGGATGTCTGTGTCATGGATCTGCTTCCCGTGGTGTGCAGACAGGTGCCTGCGGATGAAACCCTTGCTGACCATCGCGCCGGCCTGGCGAACTTGCCCGGCCGCGCCTCTTCCCGCGAAAATTCTACTGCGCCGCGCCCCTGGGCTTCTCTTTTGCCCGCATTTTCGACGACAATGCTGCTCTTCGCCCTCCAACCCCCGCGGGCCGAGCCATGCTGCGTATCGTGATCGTCGATGATGAAGCACCCGCCCGCCGGTACTTGCGCCGGCTCATCGAGTCCCTGGATGGGCCACGGGTGGTGGACGAGGCCGGGGGCGTGACTACCGCGATCGAGTGCATCAACCTGCACCAGCCCGATGTGGTGTTCCTGGATATCGAGCTCACGCGCGGCAATTCGTTCGATGTGCTGGCCTCCCTCAACTGCAAGCCGTGCGTGGTGTTCGTCACGGCCCACGCTCCCTATGCCACGCGCGCCTTCGACGTGGACGCGGTCGACTATCTGCTCAAGCCGGTCGATATCGAGCGGCTGCGCACGACCATCCAGCGCTTGTATGCCCGCCTGAACCGCCCCTGGACGGATACGCCGTTCCTGACCATCCGCAACCAGGGGCAAAGCCGGATCATCCGCGTGCAGTCGCTGGCGGCGCTGGTCGCGCAGCGCGACTATGTGCAGCTGCATGCCGAGGGCGGGGAAACCGTGCTGATGCACGCCACCCTGAAAGGCCTGCTGCCGCAGCTGGCGACGCTGCCTTTCGCGCAGGTGTCGCGGTCCATCGTGGTCAACCTGGAGCAGGTGGGCAAGGTGGTGGCAGAGGGCAATCTGTCGGCGCGGGTCGATTTCCTCAACGGCGCGCAGCCGCTGGAGCTGGGGCGCACGGCCTTCGTGCGCTTGCGCGGGGCGCTCGATGAACTGCGCCGGACTGCCTGATGCGGCGTTGCCCGAGCAAAGCCATGCTGGCCTGATACCGCCTCGCGATGCAGGTGTCTGACACCCCGCGGCACGCCCAGGGCTGGCCACGCTTGTCGCATGGGGTGTCAGACACCTTGCTCGAAATGCTCGCCTGATACCGCGTCGCGATGCAGATGTCTGACACCCCGTGGCACGCCCAGGGCCGGCCACGCTTGTCGCATGGGGTGTCAGACACCTTGCTCGAAATGCTCGCCTGAGACCGCCTCTCAATGCAGGTGTCTGACACCCCGTGGCACGCCCGGGGCTGGCCACGCTTGTCGCATGGGGTGTCAGACACCTCAGGACCTCAGGGCGAGAAAACTCGGGGACCCCGGCGCGGCCCGGCGTCGCGGCCTGTCACCTGCCGGGCGCCGGGTCCCGGTTGAAGACGAGATACCCCGCGATCGCGATCATAGTGACCCCCAGGGTGGCCTGCTGGGCGCGCAGGAACCAGCGGTTGCGCACCAGCCAGTGGCGGATGCGGGCCGCGCCGTAGGCGAAGGTGGCGCCGGAGCACAGGCCGAACAGCTTGGAGAAGCAGGCCAGGAACAGCATCTGCTGCCAGACCGGCCCGCGCGCGGGATCGGTGAACTGCGGCAGGAAGGCGATCAGGAAAATGAAGACCTTGGGATTGAGCAGGTTTGTCAGGAACCCCTGGATGAACACGGCCCGTCCTTCGCCGCGCGCGGCCACTGCCGCCAATGCCTGCGGCTGGCGGCTGCGCAGGATGGCGCGGATGCCCAGGTAGACCAGGTAGCACGCGCCCATCAGCTTCACGGCCAGGAACAGCCGGGGCGACTCCTGGAACACGGCGGCCAGGCCCAGCACCACCAGGGGAATCTGCACCACCCCGGCGGCGAAGGTGCCCAGCACGCTCAGCCAGGCGATGCGAAAGCCTTGCGTCATGCCGCGCGTCAGGGTCAGGGCCATGTCCGGCCCCGGCGTCAGCTTGAGGGCGAGGTCGGCAGCCAGGAACAGCAGGAACATGTGCAGGGAAGGCATCGGGGCCGCCGTCGGTGGTGGGAGGAGGGCGCACCAGTATAGGGATTCCCGCGCCGCGACGGATCCACGGGTTCCATGCTGTGCTGCAGCTTAGGGTAAGCCCTGGCATCACCGTCCGGGCGCCACTGTCTATACTTTGTCCATTACATAAACATATTGTCCATAATATAGACAAGGACGCAAGCATGCCAGTCGACCGGCCCGATGCCGACCCCATGATGCCGTACCAGCATCCCAACCCGCCCGAGGCGTTGCCGGAACTGGTGGTGCCCAACGCCATCCCCACCGACGAGCGCCTCTGGGTGCCGCAGGCCGAGAACGTGTGGTTCCGGCCGCTGTGCCTGAACGCCAGCCAGGGCTACTGGATGAACCTGCTGCGGGTGCGCAAGTCCGGCGTGTTGAGCCGCCACCGGCATCCGCAGGCCGTGCATGGCTTCGTGCTGAAGGGGCGCTGGCGCTACCTGGAACACGATTGGGAAGCCACCGAGGGCAGCTATGTGTTCGAGCCGCCCGGCGAGACGCACACGCTGTACGTGCCGCCCGATGTCGAGGAAATGATCACGTATTTCCAGGTCAACGGGATCATGTATTACACCGACCCCTGGGGCAAGGGCATGGGCTACGAGGATGTCTTCACCAAGATCGACATGTGCCGCAGGCATTTCGTCGACGTGGGCCTGGGCGAAGACTATGTGCGGCAATTCATCCGGTGACGGGATTCCCCGCGCCGATCCCATAAAGCAATAAAACCTGAATCGGAGACATCATGAACCGTCGTGCGTTCAATCGCTGCTTGTTGCCTGTGCTGCTTGGCGGGGCCGCCGTGCTGGCCGCCGTCCCGGCGGCGCAGGCGGCGGATTTCCCCAGCCATTCGATCGAGCTGGTCGTGCCGTTCGCCGCCGGCGGCGGCACCGACGCGATGGCGCGCGCCATGTCGGATGCGTCGCGCGCGCACTTGCCGGAGCCAATCGTGGTGCTGAACAAACCCGGCGCGGCGGGTGGCATCGGCCTGACCGAGGTGGCCAACAGCAAGCCCGATGGCTACAAGCTGGCGCTGGTGACGGCCGACATGGTGATCATCCCGCACTTGGGGCTGACCAAGACCACCTACGAGAAGTTCACGCCCATCATCCAGCTCAATGCCGACCCGTCGGCGATTACCGTGGCCGCCGACTCGCCCTACAACACCATCGAGGAGTTCCTCGACGCGGCGCGCGCCAAGCCCGAGATGATGCAGGTTGGCAACGCCGGCATCGGCTCGATCTGGCACCTGGCGGCGGCCGCGCTGGAGGACAAGACGGGCGCCAAGTTCAACCACATTCCCTTCAACGGCGGTAATCCGGCGGTGCTGGCCCTGCTGGGCGGCCATATCGACGCGGTGGCCGTGAGCCCCGCGGAAGTGATCCAGTATGTCAAGGCCGGCAAGCTCAAGACCCTGGCGGTGATGGCGGACCAGCGGGTGGCCGGTTTCGAGAATGTGCCGACGTTGAAGGAACGCAATATCGATTTGTCCATCGGCACGTGGCGCGGCATTGCCGCGCCCCAGGGCACGCCGCAGCCGGTGCTGGACACCCTGGGCGCCGCGTTCCGCAAGGCGGCCGCCGAGGACAGCCTGAAGAAATTCATGGCCGATCAGAACCTCGGCTATGTGGTGGCGGACCAGCGGGCCTTTACCGCGCTCATGGAGCGCGACAACGCCACGTTCAAGAGCCTGATCGAGAAGTTCGGCATGCGCCAGTAGGCGGGCCGCGTCAAAGGGAGCAAAGATGGATCTGGGTATCGCGGGCCGCACGGCCTTGGTGGGCGGCGCGAGCAAGGGGCTGGGCTATGGCTGCGCCCTGGCCCTGGTGCGCGAGGGCGTGAACGTCGTGATCGTCGCGCGCGGGGCGCAGGACCTGGCGGCCGCCGAACAGCGGCTGTTGCGGGAGCGCCCGCGCGGCGACAGTTTCGTGAAGGCGGTCGCCGCCGATATCACCACGCCGCAGGGGCGCGACGCGGTATTCGCGGCGCAGCCCGACTACGACATCGTGGTCACCAACGCCGGCGGGCCGCCGCCGGGCGACTTCCGCGACTGGGAGCAGGAGCACTGGCTGCGCGCCATCGAAGCCAACATGCTGGCGCCGATCGCGCTGATCAAGGCCACCGTCGACGGCATGGCCGAGCGCGGCTTCGGCCGCATCGTCAACATCACCTCCAGCGCGGTCAAAGCGCCGATCGACGTGCTGGGCCTGTCGAACGGCGCCCGCAGCGGCCTGACCGGCTTTGTGGCGGGGGTGGCGCGCAGCGGCATCGCGGCGCGCGGCGTCACTATCAACAACCTGCTGCCCGGCGCGTTCGATACCGACCGATTGCGCTCCGGGATGGCGATTGCCGCCAGCAAGTCGGGCCAGGACATCGCCGCCGTGCGAGCCGCCCGCCAGGCCGGGATTCCCGCCGGCCGCTTCGGCAATGCCGAGGAGTTCGGCGCCATCTGCGCCTTCCTCTGCAGCGTCCACGCGGCCTATGTCACCGGCCAGAATGTGCTGGCCGACGGCGGCGCCTATCCCGGCACTTTCTGAGCGAGCGCGATGACCTACCAAGCAGATCTGTTTGCCGGCAAGACGGCGCTGGTCACCGGCGCGACGCAGGGCATCGGCGCGGCTATCGCCAACCGCCTGGCGGCGCTGGGCGCGCGCACCATCGCCGCCGGGCTGGCGTCCGACGCCGCCGAACTCGACCCCGGCATCGAGGTGCGCATCGGCGACGTCAGCCATGCCGATGACGTGCAGGCGCTGATGCGGGGCCTGGACGCGCTGGACATCGTCGTCAATTGCGCCGGCATCATCCGGCGCGGCGCCGAGCACGATCCCGTCGTCTTCGAGCAGGTGCTGGCGATCAATCTCACCGGCACCATGCGGGTGTGCAGCGCCGCGCGCGAGCGGCTGGCCGGCCGCGGCGGGTGCATCGTCAACACGGCCTCGATGCTCAGTTTCTTCGGCGGCTCGCTGGTGCCCGCCTATGCCGCCAGCAAGGGCGGGGTGGCGCAGCTGACCAAGTCGCTGGCGCTGGCCTATGCGGCCGACGGCATCCGCGTCAACGCCGTGGCGCCCGGCTGGATCGCCACGCCGCTGACGCAGGCGCTGCAGGACGACCCGCAGCGTTCCGGCCCCATCCTGGCGCGCACGCCGCTGGGGCGCTGGGGGCGGCCGCAGGACGTGGCCGAGGCGGTGGCGTTCCTGTGCGCGCCGGCCGCGGCGTTCATGACAGGCGTGATCCTGCCGGTCGATGGCGGCTACCTGGTCGCCTGAGCGGCCCGGGCGGCGCCGGGCCATGTACGGCGCCGCGCATTTGCGGGGATAATGGCGCCAGGCGCCGCGCCGCGCCCGCCGTTTCCGTCATTCCACGCGTCCAGCCATGCCAGGATCCCAGCCCGTTTCCCGACCGCCCGCCGCGCAGGTGGCGGGCACCGCCGCATTCTCCAAGTTCATGCACTTGATGCAGCTGGTCGCGGACACGCCCGAGCCCATGACCGTGGCCGAGCTCAGCAAGCTCAGCGGCTATCCCCGGCCCACGGTGTACCGCACCGTGGCGGCGCTGCTGGCCGAGCGCCTGCTGGCCGAGCATCCGCGCACCGGCAGGCTCACCCTGGGCCCGCGGCTGATCCAGCTCGCCAGCCGCAGTTGGGGGCGTTCCGAACTGCGGCTGGCCGCCGTCGAGGATCTCAAGCACCTGCGCGACGTCACTGGCGAAACCGTGCACCTGGCCGTGCCCAACGGCCCCCATATGGTCTACATCGAGAAACTGGAAAGCCCCAGCGCGGTGCAAATGGCCTCCCGCATCGGCACCAGCGTGTCCATGCACTCGACCGCGGTGGGCAAGGCCTACCTGGCCATGCTGGACGACGCGGCCCGCCAGGCCGTGCTGGACACACTGCCGCAACCGTTCCCGTGCCATACTCCCAACACGGTAAAGGACATCGCCGCGCTGGGCCGGCAGCTCGAGCAGGTGCGCGCGCGCGGCTGGGCCGTGGACGACGAGGAAAACGAGGCCGGCATCTATTGCTTCGGGGCGCCGCTGTTCGGCGAAGGCGGCGTGCCGGTGGCCGCCATCAGCGTCAGCACCCTGCGCTTTCGCCAGAAGGACGACCCCCAAACAGCCTATGTGGCGCCGCTGCTGGAGGCCTGCCGGGCCATCACGCAGCGTATCGCCGGCACGCCGGCCTTGTCGGCGGCGGACGTGTTGTAGTGCAACGTGTTGTAGTGCAATCAGGCGACGGCGGGTTGCCGTCTTCAGCCGTGGAAGTACCGCAAGGAGAACGCCATGTCACGCATGACCGCCAAAGACTTCGCCCCGGAACTGCTCGAGCTGTACGACTTCTACGTGCACGGGAAGATCACCAAGCGCGAGTTCCTGGCCCGCTCCGCCAAGTTCGCCGTCGGCGGGCTCACGGCGGCCGGCCTGCTGGCCGCGCTGATGCCCGACTACGCCCTGGCCCAGCAGGTCTCGTTCACCGATCCCGACATCGTCGCCGAATACATCATGTACCCGTCGCCGCGCGGCCATGGCCAGGTGCGCGGGTACCTGGTCAAGCCCGCCAAGGCGGCCGGCAAGCTGCCCGCCGTCGTGGTGGTGCACGAGAACCGCGGGCTCAATCCGTACATCGAGGACGTGGCGCGCCGCGTGGCCAAGGCCGGCTATATCGCGCTGGCTCCCGACGGCCTGACGTCCAAGGGCGGCTACCCGGGCAATGACGACAAGGGGCGCGAGCTGCAAAAGCAGGTCGATCCCGAAAAGCTGATGAACGACTTCTTCGCCGCTGTCGAGTTCATGGCCGCCTACGAGGGCGCGACCGGCAAGGTCGGCATCACGGGCTTCTGCTACGGCGGGGGCGTGGCCAACGCGGCGGCGGTGGCCTACCCGGAACTGGCCGCCGCGGTGCCGTTCTATGGCCGCCAGGCCAGCGCCCAGGACGTGCCCAAGATCCAGGCGCCGCTGCTGCTGCACTATGCGGAGAACGACGCCAACGTCAACAAGGGCTGGCCCGACTACGAGGCGGCCCTGAAGGCCAACGGCAAGACCTACGAGGCCTACATCTACCCCGGCACCAACCACGGCTTCCACAACGACTCGACGCCGCGCTACGACAAGGCCGCGGCCGAGCTGGCCTGGAGCCGCACGCTGGACTGGTTCAAGCGCCACCTGGCGTAGCCGTCGCGGGCGGCCGGGCACGCGCGCCGGGCCGGGCGTGGTACAAGCACTCACCCGCGCATTCGCCGCGGGCCTGCGACGCTATCCGGACCCCATGAAAAAGACCGATCTCGAAAAATCCAAGGCCCTGAAATTGATGGGCAAGCTCAACGCGGCCGCGCCGCCCGCCCGCTATGCCGGCAGCGCCCCCGTGCCGGACCGCCGCGAGCAGCGCCGGCTGGACCAGGCCGCCGGGCTGGTGGCGTTCCCCGTGAAGCTGCGCCAGCCGCTCATCGACGCCTTGCGGGCTAGGGCCGAAGCGGATGGCGTGGGCGTCAATGAACTGGTCAATACCTTGCTGGCCGCCGCGCTGAAAGGGTAGCGCCGTGCATATCTGGGTCGACGCCGACGCATGTCCCGCGGTCATCAAGGACATCCTGTACCGGGCGGCGCACCGATGGCAGCATCCGCTGACCCTGGTGGCGAACCAGATGCTGCGCACGCCGCCCTCGACCTTGATCCGCGCCGTGCAGGTGCCGCGTGGCTTCGACGTGGCGGACGCCTATATCGTCAACCATGTGCAGGCCGGCGACTTGGTCATTACCGGGGATATTCCCCTGGCCGCCCAGGTGCTGGACAAGCATGCCCTGGTGCTCGACCCGCGCGGCGAGCGCCACACGGCCGACACCATACGCGAGCGCCTGGCCCTGCGGGACATGATGGAGGACTTGCGCAATGCCGGCGTCGATACCGGCGGCCCGGCGGCGCTCAGCCAGGCCGATCGGCGCGCCTTCGGCAACGCGCTGGATCGCCTGATGGCCGCGCACGGGGCAGCGGCGCGCCGCGGGTAGACGCGTCAGGCGGCGGCCGCGAACTCCCGCAGCGCCTCGCCCGCCAGGCGGTACCTTACCCATTCGTCCATCGGCTGCGCGCCGATCGAACGGTAGAAGTCGATCGCTGGCTGGTTCCAGTCCAGCACGCTCCATTCCAGGCGGCCGCACTGGTTGGCTACGGCTTCGCGGGCTAGGTGGCGCAGCAGCAGGCGGCCGGCCCCGGTGCCGCGGTGGGCGGGGGTGACGTACAAGTCTTCCAGGTAGATGCCGTTGCGCCCCAGCCAGGTGGAGTAGCTGTAGAAATACACGGCGAAGCCGATGGGCGCGCCATCGCGCAGGCACAGCACGGCGCGGGCCGGCGCGTCGGGCGCGAACAGCGTGCGTTCGACGTCCTCGACGCTGGCGATGACTTCATGCGCCGCGCGCTCGTATTCGGCCAGCTCGTTGATGAAGCTGAAGATCTGGGCCGCGTCGGCGGGTCGGGCGGGGCGGATTTCCAGTGACAAGGCAAGGGCTCCAACATGGCAAAGGCTGCCATGCTAGCCGGTCCAGGCAATGACTGGAAGAGCCGGGCGCAGCGTGGAACCACGCGGTCGCGGGACATCCGCGGTTCGCATGACGCCGGGGCAATCATGCAATCCGGCGTTGCTTTCGTGCACCAACGGGCCGTGTGCCTTCAGCGGTTGCGGCGATGCAGGTGTGACGTATCCAGCACGTCGTCCTCGGGCGTGATGACGCCCGGGTCGCCGGGCTCGGCGACCGCGCGGCCACGCCGGGGGCGGCCCGCGACGTCGGGCGCCTCGTCCGGCATGGGCATCGTGTCGGTGCCCTTGTTGACGTTGGCGGGTTGCTTGGGCCAGCGGTCGTCCGCATGTTCAGCAGGGACGGCCTGGCGGGCGGTCTTGTTCATGATGCCTCCGTTCGCGGGGCTGCGCGGCCGCATGCCGCTGCCCGCATCATGGCTTCATGTTAGGCCGGCGCCGCGCCTGCGTCGCTTTCCGCATGTGTCGTTTGCAAGCGGCTGTTGCGGGGCGCCGGCTCTTATAATCCAGGCTTCGCCCTATTGCGCCGCGCCCGCCCTTGACCGATCCCATCGAACGCTCCGTTTCCGCCGAACTCGTCGCCGTGCTCGTGGCCGTCACGCAAGGCCAGCCGCGCGTGCTGACGACCGAAGACGCGAGCGCGTTGCCGGCCGGGCCGTTCGAACTGGCGCATCGCTCGCTGCAGGCCGGCTTGCGCGACTGGGTCGAGACCCAGACGCACCACCCGCTCGGTTATGTCGAGCAGCTCTACACCTTTGCCGACCGCGACCGTTCCGACGACGGCGCGGGGCGGCGCGCGATTTCGGTCAGCTATCTGGGGCTGACCCGCGAAGCGGGCGCCACCGGCGTGGCGCAGGTGGGCTGGCAGGACTGGTATCGCTATTTCCCCTGGGAAGACCATCGCGATGGTGTGCCGGCGCTGGTCGGCGAGTTCATCGCGCCGCGCTTGCGCGCCTGGGCGCGCGCCGGCGCCGACCGGGCGGCGCAGGCGCAGAGGCGCCAGCGGGCGGCCTTGACGTTCGGGCTGGAAGGCGCCGCCTGGAACGAGGACATGGTCTTGCAGCGCTATGAGCTGCTGTTCGAGGCGGGGCTGGTGCCCGAGGCTTCCCGGCGCGGCCAGGCCGCCGCCGCGGAACTGGTGCCCGGCCAGGCGATGCGCCACGATCATCGCCGCATCCTGGCCACCGGTATTGCCCGGCTGCGCGCCAAGATCAAGTACCGCCCGGTGGTCTTCGAGCTCATGCCGCCGGAGTTCACCTTGCTGCAATTGCAGCTGACCGTCGAGGCGCTGGCCGGCCGGGGCTTGCACAAGCAGAATTTCCGCCGCCTGATCGAGCAGCAGGCGCTGGTCGAGGAGACCGGCGACATGGCCAGCGGCACCACCGGCCGGCCCGCCAAGCTGTTCCGCTTCCGCCGCGACGTGCTGCTGGAGCGCGCCATCGCCGGCAGCAAGCTGCCCCTGGCGCGGCAGCCGAAGTAGGCGCCGGGATAAAGTGTCCCGCATGTCGTCTGGCAGCCCGCCGGTGCCAGGCGCCTGCGCGCGGGATGGCCGCCCAGTATCTATCGGTGTCTGACACCCATGCGTGTCAGACACCGCCCATAGCCGCCTTGACACGAGTTATGCTCAGTCATAGCATAAGGTTGCGGTCCGCCGCCTTTTTTTGACCTTCACAATACTCAATCTGAGCATAATCATGAACAAGCCCGTCGATATCGTTCCGGTCGCGCCCCTGCCGGCCGTCATGCTCGAGCCGCTGGTGCGCGCCGCCTTGCTGGAAGACCTGGGGCGCGCCGGCGACATCACCACCGACGCCATCGTGCCGGCCGATGCGCAGGCCCGCACGCGCCTGGTCGCGCGCCAGGAGGGCGTGCTGGCCGGGCTGGACCTGGCCCGGCTGGCCTTCCGCCTGATGGACGCCGGCATCGACTTCCAGCCGCTGCTGGCCGACGGCGCGCGCCTGCGGCCTGGCTCGGAGATCGCCGTCATCAGCGGCTCGGCGCGCGGCATGCTGACGGCCGAGCGGACTGCCCTGAATTTCCTGGGCCATCTGAGCGGGGTGGCCACCGCCACCGCGTCGATCGCCGACGCCATCCGGCCCCATGGCGCCAAGGTCACATGCACGCGCAAGACCTTGCCCGGCCTGCGCGCCCTGCAGAAGTATGCCGTGCGGGTGGGCGGCGGCAGCAATCACCGCTATGGGCTGGACGACGCGGTGCTGATCAAGGACAACCACGTGGCCGTGGCCGGCGGGGTGCGCCAGGCGGTGCAGCGTGCGCGGGCGGCCGTGGGGCATATGGTGAAGATCGAGCTGGAAGTGGACACGCTGGCCCAGCTCGACGAGGCGCTGGAGATCGGTGTGGATGTGGTGCTGCTGGACAACATGGACGTGGCCACGCTGCGCGAGGCGGTGCGCCGCGTGGATGGCCGCGCCGTCACCGAGGCCTCGGGCCGCATCACCCCCGAATCGGCGCCGGGCGTGGCAGCCACGGGGGTCGACCTGATCGCGGTGGGCTGGCTGACGCACAGCGCGCGGGTCCTGGATATCGGCCTGGATAGCTGAGCGGGCCAGTGTCCGGCTTCCGCCAAGGGGCGGAATGCCCCAGGCCGTGGTCGCATGGTTGGTGTCAGGCCGGCATCCTGACCTGGGCCTCCAGCTGCGCCTTGAGGTCGGGCGCCAGCTGCAGCTGGCGCGCCAGTTCGTCCAGGTAGGCGCGCTCCATGTAGCTTTCTTCGTCGACCACGAGGAGGCTGGCCAGATACATTTCGGCAGCCATTTCGGGCGTCTGGGCCGCCTTGGCGACGGCCGCCGGGTCGAGCGGCCGGGCCAGCTCGGTTTCCAGCCAGCGGCGGTCCGCGGCGTCGCCCGACAGCTTGCCCAGTTCGGTTTCGAGCAACTGGCGTTCTTCGGGGCCGATGTGGCCGTCGGCCTTGGCCGCGCCGATCATGGCGGTCAGCACGGCGCTGCTGTGCTGTTCGGCCTGGGCGGGGGGCAGGCGGTCGAGGGTCTGCGGCGCGGCGGCGGGCGCCTCGGCCTGCTTGCGCTGCCAGTCGCCATAGGCACGGTAGGCCAGCGCGCCCAGCGCCGCCATGCCGCCGTACATGGCGACCTTGCCGCCGATCTTGCGGGCCTTCTTGTTGCCCATCAGCAGCCCCAGCGCGCCCGCGCCCAGCGCGCCGCCGCCCAGCCCCGCCAGGAACGACGAGCCGTTGCCGCCGGAGGTGGCCGATTGCACGCGCGCGGAGGCGTCGCGGGCCAGGCCCTGGCCGGATTGCAGAAGTTGATCGAGTAGCTGGCGGGCGCTCATGGAAGGCTCCTGTCGAGAATGCGGAACTCAATCAGACCACAGTTGTGGCCCGGAGTTCAGTTTGCCGTCAGCAAGCAATTCGCGGCTGGAGATGCTACAAAAGACGTCGACGGCCCGCCGGGCCGTGCCAGCCGGAGACGCCAATGACCATCCGCGTGCGCCAGAATGCCCCCCGCACCCTGCAATTCACCGCCACCGCCGAGGGCCATGCGCTGCCGCTGGATATGCCGCAGCCCCAGGGCGCCGGGCCGGACCCGCACGATTATTTCGACACCGCGCTGGGCGGCTGCAAGGCGATGACGCTGATGCTGTACGCGCAGCGCAAGGAGATCCCGCTGGAATCTGTGGATGTGGACGTGGTGCGCGATGCCGGCGAGGAGCGCAAGGGCATCTATCGCCTGACCGCCAAGCTGACCCTGCACGGCGCGCTCAGCGATACGCAGATAGACGAACTGCATGCGGTCGCCGAGAAATGCCCGGTGCACAAGCTGATGACCGCGGTCGACGTGCAGGTGTCGACCCTGGTGGTGCGGCCGGCGTAGCGCGGGGCGCGCCCCGCGCCGGGCCGCCGTTTATTCTTCCATGCCGGGGGTCACGGTCGAGAAGCCCGCGTCGACATGGGTGATCTCGCCCGTGACGCCGGTGGCCAGGTCGGACAACAGGAACGCGGCCACGTTGCCGACTTCTTCGATGGTGACGTTGCGGCGCAGCGGCGCATGGGCCTCGACGAACTTCAGGATGACCGAGAAATCCTTGATGCCGCTGGCGGCCAGGGTCTTGATCGGGCCGGCCGAAATGCCGTTGGCGCGAATGCCGCGCGGGCCGAGCGCCGTGGCCAGGTAGCGCACGCTGGCTTCCAGCGAGGCCTTGGCCAGGCCCATGGTGTTGTAGTTGGGCACCACGCGCTCGGCGCCCAGGTAGGTGAGCGTCAGCACCGACGCCTTGCGGCCTTCCATCAGCGGCAGCGCCGCCTTGGCCATGGCCGGGAAGCTGTAGGCCGAGATGTCGTGCGCGATGCGGAAATTCTCGCGCGACAGGCCGTCCAGGAAGTCGCCGGCAATGGCCTCGCGCGGCGCGAAGCCGATGGAGTGCACCAGGCCGTCCAGGCCGTCCCAGCGCTTGCCCAGTTCGGCGAACGCGGCCTCGATCTGGTTGTCTTCGGCAACGTCACAGGGCAGGACGATGTCGCTGCCGAACTCGGCGGCGAACTCGCCGACGCGGTCCTTGAAGCGTTCACCGACATAAGTGAATGCCAGTTCGGCGCCTTGCTGGTGGCAGGCTTGCGCGATGCCGTAGGCGATGGAACGGTTGGAAAGCACCCCGGTGACCAGGATGCGCTTGCCGGCGAGAAAGCCCATGTGTCGTGTCCTTAAATTCCGTGCGGAAGGCGGCTATTTTAGAGCGGAACCGCGCCGCGCCGCCGCCCGGGGCGGCGCCGGCCCGGTCAGCCGCGCGCGCCGGTGCCCGGAATGCGCAATTGCGAGCCGACTTTCAGGTTGTTGCCCTTCAGGTTGTTGAGCGCCCGCAGCGCGCCGACCGTGGTGCCGTAGCGCCGCGCCAGGGCGAACAGCGTATCGCCGGAACGCACTTTGTGGGTGCGCACGTTGGGGCGGCGGCCACTGCGCGTGACGGGCGCTGCTTCGAGCGCGCCGGGCGGGGTCTCCAGCGAAGCCAGCTGTACCCCGCCGCCCTGGGCGCCGCCCGGCACCAGCAGGGTGCCGCCGGTGGCGACCTTGCGGCGCCGGGGCACGTCGTTGGCCTGGCGCAGCTCGGCCTCGGATACGCCGAAGCGCTGGGCGATGGCGGCGTACGACTCGCCGCGCCGGGGCTTGTAGACCTTCCAGGAGCTCAGGTCGCCCTTGTAGGCCTGCAGGTTGGCGTTGAAGGTGGCCACCCGGTCGGTGGGCAGCAACAGCGTAGGCTGGTGCTCGCCGCGGATCAGCGGGCGGTTGAAGGAGGGGTTGAGCGCCTTGAACTCCTCGAGCGGCATCTCGGCCAGCCTGGCGGCGACCTCCAGGTCGATGTCGCGGTCCTTGCGGACCATGGCGAAGTAGGGCGTGTTCTCGACCGGCGGCAGCACCACGGCGTACTTGCGCGGATTGGCGATGATGTTCTTGATGGCCTGCAGCTTTGGCACGTAATTGCGGGTTTCCTCGGGCATGTCCAGCGACAGGTAGTCCGACGGCCGGCCGGCGGCCTCGTTCTTGGCCATGGCGCGCTGCACCGAGCCTTCGCCCCAGTTGTACGACGCCAGCGCCAGGTACCAGTCGCCCTGCATCTCGAACAGCTTTTCCAGGTAGTCGAGCGCCGCGTACGTCGAGGCGATCGGGTCGCGCCGCTCGTCGCGCCACCAGTCCTGCTTCAGGTTGAAGTAGGTGCCGGTGGACGGCACGAACTGCCACAGGCCGGAAGCCTGCGAGCGCGACAGCGCGGTGGGGTTGTAGGCGCTCTCGACGAAGGGCAGCAGGGCCAGTTCGGTGGGCAGGCCGCGGCGGTTGATTTCGTCGACGATGAAATACAGGTATTTGCCGGCGCGTTCGGCCATGCGCTGCACCGATTCAGGGTGCGCGGCGTAGTAGTCGGTCCATTCCTGGGCCAGGTCGGTGTTCAGGTTGGGGATGGCGAAGCCGCGGCGGATGCGGTCCCAGGCGTCGGCCGGCGGGCTGGTCAGGTCGACGGTGCGGGAAGTGTCTTTGGCGACGTAGGGCTGTTTGGCGGTGCCGACGGCCTGTACCTGGGATTGACGCGGAGTGCCGGCGCAGCCGGCGAGTATGGCGAGAAAAAGGGGTAGCAGGAGTCGGAACAGGGTCATCGGCGGGTCGTCGTCACTTGAAATTGTTCTTCCATTCGCGCAAGGCCGCAAACACGGCCACGGGCGTGGCCAGGGCGCCTCCGGAATGGCTTGCGGCGGCCGCGGCCACGGCGGCTTGCCGGGTACGCAGGAACGGATTGGTGTCCCGCTCCAGCTCCAGCGTGGATGGCAGCGTGGGACGGCCTTGCTCACGCAGTTGCCGGGCCTGCTGATACCACTGCTGGAGGGCGCGGTTGGCCGGTTCGACAGCGGTGGCCCAGCGCAAGTTCGCTAGAGTGTACTCGTGTGCGCAGCAAACCTGTGTATCGGCCGGTAAAGCGGCGAACTTTTCCAGCGATGCGTGCATCTGTTCAGGCGTGCCCTCGAACAGCCGGCCGCAGCCGCCGGCGAACAGCGTGTCGCCGCAGAACAGCAGCGGCGACTGCCCGGCCGCCCGGCCGTGATAGGCGATGTGGCCCGCGGTGTGGCCCGGCACGTCCAGCACCGCCAGGTCCAGGTCGAGCTCGGGCAGGGCCACCCGGTCGCCCTCGGCCAGCCGCACGTCGCAGTGCGGCAGCTGCTCGCGGGCCGGGCCGTACACGGTGGCCGGCCCCTGGCGCAGCAGTTCCAGCACCCCGCCGACGTGGTCGCCATGATGATGGGTGAGTAGAATGGCGCGCAGTTGCAGGCCGCGCCGCGCCAGGAAGTCGAGCACCGGGCCGGCTTCCCCCGGGTCCACCACGGCGGCCTTGTCGCCGCGCACGATGGCCCAGATATAGTTGTCTGAAAAAGCGGGCAGCGGCAGGACGGCGCCGTCGCCGGGGTAGGCTGGCATGGCTTGCATAATTTCAGGAACGTCGACGTGACCGAAGAAACTCCGCCGATTGTAGAACTGGCCGAATGGTTCCAGACACCGCCGGGCGAATACGTCCTGGCCTGGGAGCGCGCGCAGTTCGACGCCATGGTGGCGGATGTCTTCGGATATTACGCCTGGCAGGTCGGCCTGGCCGAGATCGACCTGCTGCGCGCCAACCGGATGCCCTTCAAGGGCTGGGTGGGCGTGCCCATGCCCGGCCCCGGGCAGGCCGCGTCTTGGCAGGCCTGCGTGGCGGCCCGCCCCGACGCGCTGCCGTTCGAGTCGCAGAGCATCGACCTGCTGGTGCTGCCACATGTCTTCGAGTGCACCGACGCGCCGCACGACGTGCTGCGCGAGGCCGAGCGGGTGCTGGTGCCCGAGGGGCGGCTGGTCATCTCGGGTTTCAACCCCTGGAGCCTCTGGGGGGCGCGCAATCGCATGCCCGGCATGGAGCCCTGGCTGCCGCACCCGCCTTCGGCTCAGGTATCCTTGCCGCGCCTGAAGGACTGGCTGAAGCTGCTCTCGTTCGACGTCGGGCCGGGCCGTTTCGGCTGCTATTCGCCGGCCTGCCGCACCGAAAAGTGGCTGCGGCGCTGGCACTTCATGGAAGCCTACGGGCAACGCTGGTGGGCGCTGGGCGGGGCGGTCTACGTGGTGTCGGCGGTCAAGCGCGTGGCCGGCATGCGGCTGATCGGGCCGGCCTGGAAGAAATCGCGCCGCAAGCGCGCCCGGGCGGCATCGGTGGCGGTCAACCGCCACGCCGACCCCGGCGACATCTGATTGGCGGCCGCACCGGCGGCCGCCGCTTCATATTCGGAACAATGCAGACAAACAATACGGAAGACGGCCAGCAGGTCGAAATGTGGACCGACGGCGCCTGCAAGGGCAACCCGGGGCCAGGCGGATGGGGCGTGCTGATGCGCGCCGGCGCGCACGAAAAGACGCTGCACGGCGGCGAGGCCGGCACCACCAACAACCGCATGGAACTGCTGGCCGTCATCGAGGGCCTGCGCGCCTTGAAGCGCCCCTGCCGGGTGCTGATCCACACCGATTCGCAATACGTCATGAAGGGCATGACCGAGTGGCTGGCCAACTGGAAGCGGCGCGGCTGGCTCACCGCCGACAAGAAGCCGGTCAAGAATGCCGAGCTGTGGCAGGCCCTGGACGAGCAGGTCGCGCGGCACCAGGTGGCCTGGCGCTGGGTGCGCGGCCATGCCGGCGACCCCGGCAACGAACGCGCCGACGCGCTCGCCAACCTGGGGGTGCAGAGCGTCCGCAAGGCCTGAACGCCCCGATTGCCCCTGCCAGGCATCGGGGAATACCCTGGTAACCGCCTTTGCGCAACCCGGGGCACATCTGTTTGTGCCAGTATGTAAGCGCTGGCGCCGATGCGCCATGCAATATCCCCGTTTTCACCGCGCCCGGGGCCGCTGCCGGCAGCCGGGCGCTCTTACGCACCGCGATCGTCGCGCATGAAAAAAGCTGTACTGGTGGCCGCCGTGGCGGCCGGGCTCGCCGCGGGCGTGGCCTTGGGGTTCTGGGCGCCGCGCTGGCTGGGCGGCGCCGGCGGCGCCACGTCCGCCGGGCCGGCCGCGCCGCAGGCCGAGACGGTCCGCGTCCAGACCGCGCGCGTCGAGCAGCTCAGCTTCACCCGTGGCATTTCCGCGGTGGGCAGCCTGCGTTCCGATGAGTCCGTCATGTTGCGCCCGGAAGTCGCCGGCCGGATCCAGCATATCGACTTCCAGGAGGGCCAGCCGGTCGAGCGCGGCCAGGTGCTGGTGCGCCTGGACGACTCCGTGCCCCGCGCCGAACTGGCCCAGGCCCAGGCCAACCTGGCGCTGGCGCAAAGCCACTACCGGCGGGCCGTGGACCTGCAAGGGCGCGGCTTCGTCAGCCGGCAGGCGCGCGACGAGGCCGCCAGCAACCTCAAGGTGCAGCAGGCCGCCGCCGCGCTGGCTCAGGCGCGCCTGGACAAGATGACCATCCGCGCGCCGTTCGCCGGCATCGCCGGCCTGCGCAGCATGTCGGTGGGCGACTACGTCGACCAGGGGCAGGACCTGGCCCCGCTCGAGGCCATCGACCCGCTGAAAGTGGATTTCCGCGTGCCCGAGATGTACTTCAGCCGGGTCCAGGTCGGTCAGGCGCTGACCGTGCGCCTGGACGCCATGCCCGGCGAAGAGCGCGAAGGCCGGGTCTACGCCGTCAGCCCGCTGGTCGACGCGGGCGGCCGCTCGGTGCTGCTGCGCGCCACCGTGGCCAACCCCGATGCCCGGCTGCGCCCCGGCATGTTCGCGCGGGTGCAGTTGCTGTTCGGCACCGACCAGGTGCTGGCCGTGCCCGAGGCGGCGCTGGCGCCCTCGGGGCAATCGCAGTACGTATTCAACGTGCGCGAGGGCCGGGCGCATCGCGCCGAGGTCACGCTGGGCGAGCGGCGCGACGGCAAGGTCGAGATCCTCACCGGCGTGGCCGCGGGCGACCAGGTCGTGGTGGCCGGCTTCCAGCGCCTGACCGACGGCGCGCCGGTCGAGGTAGTGGCCGACCCCGACGCCGCACAGGCGCAGGCGCGGCCATGATCCTGTCCGATGTCTGCATCCGGCGGCCGGTGTTCGCATCGGTGCTGTCGCTGCTCATCGTGCTGATCGGGCTGATTTCGTATTCCCGCCTGACGGTGCGCGAATACCCCAACATCGACGAGCCCATCGTTTCGGTGAACACGACCTACAAAGGGGCGTCGCCCGAGGTCATCGAGTCGCAGGTCACCAAGCCGCTCGAAGACCAGCTCGCCGGGATCGAGGGCGTGAACGTCATGACCTCGCGCAGCCGCACCGAGCGCAGCCAGATCAACATCAAGTTCGACCTGTCGCGCGATCCGGACGCGGCCGCCGCCGAGGTGCGCGACAAGGTCTCGCGCGCGCGCCGCTACCTGCCGGACGAAATCGACGAGCCCATCATCGGCAAGGTCGAGGCCGACGCGCTGCCCATCATCTACATCGCGGTCGAGTCCGGCTCGCTGTCCGCCATCCAGACCTCCGACTACATCCACCGCTACATCAAGACGCGCTTGTCGGTGCTGCCCGGCGCGGCCGAGGTGCGCGTCTACGGCGAGCGGCTGCCGTCCATGCGCATCTATGTCGACCGCGACAAGCTCGCGGCGTACAGCCTGACGGTGCAGGACGTCGAAACGGCGCTGGCCAGCCAGAACGTCGAGATCCCGGCCGGCCGCATCGAGTCGCGCGACCGCGAGTTCTCGGTGGTGTCCTCCACCGACCTGCAGACGCCGCCCCAGTTCGCCGCCATCATCGTGGCCAACGTCAAGGGCTATCCCGTGCGCCTGGGCGATGTCGCCAGGGTCGAGATCGGCGCCGCGGAGGACCGCATCCTGTCGCGCTTCAACGGCCGGCCGGCCATCAATATCGGCCTGACGCGGCAATCCACCGCCAACCCGCTCGACCTGTCCAAGGCCGTGCGCGCCGAAGTCGCGCAGCTCAACGAGACGCTGCCGGCCGGCATGAAACTGAACATCGCCTACGACTCGTCGGTGTTCATCGAGCGCTCGATCCAGTCGGTGTTCCACACCATCGGCGAGGCCATCGTGCTGGTGGTGCTGGTCATTTTCTTCTTCCTGCGCAACCTGCGGGCCAGCATCATTCCCATCGTCACCATCCCGGTTTCGCTGATCGGCGCCTGCGGGCTCATGTACCTGTTCGGGTTCTCGGTCAATACGCTGACCCTGCTGGCGATGGTGCTGGCCATCGGGCTGGTGGTGGACGACGCCATCGTGGTGCTCGAGAACATCTTCCGGCACATCGAAGAGGGCGTGCCGCGCCGCCAGGCGGCGTTCCAGGGGGCCCGGGAAATCGGTTTCGCGGTGGTGGCCATGACGCTGACGCTGGTCACGGTGTATGCGCCGCTGGCCTTCGCCACGGGCCGCACCGGCCGCCTGTTCATCGAGTTCGCGCTGACGCTGGCCGGCGCGGTGCTGGTGTCCGGTTTCGTGGCGCTCACCCTCACGCCCATGATGTGCTCGGTGCTGCTGCGCCACGAGCCGCGCCACAGCCGCTGGTACAACCTGGTGGAAGGCTGGCTCGACGGCCTGGCGCGCGGCTATCGGCGCGCGCTGGCGGCGGCGCTGCGCCACCGCGCGGCGGTGCTGGGCCTGGGGCTGCTGGTGGCGGCGGCCAGCGGCGTGCTGTTCTCGGTGGTCAAGAGCGAGCTGGCGCCCATCGAGGACCGCGGCGTGATCTTCGGCACGGTCAGCGCGCCCGAGGGCGCCACCCTGAACTACACGCTGGAAAGCATGCTCGACATCGAGCACTACTACCAGGACATTCCCGAGGCGGAGGCCTACCAGGTGTCGGTCGGCTATCCCACTGTCAGCGACGCCACGGCCATCCTGCGCCTGAAGCCCTGGGAGCAGCGCGAGCGCCGCCAGCAGGAGATCGCGCGCGAGCTGCAGCCGAAATTCGCCGCGCTGCCCGGCGTCAGGGCCTTTCCCACCAATCCGCCGTCCCTCGGGCAGTCGGCCCGCTCCAAGCCGGTGGAATTCGTGATCATGAGCCAGGCGTCGTACCCGGAACTGGCCCGCATGGTCGACGTCTACCTGGACGCGCTGCGCGGCTATCCCGGGCTGCAGAACCTCGACACCGACCTGCGCCTGAACACGCCGGAGCTGCGCGTCCAGGTGGATCGCGACAAGATGGCCGACGTGGGGGCGGGCGTCGACGTGGTGGGGCGCACGCTGGAGTCCATGCTGGGCGGGCGCCAGGTCACCCGCTTCAAGGACCAGGGCGAGCAATACGACGTCATCGTGCAGGTGCTGCCGCGCGACCGCGCCAACCCGGCCGATATCTCGGGCATCTACGTGCGCACGCGCGACGGCGGCATGGTCCAGCTGGACAACCTGCTGTCGGTGCATGAAAGCGTCTCGCCGCAGTCGCTCAACCATTTCAACCGCCTGCGTGCCGTCAAGGTCGAGGCGGCCGTGGCGCCGGGCTATGCGCTGGGCGAGGTGCTGGCCCACATGCAGGACGTGGCCCGCGAGGTGCTGCCGCATACGGTGGTCACCGACCTGGACGGCCAGGCGCGCGAGTTCCGCGACTCCTCCGGCAGCATCTACCTGGCGTTCGGCATGGCGCTGGCCTTCATCTACCTGGTGATGGCGGCCCAGTTCGAAAGCTGGCGCCACCCGTTCATCATCATGCTGTCGGTGCCGCTGTCCATGACCGGCGCGCTGCTGGCCCTGTGGCTCAGCGGCGGCACGCTGTCCATCTACAGCCAGATCGGCCTGATCACCCTGGTGGGGCTGATCACCAAGCACGGCATCCTGATCGTCGAATTCGCCAACCAGCTGCGCGACCAGGGCCGCGAAATGATCGACGCGGTGGTCGAGGCCAGCGTGCTGCGGCTGCGCCCCATCCTCATGACCACCGGCGCCATGGTGCTGGGCACGCTGCCGCTGGCGGTCTCGCAGGGCGCCGGCGCCGAATCGCGCCAGCAGATCGGCTGGGTCCTGGTGGGCGGGCTGATGCTGGGTACACTATTGACTTTGTTCGTGGTGCCGGTGGCCTACACCCTGGTCGCGAAGGCGCGCCAGCCCTCGGGCCGCGCCGCGTCCGGCCATGCCGCGCCCGGCATTACGCCCCCCGCTTCAGAATAGTCGCCATGCGCCAAATCATCTTCGATACCGAAACCACCGGACTGGACCCCGCGCAGGGCCACCGCATCGTCGAAATCGGCTGCGTCGAGATCGTCAACCGCACCGTCACCGGCAACAACCTGCACATTTACCTGAATCCCGACCGCGACAGCGATCCCGAAGCGCTGGCGGTGCACGGGCTCACCACCGAGTTCCTGTCCGACAAGCCGCGCTTCGCCGACGTCGCCGCGCAATTCCTCGAGTTCATCCGCGGCGCCGAGCTCATCGCCCACAACGCCAGCTTCGACGTCAAGTTCTTCAATGCCGAACTGGCCCGTATCGGCCACGGCGAAATCACCGAGCATTGCGCCCAGATCACCGATTCGCTGCTGCATGCCCGCACGCTGTACCCGGGCAAGCGCAACTCGCTGGATGCCCTGTGCGACCGCCACGGCATTTCCAACGCGCACCGTACCCTGCACGGCGCCTTGCTCGACTCGCAGCTGCTGGCGGAAGTCTGGCTGGCCATGACGCGCGGCCAGGACGCCCTGTTGATCGAGGTCGACGACGGCGGGCAGCAGGGCGGCGCCGGCATCGCCCTGGGGGCGTTCGACGCGTCGGTGCTGCAGGTCGTGCCCGCCTCGGCCGAGGAACTGGCCGAGCACGAGGAATACCTCGCCAGCCTCGACAAGGCGGTGGGCGGCACCTGCGTCTGGCGCGTCGTGGATGCGCCCGCGCAGGCGGCCTGAACCCGGCATGGCCGCCGCCCGTTTGCGCAGGGCGGATTTTCCGTGCTAGAATTTCGCCTCTTTGGGTGGTTAGCTCAGTGGTAGAGCACTGCCTTCACACGGCAGGGGTCACAAGTTCGAACCTTGTACCACCCACCAAAAACCGGAAGGGCCGGCAACGCATGTTGCCGGCCCTTCGTCATTGGGGCGCCGCGCCGGCGCGTCAGGTGGGCGCCGCCAGGGCGCGCACCATGTAGCGGGCGCCCTGGCCGTACTGCGCCAGCTTGCCGCGCAGCGCGGCATCGGCGGCCACCGCGCGGTAGCCCAGGCGCTCCCAGTAGCCCACCGCCGAGCGCAAGGCCACCAGGCTGGTGTGCCGCAAGCCGCGGGTGTGCGCGACGGCCAGGCCGCCGTGCAGCAGGGCCTGGGCGACGCCCAGCCCCTGGGCCGCCGGCAGCACGGCGCAGTCGTGTACGAACCAGCTGTCGGCGTCTTCCGGCAGCGTGTCCAGCGGGGTGTCGAGCGCCGGCGGGCGGTCCGCCCGCCACGGGTACGCGATCAGGTAGCCCAGCAGGCCGGCCCCGCTTTCGGCGACCAGGCAGGTGCCGGGGGAAATCCGCAGGCGGTTCTGGAACAGGGTGGCGCCTTCCAGCAGCGCGGCGGGATAGACGCTGGACTGGATACGCAGCACCGGTTCGACATCCTCCGGCCGCATCGGCCGGACACGGTGGCGCGGGATCATCGGGGCTCCTTGACGATGCCGTCATTGTATCGATGCGGGGCTTTGCGCGCGCTGCAATCAAGCGGAAACCCGCGGCGGTTATGGTCTGGCCACGATGCACCGTGGCGAAGGCAAGCCGATGACGACCCGTGACCGATCCGATGAACGCAGCCAGTCATTTCCCCGCGGCCAGGCGCGCCATGCCCGGCCATTGCCGGCCGGCGCCGCCGCGCGCGCTCCGCATTTGTTCGGCCGGGGCGGGCAGGGCGGAGCGGGTCCAGGCGCAGGGCAGGGCGAAGGCTGCTGGTGGAAGCGCATTGTCGTGTGCGGCGACGACTTCGGCATGAACGCGGGTATCGATGCCGGCATGCTGCGGCTGGCCCGGCTGGGCCGGCTCAGCGCCGTCAGTTGCCTGGCGCAGGGGCCCAGCTTCGCGGCCAATGGGCCGGGCCTGCGCGACTTCGACCTGGACCTGGGCGTGCACCTGAATCTGACCGAGGCCTTCGACGCGCCGGCGCAGGCCGCCGTGATGCCCCTGTCGACGCTGATCGCCCGCGCCTACGCGGGCCGCCTGGACGGCGCCTGGCTGGACGACCAGCTCGAGCGTCAATTCGACGCCTTCGAGCGCGTGCTGGGCCGGGCGCCCGACTATGTCGATGGACACCAGCACGTGCACCAATTGCCCGGCGTGCTGCCGCGGCTGCTGGACATGCTGCAGCGACGCTACGGCGAGCGCCCGCCGTGGCTGCGCCACACGGCGCCCGGCATGCAGGAGGGGATTCCCCTGCGCGAGTCCGCCCGGGCGCGGCTGGTCGGCGCATTGGGCGCCGGGGCGGTCGCCCGGGTGGCCAGCCGCGACGGCTGGCGCACCAATCGGCGCCTGCTCGGCGTCTACGGCCAGCAGGGCGGCGCGCGGCGCTATGCGCGGCTGTTGCAGCACTGGCTGCACAACGCGCGCGATGGCGACCTGCTGCTCTGCCACCCGGCCCTGCCGGGCGCGACGGACGCGCTGGCGAGCCAGAGGGCGGCGGAATTCGACGTGCTGGCCCGCCCCGAGCTGGGCGACTGGATGCGCCTGAATGGCGTGCGGGTGGCGCGGCCGGCCTAGCGCTGGACGTTCAGAGAGGCCCGGCGGCCGCCATGCTGCCGCCGGCGGCCGGCGCGTAGGCGCGGCTGGCGTCGCGGATGAAGCCGCGCACGGCGGTCTCGTAGGCCGCGCCGCTGCGGATCGCGCCCGAGTGCGAAGCTCCGTCGATCTTCACCAGCCGTTTCAGGCCGGGCGGCGCCTTCAGGGCGGCGGCGAACAGTTCGTCGCTCATGGTGTGAGGCACCACGCGGTCGGCCGTGCCGTGCAGGAACAGCATCGGCGTGGTCAGGGTCGCGATTTTCTCGACCGAGGCGAACGGCTGGGTGACCAGCAGGCTGGCGCCGGGCAGCTTGCCCCACTTGAGAGTGCCCAGCATGGCGGCCACGCTGGTGAAGCTGGATTCGACGATCAGCCCGGCGAAGGCCGGCATGTCGGGCCGCGCCGCCAGGTCGATGGCGATGGCGCCGCCCAGGCTGTGGCCGTACACGAAGCGCTTCGCCGCGTCGGGCTGGCGGCGCGCCAGTTCGCGCAGGGCGGCGGCCGCGTCTTCGAAAGCGGTCTCTTCGGAGGGCAGCAGCGGGGTCGATTCGCCGAAGCCGCGGTAGTCGATGGCCAGCACGGAATAGCCCATGCGGGTCCAGCCTTCCATGCGGAACGCGCTGCCGTTCAGGTTCCAGCGCGCGCCGTGCAGGTACAGGACCGCCGGCGCGTCGGCGCGCGGGTGCTGCCAGTACCAGGCGTGGACCTTGTCGCCGTCCGCCAGGGCCAGGTCGAAGACCTCGGTGTCGGCGGGCGGCTCGCGCCACCAGCGCTGCTGGTCGGCCTCGGGCGAGAAGATCGCCTGCCGCTGCCAGGCGTCGAGCTGGGTGCAGCCGACCGCGCTGGCGGCGGCCACCAGGCCGACGCCCAGCAGGCGGCGCAGGGAAAGACGGGGCAGCAGGGACATGAGCGGTATGACCGCGCCGGGCGCGGCGGGTTCCGCAGTCCTAGACCAGCGCGGCCAGCTCCTGGGCCACCGGGTACAGCGAGGCCACCAGCAGCAGCGCCATGCCGATGTTGAACAGCCGGATCGCCATCGGGCGGTGCAGCACATGTTGCAGCGCCGCGCCGAAGGCGGCCCAGATGCCGATGCTGGGCAGGTTGACCAGGCAGCACACCAGGGCCGCCAGCATCAAGTTGAAGTAGAAGCCGGCCTGCGGCGTATAGGTGGCGATGACCCCCACCGCCATGACCCAGGCCTTGGGGTTCACCCACTGGAACAGCGCCGCCTGCAGGAACGTGAAAGGCTGGCCGCGCTGCGCGCCGCTTTCCAGCGGCCCGGCCAGGGCAATCTTCCAGGCCAGGTACAGCAGGTAGAGCGCCCCGGCGTACTTCAGCACCGTATAGAGCCACGGAAACTGCTCGAAGGCGGCGCCCAGTCCCACCCCCACCAGCACCAGCATCAGGGTGAAGCCCAGGTTCACGCCCAGCATGTGCGGAATCGTGCGCCGGAAGCCGAAGGTCAGCCCCGACGAGGCCAGCATGATGTTGTTGGGCCCCGGGGTGATGGAACTGACCAGCGCGAACAGCGCCAGCGGCCCCAGCAGCACCCACATCTGTCCGTCGGCGGGATGGTTCATGATGCGCTCCGGACGATGGCGTGGCGGCCGCCGGCAATGACGACAATGACGGCCAGCGCGAACAGGAAAGTAGCCGGCTCGACGGCCTCGTGGAACAGCAGCGCCGCCGCCGCCACCGTGAGGAACGGCTGCAGCAGCTGCACCTGGCCGACCCGCGCGATGCCGCCCACGGCCAGGCCGCGATACCAGGCGAAGAACCCCAGGAACATCGAGCCGAAGGCCAGATAGCCGAAGGCGGCGACGGTCGCGGCGCTGGGCCAGGCGGTATCCACGCCCAGCCATGCCACCGGCACCGCCACGACCGGCGCGCTCACGACCAGCGCCCAGCAGATGGTGCGCCAGCCGCCCAGCGTGCGCGAGGCGCGCGCGCCCTCGGCATAACCCATTCCGCCCAGCAATACCGCCAGCAGCAGCCAGAGGTCGCCGGTCTGCAGGGCGCCATGGCCCTGGCGCAGCGCGAAAGCCATGACCAGGATCGCGCCCGCCACCGCCCAGGCCCAGAATGCCGGGGAGGGACGCTCGCCGCTGCGCCAGGCGGCGAACAGCGCCGTCGACAGCGGCAACAGCCCGTTGAACACCGCGCCATGGGCCGCCGGCACGCTCGCCATGGCCAGCGTCGAGGCCAGCGGCCAGCCGACCACGATGCCCAGCGCCGCCAGCAGCACGCCGGTCCATTCGCCGCGCGCGGGCAGGCGGCTGCGGGTCGCCCACAGCAGCAGCGCCGCCGGCACGGCCGCCAGCAGCGCTCTGCCCAGGCCGATCAGCAGGGGCGGCAGCTCGGCCACCGCCACCCGGGTCATGGGCAGGGTCAGCGAAAACACCAGCACACCCAGCAGGCCGTAGCCATAGCCCTCCCAGAGCGGCGTGGCGGGGGATGGGGCGGCGTAGGCGGCGGGGCGTGGCATGGGGGCGGCTTCAGGGGCTTGCTGACAAGCGGGATTCCTGCCACTCTACGCAAATCGGGCAGTACAGTACCGATACACTTCACCATATCAGCTTGATTACTGGCCTGGTAACTCGACCATGACAGTTGTGTCCCCTTCCGAGGCCGCCGCCGATTGGCGGCCCGTGCGCCAGGCAGATGCCACCCTGGTGGCCCAGCTGGCCGACGACGTGGCCCGCCGCATCGACGACCAGGGCCTGCGCCCCGGCACCCGGCTGCCGTCCATACGCAAGATGGCCGAACAGGCCGGCGTGAGCCGTTTCACCGTGGTCGAAGCCTACGACCGGCTGGTCGCGCGCGGACTGGTGCAATCCCGGCGCGGCGCGGGCTTTTTCGTGCGGGCGCGCCGGGGGCCCCTGGCGGCGGCCGTGCGCAGCCCGGCCGGCGGGCAGGCCGCGCCGGTGCGCATCGACGTCGCCTGGCTGCTGCGCAGCATGTTCCGCGAGCCGGACTCGGCCATGCCCGGCGGCGCCGGGCTGCTGCCGGCCGACTGGCTCGACCCCGGCATGGTGGCGGCCGCGGTGCGGGCGGTCGGCCGCTCGGTGCGCGGCCAGCTGGTGACCTACGGCTCGCCGCTCGGCTATGCGCCGTTGCGGCAGCAACTGGCATCGCGCCTGCAGGCCGACGGCGTGCCCGCTCATCCCGACCACAACCTGCTCACCACTAACGGCGTCACCCATGGGCTCGACTTGGTCGCGCGCCATTTCATCCGGCCCGGCGACGCCGTGCTGGTCGAAGACCCGGCGTGGTTCGTCATCTTCGGCCGCCTGGCCGCCTTCGGCGCCCGCCTCATCGGGGTGCCGCGCGGCCCGGACGGCCCCGACATCGAGCAGCTGGACCGCCTGGCCGCCCTGCACAAGCCGCGGCTCTTCATCATCAACAGCGCGGTGCACAACCCGACCGGCCACACCTTGTCGGCCGGCGCCGCCTACGACATCCTGCGGCTGGCCGAGCGGCACGATTTCCTGGTGGTGGAAGACGACACGTATGGCGAACTCCACCCCGGCGGGGCCATGAAGCTGGCCTCGCTCGACCGCCTCAACCGGGTGATCCTGGCCGGCGGGTTTTCCAAGATGCTGGCCGCCAGCCTGCGCGTGGGCTATCTGGCCGGCAACGCCGAACTGGTGCAGAAGCTGGCCGACCTGAAAATGCTGGCCGGGCTGACCACCCCGGAGCTGGGCGAGCGGGTGGTGCACCGCGTGCTGGTCGAGGGCCAGTACCGCCGCCACGTCGAGCGGGTACGGGCACGCGTCAATGCCGCCCGCCAGCAGTGCCTGGCCGCCCTGGCCGAACTGGGGCTCGGCATCCCGCACGAGCCCCACGCCGGCATGTTCGTCTGGGCCGATTGCGGCCGCGACGCCGAAGGCCTGGCGCGCACGGCCGCCGATCGCGGCCTGCTGCTGGCCCCGGGCAGCCTGTTTTCGCCCGTGCAGGCGCCGTCGTCCATGCTGCGTTTTTCCGTGGCCATGGTCAGCACGCCGGGTATCTGGAAGGCAGTGGCCGAGGTGCTGGCGGCGCCGGGTCGCTGAGGAGCCGATTGCCGGCGGGGCCGCCGGGCGTCCCGGGCGCGGAAGACATATACTGTTCTTCTCTCTTTCCCAGGCTTCATCATTCGAGGAATTCCCATGGCTGTCCCCATCAAGCCGCTGACCGAGCAGTTCGCCGTCGCCCCGCAGTTGTCGCCCGAAGACATGCCCGACGTGGCGGCAGCCGGGTATAAAAGCGTCATCATCAACCGCCCTGATTTCGAAGGCGGTCCCGACCAGCCCACCGCCGCCGCGGTCTCGAAGGCAGCCCTGGAAGCCGGCCTGCAGGTCGAGTACCAGCCCGTCATCGGCAGCGCCATGACCGCCGCCGACGTCGCGCGCTTCGCCGAGCTGCTGCGCACGCTGCCCGGCCCCGTGCTGGCGTATTGCCGCACCGGCACGCGTTGCACTAATCTGTTCGTGGCATCGCAGCAGATGCCTTGATGGCTCTCAACGCTGCGGGAAGACCGCAATGCGGAAAGCATAGGTTTTCCGGTAGCATGAGTGCTCTTACCAGCAGACAGGAGCAGGCAACATGTTCAAGAAAATCCTGATTCCCACCGACGGCTCCCCGCTTTCGGCGCAGGCCGCGAACGCGGGCATTTGCTTCGCGCGATCGGTCGGCGCCGAAGTCGTTGCCCTGCACGTCACCCAGCCCTTCGCCGCCACCATCGGCTTCGACGGCATGGCCGCGGCCTATGCCATCACCGACGAAGACTACGAAAAAGCCTCCGCCGAGCAGGCCGAAAAGTACCTGAAGGCCATCCTCGACCGCGCCGAGACGGCGGGCGTCAAGGCGCAGTCGCGCGCCGTGTCGAATTTCAACGTGGCCGACGGCATCGTCCAGGCCGCCTCCGAAAACGGCTGCGACCTGATCTTCATCGGCAGCCATGGCCGCAGCGGCCTGTCCCGGCTGTTGCTGGGCAGCGTCACCGCCAAGGTGCTGTCGCTGGCCACCACCGCGGTGCTGGTCTACCGCGTCAAGGAAGACAAGAAGTAATCCCCCCGGCCCGCCGCGCCACCCATACCTGTGGCGCGGACAGGGCTATATGGCGTCCGGCAACCATGCGCGCGTAATATCGGCGATGGCGCAAGCCCCGTGGGCTTGCCCGCCATCCCAGCCGGATTCACCTGACCAGGGGCCGCCATGACTCGCAAGACGCGCATCGAACAATACCGCAACATCGGCATCAGCGCTCACATCGACGCGGGCAAGACCACGACCACCGAGCGCATCCTCTTCTATACCGGCATCACCCACAAGCTGGGCGAAGTCCATGACGGCGCGGCCACCATGGACTGGATGGAGCAGGAACAGGAACGCGGCATCACCATCACGTCGGCGGCCACCACCGCGTTCTGGCGCGGCATGGCGGGCAATTATCCCGAGCATCGCATCAACATCATCGATACGCCCGGCCACGTCGATTTCACCATCGAGGTCGAGCGCTCCATGCGCGTGCTCGACGGCGCCTGCATGGTCTACGACGCGGTCGGCGGCGTGCAGCCGCAGTCCGAGACCGTCTGGCGGCAGGCCAACAAGTACGGCGTGCCGCGCATCGCGTTCGTCAACAAGATGGACCGCGTCGGCGCCGATTTCTTCCGCGTGCACAAGCAGATCGCCGAGCGCCTCAAGGGCGATGCCGTGCCCATCCAGATCCCGGTCGGCGCCGAGGACCACTTCGAGGGCGTGGTGGATCTGGTCAAGATGAAGGCCATCATCTGGGACGAGGCCAGCCAGGGCGTGAAGTTCGAGTATCGCGATATCCCGGCCGAACTCGCCGACACGGCGCAGCAGTGGCACGACCGCATGGTCGAGAAGGCCGCCGAGGCCGACGAGGCGCTGCTCGAAAAATACCTGTCGGGCGAGCCGCTGTCCGAAGACGATATCAAGCGCGGCCTGCGCCTGCGCACCATCGCCAACGAAATCGTCCCCATGCTGTGCGGCAGCGCGTTCAAGAACAAGGGCGTGCAGGCGATGCTGGACGCGGTCATCGACTACCTGCCTTCGCCGGTCGACGTGCCCGCCATCAAGGGCCACGACGAGCGCGACCGCGAGATCGAGCGGCATCCGGCCGACAACGAGCCGTTCTCGGCCCTGGCCTTCAAGATCATGACCGACCCGTTCGTCGGCCAGCTGGTGTTCTTCCGCGTGTATTCCGGCGTGGTCAAGTCGGGCGATTCGGTGCTCAACCCGCTCAAGGGCAAGAAAGAGCGGCTCGGCCGCATCCTGCAGATGCACGCCAACGAGCGCCGCGAGATCAGCGAGGTCTATGCCGGCGACATCGCCGCGGCGGTGGGCATCAAGGACGTCACCACCGGCGACACGCTGACCGACCCGGCGCACGTGATCATCCTCGAACGCATGTCCTTCCCCGAGCCGGTCATTTCGCAGGCGGTCGAGCCCAAGACCAAGGCCGACCAGGAAAAAATGAGCCTCGCGCTGAACCGCCTGGCGCAGGAAGACCCGTCGTTCCGCGTGCGCACCGACGAAGAGTCCGGCCAGACCATCATCTCCGGCATGGGCGAGCTGCACCTGGAGATCCTGGTCGACCGCATGAAGCGCGAATTCGGCGTCGAGGCCACGGTGGGCAAGCCCCAGGTCGCGTACCGCGAGACCATCCGCGGCACCTGCGACCAGGTCGAGGGCAAGTTCATCAAGCAGTCCGGCGGACGCGGCCAGTACGGCCACGTGGTGCTCAAGCTCGAGCCGCAGCCGCCGGGCGCGGGCTACGAGTTCGTCGACGCCATCAAGGGCGGCGTGGTGCCGCGCGAGTTCATTCCCGCGGTGGACCGCGGCGTGCGCGAAAGCCTCAATGCCGGCGTGCTGGCGGGGTATCCGGTGGTCGACGTGAAAGTGACCCTGGTGTTCGGCTCCTACCACGACGTCGATTCCAACGAGAACGCTTTCCGCATGGCGGCATCCATGGCGTTCAAGGACGGCATGCGGCGCGCCCGCCCGGCCTTGCTCGAGCCCATGATGCACGTCGAGGTCGAGACGCCCGAGGACTTCACCGGCCATGTCATGGGCGATCTCTCGTCGCGGCGCGGCATGGTGCAGGGCATGGAAGACATCGCCGGCGGCGGCGGCAAGCTGGTGCGGGCGGAAGTGCCGCTGGCCGAGATGTTCGGCTATTCGACGGCGCTGCGCTCGCTGACCCAGGGGCGGGCCACCTACACCATGGAGTTCAAGCACTACGCCGAGGCGCCGCGCCAGGTGGCCGAACAGGTCATCGCCGCCCACGGCGGCACGGTCCGCTAGTGTCGCTACGCCGATATAGCCAGCGCCCATGCGCCCGGCTATGATCGCAACACACCTGCCGGAGGGCTCATGGACTACCTGATTTCGCTTGCCCAGCAACCCGCCGCCTGGGCGGCGCTGGCGACCCTCATCGCCATGGAAGTCGTGCTTGGCATCGACAACCTCATCTTCATTTCCATCCTCACCAACAAGCTGCCCGAGCACCAGCAGGCCCGCGGGCGGCGCATCGGCATCGGCCTGGCGCTCATCCTGCGGCTCGCGCTGCTGGGCACGGTGGCGTTCATCGTGCGGCTCACCACGCCGTTGTTCACGCTGTTCGACCACGGCTTTTCCTGGCGCGACCTCATCCTCATCGCCGGCGGGTTGTTCCTGGTCTGGAAGGCCACCAAGGAAATCCACCACCACGTCGACCCCAACCCCGAGGGCGACATGTTCGAGGGCAAGACCGCCACCATCAGTTTCGCGGCGGCCATCGGCCAGATCCTGATGCTGGACCTGGTGTTCTCCATCGACAGCATCATCACCGCGGTCGGCATGACCGAGCACATTCCCATCATGGTCATCGCCGTCATCGTCGCGGTCACGGTCATGCTGGTGGCGGCCAACCCCCTGGCCAATTTCATCCAGCGCAACCCCACCGTGGTCATGCTGGCGCTGGGCTTCCTGCTCATGATCGGCATGACGCTCATCGCCGAGGGCTTCGGCGCGCATGTGCCCAAGGGGTATATCTATGCCGCGATGGCATTCTCGGCCCTGATCGAAGGCCTCAACATGATGGCGCGGCGCGCGCGGGCGCGCCGCAAGGCGTCCGCCTGAGGCGCCGGCCGGGCTTCAGGCCAGGAAGTTCTCGATCGCCGTGTTGAAGGCGCGCGGATTGCCCAGGTTCATGCCGTGCGAGGAACCGGCGATCACTTCCTTGTGCGCGCCCGGCAGCCATTCCGACAGCATGTCCAGCACGGCGGGATAGGGCGGGGGGCTGAGCGCCCCGCCGATCAGCAGCGTGGGCAGCGCCAGCCGCTGCACTTGTTCGCGGCCCAGGGCCGGCAGGGTTTCCCGCGCCTGTCCGCCCAGCGTCGAGGCGTTGTCGCGCACCATGTCCTTGAACCACGGCACCATGCGGCGCCAGGTGTCCGGTCCGGAAACGGTGTCGACGAACAGGGCCAGCCCGGCGTCGACGTCGCCCGCGTCGATCAGGGCCAGCGCGCGCTGCCGGAACCCGCCCCGCTGGTCATCGGCGCGGCCGGGCAGCGGCAGGCCCGGATCGGCCAGCGTCAGGGAGCGCACGCGCTGCGGCGCCCGCAGGGCCGCCTCCAGCGCCACCCGGGCGCCGCGCGAGTGGCCCACCACGTGCGCCGCGCCTTCGCCGACTGTCTCGATGAAGGCCAGCAGGTCCTCGACATGCCGGGCCAGCGAAAACTCGCCGCCATCCCATTGCTGCGGCCAGTAGTGGCGCAGGCTCGGCGCCAGCACCCGGAAGGAGCGGCCCAGCGGCCCCATCTGCGCTTTCCAGTACCGGCAATCGCACAGCGAGCCGTGCACCAGCACCAGCGGCGTGCCGCGCCCGTATTCGACGTACGCCATGGCGTAGCCGTCCACGTCGGCGGTTTGCAGGGGTAATTGGGGTTCTGAGCGCATGGGGACCGGTACGAGGATGCCAGCGCGTGATTCTAGCGCCCTCCGCGCCGGCCGCTGTTACACTCGGTGGCCTTGTCCCGCGGCCGGCACGCGTCGCGCCGCTTGTCAATGGAACCCTCACGCATGTCCGCTGAAAACGCCCTGTCCCTGCCCGAGTCGGCGCAGCGCGTGGCCCGCCTGCTGCAAGACCTGGGCCACGAGCATCCCGTCGTCATGCTGCCGCAAAGCGGCAAGACCTCCGCCGAGGCCGCCCAAGGCCTGGGCTGCCAGGTCGCGCAGATCGCCAAGTCCATCATTTTCCGCCGGCGCGCCGACGATGCGCCGGTGCTGGTCATCGCCAGCGGCGTGAACCGCGTGGACGAAGCCAAGGTGGCCGGCCTGGTAGGAGAACTCGCCAAGGCGGACGCGCGCTTCGTGCGCGACATGACCGGCTACGCCATCGGCGGCGTCTGCCCCATCGGCCATATCGTCAAGCCCGTCATGCTGCTCGACCAGGACCTGTTCCAGTTCGACACGCTGTGGGCCGCCGCCGGCCACCCGCATGCGGTGTTCCGCCTCAGTCCGCAACAGCTGGCCGGCATGACCGGCGCGCCGGTGGCGGACGTGGCCCAGCGCGCCTGACCGCCAGGCCGCTGTCATGGATTGGACCTGGGTCTGGATTCCCGCCACTATCTTCGCCGCCGCCGCGCAAGCCGGGCGCAACGCGGTGCAGCGCAGCCTGACCGCCACGCTCGGCACGCTGGGCGCCACGCAGGTGCGCTTCCTGTTCGGCTTCCCGTTCGCGCTGCTGTTCCTGGGCGTGGTGCTGGCCGTCGGCGGCGAGCCCGTGCCGGGCGGCAACCGCGAGTTCGCCGGGTTCGTCCTGGGCGGCGCGCTGGCCCAGATCGCCGCCACGGCGCTGATGCTTGCCGCCATGCGCGAGCGCTCGTTCGTGGTGGTGACGGCGTGGACCAAGACCGAGCCGGTCCAGGTGGCCTTGTTCGGTTTCGCGGTGCTGGGCGACCCGCTATCGCTCGCCGGCATCGTCGCGGTGATGCTGGCGACGCTGGGGGTGGTGCTGATGTCGGTGGATCCCGCCGCCGCCGCCGGCCGGGGCAGTCTGCGGCCCGCGTTGCTGGGGCTGGTCTCGGGCGCATTCTTCGCGCTGTCGGCGATCGGCTTTCGCGGCGCCATCCTGGCCCTCGATAGCGGCGGGTTTGTGCTGCGGGCGACCTGGACGCTGGCCTGGTCGCTGGGTGTCCAGACGCTGCTGTTGGTGGCCTGGATGGCGCTGTTCAACCGCGCCCTGCTGCTGGCCTGCATGGCCGCCTGGCGGGCGTCCATCTGGGGCGGGCTGCTGGGCGCCTCGGCCTCGCAGGGCTGGTTCATCGGCTTTGCCCTCACGGCCGCCGCGAATGTGCGCACGCTGGGGCTGGTGGAAGTCCTGTTCGCCCAGATGCTGTCGCGCCGCCTGTTCGCGCAAACCGCCAGCCGCCGGGAACTGGCCGGCGTTGCCTTGATCGTCGCGGGCGTGGGCCTGTTGCTGGCGGTGTCGGCCGGGTAGGGGCGGCAGGGCGGGCCGGCCGCCGCTACCTCTACTGCAGCAATTGCAGGCGGTTCTGGGCGGTTTCGGCCGCCGGCGTGTTGGGGTAGTCCTTCACGATGCGCTGCAGCGAGGCCTTGGCGCCCGCCCGGTTGTTCAGTTCGATCTGGCTGCCGGCGATCACCAGCAGGGCGTCGGGCGCCCGCGCATTGTCGGGCGACTGCTGCACCAGCGCGTTCAGTTCCTCGATGGCGCCCTTGTAGTCCTTGGCGGCATAGCGGCTGCTGCCCAGGTAGAACTTCGCCGTGGGCGCCAGCTGGCTGTCCGGGTACAGGGCCAGGAACGCGGCCAGCGATTCGCCGGCTTCCTTGTATTGGCCCTTGCGGAACTGGTCGATGGCGCCGTCGTAGGCGGCCTGTTCGTTGGGGTCGCCAGCCGTCACGCCCGGCGGGTTGGTCGCGCCCTGGCCCGGCGGCGCGCTGGGCTGTTGGCGCGACAGCAGTTCGATCTGCTCACGCAGCTGGGTGATCTCCTGCTGCATCGACTGCAGCTGGTCGGCGAGCTGCAGGCGTGCGCGCTGGTTCTGCTCGTTCTGCTGCTGGACCTGTTTGCGCAGGTCCAGGATGGCCCGGCGGGCTTCGTCGTCGGAAAAGGCATGGGCGGGAGCGGCGGCGGCCGCGGCCAGGACGGCCGTCGCGACCAGGGTACGCAGGGGCGGGACTTGAGCGCGCATGAGGGTTTCCACAGTCTAAAAACAAAAACGTCGGAACGGCCGCTTGACCGTTCCGACGCGCGGCAGGGCTAATGCGCCGATATGCTTAGCGCTGGTACTCGATATCAGCGCGGCGGTTCTCCGCGTAGTCGGCCTCGGAGGTGCCGGTGGCGCGGGGCTTTTCCTTGCCGAAGCTGATGGTTTCGATCTGCGCGTCGCTGACGCCCAGCAGGGTCATCATGCGGCGCACGGCGTCGGCACGGCGCTGGCCCAGGGCCAGATTGTATTCGGCGCCGCCGCGTTCGTCAGTGTTGCCCTGGATCTGGATACGCTGCTGCTGGTTGGAAGCCAGGTAGCGGGCGTGGGTCTCGACCAGGCCACGGTACTGGTCGGGCACCGTGTAGCTGTCGAAGTCGAAGTACACCGAACGCTGTTGCGCCAGGATGCTTTGCGGGTTGAACGGGTCCATGATCTGGCCCGAGGCGGTGCCTTGGCCCGTGCCGGTGGAGCCGGTCTGCCCGGACTGGTCGTCAAGCGGGACGGAGCTGCAAGCGGCCAGGGTGGCAGCCAGGGCGGCAATGGTGAGGCTTTTGGCAATGCGCATCTTCATGATTGTTCCTTTTCCAAAGAAGGTCATACGCGTTTATCGGGTAAATGGTCCCCAAGTCGGCTCACGTATTTCCCCATTCAGTACCGAGAGCGTCTGCCGCACGCGACCATCGCTGGACACGCCAGCCAATACGCTGCGGCCGTTCTGGACCGCGGCGTAAAGTATTTGCATGCCGTTCGGCGCGAAGCTTGGGGCCTGGTCGTCACGACCGTCGGTCAGCAAGGTTTCGGTGCCGGAGGCAAGCTGGAGTGAGGCGATGCGAAACGCGCCGTCGCGTTTTGCAACGTACAGCAGCGTGGAGCCGTCGGGGGAAATTCGGGGTGAAATGTTGTAACTACCGTTAAAAGTCAGCCGACGGGCATCGCCTCCGTCGAGGCTGGTTTGATAGATTTGCGGTCCACCGCTGCGATCACTGGTAAAGATAATGGAACGGCCATCGGGCGTAAAGATCGGCTCGGTGTCGATGCCCGGAGAACGCGTAAGACGGCGCATATTCGAGCTTCCGTCGGCTCCGACGATGTAAATTTGCGACAAACCGTCCCGCGTCAGGGCCACCGCCAGCTTGCTGCCGTCGGGCGACCAGGCCGGCGCGCTGTTGTTGCCCTTGAAGTTGGCGACCGGGATGCGCGCGCTGGTGGCCAGGGTGTGCACATAAACCACAGGCTTGCCGGATTCGAAGCTCACGTAGGCCAGTTTGCTGCCGTCGGGCGACCAGGCGGGCGAAATCACCGGCTCGCGCGACCGCAGGGCCACTTGTGGATTCTGGCCGTCGGCGTCGGCGACCTGCAGTTCGTAGGTATTGCCGCGCTTGAGCACGTAGGCGATGCGGGTCGAGAACACGCCGCGCACGCCGGTGATCTTTTCGTAGATGCGATCGGCGATCTGGTGCGCCACCCGGCGCAGTTCCTGTTCGGAGCCGGAGAACGCCACGCCGTCGAGCTGGCCTTTCTGGACGGTGTCGGCCAGGCGGTAGCGCACGTCGTAGCGGCCGTCGGCGCCGCGCGTGACGCTGCCATAGGCCAGGAAGTCGGCGCCCTTGTTGCGCCAGTCGTCATGGGCGATGGGAGAATCGACATTCAGCCCCGAGCCGGCGGCGCTGATCAGGCGGAACTGGCCGGTACGGGTCAGGTCGGCGCGGATGACCTCGGCGATCGCGCGGCCGTGGACGTCGTCTACCGCGAAATCGGCAATCGCCACCGGATACTGGGTGGCTCCGGTGCCCGAGATATCGACCCGCAACTGGGCGTGGGACGGCTGCCAGACCAGCAGGGCGGCGGCCGTCAACAGGGTGAACAGCGCGCCGTACAGGCGCGCGAGCCCTGGCGGAAAGGGGCGGCTGGAGGCGGGAGTCATGGTCAGCAATCTCCTGTCAGTCATACATGCGGTACACGACATCGATGACGGGCGCGTAGCGGCCTGTCGAGGGTTTGGGGAACGGGTTGCAGCGCCGGATGCCGGTTTCCACGGCGCGGTCGAAGCCGCTGTTGCCCGACGAGCGGGTCAGGGTCACGTTGTTGACCCTGCCGTCTGAACTCAACTGTACCCGGTATTGGGCGGTGGGGTTGGCCGAGCCGCTGCGCGGCGGGGTCGGATACGACACGCCGGGCCGCACGCAGGCACGCACCTTGGCGCCGTAGCCGTCGTCGCGGCCGCCGCCGGCCTGGTTGCGGTCGGCGGTGCCGCCCGGGATCCCGGCCGCGCCCAGCGCGTCGTTGCGGAACGCCTCGCGCAGGGCCTTGTCGGCCGCGGCTTTCTTGGCGGCAGCCGCCTTCTCGGCGGCGGCCTTCTTGGCCGCTTCTTCCTTGGCCTTCTTCTCGGCGGCCGCCTTTTCGGCGGCGGCTTTTTCCGCGGCGGCCTTCTGCGCCGCGGCCTTTTTCTCGGCTGCGGCCTTTTCCGCCGCGGCTTTTTCCGCGGCCGCTTTCTCGGCGGCAGCCTTCTCGGCAGCCGCTTTCTCGGCTGCGGCTTTCTTCTCGGCCGCGGCTTTTTCCGCCGCCGCCTTTTCGGCGGCCTTGCGTTCCTGTTCCAGGCGCTGCTTCTCTTTCAGCTCGGCCTGGCGGCGCTCTTCTTCCAGGCGGGCCTTTTCCTTGGCGGCTTCGGCCTCCCGGCGGGCCTGTTCTTCCTGTTCGCGCTTCTTGCGCGCTTCTTCGAGCGCGATTTCGGGGTCGGGCTGGGGCGGCATGGGCCGCTCCACCGGCGGCGGGGCAGGCTGCGGCTGCGGCTCGGGTTCCGGCTCGGGCTGCGGCGCCGGCTCCGGTTCAGGCTGCGGCTCGGGTTCGGGCTGGGGCTGGGGTTGCGGCGTCGGCTCGTCGGGTTGTTCTTCCGGCGGCGGCGAGTCGGGCGAGTCGCCCGCGGCCCATAATTCGACCTGCACCGGACCGGGATTCTCGGAGTGCCAGCTGACCCCGAAAATGAGGGCGACCAGCAGCAGCAGGTGCACCAGGATGGCCAGCCCCAGCGCCTTGCGGTTGTCCTGCTTGGCGGGCGTGGCCGGCGCGGTGCTGTCGTGTCGGATGATAGGCGGCGTCATAAGCGTTGCGAAAGCGGCGCGTCCGGGCGCATCAGCGCTTATTGGGTTCCTGAGCGGCGCCGCCCTGGTCGACCAGCAGGCCCAGCCGCGTCACGCCGTTGCTGCGCAACTCGTCCATGATCTTCACCACGGTCTCATAGGGCACCTTGCCGTCGGCCGCGATCACCACCGGCGTCTCGGCCGTGATGCGCTGGCGCACCTGGTCGACCAGCTGGTCGCGCGGGATGTCCTGTGGCGTCGCGCCCGCTTCGCGCATGCGCAGCGCCACCTGGCCGTCTTCCGAGATCTGCACTTCCAGTGGCTTGACCGGCACGTCCGAGGCCTGCCCGACCGAGGGCAGGTTGATCAGCCCGGGGGTGATCAGCGGCGCGGTGACCATGAAGATCACCAGCAGCACCAGCATCACGTCGATATACGGGACGACGTTGATGTCCGCTTTCATGCGGCGGCCCGCGCGGCCGTTCGAACGTACCGAAGGCATCAGCGCACCTGGCGTTGGAGGATGTTCAGGAATTCATCGACGAAGCTGTCGAAGCGGATCGACAGCCGGTCGATGTCGTGGGTGTAGCGGTTGTAGGCCACCACCGCCGGAATGGCGGCGAACAGGCCGATGGCTGTGGCGATCAGCGCCTCGGCGATGCCGGGCGCCACCGAGGCCAGGGTGGCCTGCTGCATGTTCGACAGGCCGATGAACGCGTGCATGATGCCCCACACGGTGCCCAGCAGGCCGATGTACGGGCTGACCGAGCCGGCCGAGGCCAGGAAGTTCAGGTGCGACTCGAGCGAGTCCATCTCGCGCTGGTAGGCGGCGCGCATGGCGCGGCGCGGGCCGTCCAGTATGGTGTTGGCGTCGCCGCCGGCGCGCCGCGCCTTCAGGAATTCGGTCATGCCGGCATCGAAAATGCGCGCCAGCGCGCCCTGTTCGTCGCGCCGGCTGGCGACGGCCTGCTGCAGCATGGACAGGTCGCCGCCTGACCAGAAATCGTCCTCGAAGCGGCGGGTCTGGGCGTGCGCGCGCTTGATCGCCAGCCGCTTGGCGAAGATGTAGGTCCAGGACATGATGGAAATGCCCAGCAGCAACAGCATGATGAGCTGGACGGGGACGCTGGCGTGCGCGATCAGCGAAAGCAACGACATGTCGTTGGTGACTTGCATGGTTATTCCTGAAGGGATTCCAGTTTGGTGCGGACCACTGCCGGCAGGGCCGCCGGCCGCATGTGCACGGCGTCGACACAGCAGACTTGGATATTGCCTTGCGCGAGCAGTTCCCCGTCGCGCTCGGCACGCTGGGCGAAATCGATCGACGCCCGGCCTACTCGGGTGACGCGGCTGCGTATGATAAGCAAATCGTCCAGCCGGGCCGGTTTGCGGTAAGACATGTCCAGGGAATGGACGACAAACAGCCGGCCTTCGCCGGCCACCAGCGCCGATTGCTCCACGCCCAGCTCGCGCAGCCATTCGGTGCGCGCGCGTTCCATGTACTTCAGGTAGTTGGCGTAGAACACCACGCCGCCCGCATCCGTGTCTTCATAGTAGACACGGATGGGCAGGGTGGATTCGGCGGACTTCGGTTCGATCACAATGGCAATGGCAGCGCTCGGTGCCCGTGGGCGGGGCGATCTACAGCGTTTCCAGCTTGGCCAGCACCTGTTCCAGGGCCGACCCGGCGGGAATCCGCGCGGCTTCGCTTTCGCGACGGGCCTGCAATTCCACCACACCGTCGTTGAGGCCGCGTTCTCCAACTGTTACTCGCAGGGGTACGCCGATCAGCTCCCATTCAGCGAACATGACCCCTGGCCGGGCGTCACGGTCGTCCAGGATGACGTCCACGCCGCGAGCGCGCAGCTCGTCATACAATTTTACAGATTCGTTACGTACAGTTTCACTTTTCCCCCAGCCTACCGGGCAGATCACCACTTCGAACGGCGCAATGGCGCGCGGCCAGATGATGCCGCGGGCATCGTGGTTCTGTTCGATGGCGGCGCCGGCGATGCGGGTGATGCCGATGCCGTAGCAGCCCATCTGCAAGGTGGCCGGCTTGCCGGTTTCGTCCAGGAAAGTAGCCTTCAGGGCGTCCGAATACTTGGTGCCCAGGAAAAACACGTGGCCGACCTCGATGCCGCGCTGGATGGCCAGCCGGCCCTTGCCGTCGGGCGCCGGGTCGCCCTCGACCACATTGCGCAGGTCGGCCACCAGTTCGGGCTCGGGCAGGTCGCGGCCCCAGTTCGCGCCGGTGTAGTGGAAATCTTCCCGGTTGGCGCCGCAGACGAAGTCGGCCATGTTGGCGACCGTGCGGTCGGCCACCACGCGGACCGGCAGCACCGTGCCGATCGGGCCGAGGTAGCCCGGCTTGCAGCCGAAATGCGTGACGATTTCGTCCTCGGTGGCGAAGCGGAAGCCGGCCAGCCCCGGCAGCTTGCCGGTCTTGATTTCGTTGAGTTCGTGGTCGCCGCGCAGCAGCAGCAGCCAGACCTGCACCTTGCCGGGCTCGGGTTCGGTGGCCAGCACGATCGATTTCAGGGTGCGCTCGAGCGGCAGGCCCAGCAGGCGGGCCACGTCTTCGCACTTGGCCGCGCCCGGGGTGGGCACCGCTTCCAGCGGCTGGCTGGCCGGCGCGCGCTCGGCCAGCAGGCCGGGGGCTTCGGCCAGCTCGATATTGGCGGCGTACTGGGAATCGGGGTTGTAGACCAGCAGGTCCTCGCCCGTGTCGGCGATCACCTGGAATTCATGGCTGCGCGACCCGCCGATCGAGCCGGTATCGGCCGCCACCGCGCGGAACTCCAGCCCGAGCCGGCCGAAGATGCGCATGTAGGCGTCATACATCTTGTCGTAGCTCTGCTGGGCGCCGGCCTCGTCGCGGTCGAACGAATAGGCGTCCTTCATGGTGAACTCGCGGCCCCGCATCAGCCCGAAGCGCGGGCGCCGCTCGTCGCGGAACTTGGTCTGTATATGATAGAAATTCAGCGGCAACTGCCGGTAGCTGTGGATCTCGTTGCGGGCGATGTCAGTGATGACTTCTTCCGAGGTCGGCTGCAGCACGAAATCCCGCTGGTGCCGGTCCTTGATGCGCAATAATTCGGGGCCGTATTGCACCCAGCGGCCCGACTCCTGCCACAGCTCGGCCGGCTGGACCACCGGCATCAGCAGCTCGATGGCGCCGGCGGCGTCCATTTCCTCGCGCACGATCGCCTCGATCTTGCGGATCACCTTCAGGCCCAGCGGCATGTAGGTATAGATCCCGCCGGCCAGTTTGCGGATCATGCCGGCCCGCGTCATCAGCCGGTGGCTGGCGACTTCGGCCTCGGCGGGGGCTTCTTTCAGCGTGTTCAGGTGGTAGGTGGATGCGCGCATATTTAAAGGTGGCTGCAGATACGTATAATCGACCGTAATTGTATTGAATTCGGTGGGGGTGGCCCATGCTCGATCGTGAAGGCTACCGCCCCAATGTCGGCATCATTCTCGTCAACGGCAAAAACGAGGTCTTTTGGGGCAAGCGAATCCGGGAACACGCATGGCAATTCCCGCAAGGCGGCATCAAGTACGGCGAAAGCCCGGTGCAGGCCATGTATCGCGAACTCCACGAGGAAGTGGGCTTGAAGCCCGAACATGTCCGCATTTTGGGGCGCACGCGCGACTGGCTGCGTTATAACGTGCCGGATCATTTCGTCCGGCGTGAGTGGCGTGGCCACTATAAAGGACAAAAGCAGATCTGGTTCCTGCTGCGGCTGGTCGGCCGCGACTGCGACGTGTGCCTGCGTGCCACGTCGCATCCCGAGTTCGACGCCTGGCGCTGGAGCCAATACTGGGTGCCGCTGGATGCCGTCATCGAGTTCAAGCGCGAAGTCTACACGCTGGCGCTGAACGAGCTGTCCGGCATCCTGTTCCGCCGCCAGCACGAAACTCGCTATCTGCGCCAGCGGGTGCATGGCCAGTCGCGTGCGGCCGAGAACGCGCCGGACCCTGACAGCCATGCGCATCTTGCTGGTTGAAGACGAGCTCGAAATGGCGTCGTGGCTGGTGCGCGCCCTGGCGCAGAGCGGCTTTACGCCCGAGCACGCGCCCGACGCCCGCAGCGCCGAGGCGCTCATGGCGGAGCACGAGTACGACGCCATCGTCATGGACCTGCGCCTGCCCGACAAGCACGGGCTGGTGGTGCTGCGCGACATGCGCAGCCGCGACGACCGCACGCCGGTGCTGCTGCTGACCGCGCAAGGGGCGCTGCAGGACCGCGTGCGCGGGCTCAACCTGGGCGCCGACGACTTCCTCACCAAGCCGTTCGCCCTGGAGGAGCTCGAGGCCCGGGTGGCGGCCCTGGTGCGGCGCAGCCGCGGCCGGCAGTTTCCCCGCCTGCAATGCGGCTCGCTGTCCTACGACGGCGAAAGCCGCGCTTTCACCCTGGACGGCGCCCTGTTGTTCCTGACCCCGCGCGAACATGCGGCGCTGGTGGCGCTGCTCACGCGCAGCGGCTATCCGGTCGACAAGGCCCAGTTGTTCGACAAGGTCTTCACCCAGGACAGCGAAGCCAGCCTCGACGCCATCGAAGTGGTGCTGCACCGCCTGCGCAAGAAGCTGGCGGGCAGCGACGTGCGCATCGTCACCGTGCGCGGCCTGGGCTATATGCTGGAAAGCGTCGCCAGTGAGCCCGCCGGAACCTGACCGCCCGCGTTTCCCGCTGCTCGGCATCCGGACCCTGCTGATCACGCTATTGTTGCCTGGCGTGATCCTGCTGCTGGTGATCGACAGCTGGAACGACTACCGCACCCTGGCGGCCATTACCAACGAAGCCTACGACAGCGCGCTGCTCGAGCCGGCGCGCGTGCTCGAGAGCAGCATCGAGTTCACCCCGGAAGGCGAACTGGTCGTTTCCACGCCCGTGTACGCGCAGGTCATCCTGGAATCCAAGGCGGGGCTGCGCAAGTATTTCCGCATCGAAGAGGTGGTGCCGCCGCTGCCGGAAGGGGCGGCCGGCGTGCCGGCGGCGGGCCCGACACTGGCCGGCATGCCGGAAATGCCCCGGCCGCCGGTCTGGCCTTCCGCCCGCGGCGAGCCGGTGTTTTTCAATAGTGTCTATCGCCACGACCCCGTGCGTGTCGTGGCGGTGCTGCGCGACCTCTATTACCGCGGCCAGCACCGGCAGGTGCTGGTGCTGGTGGCGGAAAGCATCGGCCGCCGCCTGCAGGCCGAATCCAACGCGCGGCGCCAGGAACTGTTGCGCGACGCCCGCATGCTGGCGCTGGTCGCGGTGCTGGTGTGGTGGGGGGTGGCCTGGTCGCTGCGCCCGCTGGCCCGTTTGCGCAACGACATCCGGGCGCGCCGGCCCGACGACTTGACGCCGCTGGACGCCTCGCGGGTGCCCGCGGAGGTCATCCCGCTGGTCGAGGCAGTCAACTACCACGTCGCGCGCCACCGGCGGGTGCTGGACGAGCAGTCCCAGTTCCTGGCCGACGCGTCGCATCAGTTGCGGACGCCGCTGGCGATCATGCTGACCCAGGCGCAGTACGCCCTGCGCGAGCCCGATCCCAAACGCGCCCAGGAGGGGTTGCGCGCCATAGTCGACCAGCTCGGGCGCACCCGCCGGTTGACCGAACAATTGCTGTCGCTGGCGCATGCCAGCCAGGCCGAACCCACCGCGCGCCAGCTGCTGGACCTCAACGAGGTCGCGCGCAGCGTCGTGCTGCAGTACCTGCCCTTGTCGCACGAGAAACGGCAAGACCTGGGCTGGGCGGCGGCGCCCGCCGAAGACGGCGCGCGCGGCGCGGCAGTCCCGGTCCTGGGCAGCGAGGTCGAGCTGCACGAGGCCCTCTCCAACCTGGTGCACAATGCCATCCACTATGCGCCCGCCGGCTCGCGCATAACTGTGTCGGTCGCGCGCGCGGACGGGCGCGCCGAGGTCTGTGTCTCGGACAACGGCCCCGGCATCGACGCGCAGGCCCGCGCCCGCGCCTTCGCCCGCTTCGACCGCCTGGGGCCGGGCCGCCCGCCGGCGTCTTCCGGCTCCGGGCTGGGCCTGTCGATCGCGCGCGCCTATGCGCGCCGCAACGACGGCGACATCGAGTTGCGCGATGGCGAGCCCAACGAGCAGGGCGGAGCAGGCTTGGCGGCCGTGCTGTGGCTGCCGCTGGTCGAGCCCGGCACGGCCGCCGGCCAGGCTTGAGCGTCCCGGTTCAGGCCGAGCCGCCTGTCCCGCGCTCCATCCGCGCATAGACATCCGGCAGCCGGTCGGAAATGAAATCCAGCAGCGCGCGCACCGCGGGCGCCATGCCGCGCCGCGACGGATAAATACAGTGGACGATGCCGGTCGGCGAGCGCCAGTCGGGCAGCACCGGCACGAGCTGGCCCTGGCGCAGTTCCTCATAGGTCGCCACCGTGGGCAGCAGCGCAATGCCGCGGCCGCGCACCGCCGCTTCGGTCAGCACGATGAAATCGTTGCAGCACAGCTGCGGCCGCAGCGGCACCGACACTTCTTCGTCGCGGCTGTTGCGCAAGGGCCAGTGCACTTCCGGTTGCGGGTCGTTGAAGCTCAGGGTGGTATGCGCGGCCAGTTCGTGCGGAGTCTCGGGCATGCCATGGCGTTGCACGTAGGCGGGGCTGGCCACCATCGTGCTGCTGGCGACGCCGAGATGCTTGACCACCAATTCGGCGTCGGTATCGAGGCGGGTGCGCACGCGCAGCGCCAGGTCCACGCCTTCGCGTATGACATCGACCCGCCGGTTGGTGGCCAGCAGTTGCACCGACACGGCGGGCCAGGTATCCAGGAACTCGGGCAGCAGCGGCGCCAGCATCTGCTGGGCAATCGAAATCGGGCAGCTCACCACCACCGGCCCGCAGGGCTCGGCCTGGAACTGCCGCATCGCTTCGGTGGCGGCCCGCGCCGAGGCCGTCATTTCGCGACAATAGTGCAGGTAGCGCTCGCCCGCCAGCGTCAGCCGCAGGCGTCGCGTGGTGCGTTGCAGCAGGCGCACGCCCAGCGTTTCCTCCAGCTGCGAGATGCGGCGCGACAGGCGGGACTTGGGGATATTCAGTGCCCGGGAAGCGGCGCTGAAGCCGCCATGCTCCACCACTTGCGAGAAATAGAACAGATCGTTCAGGTCGTGCATGAGGCACCATTGTTCTGAAAATGGAACAAGCAGTTCATCTTACCCGGGTTTATGCATTCAATGGAGATCTTTACAGTGTCTTCATGTCCACAGCGCCGCCACGCGGCTCCAGGAGAACCCCATGAAGACTCTGGTCATCCTCTCGTCCATTCTCGGCGAACGTTCCAATTCCCGGCAGCTGGCCGACCACCTGGTGCAGCGCCTGCGCCAGGTCGAGCCCGGCGGTTCGATCCGCATTCGCGACCTCGGGGCCGATCCCGTCCCTTATTTTGATGGCGCCACGGCTGGCGCGCTCTTCACGCCGGCCGAGCAACGCACCGCGCAGCAGCGCGCCATCGTCGCCCGCAGCGATGAGCTGGTGGCCGAGCTGTTCGACGCCGACCGCATCGTGTTCGCGGTGCCGGTCTACAACTTCAGCCTGCCCGCCCAGTTCAAGAGTTATCTGGACTACGTCGCCCGTGCCGGCGTGACATTCCGCTATACCGCCGAGGGGGCGTCGGAAGGGCTGATCAAGAACAAACAGGTGATCGTGCTCAGTACCCGGGGCGGCAAGGCCGTGGGCACGCCCGACGACACGCTCACGCCGTATTTGGCGCAGATGCTGGCGTTCATCGGGTTGGAGGGCCCCGTGTTCGTGCAGGCCGAAGGCATGGCCCTGGGCCAGCCGGCCGCCCAGGCGGGTTTGGCGGCGGCCCGGCAGCGCATCGATGCGCTGCTGTCCGCTACCGCCGAAGTCCGCCAGGCCGCCTGACGGCGGCCGGCGCGCGCGCCCGTTGCGGGCGGCGCGCCATGCCGGCTCAGTCCCGCAGGCGCTTGATCAGGCTGGAGGTGTCCCAGCGGCCGCCGCCCAGTTTCTGCACGTCGCCATAGAATTGGTCGACCAGCGCGGTAAGCGGCAGGCGGGCGCCATTGTGGCGGGCCTCGGCCAGCACCAGCCCGAGATCCTTGCGCATCCAGTCAACGGCGAAGCCAAAGTCGAACTTGTCGTCGACCATGGTGCTGCCGCGGTTTTCCATCTGCCAGCTCTGCGCGGCCCCTTTGCTGATGACGTCCAGCACCAGCTTCATGTCCAGGTCGGCCGCCTGGCCGAACGCGATGGCCTCGGACAGGCCCTGCACGATACCGGCGATGCAGATCTGGTTCACCATCTTGGCGAGCTGGCCGGCGCCCGGGCCGCCCACGCGCGTCACGGCGCGGCCGTAGGCCTGGGCCACCGGCTTGATGGCGTCGAATACCTGGGCTTCGCCGCCGCACATCACCGTCAGCACGCCATTGACGGCGCCCGCCTGGCCGCCCGAAACCGGTGCGTCGATGAACTGCAGGCCCTGTTCGCGGGCCTTGGCGTAGAGCTCGCGCGCCACGTCGGCCGACGCGGTGGTGTGGTCGACGAAGATGGCGCTGGACGCCATGCCCGCGAACGCGCCGTCTTCGCCCAGCACCACACTGCGCAGGTCGTCGTCGTTGCCGACGCAGGCGAACACGATCTGGGCCCCGGCCACGGCTTCCCGTGGCGTGGCGGCGCTCTTGCCGCCGAATTCCTGGGTCCAGGCCTGGGCCTTGGCGGGGGTGCGGTTGTAGACCGTGACCTCGTGGCCAGCGCGCGCCAGGTGGCCCGCCATGGGCAGGCCCATGACTCCCAGGCCGAGGAACGCGACTTTCTGGGCCACGACCTTGTCGTAGTCCCTGGAACCGATGGATGCCATTGCTGTGTCTCCCGGGTTTGAGCAGTGTGGAAAGCAGAACATTACCCCAATCCGCCCGCCGCGCGCGACCGCGCGGGGCCGGCCAGGCGCCAGGCTCCCCGGGGGGATCAGGTGTCAGACCGATGGGGTGTCTGACACCTCCGACGCGCCTTGACCCAAGGCAGGCCGGCCTCCAGGCCCTCGTGCCGGCCGGTTGCCGCAAAAAAAACCAGGCCCCGAGGGGGCCTGGTTCGTCCGTCATGGCGCCGTCGCCGGCGCAACGGGTCAGTCTTCTTCGACGAAGGTCTCTTCGCGCTTCTTGCGGATCGACGGCAGGGCCACCAGCACCACCAGGATCACCGCGGCGGCCAGCAGCGAGGCCGACAGGGGCCGCTCGACGAAGGTGAAGAAATCGCCGCGCGACAGCAGCAGGGCGCGCCGGAAGTTCTCCTCCATCATCGGGCCGAGCACCAGGCCCAGCAGCAGCGGGGCGCCTTCGCACTTCAACTTGGCCCAGACATAGCCCACCACGCCGAAGATGGCGGTGGTGAAGATGTCGAAGGTGTTGTAGTTCAGCGAATAGACCCCGATGGTGCAGAACACCAGGATGGCCGGGAACAGGATGCGGTAGGGCACCTTCAGCAGCTTGATCCACAGGCCGATCAGCGGCAGGTTCAGCACCACCAGCATCAGGTTGCCGATCCACATCGAGGCGATCAGGCCCCAGAACAGCTCCGGATGGCTGGTCATGACCTGCGGGCCGGGCTGGATGTTGTGGATGGTCATCGCGCCGACCATCAGCGCCATCACGGCGTTGCCCGGGATGCCCAGGGTCAGCAGCGGGATGAACGAGGTCTGCGCGGCCGCGTTGTTGGCCGATTCCGGTCCGCCCAGGCCGGCCGGGTGGCCCTTGCCGAAGCGTTCGGGGTTCTTGGACAGCTTCTTTTCCAGGGTGTAGGACGCGAACGACGATAGCACCGCCCCGCCGCCCGGCAGGATGCCCAGCATCGAACCCAGCACCGTGCCGCGCACGGCGGCCGGCGCCGCTTCCTTGAACTCCTGCTTGTTGGGGTACAGCGTGCCGATCTTGTCGGTGATGTCGACGCGGTTCTCTTTCTGCTCCAGGTTGGTCATGATCTCGGCGAAGCCGAACACGCCCATGGCCACGATGGCGAAGTCGATACCGTCCTGCAGCTCGGGGATGCCGAAGTCGAAGCGGGCCACGCCGGAGTTCACGTCGGTGCCCACCATGCCCAGCAGCAGGCCCAGCACGATCATGGCGATCGCCTTGGGCAGCGAGCCCGAGGCCAGCACCACGGCGCCCACCAGGCCCAGGGTCATCAGCGAGAAGTACTCGGCGGGGCCGAACTTGAACGCCACTTCGGCCAGCGGGGGCGCGAAGGCGGCCAGCAGCAGCGTCGCCACGCAGCCGGCGAAGAACGAACCGATCGCGGCGATGGCCAGCGCGGCGCCGGCGCGCCCGTTACGCGCCATCTGGTGGCCGTCCAGCACGGTCACCACCGCGGATGTCTCGCCTGGCAGCGCCACCAGGATGGCGGTGGTCGAGCCGCCGTATTGCGCGCCGTAGTAAATACCCGCCAGCATGATCAGCCCGGCCACCGGCGGCAGCACGTAGGTGATCGGCAGCAGCATGGCGATGGTCGGCACCGGGCCGATGCCGGGCAGCACCCCGATCAGCGTGCCCAGGATGCAGCCCAGCAGGGCGTAGGCCAGGTTCTCGGGCGTGAACGCCACCGAGAAGCCCAGCGACAAATGTTCCAGCAATTCCATGACAGTCTCTTCCCTTTAACTCAGTTCATGCCCAGAAACGACGGCCACAGCGGGAAGATCAGACCCAGGCCCTTGATGAACGCCAGGTATGAGAACACCACCAGGAAAATGCCATTGGCCACGGCCACTTTGAGATTGAACTCATGGCTAGCCAGGCTGCTGGCCACCACCAGCACGAAGACCGAGATATACACGCCCAGCAATTTCAGGATCAGGGCGTACAGGACCACCGAGCCGATCACCAGGAAGGTGATCCGCCAATCGAATTTGTCGACATGGGTTTCCGTGGCGTTCTTGGCCAGCGAGCCGAGCAGCACGATGGCGCCCAGCACGGCCAGGACCAAGCCCAGCGCGAAAGGGAAATATCCCGGTCCCATCCGGGCGGCGGTACCCATTTGGTAGCTCGCCGCTTTCCAGGCGAATCCCAGTCCAAGGGCGATGAACATCACCCCCGACCAGAAGTCCTGCCTATTGCGTAGCTGCATGATGGTCTGCTCCTATTTACAGCATGTGAGTTGAAGCCGGTCCTATGCGGAGGCGGCGCACGAAGGCATTCGGTATGCCATTTGTTCTTGGAGAAGGAGGCGCCTTTTGGGCAGCGCGCATGGTAATGGAGGGGTCTGGGGCTGCAAACCCGCGTAAACGGCCGCAAATATGGGGTTTTCCCTAGAACGGGCGTCCAAGTTGTAACCCCGGACCGGAACGGCTCCAGAATGAAAGCAAAGTGAAAGTCAATAGAAAGACGGGCGAAAGCCGCCACCGGCTCGACGGACGTTTTATGCTTCTGGTTCGTACGTCCGGGCCTGTCCCGAAGTCCTACTGAATATTGCCGTATTTCTCACCTTGCGTGCGGCCGCCCGGGCGGCGCGCGGATGGTTTACGATAGCGCCCATGCTGCAAGACCTCGATCAACTCGCCGCCCGTATCGGGCAACTGGTGCAACGCACGCGGCAACTGCATGCCGAGCGTGATGCGTTGCGTGTCCGCCTGAGCCAAAGTGAAGCCAGCCAGCGCTCGCTCGAGCAACGTTGCGCCGAACACCAGGCCGAAATCCAGGCCTTGCAGGCCAAGCTGCAGGAGCACGACGGCACCGTTGCCGGCATGCTGGCGGAAGCCCGTCAGGCTGAAGCCGACCTGCGCGAGCAACTCGCCCGCGAAGCCGCCGAGCGCCAGGCCGTCGAGTCGCGCTCCAGCGCCCGCGAGGCCGAGCTGCAGGGCAGCCTCAGTGCGCGCGATACCGATCTCCAGCGCCTGCGCGTCGCCGCCGCCGCGGCCCGCGAGCGCATCGACACCGTACTGGCCAAGCTGCCGGGCGCGCCGACCGGAGAACAGCCGTAATGGAACGCATCGATGTCACCATCCTGGGCCGCGACTACTCGCTCGCCTGCTCCGCCGATGAAAAGCCCGCGCTGATGGCCGCGGTGCGCCATGTCGACCATCTCATGCTGCGCATCCAGGGTTCCGGCAAGGTTTCCAGCAACGAACGCATCGCCGTCATGGCCGCGCTGCAGATCGCCGGCGAGCTGCTGGCCATGAAAGCGCCCGACGGGCCGCTGGGCGGTTTGGCGGTCGGCGACTTCAAGCGTAGAATCGAGGACATGAACTCCTTGCTCGACGACGCCTTGTCCGGGCAGGAAAAATTGCTGTAGGGCGCAAGCCCCCGGCGTGTCGGTCATCACGCAATGTTTTTTCAGTTTGTCCCTGCCGTGTTCGTGACTCGGCCATACATTCTCTGAACCTATGTCTTACGGCATATGGTTGCGTGAATGGCGAGCTGGAGCGATCGTCTCTCGCAGACGAACCCGACGCTCGACGGAACGCGACCACCTTGAACCTTACGGTTCGAGATGCCGGCCTAGACGGCACAGGCGGGGCATCTACTCCGGCGGGCCTGCACAGCGGCAGGTCCGCGCCGGACATCTTCCTCCTCTCTTCCCTCCACTCTGACAGGTTTGCCATGCACTCCTATCCCGCGTTCTCGTTGACTCGGATCGCCGCCGCGTGCTGCGCCGCCCTGGCCCTGGCGGCCGTCCAGCCCGCCTGGGCGCAGCCGCAGCCGCCGCAGCAGGCCGAAGAACCCGCCAAGCGCGCGCCCGAACTCACGCTCCAGGCTTCCGCCTCGTCCGATGTGCAACAGGACACGGTCCGCATTACCCTGGCCACCGAGCTCGAGGCGGCCTCCCAGGCCGCCGCCGGCAAGGCGCTGACCGCCGCGCTGGACGATGTCGTCAAGCGGGCGCAGGGCACCAAGGGCGTGGAAGTGCGCACCGGCGGCTACAACGTCTGGCCCAATGCCAACGACAAGGGCAAGATCCAGAACTGGCGCGCCCGCGGCGAAATCACGCTCGAATCCAAAGACTTCGCCGCCGCCTCGGCGCTCGCATCCAAGCTGGGCGACAAGGCCGCCATCGCGCAGATCAGTTTCCTGCTGTCACGCGAAGCGCGCGAAGCCGAAGAACGCAAACTGCTCGGCCAGGCCGCCGAAGCCTTCCGCGACCGCGCGCTGGCGGCCGCCACGGCCTTCGGCTTCAGCGGCTACCAGGTGCGGCAGCTCGAACTGAGCGGCGGCGGCTCGCCGGTGCCGGTGCCGCGCCCCATGGGCGCCCAGATGATGGCCAAGAGCAGCATGGCCGAGGCGGCCGATGTGCCGCTCGAGGCGGGCAAGGTCACCGTCAGCATTGCCGTCAACGGGACGGTTGTCTTGCACTGAGCACGAACATCACGATGCCGGCCAGCACCATGGGCAGGGACAGCCACTGTCCCATGCTCATGCCGCCGGCCAGCAGGCCCAGGAAGTCGTCCGGCTCGCGGGTGAATTCCACCAGGAACCGGAACGCCCCGTAGCCGATCAGAAACAGCGCGCTCACCTGGCCGGTGGGGCGCGGCTTGCTGGAAAACCACCACAGCAGCGCGAACAGCGCGATGCCCTCCAGCCCCAGCTCATAGAGCTGCGACGGATGACGCGGCAGCCCGTCGCCCGACTGCGGGAACACCATCGCCCAGGGCACATCCGTGGGCCGGCCCCACAGTTCGCCATTGATGAAATTGCCCAGCCGGCCTGCGCCCAGGCCCAGGGGGATCAACGGCGCGATGAAATCGCTGACCGTGAAGAACGACACGCCTTTCTTGCGCGCGAACAGCAGCATCACCAGGATGACGCCGATCAGCCCGCCGTGGAACGACATGCCGCCTTCCCACAGGTAGAGCGTTTCCAGCGGATGCGCCAGGTAATAGCCGGGTTTGTAGAACAGCACATAGCCCAGCCGGCCGCCCAGCACCACGCCCAGCACGCTGTAGAAGATCAGGTCTTCCAGGTCGCGCGGGGTGAAGGCCGGCGTGTGGCCGCGCGCCAGGCGCACGCGGCCCAGTGCATAGACGAGCGCGAAGCCCACCAGGTACATCAGGCCATACCAGTGAATGGCCAGGGGGCCGATGCGCAGGGCCACGGGATCGAATTCGGGATAGTGCAGCATATTCCGCCACGCAGAAAAAGATTGGTCGATAATAACCGGCGAACGTGTCGCCCCGGCATCGCGGGCGGCCGCGCCATCGCGCAATACCGGAGACAGACCATGCCGAACAACGAACGTTCACGCCATATCACCCACGGCGTCGCCCGCGCGCCCAACCGGGCCATGTACTACGCCCTGGGCTACCAGGAAGCGGATTTCGAAAACCCCATGATCGGCGTGGCCAACGGCCATTCCACCATCACGCCCTGCAACAGTGGCCTGCAGCGCCTGGCCGATGCCGCCATCGAGGCGGTGCGCGCGGCGCGCGCCAATCCGCAGGTGTTTGGCACGCCCACCATCTCCGACGGCATGTCCATGGGCACCGAGGGCATGAAATACTCGCTGGTGTCGCGCGAAGTCATCGCCGACTGTATCGAGACCGCCGTGCAGGGCCAGTGGATGGACGGCGTGGTGGTCATCGGCGGCTGCGACAAGAACATGCCGGGCGGCATGATCGCGCTGGCCCGCATGAACGTGCCCGGCATCTATGTCTATGGCGGCACCATCAAGCCGGGCCGCTACCAGGGCAAGGACCTCACCATTGTGTCGGTGTTCGAGGCCGTGGGCGAGTTCACCATGGGCCGCATGGACCAGGAGGACTTCAAGCAGATCGAGAAATGCGCCATTCCCGGGTCGGGCTCGTGCGGCGGCATGTACACCGCCAACACCATGAGCTCGGCCTTCGAGGCGCTGGGCATGAGCCTGCCGTATTCCAGCACCATGGCCAACGAAGACGACGAGAAGGTCGCGTCGGCGGCCGAGTCGGCGCGCGTGCTGGTCGACGCCGTGCGGCGCGGCGTGCGTCCGCGCGACATCATTACCCGCGAATCGATCGAGAACGCCGTCTCGGTCATCATGGCCACGGGCGGCTCCACCAACGCCGTGCTGCACTTCCTGGCCATTGCCCACGCCGCCGAAGTGCCCTGGACCATCGACGATTTCGAGCGCATCCGCCAGCGCGTGCCGGTCATCTGCGACCTCAAGCCGTCGGGCCGCTACGTGGCCACCGACCTGCACCGGGCCGGCGGCATCCCGCAGGTCATGAAGATCCTGCTCGACGCCGGCCTCTTGCACGGGCATTGCATGACCATCACCGGCAAGACCATCGCCGAGACGCTGTCCGACGTGCCGTCCGCGCCGCGCGCCGACCAGGACGTCATCCGCCCCATCGACCGTCCACTGTATCCGCACGGGCACCTGGCCATCCTCAAGGGCAACTTGTCGCCCGAAGGCTGCGTGGCCAAGATCACCGGCCTGAAGAATCCCTCCATTACCGGTCCCGCGCGCGTCTTCGATTCCGAAGACGACGCCATGGCCGCCATCATGGACCGCCGCATCCGCGACGGCGACGTGGTGGTGATCCGTTACGAAGGCCCCAAGGGCGGTCCCGGCATGCGCGAGATGCTGGCTCCCACGTCCGCCCTGATCGGCCAGGGGCTGGGCGAGACCGTTGGGCTCATCACCGACGGGCGCTTCTCCGGCGGGACCTGGGGCATGGTGGTGGGCCACGTCGCGCCCGAGGCCTATGTCGGCGGCCCCATCGCCCTGATCCGCGAGGGCGATTCGGTTACCATCGACGCTCACCAGCTTTTGCTGCAACTCAACATTTCTGACGAGGAAATGGCGGCGCGCCGCAAGGCCTGGGTCCAGCCCAAGCCCCGGTACACGCGCGGCGTGCTTGCCAAGTTCGGCAAGCTGGCCGGCACCGCCAGCCGTGGGGCAGTCACCGATGCGTTTGAAGAGTAGTCTGGCGGCGGCGGCCGCCTGCGTCCTGTGGGCGGGCCTGCCGGCCGCCGTGCCGGCCCAGGAAACCGGCGCCGAACTGGCGCGCAACAAGGCCTGCATGGCCTGTCACCAGGTCGACAGCAAGCGCGTAGGGCCGCCCCTGCGCAGCGTGGCGGAGCGTTATGCCGGCCAGGGCGACGCCATGGTGCAGTATCTGGCGGACAAGATCCGCAACGGCGGCCGCGGCGCCTGGGGGGCCGTCCCCATGCCGGCCCAGCGCCAAGTTGGCGAAGACGAAGCGCGCCAGCTGGCGCAGTGGATCCTCTCCCTGGCGCCCGCCAAGCCCGAATAGCGCCGGACGGCGCGCCGGCGGGCCGTCCGGCCCGCCCTTTGAACAAGGAATCGCCATGTCGCAACAAGCTTCTGCAGGAAATAACCAGGTCGCCGTGCTCGGCGGCGGCTGCTTCTGGTGCGTCGAGGCCGTGCTGGCCGACCTGCGCGGCGTGGTCAGCGTCGTGCCGGGCTATAGCGGCGGCCATGTCGACCACCCCACTTACGAGCAGGTGTGCGGCAAGCAGACCGGCCACGTCGAGGTGGCGCGGGTCGAGTTCGACCCCGCCGTGCTCTCGTACAGCGACCTGCTGCGCGTCTTCTTCGCCACCCACGACCCCACCACGCCGGGCCGTCAGGGCAACGACGTCGGGCCCCAATACGAATCCACCATCTTCTGGCAGGACGAGTCGCAGCGCCAGCAGGCGCAGGACGTCATGGCTGAAATCGAGGCGCAGAAAATCTACGACGCCCCGCTGGTCACGCAACTGCGCGAGCCGGCCACTTTCTGGCCGGCCGAGGACTATCACCGCAATTATTTCGCCCTGCATCCCGAGCAGGGCTATTGCCAGTTCGTCATCGCGCCCAAGGTCGCCAAGTTCCGCAAGCAGTTCCGCGACCGTCTGGCCCGCTGACAGCCGCGGCGCCGGCGGGAACGCCGCGCGCCGTTGCCGCATCTAATGCGGCATACCCCCGGATAATGCGGGGCGGGAGCTGCGGACATGTCCTTGACCCTGTTGAAGCCTGGCGGCGCGGTGTCGCCCGATGCCGAACTGGCCGGCCGCATCGCGCGCGGCGACAGCGAGGCCTTGTGCGCGCTGATGCGGCGCTGCAACCAGACCCTGTACCGTACCGCCCGCAGCATCCTGCGCGATGACGCCGACGCCGAAGAGGCGGTGCAGGAAGCCTATTTCAAGGCTTATCGCGTCATGGCTTCCTTTCGCGGCGACGCTTCGCTGAACACCTGGCTGGTGCGCATCGTGGTCAACGAATCGAAGCAGCGCCTGCGCCAGCGCAAGCGCCGGCTCGGCCTGGTGCCGCTCGCCGACCTGGGAGGCGACCTCCCGGACTTGCCGGAGAAAAGCATGTACGAAGCCGCCAGCGGGCTGCCGCCCGACCAGGTCGTGCTGCAGGCGCAGACGCGCAAGCTGCTCGAAAGCAAGATCGACCAGTTGCCTGACACCTTCCGCATGGTGTTCGTGCTGCGCGCCATCGAGGAAATGAGCGTCGAGGAAGTGGCCGACTGCCTGGATATCCCCGGCGCCACGGTGCGCACCCGCTACTTCCGCGCGCGCGCCCTGTTGCGCAAGGCGCTCGAGCGCGAAATGGCCGACGGGCTGAACAGCGCATTCTCGTTTGCCGGCGACCGCTGCGACCGCATCGTCGCCGCCGTCATGGAGCGGCTCGGCGCCACCGCCCGACACCGCTGATTCTCTTCACCACTGGAGGTGCATCATGTCGTTTCTGACGATAGGGGCGTGTACGCGCGCGCGCCCGGACCGGCGCGCGTTCCTGGGCCAGGGCGGCCTGTTGCTGTCGGGCGCGGCGGTTGCGCTGCTGGCCGGACGCGACGCGCTCGCCAAGGGCGGCAAGGCGCAAGAATCGGATGTGCGCATCCTCAATACCGCACTGAGCGCCGAACTCGAGGCTATTGCCGCCTACCAGCTCGGGGCCGAGAGCGGCCTGCTGCAAAAGCCGGTGCGGGAGCTGGCCCTGTCCTTCCAGGACCACCACAAGGCGCATGCCGAGCTGTTGTCCAAGACGGTCGCGTCGCTGGGCGGCAGGCCTGTGGCGCCGAAAGACAAGTATGTCTTTCCGACCAGCACGCTGAAATCCCAGGCCGACGTGCTGCGCTTCGCGGCTGCGCTGGAGAAGGGCGCGGTCAGCGCCTACCTGGGGGCGGTGCCGGTGTTCGGCAACCGCGAGCTGGCCAAGGCCGCGGCCAGCATCCTGGGCGACGAGGCCATGCATTGGGCCGTCTTGCGGCAGGCGCTGGGCGAAAACCCGGTGCCGGACGCGTTCGTATCATGACTGCGCGCATGGCCGGTGCGATCAGCCTGGCGGGGGCGGCGCTGGCCGGCGGGGCGGCATGGGCCGCCCCGCCCGCGCCGGCCTATACCGGCGACGCCGCGCGGGGCCAGGCGGTTTATGAGCGCTGCCTGGCATGCCACGCGCTGGCCCATGACCGCACCGGGCCGCGCCATTGCGGCCTGTTCGGGCGGCGCGCCGGCAGCGTGCCGGGGTTCGCCTATTCCGACGCCATGCGGCGGTCGGGCATCGTCTGGAACGAGCAGACCCTCGACCTGTTCCTGAAAAACCCGCTCGCCGCGGTGCCGGGCACGTCCATGGGCTACGCCGGCGTTGCCGACCCCCAGGAACGCGCCGATCTCATTGCCTACCTGAAACAGGCGCCCGCCTGCGCGCCATAAAGCGCGCCGGCCGGCGGCGGCTCATTCGACGGTCTTGAGCACGCCGCGACGCATCTGGTCCAGCTCGATGGATTCGAACAGCGCCTTGAAATTGCCTTCGCCAAAGCCGTCGTTGCCCTTGCGCTGGATGATCTCGAAGAAGATCGGACCGATCTGGTTCTCGGTGAATATCTGCAGCAGCAGGCCGCCGCCGGGGGCGCCGTCGAGCAGGATGCGGTTAGTCTGCAGGCGCGCCACGTCTTCGCCATGGTTCGGCAGGCGCCGGTCCAGCAGTTCATAGTAGGTGTCCGGCGTATCCAGAAATGCCACGCCGTTCTGGCGCAGCGCCTCGACCGTCGCGTAGATGTCCTCGGTCGCCATGGCGATGTGCTGGATCCCTTCGCCGCGGTACAGGTCCAGGTATTCCTGGATCTGGCCTTTCTCTTCCGTGCCTTCCTCGTTGATCGGGATGCGGATGTTGCCGCAGGGCGAGGTCATGGCCTTGGACTTCACCCCGGTGACCTTGCCTTCGATGTCGAAATAGCGGATCTCGCGGAAATTGAACAGCCGCTCGTAGAATTCGGACCATTCGGCCATGCGGCCCTTGTGCACGTTGTGCGTCAGGTGGTCCACTAGCGTCAGCCCCGCGCCGGCGTGCGTCAGGTCGCTGGCGGCGGTCTGCACGTCCAGCGGCTCGAAGTCCACGTCATAGATGCTGATGTCCCCGATGCCGCCATGGCCGTTCTTGCCGCGCCAGCGGTCCACCAGGTAGATGAGCGAATCGCCGATGCCCTTGATGGCCGGGATGTTCAATTCCATCGGGCCGCTGTGCGAATCGAAGCCCCAGGCGCCCAGCTCCAGCGCGCGCTTGTAGGCCTTGGCCGCGTCTTGCACGCGAAAGCCAATGGCACAGATCGACGGGCCGTGCAGGCGGGCGAAGCGCTGCGCGAACGAGTCGGGTTCGGCGTTGATCAGGAAATTCACGCCGCCCTGGCGGTACAGCGTCACGTCCTTGTGACGGTGCCGGGCGATCGCCTTGAAGCCCAGTGTCTCGAATACCTTGCGCAGCGCGGCCGGGTCCGGCGCGGCATATTCGATGAACTCGAAGCCGGCGGTCCCCATCGGGTTGTCCCAGGTCTGGAAAGAGGTGTTCATGAGAGGCTCTCCCTTGTGTCGTGTTGGAGGACTCGAAAATCAAGTCTAGGACGGAGATTGTAGGGAGCAAAGCGCAGCAGACGATTGCAAATATGCCCCGGCAAGGCCAGTATTGAGCAATAATATTGCTCGTTGAAATACATTAAGGGCAGATGATGTCAGATACCGAGCTCGACAGGACAGATCGCCGAATCCTGGCCGAATTGCAGCGCGACGGCCGCCTCAGCAACCAGGAACTGGCCGACCGGGTCTCCCTGTCGCCCAGCCCCTGCCTGCGGCGGGTGCGCCGGCTCGAAGAGCGGGGCTTCATCAAGCGCTACGTAGCCCTGGTAGATGCCGAGAAAGTCGGCCTGGGTCTGCTGGCCTACGTCACCATCCGCCTGAACAAGCATGTCGGCGGCAGCCACGCGCCCATGGGCGAGTTCGCCCGCGATGTGCAGCGCTGGCCCGAAGTAGTGGAGTGCTATGCCATGTCCGGCGACATGGACTACCTGCTGCGCGTGCAAGTGGCCGACCTGGCCCATTTTTCGCGCTTCGCCATGGACACGCTCATGCGCCATCCCGCGGTAGTGGACATGAAGTCCTTCTTCGCGCTGCAGCAGATCAAGGAAACCACCGAACTGCGCCTATAGCTATATAGAACGGCTTTCTGCCCCATAACCGTCCCCGTTTGTTTTGGCGGTTTCAAAAAATAGTGTCGTACTGGCCGTCACGCCTTTGTCATCTGTGCTATAGTCTCGCTCCTTCGCTGCTTGAACGTGATTTTCCAGGCGGCGAAGGGCCGGAATCTTTTGCGGCGAATGGCACGATGCCTCACAGCGTTGTTGCACAGATTGCAAAAGTCGTGTTAAGATTTCGGGCTTGGCAGTTGACGAAAACATCAGGGTTAACCCTGATGTCCAGGCAGCGAGCCAACAGCAAGTCAGATTCGATCGATTTGACAGGTTTCAAAAAAGGCCTCATAATCTCGTTTCTGTGCTGCTGAGACAGCAAGCCGGTTGCGAAGCAGTCGGCGGGCAGTAAGCGGTACCTGTTCTTTAACAACGAAACAACCGATAAGTGTGGGCGCTTGGTGGGCCGCGCGAGGCGGGTCCGGTTTAACCGGGCTTGCCAGGCCAAAGAGAACCAAGTGCTCACATCGAAGTGAAGAACCTTGAATATGTCAAAGATATTCATCGAACCTCACTTCCTTTGAGCAAAGTGCTGCTACTTCGGTAGCGGTGCGCG